>Ga0308157_10000074_pt1 | contig 428732 bp, 399 predicted proteins | sample PhyBR1_FD_201035 | JGI IMG/M metagenome (GOLD analysis project Ga0308157, IMG submission 201035) | Phyllosphere microbial communities from UC Gill Tract Community Farm, Albany, California, United States - DLSLB.R1 | ecosystem: Host-associated > Plants > Phyllosphere > Unclassified | place...
TGTCTCAGTACCAGTGTGGGGGATCTCCCTCTCAGGACCCCTAAAGATCATTGACTTGGTGAGCCGTTACCTCACCAACTATCTAATCTTGCGCGTGCCCATCTCTATCCACCGGAGTTTTCAATAATAATTGATGCCAATCATTATATTATGGGGTATTAATCTTCCTTTCGAAAGGCTATCCCCCAGATAAAGGTAGGTTGCACACGTGTTACGCACCCGTACGCCGCTCTCTGGATAGCAAGCTATCCATACCGCTCGGCTTGCATGTGTTAGGCCTCCCGCTAGCGTTCATCCTGAGCCAGGATCAAACTCTCCATTGTATGCTTGTCTGACTCACTCAAAAAAATTGACGCTTTAGTTTTTCCTTACTTTTTTGGTTGTTATTTGTATGTCAATGATCTCTTTTCTTTTCGCTTATATCCGGAAACTCTTTCTGTCGTTTGTTCCGAATTGCGAGTGCAAAAGTATAAACTATTTTTGAATTGACCAAATGTTTTTGAGAAAAATTTAAAACTTCTTTTTCGTAAGCTTTATCCCCTCGTAAATCAATCAGCCTAAATCTCTACTCCGCTCCCAGTTTCTCTCGATTTGGGATTGCAAAAGTATAAACTTATTTCTTAAAGACCAAATTTTTGAAACGATATTTTTGAAACTTTTTTTTCAAGCTCCATACCCGCTCATTCAATCTCTTAATCTTATACTTCGCTCCCTCTTTCTCTCGATTTGGGACTGCAAAGATAAGCACTTTTCAATCCATTCCAAATTTTATTAACACTAATTTAATACTAAAAACACAACTCGCTGAATAACTGAGTGAAAAATTTACTTTAAAACAATAAATAGTTTTTCCTGTTCTATTTCCGAGCGTAGTATTATTCTTTAAAAGATTCTTAAACCACGCAACCCACTATAATTATTCTGAAGGCTCGTAGTAAAAATAAAAATCCCACTCCTTAAAAGAGCGGGATGAATATTAATAACTATGAAGTTGAATTACTTATTCAGACTTTTATTAAGATTTACTGCGTCCTGGTAACCTGGGTTGAGTTCTACCGATTTAGCTGCATAGCTGCGCGCTTTGGCAGGATCGCTGTCTTTTACTAAATATGCTACGGCGAAGTAAGCGTAAGAAAGTGTTTCTTTATTAGCGGCCATATCTGCTGGTTTTACTGTACTAATGAATTTCTCATAAGCAATTTTAGCCAACTCATTATTACCGGCCTGCTGATAAGAGTAACCCTGGCTGTAATATGCCGGAGCCCAATCAGGCAACAAACCGCTCATCTTTTGCCAAGATTGAATTGCACCATTCCAGTTTTTAGCTTCCTGATAGGCATTTGCTAACTTAAAAAGAGCGTCTGTATCCTGAGGGTTTGTAGCCACCTGTTTTTTAAGCGCTTCAATTTCTGGGGTCGTTGGTCCTGCATCAACGGCTGCCTGGTTAATACCACCGCCACCTTTGATTTTCACCAATTCTAGATCCCAGTTCATTGTTTCATCTTTTGCTGCTTTTGCAATTGCAATCTTCTGCTGTGAATCTGCATTTAAAGCAGTTTTCTTAGCTTCATCTGTTTCTTTCTGAGCTAATCCTGCAGAAATTAAACCTAGAAGACCCTGATCTGCTGCCTGAACTCTTGACTTTTCAGCTTTAGCAACAAATTGATCCATGCTTGCTTTTGCAGCGGCATAATCTCCATCTGCATATAATAGATATGCTCTCAGTTTATATTTAATAGGATCATTTACTTTATCGAAAACTTTATCCAAGTAAAGTTTAGAATTGCCATAATCTTCATTTGTGAAGAATAATTTAGAAATCTCAAGTTGTGTATCCGGATCCTCATCAGCATACTTTGCATAATTAAGCAAATCCTGAGTAGCCAATGCATTTTGCTGATATCTGATATCATACGCTGCTTTTGCTTTATATGCCGGTGCATAAGTTGGGTCTGCAGCAATTGCACGGTCAATACTTTCCTTAGCTTTCTGCCATTGCTGAGCCTGCATCCAAAGTGTACCAATTCTGGTATACACAGAAGCTTTATTCTTAGCAACCGGTAAAGCTTTGTCATAAGCAGTCATTGCAGAACCTGCAACCTGAGGGCTGTTTGTTAGCTTCAAACGGTATGCATCACCTAAAGTATAGTAATAATAAGCAGGAGTTCCTCCTTTCTGTGATTTTTCCACAGCTCTGTTCAAAAGATCAATTGCGAGGTCTGCATTTGCTGCACCTCCAAAAATTGTTAAAGCTTCAGCTGCTCTGTACAGAACTTCCGCATCTTTATCACGGGAATCTTTTACTATATTCTGAATTTCCGCGATTGCAGATTTGTCACCTTTACCAAGTTTAACTGATGCTAAACCGATTCTATTAAGATAACTTTTTTTATCTGCTGCTAGACCTTTATTAAAATTTTCCTGTGCAACTTCGAAATTTGGTTCGAACTGAGTGAGGTAGGAATTCCCTAAGTAAAAATAATTTTCTGCCGTTGGTGATTTGGCAATCATTTCATTAAAAACTGTTTTAGCTTTTGCGTATTTATGACTGTCGGCATTTGCAACACCTTCCTGTAAAGTCTGCGCAAAAGCGAAGTTAGAAAAAAAACCTACCGCAACTCCTAAAGCAACTTTTCTTGTTAAATTCATTATATCTTTCATTTTAATTGTTTATATGTAAAAAACTTACTAACTCTATTACCCAATTTTCATACCATAAAATTTTACCTTAATTTTTTAAGTAAAATTTAACGCATCTGAACTTCTCTTCTGAATATGTTATAGGGTTGTAGTCCTTCCTTCTGTACGACAATTTGACCTAACTGTTGGCAGGAAAAACGAATCATACCGTTTCCTAAACCGTAATAAGCTTCATTCGTCAGGAAATATAGTGTTCGTGAAAAAGGATAAATCATATCCCGAATTGTCGCGATTTCAGGCATTACCGCTTTTTTATTTGAAATCACGGGCAATATTTTAATAGAATTTCGCAGCTCCTGTGACTCTGTATCATATGGTCTGCTGATGGTATTTAGACTAATTACCCCAATTTTTTCCGGATGTTTATTGATTTCATCTACTATATTTTTATTTCCACTGATAATGGAGAATTTTAATTCACTTGGCTTTTTATCTAATTTTTGCGCAACAAAATTTAAATTACTCGAATTGGTACCATCAAAAATGATATTTTTATTATCAGAAACTAATAAATCTGAAATTTCTTCAATTGAAACTGATTCCCTCGCCGCACTTTTCGAAACTACAAAGACAACAGCGTCTACAGCAAACTTTGCAGGTACAATATCCATATCGATTTTGTCTTTGTACGCTTTTTTTTCTTCTTCGCTCAAATCCCGGGACATTACAATAACCCTTACTTTATTTTCGAGCAAATCCAAAAATGCTAAATCTTCTTTTTTGATGACCAGATTAATCTTGGTTTTCGGATTCAGTGCCATATATCTCTGCGTTAAAGCTTCAGTGACACTTTGAAAAGATTCATCAGCAGCAACAGTAATTTCACCTTGCTGTGGATCGTCTACCAAAACTTTCTCTGTTTTTTTACATGAAACAAAAAATGTAAAAATGCAAACTAATAATGCGAGTAATCTATTCTTCATTTTTATTCTGTCGGATTCTGTATATCGCTCTCACGATTCTGAAAATGCCGTAAAGGATTAATAATCCACCTAACGCATAGGCGATATTGGGTTCAAGGAAAATGATGAAAAATTTATAAATAATGACAACAATGCCCAGAACAATATAAAATAAACCTGTTACTAATGATAACCAATTAAACAACATGCGCAAAAATACAAAAAATTAAAAAAAGAGAAGCTTTTGCTTCTCTTTCATTATATTAAATTCAATTTTAATAAATTATTCGAACTGCATGGTAAGCGGCATTCTGAATCTATAACGTACAGCCTGACCGTTTATTTTTGCAGGTGCCCATTTATTTTTGATTGATTTTACAGTTCTGATTGCTTCCGCGTTAAAATCTTTATTAGACCCATTTGCTTTCACATCAGTTATCGATCCGTCTCTCTCCACAACAAATGTTACCTCAGTTTTCACTGTACCTTCATCACCATCCATTACAGAAGTATCAAAACTGCTGTTTACTTTACTTCTGAAGGAGTTGATACCACCAGGGAACTCAGCTAACTGCTCAACTTCCGTATAAACCTGGGTCTCAGAAACCTGCGGCTTTACCTCTACTGTCGTAGATTTTGTAGGCCCGGGTGGCGGTGGAGGTGGAGTATAACTTGGAGTCTTCACACCTTCCTGTGCAATAAGACCAGTTGTAGTTTCCAGCTGCTTTGTAATTGGCGGCGGTGGAGTTTCTACCTTTGGAGCTTTCACCGGTTCCGGTACCACATTCTGAATAACCTCCTGCTGAGGCTCTTCTTCTTTTGGTGGCGGTGGTGGTGGTGGTTCATCTTCTACCACTTCTTCTATAATGGGCTCTTCCGGTAAAATGTCAATTAAATTGGCATTAACTTCGGTAGTTTCTTTAGCGTTCATCTGCTTGATCTTCATGATCACAAACGGAGTGATTGCCGCTACCAGGAAGAGAATGGTTCCAAGAATAAAAGACTTGGTGAGGACTGATCTATAACTTGTTCTTAAGTCATAGGCCCCGTAAGCTTTATTTCTGTTTTCAAATACAATTTCATCTAAAGTTAGATTACTTTTGTATGCGTTATCTTCTACCATTTTTCTTTCTTTAAAATTTAAACTAATTCATCCTAGTTTGTATCAGCTGCCGGAGCTGCTGGTGCAGAGCCGCCAACCTTCTTGTCATAAATTGCCTGCTCCCAAGATTTTATATCGGTAATACCGTATATTTCGTTTTTGGTAATGGCCATTTCATCCAGAATGTCTACAAAATTTTTATATACTGCATCGTCTGTCGGCTTAATGATCACGGTAAATTTAGTCTGATCTTTTGCTCTAGCTTTTGCCTGCTCGATTACTTTGGTAATCCCTTCTCTATCAAAAGATGTTTCCTGAAGCGTTTGCTCGTTAAGGCCTGCCTGGTCTAACTGATGATAGAAAATCCTATTGTCTTTTCCTATGATTAGAGAAATTGAATTGGATAAATCAATTTCAGTTGGAGGAGGTGTCTGCGTCTTATCTTTCGGTTTTGCCGGAAGACCCAGGTCCATCACATTCGGTTTGTTGAAAGTTGTAACCAACATAAAGAACGTGATCAAAAGGAACGCCAAATCCACCATTGGGGTTAAATCTACGTGGGGCGGCTGCTTCTGCGAGCGCACCTTACCACCTTTCCCGCTACTGTCTTTTACTTGTACTTCTGCCATTTCTTTATTATTGTGCTACTTCCTGACTTGTTATTAACCAGAATTTCAAGAAATCAATATCTCTCAATCCTTCGAACAATGCTTTAACCTTAGGATATTTCGTCTCTACGTCGCCCTTTACTGCTAACTTATAGTCAGGATTTACTTCTAAACTTTTCTGTACCCAGTCGATCAACTGCTTATTGGTACTGTCAAGGGGAACGCCTGTTTGGCTCTTAAATGCTTTTTTATCGTCCTCGGAAAGATTCAGATATCCTTTAAGTTGATTCATAGGCACTCCTACAGACTGCACTTTGGTAAACTCAACTTTCTCTTTATCCGTAAATTTCACTCCGTACTTCTCTCCCATTTTATCTAAAAGCTGCATTCTTTCGGTCCCGTTATCTACTGGTGTAAAGTAGAATTTTCCGTCTGTTGTACTGAGAACAGTCATCAAACTTGCGTCCGGAAGAAGTTTTTCAGAGATAGAAGATGGCGTGGTTACCGTTTCGACATCAGGAACATTGAACTGAGCCGTAAGGATAAAGAACGTAAGGAGTAGGAATGATACATCGGTCATCGCCGTCATATCCACCCTTATGTTATGTCTTTTTGGTTTGACTCTCGCCATTATACTTTATTTTTTTATTAAACTTCACATATTTTAGACCTTAAAATAACCCTGAGGTTAAAAAAGGCCTGCGCTCAAAACAAAATTTCTTAGTGAAATTCTGCAAATGACTGCTGGATTGACATTGCGATTTCGTCAATTTTGAACGTTAAACCGTCAATCTTAGAAGTAAAATAGTTATAAAGGATAATCGCTACCGCAGAAGTACCAATACCTAAAGCTGTATTTACAAGTGCTTCAGAGATACCGATTGAAAGCGCAGCTGAATCCGGTGTACCACCACCTGAACCTAATGCAGAGAACGCCTTGATCATCCCGATTACCGTTCCTAATAGTGCAACAAGAGTTGCTACTGTACCTAAGGTAGAAAGAATCATCATGTTTTTCTCTAACATTGGCATCTCCAGGGTTGTAGCTTCTTCAATTGATTTGTTAAGCGCAACCATTTTTTGCTCTTTGTTCATGGTAGTATCGTGAGCCAAAGCTTTGTAAGTTGTAAGACCTTCTTTTACTACATTACCTACAGAACCTTCCTGTCTGTCGCACTCTTCAATAGCTTCATCTATTTTGTTCTGATCAAGCAATCTTCTTACGCTTAAAACAAAGTTATCAACATTTCCTTTACCTGCAGCCTTTCTCAAAACTAATGCACGCTCAATAGAAAATACAATAACGATGATCATAAACGAAATAAGAATCGGTACAATTGGTCCACCCATATAGATAATCCCCATAAATCCATCAGGATGTAATTCTTTTGTTTCCAAATCCGAGAAACTTACAGATGAAAGACCCTCCAGCCTTGGATCGGCTTTAAAGTTTCCTGGATTTCCCAATACAAATAAATAAATAGCAATACCTATTGCGATAAGAATAGGAATAACTAATGCAGGATTTAAGCCCCCTAACTTTTTAGCAACTACTTGCTCCTCGTTGTTTGAAACATTCATTTCCATACTAAACTAAATTATAATTGTTATTTTTTAAATTTTTCGAGCTGTAAAATAAAGTCAAAATTATCATTCACGCAAGTGTTTCGCCACTAATGAAATACATTTTTCTCATGTTAAGATTCATTAACATTGCCAAATTGGTAAATTTTCATTTAAATAATGATGATAATTTTCGATTTTCAAAATACCTTTAAAAATTCGCAGAAATTAAACCCCTTTTTTTACGATTTGAGCTACGGTATTTTTTTTTAAATTATTTTCAACACACAATATTAACGATTTTTTTTGGGACGATGATTACTTTTTTAGGAGTATTTCCTGCCAGCTGATCTAAAACACGTAAATCTTTCATAACGTTTTCTTCAATCTCGCCAACACTTAAATCTGCCGGCAAAGCCAGTTTGAATCTCATCTTCCCGTTGAAACTCACCGGATACTCAATTTCGTCTTCTACCAGGTATTTTTCCTCGAAAATCGGGAACTTCTCAAATTCAATAGAATTGGTATGACCGAGTTTTTCCCAAAGCTCTTCCGAAATGTGCGGTGCGTAAGGAGAAACCACGATTGCCAATGGTTCCAGGATTTTTCTCTTGTTTGTTTTAAGTTTTTGGAACTCATTTACGGCAATCATAAATGAAGATACCGAGGTGTTGAAAGAGAAATTATCAATATCCGAAACCACTTTTTTAATCAGTGTATGAAGAATCTTATATTCTTCTTTTGTTGGTTCTTCTTCCGAAACATCGAAGCTATCACCATTATAATATAGGTTATAGAATTTCTTGAGAAAACCGTAAACTCCGCTCAATCCCTGTGTGTTCCAAGGTTTAGACTGTTCCAATGGCCCCAGGAACATTTCGTATAGTCTCAAACAGTCTGCACCGTATTCTTCACAGATATCATCAGGATTTACAACGTTATATTTGGACTTAGACATTTTTTCTACTTCGCGTTCTGTGATGTATTTTCCGTCCTCCAGAATAAATTCAGCATCAGCAAATTCTGATCGCCAGTTCTTGAATTTTTCAGTATCCAACTCATCAGAAGTCCCCTTTAACAAAGAAACATCCACATGAATTTTCTGGGTCTGATAGTTTTGAGCCAAATTTTTCGAAACAAATTGATTGGTACCGTCAACCCTGTAAACAAAGGCACTCATTCCCAAAATCATTCCCTGATTGATCAGTTTTTGGAAAGGTTCTTCCTGGTTAATAAAACCACGGTCTTTCAAGAACATATTCCAGAAACGGGAATACAGTAAATGTCCGGTGGCATGCTCACTTCCGCCGATATACAAATCTACCTGACCCCAGTAATCTGAAAGGTTTTTATCGGTGAAAACCTCTTCATTTTTAGGATCCATGTACCTTAAAAAATACCACGAACTGCCAGCCCAGCCTGGCATTGTAGATAATTCTAAAGGGAAAACAGTGACATTATCGATTAATTCGGTAGCTACTATTTTTTCGTTGAGTTCATCCCAGGCGAAATTTTTTGCATTTCCCAAAGGCGGATCGCCGTCTTCCGTGGGCAAATATTTCTCAACCTCTGGAAGTTCAAGTGGGAGCGAAGATACTGGCAGCGCATAAGGCATCCCTTCCTTATAATATACCGGAACCGGTTCGCCCCAATAACGCTGTCTTGAAAAAATCGCGTCGCGCTGTTTATAATTTGTTGTACCGTGACCGATGCCGCGGTTTTCTATTTCATCAATGATTTTAGCTTTGGCGTCAGTGTAATTCAATCCGTCTAAAAAGTCAGAGTTTACACAAACCGAATCTTTCGAATCGAAGGATTTTTCCTGGACATCTTCCTCGGTTTCTACAACCTTTACAATATTAAGTCCGAATTTCTTTGCAAAACGGTGGTCGCGTTCGTCATGTGCAGGAACGGCCATTACTGCACCTGTTCCGTAACCCATCAGGACATAATCTGAAATATAAACCGGCATTTTTTCGTCGTTAAACGGATTCAGTGCATAAGCCCCGGTAAACGCGCCGGAAACATTTTTCACGTCTGCCATTCTGTCGCGCTCCGTTTTTTTAGAGGTTTCTTCGATATAACGGTCGACTTCGGATTTTTGTTCTTCAGTAGTTATTTTTTCAACCAAAGGATTTTCTGGGGCCAATACCATAAAAGTCGCTCCGAAAATAGTATCAGGTCGGGTCGTAAAAACCGAAATATTTTCTTCGGAATTCAAGAGCTCAAAAGTTACCTGTGCGCCCTGAGATTTGCCGATCCAGTATTCCTGAGAATCTTTTAAGGGCTGTGGCCAGTCCAGCATGTTCAAACCCTGCAACAGTCTTTCGGAATACGCGGTAATTCTCATGCTCCACTGCATCATTTTCTTCTGAAAAACCGGGAATCCGCCACGTTCAGATTTGCCGTCTTTCACCTCATCATTGGCAAGCACAGTTCCTAAACCCGGACACCAATTTACGGTGGTTTCTGCACGATAAGCTAAACGGTAGTTTAACAAAATATCTTGCCTGTCGAGCTCAGATGCAGATTTCCATTCTTCAGCGGTGAAATTTAAAGCATCATTCTGCACCGCTGAAAGGTTTAATGTTCCCCGCGTTTCAAAATGATGAATCAGCGTTTCAATAGATTGGGCTTTATCGGTTGATTTATTGTACCACGAATTGAAAAGTTGGATGAAAATCCATTGTGTCCATTTATAATAAGAGGCATCTGAAGTTCTGATTTCCCTGCTCCAGTCGAAAGAGAAACCGATTTTTCGCAGCTGTTCTTCGTATCTTGTGATATTCTGCTCAGTGGTAATTGCAGGATGTGTTCCGGTTTGAATTGCATACTGTTCCGCAGGCAATCCGAAAGAATCATAGCCCACAGGATGCAAAACATTAAATCCCTGATGTCTTTTGTACCTTGCGTAAATATCCGAAGCGATATATCCCAGCGGATGGCCTACATGTAAACCCGCACCTGATGGATAAGGAAACATATCCAAAACGTAAAATTTCGGTTTATCGGTTTTGTTTTCGGTTTTATAGGTTTGATTTTCTTCCCAGAATTTCTGCCACTTCTTTTCGATCGATTGATGGTCGTAAAACATGTTTTCTTTTTATATAATCCACAAATTTAAGGTTTTGAATTGAATTTCAAATCAAACTAATAATTGTAAATTTGTTGAAATAACTCTTAAAAAATTCAATGCCTGAAGTTTCGATCATTACTCCGGTTTTTAATTCGTCAAAATTTTTAGAAGAAACCATTGCTTCCGTTTTGAATCAGACTTTTACAGACTGGGAATGGATGATTACGGATGATAAATCGACTGACAATTCGGTGGAAATCATTCAGAAAATCAATGACAGCCGCATACAACTGATTTTATCCGACAAAAATGGCGGCGCCGGACATGCCAGAAATTTATCTTTAAAGCAGGCCAATGGAAGATTTATCACATTTTTGGATGCTGACGATTTCTGGGAACCGAACTTTTTAGAAGAAATGATTTCATTCATGAAAAAGGAAAATAGTGAACTCGCCTATTCTAATTATGCACGCTGCGATGCAAATTTAAATCCCGTGATCGACGATTTTAAAGCAGACAAACCTGTAACTTTTGATAATCTACTTAAAACCTGCCGACTTTCTTTATTAAGTTCAATGTACGATTCCCAAAAAGTTGGCAAAGAATATTTTCCGGAAGGCAGCAAACGCGAAGACCACGTGATGTGGCTGAATTTACTGAAGAAAATTCCTGTAGGAAAACCACTTCCGAAAACAATGGCAAAATACAGAATGCACCAATCCAGTATCTCGAGGAAAAAAAGCAATATTGTGAAAGACCAATATCTTGTATACAAAGACTACATGAATTTTTCAACTGTAAAATCGCTGTATTATACGGCAAACTGGGCACTGAACGGATTTATGAAATATTCAAAACTGTTTAATTAATGGAATATTCAAAAGAATTTAAACAGGCGCTGAGTGAATTTTCGCCGATTGAAAAAGACCGGTTGATTTTCCGCCTGCTAAAAAAAGACAAACTGCTTTCGAAAAAACTGTATTTCGAACTTATCGATCCTGAAACGACCGATCAGAAAAGGGATCAGATGGAAGAAAACGTGACCGAAAAACTTGCATCAGCTGCCCGATACATCGGAAATCCGAAATATTACCTGTCAACAATCAGAACAATCAGTGCTGAAATTACCGAACATGTGAAAGTGACAACCGATAAATTTGGGGAAATTTATCTGCAGCTGTCTCTGGTCAAAAAAATTTTAGAGAATAATGACAAACTCAATCAACAGCGTTTCGACAGTGTGTATAAACTTTACATTTATCTCATCAATAAAATTGTGCGCGCTCTACTTATAATCAGAAAAACCGATGAAGATTACTGGCTAGAGTTTGATGTTCTGTTAAGCGAAATCGATTTTCAGATTCACCAAAACGTCTATCTGGAGAAGCTTTGTATTAATAACAGTTTCGATTTCAACTGGCTGAAATCCGAAAACATCCCTAATCATCTGGATTTGATTATTAAAGACCTTAAAAGCCAGGGATTTTTAAGATAAAATCCTGTTCACAATAATTTCGGAAGCGTTTGGTTGCGAATCAATAAAATTTCGGGCGTTTTCACTCATTGTTTTCAAAAGTGTATCATCTTTAAGGAGGCTTAATAAATAGGGAGCTGCGAAAAATTCATCTTCAAAAGATTTACCACCATGATGAGCAATTAAATCATCAGCTTCCGGATTCTTCATATACTGGTCACCAAAAAGCACAGGAATTCCGAAGGTTGCCGCTTCCAGAATATTATGAAGACCTTTGGAATGAAAACCACCGCCCACCACTGCAACATCCGCGTAAGAATAAAGCTTTGAAAGCAAACCAATACAGTCGATGATCAGCACTTGTGCGTTGGTATTTTTCATCTGCCCCGCATCGGAAATTCCGGAATATAAAACAGCATTAGGGAAAATCTTTTTGAGATTTTCTACCCTTTTCAAATCATGTGGAGCGATAATCAGTTTAATTTCGCGGCTTTTTGTGGCGACAATTTCTGCCAGCCGTTCTTCGGATTCCCAGGAGCTTCCGAAAATAACCGTTCTTTGGTTTTGCTTAAATTCTTCAATAAACTCAACCGTATTATCACGTTCACGAAGTTTTTTCACCCGGTCGAAGCGTGTATCTCCGGCTGTAGAAGAGTTTTGAAGTCCAATACTTTTTGCCAGTGCAGTTGAATGTCTTGTCTGGTGAAAAAACCAGTTAACATTTTGCTTAAGCTGTTCTGTAAACCATCTGCCGTAAGCTTTAAAGAAAACCTGCGTTTCATAAAACAATGCCGAAACCACATAAATTTCAGCACCTTTCTTTTTCAAATCTGCTAAAAGATTATACCAATATTCGTATTTTACGGTGATAAAAATGGCTGTTCTAAAGTTGGACGTAAATTCCTTCACCCATTTTTCTGTGTCGAAAGGCAGGTAACAGATGGCGTCGGCAATATGATTTTTGTGAATGACATTTTCGTAACCCGACGGTGAAAAAAAAGTGATGAGAATTTTGTGCGAAGGAAATTTTTCTTTGAGTTTTTCCAACACCGGAAGTCCCTGTTCATATTCACCCAAACTCGCTGCATGCATCCAGATTACCTGATCTTCAGGATTAAAAGTTTCGTTTACAATTCCGCAACTTTGCCTTCTGCCCGCCAAACCTTTTTTCAGTTTATAATTAAAGACGGCGCCGATTTTCATTGCGGAGATCAGCAGCGTGATGAATATGTTATAGAGGAATTTCATTTAAAAAATACTTTTCACAAACCTCAGCTTATGGGTATGCCGGTTGAGTTCCTTATTGAAAATGCCTGAAGAATCCAGCGTATCAACACGCACTTTTCCAAAGGCATGAATGATTTTCTGATCTTCGAGCATCATTCCTACGTGAGAAATTCTGCCTTCGTCGTTTTCAAAAAAAGCAAGATCACCGGGCAGAGTTTCTTCAATAAAATCCAAAACCCTGCCTTTTTCAGCCTGCTGGTGGGCTTCACGGGTCAAAGAAAGACCGTTGATTTTGTAAACCAACTGTGTCAAACCGCTGCAGTCGATCCCAAAAAAGCTACGTCCGCTCCACAGATACGGAACATTTAAAAACATTTTTACCGTTTCCGCAATTCCTTCGCGGGTTGCCGGAACGACTTCAATTTCATGTTCAAAAGGAATTTCGCTGCCTGCTGAAATTAATATTTTACCAGTTCCAGAATCATAAAAATGAAAAGGTTCGATAATTATTTTTGTTTTTCGATTTGCCAAATATGCTTCCGGAATTTCAGAAATCTGTTTCGTATCCACCCAGCCTTCATATTGGTCAAAATGCATTCTTACCTTCGAAAAACTCCCTTCCGTTTCGAGAAAATCTACAGATTCGCCAAACAAGATCTGCGAAACCATTTCCGACTGGTGTGCGGGTTCAGCACGCAGTGTTGCAACAGATACATTACAAATTCCTTTTTCCATCGATTTCAGCAAATTTTATTTCTTTCTAATTAAATTAACCCCGTCCCGCAAAGGTAAAATAAGATTTTCGAAATCTGTATCCTGCGCTACCGAATCATTCAGTTCCTTAATTTTTTTGGTAGATTCCTGTTTTGGATTTTCTTCCAGAACTTTCCCGTACCACAGCACATTATCAAACATAATTACGGAACCGGATTTTACTTTGGGTTTGATAAGCCTAAAATATTCCGCATAATTTTCTTTATCTGCATCAATGAATACAAGATCAAAAACCTCCTCGGTTTCCTTCAAAAAATCTTTTGCATCCTGTAACCTGAAATTGATTTTTTCACTGAATTCGCTTTCTGCAAAATATTTTTTCGGCAGATAAGCCAGTTCTTCGTTCACGTCGAGTGTTGTAATTTTACCGTTCTTCGCTAAACCTTCTGCCAGACAAAGCGTGGCATATCCGGTAAAAGTGCCGATTTCCAATATTTTTTCAGGCTTTAGCATTTTTGATAGGATCGATAATAATCTTCCCTGCTGATACCCGGAAATCATGTGTGGCTGGGTGGTTTTCTGAAAAGTTTCTTTCCGAAGCCTTTTTAGAATTTCGGGTTCTGCGGAAGCGTGATTTTCCAGATATCGGTCCATTTCCGGACAGTTTTCTTCAAAAAAACTCATGGTAATTTTTTTTCAAATTTAATGAAATAAAAAATCCCGAAAAATTTCGGGATTGTATTATTTGAATGTTATCATTAGTTCTTAACCGGAGCAATGTCCATCAGTTTCATGAATTCATCTAATTTAGGCATAATGATGATTTCAGTTCTGCGGTTTTCAGCTCTTCCGGAAACCGACGCATTGGTGGTTTTTGGATTGTATTCACTTCTTCCGCCTGCTGTAATTCTCGCAGGATTCACACCGAATTTGGTCTGAAGAATTTTAGCCATTGAAGTTGCACGTAACGCGGATAAATCCCAGTTGTCTTTCGGTAAATTGGCTGAATTTAACGGAACATTATCGGTATTTCCTTCGATTAAAACCGAATAAGTATCGTAATCATTAATCACCTGGGCTACTTTACCCAAAACTTCCTGAGCAGCAGGCAACACGTTATAATCGCCTGTTTTGTAAAGCATTTGATCCGATAATGAAATCATTACCACGCCTTTTAAAACTTTCACCTGAACATCTTTATCTGCGATATTATCAAGAGATCTTTTCAGTTTGTTTGAAAGTGCGAGATTTAAACTGTCGTTTTTCGCGTTGGTCGAGATCAGCTGCTTGATGTATTTGTTGGAAGCATTAATTTCGCCGATAAGTTCGGTAATGTTTTTAGAACCTTGACCGGTGTTAGCCAAACAGGCATCAAGGGAGGTTTTCAAAGCATCATTTTGACTTCTCAGAAGATTGTTTTCGCTCGAGAGTCCGGCATTCGTAGCTTTCAGATCCTGAATTTCGCGTTGTCTCTCCCCGATATTGGTAATACACTGGTTATAGTTTAAATTTAGAGCATCAAACTGCTTCTTGCTTACACAAGAAGTTAATGTTAGCGCCATGATTGCAATGGCCAAAAGTGTTCCTGTTCTCATAAAAATCTGTTTATTTAAGCCAAAAATAGCCAATTCATTTTAAACAGAAGAATTATCTTTGCTAAATATTCCTTAAAAATTGCTTACCAAAAAGACTTTTGAAGCTGCGCTGCGAAATCTTCACCGAAACAACACGTGGAGCACCTATCTGCTTGCGGTAAGCGGAGGAGCCGATTCGATGGTGCTTGTTCATTTATTCAAAAATTTGGGACTGCTTTTTGAAGTCGCGCATGTGAACTATAAACTTCGCGGTAAAGATTCGGAAGACGACAGAGAAACGGTAGAAGATTTCTGCCTTGAAAATAATATTGCTTTTCATCTTTATGAAGTCTCCGAAAAAGATAATCAGCCTGAAAATTCTATCCAGAACTGGGCAAGAAATCTTCGTTACGCATTTTTCAGGAAGATACAGGAAGAGCGAAAACTGCAGCATTTGGTCACTGCGCATCATCTCAATGATCAACTTGAGACTTTCATCATCAATCTTTCGAAAGCCTCGGGAATTAAGGGTTTGAATGGAATACCTGCAAATGAAAACCAGATTCTGCGTCCGCTTCTTCAATTTTCGAAACATGAAATTTATGCATTCGCTGCGGAACATGAAGTTAAATTCCGCGAAGATCTTTCCAACAAAAAAAACGATTACCTGAGGAATTTTATCCGAAACGAAATTACCCCAAAACTTTTCGAGACCAATGATCATTTTCTCGAGAACTTTGCAAAAAGCCTGAATTATTTAAATCAGGTTAAAACTTTTGCTGAAGAAAAGATTGAAGAAATCGAGAGACAGATAATTTCGGAAAAGGAAAACCTCATCCTGATTCAAAAAGCAGAATTTTCAAAGCAGTCTGATTTTGTAAAATTTGAAATTCTAAAGAAATTCAGTTTTGATGATGAAAAAGAATTTCCGAAAATTTTCAGTGCAGAAACAGGAAAGGTTTTTCACGCGCCGGATTTTCAGTTAACTGTTGACCGGGAATATTTTGTTCTGACTAAAAAAATTGGTGAAAAATCATATTTACCCAATTCAGATGAAGAAATAATTGTTGCTGAAAGTTTAGATATAATCAAACACCACACACTTTCACTCTCGCCTTTTATTTCTGCGGAAAGTAAAGTTTCATCGGATGTGAAATGGATTTTTGATGGAGATAAACTTCAGTTTCCATTGAAAATAAGAAAGAAAAAGCAGGGCGATTTGTTTTTCCCAACCGGCATGATAGGCAAAAAGACCGTCTCTAAATTTTTTAAGGATGAAAAAATCGCTATTTTAGCCCAGCAAAAAATCTGGCTCCTGTGTGACGGCCAAGATAACGTTCTGGGAGTAATCCCATCCCGCCAGGACCGCAGATTTGCTGCAGAATTAAATTCAAACAGTACAATAACGGTCATATTTTAACCATCAAACTGGTTCAAAACAAAAGTAAAAATGAAATTTAAAAATTGGCTCCTGCTGCTCCTGGTATTTCTTTTCCAGGGGATTTCAGCACAGATAAAAGATCCTGTAAAATTCAAATACAACATCAATTCACTGCCAAACGGCGTTTACGAAGCTGTCCTTACTGCAACCATCGAGAAAAACTGGCATATCTACTCGCAGGATCTGCCGCCCGATTCCGGCATTCCTACTGAGATGAAACTATCTTCTGAAGAGGGAATACAACTTGTCGGCAAAGTTACCGAAGTCGGTAAAAAGCACGATGAATTCTCGGAAGCTTTTGGGGCTCAAATTGTTTATTATTCAGATTTGGTATTATTCAAACAGAAATTTAAACTTAAAGACAATAGCAAACCTGCAACCGTTACTGCAGAAATTACTTATCAAACTTGCAACGACCGCGTTTGTCTTGCACCCAATACACTGGAATTCGACCAGAATATTACGCCAACTTCCACCGGCACTGCTGCCATCACCCAAACTGAAACTCCTTCAGAAATAGGAACTGTAGCGGAAACTCCTGCAACCGTAGATTCGGCGGCGCTTAAAACCTCAGAAAATGCAACAACCGTTTCGCCGATTAAAAGTGAACAGAAAGGCCTGAAAGTAGAATCCATCGATTTTAAAAATCCGCAAACCGACTGCGGAATTGAAGCGGAGCAAAACAACGAGAATTTCTGGACTTATCTTCTTCTCGGATTCTTTGGGGGATTAATCGCTTTGCTTACTCCGTGCGTATTTCCGATGATTCCTTTAACGGTTTCTTTCTTTACGAAAGGAAGCAAAGACAAGGCAAAAGGAAAACGCGACGCTTTCATCTACGGATTTTTTATTCTGTTGATTTTCGTATTGCTGAGTGTTCCTTTTCATATTATTGACGGGATTGCGGGGAATATTTTCAACCAGATTTCTACAAGTGTTTGGCTGAATGTTACGTTCTTCCTGATCTTTATTTTCTTTGCCGGAAGTTTCTTCGGATACTACGACATTACGCTGCCAAGCTCTATTGCAAATAAATCCTCGAAAGCGGAAGATGCCGGCGGCTTGATCGGAATTTTCTTCATGGCGCTGACGCTGGTTATCGTGTCGTTCTCCTGTACCGGACCAATTTTAGGAAGTTTACTCGGGAGCGCGGTAACAGGCTCTGCTGATGTACCGATGTTGCTCACTTTTGCTTTGGCTGGCTTCGGACTGAGTTGGGCGATTGTTTTTGGGCTCTTAGCCTTGTTCCCGCAAGCTTTGCAGAGTTTACCAAAATCAGGCGGTTGGATGAACACTGTTAAAGTGGTTTTAGGATTTATCGAACTTGGGCTGGCACTGAAATTCTTATCTAAAGCTGATTTGGTCTCCAAAACATTTTTACTGAAAAGAGAACTTTTTATTGCGCTCTGGATTTTAATTGCGATCGGACTGGTTCTTTATCTGTTCGGGAAAATCCGCTTCCCGCATGATGACAAAAAACCGAAAATATCTTTAACAAGAAAAATCATAGGATTCTTCGGAATTGGATTCATCATTTATCTAATTCAGGGACTATTCCCGGCAGAACGGCCTACGCTGCAACATTTAAGTGGAATTCTGCCTCCAATAAACGTAAGTTATCTTCATAAAGAAGAAGATGGTATTTTAGGAATGCATCCTTCCCACGATTATTTTGAAGCCATAGAAATGGCCAAAAAGGAAAACAAACCGCTTTTGATAGATTTCACTGGTTACGGTTGCGAAAACTGCCGAAAAATGGAGGAATTTGTGTGGAGCGAACCCGATATCTTGCCGATTCTTCAGAACGATGTCGTGCTGGCTTCGCTTTACGTTGATGATAAAGAACTGTTGCCTGAAAACGAACAAACTTCAATCGACATGGGTAACGGACAGAAGAAAAAAATCAAAACCATCGGTGATAAATGGAGTCTTTTCCAACAGATAAATTTTAATAATAATTCGCAGCCGCATTATGTATTGGTTTCTCCGGATGGAAAAGTCATCAATACACCGGTTTCGGGCTATATGCCGAAAGAAGATTTTAAAAATTTCCTCACCTGTGGAATTGAATTCTTCAAGAAGAATAAATAATCAACCATGTACAACAAAAAATGTCCGCTAAAAAGCGGACATTTTTATTATATCTAAAATGCTGAATTAAGGATTTGTTACCGGAACACTGCTGAATCCTATGGAAGTTTTCAGCGAAATATCTGAAGTTGGAGACTGTTTCAAAACATATACAATTCTTGCCTGTACTGCACCCGATTTCATCATATTATCTAAAGTCTGCGACGTATTTACATCCAGTGACAGCGAACTTCCTACATTATCTCCGATGGCATCTCTGGAGGCGACAAGAACTTCATTACTTCCGTTATTTGAAAGATACACTTTAACTGATTTGAAAATTCCCATACTCGTATTGTTCGGAACCGACATTGTAGCATTGGAAACCCTGATGTCTCTTACATTAGCGCCCGCGCCGGTAAGCTGATTGATGCTCTGCGCCGGCGAAACATTAGACAAAGTGGTATTTGCCGGTGAACCGGAAGTTACCAAAACCGTCGCATTGTATGGAAATGTGTTCTGTAAGATCGATGAAACGGTAGAACAGCTCGCTAAAGTAGCTGTAGCAACAACCGCTGATAAAAATAAATTTTTCATAATAGTAAATTTTGATTTAAATCTTTCATTCAGAAACTATACCAACTTCATTAATTAACAGAAGATTAACTATGACAACTTTTTAAAATTTACTTAATGCTTACAGAAAATTTTCCCTTAGTTTCACCTGACGCCATATTGCTTTTACCGATAATCAGCCACAGTTCTCCATCATTTTTTGCGGTGTAAGAAATCTGCCTTCCAAACGGTCCGTCGAAAGTCCCATCCGGTAGTTTGATCTGATTGAAACGAATATTCATTTCTGCATTTTCAGGCGTTACTTCTCCGGAAATAGTTTTTTGTCTGAAATTTTTAATTTTCACGATAAACTGCTGATCATCTTCCGTAAATTCTTCGCCAATATTGAAAGGAATCTGTTGTGCATCTGAGGTTCTTATGATTTTATTGCCTTCAACTTTCCTCAGCATTCCCTGCCTGCCTGCAGGAATTTCTGTTTGGATTTCCTTAAGCGTATCTTCAACAACAGTTTTTTCAGATAAAGGATCGGTTTTCGATGTTGTTTCGCCTACAGTCTCAGTTTTATTACAGGACCAAAGTAATATTGGGACGAGCAGTATTAGTTTTTTCATTGTTTCTGAGGTTTTAATATTTGATAGTAAATGATTTTGGAGAGGAAAGTTTTGTTCTGTTCTTTAGCAATTTCTGTTGGTTTTGTGGATTTTTCAAATTCATTTGGATAGACTTTAAGGAGAATTTCATCATTGTAATTCAGGCTTTTGTGAAAATCAAAATTACCTTTTTCATTTCTGATGTTGTAAACGGTGGCCAAATTCCCCCAGTTGATAAAGGACGCGGCCAAAACCGTTCCATAAAAATACCATGACATATGATTAAAAAGAAATGCGTTGGTTTTCTGATTTTTTATTTTGATGAAAGTAAGAATAAGCCCGATAAATGCAAGCGCCAGAAAGGCATAAACGCCAAGTCTTTTATACGTAATTCCTAGACTGATGATGTACTCAGAATTTTTAGCAAAAGCGGAAATGACCAGTACAGCATTGAGAAATATCCAGATTTTAGCTAAGAGCTTTAATTTTCCAGCTTTATTATCGAAATTAAATTTACCTTTAAAATAAAACATAATCACCAAAACCGCCATTACAATCGATAAGATAACAGCGTTTACGCGGTCATGAGTTTCTCCGGAGAGTTGGCTGGGCGATTTGGGAATCTCTACAAACTGTTCGTAATTAAAGGTGAAAATAAAAACCACCAGTAAAATATTAAGTGCAACAAATGAAATTACGCCACTCATCCTTTCCGAATCTATATCCAGAAATGAACTTGATTCTTGTTCTTTTTTATCTTCATTAAGAAAATCATTTTTGAGATGATGGTTTAAATTGAAGATGAATTTTTCAATTTTAAAATTCCAGAAATTGAACGCAATAAAAAATCCAAGTGTTCCGAGAACAATAAACTGCCAGAGATCGAAACTGAACTCCCAGCCGGTAAAAAAACCTGAAAAATGTTCGCTTCCTAAAGCGTAAACTCCAAAAAATACAACCACGAAAAAAGCAGGAATCAGAAACATAGCGATCACTTTCTTCACCGTTTCAGAAGTATTTGTCTTCGGAAGCCAGTCTTCAAACTTGAAGAACCGATAAATAAAAGTCACAAAATTTACCGCAAAAACCGGTATAACCAGCAATGATTTCAGCTCACGGTTTTTCGATTTGAAAGCCAATAAAAAAAGAGAAGTAAATACCGCTAAAAAAGAAGCAAAATCACCGTACCAGGCAAACGCAGCACTGGAAAGAATACTGGTAACAAAGAGCAGAAGAAAAGTGCGGGTCCGGTTTTCTTCCGGTATGTGAAATAAAGTCAGTAATGCGAAAGCAATTCCCAAAAGACCGAAGTTGAGACCCATATCCTCACCGTAAAAAAGTGTTATAAAAAGAACGGTGGTAAGAAGGATTAATTGATGTATTTTCATGATATTAAAGAATATTTGTTATTAAAAGTAGGATTAAACAATAGAGCATTACGAAAGGAAAATTCATTAACAGAAGAACTATTGAATGCAGAAACTGCCATCTGTTCTCTTTGAAAGTGAAAAACATGACCAACAAAAAAATGATGACCAAAGCATTAAAAAAAACATTCAGCAAACTGATAAAGATTAGAATGTAAGCAAGTTCAGCAGGCATTTGAGTAACTTTAGAAAGAAGTATAACTGCTCCCAAAATCCAGCTGATCAGAAAATAAATTTTTACGTTGGAATTGATGTCAAGTTTATTCATAATATATAATTATTCAAAGAACTTTGCAATACAAAGTAATTAAGCAAAAAAAATTACTGTTAACGTCCCAATAATTTTTCGAGGGCAGCAAGATGTTCTTTAAATGCATCTTTACCCGCATTTGTAGCCCGGTAAGAAGTTTTCGGTTTTTTACCGACAAATTCTTTTTTTACTTCGATATATTTTGATTTTTCCAAAGCGGTGCTGTGGCTCGCCAGGTTACCATCGGTAATTTCAAGTAAATTTTTCATTTCTGTAAAATCAACCCACTCATTCACCATCAGAACAGACATAATGCCCAGCCTGACGCGGCTTTCGAATTCTTTATTGAGTTTACTGATGTTGACCATTATAAAATATTACAGATTTCCGTTTTAATTTTTTTAGTTCTTCGCTATTTATATTTCCTGTGCATTACCAGGCCGTACACAATGTGCAGCACGCCGAATCCAATCGCCCAAAATACCAATCCCCAGCCCAGAAAAAAGAAAGAAAGAAGCCCAAGAACGATCTGGCAATATCCTAAATTCTGAAGGTCTGTAAAAGTATATTTAGCTGCATTTACCAAAGCCAATCCGTAAAAAATTAAGGTCGCAGGTGCAATAAAGACAAACATTCCGTGATACAGCAATCCGAGGCAAAACAAGCCACCAGTAACAAGCGGAACGGCAAAATTAAAGAGGAGCCTTTTAGTCGTCTGGTCCCAGATCTTCAGATTTTTCTCTTTGCTTTTTTTAGCGGTAAAGATATAACCTGATATAACAGCTAAAAACAGTATCACCAAACCTACAAACACAAGTTCCAGCAAAAGATCTCTACTATACGCGTTTGTTTTACCTGCAAAATAATCAATGCTTTCACGCTTCAGAATATAGTAAACATAACCTGCTCCCAGCAAAGCAACAAGCCCTGCAAAAACTCCGGAAAGTCCACTGAGGGAAATAAAACGTGAGCTGCGCTCCATCATGTTGCGGATATGCGAAAGGTCTTCCTGATAATTTTTTGACTCCATAAAAAGCACTTTGAAATGCAAAGTTATTATTTTTATTGAACTGACAAAACATTTTTTTAAAATGTACATAAAACTTAAGGTAAAAATTCAGATGATGAATCTAAACCCGAAAAATTGTATCTTTATAACCAAATTTAAACATGTTCGATAACTTCAGACATACCATGGAAAGGCAGTGGTTTGGTGTTCTTACAAGAATGGGCGCTAAACTGGGGATTCCTGTCTCCAAACTGCGCGTGTTCTTCATTTATTCTACTTTCGCCACTGCGGGTATTTTTTTTCTGATCTACCTTGGCCTCGCTTTTACCCTTTGGATTAAAGATATGTTCATCACCCGACGGCCAAGCGTTTTTGATCTTTGATTTTATCTCTAAAAACATCATTTTAATTTTTCAACGGCTTGAAACTTGTATTGAGCATAAAGCATACAGCCTTTATTTTTTATGGAATATTTACAGATTAACTCTTTCGACGATTATCGGGTCGCAGAAATTTACAAGTCCTATTGCGAAACTTTTCCGGAAGACGAGCGGCGCAGCGAACAGCAGTTCCGTCATCTCTTTTCGAACCCGAGGGTTAAAGTCTTTTCAGTTCTAAAAGATTTAAAAAATATCGGTTACCTGATTTCGTGGGAACTGACCAACTTCGTTTTTATTGAACATTTCGAAATATTTTCTGAATTTAGAAGTCTAAAATACGGCTCCGAAATCATCAGTCATCTTTACAAAAATTATTCGCACATCGTTTTGGAAGCCGAACCAGAAGATCAGGACGAAAATGCAGCAAGAAGAATTTCGTTTTACGAGAAAAACGGTTTCATGGTGATTGATGAAAATTATGTACAGCCATGTTACGACCCGGAAAAAAACTCACTTAATCTGTGGCTTTTAGCCAACTGGAAACCCGAAAAAACCGACTGGATTAAAGAGGAAATTTATGATGTGGTGTACTGTTAAGCGAAGGACTCACAATAAGAGCCTGTTAAAACTAAAAAACCATGTGTTAGCATAAGATGATTTGGTGAAGCCAAAAGCCAGTGGCCAACCGCGCCTAATCAACTTCGTATTCCAATTTAATCGTAATGCTGGCTTCTTTTTCCTTTGAAGAAGTATTGAAAGTTCCGCCGTAAGAAAATTCCTCAGTAGAATTGGGTTCAGTAATCTGAGTGACACCCATCGTCGCTTTTTTCAGATTCCCAAGTTTTGCACCTGCATTTTCGGCAATTTTTTCGGCGCGCTGTTTTGCGTCTTTCGTTGCGTCTGCAATCATTTGCTGTTTTACATCCGCCAGTTTCGTGTAAAAATAATTGGGCGGTGAAGAAGTAAATTCTATCCCAAGATTGATTATTTCTGTAATATTACGGGAAAGATTTTCGATCTTAGCCACATCCTTACTGTCGATGGAAACCCGCTGAGAAAGCTGATATCCCGCAAACGTCTGCTGACTTCTGCCCATATTATCGGTAGAATAATTAAACTGTTTCTGAATATCCACCGCTGAGAAAACCATTTCGTTTTTCGGAATTCCTTTGGAAGCCAGGTAATTTTCAATTACTTTTTTGTCATTGGCCAGTTCGTCATAGGCCGACTTAAGTTCGAAACTGTTGCGCGAAAAATTTCCGCTCCAGGCAATAAGATCCGATGTGAATTTCTTGGTTCCTAATCCGGTAACTGAAATGGTGTTTTCCGACTGGTTGCGGTTCTTGATGGCATTTCCTAAAAATGCAAGACCAATGATAAACCCGGCGGCGGCAATGGCGATGGCAATAATATTTCTGTTCATTTGGGGTAACATTTGATTCCTAAAGATAAGAAAAAATAAAACGCAGCCTTACAAATTTTAACCTTTTACGTAAAATCAGGTTCCCACTTTATGGGTTTTGATGTATTCGATATAAGCCATTTTCATATCAGAATTTATAGCAGCAATATCAAAACTTTTACGGTATTTTTTTGCCAGGGAATAACTGTTATCGGCATAAATTAAAAACCGGTCGAGATCCTCTTCGGTCCAGCCTCGCGACCAATAAAAACTTAAATCGACCTCTGCTTTTACCCGTCGGTAAAAGGCCTGGGTTTCGGAATAATTGGCTGCTGTCTGTTGATCTCTTTTTGAAGGCTTGATTAAACCTGCAACTGCTGAAAGCAAACCTGAGGAACCTCCGCTACCAACTGATAATAAACTTATTGTTCCTTCTCCTAGATCTTTGGGTTTAAATGCAGATGGAATCGTAGTAGCTTGAGGAACCGCTTCCTGCATCGGAGATTTCATGTATGCATCCAGAGAACCCTGTAATGCGACCAGTCTTTTAGGAGCATCTAATAATTTGGAATCTTTCTTAAGGTTGCCGGTGGGCGTGAACGCAAGTTCAATTTCCTCGATTAAATACGCCGCTTTGGGAAGTGAAACATTGACCGGTGCGGAATAATGTTCGTTTACTATTTTCACAGAAATCCTGTCGTAACCGCTTTTCACAAAACGAAGCTCATCCGAGATTCTGGCGGCAATCATATAATTCCCGTCTTTGTCGGAACTTATTTTTTCCTCAGTGCGGGTATTGATGATGATTGCGTTGGACATTTCCGCGCCAAATTCGGAGCGCACTTTCCCGAAAATAAAATCCTGAGCGAATGCGGAGATGGAGATAAGAACGAAACAGAGAACGAGTAATTTTGTTTTCACGCTTTAAAAATTTTACTAAAAGTAGAACTAATTTCAAACCCTATTTAAAATTTAACCTGCGTTAACTCTTTTAAGATTCTTTTTGAAAAATTTAAGGATGATTTCGTTAATTTTTTTGGGACATTGGGAACGGTATTGCCGCGTGAGGGATAGGAGCGGCATCCTTTTTTGGGGGCGGCGGCTCCGCCGCCGCCCCCAAAAAAGATATAGCTCCTTACTTAAAACCTTCTGAACATGTTACCAAAAATAAATCCCGAACACACACAATCCTGGCAGGATCTGGAAATGCGGATAGCCCGGCCTGAAGAAGGAAATGGCGGCGCAGACTGCCAAAGGCAGTTTGTGCCAGAATGACCGACTGAAGGACACGCCCAAAACACTTTGCTGTTGGGAATAATTTTTGCTTATATTTGCAGACTTACAAAAAATTGGGGTTGACTGGTTTCGACAGCAAGATCAATGGGTAAGTAAGCATGCAGAGAACCGTAGCGCGATCTCTTTAATCCCTTGCTACAAAATTTTAACTGGCGACCAAGAGTTTGCTCTTGCAGCTTAATCTGAATTATAGTAGGATTCAGCGTTTTCCCGAAGCACAGTAAGGAAGCAAGATATCCCTCAGAAGTTCTGTTTCGCGACGTCTGATTCCGGGGTATAGCAATGCGGAAATAAGGTTTTGGAAACTTCGGCCAAAGCACGAAAACTAAAGAAGATAAGTCGTAAATTGGGTGTCTGTGCTCTGTTTACGATCGAAAACCAAACGCAGAATAAGCATGTAGAAAGCTTGCGTGTTGCTTGTTTGGACGAGGGTTCGAATCCCTCCAACTCCACTTTAAACAAAATAACTCACTGTACATCAGTGGGTTATTTGTTTTTTAGTCCACTATTAGTCCGCGAGTTGAAATCTTAACATTTATTAACAAAAAAACCGCCTCAGCTTTTGCCGGGACGGTTCTCGAAAATATAAACTTTATTATACTTGTTACTTCATACGTTTAACAGCGTTGCCTACTCTGGAACCATTCTTTGGTTGAGAATCTTTTAAAAATTTATTGACTTTCAAAAGAAGTGCTACTTTTTGGATTTTATTATTTTTCATTTCTATAATTTTTTAGATTTTATAAACTAAATTCCCCTTTGTCAATTCTTGATAAAAACATTCTGAAAACCTCCGGTTGCATTGCAGAAATTCCGTTAATATCAAAGCCGAAATTATTCGCTGGTGAGTTTGCATTATAAAGTTTTGACCGCTTTAATTCCTTTACAATTTCGGAAGCTTTTTTGACCAAATCAAAAACTCTTTTGCGCTCATCAGTATTTGCATAGTAAGAATGTTTTGAAATTTCCGGCTGATCTTCACTCGGTACAAAGTTTTCATCTTTGAACTCGAAAACAAAACGCTTCCATTTTGCAGCATTGTTTTTGTGATAACTAAAAATATTTTCCGGATTTTTCCCAAGTGCTCGGAAATTAAAACTATCTGTTGAATTTGGGAACGGAAAACTTTTGCGCATCACCGCCAGAAGATCATCACTACTTAAATTGATTAAGTTGCTGTAATCAATTCCGCTTTCCTCACCTAAAAACTCCCGGACCTGTGAAAGGTAGTTATTAAGTTTTACATTAGCATCTGCCAACTCTTTTTGAGTGTTGAGAATAGCGTTTTCATCTTTGAACATTAGTTCATCTTTTTTTTGTTTCATGTTTGAAATTTTAATTTATTGAATATTCGTTTTTTAATTTTTCGATCAGTGTTTCAAAATCCTTTTCGGACATTTCATCTAGTACGTTTCCAAATTCTACAGCTTTTAAACTCGGAAGGAAAAACTTTGTCATCTCAAATAAATATTTGAATCTGTCTTTCGGCTCCAGTGAATCAAAATCTTTTTGCAATCTGTCCAGATTCTTTTCTACAAAATCAATAAAGGTTTCCCGGATCGTTTCCGTCTTTTTGTTCTTACTACCTTTGGGTCGCCCATTCGGGTTGCCGGAAGTGCCTTTTAAAAATTTACCTTCTTCATTTCTCATTTCGTGTTGTTTTCGTGTTGTTTTCAGGTAATTCATAAAATAAAGGCTTCTCTTTGAATGCTGGTTTACCTTCATTATTCAGGTCGTATTCATCTTTTGAAATCTGAGTTTCATTTCTGAAATACACAATTCCATCCGCTCCGTACATCTGATAATAAACTGCAGACGCGCGCACAATTTCCTGTAATCTTTGCTTTCTTGTACTCATGGTTTAAAAGTTTGCATTTTGTGAAATTTTCCGATTTTCTGATAAGTCTGATATTCCGGACTGACTTCCTGAATAAGTTCCGGCGGCGGCTCCCTCAGCCACTGCTGCGGCTAAAGCTGCGTAATCTATTGGGTTTGTAGCAAACTGTTTTTGTACGGAAGTCGGAACTGTGCCGCCGTTGGCAAAAAGCGGAATCCCACCGCCTGCAGTATTTATTTCAGATAGTAAGCCCCTAAACATTGAAGAAGATCGTTTGTTAATAATAACTTCACCTCCTTCTGCTTCGATCATGCCGGAAGGCGTCGAAATCGGAACTCCGCCGGAAGCGTGAGAAGGTCCACTAATTAACATACCCCGGGCGGCTTTTACCCCTGCAATTTTTTTAACGGCTCCCAGTCCACTTGCTAAAACTACTCCCGTGTTCACTACTTTAGCTATTGTTGCCATTGGTTCCGGTAGAACAGATGGTGTTTTCCAAACTTCCGTAACCCCTTGATAAGCGTTAATGGTTGCCTGTGCGATACCGGCTGCTTTTCCGGCTGCAGTTTGTTCACCCAGTAATGAAGCAACACCCCCAAACATATCAGCATAAGATGAAAGTCGGGTTTGTGTTTCAGCTTCCGTTATTGCTTTTCTTGCTTCCGCGTTTTGAGTTTCAATAAGGCGTTTTTTCGCTTCGTAATTCTCAAAACTTATTAATTCGTTTTCCCTTTGGACTTCTAAAGCTTCCAGGTTTAATCTTTGCTGCTCATCGGCCTGCGCCCGTTGCAATTCATATTCCGTTGCTCCGTTGGTCTGAATTTCAATAAGTTTCTGTTCAAACTCAATAGCGCGTGCAAGCTGTTCATCTTCCGCAATTTGCTCATTATATGCAGAAGTAACATCCCTTTTCTTTTCGTTTATTTCATTTGTAATATCCAGCTCTTTGATTGCGTACTCTTTGCGGATTTGCTCTTTTTCGGCTTCTGTTTTACCTAATAAAGATTTTTCCATTTCGGAAGTATTATTTGCAATCTGTAAAGCTTTCAGATCATCAAAATATTTAATCTCATTTGCAAGCTTTTCCGCTGTAAGACGTTTATCGTCGGCCAGTTTTGCGGCGTTTACAGCGATATATTCTGATAACTCATTTTTTGCAATATCTGACCTTAATTCTGCCTGACTTTTCAATAACTCAAAAGCTTTTTTGGCTTCTTCTTCTAAAATCTTCTGTTTATCATTTGCGTTCTTTTGTGCATCCCTTACTGCTTTGTCTGCGCTTGCTTTTGCCGCTGCAGCCTGTTTGTCCGCTGCATCTTTTACGGAACCTGTAACGGGTCCATTGGTAACGGCTCCGTATGCCTGCGCTGCGCTGTTGCTTGCGGCTCTTTGTCCTTGCACTTTAGAAATATTTGAGCGGTTTATATTGCTGCTAAATTTTGAAACTTCACCGATCGCTGCACTGGTCAAAGATTTGAAACCATTTACTTTACCCATTAGTTGGGAAATCGAACCGGCTAAGGCTTCCGGGTTAAACATATTTTTAAAAACATTTCCGACTGCAGAAGCAATACTTGCCAACTGTTTAAAATCGCCGTTTAATCCATTCATGATAAGCGAAAACGCTTTGGGAATGGAAGTGATCGCGTCCTTTACATTATAAAAGACCAACTTTAAAAAATCAATTTCTTTTTGAGTGTTTTTTACAATCGATCCTAAATAATTGTACCAGGTAATTTTCACTTGTCTCCAGACCTCATCTACAGTCTTCATAAACGACATCATCGAATCCGATTTAAAAGCATTGTCTTTTGCTTCTGCTAATTCACGGTTTGAATTTGCGACGTCATAAGTTGCTTTTTCCAGATCCGTTAAATTATCGTAATTGATAAGCTGCGCGTTGTTAATCGCTTCAAAGATTTTTAGCGCGCCGCCCGCGTCCTCTCCTGCTCCTTTAAATACGTCTGCAGTAAGCTGCGCCCATTGTTGCTGGTTGAGGTTCGCACCTTCTGCCTTTTTGGCAATTGAATCTAAGGCCTGCGCAACTGTCAGTTGGCCGGATCGTACTTTCTTTAAAATATCGTCTGTGAAAGTTGCTCCAAAGGCGTTTACTAATGCGTCTCTGGTAGATTTGGTTTGCTCCTTTAGTGATAACCCCGCCTCTTTTATAGCGTCCGGAAGTTTATCATTGTAAATGCCTAAATCAATTCCAGAATTCAGGATATTAACGAAATCTTCTGCTGAATATCCGGCTTGTTGAAATAACGGGCCATATTCACGAATACTGTCCCCAAATTCAGCATTTTGTGCGCCCCCAGCTGCTAAACCTTCATTATAAATTCTGAACGCTTCTCCGGCAGAAAGTCCGAAATCAGTCATTAAAGAATTTAGTTCTTTTACCGCGTCGTTAAAATCTGTCCCGTATGTTTGCTGAATCGCTGTTGCATTTTTGCGTAATTCGTCGGTTGCTGTGCCGGAAGTATTTGCCAACTGTTCTACTGTTGTATTCAGTTCTTTAACCTCAGCGTTATATTGCCACATCTCTTTAGCGAATAATGCGAGTGCACCCACTACTGCCAAAATCGGGTTTGCTTTTATCATATTAAACAGACCGGAAAGACCTTCTTTCGTGCTGGAAATTGCGCCTTTAATATCTCCCGACGCAATCTGCCCGGGAATATCTCCAAACGCTTTTTTAATGCTATCAGTGTAATCTCCGACTGATCTTTGATTGTCTCCGACTGCCTTGTCTAATGCTTTGAATTCAGAATTTAGCGCGTCGGCCTGTTCGCTCACTTTTTTCCATTGCGTTTCGAGGTTACGATACTCATCAGTATTTTCTTTGCCTTCTTTTTTCAGCTGCAGCAATTGCGCACCTAAATTTTTACTCTCAACTTTCAGCGCGTTGAGTTCCTTATTTAAGTTCCTGTATGCATGTTCGTTTCCGACAATTTCAGTACGTCCTGCGTTCAGCATTTTATTAAGCTCATTATTTTCTAACCTCAACTCTTTGACTGCCCGCTCCTGCTCGAGTATGGTTTTTATATGCGCTGATTGTGTGCTTATAACTTCCCGGATCCGGCTTTCGTTTTGTGAAATAACAGAATTAGAATCTGTCATCGTTTTATTATACTGTTCCTGAGACAAAGTCCCGGCTTTTAACTGGTTGTTTGCGTCCTTTTGTAACGCTTTCATTGTAGCTATTTGGGAACCTAACTGCTGCAGTTCCTTCTGCTCATCTTTTAAGGCTTTCTTATTGGTGGCTAAGGCCCCGGAAAAAGCTTCTATTTGTTTTCTGTTTTCAATAAGTTGCTGTTCAATTTTCGATATATCCCAGCTAAATGTTCCTAAGTCAATATTTTTATTCATGATCTATATTTTTTTAATTTAAATGTGGCGTTCCAAAGTCTGTTAAAGTGATAAGGCCAGTTTGCAATCCGTATATTGTGGCGTTATTGTTTTCATCTAAAATTTCATTGTTCCGTAAAATTCTGGTAAACAGTTTATAGTCTAAATATGCGAGTTCGCAAAATTCCGCGAGCGGTAACGGGCGACTAAGTTTTTCAGCTAAACCGGGCGTTAATTCCTTCATTTTTTCGATATAATTAAGCGTCAAAATCAAAGCTTTGTCGAACTCTCGTTTTTCTGTTTTCATATTCCCATCATTTTACGTTGCCCCTCTGTTAAACCTTCCGGATATTTATAAATAAGTTTATCCGATCTCTTTAGTTGAGTAATGGGCGTAAATTCATTTTTAACGGTTTTGAGTGCCTGTTCTAAGGTGTTTTTAACCTCATCGAAGCTGATTGTTTTTTCTTCCGGAATACCGTTTGCAAGTTGCCCCAGCTGCAGGTCTTCGAATATTTTTTTAATTACCTCATCTTTTGGAAGTAACCGCGTGCAAAGTCTGTCAAATACAGTTCGGAGGTCAGATATTTCTAAAAATCCTTTTGGCTGCTCATTCAGTTTTGGTTTACCGTTTTCGAGTTCTACATTCCAGTATGATAAAACCCAAAACAATAAAAGGCTATCTTCTAACTGCTCATTTGGCTGGTGGGTGTTCGCGTACTCAATCAAAGAATTTAACGCGTCAATATCGGTCTGGTTTACCTTAATTATCCCGGTATTTTTCAGCGCAAATTCAAAACGCTTTTTAAAATAATTTACTGCTCTCATATTCTTTTGATTTGTAAGGCGAACGGGTTAATAAATCTTACTTCACGATCTTCATTTATTGTAAATTCCAGTTTATTTTCACCCCGTTTTAGGTTCTTGACCTGGTAAGCTTTGTTTTTCGAATAGAAATAAAACCTACTCCCAGAAACCGAAATTCTCACATGATCGAAATTCTCAACTGAAACCGCCTTTTTTGAATTTGAAATCGTGGTAACTTTTGGTGAGAAGTGATATTTAATTTCGCGCTTTGTAATTGTTACCACTTTGGCGAATCTGGAAGCATTATCTACCGTGATTAAATCTTTAGAATCTGAGATATTTAATGGTCCCCAGGTGCCGAAAATCACTGATTTTACATTGAACATCTTTAATTCCGTGTCTGATATGGGTAACTGTATTTTCATTTTTATTTAAGTATTTGATTATTAGCATTTTATTTCATCGCTTATCGCTTTAAAGTGATAGTTAAAATTTTAAGTTATGCCTTATATTCTATCACTTATCGCTTTAACCCGTATATATATACGGGTAAAGTGAAGTTATAAAGGGAAGCTTCCGATTTTGAACGGATATCTTTTCTTTTCCTGAATAATCATTTCGTTTGCTTTTGCTGTTAATAGTATTTTGTTTACTTCTGAATCATTTAATATTTCTTTGGCCGGAAAGAATCCTTTTGAAGCTTTTTTTATTTCTAATCTCAAAAGACCGTCGGTTAATGGGACCGGATTTTTGTATTCTGCAAAAACGGTCTGGATCAGTTCCCAGATAACAGACAATTCGATATCTTCAATATTAAATTTCTCTTTGCGCTCACGGTCTTGTGGAACCCTAACTTTGAAAGGCATTCCGCTATCGTCAATTTCAAAAGCAAATGGCTCCGGTTTTCTGTTCCGGCAAAAGTGCGGAACTACGACAGCGATATCACTGTTATCTTTTTTCTCAATTGCCAAAACAGTTTCGGACTTATTTATTAACTCAGTCCCCAGATGCCCGCGCGCGTTTCCGTCGCCTTTGTTTTGGTGTAAAATAGTTGTGATGTGTATATTGAGTTCCTCGCTCCATTTAAGAAGCTTTCCGGCTATCTCTGTGGCTTCCTGAGGACTGTTTATATCAAAGACCAGATCCCGTACTCCGTCAATAATCACAACCCCCAAATTTGGCGTTTCATAAATTTTCTTTTCAATAAATGCAAGTCGCGTTTTTGTATCTTCACTTCGCAAGCCGTAAACAATTAAATTTTCTGGATTGCTAATTTCTGCGAGGCTGCAAATTCTTTTCACTACCTTTTGAACATGCCATTTAGACTGTTCTGTGTCGAATAGTAATACATTGCATTTGTGAGGTGGCAAACATCCTTTAAACGTTCTAAATATAATATTGGGGCCTATATAGGCTGCAACCGCAATACTTATCAGATAAGTCTTTCCTACCTTTGCTTTTCCTATAAATGTGGAGGCATTATCCATCGTTGCTATTATTGATTCTTTGCCTGAATCTTCATCAACCATTACTAAGGCTATTTCCGGCGGTGGTATTATGTCTGTTGGTCTTATCCGGTGCTTTTCAAGTTCGTTAAGATTTAACACCTCATCAGTTGTATCTAATTTTTCCGGATTTATGGTTATCGGTTCGATCATTATTTGCTATCTTTGCATTATACAGATGGTTTTCATTTGTAAGGTCTTTGAACGCCTTAAGGGAATGCAGTTTTTGCATTCCCTTTTTTATTAATCATTGACGATCATTGCTGCTTCTACCTCATCCCAGCGATAATAGACTCTACCACCTATCTTGTAACTCTGTATAATACCCTTGCGTCTCCATTCGTGAAGACTTGGTTTTGTAATATCCAATCTTTCACAGATTTTTTCTGCAGATAAGTATTGATTTGGTTTATTGTCTGAAATAAATTTTTCGAGCCTCATAAATAGACGGCTCTCAACCATCGAAGCAATTTCGTTGATGTTTTCGCGTGGTACTGAAAGATTTAAAGTTTGCATAATTGTAGCGTTTTTAAATTAACACTACAAAGATGTATTGGGTAATTATTAGGTAGTACTTATTATGTATTAATAGATGAAAAAACGCTAACTGTTTAGTTAGCGTTAATTTCGAAATCTTTAAAAATTTGTAGTGCCTTACTTACATTTGCTTTACTATTGTATGGGCTGTTATGATGATTATTATCAGGTCTTATAAGATAGTTGCAGTAACTGGTTAAAGTTCCTTTTTTATTGTCTATTCCCGTAATGGCGCTAATAATTTCAGCCAAGTGAGATGCATTTTCTTTGATTTTAAGCTGATCAATAAGAAGGTTAATAATTCCAAGCTTATCCATAAGAATTAGCTTCTGTTTTGTTGAGAGTTCTCTATCTCCGGAATAATCAACTTCATCAATAGTAGTTTCATCAGTTGAACCTTCTGCAAAATTTTCAATTTTCTTTAATGTGTATTCGAAATTTTTAACTCGCTGATCACTTAAAAAAAGCTGAAATTTATCTTTACTTTTCTCAACATCTAAAAAATAAGCGAAGTGTAAAAATTGATTATAATCTATTTTATATTTGTCAGAATTTGACCAACCAAATATTTCAGGCGTTTCTGCAATCTTTTCTAAATAATCCTTTTCAGAATCAATTACAATTTCTTTTGTGCTGCAATACTCATTAAATCTAACTGCAATAATATTTGTTACCGTGTTGATTCGCAATTGCTTTTTAACGTCATATAATTCCCCCTTTTCTGTTACTTCCCATAAATTAGAAAAGTAAAATTTATCAAATTCGGAAGTATAGGTTAAAAATTTGCCTTGGTAATAATGGAAAAGTTCCCAGCGGAAATCTTTGTCCGTTCCTTCGGGATACTCATTTTGCCACTGCATGAAATTACTCTCATAATTCTGTTGAAATTCCGCAAAGGAATAATAAATAGGTATTTCCATAATGTAAGATTGAACGCGTTAAATTAATTTCTTTGAAATACGAATTGAGGGAACTGATAAACACTGTAAAGAAACATTTTATAAGTCATCCTTTGGTTATGAATATCATCAGCTAATAAAGCTTCGAAATCCCTCTTTAAAGACTGCAGATAATAAATCCGGAATGGAATATCTGTTGTTATGATAGTTTCTAATTCCCAGTCTGTAATCTGATCTATTTCAGAATCGATTCGTTTAAACTCGCGGGCGTACTCTCCCGGGGTAAGTTCTTTATAAAGAATTGGATCTACTTTTTCCATCACAGTAAGTATTTTGCAATATTATTGCTGTATGTTACGCGGTCTTCAATAGTTTCCGGCTCCCACTCCTTCACGTCGTCGAAATCATCCCAATTTTCGCCAATCTCAAAGACTTGCAGTGATCTGTTCCGGCTTAATGAAATAAGCCTATAAACGCTCTCAAAATCGTTAATATTCAAACGGTAATCCGGGAAAATATCTTTGTCGGTTCCGTTGCTCTCCAGAATAAAATCTCCGTTTTCTTCCAGGGAACGGATAATTCCAAGTTTGTTTCCGGTGGCTTTTGTTAAGACGTAAAAATCCGGCGTTATTACATCCGTTTTTTCACAAAATAAAACATCATTAAAACCAATGCTGGTTTTGTTGTGGTTTTGCATTTTAGCGGTCAGCACTTCAAAGAATTTCACATTTTCCGGCTGCGCTGGTAACTCTGCTTTTAAGTTAATTGGGTTGGTAAGTTTCATAATGTAAGGGTTTGAACTGTTTATATTTTAATTTGCTTTTTTGGTTTGTGTTGGGTTTTCCGGTTCCGGCTGCTGCTGTGCAGCGTTCCAGTATTGTAATATTTCTTTTGACTGATCGTTAAAATCTTTGCCGATATAGTTTAAAAATTCCTTTTCTGTACGGTGGCCAGTTACCGCCATAATAATAGGCGTTGGCACTTTGATATAATTGTGGGTTGCAAAACTTCTACGGCAAACGTGGCTTGAAATTATTTCATACAAAGGGTATTGCCCATAAATATATCTTTTGTTTTCAGCATCGTATTTTTTACCAAATTCCAAACGGTTAATATCTGCCTTTTTCGCTATGGTTCGCAAGTGATTGTTAAATATTGTTTTTGCACTTTCAATATTTGCAGAAAATACCGGGGGAAATTGTCCGCTCCTTTTATCAATTATTTTTTTAACCTCATCGTGCATCGGAATTAAAACCCCGTTTTTGGTCTTTTGTTGGTGCAGGTTAATAAATGTATGCCCGTCAATATTGGTAAACATTTTGGGCGTCATTTGCAATAGATCAGACGCCCTTTGTCCCGTGTAAAATCCGATAACTAACCAGTCTTTGGCGGTTTCCAGTTGAGGTTCCAAAAACGTAATTTTTTGGATCGTTTGCAATTCCTTTTCAGTTAAAAAAATGGTCGGGGTTTCAGTGGTATAGCCTTTAATTTCGTCAATGTTTTTACTGACTTCAATATTTAAAGTTTTGGCGTGGTTAATTATGGTTTTAGGATATTTGATATAACGGCCTATTGTTCCTTTGGCAATTCCCTGACCGTCTAAAAATTGTTCAAATTTATTTGATACTGATACGTCCCAGTCAGATACTTTTAAACGTCGGTTTCCAGCCTTTACAAACTCATTAATTTTGTTAATTATGGTAATCTGTTTTTTGGTGGTGGCGTCGGCAATACGTTTGCCCCGGTTCGTCCGGAATGGCAAAACCTCTGTTTTGTAATATTCAAGATAGTTATCTAAATAATCCAGTTGTGCAATTTTGCGCCCTCCGTTATAATAGGCTGTTAAAATTTCTTCTAACCATAAACCGTTTATTATTTCATCATCATTCCGTTTCCGGTACTGCTCCAAAATAAACAATTCTATTTTAGGCAAAACAGTTTTAATACCCTCAATATTTTTTAATGTGGATTTGTCAGCTGACTGAATTTTTCTAGGTTTCCCCGTCTTTTCGTTCCAATGTTCCGGATTTATGGTTTCGCGAGTTTTTCTCTTGACGTCAATTAGTCGTGCATCTTTGAAACGTGCATAAATTGGGGCGTTATCTTTTGCAGATTGTAGGATAAATTTAACGGTTGCCATAATTGTAAGATTTTGAACATAACAAATATACAATTTAGTCCGCAATTAGTCCGCAAATAGTCCATAAATTTTTAATCTATTTTAATCTATTTTATTACATACTATAATGAAAACACCTATAAACTCCCATTAAATAAAGATTTTTGATTATTTCTAATATTTACAGATAATCGGTCTAATTATGATGAATTATCTATTTATAGTCCCTCCAACTCCACACCATCTTTAAATAACCTCCTGTTTTTTAGGTGGTTATTTTTTTTATTTGTACCTGTTGCCACCTATATGCAGAATAACAGTACTATACTAAGAAGTTCAGTAAGTTAGATTTGTGGCGAAATTTTCAAATTCATATTGCCCTAAATTTGATTTTATAGCCGATAACGTATATGACAAATAATTTAGAGCTTTCACCTTACCTATACATTCCTTTGACTTTGCTTTTACTTTAATGAAAAACACTAAAAATTATAAATGATAAAAATAAATACACTCCTCATTTTATGAGTTAGCGTTGTATAAGAGTACCAGAAAGAAATCTTGCGGGAGCGTAGCGGATTAATTTCCAGCTTTTGTTTTGCATAAAATCGGTTTTTGATCTTATTTCACTATATTAGAGAATATTACAATCTAATACAATTTAAAATGAGCGACAATAAAAAAGAATTTAATCCACAAGAACTTTATGGATTATCTCACAAATAAAATCTCGGATAATGAAAACAGACACTTACTTTGTTACGATGAAATTAACAGCTTATTTGTAGTTAATGACACTATTATCGACTTAGCAATCGATTTGCTCAAAAAAGCAAATATTGTAACAATTCAACATAGACCATACAAAAGAGAGTTCTTTCTGTACTAAACTAAAATTGACATAATTTTTTAAAAAAAGTATTTTTTGAATAAAACCTTTTAACTTCTTACTTTTGGAATTATAAACACAATCTATTATGGATGATAAAAAAAAGTTAGAAAAGGAGTTTAAGCGGATAAAGAAATCCACATTTCGAACTTTGCAGCTTTTAGGCGTACCCACTATTGAACTTGAAAATGATTTTACAGATTCTAATATAGGAGATGGGAACGTTAGAGCCTTACGAGATTTTGTATGGTATCAATTTAACAAGCACCTCGATAGGAAAGCAAGAGACTTTCATCTACAAGCACGGATTTATTACGAAATGGCAATGTTTCGATTTAATTACGAAGAAGGTAAAGGTATTGATGGACTTAAGCAACTATCTATTGATGCAAAAAAAACACATTATAAACTATCAGAAATAGACAGAGGGATGGCAATGGATGCTAAAGTTTATAATTCATTTAAAAATTGTTGTCCTGAATGTACAGCAGACCACGGGAAAGCCTACGATTTAGACGAATTTTTAAAGAGCGACAGATTACCACATAAAAATTGCACTTGCGGAGGTTTTGGTTGTGGATGTTTCTTTGACGCTGTGGCAAGACTGGATGAAAATGGTCTGTTTATCTTTTATGACGATTATGCAATACCAACTAAATCAACAAATTCTTTAAAATCAAAATCCACTTCAACAGCTTTACAACATGAGGGTGCAAAAAGCATTTTAGGCATATTTAGTTTATTTAAAAAAAAACGATAACTTCCGTACTAAGCAATCTTTGTTTCATACGGATGAAAATTTTTTTCCATAGCACTGAAACTTTTGTTTCATACGTACGGAACTTTTGTTTCAGAAGCATGAAACCTTCCGCTGGGTGAAATAAAAAAATTCCCACCAACCTTTCGGCCGGGGGAATTTCTATACAAAACAATTAATTAATGCTAAAGCTGTGGTCCTGCAGCAACCAGTCGCTGACCTTCTTTGGTATCGCAGTACTGCTCGAAGTTTTTGATATAGCGCGCACCTAAATCTCTGGCTTTTGCCTCCCAATCGGAAACGTGGGCATAAGTGGCTCTTGGATCAAGAATACCGTCGGTTACATTTGGAAGAGCAGTCGGAATCTCAAGATTCATGATCGGAATAACGGTCTTCTCTGCCTGGTCAATGGATCCGTCGATAATCGCGTCGATAATCGCGCGGGTATCTTTAAGAGAAATTCTCTTTCCGGTACCGTTCCAGCCTGTATTAACCAAATATGCTTTCGCACCATGTTCCTTCATCTTACCAATTAAGGTTTTAGAATACATGGTTGGATGCAGTGTAAGGAATGCTTCGCCGAATGCAGGAGAGAATGATGGTTCTGGCTCGGTGATTCCTCTCTCGGTTCCTGCTAATTTGGAGGTATAACCGCAAAGGAAATGGTACTGCGCCTGATCTTCGTTCAGGATGGAAACCGGTGGCAAAACTCCGAATGCATCAGCTGAAAGATATACGATTTTTTTTGCATGTCCTGCTTTTGATGGCAACACGATTTTGCTGATATGATAAATCGGATAAGAAACCCTGGTGTTTTCGGTGATGGAATTATCAGTATAATCTGCCTCACCATATTCGTTCACCACAACATTTTCAAGCAATGAATCTCTTCTGATGGCTTTATAAATATCCGGTTCTTTTTCTTCAGTTAAGTCGATCACTTTGGCATAACATCCGCCTTCAAAGTTGAATACGCCGTTATCATCCCAGCCGTGTTCATCATCACCGATCAAATATCTTTTCGGATCTGCAGAAAGTGTAGTTTTACCTGTTCCTGAAAGTCCGAAGAACAACGCTACATCCCCTTCTTCGCCCACGTTGGCAGAGCAGTGCATTGATGCCATGCCTTTTAAAGGAAGATAATAATTCATCATGGCAAACATTCCTTTCTTCATTTCGCCGCCATACCATGTTCCACCGATAATCTGAATTTTTTCGGTAAGGTTGAACATCACGAAATTTTCAGAATTAAGTCCCTGCTCTTTCCAGTCAGGATTTACGGTTTTAGAACCGTTCATTACGATAAAATCTGGCTCCCCGAAATTTTCAAGTTCATAATTGGAAGGACGGATGAACATATTGGTTACGAAATGCGCCTGCCAGGCCACTTCCATAATAAATCTAACCTTAAGTCTTGTGTCTGGGTTGGTACCACAAAAGGCATCAACAACATATATTTTCTTAGAAGAAGAAAGCTGTTTCAGCACAAGTTGCTTGCAGCTTTCGAAGATTTCCGGAGTGGTAGGTAAATTTACCTTACCGTCCCAGTGAATGGTATTTTCGGTTTCTGCATCTTTTACAATAAACCTGTCTTTTGGCGAACGTCCAGTGAAAATTCCGGTTTTTACGGCTACTGCACCGGATTCGGTAATTGCACCTTTTTCAAAACCCTTGTTTTTGCTGGACATTTCAGCCTTAAAAAGTTGTTCGTAACTTGGGTTGTAAACTACTTCTTCATAACCGGTGATCCCTAAATCATGCAGTTGCTGAATAATCTTGATGTTCTTCATAATGACTTAATATTTCAGATTTTTATTGAAAAAACAAATTTACTTATTAATCATAAGTAATGGTGTTTTAAAAATACTGATATTCGTCAGAATTCACAAGAAAATTTAAATTTGATATCACGCTGGATATCAGCCAATTATTTCATCCCACGAAAACACAGCCTCAAAACCTTTTTCCGAAAAATAGTCCTTGAAACCGGGAAATTTAGCACTCATCACAAAATCTCCGCCCCAGGCTCCCAAACTTTTGACGAAAGAAGGACAGTTTTCGAAATATTTTTCTTTAATGGTTTGAATGCCGAGAAAGGCTGTAAGTTTTCGTTCGTGAACTTCCATTAACTGCGAAAAATATTCTAAATTTTCACATGTCATTACTTCTTCAGTAATCCACGAAAATGCTTCAATCAGTTCAGGTGATTTCGGTTTAGCACGGTACATTTCAATGCCTTCGCGGCTGTCCTGTTTCTGATTGAGATGAATGAAAATAAGTTCATTCTTAAAAACAGGATTGAAATCTATCGCTTTAATGAGTCTCTCCCTATCAGTTTTCTGATAAAGAATGGCAGATTTTGCTTTAGCGACAGCAATATCATAACCGCTGCCGCCCAAACTCAATTCATTCAGTTCGAAAGCATTAATGCCAGCCCAATCTGCGAGATTATTCATCAGTGTCGAACTGCTTCCCAACCCATAATCAGCGGGAAATTGCAGGTTGGTTTTTAAATGATAAGATGAATCTGATCTGAATTTAATATCCGAGAGCTTCTGCACATTCTGCAAAACTTTCAGGACAAATGCTGCAGCCTGCGGAAGCGTCGTCGCTGCAATTTTCCAGGTTTTATAATCGATCTCTGCGCTCAGCCACAGCGAATTCTGATGATAAGCTTCCCAAAAAACCATAGAATTACCTTCTCCGTTTTCTTCAAAAAAAAACTCCTGCCCCCATTTTGTAGGTACGGCAAGAGCCAAAGCGCCATCTAAGACGACATATTCTGAAGTGAGCAATAATTTTCCCGGTGAAAATAGGTTACCCGTCATTCCTTATACTGCTGATGAAACGGTAACTTCGCTGTTGATTTTCTTAATCAGTCCCTGCAATGTTTTTCCTGGACCCACTTCAATAAAAGTATCCGCACCGTCTTTAATCATATTCTGTACAGATTGTGTCCATTTTACGGGACCTGTAAGTTGCTTAATCAGGTTCTGTTTGATTTCTTCCTGATCGGTAACTGCTTTTGTTACTATATTCTGATAGACAGGAATCATAGGCGTTCTGAACTTCGTTTTTTCAATCGCTGCAGCTAAATTTTCCTGTGCAGGCTGCATTAAGGGTGAATGAAAAGCTCCGTTTACAGCTAACATCAAGGCGCGTTTTGCACCCGCTTCTTTCATTTTTTCGCAGGCAAGTTCTACTGCTGCAGTTTCACCCGAAATCACGAGCTGGCCCGGACAGTTATAATTTGCAGGAACCACAATTCCGTCGATTGAAGCACAAATTTCTTCCACTTTTTCGTCGGCTAAACCAAGAATGGCAGCCATAGAGCTGGGATTAGCATCACATGCTTCCTGCATGGCATTGGCACGCGCGGCAACAAGTTTTAATCCATCGTCAAAAGACAATACACCGTTGGCAACCAAAGCGGAAAATTCGCCCAGAGAATGGCCTGCAACCATTTCAGAACCAATACCGTTGATGGTTTTGAGTGCAGCTACCGAGTGAATAAAAATAGACGGTTGGGTAACTTCGGTTTTTTTAAGGTCTTCCTCCGTCCCCTTGAACATGATTGAAAGAATATCGAAACCTAAAATATCGTTGGCAGATTCCATCAAATCTTTAATGTCTTTCCGCGAATCGTACAATTCTTTTCCCATACCCACAAACTGTGAACCCTGCCCAGGAAATACAAGTGCTTTCATATAAATTATTTAGAAAAAATTGACTCCGTTGATTTTTCAGAATAATCAACTACATATTTATTTATCATTGTCCTTTCGGATTTATCTCCCGGAGAAGATACTTTGTGTCTTAATTCGGTAACAAACGCACCACTCTGTAACCTTTGTTCACATAAGCGCCGTTTTTGGTTTTTTCAAACTCGAACTTAGTTGCCAACTGGGTCTGCACTTTGTTCATCTGTTTGAAAATTTCACCTTTTTTATTTTCGCGGCTCAGCATGTCATTCACAACATCGAAACCGATTACCGCATATTTAGAAGGCGTTTTGCAATATTTCTGTTTGTAGGCAGCCAAAATTTCTTTCTCAAAATCTCCTTCAGTATCAATTTTTCTGTCCATCAGATATACAAGATTGGCTGCGCTGAGTTCGTCAACTTTTTTCTCGAATACCGGCGAATAATACATACTGAAAGCTTTTACGTTTTCTACCTCTTTGGAAAGTGTAATCATTTGGTTGGCAAAGGCATCACCTACAGAATCTTTGTCATTGGCTAACACTGCAATAACTGGAGCCGACTGGCCCGTCATCATATTTTTATCCAACTGAATATCAGCCGGAGAATTTACGATATTAACTGAGGCATTTCTAATCGTTTTTTCCAGATTTGTTTTCAGATAATTGGCTTTTGATCTGTCATCATCAGCAACAATGTAAATTTTCTGGTCAGAATATGCATCTTTTACTTCCTTCACGATTCTGTCTGCATAAACCATTTCGTTGGTTTCGATAAGGATGAGATTATCATATTTCAAAAGATCATCAGTATTGGCGAATGGCGCGACAACCGGAATTTTATTCGATTTCACATAATCCAGAACCTGGAGTACACTAGATTTGAAGAACGGCCCGATAATTAAATCGGTATTTCCTGCATTGATCTGGGTTAAAGAATTCTTGAAACTTGCTTCATTACCTGCGTCGATTACTTTTACATCAAGCTTCTGGCCTTTTGCAGCATTTCTTTCAATGGCTAATTTCGCCCCTGCAAGGAAGTCGAGAGAAAGCGTTCTGGCTCTTGCATCATCAGTATCAAAACCGAAAGGCAACATCAAAACGACATTCAGTGCATCACCGGATTTTTTTACATAGCCGGCATCCAGTTTTTTGATTTTCAGGACCATTCCTGTCTTCAAACCTTGGGAAAGATTTGGGTTGAGATTTAATAATTCATCTAAACTCACACCGAATTTATTCAGAATTCCGAAAACGGTATCTCCCGCCTGTACGGTGTACGTTACATAATCATCGCTCACCGACGTGGTTTCATAAGTGTTGGTAGAAACCTCAGAAACTGGTGTAGCTTTTGGCTCTTCTACCGCAGCTGTATTTGAAAATTCTCCTTTTATTTTAATTATTTCTCCGGGCTGCAAACCTCTTGCTTCAAGGCCGGGATTCAGCGCGAAAAGTTCTTTCTGGGTAAGTTTGAATTTCCTTGTAAGTTTATAGTAATTGTCTTTTTCCTGAATCTGGTAAGAATCTTCATCAGCCTTAATTTCTTCTGCTTTTACTTCAACCGCTACCGTTTGAGGTTGCGCCGCTGGAACATTTGAAGCTACAGGCTGGCTACCGCCAAATTTATTAATCTTATCTAAAGGCAACACCACTTCGTCACCAATTTTCATGTGCGAATCCAAATTTGGATTCAGTTTGCGCAACTCGGCTTCAGAAATCTGATATTGTTTTGTAATTCCATACACCGTTTGCTTTGGCTGAAGAATAATTTTACCTAATTCGGAGCTGGTTTTTTCAGTGGCAACAGCCTTTGTAGCACCGGATTTATTTACTACCAAAACTTCACCTAGGGTAATTTTACCGTCTTTCACCTTCGGATTCAGCTTGTATAATTCATCAACGCTGATGCCGTATTTCTTCGAAATGTTGTAGGGATTGTCGCCTTTAACAACGGTATGCATTTTTTGGGAATACAACCCAGAAAATGTGATTAAACTTGAGAGTAAGAAAATTTTTCTGATCATCTGTTATGATAAATATGTGCAAAAATACTGCTTTAAAATTAAATGCTGAGAATAATTAATTCCGATCTATAAACGTCTATTTCCTGGTAACAATTTTGAAGCCATTCGTGGCCCAGGTCAGCGTAAAAAACGGAAAAGTTGAAAACACGCTCCTGCCAGTTCTTTCCGGGGTGAATTTGCAGAAAAAGCTGCTCCAAACGTTCGAGTTTTTCATTCTGTTTTATTTTTTCAGCGCGAAGAAGCCGTTTTTTCATCCTTGCGAAAGATTTCAGCTGACGCGTTTTCTCAGCATTCACAAGACTTCCGAAACTTTTCTCGGTAAGAGAAGCTTTCGCTGAAATTTCATCAAATCTCTGATTGACCAGTGATTCTTCTTCATTTAAAAGCTTAAGAATTTCATTATCCTGAAGCAAAATATCTTTTGTTACCGCAGCAAAATTCTTAAAAAAATCATTGATCTCCAGACCGAATCTTTTTACTTTTTCCAGGTTTTTATCACGCACAAAAAGCAGGGAAACCCGCGGAATGAGAACCGGAAAAGCAAGGTTCGTTTTCCCGTAATAATCCTTCAGTTCCAGCCAGTACATAATTTCGGCATTGCCGCCGATATAGGCCAGATTCGGTAAAACCGTTTCCTGATAAACAGGTCTCATCAGCGCGTTTGGACTGAATTTTTCAGGATGCTTTTCAAGTTCTTCTAAGAGTTCTTCTTTAGAAAAAGTAATATCGGTATCAACAATTTGGAATTTTTCACCGTTACATTCGATGCGGTTTCGGGTTTCTGTAAGATAAAACAGATTAATTTCTCTCGGATTAACCTGAACTTTACCATAAGCTTCAGATAAGTATGCTACCGTTTCTTTTGTAGATTCAAAAAGCTCCTGATGAAGAAGTTCATTTCGGAACCGCTCTTTCATCTGGCTTTTCAGTTTTGCATCGTCACCATCAATCACGAGTAAACCGTAGCTTGCAAACAGTTCCTGAACTAAAATACGGGTCGCCTGAGCCAGTGAATTGCCTTTTTTATAGGCTTTTTTCATCAGCAAAATCAGTTCAGTCCCAAAAACTGAATCTTTAAATTCTTCCTCGAATTCGGATATAAAGAAATCATCTTCCACAATAATTCTTCCCACAGCTCCACCGGCTTTCGCCTTGGTTTCATAATACCTGTTTTCGGTTTTAAAGTGGTTGATTTCTTCAAAATCATGATCCTCTGTTGCCATCCAAAAAACGGGAACCGTATTTGTGCCGGGAAACTTTCTGTTTAACTCATCGCTGAGTTTTATCGTCTGAAGAATTTTATAAACGAAAAATGCCGGACCTGTAAAAAGATTCAGCTGGTGTCCCGTGGTTACTGTAAAAGTATTTTCCTGAAGAACTGAATGCAGATTTTCTTCCTGTTTTTCATTAAGTTTAAAACCCGAATACTGTTCTTGTAAAACATCAAAAAGAATTTTCCTTTTTTCAGAACTAAATTCCTGAGCTTTCAGCCTGAACTGATTCTCAATATTTTCATCATTAAAAAGCTGATTCCCAAAACCATCAACCTTCTGCAAAAGAAAATCTTTGATCAGCTGAGGAATGCTTTCAATATCAAGAAAAGATATGCTGCTGTTTTTTACCATGATTTAACTGAAAAGATACCAAACGATTCCCAAATTCAAACGGAAATCGTAGATCGGAAAATTGGGTGCGGTGAAGGATTTATTCTGCATGAAAGTCGTGTTGAGATGCTGCGCTTCGATGAAGAAAAACATGCGCTTCACTTTCATATTAAAATAAATGTCAGCTATCGGCTGCCCGCCAATAGACTGGGAGTTTGCGCTGGGCAGAATAAATTCATTCAGCACCGGGAAATATTCTCTGGAGGCAAATTTGGTGAAATAATATACTTTAATACCCGCCTGAATTTCAGCGGCTTTTTTGAAGGCTTTCCCCTGCCAGAACAGATTTGCCCGTCCTACGAAATTCGGCATAGGCAAAAGATCTTTATTGTTAATGGCACTCTGAAAAAGCACTTGCGGATTCAGATGGAAATTCCCGTAAGAAAACGTAGCCTCGCCACCGATCTGCGAAATATTGAGTCCCGAATTGCTTTGCTGCGGTGTTGCAGCGGCATCCAGATAGGTATAATTATCGATTCTGAAGTAATTTGCAAAAACCTTACTCTGGAACCATTTCAGGTTGACATCGCCGCCTATTTCCGTAATGGTTTCGTTGGCTGGATTTTCCAGATAATAATTGAACTGTCGGTAAACCGAAGGATTCAGAAGTAAATTGAATGTCGGCGAGGCACTTTGGAAATTTACTTTCGCATTCACGAAATAGCCTTCAATGGGCTCGAATTTCATTAAGTTCTGCGAGCGGAGAAAAGTCCCAAATTCATTTCCGTTTGAAAATTCAAGTTCTGAATTCAGGGCAATTTTATCCCAAAGTTTAATCTGAAGATTTCCCACCGCACCAATACGGTTTTCTGAAAGTTCCTGCGGAATATTTAAAAATGCAGGTAAAGGTGCTCCAACCCCCAATTTGATAAGCTGATGACGCACTCCCGCATCGAGTTTGAAATTTTCTTTATCGAAAAGCACACTCACCGTATTGCTCAGATTTTTGGAATATTTTTTAGACGACAGCGGATAATCAATTAAACCGGAGGATTCATCAAAATAATACGGTTCCGCAGACTGCTGGTTGTAGTAATATTTATTTCCCTGATGAAAGATCGTGTGGCGGATCTTAAACGGAAATTTCTCAGACGAAAACGGCCGGAACTGATGACTGAAATAATACCTGCGGTACCCAAAACGAGAGTCCGACGAATTAAGGTTTACCGGGATATTCAGGCGGTTATCGAAATTACTATTTCCGCTCAGGAAGAGGTCCGCATCCGCGATTCCGCCATTTTCCTGGTTGTTGACATTCTGATGGAGAAAATGGGCAAATGCCTCATACTTATAATTTTTGGAAGTATAATGCCCCGAGAAAATAACGTTATTGTTCGACGCCAGTGCGTTTTTGTACATCCCTAGTGACCGCAAACCGAGATACTCCACCGCAAAATTGAAATTCTTGCCGATATTCTGTGTGTAGGTAGACTGCAGTTCAGCGCCGCTGCTTACCGAATTATGATAGATGAAAGCCGCGGTAGGCGTTTTCACATCATAATATTTCACATCATTGATGCCAAGAATATTGAAAGATTTGTTGGTCGGTAAAAGTGAAAGATTCTGTTCCGTATTCACTTCAAAAACCAGAGGGTTAAATCCAGAACCGATATTGGCGAACTGTATTCTTCCGAAATTATCCCGGTTGTTGTACTGCGAGAAAATAAAAGTTTTGTCGTGGGTAAAAACCGTATCTAAAATTTTCTTCTCAGAAAACTGGGTGTGATACTGGTAATCGTAAATCGTAGGCTTAAAGATCTGCAGCGAATCTTTCCTGCCCGAATCGATCACGAGCGTGTCCTGTGGTTTCACTCTGTTGGAATCGGTTTTATTCACAACCTGCGCGTTCATCCCGAATCCACAGAACAGTATACAGAGAAGAAGATATTTCATCCGTTTGCTTTTATTATTGATTGAGTCTGATGAAACGCAGCTGACCGGAAAATCATGGTCTTGAAGAATCTCTGCTTTCATTAAACCTGTTGTACAAATGTAAGAAATATGGGGAAATAAAAAACCCCCGTTTTAAAACAGGGGTTTTTCAGGTGTTATGAAGTTTTTTTACCAACCAGGATATTGAGTTATATTAAGATTGATATTTCTTTCTCTTAAAGGCATCGGGATTACAAAAAGCTTATCATTTGGAGCTACTTCGCAAACGATACTATAACAGTTGGTAAGTTTTGCAAAACCTAAGTTATTTCTTTTGAGATCGAAGAAGCGGTGCCCCTCCGCGAAGAATTCTTTTCTTCTTTCGTTCAGGATATTTTCAAGCGTTGCTGCAGCGTAAGGTACTGCGCCTCTTGATGCCGCAAAATCATTGAGTTCGGTTAATGCCAACGCGGTGTTTCCTATTTTGAACAAGGCTTCAATTTTATTAAGTTTGGCTTCAGACATTCTGAAAATCTTTACATTCTGGGCAAAAGGCCCTTCACTGGTCGTTCTGAAATATTTTCGGGTCCAAATACCTCGCGGATCATCCTGGGTAGGAACCGCTGTGGAAGTAAACAGTGAGCGTCTTACGTCTGACGATGCAAAGGTACTATAAAAGTTTTGTGTAAATAAAAACCTTTTCTTGGAACCGTTGAATTCATAAAAAGAAGAAAGAGAACTGTTAATTCCAGGGTTTTCACCGGATGTCGCATTCATATTGATCTCCCAAACTGTTTCAGGTTGATTTTCACTGGAATTAATATCGGCCGCAGTAAAGTACTTCACATAATCTTCTTTGGAAACAAAATTGAAAGAACCACTGGCAGAATTAATTACCTGATCAGCGTAATCTATAGCCTTTTGGTAATCCCCCGCTTTACCTCTGGTAAGGTAAACCCGCGATAATAATAATCTGGCAGCGGTAGGACTTAAAAAACCCTTATTGGAAGGAATTTCATCAGTCATTATACTTAAAGCTGTGGTAAGATCAGTGATGATCTGTTCATATACCGCATCTACTGTAGCTCTCGGCAACTGCTGATTGGGGTCATAATTTCCCAGATTCAGAGGTACACCAAATTCCTGATTCATATTCGAGGTTGGATTTGGCGAATAAAATGCTACTGCATAAAAATAACCCACAGCACGGGCAATCCTGGCTTCACCTTTAAGATTCAAAACATTAGGTGTATTAGGCAAAGCGGTATTGTTAACAACGGTATTGGCCAGAACGATCCCGTCGTAAAGATCATCAAGCATACCAAAATCTGATATGTCGGCCGACCAGTTTAAAAAGCCTGTATTTCTGTAGGCAACATCCGATGGAAGTGCAGTAATAAATACGTTATCTGAGATCAGGTCTCCAAATGCCAGAATATCAGCACCAAAAGCAGTAGAAGTGGAATACTGGTCGTAAACACCATTTAAGATGCTTCTCATATCACTTTCGCTCCTAATAGCGTCTTCAATTGGAAACTGATCTACAGGACTTTCTATCAGGCGTTCTTCGGAACATGAGGGCAGCACGAGTAAGGAAGTAAACGCTGCTGCTATAAATATTTTTGTAAATTTCATTGTAATATTTTTTTAAAAGTCTAACGAAACACCAAACGAAACACTTCTCATGATTGGTGATGTGTAGTCATACAAACCTTTACCGGCCCACGACGCTCCGGCTGCATTGGAGTTCGCTTCGGGATCGAAGGTTAATGTTTTATCAAATGTATAAAGCCATAAGTTTACTCCTCTTAAATAGAGCGTAAGATTATCAACACCGGCATCTTTCAAAACATTTCCAAAGCTGTAGCTCAGTTTTGCTTCTTTAAGTCTTATGTGGTCTCCATCTCTCATCCATCTTGTAGACGGTCCTGCCGCATTTGATGGATTATTAAGCAATTGAATCGGGTTAGAGGCAGTGGTGTTCGATGGGGTCCAGCTGTCATAAAGCGCATCAGTGATTTGGTTGTTAATCGCCGACCCGTCACCTAAGATATAGTTTTGCCATCTGTTGTGCACAGAATATTCAAACTGACCGGTAAAGAAAGCACTTAAACTGAATTTCTTATATCTGAATTCACTTTTTAAACCTGCGGTATATTTAGGGAAAGGAGTTTTACCCTGCCATACTCTTTGTGCTGCGGTTCTATTGGTTGTGGTTTCGGTATGCGAAGCATCTGTCCAGAACATCCCTGCTCCCGTTTGGGGATTTACTCCTGCCCATTCATAGGTATAATATTCACCCAAAAGATGACCTTCGCTAATGGCACGCATACTGTTAGAAACTCCAGATAAATCAATTTGTCCAGGGTTTGAAATACTTTCCACCGTATTTTTGTTATAGGCAAAATTACCGTCGATGAGCCATGTGAACTCACCGGTAAAAGGTTTTACGCCTGCTGTTACCTCCAAACCACGGTTTAAGATATCCCCTACATTTGTTAAATAGCTGTCGGGTCCTCCCGCAGTGGTTGCGGTGGTGTAAGAATAAATAGCATCAACGGTTTTTCTTTGATACACATCGATAGATGCATTAAAAATATTATCGAAAATGGTAAAATCTAACCCCAGGTTATATTGTTTTGAAATCTCCCAGCGAAGATCCGGATTACCCGGCTGAGAAATCGTTGTTGCCTGATCGGCGGCGTATAATGACGTAGGACTTACCAATGCAAGAGCGTTGTACTGTACATACCACTGATCAGCGTAAGGAATATTTCCAATTTCCCCATAATTTGCTCTTAAAGTCAAAAGATTGAAGAACTCAGGAATAAAATTCTCTTCAGACATCGTCCATGCACCGGCGACAGACCAGAAATTCCCGTATTTTTTAAGACCTAAAGTTGAATTGCCGTCTCTACGAACCTGGGCAGATAAGGAGTACTTTTTATCCAGATTGTAGTTTAAACGGGAATAATACGAAATCTGCGTCCATTTCAAGCGGTCTTCCCATGGCTGAAGATAGTCGGTACCAAAAGAAATATAAGGAATAGGCTGAGACAGATTATCAACCTGAGCACCCAAAGAGTAGTACTTGTGTTCCTGGTATTCCATCCCCAGATAAGCCTGTACTTCGTGTCTGTCATTAAAAGTATTTCGGTAGCTTAAAGAGTTATTCCAGTTCCAGTCAAATGCACTTGATCTACTTTCAAGGACATACCCGTTGTAGGTCAAACCATCTCCGATTCGCGGATCCCAATACGTCTTTTCATCCAAAGCCTGATACTGTACCCCGAAAAGTGAATTGGCATATACATTTTTCATCACCTGCAAATCTGCGGTTACCGAGGAGACAAAAGTTTTAATAGAACCCTTCATAAAGTCCATTTCCTGAATGGCAAGAGGGTTGAAAAAATCGTTCCCGTTACCTAAATTTGTTTGATTGTAGGTCCCATCGGGATTATATGCAGGATAAATAGGCGCAATATACCAGTTGGTAAGCCAGGGGTTTCTGTAGGCTCCGCCATCATCGTAGGTTTTTCTTTCTACATTCGTAAAATTCGCATTAAAAGCCAGATTAAATTTATCTGAAATTTTATGATCGATGGCTGAGGTTAAACTGATTCGGTCAAAATTACTGTTCAGAACCAAAGGCTCGTTCTGGTAATATGAACCGCCCAAACGGAAAGAGGTATTTTCACCCCCTCCGGTAGCCGAAACATTATAGGTATTTACAATTGATGTTCTTCTCTGAACTTTTTCCTGCCAGTTTTCGTCACTAACTCCGTCATAATTATTATCTTCCGCAAACTGAGCGGTTGCCGCCTGTAAATCAGTAAAAGTGCCACTGTTTACCAGCATCTGCCCACCCCACTGTAAAAACTCATTGGCATTCATATATTTCTGCTTGTCAAAAGCAATATCCTGTACCGACATATCACTGGAAACGTTAAACCTGGTTTTTTGATTAAAACGTCCTCTCTTCGTGGTAATTACAATCACACCGTTGGCTCCTCTCGCACCATAAAGGGCAGTTGCAGAGGCATCTTTCAGTACCGCTACTTTTTCTATGGAGTTAGGATCAATACTGGCCAGCGGATTCCAGGATTCCATCACCTGGGCATTGTCGGAACCTTTACCTACAACCACTCCGTCGATAACATACAGCGGGTTTGGAGTACCGATTAAAGACCCAACCCCCCTAATGGTGATGAGGTTAGTAGAGCCAGGATCTCCGCCATTTGTTGAAAAAGTTAATCCGGCTACTCTGCCGTTCAGAACTTCATCAACTGAGGCTACTGGCGTAGATTCGAAGTTCGCCTTTGACACCACAGTGTAAGATCCCATTTTAACTGCCGGATCCAACTTAATACCTCCTACAAGCACTACTTCTTCGATATCCTTTGTCTTCGTAGCAGTATCTCTCTTTGCTTTCTGAGCCATTAACGCATGTCCGCTAAAGAACAGAACACCAATGGTTAAAACTCGTAATTTTACATTCATATTAACACATTTTAATATTTTATCTAGCAAATATGTTAATTTATTTTAACATAGCCAAATTAAAATTTCCATATCCTTAAGTTATTTTTATTTTTGTTAACATAATAGCGAAATATAGGTATTTTATTTTCCGAAGTAGTAGGCATACAGGGAAGGTTGGTGAAAATTACCTAATGTGCCCACCTGTAATAAAATGATAAAGCCACCCTTTCGGATGGCTTTATCGGATGAAAGCTTATTTAACTTGACTTAACAAAACTTGTTTCCGTGATTTTAAGAACTTACAAGAATTTGTTATCTGCTAAAAACAGATTTTAAAGTTCATTTTGCTCAACAAGTCCTTTGGATGCATCAATTTCCGCCTGTGGAATAAGCCATGTCCAACGCTTATCGTCCGCAGGGACGGTTAATAAGTTATTAACTACTACAGGTGCGTAGTTCGTGTTTGTTCTGTCCAATGGCATATTCAGCCTCTTTAAATCGAGGAATCTGAAACCTTCACCCCAAAGCTCAAGTCTTCTGCTGGCAAGAATTTCATCGATATAGGCTTGACCAGTTTTTGTGGAAGTTACATAGGCAGGATTTCTGTTTTGCTCTAACTGAGTGAAGACCACTTTTGATTGTGCTTCCTGGTTATTTCTTGCCAAAGCCTCTGCTTCAATAAGATACATCTCAGCTGACCTCATAAAAGGAATATCACCTAAACTTGTATTATTGTCAAGAGCTCCTTCTGCATTTACAGAAAGGAATTTCTGTGAGGTATACGGCACCTTAAGATAAGTTGAAGGCAGATTAAGTGCAGTATGCGCTCCGGTTGGATCTATCACCTGTGTTCTCACATCCGTTGCAGGGAAACTGTTGAAAAGAAGTTTGTTTACAACTTTTGGTGCCTGGCGGATTTGTGATGAGTTATAGTTTCTGGACATATACGCATGGAAGTTACCGAAGTAATCAGAAGTAGCTGCAATCGGTTTATATCCCCACATCCATTCACTTACAGCATAGCTGTTAAATCCAGACTTATAAACCGTGTTGTTCATTAATGCAAAGCCTTGTCTTGCTTCATTTGCGTAAGTAGCAGCGTTTGCATAATCCCCTGTTGTAAGCGCAACTCTCGCCATAAGGCCTTTTACCACATTTACATTAAAGTGTGATTTGTTGGATCTTGCTTTACCATTAAGTAAGGTAATTGCCTGCTGAAGGTCTGCCTTGATTTGGGTATAGTTAGCCTCCAGGGTAGCTCGTGGAATCGGAGTCATGCTATCATCCAATCTTAAAGGAACCCCCAGGTGAGTGTTTGCACTGCCGGGAACATATCTTTTTGCATAAATCTGATTCAGCATGAAGTAAGAATATGCTCGGAATGCGTAAGCCTCACCCATTACCCGTTCTCTTTCGGTAGCATCACCGGCAGCGGCAGGACCATAATTGATAAGATCGTTAGCCATTCTGATTTGCTCATAGAAGAAATCGTAGGGATAGAAAAGATTACCAGAGTTAGCATTCGCATTATCCAGCCATCTTATAGTGCTCACAAACCAGTTCGGTCCAGTTGCAGGGAAAATAAGGTCTTCACCCATTACGTCCATGTAAATTAAGATATGGGTTGCACCATTTTGGCCCTGACTTGAATTTTGACGCAGGTGCATATTACGGTGCATCCCGTTGATTGCTGTAGTCATGTTGGCTACAGAAGAATACACGGTTGATGAACTCACAGAATCAGTAGGATCTGTTGTCAGATACTCTCTCTCACAGGATGCTGCCGTAGCAAGCATTACAGATGCAGCTGCTACAAAAATTGATTTTTTATTGAAAAATTTCATTTTAATTTAAATTTAGAAGGTTGTACTTAAACCAAAGGTAACAATTCTAGAAGGGGAGTATCTGTTTGTGGTAGTACCATTGAATGATTGATAAGGTTCCAAACCTTTTCTTTTGCTTGTCATCCAGATATTTTCACCGCTTACAAAAAGTTTAAGACTGGAAATTCCTACAGATTTAATAATGTCCTTATTAAAATTATATCCTAAGGTTGCATTTCTGAGCATTACGTAACTCGCATCAATCAGCCATCTTGAAGAGGCCGCAGCTGGACCTGCAGTGTACGATGAGTTCAATACAGGCACATCAGTAATTTGTCCCGGAGTTGTCCATCTGTTAAAAATATCAGTGTGAAGAGCACCACCCTGAGGATAAGCTGTCATTAAATTGGCATAGTTTGTATCATAGATTAAACCACCGAATTGATAGTTAAGCGCTGCAGAAAGTTCCCAGTTTCTGAAATTAACTGTTGTTGAAACATTTCCGAAGAAATCTGGTATTGCAGATCCTTGATACTCCAGCAATGCTTTATTAAGGTTTGTGGTAACCTTCTGGCCATTCACTGTTCTTTCGTCAGTTGCGTTAAGTACAGATTTAGCAGGATCCAGCACGAAAAGTCCTTGTCCGTCGGCAGGATCTACACCCGCCCAGGTTCTAAGATAGAATGCATAAATGTCTTTGCCCTGTTCAATTTTCTTCGTACCGTTGATAAAAGATTCTTCAAGTTGAGTTACTTCATTTTCATAGGTTGAACCAAATGCAGTGATATTCCATTTTAAGTTTTGATTGCGGATTACATCTGCTGAAAGCGTTACTTCATAACCCCTGTTTACCATTGCACCGATATTTGTCACAACTTCGTTACCGGGTATACCTGCGTTAAGCGGTTTCTTCGTTGCAAAAAGAAGATCACGAGTCTCGGAGTTGTAATATTCTAAAGTACCCTTCAGTCTTCTGTCGAACAATTCAAACTCCAGGGCAACGTCACTTTGTGCTTTTGTTTCCCAGTGAACATCAGGATCAGCTACGGTGGTAAGAATCGTTCCTGCTTCGGTTCCATTGTTGTAACCAATTCCGTATAAAGATTTGAATGCATACCAGCTCGAAAGGTTGTCATTTCCTACCTCTCCATAAGATGCTCTTAATTTCAGGAAGTCGATTTTGCTAATCCCACTCATAAAGTTTTCTCGTGAAATCACCCATCCGGCACCAGCTGACCAGAAAGACTGCCATCTTACTTCATCTCGGAAACGCGAGGAACCGTCCCAACGGATAGATCCTTCAAGAAGGTACTTCTCCAGATAATTATAATTCGCACGCCCGAAATAACCCTCCTTACTTCTTCTGTTGAATGATGAACTTAGTGATGAGTTGTCTACGAAATTATCGAATTCGAACTGATCTTCCAGAATCTGCTGTCTCTTATAACCATATAAATAGTCATATTTTTCCTCGAAATTTTCGTGACCTGCCATTAAAGTGAAGTTATGATCGCCTAATGATCTGTTGTAAGTTAAGATCTGGTTCCACGTAAAATCTCTTCGGAAATAGGCTTCTCTGGCCGCAGAACCAATACCTATCGCGTCACCAATTAGCGTATTGGTATAGGTCTTATTAAGTGTTCCCCTGTAATTGTATGCTCCGTTAGTACGGAAGGTTAATCCTTCTAAGATCTGTGCTTCTGCAAACACGTTACCCTGAATACTGTAGGCGTCAGTAATATTGTCATTCAGTAGTGTTTCCCATACAACGTTTCTTCCAGATGCAGCATCAGGCCCACGCATCGCTCCATTATCGTACATTACGTTTCCATCAGCATCGTACATTCTTTGCCCTGTAATCGGATCATGTTTATAAGGACTATAGATCGGCCCCATTCCGCGTGTCCATCTGTATGGGTTTACAAATGCTGCGTTATTGTTTTCTCCATCTACTGCATTAGAACCGCTAGAGAAGGATCCATTAAGACTGGTCCCTAAGTTTAACCAAGGCTTAACCTGTGAAGTAGCATTCAAACGCAGTGTCATTCTCTCAAAGTCAGATTTTATTACATATCCCTCTTCTTTCATATAGTTTAGAGACGAGTAAAAAGTACTCTTATCGTTACCGCCAGAGTAAGAGATGCTGTGTTCGTTGCGCAGACCTGTTCCCATGATCGCATCTGCCCAATCGAAATCATTATATTTCAGTTGCGCATTTGGGTTGAAAACTCCATCAACGATCAGTTGGTTATCCGGAACATTAAACACATTGGTTTTCAGGTTCCCTGTAATTAGGTTAGCAGTAGCATAAGCATTAGCAGTTGCTACAGTCTGGCCTGCAGTAAGCAATCTACCATTTCTCATTGCTTCCCATGTAAGCAAATAATAATCTTTGGGACCGACACGGTCATATTCCTGTACAAATCTACCAATGATACCTGTACTTGAATTAAGGGTTACTCGTGAGGAATTTTTCTTTCCTCTTTTAGTAGTTACTAGGATTACACCATTTGCAGCCGAAGAACCATATAGAGATGTGGAAGCAGCGTCTTTCAGAACGTTAAGACTTTCGATATCATTTGGGTTAATCGAGTTAAGGTTTCCGGAAAAAGGAACACCATCTACTACAATCAGCGGTGAATTACTCGCCAGGAATGAACCTGCACCACGGATTCTGATTGCGGGCGAATCACCAGGCTGTCCCGAAGACGCTGCAATCTGGATACCTGCTCCGGCTCCATCTAGAGCCTGAAGGGCATTGGAAATCGGTCTGTTTTCAATCTCTTTCGCACCTACTTGAAGGTTAGATCCTGTTAATGTTGATTTCTTTTGCGTTCCATAAGCCACTACAACCACCTCATCAATATTCTGAACTTTGGTAGTGTCGCTCTGTGCAGACAAGTGTTGGGCAGCAAAAAACATGGCCCCAATACTCAATACTCTTAATTTCACATTCATATTAACACTTTTTTAATATTATTGCGGCAAATATGTTAATTTTATTTAACATTACAAACTGTTTAATTATTTAATCATGAGTTTATAAAAAAATTGGTGAGATTTCTGTAATAATTATTAATACAAATGATTAAAATCCTAATTTTTTTGCATTTTATATAAATTCATAGCCACAGAATACAGCTTGGTTACGGAAATTTAAATCAAGTTCACTGTAATTTATAATCAGTACAAACAAGATTTTTAATGCGTTTAATCGTTAGTTGCCAGGCTTGTAAGTTAAAATAAAAAAGGAGCAGAATATATCTGCTCCTCATTAGTAAAACCTGTATTCTGATTATTTCAGCTTAGGGTTATTGTTGATTTCCGCCTGTGGAATATCCATTGACAATCTGTCGTCATCATAGCTAAAAGTTTGGCCTGCGTAGAAAAGGTGGTTAGGCCCTCTCTTGATGGTAGCCTTGTTTCTCTTCATTGCTAAGTAACTCTTACCTTCGCCCCAAAGTTCAATCTTGGTTTGCAGATAGATTTCATTAAGTAATGCAGTTCCGGACAAACCATCAATATAACTTACATCAGTAATTCTCTGGGTAAGGAAGTCCTTAAGGATTGTTTTTGCCTGACCCTCATTGCCTGATTTTGCAAGTGTTTCAGCTGCTAATAAATGGAATTCGTCTGCACGCATAAACAGGTAATCTGTTGTAACGATTCTCTGTCCTCCGATTGTTCTCCCCGGAGCATAGAACTTATTCGCAGGAACTGAAGGATAATCAAATGCTCCAAGTGCGTTTGCAGGTGCCATTGTGAAACCGTCTGCAGTTTCGTTAATAGATACAAACTGATTCTTTCTGATATCATCAGCTCTTATCGCGTTATACAAATCAAGGTCAATTGATTTCGCGTCTCCTACCCAAGAGTAAGAATAAGTAAAGATATCTGCCTGCCCCCACCAACTGATCAAATCGAGATCATTCGCTTCCGTAAGGTCGAAGCCCCACATCCAGCTGTTAGTCTTGAGGTCGTTGAAACCACCTCCGGATCCGGTAACTTCATCAAAAACGGTTTCTTCTTTGGTCGTTTTAGGGAACTTTGCTATAATCTCCTGAGACAATGTAGCTGCTTTGGCATTTTCACCCATTGCTGCATAAGTGTAAGCCAGTAATCCTTTAGCAACATCCTGGTTGATTACTCCTTTATTAGCGCGGCCAAAACCATTTAGTAATGTTACCGCTTCCGTAAGATCTTTTACAATCTGTGCATAAATTTCAGACTGTTTTGCTTTTGGCTGAGCCTGTACTCCTGCATCAATATACAAAGGAATAGCCGGTGCAGCCGGATCATATTTCGTAGTGAAATATTGGGTAAGATAAAAATAGGCGTATGCACGCATCGCTTTCGCCTGCCCCATTGCAGCTTTATCCGCCGCAGATGCAGGAACTGCATCATTACCGCCTAACCCGGCGATTACGTCATTTGCAGCATATGCAATCCGGTAATAATACCTCCATGGCTGGTAATTCGCGTTGTTGGTAAAGTCAGTAGTCGCGGTAAGGTTAGCGATATTTCTGTACCATCCATAAGTTACACCGCTCAGCACCATATCTGCAGAAAGCATATCGGATACCAAATCGTAACCTTTTTGTCCATAGTCATCGTGACCTGTAGTACCACCAGTACCGGTGTTTACCATCATCAGGTAAAGACCGTTCAGTTTAGCCTGAGCTGGCGGGTTTGCCAGAGTTTCTGTAGGCTCGCTCTGCAAAAACTCCTCTCTACAGGAAGTTGTGGTTAAAAGCAGTCCCATTAGGGAACTTAATATAAGTATTTTTTTCATTTTCAGTAAAATTTAGAAGTTTGTTTTTACACCAAACGTGATGGTAGAAAGTGGTGAATATCTGTAAGTATTACTGTTTCCTGTTTCAGAAGTAGTAGGGTTGAAGCCTTTTCTCTTAGTCTGAATCCACAGGTTATCACCTGTTAACGAAACAGTAAGTCCGTTTAATCCAAGTCCCGCAAAATATTTGTTCGGCATTGTATAAGCCAACCTTACATTATTAAGTACAAGATAGTCAGATTTAGTAAGGAATCTGGTTGACATACTGTTGTAGTTGGTATCGCCGGCTCTGTTACTTGTTAATCTTGGAACATTGGTAATATCACCAGGGTTCTGCCATCTGTCCAGGATATCGGTATGCCAGTTGTTGTTTCCAACTACACTGTTGTGCATTAATCCCGCATATGCGAAATCGTACGAATAACCACCGATTCCGTAAAGGAACTGTGCAGATAATGAAAGTGCTTTATAACCCGCATTAACAGAGAATGCACCTCTAAGATCCGGGATTGCAGATTTACCTACATATTTCTGAGTTGCCTGCGTATAAACCTCGGTAGTTGCTTCTAAAATCGTAGCTCCCGGGTTTTGTGCCAAGAATTCGGTTAAAGAACCGATCTGCTCACCTGAATCGAACTTGCCGTTACCGTTGTTATCGGTATAGCTTACGTTCCACATTGCAGCACCTGTTTGAGGGTTAACCCCTGCCCATTCTCTCATGTAGAAATCGTAAAGCGAGTGACCTTCTGATCTACCGAATCCTGATTCTGCAAGATCAATAATTTTTGGAAGACCTGTAGTGGGATCAATCGGCATTCTGGTTAATTTATTGTTTAACCACTCTCCGTTTAATGAAAGGTCTAAATAGAAATCTTCTTTATTGATCACGTGACCGGTTAAAGTAAATTCAACACCCTGGTTAACCAAAAGACCGTCGTTTACTTTCATAATTGCGTTACCTGTAGAAGGCGCAAGTCTGTTATCAAAGATCAGGTTATCAGTTGTTTTGTGGTAATAATCTACAGCACCTTCAATGATTCTGTTCTTGAATAATGTGAATTCCATACCGGCATCGAAAGTTTTGGATTTTTCCCATGTTAAGTCTGGGTAACCGATTCTGTCGAATGCAGCCGCAGGAAGAAGCATAAAGTTACCCGGGTTATACACATTGTATCCTGGATAGTACCCTACGCCCGACTGATCACCAACGGTTCCGTAACTTGCTTTGAACTTAAGCTTGTCGAATACGCTGTTATCCTGCATAAAATTCTCTTTGTTCACAACCCATCCTAAACCTACAGAGTAGAACGTATCCCACTTATCGTTTAAGAATCTTGAAGTACCGTCTCTTCTTACACTTGCAGAAACTAGATATTTCCCGTTGTAATCATACATTGCCTGACCGAAATAACTTTCGAGTGCATAGTTGTAAAGGTAAGAATAGGCAGGGTTCTGGTTGATCGCGTTGTTGAACTCGCCACCATCAGGAATTACAAGACCGTATTTGGATGCAGACAGGTAATTATACTTCCAGTCCGTACTTTCGTGTGCCACGAATGCCTGAACACCATGGTTCCCGAAACGGTTCATATAACGTAACAACTGAAGGAAGTTATGGGAGAATAACTCGGTACGAACCTTGTAAAGAGAGCCGTACTGGGAAGCCGAACTTCCGTAATATGGATTGCTATAATCGTTTCTTGAGTTATTGTAGTACTGCCCGCCGATTCTTGTTTCGAAACTTAATTTTTTGGTAATATCAGCCTTTAAGAAGAAGTTGGCGTTAACCTCATGTTTTTTTCTGTTGTCTAAATCGTAAGTGGCATCGGCAATGGAGTTGGTAAGAGCACCGAACCCTCTGCCGGTACCGTAATCATACTGGTATCCACCATAATATGGATCATTTACGAAGCCACCCTGAGCATTTCTAAGGAACAATGGATAGATAGACGGGATATTATCAACGAACCAGAAGATACTTCCACTGTCTTCAGTCTGTCCGTTTCTGTCGGTATCAGAGTAAGCATAACCCATGTTGAATTCTCCTTTCAACCAGGATTTTGCCTGATGCGTTAGGTTTAATCTACCACTGTAACGCTCGTACTTGGAGTTAATGGTATAACCTTCATCTTTTAGATAACCTATACCAGTATAGTAAGTCGTTTTACCTTCACCACCACTGATACTGAAGTTGGTTTCAGATCTCATTGAGGTCTGGAAACCGTAATCTTTCCAGTCTTCCGGGCTGTATTTTCTGGTAACGCCTTCTCTCACCATTTTCGTCGCAGGATCGATCAGCTGTGCCGCATTAGCGTTCCACATATTGTACTGTGGTCTGATACCTGCAGTGGAGAACAAACGTGCGTTTGCATAAGCTACAGGATCTGCACTTCCGCTGAGTTTCCCTTGGTTATAAAGTGCTTCCCAGGAAAGACCGATATACTGCTCAGGGCTTCTGATCACATCATGACGAGGAATAAGCGGAGCATTGAAACCGATTCTGGTATCAATGGTTACCACGTCTCTTCCAGATTTACCTTTCTTGGTCTGGATCAATACCACACCGTTCGCACCTCTGGAACCGTAAATTGCAGTTGCAGTCGCATCTTTCAGTACAGTCATATTCTCGATATCATCCGGGTTGATTGCCGATACGTTGCCGTTGAAAGGAATTCCGTCAAGTACGTACAACGGCTCTCTGTTACCACTTACGGAACCAAATCCTCTAATTCTGATTTGCGGCTCGGAACCTGGCTGACCAGAGGTTGTAATTACTCTTACCCCAGCTGCTTCTCCGGTAAGGGCCTGCGCCACGTTCGATACATTTTTCTTGGAAATGTTTTCGCTGCCTACTTTAGAAACCGATCCCGTGTAATCTTCTTTTTTTACAGCGGTATACCCTACAATTACAACTTCATCAACTTCAGCTACCCTTGTTGAATCCGTTTGAGCTAGCGCAATTCCTCCTCCTAAAAAGAAGAGAACTCCTGCTCCTAGCACTTTAGATTTTAAATTCATATTAACACTTTTTTAATATTATCCGCGCAAATATGTTAATTTTAATTAACATTAGCAAGCGCATCAAATCATCGTCAATAATAACCAAATTTATTATTCACAAGCATTTAAACAAAGGTTTGAATTTCCCAAAAAACGCACCTGAATAAATTTCGCTTTCCCTAACTATTTAATAAAAAAGCTACAGAAAAGATAAAATGCGATTTTTTAAAATTTTAACAATTAATTATTTCCCGGATAAAAAAAGCCTGCTTTTCAGCAGGCTTTATATCTATTAAACTGTTATTTCAGTTTTTTCTTAACGGCAACTTCTTCATATACTTCCAAGATATCACCAACTTCAATATCGTTGTATCCTTTAATGTTCAGTCCACATTCGTAACCTTTGGTTACTTCCTTTACGTCGTCTTTGAAACGTTTCAAACTTTCCAGTTCGCCGTCGAATTTCACAATACCGTCACGCAGTAATCGGATTTTCGAATTTCGGGTGACTTTTCCGTTTAGAACCATACAACCGGCAATAGTTCCGACTTTGGTAATTTTAAAGGTTTCACGTATTTCCACGTTACCGATGACCTGCTCCTGAATTTCCGGAGAAAGCATTCCCTCCATCGCTTCTTTTACTTCATCAATCGCTTTATAGATGACCGAATAGGTACGGATTTCTATTTCTTCTTTATCAGCAAGATCTTTTGCATTGACACCTGCTCTAACGTTGAATCCAATCATAATCGCATCAGATGCAGCTGCTAGAAGTACGTCGGATTCGGTAATCTGACCAACTCCTTTGTGAATAATGTTGATACTAATCTCTTCTGTGGAAAGTCTTTGTAACTGATCGGAAAGCGCTTCAACAGAACCGTCCACGTCACCTTTAAGGATAATGTTGAGTTCTTTGAAATCTCCTAAAGCAATACGTCTGCCCAGTTCATCCAGCGTAAGGTGTTTTTTAGTTCGGATCGATTGCTCTCTCTGTAACTGCTCACGTTTGGTTGCGATTGTTTTCGCTTCTCTTTCATCCTCAAAAACTCTGAATTTGTCACCTGCTGTAGGCGCTCCGTCAAGACCAAGAACCGTTACCGGAATAGAAGGACCTGCTGCCTCCATCGGCTTCCCTCTTTCATCAAGCATTGCTTTCACTTTACCGTGATTTTTCCCTGCAAGAATATAATCTCCAACTTTAAGAGTTCCGGTCTGCACAAGAATGGTAGAAATGTATCCTCTTCCTTTATCCAAAGAAGCCTCGATCACAACACCCTGAGCATTTTTGTTAGGATTGGCCTTTAATTCCAACATTTCCGCCTGAAGCAATACTTTTTCAAGCAAAGCATCCATATTGTTACCGAATTTCGCAGAAACTTCCTGACACTGAACATTACCACCCCATTCTTCTACCAAAACATTCATTGCAGAAAGCTGCTGGCGGATATTATCCGGGTTTGAGTTCGGTTTATCAACTTTGTTCAGGGCAATAATCATTGGAACACCCGCTGCCTGTGCGTGGGAAATTGCTTCTTTCGTCTGAGGCATCACATCATCATCCGCTGCAATTACAATAATTGCGATATCGGTAATTTGTGCACCCCTGGCTCTCATCGCGGTAAACGCTTCGTGACCCGGTGTATCAAGGAAGGTAATTCTCTGACCGTTTTCTAACTTAACATTATATGCCCCGATGTGCTGGGTAATTCCTCCGGATTCACCAGCGATGACGTTGGTTTTTCTGATATAATCGAGTAGAGAGGTCTTACCGTGGTCAACGTGTCCCATTACAGTAACAATTGGCGCACGCGGCAACAGATCTGCCTCGGTATCGGTATCTTCTTCAACTGCAGATTCTTCAAGATCCGCATCGGAGAATTCAATCATATATCCAAATTCGTCAGCTACGAGTAATAAAGTATCAGCTTCTAAACGCTGATTCATGGTCACCATCACTCCTAAGGAGAAACATGCGGAAATTACTTCTGTCGGGCTCACGTTCATGAGGCTCGCCAGTTCACCTACGGTAATAAATTCCGTCACCTTCAGCGTTTTGTCGGCAGCATCCATCTCCTGCTGGAGTTCATCCTGCTCACGTCTGTAAACTCTTTTCTCTTTTCTGTATTTAGCTCCTTTATTCTTACCGCCTTTATTGGTCAGTTTTTCTAAAGTTTCTTTGATCTGATTCTTAACCTGTTCATCGGTAAGCTCCACCGGCATGGTTGGCGCACCCCTACGGCTGCCGCCTTTTCCGGCATTTCCTCCACCTTGATAGCCTGGTCGGTTACCTCCCTGACCCGGACGGTTACCACCCTGTCCCGGCGGACGGTTACCCTGCGGACGGTTGCCCTGCTGAGTACCTGCCTGTCCTGGTGTTCCTGTACCCGGAGTATTGGGCTTCTCGATTCTTTTTCTTTTCTTTTTCGCTGCAGCACTGTTGGCTCCTCCCTGTGGTTTCGGTTTATTGAACTGCGAAAGGTCAACGGTTTGCTTTAAAATTTTCACCCCTTCCAGTTTCTGATAAACGGTTTCTATTTTATCCGACTGGGCTTCGTCTGCAGCTTCCGGAGATTTTTCTGCAGCCGGAGCTGGGGCTTCAACCTTTGGAGCGGGAGTTTCTTCAGCTTTCACTGCAGGTTTTTCCTCTTCTTTTACAGGCTGATCTTTTTTGGAAGACTTTGGCTTGCTGCCTTCGATCTGCGAAAGGTCAATTTTATCCAACACTTTGAACTCCTGTTTTTCCGGAGTGGCAGGAGTAGGCACAACAACCGGTTCCTCCTTCACTTCGGGTTCCGACTCTTTTACTGCAGGAACTTCAGGTTTTTTTGGATCAAGATCAATTTTACCCAAAATCTTCGTTTCGGGTCTCAAGCTTGTTTTGGCTCTTATTACCTCAGGTTTTGACGGTTCAATTTCCAGTTTTTCTTCCGGAACTTTAATCATCACGACCTCATGAGAAGCTTTTCTCTGTTCACCGTCTTTTGCGAACTCAGCTTCTAATGCAGAATATGCCGATTCTTCCAATTGAGCGTTAGGATTACTTTCTACTTCGAATCCTTTGGCCTGCAGAAATTCTACAAGTCTTGTCATCGAAATATTAAATTCCTTTACCGCTTTGTTTAATCTAATTTTGGGCATGTATAATGTATACTTTTGTTTTAATTTTTTGGTAAAGTTAATTATTTTAACATTACTCTAGCTATTTTCAAGGATTAGTCTTCAAACTCCTCCTTCAAAATCTGTTTTACTTCTTCAATCGTTTCTTCTTCCAGGTCAACCATTTTCAAAAGCGCTTCGGTATCTTTGTCTAAAATACTTTTTGCTGTGGTAAGACCTACTTTCTCGAATTCGTCGATTATCCACTGTTCGATATCGCCTTCATCGGTACCTGCAAATTCTTTCAGTTCTACGTCATCGTCTTCGCTGGCTTCTCTGTACACATCAATTTCATATCCGCTTAACCATGAAGCAAGTCTGATGTTCTGTCCCTGCTTTCCGATTACCCGTGAAATCTCTTCCACCGGTGTGTACACCATGGCATACATGGTCTCCGGATTAATTTCAATTTTATTGATGGTAATGTTTCCTAAGGCTCTTTTCACCATAATTTCAGGATTTTTGGACCATTGGATGACATCAATATTTTCATTTTTAAGTTCGCGTACTACACCGTGAATCCGTGATCCTTTAACGCCGACACATGCTCCTACCGGATCAATTCTGTCATCATAAGCATCTACCGCAATCTTCGCTTTTTCACCCGGGATTCTCACTACTTTCTTAAGAATGATGGTGCCGTCCTGAATCTCAGGAATTTCAAGTTCAAGCAGTTTCTCGAGGAATTTAGGAGCGGTTCTTGAAACAATGATCTGTGGTTTCGAGCCTTTGAAATCTACACTTTCTACGATCGCACGTACGTTTTCTCCTTTTTTGAAGAAATCCGAAGGAATTTGGTTTTCTTTCGGAAGGATGAATTCGTTATCCTCATCATCAATTAAAATCACGTGTTTGTGACGGATGTGGTGCACTTCACCAACAACAATTTCGCCAATCTTATCCTTGAACTCTTCGTACAGCATGGCATTGTTATGCTCCTGAAGTTTGGTTGATAAAATCTGCTTCAAAGTAAGAATACTTCTTCTTCCCAGTTTTTCGATCGGGATTTCAACGGTAAAATCTTCACCTACCTCGAAAGTAGGGTCAATTTTCTTTGCTTCAGAAATCTCGATTTCCAAATCATCATCTTCAGACATTTCGTCTTCAACGATGGTCTTATTCAAAAATATCTGAAAATCCCCTTTATCAGGGTTTACAATAACATCGAAGTGATCATCAGAATCAAATCGTTTTCTTAATAAAGTTTTGAGCGAGTCTTCGATAATCGCCATCAGATCAATCTTGCTGATGCTTTTTTCTTCTTTGAAATCGCCAAATGCTTCAATTAATGCTAAACCGTCCATATGTATAAGTGATATATAATGAATGTAGGGCGCGGAGCCTTTTCTTCATCTTTTTGTTATTAAAATTTTATTGTTACCAGTGCTTTTTTAATTTCAGTGTACGGAATTTCCTTCTCTTCCACCACATCTACTTTTCCTTTTCCTACCTCTTTAGGTTTACGGTATCTTAAAATAAGGGTGATTTTATCATCATCAACTTTTGCAAGCTCACCTTCAATCTTCGTAGCATCTGTCATTAAAAGATCGAGTTCGCGGCCAATATTTTTTCTGTACTGTCGCGGCGTGGTTAAAGGTTCGCTTAAACCGGCACTCATTACCTGAAGAGAAAAATCGTGTTCCTCACGATCCATATTAAATTCGATAGCGCGGCTTGCATCCAGGCAATCCTGCAGGGTAACACCCTGATCACCGTCAAGAATTACCGTAATATCATCTGCCGCCGAAAATTTCAAATCGACCAGAAACAAATCTTTTCTTTCTTCCAGAAAACTGCCAAGCAGCTCTTCTATCTTCTTTCTAAATTCCATATCTTTCATTTGAGTTACGAAAAAAGGCATTCTTGCGAAGGCCTTTTCATGTTTATCCGTAAATCCGATGCAAATATACAATTTTTTGATAACACTGCAAAACTCTGCAAAGAATCACAGATTCATAATCAGGCAACAAGCCGTAAATTATTTATATTTGCATGAGTTTTAAAACGATTTATTTTGAATATAACGATTGTAGGAACAGGTTATGTAGGCCTGGTTACAGGAACAACTTTAGCGGAATTGGGAAACAATGTTTTCTGTGTAGATATCGATGCCGAAAAAGTTGAAACCATGAAAAAGGGAATTGTTCCCATTTATGAACCCGGGCTCGAAGAAATGTTTCTGCGAAACATTCAGGCGCAGCGGCTATTCTTCACCACAGATTTAAAGGAAGCTTTGGACCAGAGTGAAGTGATTTATCTTGCGCTGCCGACTCCACCGGGTGAAGACGGCTCTGCCGACCTTTCGTATGTGTTGGATGTTGCCAATAGCATCGGTGACCTGATGACGGAATATAAAGTAATCGTAAACAAATCTACGGTTCCCGTAGGAACTGCCGATACCGTTCGGGAAACCATTGCTGCAAAAACCGAAATTCCTTTCGATGTCGTTTCTAATCCTGAATTTTTACGTGAAGGTTTTGCTGTTGAAGACTCCATGAATCCAGCCAGAGTTGTTGTAGGAAGTGAATCCGAAAGAGCCAGAGAAATTATGGCTAAAATTTATCAGCCTTTTACAAATACCGGGATTCCAATCATTTTTATGGATGAAAAATCATCTGAACTTACCAAATATGCGGCGAATTCTTTTCTGGCCGTGAAAATTACTTTCATGAACGAAATCGCAAATTATTGCGAAAAAGTAGGCGCCGATGTTGACAAAGTCCGTCTTGGAATGGGTTCCGACGACCGAATCGGGCACCGTTTTCTTTTCCCAGGAATTGGTTACGGTGGAAGCTGTTTTCCAAAAGATGTGAAAGCCCTTATAAAATCGGGCAAGCAGGAAGATTTTGATTTTAAAATTCTGGAAGCGACCGAAAACGTAAACCAGCAGCAAAAAGTAATTCTGGTCTCCGAAATTGAAAAATATTTTAACGGAAACCTCAGCGGAAAAAAGATTGCAGTTTGGGGGCTTGCTTTCAAAGCAAATACCGACGATATCCGCGAAGCTTCATCTTTGGACAATATTAAAATCCTGCTCGGAAAAGGCGCCTCAATTACCGCTTACGACGCCATTGCAGAAGAAAATGTAAGAAAAATTCTGGGCGATAAGATTTCCTACGCAAAAGATATGTATTCGGCACTGGAAAATGCCGATGCCCTGCTGATTGCAACCGAATGGAGTGAATTCAAGAATCCGAACTTCAGTCTCATGGCCGAAAAAATGAATCACAAAGCCATTTTCGACGGCAGAAATATGTTTGCCTTGGAACAGGTCGAAGATTCCGGCTTCTTTTACAAATCCATCGGCAGGAAAACCTTGAAATAATTCCAAAAACACCTAACACACCATTTGAAACTCAATTTATTTTCCACACTGATTTTTGCGGCGCTGCTGGCTTTCACGGTCAACAGTTTTGTTTATTTTTCTTTTGGAAATATTTATTCATCAAAAATTTTAAATTACACAGAATTTCAGCAACAGTTCGGTTCCGGAATTTACCAGCACCGAATTTTAAGCGGATATTTCTTAATCTGGATTTACGAATTTTTATCTACTTTAAATATTGATTATTCAATCTTTAAACTGAAATTTTTCGACGCCGATGCAGAACCGAAAATGTATCTGTCCTTCTTTCTTCTCAATACTTTTTTTCTGGTTTTAAGCTCAGCGGTCATAGTTTTAATTACTGAAACTAAAAACTTCGTCGCCACATCTTCGGAAAAGTTTCTGATGATCGCGGTAGCTGTTTTCGCAACAGCATTCTCGCAGTTTGTGATTGTTCCATACGATGTTTCAAGTTACTTTTTCCTCCTGCTTTTTTTCTTTTTCCTCCTCAGATATCTCCAAAAAAACGCAGTCTCAAATCTGATAATCTTAGTTTTGATGATGGCGGTTTCTACGTTGAACAGAGAATCATCTGCATTATCACTTGCACTCTCCGGAACTTTACTGTATTCGAAATTTGGATTGAAAAAGGAAACTTTGATTCCTGTAGCGGTTTTGGCAATGACTTTTATCCTGACTTATTTTGGAATGCGGCTAATGAACGGCAGTTTCACCACGAATGACGGAAATCTCCTTTTTCAGAATTTTTCTCAACCAAAGAATATTCTGGGACTTTTGTTTTGGGCAGTATTTTTTGTTCTTCCCCTTATGCTTGCGAAAGACCGGAATGCCATCAAGAACATCATTGTTTTCCATCTTCTTTCTATACCATATATTGCCATGTGTTTTTACGCGGGAATTCTTTACGAAACACGGCTTTATATCCCGTTATTTCTTACTTCGCTCTTCCTGAGTCGCACAGATATCAGGAAATTTCAATAATTTACCTTATTTTTGATAAAAATTTATTCTTTCACAAATGAGCGAAGCAAAACAGCAGTGGACCGAAACCATTGAAGCTGACCATTCCATGTTCGACCTGAAACTCGGCGAAGTCTGGCGATACAGGGATTTGGTGTACATGTTTGTCAAGCGGGATTTCGTTTCATCTTTCAAACAGACGATTCTGGGACCTGTGTGGTTTTTCATCAACCCCATTTTAACCACCATTGTCTTTGTCGTGGTTTTCGGTAAGATTGCAGGTCTTTCAACAGACGGTTTGCCGCAGATTCTCTTTTATCTTTCCGGGGTGACACTTTGGAATTACTTCTCTACTTCCTTAACCAGCGCCTCCAGTGTTTTCACGGCGAATGCTGCAATTTTTGGGAAAGTATATTTCCCGCGGCTTGTAATGCCGATCACGATTGTAATTTCCAATCTTATGCGGTTTGGAGTACAGTTTTTACTTTTCCTTGTGGTGTGGCTCTATTATTTGATTAAAGGTGATATCACTCCAAATGTATGGTTACTTGCAACACCCTTATTAATAATATTGATGGCTGAATTTGCAATGGGCGCAGGAATGATTATTTCGTCGCTCACTACAAAATACCGCGACCTGCAGATGCTTCTGGGATTTGGTGTAAGTTTGTTTATGTACGCCACACCGGTGATTTATCCGCTTTCATCACTCTCGGGAATATGGAAGAAAATCGCTTTCTATAATCCTCTTACCGGAATTTTCGAATGTTTTAAATACGGCTGGCTGGGTTCCGGGGATTTTTCACCGGAAATGCTCCTCATCAGTTCCCTTATTATTTTCGTAATGTTAGCGGTAGGCACCGTCGTATTTAACAAAGTGGAGAAAAGTTTTATGGACACCGTTTAAACCTTAACCTTATCCTCAACCTAAAAACATGCTCGCATTAAAAGCAGAAAATATATCAAAACAATACCGCCTGGGACAGGTAGGAACCGGCACGCTTTCGCACGACCTGAACCGGTTCTGGGCACAGATCCGCGGAAAGGAAGATCCATACCTGAAAATTGGAGAATCCAATGACCGAACCTCCAAAGGTGAAAGTGAATATGTGTGGTCCCTGCGCGACATCAATTTTGAGATTGAACAGGGCGACGCGGTGGGAATTATCGGCAGAAACGGAGCGGGAAAATCTACCCTCCTGAAGCTTTTAAGCAAAGTAACAAAACCGACCACCGGAAAAATTTACACCAACGGCCGTATTGCCTCGCTTTTGGAAGTGGGAACCGGCTTCCACCCCGAAATGACCGGCCGCGAAAACATCTATTTGAACGGCGCAATCCTCGGAATGACCCGTAAAGAAATCACCCGAAAATTTGATGAGATCGTAGATTTTTCCGGCGTTGAAAGATATATTGACACACCCGTAAAACGGTACTCCTCGGGCATGTATGTTCGTCTGGCCTTTGCCGTAGCTGCACACTTGGAATCCGAAATCCTGATTGTGGACGAAGTGCTGGCAGTTGGCGATGCCGAATTCCAGAAAAAATGCCTTGGCAAGATGGGCGATGTAAGTAAGGGCGAAGGCAGGACGGTGCTGTTTGTGAGTCATGATCTAAATGCAGTCTCGCAACTATGTGACACCGGAATTTTACTCAACCAGGGCTTAGTGGAATATAAAGGTAAAATCAGGGAAACGGTAGCCACTTATCTTAATGCAGATAACGATGATGTTATTTATCTAAACAATAATGAAAATAGCAACAAGCCAATGTATATCAAACAGATAGTAGTTGCGAAAGCAAGTGGCGAAGTTTCCAAGGACTACAATTACGACGAACCCATTCTCATCAAATTCAACATTGTAATCAGTCAGCCTGAAACCAGGGCAAGTTTTTTTGTAACGGTACTCGACTCACGAAAAAGGCGTATCTTTTCATGTGAGCGTGAGAATGTAAGTGAGGTCATGACACTCACTATAGAACCAAATACCCTGGTTCGGGGTAAATATTCAATTCATGCATTCATTAACCAGCCTAAAGTTACCCAGCTGGATGTGGCTGAAGATGTGTGTAAATTTATTGTAACAGATTCAGATTCTTACTTGTCAAAACATGGTGAATATGATTACGGATCTGTTTTTGGCAGATATAGATGGCAATAAAATGTTTAAAAAAGTAAAAAAATTACACCAGATTTATAAACTGGAACGCTACAAAGAAAATATACAGTTTTTACCAGAGGCAAAAACCGGAATTTCTCCTTTCGAAAGAAATAGACTTTTAAATTACCCTGCATTTACGGAAGGCAAGGTCGATTTCTTTGGAAAACCATTTTATTTTTCTCATGGATCGTCCTTTATCCATTCCGTAGATGAAATTTTTAAAGACGAGATCTATAAATTTATCACAGAAAATCAAAACCCATACATCATCGACTGCGGAGCGAATATTGGCTTGAGCATCGCTTACTTCCGCAAGCTTTTCCCAAATGCTGAAATTTTAGCTTTTGAACCAGACGAACAGATTTTTGAATTACTAAGGAAAAATGTGGCACAGCTCCCAAATTCTGATGATATCAAAATTGAAAAAAAAGCCGTTTGGACGGATGATACCAATCTCGAATTTTTTTCTGAAGGAGCTCTTGCCGGTTCGTTAGTTACAGATTTTGGTAAAAAAAACAATATCATCAAGATTCAAGCTGTTGATTTTAAAAAATATCTAAACCGGGAAATCGACTTTCTTAAAATAGATATTGAAGGATCTGAAAACGCTTTAATTTTCGACATTAAAGATAAATTAGCAAATGTGAAAAATTTATTTTTAGAATACCATGGGTTAATTGGAGAGGAGCAAAATTTAGGAGAAATACTTAACCTACTGAAAAATGCCGGGTTTCAGTATTACATTAGACTTGCTGCTGAAACCATAAGATTTCCTTTCTGTAATGAAAAGCCAGGAGCATTTAATCAACAACTCAATATATTGTGTTATAGGGACCATATATGATTTGAATTATTATTTCTTAATACAAGACTAAAAAAAGAAGAAAAAATGATTTTATCGGTCGCCATGTGCACATTTAATGGGGAAAAATATATTGCGGAACAGCTCGAAAGTATTCTGAGCCAGCAATTTCCTGTGGATGAAATCATCATTTGTGACGATGGTTCTACCGATAAAACCGTAGAAATTATAGAAGATTTTCAAAAATCCAATCCTTTTATAAAATTATACAGAAATCCAGAAAATTTAGGTGTTATAAAAAATTTTGAAAAAGCGATTAATCTTTGTCAAGACGGAATTGTGCTGCTTTGCGACCAAGATGATATTTGGTTCAAAAATAAAACAAAAAAAATTAAAAATTACTTCGAAACCAACCTGGACAAGAAAGCAGTTTTCCATAATTTAGAACTCTTTAATGAAAAACCTTTAAGCGCAACAATTTGGGATTATGTCGCTTTCAATGCCCAAAATCACAGCAAAAACTTGCTCAATCATCTTCTAACGATAGAAAATCTTGCAACCGGAGCTTCATTTGCCTTTAAAAAAAACAAAAGCATCAACCTCGATGAAATTCCAGAAATTGCTTTGCATGATTATCAACTTGCATTAATTTTTGCAATGACAAATGAGCTCGGATTAATTGATGAAACTTTAGGTTATTATCGTATTCATGATGCTCAACAAATTGGCGCAGAAGCCACTGCCAATGGCTTTATTAAAAAATTAACCAATCTTTTCTACAGTTCTGGACATCATTTGGAAAAGGTGGATTATCTCATTAAAAAACAAGAAATGTGGGCTGAATATCAGTTTCAATTTGTAAAAAAAGAGAAAATCTTGGCTGTTTTTGAAAAATTACGCAGCGAATTCCTCAAGCAACATCTTCATCAGTTCAATTTCTTTCACAAGAAAGCAATCCTCCTCTATTGGCTTTTTAGGAAGAAATACAATGTAAATTTGAATAATGTTTTATGGGTATAAATAAATTGGCGATTGTAATTCCGTATTATAAGATGGTGTTTTTCGAAGAAACGCTAAAATCCGTCGCGTCCCAAACAGATAAAAGGTTCACTTTGTATATCGGAAATGATGCAAGTCCCGATGATCCATTTCCGCTCATTGAAAAATATTTTCCCGATAGAAATTACCATTATTTTGATTATAGTGAAAACCTTGGAGGCAAAAATCTGGCAATGCAGTGGGAAAGAATCCTGGAAAATGTAAATGAAGAATGGTTCCAGATTTTGGGTGATGATGATGTGATTTCGGAGAATTTTGTGGAAGAATTTTATAACCATTCTAAAAATTATGGTAGTATTAACTTTATTAAGTTTGCTAGCGAAATTGTAAACGAAAAAAATAAGATCGTCTTTTCAGCGAAAGATAGATTTTCTTCGGATTATTATTCTATAATTTATTTTTTTATTTTAAAATTACGAAGAGAAGTTAACAGCAGTCTTAGTGAACATATTTTCAGAATTCGCGCTTATAAAAAAACAGTCTTCAAAAAATACCCTTTAGCATGGCATTCGGATGATTTCTTTCTATTGGATTTATCACAAGACCATCCTGATTTTTATTTTATTGATAAAGCGAAAGTTACAATTAGAGAAACAGATCAGAGTGTGTCCGGAAGCAAAGACAACCTGAAACAGAAGGAAAATGCAAGTGAAATGTTTTACGTTGATGTACTGAAGCTGTTCAAATTTCAAAAAATAAGCAATATATACAAAGATGAACTCGCTAAACTTCTAATTCAAACCCGACCAGGGATGGGAGCAAAAAATATTTACCTTTCTTTGTATTCCTTTCCAGAAGCATTACCAAAACTAACAATATTTTATTTCAGGCGATTTTTAAATTTACTTTTTGCTTATGATAAAAAAATTGACATCTTACAATCTAAGTTTAAAAAAGTTAAATATTTCTTATCCATCAAATTGCATCCTTTAATTAAGAATCAAAGGAAAGAACCTCTAAACATTCCAATAATCATAATCAACTACAACCAGCTGTTCTATTTAAAACAACTTGTTGATTTTTTAAGATTACGTCATTTCAAAAATATCATTATCGTAGATAATGCCTCTACTTATGATCCTTTAATGGAGTACTATAAAGAAATATCTTTTTTTGGTATCACCGTAGAACATATGGATAAAAATTACGGACACAATGTTTTTTTCGAAAATAAGAGACTATGGAAAAAATACGGACAAGGTTATTACATATTAACTGACGCAGATATAGTTCCTGCCGATACTTTACCATTAAACTTTATGGAAAAAATGATTTTTTATTTAGATAAATACTTTAATGAAATAACAAAAGTGGGATTAGCTTTAGACACATGTTCAATCCCTGATCATTATCCTCTTAAAGAAAAAGTAAAAAAATGGGAGAAACAATTTTGGGAAATAGAACTGGAAAAAAATATTTTCTTTGCCCGCACGGACACAACTTTCTCGCTATATAAACCAAAATACAATTATACTACTCGCAAAGACTTTCTAAAGGCCATTAGAATTGCTGGCAATTTCACATCTAAACATGGAGGTTGGTATCTTAACCCAAAATCTTATACTGATGAACAAATATTCTATATAAAGACTGCATCTAAATCCAGCTCTTGGAAACTTGATGAAAAAGGCGTACATGTTTCTGCTGAATATGATAAATTTTTAGAATAATGATTTCCATCATCATCTCTTCATATCAACCAACTTTCTTTGCGGCACTTGAAAAAAATATAGCCGAAACCATTGGTGTTCCTTATGAAATTTTGCAAATATACAATCCTGGAACGATGGGAATTTGTGAAGCCTACAACATGGGAGCCCAGCAGGCAAAATATGACAACCTTCTTTTCATTCATGAAGATATCCTTTTCCACACCCACAATTGGGGCGAAAAATTAATTAGCCATTTGCAGGATCCGGAAACTGGCATCATCGGTGTTGCGGGCTCGGATTATGTGCCTGTGGCGCCCAGTGGCTGGTACGTAAAAGGTCACAACTTTATGCATATTTTGCAGAATAATAAAAAAGGGGATAATTGCTGCTTATTTAATTCAACCTCTCAAACAAAACATAAAGTCATAGCCTTAGATGGGGTTTTTCTGGCAATGAGCAAGCAAAAACTCTCCAATTTATCTTTTAACGAAGCGATTAAAGGCTATCATGGCTATGATTTGGACATCAGTCTTAGATCATCACTGAAATTTACTAATTATGTAATCAGCGATATTTTAGTCGAACATTTCTCACCCGGCACCGATGAAAAAACATGGTTTGATGCGATTGTAAAAGTTCGTAGGAATTTGGGATCACAATTCAACTATATTAGAGATTCAAAGCTGGAGCAGGAAATGTTTTATATTTTTATGAGCCAATATATCGGGTATTATGGTGTATCCTGTAGAACAATTATTACTACATTGGAATTTTTCCCGGTCCGGATAAAATTAAAAGATCAGATCGCAATCGCTAAGAAACTTATGTATTATTACATTTATAGGAATAGCTATAATTTGAAAAAAACTCATGAATAAATTACCTCTCAGCATTTGTATTTTATCATGGAAGAGTACTGCGACTTTAAAAAACACGTTAAAGTCCTACCGCATGCATGGTTTGTTGAATATTTCTGATGATATCACGATATTATTTCAGGAAGTTTCGGAAGCAGATAAAATTCTGGCAGAACAGTTCAACATTAAATATATCGGATTGCAACAGAATATTGGAATTGGCGCAGGTTTTGTCGAACTTGCCGAGAACAGTAAATACGATCATATTCTATTTTTAGAACATGATTGGGAACTCATTGAAAATAGGAAAACTTTAGATGCTCAACTAAAAAAAGGTCTCCAACTTCTTAATGAAGGTTTTGATGTTGTTCGCTACCGCAGCAGAAAAAACCCCGGATTTCCACTGCATTCCCTTCGGCACAAAGGCAATGAATTGAATTATTTTGATGATTGGCATCAGGTTACCTCGCCGCATCTGTTGGAATCATTGCACTGGCTGGATCCGGCGGCAAAGTTTCCGGACAAAATCCAGAAAAAAGACGGTTTCTTTATCACCACAAGCAGGTGGGCTAACTGGACCAATAATCCGTTTTTAATCAAGAAAGATTTTTATCTGAATACAATCGCGCCATTTGCGGGAGAATCTGTCCATTTCGAAAAAAATATTGCCTATTGGTGGGTAAGGGAGGAATTTAAAATTGCTCAGGGAGAAGGCCTCTTTATGCATAATGATTTGCAGAAGCATGCGCCGGTCACGCTTTTTAAAAAAGGGATTATTTATCTGAAAAGACTTTACATAAAATTATTTAATTAAAATTTACAGTTCAGAATATGGCAAAATTGGCAATCGTGCTTCCCTACTTTAAGATTAATTTCTTTGAACAAACACTCAAATCCCTTGAGGCGCAGACTTCAAAAGATTTTTCTGTTTACATTGGGAATGATGCCAGTCCGCACGATCCCGAAAAACTCATCGGCTCGATACTGAAAAACACATTTTATGAATACATTCCATATGGTAACAATTTAGGGGGTGAACTTTTGTCAAAACAATGGGATCGCATTCTAGGGCAGGTTAAAGATGAAGAATGGTTTATGATTTTAGGCGACGATGACGTTTTAGCACCAAACTTTGTCGAAAAATTCCATTCAAAACTTCAGGATATCGACGCAAAAAATGTAAACGTTGTTAAATTTAAGCAGCGATGGATTGACGAAGCAGGAATTCCGACCACTGGTTTCACCAACTTCCCAAAACTGATTGACCCATTTGTAAGACATCTCCAGAGATCCAGTTTATCCGAGCATATCTTCCGGAAATCCAGTTATAAAAAATACGGTTTTAAAGAATTTCCCCTAGCATGGAAAACAGATAATATGGCCGTTATTGATTTCAGTGAGGGCAAACCGCTTTTTTTTATTGATGAAACTTTTGTAGAAATCAGAGTAAGCCCTGAAAGTATTTCGGGACAGACAGATAACAGCACTGAAAAATGTAAAGCTAAAATTCAGTATGAAAAACACCTCATCAATAACTACTACCGTAATCTGGAAAAATCTTATCTTAGAGAATTAATCGACAATCAGATTTATTATAAATACAGGTACAATATCGACATTGAGATTAATTTGCTGAAAATGTATATCTATTTAGGTGATTATAAAAAAATTATTACGCTGCCGAAAGTGCTTTTTCAACTGTATTTTAAAAAATCTCAAACTTAATATAGAATTATTTTGAAGCCATTTATTCATATTATTACTACACGCTTTAATGTACCTACTGCAAACTGGGATATTACGCGTGACGGAGAAACCCCGCTGACAGAAAAGTGGCATGAACATCGTTTCGAACACTTTCAAAAATATACCATGCGTTCTTTTATCAATCAAAGCAATCAAGATTTTGAATGGTTCGTGTTTTTTGATATTAACACTAAGCAGAAATACAAAAAAATAATTGAAAACATCGAAAGGCAATATCCTAAGTTTACACCAATATTTATACCCGGATTTCCTGACAAGCAAGCATGGATTTACAGCCATATTAACTTGCTGAAAATTAAGACCAATTACATTATTAGCTCAGATATAGACAATGATGATCTTCTTCACCGGAATTTTGTTGCAACTGTGCAAAGTATGTTTGTGCCTCGACATGATCAAGTGATTGATGTTCGTACCGGAATCCAGCTACTTCTCAACGAAAATAAACCAACTGCTTACCTTGTTAATATGGCAGCTAGTCCCTTTGTATCACTGGTTGAAGAGGTAAACGTTGCTAAATCGGTAATTAAAGAACCTTACCACAGCAGTTACCGGTATTACAGCAATTATTCATATTATGATGCTGAGCCGCTTTTTATTCAATTTATTCATTCATATAATTTAGTTAACGATATAATAACCAGCAACAAACAACTATACCAACTAGACTGTGATTCGTTTGGAATTAATTCATCGGAGGGCTTCAAGATATCTTTTAAAAATTCCTTTTTTCACAATATGCGGAGGGGTCTTCGCATTTTACATAAAAAACTTTTCAAATGAAAATCCTCTTCCATGAAAACGAACTCAACTACCGCGGCACTTCAATTGCGCTGTACGATTATGCCCATTTCAATGAGGAAATTCTCGGCAATGAGTCGGTGATCGTTTATGACAGGAACTGCAAAACCAATCATCCGTTAGGTATTGAAAAATTCAAAAACCGATTCCAGGTATTGGCCTATGATGATTTTTCGGAAGTAGATCAGTTCATCAGCAGGAACGGCATCGATTTGATGTATGCCATCAAGAACGGAAACAACGACGGGGTTTTCAGCAAAGAGTGTAAAACCGCCGTACATTCTGTCTTTAAACATTTTGAACCGCACGGTGACGTTTATGCATACGTTTCAGCATGGCTTGCTGAAGAAATGACGCAGGGAAAATATCCCTTTGTCCCCCATATGGTTAATTTTACCGAAGACACCGCTGAAGATTTAAGAACACAACTGGACATCCCTGAAAAAGCTAAGGTGTTCGGCTACTACGGTGGTGCACAGAGTTTCAATATAACGTTTGCGCAAAAAACAGCAGAAGAAATTGCGCGGAAATACAAAGACATTTATTTCCTGTTCATGGGAGTAGATTCATTTGTAAAAAACAGGTGGTGGAAAATGAAAGCGGAAAATATGATATTTTTACCACCAAGTTCCGATGTGTTGCTCAAACTGAAGTTCATCAATACGTGCGACGCACTTCTTCATGCAAGGGAGCGTGGAGAAACGTTCGGAATTACCGTTGCGGAATTTGCACTTAAAAATAAACCCGTTATCACTTTTGCTGATTCTCCGGAGAAGGCTCATCTTGTGGAATTGGGAAATAGTGCCTATCTCTATAAGAACTCCTTGGAATTGAGACAAATTATTCTTGATACTGATCTTTCCCGTTCTGCTCGGGAATCCTACGAAAAGTTTCTGCCCGAAACAGTTATGGAAAAATTTAAGAATGTATTTATTTTGTAGTTCAATGAAGAATTTCTTTAGACTTGATATGGGAGGGAGTCGCATCTTTGGACTCGATGTAATGCGCGCTGTCGCAATAGTTCTGGTTTTAGTCTATCATTCAATTCCTTTGTCACCATTTCTCGAGCAAGTTTCAAAATATTTGTTTTTAGATGGAGTAACAATTTTTTTTGTGCTAAGTGGTTTTTTAATTGGACAAATAATTTTAAAAACATTTGTAAAAAATGGAATTAACAGAAATAGTTTATTAAATTTTTGGATTAGGAGATGGTTTCGTACACTTCCAAACTACTTTCTGTTTTTGACTGTTCTAATCATTTTATATAAATTATTTATTCCGGGATTCCCATTACGGGGCACTATACCGTATTTTATCTTTTCACAAAATTTATTTTCCCCTATAAAATTGGGCTTTTTTATCGAATCGTGGAGCCTATGCGTTGAGGAATGGTTCTACTTAGTGTTACCTATTCTTCTCCTGGTTTTAAACAGTTTCATGAAAATTAATCTTTACCGTTCCATAATAATTTGTGCATCTTTATTTATTTTGCTTTCATTTATTGTCAGAATAATCACCGGTTCCACGGGTTCAGTAATTACTCGCATGGACAGTATTATGTTCGGAGTTATCGGCTCACTTATTTATTTACGTCGTAGAAACTGGTGGTTACGTTTTAAAGGTAGGTTTTTTGCATTCGGTCTTATCTTACTTTTATTAGCGCAGATGATGCCTTTGGTAAATACTCCACCCTTTATTGTTTTTATTACATATTACCCTTTAATTAATCTTTCATTTGCACTAATGCTTCCAATGTTTAATGAAACAAAAACATGTTCTTACGGTTTTTTATATAAGGCAATTACGTATATGAGTTTAATCTCATATTCACTATATTTAATAAACTTTTCGCTGATTAAAAAATTACTGTTGGATGAATTTTTAAATCAATACTTATCACTCACATTTCAGTTTTTTATCTTTTGGATATTATCTATAAGCGGATCAATTATTATTTACAAATATTTTGAAATGCCCATGACTAAACTTAGAGATAAACTAAAAATTTAAAAAGTAAAACCATGTGCGGAATCGCCGGAATCATTACACCCAACGCCAGAAACTATACTGAAGAAATTCAGAAAATGACCCGTGCCATCGCTCACCGCGGTCCGGATGCGGAGCATCACGAGTTTTTTGAAAATGCTGCACTCGGGCATCGCAGACTCTCGATTGTGGATCTTTCTGAAACTGGAAAGCAGCCTATGTTTTCCAACACCGCGAACGAATGTATTGTCTTCAATGGTGAAATTTATGGTTATCAGGAAATCAAAAAAGATTTCGCAGACTATCCATACCGTGGCAGCTCGGACACAGAATTAATTCTCGCCATGTATCAGAAAAAAGGGGAAAACCTTTTGGAAAAACTTCCCGGAATGTTTGCTTTTGCCATTTGGGACGAAGAAAAACAGCAGCTCTTTTGCGCACGCGACCGCTTCGGCGAAAAACCGTTTTACTACGCCATTGGAAAAAACGGTGAATTTATTTTCGCCTCAGAAATCAAAGCCATTTTAGCGAGTGGACTTATAGACCCTCAATTCAACAACGAAGCACTTTACCACTTTTTACAATATGGTTATGTGAGTACTTATCAAAGTATTTATTCCAATATTTTTACACTTCCTCCTGCGCATTTTCTTACTTATTCAAATGGAAAAATTTCAGTTGAAAGATATTACGAAATCCCAAAAAATGATTTGGGGATTTCACTTTCCGATGCAAAGGAACAATTTACATATTTACTGAAAAACGCAGTCCAGAAACAACTTGTAGCCGATGTTGAGGTCGGAAGTTTCTTAAGCGGTGGCTTAGATTCTTCCACAATTGTCGCGATGGTGAATGAATTTAAAGACAAACAAACCACCATCAGTTTTGGATATTCCGGTGGAGACAGCGAGTTGAAATTTGCCGATGAAATTGCCATGAAATATAAAACCAATCATATTGAAATTTATGAAAACCGTGGAAATATCGCGACAGAACTATTGAAAGTTTCTCCTTTTTTTGATGAACCGTTTGCAGACATGAGCTACGTTCCCCAATTTAAAATTTGCGAAGCAGCTGCAAGACATTTGAAGGTGGTTTTGGCAGGAGATGTAGGCGACGAGCTTTTCGGGGGTTACAGTTTCTACAATGTTGAAAATCAATTGAAAAACCATTTCAGCTACAACAATATTTTGTATAAATTTGGATTAAAACAGTTCGGAAAATTACGGGAAACCTCCTACTTAACCAAAGAAAATATCAAACATAAAAACATCCTCGATTTCCATCAAAATAGCGTAAGAAATTTTTTCAGTTCTAAAGAAATCGCAGAATTGGGAATAAATGCAAAATATTATCAACAATATAGTTTCAAGGCAAATCCGGATTCGTTGAACGATATCATGAGAACGGATTTGGAAAAGTATGTGCCCGGAAATATGCTCGTGAAATCCGACCGAATGGCGATGGCAAATTCACTGGAAGTTCGGACTCCTTTTTTAGATAAGGATTTCGCAGAGTTCTGTATCCAACTTCCAGAAAATCTGAAACTCGACACCGAAAACGATAAAATAATCCTTCGAGAAGCCATGGGAAATTATTGGACAGAAACCATCCGAAACCGCCACAAACAGGGATTTGGCTCTTCGGTAGAAAAATGGTTCGAGGAAAAAAATTTGATGGACCTGTCGGATGATATATTGAAAAACAAATCGTCGAAAGTGTTCGATTTCATTCACTTTTCTACTGCGCAAAAATATTTGAACAGAGATAAAAAACATTGGAACCTCCTGCAATTGGCATTTTGGGCAGATCACACGAAACAACTAATCCACTAAACCCCTATTGTATCTTGGATATTTCCGTCATCATCCCTGTTTACAACGCCTCCACTTTCCTGCGCAAAGCGGTGGAATCTGCTGTGAATTTAGATGAGGTGAAAGAAATTCTTTTGGTTGAGGATGCTTCAACAGACAATTCCTTAGAGTTGTGCAGAACTTTGCAAACCGAATATCCCAAAGTAAAACTTTTTCAACATCACGATCATGGAAATCATGGAGCAGGAGCAACTCGGAATTTGGGATTGGAAAAAGCAACTCAAGAGTTTATTGCTTTCTTGGATGCTGATGATTATTATCTTCCGAACCGTTTCGGAGCGGAAAAGGAAATTTTTAGCAATGAAAAAATCGAAGGGGTTTTCAATGCGATCGGAACTGAATTTCTGACTGAAAAAGGGAAAGCGGAATTTGTGGAAAAATTTAGAGATACTTTGCTCACCACAGTGAAAAAACACGCGGAAGGAAAAGATGTTTTTTTTGGATTATTGGGGTTAAAAAACGATTTTGGAACTTTTTTTCACCTCAACGGATTGACAGTCCGGAATGAAAGCATCAGAAAAAATAATCTAAAGTTTAACGAAAAACTTCGTGTTCATCAGGACAGCGATTTCATCATTAAATTGGCGTATCACAGTCATTTAAAATCTGGAAATATTACCGAAGCCGTTGCCGTTCGCGGAGTTCATGATGACAACCGGATTACCAAAATCCAACAGTATTCCAAATTATACAACCAAAGACAGTTCCTGCTGTGGGATTCTATTTTTCAATGGTCTAAGGATAAAGACTTACCAGGCAAATTTCGGAATCACATTTTACTAAAAAGAAGATCTTTTGAATTATCTTTGAAAAAAGGCTGGAAAAAATATGTACTGTTTTTTTTAACCGCTTTTTTTAAACCAGAAATCCTGAAGACCAGATACCGTTTCACCATTCTGAATAGGTAAAATCACCTCACTTAACAAAATCCGCATTCATTTTCATGAAAATCTCCGTCATCATTCCTGTTTATAACGCTGAAAAATATGTAACAAACGCAGTAGAATCTGCGCTTCAGTTTGATGAGGTTTTTGAAGTAATTTTGGTGGAAGACGAATCTCCCGACAACGCTTTGGAAGTTTGTAAAACTTTGGCCGAAAAGCACGAAAAGGTAAAACTTTTTCAGCATCCATATAAAGGAAACCACGGAGCGGGCGCAAGTAGAAACGTGGGGATGAGAAATGCAACGGGAGATTTCATCGCTTTTTTGGATGCGGATGATTTTTTTCTTCCGAACCGTTTTGATGCGGAACGTAAACTTTTTAAAAATCCTGAGGTGGATGGAGTTTACGGCGCAATCGGAGTTCATTATTGGTCCGAGAAGGCAAAAGAACAATATTTCAATATTTACCAAGATAAATTGACGACGGTTTACAAAAATCATCCAGCCAAAGACGTTTTTCCAGGGCTCATCGGTATGCGCGGAAGTTTCGGATTGTTCAGTATTGATGCTTTAACGATCAGAAAATCTGCATTAGACAAAATGGACGCCCTGATGAAAACCGATTTGAAACTTCATCAGGACACAGATTTTTTGATGCGACTTGCTTTTTACACCAAACTTTATCCCGGAATTTTAAATGAACCTGTAGCTGTGCGCGGCGTACACGAAAGCAACCGGATTTCTCAGCTGGATTCAGGGAAAATAAAACCGGCTAAAACAAGAGTTTTACTCTGGAATCATCTGAAAAACTGGGCTCAGAATGAACCGAAAATGCCTGATGCAGAATTGCTGCACATTACTAGACTTCACCGCAGTTTTGAAATTGCCAATGCGCCTTTACTTAAAAAATGGAGTATGATCCTGAAATATCTGGTAAAAGATTTCAGGAGTATTAGAAGCGGACTGTATAACATTAATTTCCGGAAAGAACTGTTCTGAGTTCTAGTTCTTCACAAACACCCCCACAAACTTCCCTTCAAAATCGACCACCGTCGGCTCAATCCCGTTCTTCTCACAGAAATCCTGAAAAGCAGAATTATCATTGATGTCGTCGCTGATGAATACACCGCCTTTCCTTAATCGAGGATAAAGCTGAATGTAAGCCCACATCATGCCATCATAGGCTTTATCGGAATCATAATGCACCACATCAATTTCCTGTGTTTCACCGAAGATTTTCGGTAAAGACTCTCGGTCGGCGTGCCTGAAAAGTTTCCAGTTTTTCTTCAGATTTTCCGGAACAACATAACCCACATACTGATCACCGTTCTGTCCCAGATAGGGCATATCTGAACTGTAAAGGGTTCCGCCTCTCTTTTCAAGCGACATAAGTGCTGCCAAGGAGGACCAACCATACGCTACACCGGTTTCCACCACAGATTTCGCCTCAGTAAATTCGCAGGCTTCATAAATCAGTTCAAGGGCACCGGCGCCACCCATTTTCACAGGGCATTCCTCTTGCGTTCTCACTGATTCGTCATAAACCGTCCGGAATTGTTCTGCAAAAGGCACTGCTGTCTTGCCAAAAAGTTTTTGAATAGCTTGTTCCTGGCTCACTGCACGCTGAGCCGCCCAAACATTGGTTTTTTCTTTTCCTCTGAAAGCACCTTTCCGGTTGAAAATATTTTTGATGATTTTTCTGCCCAGTTCCGGGTACAGATCGGGGCGCTGGAGATAGCCCACCAAAGTCTTTGTAACTCGTTTTAATTCGCCCACTTATGATGTTTATTCAACAAAAATAAGTAAAAATCCTAAACATCGGGAAAACCGATTATATTTGTAATAGAGAGATTGATGCTGCTGCTCATTTAATACCTTGAAAATAATGAAATTTTCTGTCCTCGTGGCCAATTATAATAACGGGAAGTTTTTCCGGGACTGCTACCAGTCGATCCTCACACAGACTTACACCGATTGGGAAGTGATTATTCTTGATGATAAATCCACCGACGATTCCCTACAGATTATCCGCGAAATTATTGGTGGAGATGACCGGTTCCGGATTTTTGAACATCCGCAGAATGAAGGCGTGGGCGTCATCAAAGCAAAACTCATCGAACTGGCAACAGGTGATATCTGTGGTTTCGTGGATCCCGACGATGCAATTCTGCCAAAAGCCATCGAAAATGCGGTCGCAGTGTTCAGAAATAATCCGAAAACGGTGCTCACATATTCCATGTTAATGAAATGCGATAAAGATCTTCAGCCGTTGCAGCCTTCAAAATGTACCAAACAGATTGTAAACGGAGATCCTTTTTTCTTTAACTGCCCTATTGTCGTTAATCATTTCGTATGTTTCAGGAGAAATATTTATTTAAAGACCGAAAAGATGAATCCCGATTTAAGAATCTCCGAAGATCAGGATCTCTATCTGAAAATGTATGAAAAAGGTAATTTTAAATTCATCAATGAAATCAATTACCTGTACCGCACCCATTCCGGAGGTATTTCGCAGAACGAAAATAAGAAAAAATCCTACGAATACTGGGGGAAAGTAATTTGGGACAGCATGCAGAGAAGGGGTTTAAAAACCATTCATGGTAAAAAAGTTCCCGAAAAATTCAATACTTCAGAGGAAATATTCCGCCTGCTCGAGTATCAGAATTCTTATTTTTACAGACTAAAGAAAAAAATTTCTGCAGCAATTTTCAGTTCATCAGATTAAGAGCTTTCGGGCCGAAAAGAAAACCTTTATCTTTGTGTATTAACCACCATTGCGGTGCCTATTTTAGATCATTATCCTGTCATGAAGTTTTCAATTCTTATTGCCAATTATAATAACGGAAGATTTTTTACAGATTGCTACCACTCGATCATTTCGCAAACCTATACGGATTGGGAAGTGATAATCGTAGACGATGGTTCCTCGGATAATTCTTTGGAAATAATCGGAAACCTTACGCGTGGTGATAAAAGATTCAAAATTTTCACCAACCAAGAAAACCGGGGCTGTGGCTATACCAAACGCAAAACTTTGGAATTTGCGAGCGGTGAAATCTGTGGTTTTCTGGATCCTGATGATGCACTGGAAGAAAATGCAATCGAACTATCGGTGAAGCAATATCACGAAAATAATATTGTTGCCACCTATTCAAAAATTACGTTCTGTGATCCGAAACTGAAACCGGTGAGTGATTTTAAGAAAATTCAGCCAATTCTGAATGATCAGTATTTCTTTAATCTCCCCATTCAGATTCATCATTTTTTCACGTTTAGGAAAGAGGTTTACGATAAAACTGTTGGCATTAATCCCGATTTAAAGTCGGCAGTTGATCAGGATCTTTACCTCAAAATTCTGGAGCAAGGTGACGTTAGTTTCATCCCGGTAAACCTTTATCTTTACCGCAGGCACGCAAAAGGAATTTCGCAGCATTCCTCCAAAATCAAGGCTAAAAATAATTTTGCCAAAGTGATCTGGGAAACTTTTAAAAGAAGAGGAATCACCGCAATCAATGGCCAGAAAATCCCCGAAACCTACCACAATGCCCAGGAAATTTTTGATTTACTGAATTACCAGAACGAGATTCCTTTCCGTTTGATAAAAAAACTGAAAATGTTTTTTCAGAAATTTTCATGAAACAAACCAACAGCAATACTCAAGGGATAATGCCTGCGCTTACAGGGTTTCGCGCCATTGCCGCATGGATGATTTTTGTGCTTCATTTTTTTCCTTACAACAATCCTGCAGCTCCGGATTTCCTTAAAAATTTTATCAGAGAATGGCATATTGGTGTCGACATGTTTTTTGTCCTCAGCGGATTTCTAATTACCTACCGGTATTTCGACCAGACTCCGCTGCAATTCAAAAAATATGCAGTTAACAGGTTTTCAAGGATTTATCCAATGTATTTCCTGATTACAATTGGTGTTTTTGTAGATTTTTTAATCAGAAATCAGTTCTGGAATAGCGAAAAAACAGTGGAAGCAGTTTTGAGCTTCACCATGACCAAAGCACTTTTCAGGCAGTATTTTTTCACGGCGGGGATTTCTCAGGGTTGGACTTTAACCCTTGAAGAGCTCTTTTACTTCAGTGCCCCGTTCTTTTTCATTTTAATTAAAAAAAACCGGAAGTGGTTTTATATTTTGCCGTTGCTTATCTTTATTTTTGGGGTAACCCTGAAATATTTGGCGGGTTTAACACCAAATGCATGGGGTTTTATGCAGAGTAATATTGCGGTGTTTATTTTTGAGTTTTTCGCTGGTATGGGTCTCGCTTTACTCATTAAAAAACATACAAAAATAAAATTTGAGACGAGTTGGGTGACCTACTTTGGGATTGGTTTTATACTGCTCTACCTTTTCCTGAATCCTTTCGGTTACGGCAGCCCGGATCTTATCCGAGCCTTGATGGTAATCACTTTATCCGTGCTTGGGATCGCACCTTTATTATGGGGACTCGTCCACGAACGCACCATTGTAAGCCGTTTTTTGTCAACAGACACCATGGTTTTGCTGGGAAAAAGTTCTTATGTCTTTTATCTTATTCATAAAGGCTTTATTCCTGTTCTAATTTATGACTATATTGCGGAAAATGTCGCGGTCATCTTCATCCTCATCACCGGTTTATCTATACTGATGTTTAAATATATCGAGGAACCATTAAATCTCTGGATCAGAAAAAAGTATGCGAAATAAAAATTCCGTTTCACCGAAAATCAAGATCCTCTTTCGCCACCGTTCCATGGAAATGGGTGGAGTTGAAAAAGTGATGCTCAGTATTCTGAATAATCTGGATCCTGAAAAGTTTGAAATGACCGTTTTGCTGAATCTCAATCAGGGGGAACTTCGAAACGAATTTCCGCCGCATGTAAAGAAAGTTTTTCTGGCAAAAGGTAAAGAAGACCTCTCATCAAATACATTTCTGCAAAAAGTTCAGCTGTTACAGAGAAAATTCAAGCTCAGGAAATTCAGAAAAAACCCTGAAAAGATCGACCACGAAATCCTGAAAGACCAATACGATATCGAAATCGCCATGACTTATAATGATTTTGAGTCGGTTTTACAATCCATCAATAAAAATTCTAAAAAAATCGGCTGGTTCCACTCTGAAATCGATTTGCCAAAACTTCAGCCACTTGTTCCTAAAATTCTCGGACATTTTCCTCAGTTTGATCACATGGTGTACTGCTCAGAAAAAATCATGCAGATTATGCACCGCACTTACCCCAACCTCCAGTATCCGCCGGAAAGCGTGATAATCAACGCAGTTCCTGTTGATGAAATAAGGAAAAAGAGTGAAGAAAAAATTCCCGATTTTAAAAACAGACCGGTTTTTGTTTCCGTGGGCAGACTTCACACCAGAAAAGGCTACCATAAGCTGATGGACGCGCATCACAAGCTTTTAAAAGAAGGTTTCGGACATTCAGTGGTGATTATAGGCGACGGAGAAGAGCTTCCCAACCTCTTGGCTCAGCAGAAAAAGCTTGGCGTTGAAGAAACTTTTATTCTCGCCGGCAACAAAATGAATCCGTACCCTTACATTAAAAATGCAGACTTCTTCATTTTGCCTTCCGAATCTGAAGCTTGGCCTCTGGTAATTTCTGAAGCACTTATTTTGCAGAAACCTATTATAGCAACAAGGGTTGGCGATATTGACCTTATGATTGAGGACGGCAAAACCGGACACGTGATCCGTTACGAAACCTCAGAAATTTATGAGGCAATGAAGAAATTCTTAAACGACGAAACTTTCGTTGAAAATATCAAAGAAAACCTCATCAATATTGAAGAACAGTTTGATAACCGAAAGATTTTTAATAAAGTTGAAGAAATCATCATTAATTTAGCAAAAAAATAACGATGGTTCTTCTCTATAGAATACTTTTAAAAATTCGGGATATTTGCCAAAATATGGTGAAAATTGCTACCATTGAAGTAGCAAAAAGCAAAGGGATGAAAGTAGGAAAAAATTTCTTCGTGCAAGGCATCCCAAACTTCGGCTCAGAACCATTCCTTATAGAAATAGGCGATCATGTCACCATCGCAGAAAATGTGGGTTTCATCAACCATGGAGGGGACGCCAGAGTCACCAAAAGAATCGAACGGTATAAAAACGGCAGAAATTTTGGAAGAATTCGCATTGGAAGCAATTCGTTTGTCGGTAAAGGAAGTGTTATAATGCCGGGCGTTTCCATAGGAAGCAATTGTATTATCGGATCGTTGAGTATTGTTAGTTCTTCAGTACCGGACAACACGGTTTATGCAGGGAATCCCGCTAAATTCATATGTACCATCGACGAATATGGCGACAAACTGCTGGCCAATACTACAGAATACCCTCTGGATCTTGAAGCAGACCGTAAAAAATTGGAAAAATACCTTATAGCCAACCTGCCCCACACCTACAAACCTGTTAAAAACAACACAGGTAAATAGAGCAGGTAAACTATATCGATAAAGCGCGGTAAGTTCGTATTCAGCATACCTTAATTTCAGTATGAATCAGAAAAAGAAGAAAATTCTTATCCGAATCGGTTCTCTGCGTCATGGAGGCGCAGAAAAGGTATTGGCGACTTTTCTTAAAAATCTTCCGGACGATAAATACGAAATCGATCTTCTCCTGAATTTGTATTCCGGAAAATATTTGACTGAAATTCCAGGTTGGATCAACGTGCTTTACCTCAACAAAGGCGAAATGATTACCACCAACCGGCTTCGGGATATTCCGGTAAAAGCTTTCCGCGTGATGTATCAGTTTGTTTTAAAGAAATTTCCGAAACTGCTCTACTCCACGATTTTAAAGAATAAAAAATACGATGTCGAATTTGCGGCGATTCACGGATTTCGCGATGAAATATTAAATTCCCCATTAAAAAATTCAAAAAAAATCGTTTGGATTCACAACGATCTTCGGAAAACTCATTTTCATGATTATTCTGATGAAGAAATTCGAAAGTTTTTCGGTTTTGATAAAATTATGGTGATTTCTGAGCATATTCAGAAAGATTTTGAATCGCTCACGAAGAATGAGGATGAAGAGAGCCGGATTGTTCGCATTTATAATCCATTGGATACAGAGGAAATTCTTAGAAAGAGCCAAGAACCAAGAGTCAAGAGCCGAGACAAACAACCAGAAACCAGCAACCGGCAACCAGTCTTCGTTTCCGTGGGAACCGTTTTCCCGCAGAAGGGTTTCGACCGGCTGCTCAAAGTTCATAAACGTCTCCTCGATGAGGGCTTTCTTCACCACATAAAAATAGTAGGCGACGGTTACGATTTTGAAAACATCAAAAAACTGAAATCTGATCTTGGTGTAGTTGAGACTGCAGAAATGACGGGCTTTACCGATAATCCTTATCCACACATCAGCAATGCGGATTTCTTTGTTCTAAGTTCAAGATATGAAGGATATCCAACCGTTCTGTTTGAAGCAATTACTTTAAAAAAGAAAATTATCGCCACCGAAGTTTCGGGAGTACGCGAAATGCTGGAAAACGGAAAATTAGGACTTATCGTAGAAAATTCCGAAAAGGGAATTTATGAAGGAATGAAAAAAGCACTCACCCAACCTGAAAGTTTTAATGCGTATTCTCAACAACTGAACACCTATAAAATGCCTTTTACTCTTGAAAATTCAGTGCAATCAATCATTAAGATTATTGATGATCTTTAAAACCTTTCACTTAAATTTGCGTTATGTCCAACTACACCATCATACAGAAAGATTTTTACCGTGAAAGCGGCAAAATGCTTTCGTCTCCGGAGATCTGGGCAAAATGCATCAATCCGAACCTTCACTTTATTTACATTCTGAGAAAATGCCAGCAATACAGAAAAAAATCTTTTCTGGGAGCATTCTGGAGGCTTGTTTTGCGACATCATCAAATAAAATACGGCTTTCAAATCTATCCTGAAACCCAGATTGGCGAAGGTTTTTATTTGGGGCACTGGGGCGCGCTCGTTATTAATCCCAAAGCTAAAATCGGCCGGAACTGCAACATTGCACAAGGCGTAACCATCGCACAGGCCAACCGCGGCAAAAATGAAGGCGTTCCTGTAATTGGTGATGAAGTGTGGATCGGTCCGAACGCGGTGATCGTCGGAAATATAAAAATCGGTGATAATGTGCTGATTGCACCGAACGCTTATGTGAACTTCGATGTTCCTGCAAATTCTGTGGTCATTGGCAATCCAGCAGCTATCAGTAGCAATACCAATGCGACATTGGGCTACATTAATAATAAAATTTAATATTAAAATCTGTTAAATATTCGGGATTTAAATTTCTATACTTTACATTTGCAAAATAATTGATGCCATCTATTGCTTTTGCAAATAACAACTACAAAATAGTATAATCCCACAAAAATTAAGCTATGAAAAAATCGTATGAAGTTATTTTCGAAAATAATAAAAAGTGGGTGGAATCTAAATTGGCCGAAAATCCAGATTTTTTCAAAATCCTTTCAGCCTCGCAAACTCCTGAATATCTGTACATCGGTTGTTCCGACAGCAGAGTTTCAGCAGAAGAAATGATGGGTTTAAAACCTGGCGAAGTATTTGTAACCCGAAACGTAGCCAACTTGGTAAACACCTTAGATATGAGTGCTACCGCGGTGATTCAGTACGCAGTGGAACATTTAAAGGTAAAACATATTATTGTGTGCGGACATTACGGTTGTGGCGGTGTAAAAGCAGCGATGACGGCGCAGGATCTGGGACTGATGAATCCCTGGCTGCGAAATATCCGCGATGTGTACAGGCTGCACCAGACAGAACTGGATGCGATTACCGACGAGCACAAACGCTACGACCGCCTTGTAGAACTGAACGTGCAGGAACAGTGCATCAACGTGATCAAAATGGCCGTAGTACAGGAGCAGTATCTGGTGGACGAATACCCAATTGTTCACGGCTGGGTTTTCGACTTAAGAACAGGAAAAATCATCGATCTGGAAATTGATTTTGAAAGTATCCTGAAAGACATTCAGAAAATATACAATTTAACCAACTCTGAATGGGTGATGAGTAGAAAGAAGAATAAAAACCTTCTCTGATTTATATGAAACTTTGGAGCATCATAACATTGACGGTATTTTTGAATTTCATGGCCTTACCAAGTATTGCCACGTTTTTCGATTGGGATTTACCGGCAACCAACATGGTGATTTCCGAAGAAGAAACCCAACATTCCCCCTTAGTTATCAACGAAAAAACCATTCCGGGAACTCTTAATGTACATGATTTCCTGAAGTTTTTCGAAACAGACCGATCGAACAGATCCTTTATCTGTGCAGATGATTCCGTTCATCTTTCTCCTTTTCTTACGATATTTTCTCCGCCTCCGGAAGCTTAATTTTTTAAAATTTACAGTGGATATACCGTACTTTTTATAAGTGTGGAAAGCTGTACTATCTAAAAAAATTAAATTCTATACGCTGTAGCTACGTTCACAAGCACAGTTGGTTTCACATGCGAAACCGAGTGCAGAAATGTGCGCAAAACCAACAGCAAAACTTTCAAAAAAATGAAAAAAACACTTTCAATATACGCAGGAATAAGAGAAAATTTTCCTTCAGGGCTCGTCGTATTTTTGGTTGCACTCCCATTATGTCTGGGGATCGCACTTGCATCCGGAGCACCACCACTTTCAGGAATTATTGCGGGAATCATCGGTGGTTTGGTTGTAGGTTCACTCAGCAATTCCAACATTTCAGTTTCCGGTCCGGCAGCGGGATTAACGGCGATTGTACTCACCGCAATTACGGATTTGGGTGCATTTGAACTCTTTCTTTGTGCAGGAATTATTGCCGGAATTCTTCAGCTGATTTTAGGATTTATCCGCGCCGGAAGTATTTCAAATTACTTCCCAACTAACGTAATTGAAGGAATGCTGGCGGGTATCGGGATCATTATTATTTTAACACAGATTCCCCATGCATTGGGATACGACAAAGATTTCGAAGGCAATGAGACCCTTTTTGCCAATGGATTTAATCCGAATTATTTTTCTGAACTTTTAGCCGGAGTTCATCCGGGTGCGGTAATTGTAACCCTGGTTTCAATCGGTATTCTGCTGGCCTGGGATAAAATTCCGGCGCTGAAAAAACTGAAAATGATTCCCGGAGCTTTGGTTGCTGTAGGCACTGGAATTCTGCTCAATTATATTTTCACGGTTTCCGGCAGTAATCTTGCGATCGGTGCTGAACATTTGGTTTCTCTTCCGGTTCCTCAAAGTGTGGCAGATTTTAAAAACATGATTGTTTTTCCTGAGCTTCAGGGTTTCCTGAATCCGAAAGTATGGATCGTTGGCGCAACAATCGCTATTGTCGCGTCTATAGAAACATTGCTTTGTATTGAAGCTTCCGACCGTTTAGATTCGAAAAGAAGAATTACCGATACCAATCTGGAACTCCGCGCTCAGGGAATAGGCAACCTGATTTCTTCCGCAATCGGTGGTTTACCCATGACCTCGGTGGTTGTAAGAAGTTCTGCCAATGCAAGTGCCGGCGCCACTTCGAAACTGTCAACTGTAATTCATGGCGCACTGCTATTAATCTGTGTACTTACCATTCCGTTTATCCTGAACTTAATCCCGCTGGCTACATTAGCTGCGGTCTTGATCTTGGTTGGTTACAAACTCGCGAAACCTGCAACAATCATGCATTTCTGGCACAAAGGAAAGTATCAGTTTATCCCGTTTATCGCGACCGTTATCGCTGTTGTTTTCCTTGATTTGCTGAAAGGCGTTGGGATTGGACTTTTGATTTCGGTGCTCTATATTCTTCAGGGAAATATGAAGAGGGCCTACTATCTTAGCCGTGAAGAACTGGATGATGCCGATGAAATCAATATTAAATTAGCGGAAGAAGTTTCATTCCTCAACAAAGCGGCCATAAAAAAAACACTGAAAAACATCAAACCAAACTCTCAGGTATGTATTGATGCCCGCTCCACTTCATACATCGCGACGGATATTCTTGAAATGATTCAGGAGTTTGCCAATATCCGCGCAAAAGAAGAGGATATTGAGGTAAGGCTTATCGGCTTTAAAACTTCTTATCAGGAATATGCGGAAGATGAAGATTCACACATCATTATTGCGCACAGAAGAGCAATGTAAAACAATTATCAACCTTAAAATTATAAAATGAAAGCACATACTTTAGAAACACAGTCTACCACAACACCGGAAAAAGCCCTTACTTTTTTACAACAGGGTAACGAAAGATTTGTACAAAACCTGAAAATGAACCGTAATCTGCTAGAACAGGTGAATGATACACGGGCAGGGCAATGGCCTTTCGCCGTAGTTCTCAGCTGTATCGACAGCCGTACTTCTGCGGAACTGATTTTTGATCAGGGCTTAGGCGATATTTTCAGCATCCGGATTGCCGGAAATTTCGTGAACAGGGATATTCTTGGTTCCATGGAGTTTGGGTGCAACGTCGCGGGATCAAAACTCATTGTAGTTTTAGGACACACGAAATGCGGTGCATTAAAAGGCGGTTTGGATGCGAGAAGGATTGAAAATCTGGGGATGGAAAACCTCAACCACCTTATCAATCATTTTGAGGGCTGTATCAACGAAGTAATTTCCGAAAATGAAGAACGTTCTTCTTCCAATGAAGGACTTCTGGAACGTTTAAACATTTGTAATATCAGGAAAACAATCGCCGACATCCGTGCTCAAAGCACTACCCTCAGCCAACTTGAAAAAGAAGGGAAAATAAAAATTGTAGGTGCAAATTATTGCGTGGAGAGCGGAGTTGTAACCTGGCTGGATGAAAATGCACACCCAGACACAGAAATACAAACTGGCGAATTGGCTATTTCCCGTTAAAAGCAGTCATCGTATTCTGTATTCCCGCGAAAACAAAAGACAGACACGCTTTAGAAAACTTCTCGATTCTTTCGGGAAGTTTTTCTTTTTCCTCAGCTTCCCATTTTCCTAGAACGTAATCTACCTGTTTACCTTCGGCAAATTCTGCAGAAATTCCAAAACGCAACCGCGGATAATTCTGAGTCTGAAGCTGTTCCTGAATGCTTTTCAAACCGTTGTGACCGGCATCGGAGCCTTTCATTTTCATTCTCAAAGTTCCGAAAGGCAGCGCCAGATCATCGGTAATAATCATAAGATTTTCCAGCGGAATGTTTTCTTTCTGCATCCAGAATTTTACCGCATTCCCGGAAAGATTCATGTAGGTATCCGGTTTCAGGATAAAGACTTTTCTGCCTTTGTATTTGCCTTCGGCAACTAAGCCAAAGTTGGATGATTTAAACGGAGCATCAATGGTTTCTGCGATTTTATCTGCAACTTTAAACCCGACATTATGCCGGGTTTCAGTATATTCATCTCCTTTGTTGCCGAGCCCGACGATAAGGTATTTCATTAGAATTAAAGTTTTATATATTCGAAAGTGAGTGTTCCTTCTGTGGAAACAGCTTTGGTTGGGTAACCCGCACTGTCGTAAGTATAAGCATAATTTGTAGAGTATGATCCCTCGGAAGTATTAACGGTTGTAGACCTGTAATTATTCATGGACAATCCTGTAAATGAGTTGGTGCCCGTCATAAAATGACCTGACACAACGGTAAATTCTATCGGAAGTGTTGCAAAAGGATTTTTGTTGGTTTCGTAATTACTTAAATTAGCCACAATAACTACCGGTGGAATTACAATTGGCGGAGGTGCCAGGTTGGTCATTGTCATTTTCCACTGGGACAGATTATTACCCGCAAAAAGCAAATCGCTCACCATAGTGGTTGCAGGTTGATATGTTCCCGGATTTTCGGGATCCTCGCCCGACAATATCGTGTTCGCTTTTTTTAATTTACCTGTACTGTCATAGGTAAAATTGGTATCATTTTTCATCAGCACAGTTCCTCCACTTTCAGTATTCCCTGAAGCTTTCGCAACATTACCACCGTTGTAAGTAATATTTAATGTTGTGATAAGCTCTGTTGTGCCTTCATTTTGCACAATCTTCAGCTGGGAAAGCACATTATTTTCATAAGACAATGTATAATCATCCGTTTTTCCATCACTTTCAACTTTCACAGTAGTAAGCTTACCGGCAGTATAATTATAATTAATTACAGATGAAATCCCATCACTATCAGTTGACGTTACTTTTTTTAGAACTTTATCGTTTGATGCTCCGCCCCCAGATCCGGGTCCGGATTCCGTCCCGTTGATCCCGTTGAGAAGATCGCCATTTTCTGCGCGGCTCGACTCACAGGAGTACAAAACCATGAGGGCAAACAGGAAAGAAAAAACATGCAGGATTTTATTCATCAGAATTTAATTTTAACAAAAGTAAACTTTTTTTCGAGATCTTACTTATTGATTATTTCGAGAGAATCCTCTCCAAAACCGCATTCACCTCATCCACATGCTGCACATTTTCTTTGCGCATCATGAGTTGATTGCCGTCGGCAGAATGTTTCTCCTTCAAGGTAGCATCCTTCGGATTCTGGCTCAAATAAGAAATGATATGTCTGAACTTATCGCTCTGGTAAAACTTATCCTGAGGGTTTGGCGGAAAATATCCGAGGAAAATCCCGTTTTTAACGACGATTTTATCGAAGCCGATTTCTGCGGCAATCCATTTTAATTCTACCGATTTCAAAAGATTTTTAGCTTCTGAAGGCATTTTCCCAAAACGGTCGGTAAGTTCATTTTCAAATTTCTGAAGATCTTCTTTATTCTGAATTTCGGCCAGTTTCTGATACAGCGAAAGTCTTTCTTCAATACTCTGAACATAGGAATCTGGCAGCATCAATTCAAGATCCGTATCGATATTGACTTCTTTGGTTGACTTAAAGAGTTTTTTACGGTCTTCTTCATTTTCAAACAGTTCACCGAATTCTTCATCATTCTGTAATTCTTCGAGTGCTTCCTGCATAATTTTCTGGTAAGTATCGAAACCCATTTCATTGATAAAACCACTCTGTTCACCTCCTAACAAATCACCTGCGCCACGGATTTCCAGATCTTTCATTGCAATCTGAAATCCACTACCAAGATCCGAAAACTGCTCGATCGCTTCCAGTCTTTTTCTTGCATCCGAAGTCATCATATCGAACGGCGGCGTAATCAAATAACAGAAAGCTTTCCTGTTGCTTCGGCCAACTCTGCCGCGCATCTGGTGCAAATCTGCCATCCCGAAACGTTGCGCATCATTAATGAAAATGGTGTTTGCATTCGGAACGTCCACGCCACTTTCTACAATCGTTGTGGAAACCAGCACGTCGTACTTTCCTTCCATAAAATCCAGAACATTGCGTTCAAGCTGCTTTCCTTCCATCTGTCCGTGACCGGTAATTACTTTTGCATCCGGAACCAACCTTTGAATAAGCCCTGCAATATCTTTAAGATTTTCGATTCTGTTGTTGATGAAATACACCTGTCCGTCACGCTGAATTTCGTAAGAAACAGCATCCCGAATCACCTCCTCGCTGAAACCGATAATACTCGTTTCAACTGGCTGACGGTTTGGCGGCGGGGTTTTAATAACGGATAAATCTCGCGCGGCCATCAAAGAAAACTGTAAGGTTCTCGGAATTGGTGTGGCCGTTAAAGTAAGCGTATCGATATTATTTTTAAGGGTTTTGAGTTTATCTTTTACCGAAACCCCAAATTTATGTTCTTCATCTATAATTAAAAGTCCTAAATCTTTAAATTTTACTGAACTCCCAACCAACTGATGCGTCCCGATTACAATATCGATTTTGCCTTCTTCAAGACCTTTCAGCGTTTCAGATTTCTGTTTGGCGGTGCGGAATCGGTTCATGTACGAAATATTGACAGGAAAATCCTTTAACCTTTCTTTAAAACTACGGTAATGCTGAAATGCCAAAATCGTGGTTGGGACCAAAACAGCGACCTGCTTCCCGTCGGTTGCGGCCTTGAAAGCCGCCCTGATCGCTATTTCGGTTTTCCCGAAACCTACATCACCACAAACCAAACGGTCCATCACCGTATCGTTTTCCATATCTTTTTTCACATCCAGCGTGGCCTTTTCCTGATCGGGAGTATCTTCGTAGATAAAACTCGCTTCCAGCTCGTTCTGGAGATAAGAATCGGGAGTAAAAGCAAATCCTTTCGCTGTTTTCCGTTGTGCGTAAAGTCTTATCAGGTCGAAAGCAATCTGTTTTACCTTGGCTTTTGTTTTCTGTTTTAAAGATTTCCAGGCAGGGGAACCGAGTTTGCTTAAAACAATTTCTCGACCTTCAGGGCCATTATATTTTGAAATTTTATGGAGCGAATGGATGCTTACATAAAGTAAATCTCCGTTTTTATAAACCAATTTGAAACATTCCTGAACTTTCCCGTTGTTGTTCACTTTCACCAAACCCATGAATTTCCCTATTCCATGGTCGATATGCGTGATGTAATCGCCCACTTTCATCTGCATTAAATCCTTCAGGGTCAACTGTTCAGATTTGGCAAAAGTGTTTTTTGCTTTGAATCTTTGGTAACGGTCAAAAATCTGGTGATCCGTATAGACCGAAATTTTATGGTCGAAATCTACAAAACCTTCATGAAGTTCAGATTTGAAAGATTTAAAGGGAATTTCCTGCTGTTCGGAACTGAAACTTCCCAGTTCTTCAAAGATTGACTCAAGCCTTTCTTTTTGCTTTTCGGTGGAAAAAGAAATCCAGATATCGTAATTAGAATCCCGTTTTTCAACCAAATCTTCAATAAGAAGTTCAAAGTTTTTATGAAAAGTCGGTTGCGGCGTTTGGTTGAGCTGAACCGAAAAATCATCCGTAATCTTCAGATTTTCCAAGGTAAAATCTACGGTTCTGAATTTTTGATAATCCTTCAGCAAATCCTCATCATTCACAAATAGTTCTGCCGGCGTTCTGTGTTTGATTTCCGCGTTCAGCGCTGCGAATTTTTCTTCTGCCTTGGCGTAGAAATCCCGGTTTTTCTTCAATCCCAAAAACGCATTCTTAGAAACCACAAAACTGTCTTTCGGCAAAAGTTCAAAAAGAGAAACTTTCGTTCCGGAGACCGCGAAATTCATGTTTGAAACCAACTGAAATTCGTTCACTTTTCCGTTGGTAAGCTGCGTTTCGATGTTAAATGTTTTGATGCTTTCAATCTCATTTCCGAAAAAAGAAATGCGGTAAGGCTCTTCGTTTGAATAGGAAAACACATCTACAATTCCGCCGCGAACAGAGAATTCACCTGGCTCGGAAACGAAATCTGTCAGGTTAAAATTGAACTGCTGCAAAAGTTCTTCAGTAAAATCAAAATCCAGACTTTCACCTACTTTAATCTGATGAGAAATCGCCTTAAAATCTTCCTTTTTCAGGACTTTTTCCGACAAAGCCGAGAAACCTGCGACGATTACTTTAGGCTTTTTCGCTGAATTCAGCTTGTTGAGCACTTCGGTTCTTAAAACCAGGTTTGCGTTCTGGGTTTTCTCAATCTGGTAAGGCTCCAGATGCGTTGCGGGAAAATAAAGTACGTTTTCTTTCCCCAGAAGATCTTCCATTTCCGACGTTACATATAGCGCTTCTTCTTTATCTTCAATGATAAAAAGAATCGTTTTTTTCTGTGTAAGAAACAGCTCCGCCGCAAAAACTGAGGGCGACGAACCCGCAAACCCTTTCACAGAGATATGTTGGTGAGTTTCTATATTTTTAAAGATTTCTTTCCCAAATTCGTTTCGCAACATATCGGGAAGAAAGGTTTCGTGTATGGCTTTTAACTGCATTCTTTAATTAAAATTTAAACCGTTTCGTAAAAAAACAAACGGCGAAAACGATTCCGGGAAAATTCCGAAACCGTTCTGAGGACACAAATTTAAGGTATATTTCTGAAAATCTAACCATTACACTTTTATAGAAAAGTTAATTTTTAAACCCATAAAATATCATTTCTACAACGTTTAACCATAACAATGCCAATAAAAGTTAAAAGAAAACGATTATGAATCGCTGGCATAATGTTTGAAAACCTGAAAAACATTAACATTAAAAATATTATTATGAAATTATCAGTTAACAACAACAAAAGTTCACGTTTCAGAAATTCGTTCAGGTTTGTAGGCCTGTTTGTTTTATTATTTTCTTTAATTTCACTCAGCTCTTGCAGCCGTGATGATGATCCTGCAGACAATGATTTTTTTGCAGGAACCTACAACGGAAGCATTTCTTATAACGATGGCACCACATCTATTTCAAAAGACAACGGAAGTGTTTTTGTAACCAAAATCGCAAGTGGTACAAAGTACAATTTCAGATTTTCTGACGGAATTCCAGATCTAAATGGTGTTGAATTTGAAAAAACCGGTGACAATACCCTGGTAATGGTGGGATCTTCTGCAACATCTTATATCAGAATCGATAACAAAGACCTTAAAATTTTATATACCGCTAATGGAAAAACCTGGACAGCCAATGCGGTAAGGTAAACTAAACTTCATATAAAAACCGAAACTGCCTCAAGATAATTGAGGCAGTTTTTGTATTTTCACAAAAAATATACTGATGAAAATTTATTTGAAACCAAGCGCACTAATCCTTTTCATCGCCTTACTGTTGCTGAGCTGCAGAAGCGATTCGCAGGACAACCCACGCGCTTATGTGGAAGGAAAAGTGATTTCGGCGACTGTTGATTACAATAAATTTCTCCTTAAAATCAGCAGCGAAAGCACCATGGTTGCGGAAACCATGTTGGCATCGGACGGAAACTTTAAACTTTCGGGACCGATAGGAAAAAATGGATTCGACATTGTTTCTACCGAAAAAATTAAAACTTTCAGCACTGATAAAACCGGCCTTCAAATTACCTCCGACGGATTTAAAATCCGCGTTCCGGCGGGAATTTCCTACATTAAGTTTAACGAAATTGTATTGGAGAAATGAGAATATTTATTGTTTTAATGTTACTGGTTTCAACCACCGCATATTCACAGAAAAAAAGGAAAGGGCTGGATGTGGTTTCCAATATTGATGTGAAGGTTCTGGCGATGAAACCTTTGGGAAATAATTCCCTTGCGAAAGACCTTCAGCCATTTTATGGATTCGGATTTGGCGGAAACCTTATGACGCCGATTAATTTTGGAGTCGGCCTCGATTACAGCGAACTTTTTTCGAACGTGAAATATGGCTCCCAAAATCTGTATGGCAATTTAGGCTCACCCAGAATGACGGTGTTTGATTTCTTTCTAACGCACCGCGAAAACATTTCGGAAGATTTTATGGTGGAGGAAATGGCAGGTTTCAGTTATTACCGTTACACGAACCTTTATCTGGACAAAAGCGAAAAACTGAAAGATCATGCAATGGGTTTTAATCTGGGCGGAAAAGCGATTTATACTTTAGACGGACCTCAGCAGGTTTTTGCGGCCTTAAAGGCAAATTTCTATTATGGAAATGTTTACAATGAAAATACGCAGATTCAGAAATACTACAGCCGTTCCACATTTCTGAGCCTGAGCTTAGGTTACCGCTATAATTTCTAGCTTCAAAAAACCACGATATGATACAACGATTTATTTTTTCTGCTGTTTTGCCCATCTCATTTCTGATGTCACCGAATGGCTGCCAACCCGAATATGTGAGTAATTCAAGAATTTACGCTGAAGGAAAGATCTCACCAAACATGGCAAACATTCCCGTAAAACTATATGCGGAGGATATTTTGATCTCCGAAACCCACACCGATGCTTCGGGAAACTTCAAGCTTGGCGGCCCTGGAACTACGAAAGAAAAGACCTTGTTTCTAAACCGGAAAATTATTTCATTCAGTCCCAGTGATCCGGAATGCAGACTTGATTACGATTCTTTATCCATCATTCTTCCGGCAAAAAACACTGCTTTTAAATTTCCACAAATAGTGTTCGAACCATGAAGAGTTTTTTATTTATTTTCATCCTGTTTTCCGGAATATGTTTGTCTCAGGAAACCGACAAATTTGCGTTCGAACTCAAAGGAAATACATTAACCGGAATGGGCAGTAATTTTATTGCAGACGGCACCAACACTTTTACCGGATTCGGTGTAGGATTTACAGGTAATTTTTTAAAAAATATCGGTTTGGGAATCGAATTCAATAAAAGTTATTCCGAAGTATCTGATGTCTCCGTTTTCGGCGATCTGCACAGTCCGCAGTTTACCACTTTCGATTATTACGCGCTTTACCGATACCAAGCCAATAACAGATTAAGTTTCGAAGGAAACATCGGCGGCGGCTACGCAAAGCTGAAAAGTTATTCAAATTACAGAACAAAAAATTTTTCAGAAAGTGGGAACGCTTTTTTGGTGGGCGCGAAAGCAATGTACGGCCTTACGAAAAACAACAACCTTCAGCTTGTTGCGGGGCCAAGATTCTATTTTCTCAGCACTTTTACCGAAATGAATGATCCCAAAATTGAAAAATACTACTCCAAATCCACATTGCTAAATTTATCTTTAGGTTTAAGAATTTGTTTCTAAAAACATCTAAATTTGCGGTATGCTGAATTTCATTAAGAAAAAAATTGCTTTAATCTGGGCAAAAAAACACGTTAAACAAACCGAAACCTTTAAGCAGAACGCTATTGAAGATCAGGAAAAACTCCTGATTTCTCTGGTAAAAACTGCCGAAAAAACTTTGTTTGGCAGGGAACATCAGTTTGAAAATATTCAGAATGTTCAGGATTTTCAAAAACTGGTGAACATTTCCGATTATGAAGAATTGAAATCCTACATCGAACGCGTAAAAAAAGGACAGCGAAATATTCTCTGGACCGACACTCCACTATATTTTGCGAAAACTTCAGGAACAACTTCCGGCTCAAAATACATCCCAATTTCAAAAGAAGGAATGCCGTATCAGATTGCGGCCGCGCAAAGCGCGATTTTTCATTATATCAGCCAGAAAAACAATGCAGATTTCGTTGCCGGAAAAATGATTTTCCTTCAGGGAAGTCCGGAACTGGAAGAAATCAACGGAATCCAGACCGGCCGCCTCTCCGGAATTGTGGCCCATCACATCCCGAATTACCTTCAGAAAAACCGTTTGCCCAGCCTTAAAACCAACCTCATCGAAGACTGGGAAACCAAGGTTGACGAAATTGTGAAGGAAACCGAAAAAGAAAACATGACCTTAATTTCGGGCATCCCGCCATGGCTGATTATGTATTTTGAAAAACTGATCGAGCGCAACGGCAAAAAAATTACTGAACTTTTCCCAAATCTACAGCTCATTATCACCGGAGGCGTAAATTACGAACCATACCGCGAAAAAATGAAGGAGCTTCTGGGCAAAGAAGTCGATACCATACAGACTTTTCCGGCGAGCGAGGGATTTTTTGCGTTTCAGGATGATTATCAGCACGAAGGATTGCTGCTTCTTACCAATCACGGCATTTTTTATGAATTTGTTCCGCTGGAAGCATACGGGAAACCGGACGCAAAAAGGCTTACTTTAAAGGACGTTGAACTTCATAAAGATTACGCTTTAATTTTAACAACGAATTCGGGGCTTTGGGCGTATTCCATTGGCGACGTCGTTCGTTTTATTTCTAAAAACCCTTATAGAATCGTAGTTTCCGGAAGAACCAAACATTTCACCTCAGCATTTGGCGAACATGTTATAGCTTTTGAAGTGGAGGAAGCGATGAAGGCTACGGTGGAGAAATTTGCGGCACAAATCACCGAATTTCATCTTGCACCACAGGTAAATCCTACAGAAGGCCTGCCTTATCACGAATGGTTTATTGAGTTTGAAAAAGAACCTGAAAATATAGAAGATTTCCGAAAAAACCTTGATGATGAGATGCGCAAGCGCAACACTTATTACGACGATTTAATCTCCGGAAACATTCTGAAACCATTAATTATCAGCAAATTAAAAAGAAATGCTTTTCAGGATTACGCAAAATCTGAAGGGAAACTTGGTGGTCAAAACAAAATTCCGAGGCTCGCAAACGACCGGAAAATTGGGGATTTCTTAAGTAAATTCAGGATTTAATTTTCTGTTAAAATTCATTACCATTTAGCCTTCACATTTAACCGCAAACCAGACAGTGATTAGCTGCTAATCCTGTGCTTTAACATTCATCTGTTTGCGTAGATAAAAAGCAATGTTCTGTCTTACAGCAACATGCTGAAACGAGATAAAAAAGCCTTCTGATTTAACATAATTTTTATATATTCACCGGCTCAATTATAAAATTAAAAAATGAAAAAACTTTACTTGGCAGCTGCAACATTTTTGTCCCTTTCACTATCTAACGCCCAAAGCTTTACGGCTGTTTCATCCAGTCAAAATATTTTACAAAATGTAAAAAAACCTGCGTCGGTTTTATACGAACAGGTTGCTACAGGAGGAAGCGGTATTGTTTCGAGTGTTCTCTCAAACGGCAACTTTGTTATGGGTGCAGACGATTTCATATTAAGCGGTGATGCTGGCGTAAAGACATTTTCTTTCCTTGGTTTTCAAAATGCAGGTACGGTTACCAGCCTTAACCGGGGACTTTTAATGTACATTTATGCCGACAATGCAGGGAAACCAACCGGTATTCCTGGAGATGCAAATGCTTACATCGCAAAAATTGATCTTACTGAAGCTTCTACCGCATTTACCATAACAACACCGGCAACCGGTTACTTTGCTTATAACATTGATGTTGTGGAAGCGTTAGGTTCTTCCCTTCAACTCACTGCCAACACCAAATATTGGGTAGCTTTTGCCCCGAAACTTAATCTTACCGATTATACAAGTTCCCAAAGATGGAACTGGTCGGTAGGGGCAGTTAATTCTGAATTTGCGAAACTTGTGGATCCGGCAAACGCATTTGGAGCAGGAGCTACAAACTGGACAAACATCAGTGCGCTTACCTCTGATGCCTTATTTAACGGATTAGCGTTCTCTATAGAAGGCGACAACAATCTAGGAACTACCGAATCTTACAGCACTGTTAGAGATATTATGGTTACCCAGGCAGCGGATGAACTTTATATTTTCACCAAAAACGAAAAACTAAAATCAGCAGTAATCTATTCTGCGGATGGAAGAATTGTTTTAAAGGGCAGCAATGATAAAATGAATATTGCAAATCTTTCAAAGGGAATTTATATTGTAAATGTAACCACGACAAACGGAAAAACATTAAGCACTAAATTCATTAAATAATAAAAAACTTAGGCAAAAAGTTAATCCGGGCATTGTGTCCGGATTTTTTTTTGAGATTTCAGATATTTTTATAAAATAATTTTTAATAAACCGATTGATTAATTAGTTACTCACTACCTTCAGCCCTACCACAGACGCAATTAAAGTGAACACAAAAAACATGCGCCAGAAGTTTACAGGTTCATTAAAAATAAAAATCCCCATAAAAACCGCGCCCACCGCTCCAATTCCTGTCCAGACGGCATAAGCTGTTCCCACCGGAATTGGGTTCGCTCCAAATGAAATGGCTTTATAAAGCAAAAACATGCTGATAAAAAGCGAAACAATAAACCCGGCCCACCAAAAATAACTTTCTTTTCCTGTAGTTTCCTGGGCTTTCCCAAGGCATAGGGCAAATCCGGTTTCAAACAGACCGCCGATAATGAGTATAATCCAGTTCATGCGCCAAAGATAAATTTTAATTTTTTCACCAAAAAAAAATACTGCGAATCATACAAAATCCGTTGCCAAAAATTACTTTTGCACCATGATTTCAGTTACCCCCATTAAGACTTTACAAATTCCCGAATTCCGGAATTTAATGACCGGCCGTTTTTTTCTTGTTCTGTCTTTCAGAATGTTAGCCACTTTGATGGGTTGGTGGATTTATCAGTTGACCAAAGATCCTTTTGCTATTGGGTTAATTGGTCTTTCGGAAGTGATCCCGGCAGTTTCTACCGCACTTTACGCTGGACATGTCATCGATAATTCCGAAAAGAAAAAACTCCTGCTTATCTGTAATTATGTTTATGTAATCCTGATAAGTCTGTTGATTATTCCGGCATTTTTTGGAAATCAGCTCCTGCATTTCAGCAACAAAGAAATCTCGTATTTTATTTACATGGTGATTTTTTTCACAGGATTTTGCCGCGCGTATTTGGGGCCGATTATTCCTTCAATGATCCCGAAAATTGTTTCAAAAGAAACCTTGCCAAATGCCATTACCATTAACCAGGGCACATTTCTCACCGCATCGGTTGCAGGTCACGCGATCGGCGGATTTCTTATCCACTGGATTGATATTTCGGGGACGATTTTGGTGGTTTTAGGCTTGATGATCTTTTCTTCAATTTTCTTTTGGATGCTGAAAAAGCATCCTTCTGAAAACACCGAAAGAGAAATTGGCGTGGTACAGAGCATGCGCGAAGGAATCGCCTACATTTATAAAACCAAAGAAATTCTGGGCGCACTTTGTCTTGACATGTTTGCTGTGCTTTTTGGCGGCGCCGTCGCAATGATTCCGGTTTTTGCGACCGATATCCTTAAAGTTGGTTCTGAAGGTTTCGGTTTGTTGAATGCCGCTTCCGATATCGGGGCCATGTGCATCATTGCGTTTCTTGCCTTTGTGCCTCTAAAGAGAAATCAGGGAAAAATTCTACTGGTCGCTGTGGCAGGATTTGGTCTGTGTATTATTGGTTTTGGCCTCTCAAAACTTTACTGGCTTTCTTTCTTCCTGTTGGTCTGCAGCGGGATGTTAGACGGGATTTCGGTTGTCATCCGCGGAACTATCGTACAGCTGAAAACTCCCGATCATTTACGCGGGAGGGTTTTAAGCGTAAATTCTATTTTCATCATGTCGAGCAACGAAATGGGACAGTTTGAAAGCGGCCTTGCAGCAAAACTTTTAGGCGTTGTACGTTCGGTGGTTTTCGGTGGAAGCATGACTTTACTGATCGCTTTACTTGTAGGCGCCACCGTTCCTAAACTCCGCAAAATGAATTATTAAACCTTAAAAAAGTTATCCAAATTTATCCACACCACTGAAAACTCCTGCTAAAGTTGATGAGCGCGTCGTTTGTGAATTTTTACCATTTCTTCTACACAATCCGGGTTCCGAAATAATTAAAATTCTATCTTTGTCCCATGACACAGAAGGATACATTATCGTCACTCATCCACGGTAATTTTGCAAAAGAACTATCAATTTCCGACGGCAAAATGCCGCCCAATGCAGTAGAATTTGAAAGACTTGTTATCGGAACTTTTCTTATTGACAAGAAAGGCCTTGATTATTCCATCGATTTGCTCACTCCGGAAGTTTTTTACGATCCAAGGCATCAGGAAATCTTCCGCGCAATCCTTAAACTGTTTGAAGGAAACCATCCGGTGGATTTGATGACTGTAATTCAGGAACTCAAAAAAACAGAAAAACTGGGTTTTGCCGGCGGCGACCATTATATTATCGATTTAACGATGGGCGTTTCATCCAGTGCGCATATCGAATATCACGTTCGTGTAATTCTTGAGAAATTTATCTTAAGAAGTCTGATTAATGTTTCAGCCAACGTAATCGACAGCTCTTACAAAGAATCTACCGATGTTTTCGAACTGCTCGATAAAGCAGAACAGTCTTTCTTCGAAATCACTAACGGAACCATTAAAAAAGGTTTCGACACTGCAAATACTTTGGTAAAACAGGCCATTGAAACCATTAAAGCGCTGAAAGACAAAGAAGGAATCTCGGGAATTCCATCGGGTTTCAGAGATATCGACAAAGAAACCGGAGGTTGGCAGAATTCAGATTTAATTATCATTGCAGCACGTCCGGCGATGGGTAAAACTGCATTCCTGCTTTCAATGGCAAGAAATATCGCAGTAGGGCAGAAAATTCCTATGGCGCTATTCTCTCTGGAGATGGCATCGGTACAGTTAATTACCAGGATGATTGCCTCAGAAACCGGAATTTCGTCAGAAAAATTAAGAAAAGGACAGATGAGCGATGAAGAATGGCAAAGGCTGTTCTCCAACGTATCAGAACTCGAAAATGCACCTTTATATATCGACGAAACACCGTCACTTTCAGTGTTCGATTTCCGGGCAAAATGCAGGCGACTCGTAATGCAGCACGGAGTGAAAATCATCATGGTCGATTATCTTCAGCTGATGACTGCAAATTCAGGCAAAGGCGGCGCTGGAAACCGTGAGCAGGAAATTGCAACCATTTCAAGATCCTTAAAAGCCATCGCAAAAGAACTGAACGTTCCTGTAATCGCACTTTCGCAGCTCTCCAGAAGTGTGGAAACCCGTCCCGGAAAGAGACCGATGCTTTCGGACCTTCGGGAATCCGGAGCGATTGAGCAGGATGCGGATATTGTTTCCTTCATCTTCCGCCCGGAATATTATAAAATTACCACGTGGGACAATGATGAAGACGGAGGCGAATCTTCCACAGAAAACCAGGCAGAACTCATTATCGCAAAACACCGTAACGGTGCAACTGCAGATGTACGAATGTCTTTTTACAAAAATATCGCAAAATTCGCCGACCTCGACCTGTTTGGAAGCGGATACGGTTACCAGCCTTCCAATTTCGGGCAGCAGGATGAACCTACCGGTTTTGAAAAAATTAAAGCGACCATCGATCCAGGCGCAGCATTCGACTTACCAAATAGCCAAAATCTTTCAGGTTCTTCTATGAATGATTTGGATGATGATGACGATTTCGATTTTTAAATATGAGCCTGAGAATCGAAATTTTTACAGACGGTGCCTGCAGCGGCAATCCGGGGAAAGGCGGCTACGGTATCGTAATGAAAGTTCCGGAAAAAAACTACGAAAAGCGATTTTCAAAAGGCTTCCGTCTTACCACGAATAACCGCATGGAATTGCTTGCCGTGATTGTCGCTCTGGAGAAACTGAAATCTACCGAAAACGACATCCACATCTATACCGACAGCAAATATGTTTCGGATGCCATCAACCAGAAATGGATTTTTGGATGGATTAAAAAGGGTTTTAAAAATGTAAAAAATCCCGATCTTTGGAAACGCATGGTGCCGCTTCTTAAAGCGCATCAAATCACTTTTCACTGGATAAAAGGCCACGCCGGACATCCCGAAAACGAAATCTGCGACCAACTCGCCGTGAAAGCCGCTCAATCGGACCAGCTCGAAACTGATACCTATTTTGAGAGCCAACACAACGGCGGACTTTTTTAAATTTGAATACCGCTCGCGCGGATTAACTTTCCCACAAGTTACGCTTCCGTTTTCCTACTTTTCCTATCTTTGTTTAATGGATTACTTAGAGGCACTTCAAAAAAGATATTCAGTAAAAAAATTCGATCCTTCGAAAGAGGTTTCATCACAGATTCTTCAGAATATACTGCAGGCAGGCAAACTTTCAGCAAGTTCACTGGGCCTGCAGCCTTACAAAATTCTTGTAGTAGAAAGTAAAGAAATGCTTGAAAAACTCTTTCCCGCATTTCACAATGCATCCCAGATTTCTTCCTGTTCAAAATTAATCGTAATCGTTTCTAAAAAAACAGTGGACAGAAGTTATATTGACGGATATTTCCGACATATTTCTGAGGTACGTGAAATTCCGGTTGAAAACCTCAGCCCATTCCGCAGAAATATTGAAAGCTATACTGAAAGTAATGTGGATGTACAGGCCTGGGCCGATAAACAGTCGTATATTGTACTGGGAAGTTTAATTTTTGCCGCAGCGATGGAAGAAGTTGATTCCTGTCCGATGGAAGGTTTCAAAAAAGATTTAATTGAAGAAATCCTGGGTCTGGATACCGAAAAAGAAAGTGTGGCAGTAACGTTGGCTCTGGGTTACCGTTCAGAAGACGATGATTTTCAGCGGTTGAAAAAAGTCCGCAAACCCGACGAAAAATTATTTAAATTTATTTAAAAACCTATGATTAAAGCAGATGTACTCGTCATTGGTTCCGGAATTTCGGGGCTTTCGTACGCGATAAAAGTTTCGGAAAAAATGCCCGAAGCCCAAATCACCATTGTCACCAAAGCCGATGAAGACGAAAGCAATACCAAATATGCGCAGGGCGGACTTGCTGTGGTCACCGATTTTGACAAAGATAATTTCCAGAAACATATCGACGATACCATGCGTGCCGGCGACGGCGAAAATAAACGGGATGTGGTAGAAATGGTGATTAAAGAAGGACCGGCGAGATTTCAGGAGCTCGTGGATTGGGGAACGCGTTTCGATATGGAAACAGATGGCGATTTCAAACTGGGCCGTGAAGGTGGTCATACCGAAAACCGCATCGTTCATCACAAAGATATAACCGGTGCAGAAATCGAGCGCGCCTTGCTGGAAACAGTAAAGCGATCGAAAAACATCGAAATGCTGGCACATCATTATGTGGTAGATTTAATCACTCAGCATCATGTCCCCGGAAAAGAACTGAATACCGACGATATTTCCTGCTACGGTGCCTATATTCTGGATGAAAAGAATAAAAAAATCAAGAAAATTACCGCCAAAATTACACTTGTTGCAACCGGCGGTGCCGGGCATGTTTACAAAAACACTACAAATCCTGTAATCGCAACAGGCGACGGAATTGCGTTCGTTCACAGGGCGCGTGGTAAAGTTTCGAACATGCAATACTATCAATTCCATCCTACCGCATTATATTCAAAAAGAGACGGGATGCTTTTTCTGATTTCGGAGGCAGTACGTGGTGACGGCGCAAAACTCAGAACCAAAGATGGCGAAAAATTCATGCAGAAATATGATGAGCGCGAAGAACTGGCATCCCGTGATATTGTTGCCAGAGCGATCGATAATGAATTAAAAATTTCGGGCGACGATTATGTTGGACTAGACTGCCGCGAAATGGATCAGAAAAAATTCAAAGAACACTTCCCAAACATCTACCAGAAATGCCTCAACGAAGGCATCGATCCCTTCAAACAGTTAATTCCCGTCGTCCCGGCCTGCCATTATCTGATGGGTGGAATCGACATCGATATGGACGGTCAAAGCTCAATCAAAAATTTATTTGCAGTAGGCGAATGCACCAATTCCGGCCTTCATGGCGCCAACAGACTCGCATCCAACTCATTACTCGAAGGCGTGGTCTTCGGTCATAATGCCGCATTAAAAACTGTAGAATTACTGAGGATTAATGAATTTAATTTTGATGATTTAAAAGCCGTACCCGAGTGGAATGAAGAAGGAATGAAGATGATGGACGAAATGGTGCTGGTTTCTTATCTCCGTCGCCAGCTTCAGGAAATGATGAGCGATCTTGTGAGTATCGTACGGAGCAACGAACGTCTTGAACTCGCACGCAAAAAACAGCGCGAAATCTATGAAGCCGTTACGGAACTTTATAATTATTCCATCATGTCGCCCCAGCTTTCCGAACTTAGAAATCTGGTGAATATCTCTTACCTCATCATCAAACATTCGATCGCCATGAAAGAGAACAAAGGCGCATTTTATAATAAAGACCTGGTGTAAACTGATAAAAATCTGGCAAAAGCCTTAAAAAATAAAATATGAAAAGACCTGCATACGTAACCGATAAAGCTTTAAAACAGTTCATAAAATCTGCTCTCGAAGAAGACATTCACGATGGCGACCACTCTACCCTCTCTACAATTCCCGAAAATCTTGAACAGAAAGCAAAACTTTTGGTAAAAGAAGACTGTATTCTGGCAGGTGTGGAATTGGCGGAAGTTATCTTCAAACAGTTCGACAAAAACCTGAAAGTTGAAGTAATGATAAAGGATGGTGCATCTGCAAAAGCCGGCGACATCGCATTTTACGTAACCGGAAGTGCACGCTCAATTCTTTCAACGGAAAGATTAGTTTTAAACTGTATGCAACGCATGAGCGGAATTGCTACTCTTACCCACGACTGGGATTCGAGATTACTAGGGACCAAAACCAAACTCTTAGACACACGTAAAACCACTCCCAATTTCCGTGTTTGCGAAAAGTGGGCAGTTGCAATCGGTGGCGGAACCAACCATCGATATGGGCTTTACGACATGATGATGCTTAAAGACAACCACATCGACTATAACGGAAGTATTACCAATGCCGTAAAAATGGCAAAAGACTATCTAAAAGCCAACAAAAAGAAGCTTAAGATCGAAGTTGAAACCAGAAATTTACAGGAAGTTGAGGAAGCTCTAAAATCCGGTGTTGACCGTATTATGCTCGACAATATGGGAGTTGATGACATGAAGAAAGCAGTAAAACTCATCAACGGAAAATGTGAAACTGAAGCGTCGGGAGGGATCACCCGCGAGATGTTGAAAGAAGTTGCGGCGACTGGGGTAGATTTTATTTCCGCAGGCGCTTTAACCCATTCGGCGAAAAATATCGACTTGAGTCTGAAGGCGGTAAAATAATTATCGATTTCTCTTTTTTTACTGAAATTTTAAAATATTACGCAATGTATAATATTTTGAATTTGACAATGAAAGAAAATTTAACCCGCTGTAATACTGGCAAATAGGCGGTTTGTTAACAAATATTTAAAATTTAACAATTCATTAATAATAGTTCCGCTTTTTTTAACGATTTTTGCCGAAAATATATATTTAAAATTAGTTAAATTTTATTATGAAAAGTAAAACTTTAAAGAAGACCGTGCTTATCGCTGCTATCGCTTTTTGCGGCTATGGAACTGTGCACGCGCAGGTTACTACAAGTAACATGACCGGTATTGTAACCACCGCTGATGGTAAGGCGAGCTCAGGTGCAACTATTAAAGCAACCCATTTGCCATCTGGTACCTCTTACTCCGCTAAGGCCAATGCTTCTGGAAACTTTAACCTTCCAAACATGCGTGTTGGAGGCCCGTACAGGGTTGAAATCACTTACGCAGGACAGCAGCCTCAAGTTTATGAAGATGTATATTTGGAATTAGGACAACCTTTTGTATTAAACTCTGTTGTAGGTGAAACCAAAACTACAGATATTGCAGAAGTAATGATTACGGCAGCTGGGAGATCAAATGTGAACAAAACAGGAGCTGCTACCAACGTAGGTCAGAAGCAAATCCAGGATTTACCTCAAGCTAACAGAAGCATAACGGAATTTACGAGACTTACCCCTCAGGCTAACGGAAATTCGTTTGCAGGTAGAGATGCTCGTTATAACAACCTTCAAATCGACGGTGCGAACTTTAACAATGGTTTTGGTTTAAGTTCAAGTCCGCTACCAGGTGGTAATTCGCAACCAATTTCTTTAGATGCAATTCAGGAAATCAGCGTAAACATTGCTCCTTTTGATGTTACTCAGTCTGGTTTTACCGGGGCTGGTATTAACGCAGTTACCAAATCAGGAACTAATAAATTCCACGGATCACTTTACGGTTATTATAACGGAAAAGAACTGAACGGATGGAAAATTAACGGAAAAGACATTGAAAAAGTTTCGGGAGGACAGGTTACCAACGGTTTTACAGTAGGTGGACCTATTGTTCAAAATAAATTGTTTTTCTTCATTAGTGCTGAAAGAGAAACAAGTACAGGAGCCAACGCATCTGGAGCTAACCTTTGGAAAGCATCTCAAGACGGAGTTTCTGATCCCGCAAACAATATTTCAAGGGTAAAAGAATCTGATCTTATCGCAGTAAGAAATCACCTGATCAACAGATGGGGTTATGATCCGGGAAGATATCAGGGTTATGCAAACGAGGCGGTACAAAAGGGAGATAAATTTCTTGCACGTTTAGACTGGAACATCAACGATCAGCATAAATTTGCAATCCGTTACAACATCCTGAACGGGACCTCCATGCAGGTAGCAAACGGCAACTCTGGACCTTCACCACGTTCTACATGGAACCGTGTAAGCGACAGAGCAATGACTTTCGAAAACGGAAACTACGGATTTGAAAATAAAGTTTCTTCACTTACTGCGGAATTAAACTCAACGTTTAACTCTAACCTTTCAAATAAATTATTATTTACCTATTCTAAAATTCAGGATTTAAGATCTACCCCTTCAGACACCCTGTTCCCTTTTGTTGACATCTGGGATGGTTCTCCGAATGGAGGTAACTATATCAGTTTTGGTACTGAACTTTTTTCTTATCTGAATGATGTAGTGAATGACAATTTCTCTTTCATCAACAACCTTACTTATAATGCCGGCAAACATACCTTAACAGGAGGTGTTGCTTATGAGATGCAGAAATTTGGTAACTCATATACCCGTATGGGAACCGGTTATTACCGATATGCATCGGTAGCAGATTTCTTAAAAACAGGTACTGCTAACGAAGTTGCACCAATTATGTTTGGTCTTACTTATCCTTATGCTAACCAAGACACTTACGCAAGAGTAAACTTCGGTCTTGGATCAGCTTACGTTCAGGACAGAATTGCGCTTAACGATAAATTCAACTTTACGGTTGGTGTAAGAGCAGAACTTCCGTTCTATCTTAACGATCTTACAGCAAACCCATCAATCGACGCACTGGAATTATTGGATAAAAACGGTAATCCTACAAAATACTCTTCTGGATCATGGCCAAAATCACGTGTAATGATTTCACCTCGTGTAGGTTTCAATTATGATGTTTTGGGTGACCGTTCACTTACTGTACGAGGAGGAAGCGGTGTATTCTCCGGACGGGTACCTTTCGTTTGGTTAACAAATATGCCAACCAACGCTGGGGTACTTCAGAACACCATCGAACCGGGATCATATGCAGCAGTTGCAGGATGGATCAACAATGTTACCTTCCAGCCACAGGATATTTATTATCACCTGAACAACGTGCCTGCAGGAGCTGAAAACGTCTTCATTACAAGCCCTAAAGCAGGTGCACCTTCATCTTTCTCTCTTGTTGATCAGGACTTCAAAATGCCTTCTGTGTGGAGATCAAGTTTAGGTATCGATTACAAAGTGCCTAACTCGGTTTTAACACTTACTACTGATATTCTTTACACTAAAGATATCAATGCAGTATTCCAGTTTGGGGCGAACAGAAAAGCGTCAACACAAAAAATGACCTATGCGGACCGTGTTTATTATCCTAATGCTGCCTCATACACCTATAACTCAGCAATTGGAGCAAACAGTGCTACCATCTTAACGAATACAGACACTAAGGGTTATGCATTTTCTGCAACTTTCGGAGCTCAGATGAGACCATGGAAAGGACTTTCAGGATCAGCATTCTACACCTATTCGAAAGCTGAAGAAGTATCATCTAACTCAGGATCTAATGCATCATCATCTTGGTTAGGTTCTCCGACTGTAGATTCTCCAAACCAGGATTTCTTAAGTATTTCTAACTATGCCGTTCCTCACAGAGTTGTTGCAAACGTGACTTACGAGATCAAGAAAACGGGTACTACTATCGGTGCTTACTATTCCGGTGCGCATCAGGGAAGATATTCTTACTACTACTCCAATGACGTGAACGGAGACGGAATTGCAAATGACTTGCTTTACCTTCCAAACTCTACCGCGGATATGAACTTTGCTAACATTACAACCGGAAGTGGCGCAAACACTACTGTTCTGTTTACCGCAGATCAGCAGAGAGCAGCATTCGACCAGTTTATCAAAGACAATGGTCTCGAAGGTTACAGAGGACAAATTTTACCAAGAAACGAATTCCTTATGCCTTGGTTAAACCGTGTTGATATCCGTTTGACTCAGAATTTGTTTACTGACATGGTTCAGAAAGGTGATAAAATTCAACTTTCTTTGGATATCTTAAACTTTGGCAACATGCTGAACTCTGAGTGGGGAATTCAGGATCAAAACGTAAGCTCTTACGGTGCTGCAATCCTTGGCCGTTCCGGCTCATTATCTCCAAATCCAACATTCCAGATGTTAAGAAGCGGTAACGAGTTAGTTACTTCTCCTAACAGACCTGCAAGTTCAAGATTTACTACTTGGTCTGCCATGTTTGGTATGAAGTATTCATTCTAAGAAACCTATAGTTTAGAACTTTAGATTTGATATTAATCCCGGCTATTCGTCGGGATTTTTTTTATATTTGCAGTTAACTTATAAAAAAATATTTATGGATTTCAACATCATGCTTCAGGCACACCGTGGTTTTGCTTATTTAATCCTGCTCCTGGCAGCTGTTTTTGTTGTCGCACTGCTTGTGACGATGTTCGGATACTCAGGTAAAATCTCTAAACTTTTAAGAAAATCAACGCTGTTTACGATGATTTTTTTCCACCTTCAGGCATTAATCGGGCTGGTAATGTTGTTTTTCTTCTCTCCAGGTTTCAAAGCAGCTTCAGAAGCCGGAACCCTGATGAGCGATTCTGCATCAAGAAATGCGTACGTTGAGCATCCTTTCGCCATGATCGTGGCTGCAGTGCTGTTAACCATCCTAAATAAAAAATTCAAAACCAACGATAAACTGAAAATGGGTTGGGTTATTATGGGATTCGTTGCACTTGCATTCATGCTTTGGGCATTTCAGTGGCACCGACTTTTCGGGGCGTAATTTATTATCAATTAGCATCCATCAGAAAAAAAAATGAAAATAGCAGTTGTGGGCGCTACCGGTATGGTGGGCCAGGTTATGTTGAAGGTTTTAGAAGAACGAAACTTTCCGGTTACAGAATTAATTCCTGTTGCATCAGAAAAATCGGTGGGGAAAAAGATCAGTTTCAAAGGAAACGAATATTCTATCGTATCAATGCAGACTGCGATCGATATGAAGCCCGAAATCGCTCTGTTCTCTGCCGGCGGTGCTACGTCTCTGGAATTTGCGCCGAAGTTTGCTGAAGTTGGAACTACGGTAATCGACAACTCTTCTGCTTTCCGAATGATGGTAGATAAAAAACTTGTCGTTCCCGAAATCAACGCTTCTGAGCTTTCGAAAAACGATAAAATTATTGCAAACCCAAATTGCTCAACAATACAGTTGGTGATGGTTCTGCATCCTCTGAATCTGAAATATAATCTGAAAAGAGTTATCGTTTCAACGTATCAGTCCGTCACAGGAACAGGTAAAAATGCAGTTGACCAACTGAATGCAGAAATTTCCGGCGATAAAGATATAGCGAAAGTATATCCATACGAAATCTTCAAAAATGCACTTCCACAGTGCGATGTTTTCGCGGATGATGATTACACGAAAGAAGAATTAAAGCTCATGACAGAACCCAAGAAAATTATGGGTGACGAAAGTTTTAATTTAACAGCAACTGCAGTTCGTGTCCCGGTTCAGGGCGGACATTCTGAAAGTGTAAACATTGAGTTTGAAAATGATTTTGATCTGGATGAAGTTCGCAAAATCTTAGCAGAAACTCCCGGAGTCGTGGTGCTTGACGATGTTTCGAACAAAATTTATCCTATGCCGCTGTATTCGGAAGGAAAAGATGAGGTTTTTGTCGGAAGAATCCGCAGAGACCGATCCCAACCTAACACACTTAATATGTGGATTGTTGCAGACAATCTCCGCAAAGGCGCCGCCACCAACGCGGTACAGATTGCCGAATATCTCTTAAAAAATCACTTGGTTTAATATAATGCTCACTTAAGGTGAGCATTTTTTTATTCTTAGACGCCTGAAACATTTTTAATTAAAACCCTCAAACACAGCTGTGGAAAATCAACATTCATCAAAAACCAATTTCGCATTCCAGAAGACCGTAGCTATTGCCGGAATCGGTCTGTTTATCGGGAAATTAATTGCGTGGCATCTTACGAATTCCGATGCGGTATTTTCCGACGCCATGGAAAGTATTGTGAATATCATTGCAGGATTCATGGGACTTTATTCATTATATCTGGCAGCAAAACCCAAAGACATCGATCATCCGTACGGCCACGGAAAAGTGGAGTTTGTGACTTCCGGAATCGAAGGCGCCCTGATTATTTTTGCGGGAGTCATTATCCTTGTGCAGGCTGTTGATTCCCTTTTGCACGGTAATGTCCCGAAAAAACTCGACTGGGGAATGCTCATTATTGCGGTTACCGCCGTAATCAACTATCTCATGGGTTATATCTCGGTAAAAAAAGGAATTCGGGAAAATTCCCTTGTCCTTCAAAGCTCCGGAAAACACCTGCAGAGCGATACTTTAACCACTTTAGGCGTTGTCATCAGTTTAATTTTGGTATATCTGACGAAAATTTACTGGATTGACGCTGCTGTTGCGCTTATTTTCGGGGGATATATTATGTTTGTTGGCTATAAAATCATTAGAAAAGCTTTGAGCGGAATCATGGATGAAGCCGATCAGGAATTGCTCTCGAAAATGGCAAAAATCTTAAACGAAAACAGAAAACGCGAGTGGATCGACATTCACAATACCAGAATTCAGCAGCACGGAAGCGGTCTTCATATCGATGCCCATTTAACGCTTCCCTGGTATTTTGAACTCCGAAAAGCGCATGAAGAGATGGAAGAAACGTATAAATTAATTTCAGAAAATTCCAGCAGGGCAATAGAATTTAATTTTCATCTGGATGACTGTAAACCTTTTTCATGCGAAATCTGCCAGCTTTCCGAATGCCATGTTCGTCAGCGGCCTTTCGTAAAAAAAATTGAATGGGACGAAAATAATATTTCGCAGGTGGACAAACATGATGTTACAACCTAATTTCAACCCTTTCTCAACTGCTGCTTTCTATAATAGAATAATGGAATAATCAACAGCAGAATTAATGGCTGAATTACAAATCTCCGCATATAAAAAGAGAAAAGATAACCGATTTCGAACCTGGTATAAATGCAGTAAAGATAAATTGGAAAAGTTATCGCAAAAACCACCAGCATTAATACAACCGCCTGCATCGTCCATTCTTTATTTTTAAATATGAAATGAACAATCAATGCCGACAGGATTAAATTGAGCGAAAACCTGAAAATATAATTTAAAATCAGTTTTGCCCATTCGAAATCGGGGAAAGGCGCATTTTTATCTGCCGCATGAAAATAATCGAGAAATGGATCATAAAACACGGAATCTTCTACCATCCGCACTCCGATCAATCCAAAAATTCCGAGAACTACGCTAAAAATGCTAAGAAACTTCATGTTCAGGATTTTTTAACGCAAAAAATTTAATCCAGATCAACCAAAGCACTACAACACTGCCATAAATAATCGCCGGGAAAAGATAATCATGTCCTATTTTTGAATATTGTGGCAGTTCAACCAGAAGAATATTTAACCCTGCTATCCGTAAAACATTGATAATGTGCAGAAAAACAAATCCTAAACCGGCAAAAACAAAAGTCTTGAAACCCTGATAAAAAGCAAAAATAAACGCCAGAAAAAGTACCATTACCGAAATCGCATTACAGCCTTCGACCATGCGCGAAACATATCTGCCGCTCACATAAAACCAGTTTGTTTCCTGCTGCGGTGTTCCCGGCACCAAATGAGACGGATAACCCAAACTTTGCTGTACAAAAGCCGCTTGCTCTGCTACCCATTCCGAAACCGGATCAAGACCTGTATTTTTGAACTGGTTCAAATAAAACTGATAAGCCAGAACCATCACCACATAAAGGATGACGAAGCGTAAAAGGATTTTCAGAACCGGCTTGAAATCATTGAACATACTGCAAATATAATCTTTTCAAAAATTCTATTTTCCTATATTTGTAAAAGTATGAGTATGGAAAACGCAAAACTCTTTTTCGAAGAATTTATTGGGGAAAAATCACAGGATTTTTATTCATTGCCCCAAAGCGGTTCGGCAAGAAAGAATTTCGTGGGCAACTCATCAGAAAAGCGATACATCATCACCGAAAACGAAAATATTCCCGAAAACGAGAGTTTTTTTTACTTTTCTGAAGTTTTCACGGCACTTCATCTTAATACACCCAAAATATTTAAAATTTCTGAAGACCGAAAAATTTATGTCCAGGATTTTTTAGGCAATACTACCCTCTCGGAAATTATTGAAAGTGAAGGTTTAACTGAAAGAACAAAATCTTTGGTGAAACAAACTCTCGAAAAATTATTTCACCTTCAATCAAGCACAGAAGATAAGATCGATTATTCAAAAACTTTCGAATATGAAAGTTATGATGAATTTCCGGTGACCAACGATCTGTTCTATTTCAAAAGTTTTATTGCAGATGTACTCGAGATTCCTTACCACAAATCTACTTTGCTGAAAGAATTCAAAAACCTTACCTCAGAAATTACAAACTGTGGCCCGAAAGGTTTGATGATTCGCGATTTCCAGGCGAGAAACATTATGGTAAATGATCATGATGAGGTGTTCTTTATCGATTACCAGTCAGCGATGAAAGGTCCGCTGATGTACGACGTTATTTCGTTTCTTTTTCAGGCAAAGGCCAATTTTCCTGATGATTTCAGAAAAGAAATGCTCAGCTTTTATTTTTCACTTTGGAAGGATGAAAATTCAGTAAAAGAACTGAAAAATTCGGTAAAACCGATTCAGCTGATCCGTTTCATGCAGGTGTTGGGAGCGTATGGATTCCGCGGACTTATCCAGAGAAAGCCGCATTTTATTTCCAGTATTGGCAAAGGAATTGAGAATCTGGAACACTTAGCAAATTCCTGGGACGGGATGCAACATTATCCGGAACTGAAAAAACTCGTAAAAGCACTGAAATCAAACTCAGTTAAATATAAAATCGAATCTATAATCAGAAACCATTAAGAAATTTAAGGGTTCAAATCAATAAAAAAATGAGTCTTACGATAGATATACACAGTTTTTCCTACAAAAAAGGCGGAATTCCAAAAGATGAAACCGGAAACGGCGGCGGATTCGCATTCGACTGCCGCGGAATCCTAAATCCGGGAAGAATTGAAGAATATAAAGCCCAAACCGGCTGCGACGCTGGCGTTCAGGCATTTCTGGAAACCAAAACCGAAATGCCCAAGTTTCTTGAGTTAGTGAAAAATATTGTTTCCATCAATATCGACAATTATCTTGGTCGTAATTTTGAGCATCTTCAGATCAATTTCGGATGCACCGGTGGGCAACATCGCTCCGTTTACTGCGCTGAAAAAACCGCGGAGTTTATTCGCGAAAAATATCCGCAGGCAATAGTCAACATACATCACGACGAGCAGCCGCAACTTAATCACAATTAAAAATGAAAGCACTCATTTTTGCGGCGGGCAAGGGAACCCGGCTGAAACCTTTTACCGATCATCATCCGAAAGCGTTAGCCAAAGTTAATGATGTTCCCTTACTTGAACGAAATATTAAATATTTACAAAGTTATGGGATTAATGATTTCGTAATCAACATTTTCCATTTCGGAGAACAGATCGTAGAATTTCTTAAAAAACATGATAATTTCGGTGCAAATATCGAAATATCAGATGAAAAAGATCAGCTTTTGGAAACCGGAGGCGGCTTGGTTTTTGCAAGAAGATTTCTGGATTTTGAAGAAGACTTTTTAATTCTTAATGCTGACATTCTCACCGACTTAAATATTACAGAATTTGTAAAATACCATCAGGAAAAGAAAGATTTCGCTACTTTAGCAGTTTCCGACAGAAAAAGTTCCAGAAAACTTCTTTTCAACCCAGAAATGGTGTTGCGTGGCTGGGTAAATATAGACACTGGTGAGCAACGGCTGGCAGAATTCAACAAAGGATTCAAACCATTAGCTTTCAGCGGAATACATTGTATTAATCCTGCAATTTTCAGCAAGATAAAGCGCACCGGAAAATTCTCTATTATGGAAGAATATCTGGATTTAATGCACACCGAAAAAATCCACGGATTTGAACATCAGGCAAAACTGATTGATGTGGGAAGACCGGAATCTGTACTGGAAGCGGAGAAACATTTTAAATAAGACGAAAAAAATCTATGAGCAAAATACAAAGAGGAAAAGGTACAACACGCGCGGCAACAGGCAACGAATTTGAAATTGATCAGAAAGTTCAGCGGTCTTTTTCCGAAAAAACATGGGACGAAACCATTACCAAAGACAGCTGGATGGTTTTTAAAATCATGGCCGAATTTGTTGACGGTTACGAACGGCTTGCCAAAATAGGCCCATGTGTATCAATCTTCGGGTCTGCAAGACTTAAACCTGACAGCACCTACTATAACCTTGCGGTAGATATCGCAGAAAAAATTACCGAAATCGGTTTTGGAGTCATTACCGGCGGTGGCCCCGGCATCATGGAAGCAGGAAACAAAGGTGCCAACAAAGGCGGTGGAAAATCCATTGGACTAAATATTGAACTCCCTTTCGAACAGCATTTTAACCCTTATATCGATAAAGGTTACAGTTTGGATTTCGATTATTTCTTTGTAAGAAAGGTGATGTTTGTGAAATATTCTCAGGGATTCATTGTAATGCCGGGAGGTTTCGGTACTTTAGATGAACTTTTGGAAGCGATGACGCTGATTCAGACCAACAAGATCGGAAGATTCCCAATTGTTTTGGTTGGATCTGACTATTGGAAAGGCTTGCTGGATTGGTTTAAAGACACCTTGCTGGAAAACGGAATGATTTCTGAGGAAGATTTAAGCTTGTACAGGGTGGTTGATACTGCGGAAGATGCGGTAGCGCACATTAAAGCATTTTATGATAAATACACGGTAAATGTCAACTTTTAATTGGCATTATATTTGAGACTATAGTGAAACAAGAAATACAGATGAAAAATTTTTTACATATTATCGGAATCTTTGCATTGGTAGTTATGACAAGTTTTGCGACAGCAGATTTTTACTCCTCGATGACAAAGGTAGATTATGTGGAAGGAAGCAAAACACTGAAGTTCACAACAAAGATGAATACCCAGCATATTTCTGATGCAATTAAAATAAATCCCAATACAGCAGGTTTTGAAGCAGAGGTAAAAAAATATGTCAACAATAATTTCGATTTGTTTGTAAACGGCAGTCCTAAGACGCTTACTTTCACCGGAAGCCAGGTTAATGGTCAGTCGGTTTGGGTTTACTTTGAAGCTGGCGGCGTAAGCGAGATCAGCACTTTAAAGATTAAAAACACCATTTTGTTGGGTACGTTCCCCAGACAGATAAATCTGGTCAACATCGCCTACAAAGGCAGCCAGAAGACAATGAATTTCCAACGTGGGAAAGAGGTAAATGAAGTTAGTTTTTAAAGGAGATTACTTAGTTAAAATAAGAAAAGATTGCGAATTACTCGCAGTCTTTTTTTTGTTTTTGAAATAAACATTCTAGTCTAAATTAAGATTCAATGCGTATTCTAAGTTCAATCAAATGATAGAAATAAACACTAAAAAAAGCAGCCTCAGTTGAGGCTGCTCTGTGTTATTGATTGTTAATGATAACTGATTAAAATTACGGCTTAGCTTTAACTTTAACGTTATCTATTTCCCATGTGTTTGCTGCTGATGTAGTAGAAACGTATTTGAAGGCGATTCTTACTTTCTTGCCTGCAAAACTATTAAGGCTAACATTTCCTGAATTTACAAATCCAAACGCTCCCGAATTTGTATCCCAAACTGGTGATAATTCGGTCCAAGAAGTTGTTGCTGGGCTTCCGGTATAGTTATCAGTCACGAATGCTTTCAATGGCGTTCCTGAATATCTTACATCACTGTCAAAAGTAAGGTTGATTTGCGACATTCCACTCATGTCAATTTCTTTAGATATTAACCAATCTTCATTAGCATTATTGATGCCGTTAACGTAACCATTCATTACTGCATAATAATTAGTCCCAGTCCCTGTATTGGAAGTAACCCAAACTTGCGCGCCTGTAACACTTACTCCAGTCCAGTTGGTTGTATTTAGGGTAGTTCCAAATTCATCAGAGAATAAAATTTTAGGAGCTACAGCATTATCACATCTAGGATTGTCGAAGTCTGCGTGTACCTGTTTGGGAATCCAAAGTTGGTAAGTACCGTTGAAAATGCTTAAGATCGCATAAATATCGCCTTGACCAGCATCTACAGTATTATTTGCAAAGGTTGCAAAATTGCTTGTTCTAAGAATAATCTGATTCCCTGAACAATCTTTCAAAGTTCTGTTAGTAGTTCCCCCGGCTGCGTAAGGCTCCCCAAGATCATTTTCAACAAACTGTACATTTCTTATTTTAATCCATCTTCCAACATCAGCTGTGGTAAGTTGCGTAATAGTTTTTTCAGTAGCTACAACCGGAGTTGCAGGCATATTGGAATCAAAGAAATGTTTGTAAACATCTACCTCCGCAATCTGACCGATATTCCCATTAAAAGGTACACCTAACTGAATTTCTCCACCATTACTTCCAACGTACAGATCTTTCAGTTTGATGTAAAGTTCTTTACCGACTTTAAATCTCGCGTCCTGATAAAGGTTGGTCTTGTTGATGTTCACTCTAATACCTCCGGTTGCATCTTCAACATAAATATATTTGAAAAGGTTACCGGTTTCGTCGTTTGCAGTTACTTTCGCTTTTAGAAGGAAGTTTCCGCTGATCTGTGTAAGTCCGGAAGTGAAGAGCTGTTTTACTTCAGCCACTGTTTTCGCGGTGTAGGCGGAAGGATCAATAACACAAGGATTAGATGCGATTCCGTCTAACCTCGGGAAAGTCTTCATATCAGCCAAATCAGCCTGTTTGTTGATATACATTTGGTAAGTAGAGTTGAATTTGCTGAAAATACCAACAAAATCACCGTTTCCGGCCGGAAGCTGCTGGTTTGCAAATGCCGCAAAACCACTGTTTCTTACCACTGCTGTTGAGGTGTATGCACTTCCATTCCATCCCTGACCGATTGGCCGGTCTACCGTAACACCATCCGGTGCATAAGCTGAACAAAGCACTCTGTTGGTAAATTCTACATCTTCCACTTTAATCAAAGCTCCCAGCAAATCAGTGTTGGCAGCCATTTCTGAAATCTTCAACACTTTCGGTACAATCTCTTCTCTAACAGAGCATGACCGGAAAATTCTCTGAGGAACCAATTTCTCAGGAATTCTGGAAACCGCATCAACTCCCTGTGCAACGGCATTAGCATCTTCAATACCCAACTGAACCAAACCGCCGTAAGTTCCAAGCGCCAGACCTTTCAATTCGATATAAATTTTAGATCCCTGCGGAAACTTCGTGTAAGTACTCACCGCATCTACACTTATTACAAATCCCTGGGTTGGATTTACCGGTGAATCCTGAATATAGATAGTCTTATAAATATTGCCTGATTCATCAGTAGAGGATACATAACCTTCCATCACTGCAGTAGAATTTTCCGGGAATACATAACGCATATTGGTATGCAAAGCCTTCACCTGAGCAATGGTTAATGTAGCCGTAAGGTCTCTGCACTGGTAATCCTGCAGGGCAGGATCATCGTACTTATCATCGTGCACACACGCCGTAAGCAGGAGCGATGCAAAAGTGATGAAGAAAATCTTAAAAAATGAACTGTATTTTTTCATTGGATGTTTTATTAGTAATTAAAATCTTAAATAAACGTTTGCAAAAAACGTAGTTCCTCTGTCGTACCAAAGTTTTGGACCGAAATAAGGCTTTTCTCTTTGTGCTTCTGCTTGAGCTTCCGGGAAGTTAACTGCCCTGCCCTGTTCGAAACCTCCGGTAACATAATCTCTGTTATTCAGGATATTGTTTACACTTAAACTAACACCCATTCTGTAATCTCCGAATACGAAAGTTTTTCCTGCGTTCGCGTTCAGCATGAACTGATCTTCAAACTTCTTCTGTGCAGTAATTGTTGCGATCGCCTCCGGTGTAGCTCCAGGATAATTATCTCCTGTACGTGGGTCGGTATACATGGCTGCGGTTTTATTCAGTGCAGAAAAATCAAGATACTGGTCCTGCAGGTAATTCGCTGTAGCTCCTAGCCACCAGAAATTTTTGGAGTTATAACGCAGACCAAAAGAGTAAGCTTTTTGTGGCGTACCGGCAATTTTATAATCTTTGATGTTTGCAGTACCCCACTCTCTGATTCCGAAATCATCATCAAAAGTTGTAACTGTAGGATTATTGGTAATTTTATAATCACCATAACTTACAACTGCAGTTGCGTTCAGGGTAGTTGTAATTTTCACGTCAGCACCCAATTCCAAACCTTGGTAAGATTTGTCAATTCCGCTGAGCACTTCTGCTACAAGTGCGTTACCCTGATCAACTGTTTCACTGGAAATATCCGCATAATATCTGGAAATTTCTGTAGCATTGTTAATTGAGGTATAATATGCGCTTAATCTAAGTTTCAGAACCTGCCCTCTTAGGATATAGTTTAAGTCATTTGAATTGATGATCTGGTTTTCAACATTCGGTGTAATCATATTGGTTACCCGCGGGCTGATGAAAATTTCGTTTAACGTAGGTGCCAGACTGAAGAATGCGCCATTATACACGATGAAGTTTCTACCGTCTAATTTATAAAGCACTCTTCCTTTAAGACCTGCATCTATCGAGTTGAAAACTTCGCTCTTTCCTTTGCTGTCGGCATATTGGTGGTGTCTGAATTTACCGTCTCTCTGAGAATCTGCATAGGAAGTGAAAACCGACGCAGTTACCGTCCATTTCGGAAGGTCGATTTCAGTAGATGCGTTTAACGTGTACTGATCTCTCAATAAATCGTAAGAATATTGGGTTCTGTCTCCTACAAGAATTTTAGCGTTGGGATTATCTAAATCATAAGGCTGGTCGTTTCCGAAAGCGTTCAGGTTATTTGCATACAAAGCTCCCAACAGATCCTTCATCTCTCTGAAGTTATCAGATTTCAGTTTCTGATAATTAAAGTTGATGTTGAGTTTCCAGTTTTCATCAAGCTTAGTATCAAAGTGGGAAGCAAAGTTGAAGGTCTTGTCTTTATTTACATCTTCTACAATACTGTACACCGCACCCTTTTCATTGCCCGCCATATCATAACGGTTCAGGTAATTCGCCTGGTAAAGGCTCATCCAATCGATCTGTGCATTTGCTTTAAATTCTTCTTCTGTGAAAATACCGTAGCTTGGCAGTTTTCTATAGTAAGTAGGGTTAGGATCGGCTGCGTGGAACCAGTCTAAACGGCTTCTTCCGTCTCTACCTTCCTGATAAGAAATCGTGTTGTTCCAATTGCTGTTTTTACCGATTTTCAGATAATCAGTAAGCATAAATATTGGTTCGAATACTTTTCTGATTCTTGAATTTCTTTTCTCACCGTCTTGCCATCCCCAGTACGCATTATAATCCTTCCCCATCAGGTCATAAGTTTCCTGAGTGTTTGGTGAATTATTCGCTCTGTAAGTTGGCGCTCCAAACGCTGTTAAATTAATTGCGTGGCGGCTGCTGAACTGCTTTTCAATGGCACCGAAATATGCGTAAGAATCCTGGTAAGTTCCGTCGATTACACCTTCGTCAGCCCATCTTCGGCTTCCGGAGAATGTGAATGCCCAACCGTTTTTAGACAAACCGCTTGAGTAGGTTGCCATTGCACGGTGAAAATAACTTCTGTTTGTAAATGAATAGGCAAGCGAAGTTTGTTTTCTGTAGCTGGATGCTCTCGTATTATAATATACCACCCCACCAAGGTTTCCGAAAGCATATTCGGAAGGGGTAATATTGTCAACAGATTCAAAAGGGTAACGTGTAACATCATTTAAACCACCCCAGTTGCTGAAATCTACTTTACCATCATCGTTTTTCGACATCGACACACCGTTGAAAATTACATCTTCAAAACGGTTTTCAACCCCTCTCGGGCGGAACCAGTAGGCTCCAAGTTCGAAAGCAGTAACACTTTGGAAAACATCCCGGCCAGAGCTCAGAAGCCCTACAGTGGGCTGCATTGACGAACCGCCTCCTTCATCATTATCAGCGGCAGAATCATCAATTACCATCACCCCTGCATTTGCAAATGGTGCAGGTAATAAACTGATTACGCCTAAATCCCTTCTTTTTTCGTTTGCAGATACCGTAAATTCAATCACTTTTGTTTCAAAATTCGGCTTCGAAACATTAATCTGGTACTGCCCAGGCTGAAGATCAACAAACTGAAAATAACCAATTTTATCGGCTTTCACATCATCAGTAGACTGTACAAGATCAATCTCTGCGCTCTCAACTGGTTTACCTTCCTGGTCTTTTACATACGCATAAACCGTAGTTTGCGCAAAATAAAACGATGCCGGAAGCAAAGTAAACAATGAGATTAAGGATAACTTTTTAATCATAACTAATTATTTAAATCCCCTTTATGATAAGATATTTTTAAGGGGCAACAAATTTAGGGTTAATTTTTGTTAAGTTAAAGATATTTAACACTTTATTCTTATAAAGAAGTATCAATTATTATTAATATCCCTAAATTCATAAGCCTCCAAAAAAATGTTGTTAAAAGTATTACTCATAGTTTTAAGTGCTTGCTTGCGAAATTATTAGTAATTTTACGCACTTAAATTTTTTATGTATTTTCTAATGAAAAAATTTTTTATTACAATCACGCTGTTTTTTATGGGCTTTGTTTTTGCCCAGAAAATACAGGTACAGCGAGCAGCCATCGCTTTTTTTAATGTAGAAAACCTCTGGGACACTGTTCCTTCGGCAGATTATATTGATGGTACAAAAGATGTTAAAAATCCGGCATTCCACCGCAGTGTGCCGCTGGACTCTTTACAATATCTGGAAACGACTGAAGTGTACAAAGGCGAATGGAGCAACGAACTTCTTGTAGGCAAAAAAGTGGTGAGAAACCAGATTCTTGCCGATGATTTCACCGCAAACAGCTCTAAAAACTGGAATACCCAAAAGTATAACCAGAAAATGACCAACATAAGTAAAGTACTTTCTGAACTGGGAAGACAATATACCAATGACAACCCTGCCATCATCGGCCTTGTGGAAGTTGAAAACCGCCAAGTGATCGAAGACCTTATCAAACAGCCTGCGCTCGCGAAAAGCAATTACGGGATTGTACACCACAATTCCTATGATGCCCGTGGCGTGGATGTGGCTTTAATCTACCAGAAAGGAAGATTCGTTGTAACCGACCACTATGAGAAAGATATTAAAATCTTCAACGAAGAAGGCCACAGAAGCTACACCCGTGGCGTTTTGGTCGTTAAAGGTTTGCTCGATGGTGAAAAAACAGCAGTTTTTGTGAATCACTGGCCATCAAGAAGTGGAGGCGAAGCACGCTCTTACCCACGCCGTGCCGCTGCAGCAACAGTTTTAAAAACCGAAATGGACCGTTTAATCGCAGAAGATCCTTCCATCAAACTTATCGCAATGGGCGACTTCAATGATGATCCTGTGAGCCCAAGCATCAAAAAAGTTTTAGGCAGTGTGGCAGAACCGGAGCAACTTAGCGATAAAACTCCTTATTATAACCTGATGACCAAAATGTATAAGGCAGGTGTTGCTACCCTGGGTTACCGCGATGCACCCAACCTTTTTGATCAGATTATTGTTTCTAAAAACTTCTATTCTCCCGAAAAATTATCGGCAGGATACACCGTATTTAAAACCGAAGTTTTTGCACCTTCTTATATGAAAAACAGCGAAGGACAATGGAAGGGTTATCCTTTAAGATCCTGGGATGGCGACCGCTTCACTAATGGCTACAGTGACCACTTCCCGGTATTTACCGTAATGCAGCGCGAGCATAAGCGTTAAACCGATTTTTCTAACATCAAAATATAAAAACCGAAGTTCCGTACTTCGGTTTATTTTTTTCATAACTTTATATAAAAATAAAGCGATGAAAAAGTTATTATATTTAATTGTTGCACTGAGCATAATTGCCTGTACACCGCAGAATAAAACACAGGACAGCACCAACGCCGAAATTACGCCTCAGAAAAATGAAGAGGGCGAATGGGATCTTCAGGTGATTGATACCCAGTACGACTATTTCCTGAACGCAATTGCGAAACCGATGAACATGTATTCTGAATCTTATCTGAAAAATAAAAATACTTTTCTGGTGAACGAATGGAATTCCTACTACTATTCCGGCAGGTACCGAAATGTGATTGAATCTTCGATCGACTATGATCCACAGGAAAATTACGGATTGAAGTTTGAATATAAACTCTATCAGGTTTTTGCTTATGTTCAGTGGAAATACGGTTTACGGATGTCGGGATTGAGCGGTGCAGATATCCGTTAAATTAAAAAGGGCTCAGAAAACATCTGAACCCTTTTTTAATATCGCAGAAAGTCTTATTTATTAAACTTTTCTTCCACTTTATCCCAGTTGATTACTTCGAAGAATGCCGTAACATAATCCGGTCTTCTGTTTTGGTAATGCAGGTAATATGCATGCTCCCAAACATCTAGTCCCAAAACAGGTGTGCCCTTGCAATCAGAAACCGGCATTAAAGGATTGTCCTGATTTGGAGTAGAGCAAACCGCCACAGATCCGTCTTCTTTCTTACATAACCAAGCCCAACCGGAACCGAATCTTGTTTTTGCCGCTTCAGCAAAATCAGTTTTGAATTTTTCGAAACCTCCGTAAGCTTCAATCGCTGCCTTTACGTTTCCTACAGGTTCTTTGCTTCCTCCCGGAGTTAAAATTTCCCAGAAAAGCGTGTGGTTATAATGTCCGCCGCCATTATTTCTTACCGCTGCTTTATCTACACCTGTTTTGCAGATTTCTTCGATGGTTTTTCCTTCCAGATCTGTTCCTGCAATTGCTTTGTTTAAATTATCAATGTATGCCTGGTGATGTTTGGTGTGGTGTATTTCCATTGTTTTTGCATCAATGGTTGGTTCAAGCGCATCGTACGCATATCCCAATTGTGGTAATTCGAATGCCATAATTTTTAATATTTTAAGTTAATACCCAAATTTACTCATAATGTAGGGCAAGTACAAACCACAGACATTACTTTAATAAATCTTTAACATAGATTAAATTAAAAAATCGCTCCTTTCAGAACGATTTGAGAATATATTACGATATCATTATCGGTTCATGCTCATCAGAAACTCTTCGTTAGTCAAAGTTCCTTTGATGCTTTTGTTTACAAATTCCATGGCTTCTACAGGATTCATATCCGCAAGATATTTTCTGAGGATCCACATTCTCTGCTGCGTAGTTTCATCCAGAAGAAGATCATCCCTTCTCGTACTTGAAGATACCAAATCAATCGCAGGATAAATCCGCTTATTGGCGATTTTCCGATCGAGTTGCAGCTCCATATTTCCCGTTCCTTTGAATTCTTCGAAAATCACTTCATCCATTTTAGATCCCGTATCAATTAATGCTGTTGCAATAATGGTTAAAGATCCGCCGCCTTCGATATTTCTTGCCGCACCGAAGAATCTTTTTGGTTTGTGAAGCGCGTTGGCATCCACCCCTCCGGAAAGAATCTTTCCTGAAGCTGGAGTAACGGTATTGTAAGCTCTCGCTAAACGGGTAATTGAATCAAGCAGAATCACCACATCATGGCCACATTCTACCATTCTCTGCGCTTTTGAAAGAACCAGATTGGCTACTTTTACGTGTTTATCTGCCGGTTCATCAAAGGTTGACGCAATTACTTCTGCATTTACGCTTCTTTCCATATCCGTCACCTCTTCCGGTCTTTCATCGATGAGCAAAATCATCATATAAGCTTCCGGATGGTTTTCGGAAATGGAGTTTGCGATATCTTTCAGCAACATGGTTTTCCCTGTTTTGGGCTGTGCAACAATCATCGCGCGCTGTCCTTTTCCTATCGGAGTAAATAAATCGACAATTCTTGTAGAAAGGGTTGAATTTTTTCCTGTTAAATTGAATTTTTCTTCAGGGAACAAAGGTGTAAGGAATTCAAAAGCTACACGGTCTTTAATGAATTCTAAATCGCGGCCGTTCACTTCAGTAGGTTTCAGCAATGAGAAATATTTCTCGCCTTCTTTTGGTAAGCGGACAATTCCTCTTACGGTGTCTCCGGTTTTCAGCGCGTAATTTCTGATCTGGTTGGTAGATACATATACATCATCCGGGGATGAGATATAGGAAAAATCGGAAGAACGCAGGAAACCGTAATTATCCGGAAGGATTTCCAAAACGCCTTCAATAGTCACCAAACCGTCGAAATTAAATTCTTTTTTTGAATTTTCTTCCTGGTTTTCAGCGTTCTGATGGTTACGGTTTTGGTTGGGATTTTTATTTTGGTTTTTCTGATTCGGGTGCTGAGGTCTGTTCTGGTTAGGATTCTTATTTCCGTTTCCGTTCTGATTTTGATTCGGATTCGGATTTTTGGTCTCTTCAGCCTTTATTTCAAGTTTAGTTTCAGGTTCGGGTGCAGCGGCTGTCTCAGTTACGGGACTCTCTGCGGCAACTTCTTCTTTTGACGGAGCAACGCGCTGTCTTTTTTTCTTTTGCGGACTTCTGTTTTCAGGCTCTTGTGTAGCTTCAGCTACTGGAGGTTCTGTATTTTCTGCAGGTTTTTGCTTTGCAGGTTCGGTGCTTGCTTCTGCATTTTCAAAAGGAATCTCGGCGGAAACCTCTGCGGGTTTCTCAATCTTCTTTTTGGCAGCTGGTTTTTTGGCAGCCGGTTTTTTGGGTGCAGGAGCTGGTTTTTCTTCCGTATTCATGGGAGTTTCGGTGGCATTGAAATACTCTTTTGCAATCTTCGTGTTGGAAGCCTGAAAATCCAGGATTGCAAAGATTTTATCATTATCTGTGCTGTTCTTAGGAAGTTTAATGCCCAAATCCTTGGTGATTTTAGTCAACTCCAGTTCGGATTTTGACCGTAACGTTTCAATGTTGAACATAAATTGTTATGTGAAAAAGTAAATTTATAAGTAAGTGAAAGTAAGAAAGTTAAGTCGGGCGACTTTCTTCATCAGATCAATTGTAATGCAAATCTACACTACTTTTTTTATTTATGCAAAAAATAATTGCTATTTTTGCACCTCATAGTTATTATAATGCTTCAAAGAATACAGACTGTTTGGATTTTTCTGGCGATTTTAGGCGCAATTTTCCTCTTCGTTACGGCGCAGGATTTTTCCGTTTTTGGGCCGACTCCATTTATTTCTGTGGTGTGTGTTGTTTTAATCCTTTTGGGATTTTTAAGCATTTTAAGTTATAAAGACCGCAAGAGACAAATTCTGCTGAATAACATCAGCATTTTTATAAACGCTTTGTTGCTCGGTTTATTGGCGTATTGGCTACTCAGTTTATCTGGAGGAATTAATTTTCCTGAGAAAGGTATTGAGCCGCTTTTCCCGTTGATCTCGATGGTGAGTTTGTTTATCGCAAACATCTACATCAAAAAAGACGACAGGCTCGTGAAATCTGTAGACAGACTCCGCTAAACTCACAACGATTTTTTTGAGTGAAGCAGTTCCCGATTTTTCAGGAGCTGTTTTTTTTATTTCTGATGAGTAAAAAAATTGACAGAAAATCTCAACTGCCATTATCTGTTCAAATTTCTGTATTTTTGTGCACTAATTTCACTGAATGAAACCATTTCAACGCATTCTTTCCTTCGCTAAACCTCATCAGAAATACCTTTTCGGAAGCATGTTTTTCAACATCATGTATTCTGTACTCAATATCTTTTCGGTAGCGACAATGCTCCCGATTCTGGGTTTAATGTTTGGGACGGTCGAGAAGGTTGACACTACAAAACCGCCGGTAAACTCCGGGCGAATTGTAGATTTTTTCGGCTACGCAAAAGATTGGGCGTATTACACCATCCAAAAAAGTATTGATGCCAACGGAACGGTAAAAGTCCTGGCGGTCTTATGTGCCGTAACTGCGGTTGCCTTTTTACTTCGAAACATTTTCAGGTATCTTGGAGCATTTCTCCTTGTGAATTACCGAGTAGGCATCACCAAAGATTTGCGGACTGCGATGTACAATAAATTCCTGAAACTCCCGGTTTCCTTTTTCACCGAAAAGCGGAAAGGCGACATGATGAGTCGGATCTCCAACGATATTGGCGGTGTGGAAGGCGGAATTATGGGAAGCCTGGTCGATGTGATCAATGCGCCATTTATGATTATTTCCTCGCTTATCACGCTGTTTATTCTTTCCCCAAAACTTACGCTCTTTTCTCTGCTTGTTTTCCCTTTGATGGGCGGATTGATTGCCTGGGTCGGAAAAAGTCTTAAAAAACAGGCGACTGCTGCACAGGAAGAATTGGGAAATCTTTTTTCACTTGTTGACGAAACCCTGAAATCATCAAAGGTTATTAAAATCTTTAACGCCGATAAAATCTTAAAGAACAGATTTAATTCCACCACCGATAACTGGAAAAAATATGCTATCGGAATGAGCCGCCGCCGCGAACTTGCTTCCCCGATGAGTGAATTTCTCGGATCTGTCACTATTTTGATTATTACCTGGTTTGCGGGCGTTCAGATTTTAAATGAACAAACGATGGAACCGGAAACTTTCCTCGTATTTATCGGGATGTTTTTCCAGATTCTGGAACCGGCGAAGAAGTTATCGAGCGCAATTTCAAATATACAGGGCGGAATGGCGAGTTTAGACCGAGTTTCTGAAGTTTTGGATTACGATCTGAAGGTGGAAGAAATCGAAAATCCACTTGGCATTTCAACTTTAAAAGATAAAATTGAATTTAAAAACATCGGTTTTTATTACGATAAAGACAATGTTATTCTAAAGAATTTCAATCTCACCATTCCGAAAGGCAAAACAGTCGCGCTTGTTGGTCAGTCAGGTTCAGGGAAAACGACCATTGCAAATTTACTTGCCCGCTTTTATGACGTTTCTGAAGGCGAAATTTTAGTTGACGGTGTAAGCATTAAAGATTTAAAACTGAATGACTACCGGAATCTTCTGGGAATGGTAACTCAGGAATCCGTGCTTTTCAATGATTCAGTTTTCAATAATATCCTTATGGGAAAACCCAACGCGACCGAAGCAGAAGTAATGGCCGCCGCGAAAATTGCCAATGCGCATGAGTTTATTGAAGGTCTTCCGGAAAAATATTACACCAATATCGGCGACGACGGAAATAAACTTTCGGGCGGACAAAAACAAAGAGTTTCTATTGCCAGAGCCGTTCTGAAAAATCCGCCAATCATGATTTTGGATGAAGCAACTTCAGCCTTGGATACTGAATCTGAAAGATTCGTGCAGGACGCTTTGGAAAAAATGATGGAAAACCGAACTTCTCTCGTTATCGCTCACCGTCTCTCCACCATTCAAAAAGCCGACTGGATCGTTGTGATGGAACGCGGAAGCATTGTAGAGCAGGGCACGCACAACGAACTCATGGAAAATAATAATGTGTACCGCAGACTGGTGGAACTGCAGAATTTTGGGTAAAAAATAATAATGAAAAAACACTTTTTACTTCTTGCTATAATTTTCTCTTTATACTCTTGTGCGCAGAGAGCTATAAAACCTATTGAACTACCAAAGAGAGATGCTATTTTAGATAGCCAACCAACAGAACCCAGTTTTCCAGGTGGACCTGAAGCTTTTAATAATTTGATTCGCGCTGGTGTAATTGCTGAAAACATCGACTGCACACGGAACGAAAGACAAGTATCATCCATTGAATTTGTAGTAGAAAGAGATGGCTCAATTACAGATGTTAAAACTAGTGGAAAATCTTCTCGTTTAAATACGGAAGCATTAAGAGTCGTTAAATCAATTAGACAAAAATGGACTCCAGGTACTTTAAATGATGTGAATATAAGATTCAGAGTTCACCAGACTTTCAGCTTGGTTTGTGAGTAATACCAATCATAAAAGAAAATCTATGGATAAGTGATGAAATTACTTCCCAATCATCTTCTTAATCGAATTCAGCTTCATTAAAGCTTCAATCGGGGTTAAAGTATTGATGTCGATTTTTGTCAGTTCTTCACGGATGTTTTCCAGAACAGGATCGTCTAACTGAAAGAAAGAAAGCTGCATGTTTTCATCGGTAATCGCTTTCGCAGAATCTTTCGAACCGCTTTGGCTGCGGCTTTTTTCTAACGTTTTTAACACTTCATTGGCGCGGTTTACGACCTTTACAGGCATTCCCGCCAATTTCGCCACATGTATTCCGAAACTGTGTTCACTTCCGCCCGGAAGCAGTTTTCGCATGAAAATAATATTCCCTTTGTTCTCCTGAATGGAAACGTGGAAATTCTTGATTCTTTCAAAATTTACCGTCATTTCGTTGAGTTCGTGGTAATGCGTTGCAAACAAAGTTTTCGCCTGAGTCGGATGTTGATGAAGATATTCCGCAATCGCCCAAGCAATCGAAACTCCATCGTACGTTGACGTTCCGCGGCCAATTTCATCCAACAAAATCAAACTTCGCTCAGAAATATTATTCAAAATATTCGCCGCCTCATTCATCTCGACCATGAAAGTAGATTCGCCGGCCGAAATATTATCCGTAGCGCCAACTCTCGTAAAAATCTTATCCAAAAATCCTATCTCCGCATATTTTGCAGGTACAAAACTTCCGATCTGTGCCATCAGACAGATAATTGCGGTCTGCCGCAGAATCGCTGACTTACCTGCCATGTTCGGTCCTGTGACCATAATAATCTGCTGCGAATCTTCATCCAGAAACAAATCATTCGGAATATATTTTTCTCCTAATGGAAGCGCATTTTCAATAATCGGATGTCGCGCTTCTTTCAATTCAATCGAGTAAGAATCATTTAAAATTGGTCTCGTATAACTTTCGGAAACAGCAAGTTCTGATAAACCAACTCCGCAGTCGAGTTCCGCGATAATTTTTGAATTTCCTTGAATGGCATCAATGTAAATCATCACATTTTCACAGACTTTTCGGTAAAGTTCGTGCTCAATTTTTGAGATTTTTTCTTCAGCGCCAAGGATTTGGTCTTCGTATTCCTTCAGTTCTTCGGTGATGTATCTTTCGGCATTCACCAAAGTTTGTTTTCGGATCCAATCGCTCGGAACTTTGTCTTTATGCGTATTCCGAACTTCAATAAAATATCCAAAAACACCATTGAAACTGATTTTCAAACTTGAAATTCCTGTTCGTTCGATTTCTCGTTCGCACATTTCGTCGAGGAAATTTTTTCCTTTGCTTTGTAAACCTCGCAAATGGTCGAGTTCTTCGGAAATTCCGGTTTTTATAACATTTCCTTTTGCAATATTCACCGGAAGTTCCTCATTCAGGTAATTCTGCAAATACGTGATGAGTTCTTCAAGATTATTAAGCGGCTCAAGCCACGCCAAAATCTCCGCAAAAGGATGGAGCAAATTTTTAATCTGATGAATATTCATCAAACTGTGACGCAGATAACCTAACTCTTTCGGTGAAATTTTTTCTGAAGCCAATTTTCCCATTAGACGATCCAAATCTGAAATGGATTTCAACAATTGCTGGATCTCATATTTTAACTGATCTTCTTTGTTGAAGAATTCAATTAAATTTAACCGTCGGTTAATTTCATCCACCGATTTCAAAGGTAAAATCAGTCTTCTTCTCAACAGTCTTCCGCCCATTGGCGTTGACGTTTTATCGATAATATCAAGCAACGATTTTCCCTGCGGACTGCTTGGATAAACAATTTCCAGGTTTTTGAGCGTAAAATTATCCATCATCAGATAATCGTCCTGAGGAATCAGCTGAATTTTGGTAATATGCTGAAGAAGCGCATGATGAGTATCTTCCACCAAATAGGCGAAAATCGCTCCCGCAGAAACAATTCCCAAACGCTGTTCCTCGATTCCGAAACCTTTTAAGGATGCTGTTTTAAAATGATTCGTCAGTTTCTCGTACGCATAATTGTATTGGAAAGCCCAATCTTCGAGCTTAAATGAATTTTTATTTTTGAGCTGAGAAGGAAGTTCCGTTGATCGTTGATAAATAATTTCGCTGGGATCGAAAGTGTGGACGATATGCAACAATTTCTCCAAATTCCCTTCAGAAACCAGAAATTCTCCGGTGGAAACATCTACCAAACCGATTCCATATTTTTCTTTTTCTTTATGTACAGAAAGCAAAAAATTATTCTTTTTCGAGGTTAAAACCTGCTCATTGAAAGTAACTCCGGGAGTGACAAGCTCAGTAACGCCGCGTTTAACAATACCTTTCACGGATTTGGGATCTTCTAATTGGTCGCAAATCGCAACACGAAGTCCGGCTCTCACGAGTTTTGGCAAATAAGAATCCACGGAATGATGCGGAAAGCCGGCGAGTTCGATATGACCCTCTCCGTTGGCCCGCTTGGTTAAAACGATACCCAGAATATGCGCAGTTTTTACAGCATCGCTGCCGAAAGTCTCATAAAAATCCCCCACCCGAAAGAGTAAAAGCGCATCAGGATATTTCGCCTTGATGGTGTTATACTGCGTCATTAAAGGAGTCTCTTTCTTTGCCACGGGAATATTTTAGGAATGTGAAATTAACGATAAGAGTTTTAAAAAACTTACTTTTGGCAAAAATACGAAAATGTCATCCACCAAGAAACTGAAACTCGAAGAATTAGGAAGAATCGATATAGAAACCTTCAAACAAACCGAAAAAATTCCGTTGGTAGTGGTTTTGGATAATGTGAGAAGCATGCACAATGTAGGCGCAGTTTTCAGAACGGCGGATGCTTTTATCATCGAAAGAATTGTACTTTGTGGAATTACGCCGCAACCGCCCCATCGGGAAATTCACAAAGCGGCATTAGGAGCAACCGAAAGTGTTGACTGGATTTATGAAAAAAATATTTCAGAAGCTTTGCAGAATCTAAAAAATGAAAATTACAAAATCATTGGAATTGAACAAACCTCGACTTCTACAGTGATGGCGGATTACGCCATTAATAAAGAAGAAAAGTACGCTTTAGTTCTCGGAAATGAGGTAGACGGATTGAGCGACGAAGCGCTTCCTCTATATGACACTTTCCTGGAAATTCCACAATTGGGAACCAAACATTCGCTGAATGTTTCGGTTTGTGGCGGCATTGTGATGTGGGAATTCTTTAAAAATCTGAAATAAATCATTCCAGATTTTTAATTTTCAGCAGATTCCATTTTCCGTTATCATGTTTGAAAAGACAGATTTTATCTACCAAAAAGGAGTCTACGAAATTTCTTGACTGATATTCTTCCCATGCTAATTTAAAATTTTCGGGACTCAAATCTCTATAAGCGACGGTTAGATGAGGATTAAGTTTTGCGTAAGAATGAAAATTCAGGTATGGCTGAACTTCATCGTACAACTTTTGAAGTTCTTCCTTATTTTCAGGTGTGATAAAAATAACAGGATTATTTTTGTTAGGAAAACATCCGAAATTATTAAGATCAACAATGAAAGAAGTTATTTTTAAGTCCATTTCTGAAAACTTATCTACCAATTCATCTTCCTTATTTTCATCAAAAGAGAAAGGTTTGATCAAAGTTATGTGCGCGAAATTCTTGAACGCTTTTACCGAATAAATCTTCTAGCAAAATCTCTGCTATAAATTCCGATTTTTTGTCGGAGTTCTTGGGGCGGAACAGCCGCTGCGAAATACAAACTCATAATCGTAATTCTTCGGTTAGACAATTAACTATCTAAAATTACAACGAAAAACCGTCTGAAAAATTTCAGACAGTTTAAATTTTCAAGCTTAATTATTATCAAATTTATCTCCAGCCACCGCCGAGCGCCTGATAGAGTTCCACGCCGGCTTTCATTTTGGCATATTCGGCATTCGAAATATTCAGTTCGGCGTTCAGGGAGTTTACCGAAGCATTCAACACTTCCAGATAATTTGCCATTCCATAGTTAACAAGCTCCTGCGAAAATTCCACCGATTTTTGGTAAGCGGTTAATTCTTTTCTTTTTAAATCGATAAAACTGTCCTGAGATTCGTAAACTTTCAAAGCATCAGAAACTTCTCTTCCGGCTGTAAGAAGGGTTTTACGAAAATTCAGATATGCTCTTTCTTTGTTGGCTAAACTTACTTCGTAATTGGTTCGGATCTGTCTTTTATTTAAAACCGGCTGCACCAAACCTGCAACAACATTGGCAAAAAGTGAATTCACACTGAATAAATGGTCAATATCCAGACTTTGTATTCCGCCGCTTCCACTAATTCTCAAAGTTGGATAAAACTGTGCTTTTGCCGCATTGGTAAGTTCGAAAGCTGAAATTAAACTATATTCCGCTGCCATAACATCTGCCCTGTTCGAAAGTAAATTGGCCGAAAAACCTAACTGATATTGGCCCGGCATCTTCTGTTGGGCTAAAGTAGTACGTTCAATAGCATGCGGAGACTCGCCAAGGAGAAGACTGAAAGCATTTTCTAGCAACGCGGTTTGTGTATTGATGTTGATCAGCAATGATTCCGCGTTGAAAACCAGCGCTTCACTTTGCTGTACAGCAACTTCAGATAACGTTCCGGCATCCTTCAACGCCTTTGTCGTTTCAAGATTATTCTTTCTTAAGGTAATTGTTTCACCAATGATTCTTTTCTGCTCATCAAAAGTTAAAAGCTGATAATAGGCAGATGCAATTGCAGCCACCAAATCACTTTTTACAGCTTTGTGCGCGGCCACCGTACCTAAGTATTCTGCAAACTGCGATTTTTCCTGAGCTTTCATTTTTCCCCAGATATCGGCTTCCCACGAAATATCTGCACTTAAATCATAAATATTATTATACCTTCTTTCTCCAGAAAGCTGACCCAATTGCGTGTTTAGAGACTGTGTCTGGAAAGTATAACCGGGTCCTACAGAAAGTGTAGGCTGATAAGCGGCTTTGCTTTGCTTTAAATAAGCCTCTGCAGCAGAAATATTCTGAAGTGCAATTCGGATATCCAGATTATTCTCCAAGCCTCTTGCAATATGTTTCTGAAGCACAGGATCGGTAAAGATTGTGCGCCAAGAAACGGTAGCAATGCTGGCAGAATCTTTCGGAAGCAAATCTGTTCTGAAAAGATTTTCATTCACCTCATTCGGTCTTTCATACTTCTGCCGGGCCGTACACGAAGTCAGCACGGCAAAGGTGATGAGCCACAGTAATAAAGTTCTTATATTGAAATGTTTTCTCATTTTAAAAATTTTAATCAGTGTACGAAATTATTCTGCCAGATTAATGTCTTTTGTTTTCACCGGAGTAATTTTTTCCTGTAACCACTGGAAAATCACATACAGAACAGGAATCGCTACCAGACCGAAAAACGTTCCGATGAGAAGCCCTGCTGCGGCCCCGGTTCCGATCGATCGGTTTCCTACAGATCCAATACCGGACGCGAAAACCAGCGGAAGCATCCCAAATATAAAGGCAAAGGAAGTCATCAGAATCGGTCTGAGTCTCGCTTTTGCTGCATTGATGGCAGACATGGCCAAAGTTTCGCCGTGATTTCTACGCTGTATCGCAAATTCAACGATTAGAATGGCATTTTTGGCTAAAAGTCCGACAAGCATAATTAAAGCGATCTGGAAATAAATATTGTTTTCTAGACCGGCAATTCTCTGCCCAAAAAATGCGCCTACAACACCCAGCGGAAGCGAAATTATGACCGCTAAAGGAAGTAAAAAACTTTCGTACTGCGCGGCAAGGATAAAATAAACAAATACCAGACTCAGTAAAAAGATAATGGCAGTTTGCGATCCCGAACTTAATTCTTCTTTCGAAAGACCGGTAAACTCAACTACATAATCTGCCGGGAGTTTTTCTGCGGCAACTTCCTGTACAGCACGGATGGCGTCACCCGTTGAAAATCCAGGATTGTTGGAACCCGAGATAGAAATCGAAGTAAAGAGGTTATATCTTTCCACCGATTTGGGTCCGAAAGTTTTCTCCATGGTTACAAACTGCGAAATTGGCGCCATTTGACCTGAAGCTGTTTTTACAAAAATACTGCTGAGATCCGATGGTTCGTTTCGGGAATCGGGGAACGCCTGAACCATCACCCGGAACTGTTTTCCGTATTTGGTAAAATCGGCCGCGTACACACCACCAACATATCCCTGCATCGTACTTAAAATATCTGAAACCGTAACTCCAGTTTCTTTGGCTCTCGGCACATCAATTACCATTTCATACTGTGGATAATTGGTGTTGAATGAGGTTTGCGCAAACTGAATTTCGGGCCTCTCCATCAAAGCGCCGAGATATTCTTTCGCGACACCATCAAGCTGTTTTAAACTTCCGCCAGATTTATCGAGTAAAACTGCAGAGAAACCGTCACTGGTACCAAATCCGGGAATGCTTGGCGGCGAGAAAAATACAATTTTCGCGTCAGGAAATTTTCCGGCCAGCCCGAAAAGTTTTTTGGTAATCGCTTCCACGGATTGATCATCATCTTTGGCCCTTTCGTCAAATGGTTTCAGTCTCACGAACGCCTGTCCGGCATTGGAACCGCTACCTGACATAAATCCGCGGCTGGCAGTAAAGGTTACGTTGGCGACACCCGGGATTTTTCTGGCTTCTGCCTGCAAATCTTTTAAAACATTATACGTTCTTTCCATAGACGCTCCTGGTGGGAGCGCCACATCGGTAAAGATAATCCCACGGTCTTCTTTTGGTACAAAGCCTGATGGCATAGTGGAATTTGACCACCAGAAAAACAGTCCGCCTACCGCGAAGATAATCACCGTAACCCATTTATGTCTTAAAAGGAAAACAAACAGTCTCCCGTAGCGGTCGGTACCGCTTTTGAATGCTGCATTGAATTTATAGAAAAACTTCTGCAGGAAGTTCATCGACGTATATTCTTTGTGATGTGCAGGATTTGGTTTCAAAAACAGGGAACATAAAACTGGACTCAGCGTTAATGCATTAACCGCAGAGATTAAAATTGCCACGATCAGTGTAATCCCAAACTGCTGGTAGAAAACTCCGGTAGGACCTGTAATAAAGGTTACGGGAATAAATACCGCAGCCATTACCAAAGTAATAGAGATAATAGCACCGGTAATTTCGTCCATTGCACTAACCGTAGCTTTTTTAGCATCAGAGAAACCATGTTCCATTTTCGCGTGAACAGCTTCTACCACTACAATGGCATCATCAACTACGATCCCGATCGCCAAAACCAAAGCGAACAGTGTTAAAAGGTTTAATGAATATCCTAAGAGATTCAAAAAGAAAAAAGTTCCCACAATAGAAACCGGAACCGCAATGGCCGGAATCAGGGTAGAACGGAAATCCTGAAGGAAAAGATAAACCACCAGGAAAACCAGGATAAAAGCCTCCAGTAAAGTGGTTACTACTTTGCTGATCGAAGCTTCAAGAAAGTCGTTCGTATCAAAGTTGATGGTATAGCCTACGCCTTCCGGAAGTGTTTTTTCGTTTTCTTCGAGGAAGACTTTGATATCTTTAATAATCTGCTGCGCATTGGAACCCGGCGTCTGGAAAATCCCCATACTGATCGATCTTCTTCCGTTATTCTCTCCGATTCCTGAGTAAGACTGAGCATCAAGCTTAATTTCCGCGACATCTTTAAGTTTAAGGAATTGCCCGTTCCCCATAGATTTCAGGATAATGTCGCCATAATCTTTTTCTTCGTTAAATTTTCCTTTGTAGGTAATTACATATTCGAAAGCGCTTCCGCTGTTCTGCCCCAACTGCCCTGCAGCAGCTTCCCGGGACTGTTCGTTGATCGCGGCGGTAACATCGCTGGGTTCTAAACCATAGGCAGCCATTTTTGCAGGATCGATCCAGACTCTCATGGAGAAGTTCTTGCCCCCAAAAGCCTGAGCTTCACCCACTCCGTTTACCCTTTTAAGTTCAGGGATTATATTGATGTTCATATAATTCTGAAGCCACACTTCATTCAAATCCTTATTATCGGTATAAAATGAAAGGAACATCAGTGCGCTGGTTCTCTGTTTCTGTACTGTAACCCCTGATCGGGTAACATCGGCAGGCAAAAGCGGAACTGCGCGCTGTACTTTATTCTGTACTTCCACCGCTGCGATATCTGGATTAACGCCCTGTTTAAAGAAAATCTGGATATTTGCAGAACCGTTGTTGCTCGCAGAAGATGAAATATAATCCATTCCTTCTACCCCGTTTACCTGCTCTTCGATCGGAATCACTACGCTGTTCATTACGGTTTCGGCACTCGCACCGGTGTAATTGGCATTAATGCTTACCGTGGGCGGCGCAATATCGGGATATTGGGTAATCGGGAGCGCCTGCAAGCCCAAAACACCAAGAATCACAATGAGAATAGAGACTACGCTCGAAAGAACCGGTCTGTTTATAAAATGTTTTACCATTAGAAAATCGGTTTTATAGCGTTAACAATCTCGTCGAAATTTGCAGGTTTAGGTTTTACCGCAGTTCCGGGTTTTAATGTACCTACGCCCTGAGCCACAATTTTCTCACCTTTTTTAATGCCGTCTTTTACAACGACCAGATTATTCACACGGTCGGTAACTCCGATCATCACATTCTTAGCGGTATCCTTTTCAACTTTAAAAACGTAGACCAAACCCTGCTGTTCAAAAGTTGCACTTTCTGGTACAACCAAAGCTTTGTTATAAAATTTCGGGACTTTAATTGTTCCGCTGTTTCCGTTGCTCAGCAGTTTTGATGCATTGGTAAACGAGACCCTGAACTGAATGGTACCCGTAGTGGGATCAATTTGTCCTGTCGCGGCTTCAATTTTTCCTTTTTCTCCATAAAGACTTCCGTTGGCAAGTTCAAGCTCCACCATTGGCATATTTCTTAATTTTTCCGGAACCGTAGCACCATAAGCATTTTCCAGGAAATCAAGATATTCTCTTTCATTCATTGAAAAGTATGCGAAAATCTCACTCGTATCCGAAACAGTGGTTAAAGGAGTCGGGTCGTTGGGACCAACCAAACTTCCCACTCTGAATGGCAGTTTGCCCAGAACTCCTGAAATAGGTGCCCGGATGACAGAATAATCAATATTGGCCTGCACACCTTTGTAATTTGCCGAAGCCTGAGAAACACCTGCAGCAGCCTGAGCCTGGGCAGCCTGTGCCTGTGCCAGCTGCGCCTGTGCACGCGATAAATTTGCTTTTGCTGTTTCCAGCTGTACTGGGCTGATAATATTTTTCTGAACCAGAGGAATAAGTTTGTTAACCTCTACCTGCGATGCATTTACCGCAGCCTGCGCTGCACTTACATTGGCTTTTGCTGCAGCAACACCGGACTGTGCCGCCCCAATTCCTGCCCGTGCTGCATCTGCAGATTGGTTAAGCGTATTGGTTTCCAGTCTGAAAAGTGGCTGGCCTTTAGTAACATACTGGCCCTCATCTACCAAAACCTGTGTGATATAACCCTGAATTTTTGCACGAACATCATTATTAACTCGCCCCTGAATGGAAGCTGGGAATGACTGATATCCCGTGACATTTCTTTCCTGCACTTCAACAACAGGAACTTCTTTAGGGCCTTCAGGCTTTTTCTCCTCTGTTTTTTTACAGGAAAGTACCGATAGCAAAGACAGGGAAATAATGATTAATTTATTTTTCATACTTAAATTTTATGGAGGGTTTCTTCAATATTTTTAATATTCTTAATTAATAAGCTTCTGTAGATTTCGAATTTCTCAAATTCTTCCTGATCTTTACTCTTACGGAACTCGTTGAGCTGATCCAGGATCAATATTTCTTTTTTCATTTTACTGATGATTGCTTCGAAACGGATATTGATGTAATTCTCGTTAATCCGGAAAAACCGTTTTCTCTCCTTTATGGTGTTGAAATCATTGATTAATTTGGCGTTTAGAAGCAAGTTAATATTCGCAGAAACCGAACTTTTACTGGCAGCGAAAACATGTACAAACTCATCAAAGCAAATCCCCTTTTTCTCGAAATCGAAAATAAGATAGGCGTATATTTTTGCAGCGAGTGGCGGGATATTCAGGGTCTCCCCATAGAATTTCACCATCTCCCGAAAAATCTCTTTATTAAGTTCCAGCGACTGTTTCATTGTATTTTATGCCACAAATATAAAATATTAGTTCGGAACAAAACGAACCAAACTTTAGTTTTAACAAATATTTAGTACTCTTCATCGGGTTTTAAGCATTGCTTTGCCCTAAAATAACTTTATGATGTACAAAAAATATTAAATTTGCTCCATGGATTTACGCGACCAACTGAAAAACCTTTTCCCGGAACATGAAGAACAGGATTTCGAAATGCCTGAAGAAGCAACTGTAAAGTCTTTACAGAAAGAGCCACTTGTATGCAAGTTTGAAAAAAAAGGCAGAAACGGTAAGCCGGTGACCTTAATCGAAGGTTTTGAAGGAACTGAGGACGAACTGAAAAATATTTCTAAGAAAATAAAAACCACTTTGGGAATCGGCGGTTCTGCAAAGGACGGAATCATTGTAATCCAGGGAGATAACCGCGATAAAATCATGAAAATCCTTCAGGACATGGGATACAAAACCAAGCGTGTCGGCGGATAATTCCAGACATTGTTTCATTACCCCAAAAATTCTCCGTACCTTTAAATTCCTTTTTTTTAAAAGGATTTTTTAATTTAAAACAATAATATTATGCTTAATAAATTAGCAGCTTCCGAACTGGTTCTTAATCCAGATGGAAGCGTTTATCACCTGAATCTTTTACCCGAAGACCTTGCGGAAAAAATCATTCTTGTTGGCGATCCGGACCGTGTACCGAAAGTGTCAAAATATTTTGACAAAATTGAAATTCAGAAAAATAAAAGAGAATTCTACACCCACACCGGCACTTTGCGTGGCGAGAGAATTACCGTGATGTCAACCGGAATCGGTACCGAAAACATCGATATCGTGATGAATGAGCTCGACGCACTGGTGAATATCGATCTTAAAGAAAAAGAATTCAAAAGTGAACACAAATCACTTCAGCTTTTCCGTTTAGGAACCTGCGGCAGCGTAAATCCTGATGTAGAAGTTGATAACATGCTGGTAACCCGAAATGTTGTGGGACTGGATGGGCTGCTTCATTTCTATCAGGATTATCATTTTGAGAACGAATTTTCGAAGAACTTTTTAGATAAATTCCCTTATCAAAAAATAAAACCAATGTTATATTTCTCCGATTGGGCTGAGGATATTGCTGATTATTACAAAGACGCCAAATACCAGGGAAATACTGCAACATTCCCTGGATTTTATGCTCCACAGGGCAGGCAGCTCCGTTTAAAAGCGCTCGACGATAAATTTCTGGAAACTTTAAATGATCTGGGCATCACCAATTTCGAGATGGAAACCTCTGCAATTTATGGTTTGGCCAAATTATTAGGCCATAAAGCTTTAACCGTGAACGCTGTAATTGCCAACAGAAGACGCGGCGAGTTTTCTACGGACCATCACGCTTCAGAAAAAAATATGATTGAGTGGGTTTTAGAGAGAATTATTAAATAAAAAAGTTACTAAACTTTAAAATCCGGCCGGGAAACTTGCCGGATTTTTTTATTGATTCCGGATCCAGCAATCTGCCAAATGATCATTCACCATTCCTGTTGCCTGCATGTGCGCGTAAACAACGGTGGAGCCAAGAAATTTGAAACCACGTTTCTTTAAATCTTTTGCCAAAGCATCGGAAATTTCGCTTGTCGCCGGTACGTCTTTTAATGTTTTCGGATGGTTAATGAGTGGTTTTCCGTTTACGAAACTCCAGATATATTCTGAGAAAGTCCCGAACTCTTTCTGAACTTCCAAAAATCTTTTCGCGTTATTCACCGTTGCCAAAATTTTCAGGCGGTTACGGATGATTCCGGGGTTCTGCATCAGTTCTTCCGTTTTTTCCGAAGTATATTCTGCAATTTTGCGATAATTAAAATCATCAAAAGCAAGTTTAAAATTTTCACGCTTTTTCAGAATCGTGTACCATGAAAGTCCGGCCTGAAAGCTTTCAAGCACGAGAAATTCGAAAATGGTCTCATCATTATAGACGGGTTTTCCCCATTCATTATCATGATAAGCTCTGTACAAATCGTCTTTTTCGCACCAACTGCAGCGGATTTTTTCCATCGTATTCTCAATATTCGGATAAAATTAAAGGAAATATTTAATAAAACTTTATAAAACTTTTAACATCAATTAATCTAAAGCGGAATAATTGTTGGTACTTAACATAATATCAAATTAAATTATTCACCAAATCATTAATTTAAAATTATTATTATGGACAGACAAGATTATAACAACGCAGAAAACGCTGTTAACAAAGCAAAGTGGACCGTAAACGATTATGCAGACAGAGCTAAGGATTATATCCGCGAACAGCGCGACAGAAATGAAACTCCAACAGCAGAAGGTTGGATGGAACGAGCAAAAGATAATATTTCTGATGCCTGGGAAGATACCAAAGATGCTGTTTCCGACGCGTGGCAAAAAACCAAAGACTGGACTGAAGACGCTGTAGATAATGTAAAAGACGCAGGCGAAGATGTGAAAGCAGAATGGAACAAGAGCACCAATTAAGCAATTTCATATAGTTAGGAAAGAGAACCGTGAAAATGGTTCTCTTTTTTTATGCTTTAAACAATAAATATTCTAAATTTGTTGCAATTAAATAGAACTATTATGTCATACGGATTACTTAAAGGGAAAAAAGGAATTATTTTCGGAGCGCTGAATGACCAGTCGATCGCCTGGAAGGTTGCAGAAAGATGCCATGAAGAAGGCGCAGAATTTATTCTTTCGAATGCACCAATTGCAATGAGAATGGGTGAGATTGATGAACTTGCTGCAAAAACAGGTTCCGATGTTATTCCGGCAGATGCCACATCTGTAGAAGACCTGGAAAAACTTTTTGCCCATGCACAGGAAAAATTTGGTAAAATCGATTTTATCCTCCACTCAATCGGCATGTCGGTAAACATTAGAAAAGGAAAAGCATATACCGACCTTAATTATGATTTCCTTGAAAAAGGTTGGGATGTATCATCTGTATCTTTCCATAAAGTAATGAAAGCAGCCTGGGACAAAGATATTATGAACGAATGGGGCTCTATCCTGGCATTAACGTATATCGCTGCGCAAAGAACCTTCCCGAATTATGGCGATATGGCCGACAACAAATCTTATCTTGAAAGTATTGCAAGAAGTTTCGGTTACTATTGGGGCGAAAGAAAAGTTCGTGTAAATACCATTTCGCAATCTCCTGTGATGACCAAAGCTGGTGCCGGTGTGAAGGGAATCAGCGGATTCTTCAACTTTGCCGACAGCATGTCTCCGCTGGGGAATGCAGATGCAATGGATTGTGCGAATTACTGCGTAAGTCTTTTCTCAGACCTTACCAGAAAAGTAACAATGCAGAATCTCTTCCACGACGGAGGTTTCAGTAATACCGGAGTTTCCCAGAAAATCGTAGATAAATTTGAAGATTTCGAAGGATAATCTCAAGTCAACATAAAAAAGAAATCCGCCCTTTCAAAGAGCGGATTTTTTTATCTGGCTATTTTCGGAATTACCGGTAAACTTTCGTTTCCGTCCGCTGACACACTTTGTACTGCAAACAGGAAATTATCTTTAGAATAAGGAATTGTTATTGAAGTTTCTGAAGTGAAAATTCTTTCCGTCCATACAGATTGGTCGGTTTCCCGAATCAAAATATGATAACCTTTAATTTTTCCCGAAACCGGTTTATCCCAAGTAAGTTTTGTGGAATTTGAAAGTTCTTTCACGTCCATTTTTACATTTTCAGGTTTTGAAGCAGACTTTGCAAGATTGGATAAAACTGCAACATTCACAGCCGTGTTTGTTTTCAGATAATCAAAATCCATGAACTCGATAAGGTCACCATACTTTTTATTATTTTCAGTTCTGATCTCCTGATGTTGATGATCGTAATTCTCGTAATAATCTGTTAACCGCACCGCTGTAAAACCATGGTTGACAAAAGGCGTATGATCTCCGCCACGTAAAAATCTGTCGTTACGGTAAATGAGTTTAATATCAATGTTTTTCACGTATTTTTCACCGGTTTCTTTCACATAACGTGCAAGTTGACGGGCTGCTCCGTCGTTTTCCAGACCTAAACTCCGGATCGCTTCTGCTGTTTGTTCGGTTTCAAAAGCTGACAATCCTTCACTGAACACCCGTAGTTTTGGTTTCCCGGCATTTTTAACCGCATCAAAACTGTTATTACCGATCATATCATTGTTTAAAACTGCTTCCAAATCCAAGTTTTCTGCTTTTGCTTTCTCAGCCAACATTCGGGCACCAAGCAATCCCTGCTCTTCACCACTTACCGCGACAAAGAGAATTGAAACCGGGAATTTGGATTTGCTTAAAACTCTCGCACTTTCAATAACAGCAGCAACTCCGCTTCCATTGTCATTTGCTCCGGGCGCAAAACTTTCTGCATCCATCACATCCGAAACTCTGGAATCAAGATGTCCGGAGATGATGACAACCCGTTTATCATTGGGATCCGTACCTTTCAAAAACGCAATGGCATTGCCAAGATTTGTGTCTTTATTAATTCTTTTACCATCCGGTTTTAAATCCTGATTCTGGAGGTAAACTTCCATTCGTCCATCGGCATTCCGGGCATAATTCCGGAATTTTGAAAGCACCCAGTTTCTTGCAGCTCCAATTCCCCGCTTTGCATCTGTAGTTGAGCTCATCGTATGTCGCGTCCCGAAACTAACGAGCTTTTCGACATGAGCCTTCAGCGAATCTCTGTTTACCTGACTCACATATTTTGAAATTTCAGGATCATTTTTCGTTTTTTGAGCACTTAATGCGATGGACAATAATACGATAGGCAGAATCAGTATTTTTTTCATTTCAGTTTTTTTATTTCGTTTATAAACCCGGCAACAGTTTCATCAGTTGTTGCCCAGGAAGTAATTAACCGGATGGCAGATTTTTCATTGTCGATCTTTTTCCAGATATAAAAATCGAAATTTTCTGAAAGCAGCTCAATTTGTTTCGCATTTAACACAGGAAAAATTTGATTGGTAAAAGTTTCAGAAAGGAAATCGCACCCAATTTCTGAAAAACTAGCCTTAATCTTCATTGCCTGTCGGTTAGCATGATCAGCCAACTCAAAATACAGGTTATCTCTCATCAACTCCTGAAACTGAATCCCCAGAAGCCTTCCTTTTGCCAGCAATGCACCTTTCTGCTTAAGATGAAATCCAAATTCATCCTGCAGTGCCGGATTATTTATTACAATTGCTTCCCCAATCAAAGCTCCGTTTTTGGTCCCACCCAAATAAAAAGCATCCGTAAATTTGGCAACTTCTGCAAATGTTAAATCGTTAGTTACTGCGGTAAGCGCATGACCGAGGCGCGCGCCGTCCAGAAATAGAATCAGGTTTTTGCTTTTGCAGAATTCGTACAGCTCCTGGAGCTCTTTCTTTGAATAAATAGTGCCGGTTTCTGTGGAATTCGAGATATAAACGAGTCTCTGTTTTAACTGATGCGGAATATTCTGATGTTCATTCATCACATTTTGTATGTCGGCTGGACGCAATTTTCCGTCGATGGTTTGCACACTATGAATTTTGTGACCGGTTGCTTCAATTGCACCCGATTCATTGGTAAAAATATGACCTGTATGGGCAGCAACAACACTTTCATGCGGCCTCAGAAAAGCAGAAATCACCGTGAGGTTGGCCTGTGTTCCGCCCGACACCAAATGTACAGCTGCATTGGGCGCATCACATTTTTCCATAATGAATTTTGCCGCCTGAAGCGAATATTCGTCAAGCCCATAGCCACTTTGTTGGGTAAGATTATGCTTAGTAAGCGCATCCAGAATTCTGGGGTGAGCACCTTCGGAGTAATCGTTTTTAAAGGAATATTTCATTTTGTTTTCTTAAAGCCTAAGATGATCTAGGGTATGCTTAATGGTTGTTAAATGTAGAAAAAATGGGTGATTACACCAACAAAAAAAGGGTAAATACACCCTTTATCAACTGTAAAATTATTTTGATCTTTGTACATACAAATGATGAAAAAAAAACTAATAACCATTGTTTTATTAATTTTTAAAAAAAATTCAATTTTACTTTTTCGTTAAAGCTGTAATTTTTTTTAAATGTTAATCGCGAAACGCACATAATTTTTGTGCGTTTTTTATTGTTTGTTTTTATTTGTTAGATTTGCGATACATTTAATCTAACTTATGATTTCACTTAGTGAAGAAAATTATCTGAAAGCCATTTTTCATTTAGCTGATAAAGAAAACACCGTAACCATTAACGAAATCAGCAAATTTCTTGACGTGAAAATGCCAAGTGTTAACAACATGATGAAGAAATTCGCTGAGAAAAACTGGGTGCGTTACGAGAGTTATAAACCACTGAAAATAACAGATTCCGGCAAAAAACAGGCTGCTTTGGTGGTGAGGAAGCATCGCCTGACCGAAATGTTTCTCGTGGAAAAGATGAATTTCGGCTGGGAAAATGTACATGAAATCGCAGAACAACTTGAGCACATTCACTCCGAGACTTTTTTTGATAAAATGGATGAAATCCTGAATTTTCCAAAGTACGATCCTCATGGCGAACCTATTCCAGATAAAGATGGAAACATTATTGCCCAGGATTTAAAGAAACTGAGCGAATGCGAAAAGCACCAAAAGGTAATTTTCACCTCAGTAACCATCAGCGACGATGATTTTCTTACCTATCTAAACATCAAAAATCTCGAACTTGGAAAAGAAATCGAGATTCTGGATATCGAAAAATTTGATAAATCGATGACGATAAAGATTGATAAAACCCCTACGGTTCTCAGTAAAATAGTCTGTGATAAAATTCTTGTGAAGTGCGCTGTCTAAAAACTGGTTTTGGCATATTGCCTCAATTCCCGTAACTTTGTAACATTCTCAAAATAATCAATAAAAATTAAAAATATGTCAAAAGCTATTTCGCAAGTTCCTTTTGCAGTAAACGAACCGGTAAGAAGTTATGAACCGGGTTCTGCAGAAGTAAAATCTCTGATTTTCACGTACAAACAAATGTGGAAAGAGCAGGTAGAAATTCCCATGATCATCGATGGAAAAGAAGTAAAATCTGAAGATAAAATTGCCATCAGTTCACCTCAGGATCACCAGCACAATCTTGGTTTTTATTACAGGGGAACCATGAAGCATGTTGAAGATGCAATAAATACTGCTTTGGCAGCGAAAGAAAAATGGAACAATTTAGGTTGGGAACAGCGTGCAGCAATTTTCCTTAAAGCTGCAGATTTGGTTGCAGGTCCTTACCGTGACCGTTTAAACGCGGCAACAATGATCGGACAAAGTAAAAACGTTCACCAGGCAGAAATTGATGCGGCGTGTGAATTCATCGATTTCCTTCGTTATAACGTAGAGTTTATGACTGAGATCTATAGCGAACAGCCCGTTTCGGATACAGGCGTTTGGAACAGATCTGAATACCGCCCGCTGGAAGGTTTCTGCTTTGCGGTAACTCCTTTCAACTTTACAGCGATTGCAGGTAACCTGCCAACATGTATGGCAATGATGGGAAATGTTGTGGTTTGGAAACCTTCAGACAAACAGGTTCTTTCAGCTAAAATTATTATGGATATCCTTACCGAAGCGGGCTTGCCAGCAGGAGTAATCAATATGATTTTTACCGATGGTAAAGAAACTGCAGATAAAGTGTTGTCACATCCCGATTTTGCAGGTTTGCATTTTACTGGGTCTACAACCGTTTTCCAGGATATGTGGAAGAAAATCGGAAACAATATCCACCAATATAAAACTTACCCAAGAATTGTTGGCGAAACTGGCGGAAAAGATTTCGTTATGGTACATCCATCTGCGAATGTTGAAGCGGTTGCTACAGGATTGGTTCGCGGTGCTTTCGAGTATCAGGGACAAAAGTGTTCTGCAGCATCCAGAGCTTATATTCCAAAATCACTATGGAATGACGTGAAAGCTGTAATGGAATCTCAGCTTAAAACAATAAAAATGGGAAGCCCGGAAGATCCTTCCAACTTCATCAACGCCGTAATCGATAAAAATTCCTTCGAAAAGTGTAAAGGATATATCGAGCGTGCTGAAAAATCTGCAGAAGCAAACATTATTTTCGGTGGTAAATGTGATGATTCAAAAGGCTGGTTTGTAGAACCTACCGTAATTGAAACAACAAACCCGAAATACGAATCGGTTTGTGAAGAAATTTTCGGCCCAATCTTATCGGTGTATGTTTATGAAGACCAGGATTGGAAGGAAACACTGAAATTGGTTGATGAAACTTCACCTTATTCTTTAACCGGATCTATTTTCTCTCAGGACCGTTACGCCATTGATGAAGCTTACAAAGCTTTGGAAAATGCAGCCGGAAACTTCTATATCAACGATAAACCAACTGGTGCAGTTGTGGGTCAGCAACCGTTTGGCGGAGCGAGAGCATCCGGAACCAATGACAAAGCAGGTTCTAAAATGAACTTGCTGAGATGGGTTTCTGTACGAAGCATTAAGGAAACATTTGTATCGCCTAAAGATTACAAATATCCATATCTGGGATAAAGATTTTTTACTTTCAGTATAAAACTCTGTCAACTGACAGAGTTTTTTTGTTTTAATCTTTTTAATGCTATTCAGGAAGTTATTTCAATGCGTAAAGCAGTTGATGACCACCAATCACTTATTTTAACAAACTTTATACTTTAAGTTGGTTTAGTGGCACAGTTTTTACAATGATATCGATATATCACTTAATTTCACAAATAACTTAAAAATTTAATATTATGAGCACTAAAAGAAATGGATTATTAGCCTTACTTGGACTTGGAGCAGTAGCATTTTGGAAATATAAAAACTCTACTCCAGAAGAAAAACAAGCGGTAAAGGATAAATTTAACACCGCCAAAGATAATTTCAATAAATTAGGAAGCGACTTAAAGGCAAAAGCCAATGACGTTGCTTCTCAGGTACAGAATAAAGTTGATCAAACCAAAACATCGGTGGCTGATTCTGCCAATCAAAACTAAAAACATAGTTTTCATTAACATAAATCCGCGGTGTAAATTTACACCGCGGATTTTTTATTTAAAATTTTCCTGCATTTACTTTAACAGCGCATTAAATGTATCACCCTGGCGGATATCTCCCGTGTTATAACCTTTCATAAACCACTCTTTACGTTGCGCTGAGCTGCCGTGTGTAAAGCTTTCCTGATTTACATAGCCCTGTGAACGTTTCTGGATATTGTCATCGCCAACCGCTTCAGCTGCTGAAATTGCAGATTCAATATCACCTGGTTCCAAAAATTTCTCCCGGTTGTCTGTTTGTCTTGCCCAAAGACCTGCATAAAAATCCGCCTGAAGTTCTGTAGCAACAGAAACCCTGTTCATATCGGCTTCAGAATATCTTCCGCTTCTTCTCAATTGGTCAGTTTTCTGTAAAGTTCCCAAAAGATTCTGGATATGATGCCCCATTTCGTGAGCCATTACATATGCAATTGAAAACTCTGAAACCTGTGCGCCAAATCTTTGCTGAAGTTCTTTAAAAAAACTCATGTCCATATAAATGGTTTGGTCTGCCGGGCAATAAAAGGGACCCATCGCAGCCTGTGCTGTTCCGCATCCCGACTGTGTTACCGCTTCGAACATTACCACTTTTGCGGGCTCATACCGCATGCCGTTTTCCTGAAAAACTTTTGTCCAGGTCTCCTCATTTTCGAAAGTAATCATCTGCACAAACTCGCGCACTTTTAATTCATCCGGCGTTAAATCACGCTGTTCGGTCCGCTGTGTTTCGCTTCCCATACCACTTGACAGAATAGCAGAAGGATCACCTCCCAGAAAGAATATAATTGCAGCGATAATAAGAGTACCGAGACCGCCGCCCACCATCATTCCACCTCCACCAGCGCCACGTCTGTCATCTACATTTCCGCTTCTGTCGTTTGTCCATTTCATAGTTGATAATTTTTAAATTAATCCTGAGATTAAAAGTACGTTTTTTTTTATTTATTCAGCTGATTTTTCTGCAACCAGAAACTTGTAGACTGGTACACGGAGACACAGTCGTCAATCAAGTTTTGTACCGAATTTTTTAAAGGCAATTCATCGTAATATAGCTTGAAATTTGCCGGTAATTCAGATTTTTGAGGCTTTAAGGAATACTGACGTACTTTTTTTGTAGGTGAAATTACCGTCAGATAATTATCCTTAATTAAACCTAAATCCTGATACGTTGCGATGTAGGCTTTCGGCTGAAAGCTTTCCTTGAAAACATCCTGCCCCAAAAATTTAGAGGTATAATTGAAGTTTAAAAGTCCAAATAAAGTAGGCATGACATCAATTTGTGACATCACCTGATTAAACTTTCGCGGCTGAATGAACCCTTCTGAGAAAATCATTCCGGGAATCCGGTATTTGTCCACAGGAAGTTCAGTTTTACCGGCACTGGAAGCACAGTGATCAGCAACAATTACAAAGACTGTATTTTTATACCAATCTTCTTTCTTTGCCATTTCGAAGAATTTACGAAGCGCATAATCGGTATATTTTACACCACCTTCCCGGGATTTTGCGTTACCGGGAATATTAATCCTGCCTTCCGGATACGTAAACGGACGGTGATTGGAAACCGTCATCCAGTGATTAAAAAACGGTTTACCAGATTTGGCTTCCTGATTCATTATTGCAACAGCCTTTTCAGCCATATCTTCATCTGCCACCCCCCAAACATTAGCGAAAGTAATTTCTGAAGGTTTAAAGCTGTTTCTGTCGACGATATCGTAGCCGTTTCCTTTATAGAAATCCTCCATATTATCGAAATAGCTGTAACCGCCATACAGAAACTTCACCTCATATCCTTTTGATTTAAAAACACTACCGGTGGTGAATTTGTTCTTGTTATTTTCTCTTTTAATAATACTTTCTCCGGCTGTTGGCGGAATACACAGGGTTAAAGCTTCAAGACCACGCACCGTTCTGTTACCGGTTGCATACAGATTGGTAAACATCAGCGACTTCTCTGCAAGACTATCGAGAAAAGGAGTAATTTTCTGTGAATTTCCGTAATGGGCAAGAAAATCAGCAGAAAGACTTTCGATGGAAATTAAGACTACGTTCTTCTTCAACTCCGGATTTCCTGAAATAACTTTTCTTGCCAACTGCGGCGGCTGAAACTGTTTCAGCAAATGTTCCTCAGCAACCGATTGTTTTAAAGTTGGGTAAAACTGAAAATAATCGAGTTCATTATGAGTAAAAGCATGATAAAATTTCGGGAATCCGTTTGCCTGAATCTCCTGCGCAAAAGTGTTATTGGTTTTAACAGCATCCAGTTTCGGAAGGGCAAATAAACTCAATACGCATAAAAGCAGAAAAGTTCCCAGAAGCATGAGTTTCTGTCTGAAATCCGGAAGTTGCAGAAGTTCATTCTTTGTTTTCCTGAAAATGATGCCCGTCACTGCGGTTGTGAGCAATAGAATTACCGAAAACAAAGGCAGAACCGGATAACTTTCCATAATATTTCCGATCACCTCGTTGGTATAAATTAAATAATCAACCGCAATGAAATTGTAGCGGACACCGAATTCATTCCAGAAAAAATATTCGCTTACCGCATTGAAGATAATGAGTACAACATAGAGAAAAAGGGTGATGAAATAAAGAATATTCCGAATCCTGATCCTTTGTGTAGGTAAAAAAAGCATCAACCCGAAAAGCAAGGTCTTCAACCCAACGAATGCGGTCGCAATTTCTGGAAAAGAACCGCCATACTGCTTAAAAATGTTACCAGGTACAAAAGCCGTATAAATTAGCGCTGCTACTAAAAGCCCAAAAATAATATAACCGTAGGGTTTTTTGTACTTTGAATTGGACAAAAAAAGAAAATATAGCGCAAGAAAACTGCTCGCCAAAATAAAAACAAAAACATCAGCAAGCAGCCCGACAAAAAGGATCTGCAAACTTTCAAACACCCCGAATCCCGCATTGGTAATGGGATGAAAAATAAAAACAATCCTAAGTAATAGTGAAACCAGGAGGTAAAATGCTCCGAGCCAAAGAAATGGTTTTGTTTTTTCGAGGTTCATTGTGAATGATTTTATAAGGCAGAACGAATTTGCTGGCCTATTGTAAAAAATATTAATTCCCGAACCCGATACTGCCTTTTTTCTCAGAAAGTTTCTTCTTGAAATCGATCATCTGCAGAGCGGTTACCGCTGCTTCCACGCCTTTATTTCCAAGGCTTCCGCCACTTCTTGCAATCGACTGTTCTTTATTATCATCCGTAAGCAAACAGAATATCGTTGGAACGTCTGTTAAGATATTGCAGTCTTTGATTCCCTGTGCCACAGCGGAACAGACATAATCAAAATGCGGAGTTTCGCCACGGATTACACATCCTATCGCAATTACAGCATCAAATTTCCTTTCCTTACAAAGCTGCATGGAAGCATAATTAAGTTCGAATGCGCCGGGAACGCTGAAAACTTTAATATTCTCATCTTTTACGCCTTCGGTTTTCAGTACTTCCAAAGCACCGTCGCGAAGGTTGTGGGTTACAAAATCATTCCATTCAGAAACAACAATGCCAATTCTAAAAGAACCGGCATCATCAATTTTCAATGGTTTGTAATCTGAAAGATTTACAGTTGCCATTTTATATTTTTTAGTAGTATTTTACCATTTCGATGTAAGAATCCGACATTCCGTTGTCGTAATCCTGATACTTCTCGTCGATTGCAGAGAAATATTTTTTTGCCTCAGCATTTTTCTTCAAAGCTAAGGAGACCAAACCTGCCTTTCTTGTAAAGTAATAGGAGGTGTAAGGATCATCTGATGCCGAAGATGCTTTATCCAGAAGCGAAAGAGCGTCCTCGTTTTTATTGAGGTTGATCTGGCAGTCTGCCATTGCTCCATATTTTAGGGCCATTAAAATTTTATTTTTAGAAGAAAACTTTTCTAACAGATCGTAAGCTTCCTGATATTTCCCTTCTTTGAATTTCAGAAGACCGGCGTTGTAAGCAGAAAGTTTACCAGCCTTTGTTCCTGAATATTCGTTATAAGTTCCCAAATAACCGGGATTTGCAGCGGTTTTTCCTCCTAAAGCCAAATCCTCTTTACCATCTGCTAAATTTTTCTGGGCAGCAAGATAGCTCAGCGTTGCTTCTTCATTTCTTGGGCCTACATAAAACTGCTCATATGCGAAATATCCCAGAACCAACGCTACCAAAGCCACAAAAACAGTAACTAAAGTTTTAGCATGCTTCTCCAAAAATCTTTCGGTATCCAGTGCACCTCTGTCTAAATCCTTGAAAACTTCTACGGTTTCCTTCCCTTCCATCTCTCTTTTGTCGGTGTGCGTTTTATGTTTTGCCATAATAAATTAAAAAATTGAAGTGCAAATTTAACTGTTTTTGAACGATTTACAAAATAAAGCCTGAAAAAACATTTCCGCCTTAAAATTACAGCCAAACAGCTAAGTTTTTGTTGTTAAAATAGGGAATTTTAAAAGGTTTAATAATCCAGAATCGTATAAATATCTGCTTCAAACTTCTTCAATCTTTCGTCGCCGTGCAAATCTTTTAAGCCGATTAAAAAACTGAACTGCGAAACTGTTGCGCCCTGATTTTCTACAAGTCTGGCAGCCGCTTCGGTTGTTCCGCCGGTTGCGAGTAGATCATCGTGAATAAGAATTCGTTGTCCGGTTTTAATTTGCCCGGTGCGCATTTCAATTTCTGCTGAACCATATTCTAAATCGTATTTCACGCCGACAAAAGGCGGTGGAAGTTTGCCTGCTTTACGAATGAGTACAAAAGGAACTTCTAGGGCAACTGCAACAGCGATACCGAAGAGATACCCGCGACTTTCGATCCCACAAACTGCATCTACTTTACCGCGACTGAAATTCGCGAGATCAGCAATTACATCTTCGTAGAGTTTTGGATTAAGAAAAATCGGTGTAATATCTTTGAACTGAATTCCAGGTTTTGGAAAATCAGGAATATTTTCAATGGTATTCTCTAAATCGAGAATTAGCTGGGCATTTTTCATTTTAATTGATCTTATAACTTGAAATCTTCCACTCTCCATTTACATTTTTCAAACCAAAAGTTACCTGTAGTGCTGTTGTTTTTCCGCTTTTATCGGTTACATCATATGTTGCATTTACACTGGCTGAGATTAAATTTGAACTCTGTGTCGTAATATTTTTTACATTGATGTTTTTCACTCCGCCAAACCCGGAAGTAGGATTCGAGAATGTTTCATAGGATCCCCAATTGGGATTATCGGAAGTATCGTAAGCTCCACGCAGATTCTGGCTGCCAAGATTATTCAGAAATCGCGTTACACTGGTTTTGGGATCCCCTGAAGGTGCAGCCGGCTGAATTTCTGTGCCAGTAGCATCATCGGTAGGATCTATGACCGGAATATCGGTGTTTGGATTTGCTGGATTCTCTGCTGGATTACCATGCGGAGAAAGCAAAGCTTTAGGATTTACCGGAACTCCGATTTTAGACATTTTATATGTCTTCTTTGTGGTCTTCACGGATACTGTAATGTCAATCTTGTTATCGCTTATTTTCTGCGCAGGCAGGGACGCAAATCTTAAATTAAAGCCTTTGAAGTTGTTATCCTGCATAAGATTCTTGGCGGTTAAAATTCGGGTGCCATTACTGAAAACTTCCATCACAGTTTCTAACGCTGCTCCAGTGAACACGATAGGATTCCCCGAACCATCTACGAGCCTTGGCACAACCTGCAGAGATTTTGGCCCCAAAATACTGTCTACAGCCAGCGGTTTCGTATTAAGACTTAAAGATTTTGCAGAAATATCGTTGGGATCGGATTCTTTTGCTTCTTCGTTTCCGAAGATATTCATCTCTCCGAGAGACGGGGGACCGGTACTGGTCCATTCGATCCCGTTTTCCTGCGCAACTTTGTCTGCGAGAGCAAAAATGCCGGGAACTTTCATTCCGTTAATTAACTTACCCAAAGCATTCAGTTCGTTGACATCGCCATCTGCTTCAACTCCAAAAGTCTTGAGAATATACAATGCTTCATTGAATTTTACCTGCTGCAGTGTATTAAGACTGGAAGCCATATCGTTGATACTTGACTGTAATGACTTGGTGGTGCTTGCATCAACTTTGTCTTTCTTACATGCAACAAGTAAAAAGGAACAAAATATAATCAGAAAAAAATGCTTCATAAGATGAGGTTTAGATACAAATTTAACAAAAATCCCGACACAAAGCCGGGATTTTTTTTATTGAACGTTCTATAGAAAATTAGAACGGATATTCGTAAATTTTTGATTCTTTCAGGTAAGGGTTGCCTTCCGGAATTAATTTCAGTTTTGAAAGTGCAGTTAAAACCACAAATACAAACAAACCAACGCCAAATAATACGGAGCCTAAATTAAGGATGAAAACTTCCGGTGTCTTCCAGTAAGGTCCTACCGTTCCCGGCATCACCATATTGAAATAATCGAGCCAGTGACCCACAAGTACGATTACTGCTACCGTTGTAACTACGGTGTAATTCCTTTTGATGCTTGAACTTACCAAAACCAATAATGGAATAAGAAAGTTAAGAATAAGCATTGGCAGGAAAGTAGGTCCATAATATTTAAACCTTCCGAAGAAATAGTTTACCTCTTCCGGTACGTTTGCATACCAGTAAAGCATAAATTGACAGAACCATGTGTAAGACCAAAGCATACTTGTAGCGAAAAGAAACACTCCTAAGTCATGCAGGTGATTATCATTGAACTGTGGTAAAACACCTTTTTTCTTAAGGTATACACTGATCAAAATAATCGCTGCAACCGCAGAAGCCAATGTACTTACCATCGCATACCAAATGTACATGGTTGAATACCAGTGAGGGTCAATTGACATTAACCAATCCCAAGCCCAGGCTGCAGATGCAAAACCGAAGAAAGCGATGTATCCGATACTCCAGTTATAGTAAGATGCATAAACTTTTCTGTCTTTAGTTTCATCAACTTTCCTGGAAAGTGTTTTAAGTTTCCATGCGAAGAACGACGCACCCACTACGTAAAGTACGGTTCTGAAAGCATAGAAAGGAATATTTAAGAATATTTTCTTCTCATAAAGGATAGGATCGAAATGTGCATCACCAGGGGTTGTTAATTCCGGATCCATCCAGTGGAAAAGATGTCCCTGATGGCTGGCATTCAACAGCATGATGATAATAAGAATCGCACCTGCATAAGGTATAAAAGATGCGATAGCTTCCATTACTCTTAAAATAATGATTGACCATCCTGCATGCGCTGCATTCTGAATAGAATAGAAAAACAGTGCACAACAGCTCAGCGCGAACAAAAATACCGCAACGGTGTGAATTGCTGCCAAAGGTTGGTTATGAATCTGCAGTTTCGCATGATCCAAGTGAGCCTGATGATCCTGAGGCCCCACCATTTCGCTTGAATGTGTAGGTGCGTGATTACCACCGGCATGAACGGCCTCCATCATATGTTCAATTCTTGCATCATCGATACCGTGATTCATAAAGTAACCTACTCCAAAAAGCACTAATCCCAGAACGATAAATATGATTGAATATAATCTTAATTTAGGTGAAAAACTATACATTTTTTAATTCTTTTTATTTAATAGGACTAGTTGTTACACTCGCAGAAGCTGCAGGAGCAGCATCAGTCGCAGGTGCTGCATCAGCAGGAGCTGCTGGAGCAATTCCACCTTTGAAGGCATTCATTACATACATTGCAACTCTCCACCGGTCACCAGGTTTCAATTGTCCTGCGTAAGAACCCATCGCATTTCTACCATTGGTTATTACGTAATGAACTGATCCTACGGTAACCTGTCTGTCAGCATAATTAGGAACCCCAACATAAGCACCGCTGGCAACAATTGGCCCCTGCCCGTCTCCGCCGGTACCGTGGCATGCTGCACAAGCCTGGTTATATAAAAGTTTGCCTCTTTCAATATCTTTTGCCTGATTTGCAGGATTTAATGGAGAAACCGTAACCAATTTAGATGCATCATAACCTCCGTTGTACTGATCGGGCGTCATGGCAGTATTCATTGCTTCATCTGCAACACCATCCTTATTTTGTGCAACAGTACCATTTACCGGACTTAGTCCTGTAGCACCGTTATTTTTAACAAAAGCAGGGATTTCATTTTCGTGGTCTGAATATGCATCTTTCGCCTTCATTAAAGGATCGTATGCTACCGGAAAGTACATATCAGGAAAATAAACCAATGGTGGATTTTCTTTGCTGCAAGAACTTAAGGAAATTGCTGCAAATCCTAAGATGGCTGTAATTTTAAATATATTCTTTGTCATTTGGACAATTTTATTGTTTTTATAATCAAATGGAACCGTTTAACAGGGTTTCATTCTAAGCATCTTTTACCGTAATTTCTTCTACACCGGTATCTATCAGGATTTGTTTTACAGATTCTACATCATCAGTTACAAATTCCATCATAAACTTATCATCAGTAGTTCTCGGATCTGGATTCTGTGGCGGGCAACCTGGATACATTTTGTTTCTTACCAGGAAGGTAAGCGACATCATGTGTGCTGCACAGAATACCATGAGTTCAAACATTGGAACTACGAAAGCAGGCATGTTTCTGGACCATTCGAAAGCTGGTTTACCACCAATATTCTGAGGCCAATCGCGAATCATGGTATAATAAGTAACCAAGATACCAATGGTTACACCATATACTGCGTAAATAAATGCAGCATCGGAAATTCTGGTCTTTTTTAACCCTAAAGCTTTGTCAAGACCATGAACCGGAAACGGAGTGTACACTTCGTCAATTTTGATTCCTTTATCATTGAAGGCATGTACGCCGTTCAACAAATCGTCATCATCGGCATAAATACCGTAAACTTTTTTAGTGGTGCTCATCTTCTTCTTCTTTTGCTTTATAAGTTTCACCTGAGATTTTCAAAATAGTCTTCAATTCGGCCTGAGCAATTACAGGGAATGTTCTGGCGTAGAGTAAGAATAACACTCCGAAGAAGCCTATTGTTCCGAGGAATACTCCTACGTCAATAATTGTCGGCTTAAACATCGTCCAGGAACTTGGTAAGTAATCTCTTGAGATATTGATTACGATAATATCGAATCTTTCAAACCACATCCCGATGTTGATGATTAATGCGATGATAAATGTAGCCATAATATTTGTACGGATCTTCTTGAACCAGAACAAAGCAGGAATTACAAGGTTACAGATAATCAATGCCCAGAATGCCCACCAGTAAGGGCCTGTTGCCGCACCCGGAGACAGGTAAACGAAATCTTCATATCTTGAACCTGAGTACCATGCGATGAAATATTCGCAGGCATAAGCTACAGTTACCATTCCACCGGTTACGATGATTACAATATTCATGATTTCGATATGATACATGGTAATGTAATCTTCTAAATGTGCCACTTTTCTGGCAACAAGCAACAGGGTTTGTACCATTGCAAATCCCGAGAAAATTGCTCCCGCAACAAAGTATGGAGGATAGATGGTGGAGTGCCATCCCTTAATCACCGAAGTAGCAAAGTCGAAAGATACCGTGGTGTGTACCGAGAATACAAGCGGTGTTGCCAAACCTGCCAAAACGAGTGATAATTCCTCGAATCTTTGCCAGTGTTTTGCTTTACCACCCCAACCGAAAGCCAGGAATGTATAAATTCGTTTGGTCCAAGGGGTTTTTGCACGGTCTCTGATCATCGCAAAGTCAGGGATTAATCCCATAAACCAGAAAACGGTGGATACAGAGAAATACGTTGAAATTGCAAATACGTCCCAAAGCAGCGGCGAGTTAAAGTTCGTCCAAAGAGAACCGAACTGGTTTGGTAAAGGAAAAACCCAATATCCTACCCATACTCTACCCATGTGAATTACCGGGAAAATTGCTGCCTGCACAACGGCGAAGATCGTCATTGCTTCTGCGGAGCGGTTTACCGACATTCTCCATCTTTGTCTAAATAAAAGGAGAACTGCAGAAATTAAGGTTCCGGCGTGACCGATACCTACCCACCAAACAAAGTTGGTAATATCCCATCCCCAGTTGTTGGTTCTGTTAAGTCCCCAGGCACCGATACCGGTACCAATGGTGTACGCGATACAGCCAAATCCGTAGATGAATAGTGTTAAAGCTATCCAAAAGGAAACCCACCATAATTTTCCTGCGCGTTCCTCGATAGGTCTTGCGATATCTTCTGTGATATCGTGATAAGTCTTATGACCAATAATTAAAGGTTCCCTTATCGGAGCTTCGTAATGTCCTGACATTTTTTACCTATTTATTATTTAAACATTTTGTTCTTTTCTGTTTCTCACTTTGGTGTGGTAGAAAACGTTTGGTTTTGTACCAATCTCCTCAAGCAACGTATATCTTCTGTTAGAGCTGTATAATGCTCTTACTTCAGAAGTTTTGTCGTTCATATCACCAAACTTCATAGCTCCTGTAGAACAAGCATTCACACAAGCTGTAGAGAATTCTCCGTCTTTTACTGTTCTGCCTTCTTTCTTAGCTTCTAGAATTGTTTTCTGTGTCATCTGAATACACATTGAACATTTCTCCATTACCCCTCTGGTTCTTACAACAACATCCGGGTTCAGCACCATTCTTCCTAAATCGTTATTTTGATTGAAGTCGAATTTATCATTAAGGTTATAAGTAAACCAGTTGAAACGACGAACTTTATACGGACAGTTGTTCGCACAGTATCTTGTACCGATACATCTGTTGTAAGCCATTTGGTTTTGCCCCTGCTTACCGTGTGATGTTGCCGCAACCGGACAAACAGTTTCGCAAGGCGCGTGGTTACAGTGCTGACACATTACCGGCTGAAAAATCACATCCGGGTTATCTGCAGGGTGGTTAAGAATACCGCTGTCCTTATCGAAAGCGTGACCATACATTCCTGGTACATCAAGATCTGCAGAAACTGCTTCTTCCTGAGAAAGTTTGCTGTCTTTGTTCTTATCCATTTCCGCAGGAACGTTGGTAGAATAGTAACGGTCGATTCTCAACCAATACATATCTCTTGACATTCTTACTTCTTCCTTACCTACAACCGGAACGTTGTTTTCTGCCTGACAGGCAATGATACACGCACCACATCCGGTACAGGAGTTCAAGTCTACAGAAAGATTAAAGTGTGGACCATCGGTATCATCAAATGAATCCCAAAGATCTACTTTCTCCGCAGGCAGTGCTCCACCAATGGTATGATATTCTAAAGGCTTGTTCCATCCTAATTTTTCGTCATCAAATTTCACGTTGAGGAAGGTATCCAAAGGAACTTCTCTTGCGATATCGTAACGTCCCATTAAGGTATTTTGAAGCTGCATTCCGGCAAACTCATGATCACCACCAGTTTTTTCGATTTTTACATTCGATAAAACAGAATTTGAACCGTCGAATAAAGGATATGCATTTACTCCTGTTTCTGCTACTTTACCTGAATCTTTTTTACCGTAACCCAGCGCAAGGCCCATAGAACCTTCTGCCTGACCAGGCTGTACAAAAACAGGTACGTCTTTAATAGTAATACCATTTACAGTAAGATTTACCAGTGATCCATCCAACTGCATTCTTGCATTCAGATCATTATCTAAACCTAATTTTTCGGCATCTTTAGGAGAAACTGTCAGATAGTTATCCCAAGAAATTCTGGTGATAGGATCCGGTAATTCCTGCAACCAAGGGTTATTGGCCTGGGTTCCGTCTCCCATAGAAGTTTTGGTGTAAAGAACCAATTCTAAATCAGATGCTTTAAAGCTGTTTAATTCTGTGGCAGCCTGTGCAGCATTTCCGCCTGTATAAGAAAGAGAGCCGATCACGCTTCCTCCTTCAACTACACCATTGTAAAGTGCCTTGTTGAAAGGAGTTCCACCGATGAAAGTGGCCGCATTCGCTTTTAAATAATCGTAATAGTTATTGGCAGCATTATTTTTCCCGTTCATCCAAACCAATAAGGATTCTTCAATCTGTCTTGATTTGTAAATTTTCTGGATGGTTGGCTGCATTAAGGTGTAAATACCAGTCTGAGGTGCCATATCTCCCCAGGATTCTAGCCAGTTGGCAACAGGAATTACCGCTTTCGCTGCTTTGTACATTTCGTTTTTCTTGTCGGCAACAGCAACCACTACAGGTACTTTTGCTACAAGTTTCTTGAAATCTTCACCTTTGTTGTTGGAGTAAATCGGGTTTACATTGTTGGCGATCAATACACCCACCTGCCCTGCATTCATCCAAGCTAAAAATTCCTGATATCTTGCTGCATCAAATTCTTTCAGGAAGTTTGCTTTTCCTGTAAAGGCTTTGGATGCTAATTTCTGATTGATTAAGTGTGCTAAAACGTGAGCGGCTTTGGAGCCGTCAGCAAACACCACTGCATCGCTACCTTTTTCCTGAAGTTCTTTTACGATTGCTGCCGCCTCCTTACTTACAGAACCACCGTTCAGTCCGTTATAAACTTCAACTAAAACTTTATTTACTGCACTTGGCTTAAGCTTTATTCTTGTATCAGCGTTGGCCCCGGTTAAAGACATATTCGATTCGATCTGGATGTGTCTCAACATATCCGGTCCTGGCTTTCTTGCCGCAGCGTAAGAAGTTTCTAAAGAACTTCCGTTATAATCTCCTAAGAAATCTGCCTGGAAAGAAACGACCAATTGCGTCCCAGTTAAATCGTAAACTGGCAATGCTCTTTGTCCGAAAACTTCCTGAGCTGCATCTAAAGCTGCGGTATGAGGAACTGCATCGTAAGTTACAAGTTCAGCTGTAGGATATTTCGCCTTGAAATCAGTAAATAACTTCTTGAATGTTGGCGACGCGTAAGAATGTGATAAAAGAACAATTTTCTTACCTCCGGCCTGTGCATCCGCTAAACCTTTCAGTACGAAATCATCAACTTTGTCGAAAGTTTCGTCTTTACCGTTAAGTTTCGGCTGCTTTACTTTATCATTGTCGTAAAGTGAAAGTACCGCTGCCTGTGCTCTTGCATTGGTTTTACCCAATTCTTTTGCTAACGGATTCGGTTCAATTTTGATGGGTCTACCTTCTCTGGTTTTAACTAAAACACTTGCGAAGTCGTAACCGTCAAAATATGTAGTTGCATAATAATTGGGAACACCAGGGATAATTTCGTGGGGTTTTACTACGTAAGGAATGGTTTTAATCACCGGAGCCTCACAAGCGGCCAAAGTAACAGCAGCAGTAGAGAATCCTAAAAGTTTCAGGAAATCTCTTCTGGATGATCCTGATTCTTTTGATTTTTCACCTCCTAATAATTCACCCACAGGAATTTCGTCCTGAAATTCTTTAAGAGCCAGCCTGGAGTTTAGGCTTGGATCTTTCAGTTCGTGAATACTTCTGAATTTTATTTTATTTGAAGCCATTGATACTTCTAATTTTTGTTATTAATAATGACATTTACCACACTCAAGACCTCCAATCGCATCTACGGTAATTTTAGTACCTGAACCATACTGTTTTTTCAGTTTGTCGTGTAGATTTTTGAAGTATTCTTTATTATAACCGTTGTTCATATCAACTTCTGTTGTTCTGTGACACTCGATACACCAACCCATGGTGAAATCGTTTGCCATCTGCACCACGTTCATGGTATCAACCTGCCCGTGACAAGCTTTACAAACAACATCAATTTTCGCTTCAGGATTCTTTTTGTTGTGGGAGCTGATGATTGCCTGCTCGCCCGCAACTACGTGCTGAGAGTGATCGAAGTACACAAAATCCGGCATGTTGTGGATCCTCACCCATTCTACAGGTTGTGTTTTACCTGTATACTGCTGTGATGCTGGATCCCAGCCTGTTGCCGCGTAGATTTTTTGAATTTCGCCGTCGTAGAATGCCTTGTCTTTTCCTGGCTCCATGTATTTACCGTTGTATTCAGAAATGGTACGGTGACAGTTCATACAAACGTTCATGGAAGGAATTTCAGAAACTTTACCATACTTGGCTGAAGAGTGACAAAGCTGACAGTCGATTTTATTTTCACCTGCGTGAATTTTGTGAGAGAAGTAAATTGGCTGTTCCGGTTTATAACCCTTATAAACACCTATCCACATCAGCCAATTCCAGATTCCGTAAGCTGCTAAAATACCCAGAAGCACAAGAACTCCTTTTCCTACGTAGTGGTATTTTCTGTAAAGATCGCCAAGAGAAACCGCTCTGTTTGCGTTGAGTTCGGTAAGCTCTTCACTTTGCTGAAGTTTTACCAGCTGCTGAAGTTTTAGAAGCAACCAAAGCAACAATGCACCGATAGCTACTAATGAAATAAGTATGATTTTCGAGTTTACTGATTCCTTTTTCGCAGCCTCTAAAGCAGCCATAGAATTGGCATCTGCTCCAGCTCCGGTTGCCGCAGCATCTGCCGCTGCCGGCTCTGCCGCAGGAGGATTGGTAGTATACTCTAAAATGTCATTGATGTCCTGATCTGTAAGATTAGGAAAAGGAAGCATCTCCGTTTTGTTAAACTTCTCGTAAACTTCGATAGCGTACTTATCGCCCGATTCGCGCAGGGATTTATTGTCCTTAATCCACTTATGCAGCCAATCTGTGTCGAGATTCTGCTCTTTTTTAAGTCTGTCTACTACGCCACCTAAGGCAGGACCAACAAGTTGCTTGTCTAATGCGTGACACGCGGTACAGTTAGCTTTGAAAAGCTTTTCACCGTTTTTCGCATCTCCTTGAGCGTAAATAGAAGCACTGGTCGACAGCAATAGACCTATTGCGATAAGACCCCTCTTGTAATGCTTTCTCCAACTAATCATTTATAAAATCTTGGGTTAGTAAAATATTTGAGTTTACTTTTCAATTGGGCAAAAATAAGACTTTTAACAGAAATTTAACGGCAGAATAAAAGCCCTTTTGGCATATTTAGTTAATTTGTATTAATTCTAAATAGCAAATGTTGGTATAATTTTTATTTGTTATAAATTTGCCTAAAATAAATCTTAATGAACCGTATTCTTAAAATAATTCCTGTAATTTTTCTGTTAGCAATTAATAATCTTGATGCACAGCAAGTTGTAAAAAACGACACCATTTCAGGAACTCCGCTTTCTATATCAATGGATAAAAAAGTCGATGACCTTCTGGAAAATCTAGAGGAAAAGTGCCTTACCGGGAACTCATCAAAAAATGACGCCCCTAAAACAACAGTCCCCAAAATAGTAGTGCCGGAAAAAGAACTCACACAAGCTGAAATCTGCCGCAGAAACCCAAGAATCATGGGATATAAAATTCAGTTGGCCGTTGTAAAAAGCAATGAAGAAGCCAGAGAAGTTGGAATGTTTTTCCGAAGAAGATTCCCGAATATGAAAGTTGAAATTGATGCTTCGCTGAGGCCGAACTATAAAGTAATGGCCGGGAGTTATCTTACAAAACAGAGTGCAGCAGCCGATTTGGCCAAAGTACGCGCACATTTTAAATCCGCAATTGCAATTCAGTACAGGGTGTTCTGCGTTGAAGCAAAATAATTTTCAATAAAACAAAAAAGCTCCGTTTAATTCCGGAGCTTTTTTTTGTTCTTAATTTTTCACCAGGAGACGGAAGCCTTCACCATGTACATTAATGATTTCCAGACCTTCGTCATCACGTAAAAGTTTTCTAAGTTTAGCGATATACACATCCATACTTCTGGCGGTGAAATAATTCTCTTTCTTCCATATTTTTCGTAACGCCAGATCTCTCGGCATGAAATCGTTACGGTGCATACAAAGTAGTTTCAGCAATTCGTTTTCTTTCGGCGAAAGCTTGTACTCATTATCACCCACTCTCAACTGACGCAGCATTGAATCGAAGAAAATATTACTGATCTTGAACTGCTCCTGCTCATCATCTTCCAGTATTGCGCTTCTCTGAAGAATTGCTTTGATTTTATAAAGCAAAAGCTCCGTATCAAAAGGTTTTGTAATATAGTCGTCTGCGCCAAGCTGGTAACCTTTCAGAATATCTTCACGCATGTTTCTTGCGGTGAGGAAAATGATCGGTGTGTTTTTATCAATTCTTTTTACGTCTTCCGCCAGACTAAAACCATCTTTTTTAGGCATCATGACATCAAAAATACAGATATCGAATTCGTTTTCTGTGAATTCCTTCAAACCCTGCTCACCATCGGTTGCTAGGGTAACTTCAAAATTATTTATGGTTAAATAATCCTTTAAAACAGCACCAAAACTTTGGTCGTCTTCTACTAATAAGATTCTGTTGCTCATAATTTATTTATTTTTATTTCTTTGATGAGGGTAAATATTGTAGCCCCACATTATATTAATATTTTATCAGTGGACCATCGGTAGCTTTATGGTAAAGGTACTTCCCTTCCCTTTCTGCGATTCTACAAGGATCTGACCTTTGTGGAGTTCCACGATTTTTTTCACATAAGAAAGTCCGAGACCCTGGCCTTTTACATTGTGAATATTCCCGGTTTCCTCGCGGAAAAATTTCTCGAAAATCCGCGTTTTATTATCCATATCCATTCCCATTCCCTTGTCGGAAATTTCTACAACATAAAAATTGCCTTCATTTCTTGTCTTTACTTTAATCTGAGGTGCGTCGGGAGAATATTTATTGGCATTGTCGAGCAGATTAACCAACGCATTCGATATATGAAATTCATCGATTTTAAAAGTGTACTTGCTGGTATTGAATTCCTGGGTTAACGTACCGTTTCTCTGCGCAACAATAAGCCCGAAAGATTCAGAAATTTCTTTAATCAAAGCCCTTACATCGGTTTCTTTCAGAAAAAGCTGTACTTCATTCCGCTCTAATTTCGACATGTTCAGGACATTTTCGACCTGCTTTTTCATCCTGAGATTTTCCTGTTTAATCAACCCCGAATAATATTTTACTTTTTCAGGATTTGTTGCAATCTTGTCGTTGGCCAAAGAATCGGTCGCAACAGAAATTGTTGCCAAAGGTGTTTTAAACTCATGGGACATATTATTGATAAAATCCGTCTTTACATCCGCAATTTTTTTCTGGCGCATCATATAATTAATCGAAATGATGTAAATCCCCAAAATGGTAAGAAGCGACATGAACGTACCCAAAAGCATCGGTAAATTGTTCTTTGCCAGTGAGTAATCTTTTCGGGGGAAAACAAGTGCAAGCGTATATAGCGTACGTTCCTTACTATCGGTAAAGAGCGGATAAGTGTAATTGCTTTTATCTTTCTGGTCGATGTATATATCGTTTACAACTTTGGTCATTGCATTTTTCTTATCCATTACTGCAAAGCCAAATTTTGTATTTAAACCATTAAGCTTCAACTCTTTAGATAAAACCGAATCTAGAGCTGCTATATCCACTCTTTTTTCAATTGGAAGGTTCGAGGCGCTTAACTTTACAAACTGCCGCAACGCATAAGTATTATTGCTGATATCTTTGGATAATTGCGCAGTTAAAGGCTCGGCGGTATTATTTTTTTTAATTTTAAGAATACCTTCGTCGGTATAAAGTTTTGTAAGCTGCAAACTGTCACCTTTTGAAGAAATCGGAAAGTTTTGACTTTCGACAATACTTTTCTGGAAAGTTATTGTAGTTCTGTTCGCCGAATCCGAATTCTGCTGAATATAGGTCTGGGTAGGGAGATTACTGCTGTCAACTACTGTTTTTCCAAAGTTCTTATTGTCTATATTTAGATATTTCTCCACTTCCATCTCCTGAGCTTTCAGAGCGGAGGATTCTAAAGCAGAGTAAACTTTGTTAGAAAAATCCTGGTTGAGCGCAGAGTACAGTTCTTTAATCCAGTAAAGCTGAAGCGTGACGAACACAATCATAGAAATGGTCATCAGCACAGAAATGAAAGGAATAAACTTATTGTTCATTATAGAATTTTAATTTGAATTGTTAAAATTAATCATTTTAAGAATATAATAACAAGAAAACAACATAAATATTGTTTTTAATTTCTTAAAAAAACTCCTTTTAACAAAATATAAGTATTGCCAAAAGGTTTGTAAGCCCTCTGATATACTTTTAAAAATATTCTTTTACATTTGTTTTAAAATTACTCTAATGGAATCCAACACTGTTTTCAATAAAGATTTTGATGCTGCCAGCGTTTTCGTAATGAAAGTTTATGATGCCGATGTTTCCATAATATGGAATCATTTTACAAAGCAGGAACTCCTTGACCAGTGGTGGGCGCCAAAACCGTGGAAATGCGAAACCCAAAATCTGGATTTTAAAGAAGGCGGAAGATGGAATTATGCGATGGTTGGCCCGGAAAACGAAAAACAATACGCCGGCGCCGAATACCACGAAATCACTTTTCACAGAAGTTTCGACTGGACTGACTTCTTTACTGATGCAGAAGGCAATATCGACCAAAATTTTCCCTCTGTAAAATGGCTTTTAGGCTTTACCGGTATTGACGAAGGAACAAAACTTACCGTGAACATTCATTTTAATTCTGAAGCAGACATGAAAAAAATCCTGGATCTGGGATTCGAAGAAGGTTTTACAGCCTGTCTTTCCCAACTGGAAGAGCTTATAAAATAAAAAAGACCAATCTTTAAATTGGTCCCTTTACTATTTAAAAAGTTCTTCGTCCATAAAATACTGAATGATCGCTTTTTTCATTAAAATCTGCTGCTCATTAGGTTTTAGTTCCGGCAACTGTTCGAGTTCTTCAAAGTGAGGATAGCCGTCATCATCGTAGTGAGAGAACTTATAGTATCCGAACGGCTCCAGAAGTCTGCAAACCGCAATATGTAAAATATTTAGTTTGTCATCTTTTGTATATTTCTGCTGTCCGCTGCCCAGTTCCTGAACGCCGATTAAAAACAGAATCGTATCAATCTGCGGATGCTTGTCTGTATCGAAATTTTCAACGAAAAAAGCCTCTACTTCTTCCCAAAGTTGGCTGTCGGTTTTATTTTCCATCAATTTTATTTTCCAGTTTTAAAATAAAGGCATATTCCAGCGCGTCTTCCTTTAATGACTCAAATCTTCCGGAAGCGCCGCCGTGCCCCGCGCTCATATCGGTTTTGAAAAGAAGCAAATTATCATCGGTTTTCAGTTCGCGGAGTTTGGCAGTCCATTTTGCCGGTTCCCAATACTGTACTTGCGAATCGTGCAAACCAGTTGTAATCAGTATATTCGGATAATTTTTAGCTTCCACATTATCATAAGGCGAATACGATTTCATGTAATCGTAATACTTTTTCTTCTTCGGATTTCCCCATTCATCAAATTCCCCGGTTGTTAAAGGAATTGTTTCGTCCAACATCGTGGTAACCACATCTACAAAAGGAACCTGTGCAATAATCCCGTTGAAAAGTGCTGGTTCTTCATTCATCACCGCTCCCACAAGAAGTCCGCCGGCGCTTCCTCCCATCGCATACAGATGCTTTTCTGAAGTGTAATTTTCAGAAATTAAATATTTTGCAGCATCAATAAAATCGTAGAACGTATTTTTTTTCTTAAGCATTTTCCCGTTTTCGTACCATTCGCGCCCTAAATATTCGCCACCGCGGATGTGTGCAATCGCATACACAAAACCACGATCCAAAATCGAAAGCCGTACATTAGAAAAACTGGCATCTACCGTGTGTCCGTAACTTCCATAACCATAGAGCAAAAGCGGAGTTTCAGAACATTTAGGCGTGTCTTTATGATAAACGAGGGAAATCGGAATATGGTTTTTCCCGTCACGGGAAGGTGCCCAAATTCTTTCTGAAATATAATTTTCAGGGAAAAATTTTCCACCCAAAACTTCATGTTGTTTCAAAACCTGCGAAGTTTTCTCCTTCATATCGTACTCGATGGTGGAATTCGGCTTCGTTAAAGAAGTGTAGCCAAAACGGAGTTTCGTGGTATCAAATTCAAGATTTAAGCCGATATAAGCGGTATATGTTGGATCCGAAAATTCTAAATAATGAGAATTTCCGGTGCTGTTTTCGATTATTTTAATTTGAAGAAGACCTTCTGTTCTTTCTTCCAGCACAAAATAATCTTTAAAAATTTCAAAACCTTCGAGCAGCGTTTCTTTTCGGTGTGGGATTACGTCTTCCCAATTTTCAATTCCGGGATTTGCAACTTTTGTTTTTACGATTTTAAAATTGGTAGCGTCATCCGCATTGGTGATGATATAAAATTCATCCTCGTAATGTTCCACAGAATATTCAAGATCTTCTGTTCTTGGCTGAATGACCTTCCATTCCGAAAAAACATCGCCTGCAGGAATAAAATGCATCTCATCGGTAACCGAACTCGAACTAGAGATAAAAATATACTCCAAAGACTTTGTTTTGAAGATGTTAACGTCGAACGCTTCATCTTTTTCATGAAAAATCAGGACATCATGTTCATAAGGTGTTCCCAGTTGGTGTCTGAAAACCTGGAACGCGCGCAGATTCTCGTCTTTTCTGGTATAGAAAACGTGCTTATTGTCGTTTGCCCAAACCGCTTTGCCCGTGGTATTGGGAATTTGTTCACCAAAGAGTTCGCCGGTTTCCAGATTTTTGAAACTTAGGGTATAAATTCTTCTTCCAACATTATCCGTGGAGAAACTCATGAGTTTGTTATCCGGCGAAACTGCAACGCTGCCTACTTCCAGAAAACTTTCGTCTTCCGCCAGAATATTTACATCGAGTAAAATTTTCTCTTCATGATCCAGCGTCTGGAATTTCCGGCTGAAAATAGGATATTCTTTTCCTTTTTCGAATCTTACAATATACCAGTATTTATTAAAAAAATAAGGTAAACTTTGGTCATCTTCCTTGTAACGTGCTTTCATCTCATCAAAAAGCAGCTGCTGAAACTCTTCGGTATCCTTCATCATAAAATCGCAGTACGCATTTTCCGCATTCAGATAATCGGTGACTTCCGGATTTTCTCTTTCGTTCATCCAGAAATAATCATCAGCCCTTTTATCGCCGTGAATTTCGAGGATTTTATGTATTTTTTTTGCTTTGGGAGCGTTCATTTTTGTAATGAGATTGTGTATAATTTGCCTGCAAAAAGCCCGCAAAGTTAAGATTAATTAAAAACAAAACCATCTTTAACGAAGAAAGACGGTTTTAAAATAAGATATAGAATCCAGGTTCTATTTGTTCATCTGACGGATGTATTTCTCTATGGCCATCGTCATGGACGGTGTTTCTTTACTCGGCGCCATCACATCAACTCTTAACCCAGCTTCTTTGGCTGCCTGCTCAGTCGTAGTACCAAAAACAGCTATTTTAGTATCTTTCTGTTCGAAGTTTTCAAAGTTCTTTCCTAAAGACCTTATTCCCTGTGGGCTGAAGAATACCAGCATGTCGTATTCCTTCACACTAATATCGGTAAGGTCACTGCAAACGGTGCGGTACATGGTCGCTCTCGTCCATTCGATAGGCGCAGAATCCAGCACTTTCACAACATCCGGGCTTAGCACATCTGCTGCCGGAAGTAAGTATTTTTCTGAAGGAAATTTCTTGAAAAGCGGCAATAAATCAGCAAATGTTTTTTCACCGAAAGAAATTTTTCTTTTTCTGTAAACGATGTGTTTCTGAAGGTAATTTGCGATGGCTTCAGACTGGCAAATGTACCGCATCGAATCGGGTACCGTAAACCGCATTTCTTCTGCAAGACGGAAGTAATGATCCACTGCATTTTTACTTGTAAAAATAATTCCTGTGTATTGCGCGAGATCGATTTTTTGGGCTCTAAGCTCCTTAGCATCAACACCTTCAACATGAATAAATGGCCGGAAATCTATTTTGATTTTTTCTTTTTTGGCCATCTCCAGATAAGGTGAAGATTCATTGGGCGCGGGTTGTGATACGAGGATCGATTTTATTTTCATCATCAAAATATTAAAAAAACAAGAGTTTCCAAAGTACCAAAACAGGTACTATTTGGAGGGTGCAAATATACAAAAATTTATAATACCATTTTTCGGGCAATATACTGCTGGGGTGGAAAACATAGAAGAACTGTTTGAACAAAAAGGCAAATGCAAATACAGCCAGATATACATCAAGCATCAGAAATTTATCGAAAAGATAAAAAAACTGAAGCACAATCAAGATCATTATGAGTATCGAAAAACTGAAATAAAACTTTGAGGCACTGAAGTAGAAAACTTCCCACTTTTTCGTCGTTCCCGTACCTGCAAAATACAGGTAGGTGAAAATGTTTTTCAGGAAGTAAAATACGGATATACTGGCAAAAGTAAACCCGAATTTATTCAGTTCGTAGCCGGAGAACTGAAAATCTGTAATTTTTTGTGGCACTACCGGTATATTCTGTGACACGAAAACAGACAGCACCAGGGTAAAAACAAAACTGATGATGATCCAGCTCAGAAAATTATTCGTAGAGTCGGCAAATTTCTGCAGCAGAAACTCGGTCACCGAAGAGTCCCGCCGCAACGATAAAAGCATGAAAATATAGAGGAAAATGCAGCTTACCAGGATAATTACTACCCAATCATTATGCTGTACAATTCTTACCAATTTGTATTTTTTTGCAAAAATAAGCAAATAAAGCAAAGTTTAACCGCAATTTTCAGGCAATTGAAAACCCAGTATTATCTCGTAAAGAATAGCAAAAAATTTAAGCCGGAAAAGTTTATCTTTGCAAATTAATTTGTAGGATGAAGAAACTCGTCATTATCCCCACTTACAACGAAAAGGAAAACATCGAAAATATTATTTCAGCGGTCTTCGCTTTGGAAGAGGATTTTCATGTTCTTATCGTTGATGATTCTTCACCCGACGGTACGGCAGAAATTGTAAAAAATCTGCAGAAAATTTATCCTCACGAGCTTCATCTAAGCATCCGAAAGGTGAAAGACGGGTTGGGACAAGCCTACATACATGGTTTTAAATGGGCGCTTCAGAATAATTTCGATTATATTTTCGAAATGGATGCCGATTTTTCACACAATCCAAAAGATCTTAACCGTCTTTACGAAGCCTGCCTAAAAAATGACATGAGCATTGGCTCCCGGTATTCAAAAGGTGTAAATGTAGTCAACTGGCCAATGGGCCGCGTTTTACTCTCTTATTTCGCCTCCAAATACGTAAGATTTATTTTAGGAATTCCGGTTCACGACACTACCGCAGGTTTTGTCTGCTTCTCCAGAAAAGTTCTTGAAGAAATCGGTTTGGATGATATTAAACTTAAAGGTTACGGATTTCAGATCGAAATGAAATTCCGTGCATTCAAAAAAGGATTTAAAATTGTGGAAGTTCCCATCATATTCACCAACAGAGAGCTGGGCGAAAGCAAAATGAACGGCGGGATTATTCATGAAGCGGTTTTTGGAGTTTTAAACCTGAAATGGAAATCTATCATAGGAAAATTATGAAAAATTTCTTTTTAATATTATTTTCGATTTTGGTCATGAGTTGCTCACAGCTGATTGATCCTCCGAAAAATCTTATTCCAAAAGACGAGATGTCCGAAATTATTGCTGAGTTTGCGGTGAATGACCAGTTCAACAACTTGCTTCCGCAGTCTGATTTGGAAAACGCCACCCGTTTTGTATTGAAAAACAAAAAGGTAAAAGCCAGTGATTTTACCGAAAGCTATAAATATTATATCGCATCGGGAGATTTAGAAGAAATCCTGAACGATGCACAAAAAATAATCGTTGCCAAAGATCCTGCAGCAAAAGATTATATCGATAAAAATGTAAAAGAAAACCAGAACGTACCTGCGTTTGCAAGATAAAATTATGTCTTTATTTTTCGAAATTAATAATACCACAACCGGCAAAGCACGCGCCGGAACCATTTCTACAGACCACGGCACCATACAGACGCCGATTTTCATGCCGGTAGGCACCGTGGCTTCAGTTAAAACGGTGCACCAGCGCGAACTGCGCGATGACATTAAAGCCCAGATTATTTTGGGAAATACTTACCATCTTAATTTACGTCCAAAAATGGATATTATGCAGGCCGCCGGAGGACTGCACAAATTCATGAACTGGGAATTGCCGATTCTTACCGATTCCGGAGGTTATCAGGTTTTTTCTTTGTCGAAATCGAGAAAATTAACCGAAGAAGGCGTAAAATTCAAATCGCATATCGACGGAAGTGCACACTTTATTTCTCCGGAAAAATCTATGGAAATCCAGAGACAGATTGGTGCGGATATTTTCATGGCGTTTGATGAATGCACCCCTTATCCGTGCGAATACAATCTTGCAAAAGATTCCATGGAAATGACCCACCGCTGGCTGAAAAGATGCATCGATTGGACCGAAGAAAACCCTGAAATTTACGGTCACAAACAAAGACTTTTCCCAATTGTTCAGGGATCTACATATTCTGATTTAAGAAAAGCTTCGGCAGAATTTATTTCTGAACAGAATGCTGAAGGAAACGCGATCGGCGGACTTTCAGTTGGCGAACCCGAAGAAGAAATGTACCGCATCACCGATGAAGTAACCGATATTTTACCTAAAAATAAACCCCGTTATCTTATGGGTGTTGGTACACCGTGGAACATTTTGGAGTCAATTGGACTGGGAGTTGATATGATGGACTGTGTGATGCCAACCAGAAACGCCAGAAACGCCATGCTTTTTACCTGGCAAGGCGTAATGAACATGAAAAACGAAAAATGGAAATACGATTTTTCGCCGCTGGATGAATTCGGGACCAGTTACGTAGATTCAGAATATTCCAAGGCGTATGTGAGACATTTATTTGTCGCGAAGGAATATCTTGCAAAACAGATTGCATCGGTACACAATTTGGCTTTTTACCTCGATTTGGTAAGAGTTGCGCGGCAACACATTATCGCAGGCGATTTCTACGAATGGAAAGATTCAGTAGTTCCTGTATTGAAACAGAGACTCTAATATAATTTGGCTTTTATGAAAATCATCGATCTGTATATCATCAAAAAATACCTGGGAACTTTTGGTTTCATGCTGGGACTTTTGACGATTATTGTACTGATTATCGATGTGCAGGCAAAAGCACCCAGAATTGAATCGAACGGTTTTACGGTTGGCGAATTTTTAATTGATTTTTATCCTTACTGGATCATCAACCTGATCATCACATTCATGTCGATTTTGGTATTTATTTCAGTGATTTTTTTTACTTCAAGAATTGCCAACAATACAGAAATTGTAGCCATCATAAGTTCTGGCGCCAGTTTTCACCGTTTTGCCAGACCTTATTTAATGACTTCAGGCTTTATTGCGGTGCTCGCGCTGCTGATTAATCATTTTGTTTTGCCACTCGCAAATATCAAGAAAAATGAACTCGAGCCTTATACTTACAATGCAAAAAGCCGGGAAGAATTTACCGGAAATGCCGAGATTGCCACCCAACTTTCAAAGACCGAATATATTTTCATTAAAAGCTATAACAAAAAAGAAAAACGCGGTTCTGGATTTATTTATCAAAAATTAGATAAAAACAGAAAACTTATTTACCAGTTAATCGCAAACGAATTTTACTGGGAAAAAGACAAAAAACACTTTGTTCTCAACTCTTATCTCGAAAAAACGATCAATAAAGATGAAACCGAGAAATTAGGCAACGGAGACAGCATGACCAAAAGTTTCGGGCATCCGCCGGAAGAGCTTTTCCCGGACGTGCTTTTAGGGCAAAATAAAACAACACCTGAACTCATAAAATTCATCGACCGCGAAAAAGAAAAAGGCAATGCCAACCTGAACAGCTATCTGAATGAGCTTTATCAAAGAACTTCAATGCCCGTTTCAGTAATCATTCTCACGTTTTTAGGGCTTTCATTATCGTCGCAGAAAAAACGTGGCGGTCTTGGCGTAAATCTCGCAATCGGGATTGCCTTGGCGTTTGTATTTGTATTTTCTTTCGAAGTACTAAAGGTAGTTTCAGAAAACAAAACCCTCCCACCGCTTCTTGCGATGTGGCTTCCCAACATTATTTTCGCGCCTGTGGCACTTTATCTTTATTTTAAAAGAGCCAATCAGTAAAGAAGTTCGATTTCTTTATTGTAGAATTTTTGAAGTCCCTGATTTTCAAGTTCCACCCAAAGAAAACCCTCATCGTCAACATTTCTGATGATGCCATTTTGTCTTATGCCTTTGATTTCAAAAACAGAAACCATTTCCTTCCTGAATAATCTTTGATTAATGTTTTCAAAAAGATCTTCCACGAAAATTTCATTCTTGAACTGTTGCTTAATATACGCAAAAAGTGAATCTGCGACTTTTGTAGCATTCAGCTTTATACCGGTTTGTGTTAGAATAGATCCTGCTTTTGGCAAATGATCAAAATTCTCCTGCAAAATATTCAGTCCAATACCGATGATAAAATAATTTATGCCGCCGAGTGTTTTTTTCTCTGTTAAAATTCCCGCAATCTTCTTATTTTTTATAATGATGTCATTTGGCCACTTTATTTCCACACGATTTTTTGTCATAATGGCAAGAAAATCGGCCAACAGCAAGGCGGTACGGAAATTGAATAAATGATCCTGTGTTTCCAAATGCTGTGCAGGAAGCGCAAGCGTAAACGCCAGATTCAGATTTTCAGCGCATTCCCAGGAATTTCCGTATTGACCTTTTCCCTTGGTTTGATTAAAAGTGTAAACGGCCTGAATATCTGCTTTCGTATGATTCAGAAATCTGAGGATTTCTTCGTTGGTCGATTCACATTCTTTTAAGAAAATTAGGGCCGGCATTTATGAAAACTTTAAGAGTTAGAACGGGCAAATTTGACCCAAATTAAATAAAAAAACAATAAATTTGCAGATTATACAAAATTTTAATGAATAAAATTACAGAAAAACAGTTGCTTACAGACAAAATCGTAGAAGCAATACAAGATACAAAAGGTGAAGATATTATGATTTTCGACCTCTCAACGATCGAAAACTCAGTGGCTCAAACATTTATTATCTGCACCGGAAATTCAAATACGCAGGTATCTGCCATCTCAGGAAACATTCAGAAAAAAGTAAGAAACGACTTGCAGGACAGGCCATGGCATGTGGAAGGAACCGAAAACTCCCTGTGGGTTTTACTCGATTATGTATCGGTTGTAGTGCACGTTTTCCAGAGAGAAACCAGGGCATACTATGATATCGAAGAGCTTTGGGGTGATGCTAAAATTACCAAAATAGAAAATCAATTATAATTTGACGGAATATATTTTTCGTCAAAATTTTTATGAATAAAGATATGAATAACAATAAAGGATTTAACTGGTTTTTTCCGATCGTGATCGCTGCAATACTGCTGATTTTCTTTACGAATATGAACAGCAATTCCAACTCCAATACCTTGGATGAGGAGGGGTTTTATCAGTTATTGCAACAGGGAAAAGTACAGAATATATTAATTTACAAAGATATTGAGAAAGCAGATGTGTTCCTTACAAAAGCTGCCAAAACCGAATTGGCAAACAAACAGGTGTCACAGGATAAAAGCCCTTTCTCAACCTTCGATTTTGCACCCAAACCGGATTACAGTTTAAGCTACGGTGATCTGCAGCTTTTCCTTGAAAAATTTGATAAAATTAAACAGGAAAATCCCGCTTTAACCACTAAAAAAGACTATGGAATCGGCAAAAACCCGATGACGGAACTGCTTTTCACGGCCTTGTTCTGGATTGGTATTATGGCCTTATTCTATTTCGTAATCTTCCGCAAAATGATGGGCGGAGGCGGAGGTGGCGGCGGAGGCCAAATCTTCTCCATCGGTAAATCGAAAGCCAAACTCTTCGACGAAAAAGATAAAATTCAGGTTTCATTTAAAGATGTTGCCGGTCTCGAGGGCGCTAAAGAAGAAGTTCAGGAAGTTGTAGATTTCTTAAAGAACTCAGATAAATACACCAAATTGGGAGGTAAAATTCCGAAAGGAGTTCTTTTGGTAGGTCCTCCGGGAACGGGTAAAACATTATTGGCAAAAGCTGTTGCAGGTGAAGCTAAGGTTCCGTTCTTCTCACTTTCAGGATCAGATTTTGTTGAAATGTTTGTGGGTGTTGGTGCATCAAGAGTGCGTGATTTATTCGCGCAGGCAAAGGCAAAATCTCCTGCAATTATCTTCATCGACGAAATTGATGCAATTGGTAGAGCCCGTGGAAAAGGTAATTTTACAGGTGGTAACGACGAACGCGAAAATACACTGAATCAGCTACTTACAGAAATGGACGGTTTCGGAACTGACACCAATGTAATCATTATGGCAGCAACCAACAGAGCCGACATCTTAGATAAAGCTTTGATGAGAGCCGGCCGATTCGACCGTTCTATTTACGTTGACTTGCCAGAACTTCACGAGAGAAGAGAAATCTTCGATGTTCACCTGGCTAAAATTAAACTCGAGCCAAATATCGACCGCGATTTCCTGGCCAAACAAACTCCGGGATTCAGTGGTGCTGACATTGCCAACCTTTGTAATGAAGCGGCTTTAATCGCCGCCAGAAACGGTCACGAATCTGTAACAAAACAGGATTTTCTTGATGCGATCGACCGAATTATCGGGGGTCTCGAAAAGAAGAACAAAGCCATCAAACCTTCAGAAAAACGCAGAGTAGCCTATCACGAAGCTGGCCATGCAACTATTTCATGGTTAGTAGAGCACGCGGCGCCACTTTTAAAAGTAACGATTGTCCCAAGAGGGCGATCCCTGGGTGCAGCATGGTACCTGCCGGAAGAAAGACAGCTGACCACCACTGAGCAGATGCATGATGAACTTTGTGCAACTTTGGGAGGAAGAGCTGCAGAACAGGCCGTTTTCGGAAATATCTCCACAGGTGCACTTTCAGATCTGGAGCGAGTAACCAAGCAGGCGCAAGCCATGGTTACCATTTATGGACTGAATGATAAGGTCGGTAATATTTCTTACTACGACAGTTCGGGCCAGTCTGAATACAATTTCGGAAAACCTTATTCTGAGCAGACCGCAAAAATGATTGATGAAGAAATTTCAAAAATCATTGAAACCCAATATCAGAGAGCTTTAACTATCCTGACTGAAAACAGGGATAAGCTTGATGCACTCGCGGCAAAACTTCTCGAAAAAGAAGTTATTTTCCGCGAAGACTTAGAAGAAGTTTTCGGCAAGCGTGCCTGGGACCCGGAATTAACGGAACATCCGGTTTCCAATACGCAGCCAGAAATTGAGACTCCCGGTACTGTATTAGGACCGGAATCTAACACTCAGATATAAAAACAGTCCTGATAATTGCCTTTGCAGGTGAATTATCAGGATTTTTTTATTAATTTTATAGCCTGAATAAATATTTTCTATTTTTGTTTAAATATTTACATTAACTAATAGAACTTGAGCCTCTTCAAAAAAATTGTCGGAAAAATACTGAATCAGCCTGAGGATGATGAGAATCAGGATTTGGTAAAACTTGGTGATCAGTTGAAAAACGCTGATCTCGATTACAAGTTTGCGCAACTTTTTACGCATTCCGGAGGTTTTTTTAATTATTGTGGTGACGAGGCAGAAGCGCTTCAAACCCTTAATCATATACTGAAGATTGAAGATATAAAATCTGTGTTCTGCTGGGATCATGATCTTAAGAATTTTCTTGATGTGGTAAAGGTTCCCTACACCACAGAGCTCGAACTTTTTAATGACTGCGCATTTATCACCTGCGAATATTTAATTGCTTATGATGGCAGAATTATGCTTTCTCACAATAATATTCTGCATTATCATTCTTCCAGGCTTCCACAAAAAATTATTATTATGGCCAATGTTTCGCAGATTGTTACCAATCTGAACGATGCGATGGCTAAAATAAAACGCAATGGAAATATCCGAAACCTAACTTCCATCAGCGGCGGAAATTCAAAATTAGATACCCCGAACAAAGACAATACAAAACTTTTCTTACTTTTGCTCGAAGATTAATTTCTTTGAGTTTTTTTAATTCAAAGTTTTAAACCTCTTAACTTATAATCATTCAATTTTGGATAAAAATCTAGTTCAACGCATTTTCGGAGGTGCTTTATATGGCTTGCTGGTCATTCTGTGCACAACACCCTGGGGTGCCAGCCTGATCAATAAAATTTCGCCGGGACTCATTCAGCCACACACGCTTTATTACGGTTTGATCACCATATTTCTTTTTCTGGGAGCCTGGGAATGTGTAAGAATGATGAAATTCAACCCTAAAAGCTGGGAAAAATGGGTGGTATTTCCCATCATCGTTTTTGTTTTTTACCGTTTTTCCAAAAGATACTTTCAACACGGATTTTATTACGACTTCAATTTATCCGAAATACTGGCACTTTCGCTTATCGTAATCGCTGTTATTACTTTATTCCGTTTTTCAAAGGAATTATACTACGACAACGGAAAACTTATTTTCACCGTTATTTACACCGCACTGCCCTTTGGTTTCGCATTAGGGCTACCAAAATTTTCTGTGGTAAACGAAACTTTTACTTTAGAGGTATTCTTTCTGTTCGTTCTGATCTGGAGCAGTGACAGTTTTGCATTTTTCACCGGTAAATTTTTCGGCAAACATAAAATGGCCCCTAAAATTTCTCCCAAAAAAACCTGGGAAGGATTTGCCGGCGGTGTTCTGCTGACTTTGGTTGTCGCTTTTTTCATTGAAAGATTTCATCCCGATCTCCGTGGTAACTGGATTGTTGTAGGATTTTTGGTTTCTGTATTTGCACCGTTTGGTGATTTGGTAGAAAGCCAGCTGAAAAGAAATTTCGGGGTAAAAGATTCAGGAAATGTAATTCCCGGGCACGGCGGAATTCTGGATCGCTTAGACAGTTTTATTATCTGTGCGCCTGTCGTATATTTGTACTTTATTTTAGAAAAATTTATATAAATCCATGAAACTACATAAGGAATCAAAAGGAACCATTATCGTTGCAAGCATCGTATTTGCAGCCGCAGCATTTCTCTCGGTTTATTTTCTTCGGGAGTGGTCGCTGTTGATTATTATTCCGCTTTTAATTATTTATGGTCTTGTATTCTGGTTCTTCAGAGTGCCAAACCGCGATATTCAGGATCATAAAGAAAATGTAATTGCGCCGGTTGACGGTAAAGTGGTGATGATTAAAGAAGTGAATGAAGACGAATTTATTAAAGGGAAAGCCATTCAGGTTTCTATTTTCATGTCTCCGCTCAATGTACACATTTGCCGTTATCCCGTTTCAGGAAAGGTTATTTACAAAAAGTACCATCCGGGGAAATATTTGGTTGCCTGGCACGAAAAATCTTCCACAGAAAACGAAAGAACCACTGTAGCGGTAGAAAGTCTTACCAATCACAAAGTTGTTTTCCGTCAGATTGCAGGTTATGTTGCACGACGAATTGTATTTTACTGTAACGAAGGTGATAACGCAAAAGCCGGCCACGAATTCGGATTTATTAAATTCGGTTCCAGGATGGATGTATTTTTGCCTCTCGATACAGAAATCATCTGTAAAATTGGCGATAAAACCAAAGGCGGAATTGATGTGATTGCAAAGATGAAAGCCTAATTTTGCAGCGCTTCACAAAAAAATAATAGAGTCAGGATTTTTCAGTCTTGGCTTTTTTTGTTATTTTTAAAAACACCAAAATATTTACTCATGAGGATTCTGTCGATTATCTGTTTTATTTTACTGCTGCCTTTCACTTCCTGCACCGACACTGAAAAAGAGAAAAAACTGGAAGAAAGAGAAAACAGCCTTATCCAGAAAGAAAAAGAATTTGCTGCCAAAGAAGATGAATACCGGAATCTACTCGCCATGCGCGACAGCATCATCACTCAGGCAGATTCTGTAGTGGTGAATACATTGCCCGCAAATATCCCTGGAAAATGGAACGGCAAAATGGTTTGTACCGAATCGAACTGCCCGGAACATGCAATTGGTGACCAAAGAACCGATATTTGGGAATTTTCTGAAAACGGAAAAACCGTTCTGGCAAAAGTTACCGACCGATCCGGCAACCTGAAAGTTTATAGCGGCAGTTACAGTGATTCGCAAATTAATCTTCAGTCAAAAGAAGATTCTACTTCGACCCGAAGAACAGAAATTAATCTGATCTGGAATAATCTTCAGGCAAACAGCCTAAAAGGTATCCGCAAGGTAAGCGCAAATAATAACTGTGTCGCGAAATTTACCCTCGAGTTAGAAAAATCAAAAACCAAATTATGATTACCATTCTAAGTGTCGCCAATTTTTCTTTGCCACTGGAAGATCCGGTTCTGAAGTTTTTGGTCGTTTTGATCATCATTCTTTTTGCACCGATTCTGCTGAACAAAATTAAAGTTCCGCACCTGCTTGGGCTCATCATTGCCGGTGCTGTAGTAGGGCCAAACGGTTTTAATATTCTTTCCCGGGACAGCAGTATTGTAGTCACAGGAACAACCGGGCTGCTTTATATTATGTTTTTGGCAGGTCTCGAAATTGATCTTGCCGAATTCAAGAAAAACAAATGGAAAAGTGTAAGTTTTGGCTTTTATACCTTTGCCATTCCGTTTATCCTTGGGATCTTGTCTGCGCATTTTCTGTTTAATTTTTCATGGCTTACTTCTATTGTTTTTGCCAGTATATTTTCTTCGCACACGCTCATTTCCTATCCTATTGTCAGCAAACTCGGCATTGCGAAATCCCTTCCTGTGAATATCACCGTAGGTGGAACAATGATTACTGATATTCTGGCACTTTTGGTGTTGGCAGTCTGTGTAGGAATTACCCAGGGCGAAGTTGATGCCGCATTCTGGACCAAACTTTCGGTTTCGATGGTACTTTTCAGTGCTGTGGTCTTATTCGGTTTTCCGATTGTAGGCCGATGGTTTTTCAAAAAAGTAAATGATAGTATTTCCCAGTATATCTTTGTTCTGGTGATGATTTATCTGGCGGCACTTCTGGCAGAACTGGCTGGTGTAGAAGCTATTATAGGCGCATTTTTCGCAGGTTTGGCGCTAAACAGACTCATTCCTCATACTTCAGCATTAATGAATCGGGTAGAATTTGTAGGAAATGCTATTTTTATTCCTTTTTTCCTCATCAGTGTAGGTATGCTGATCGATTTCAAAATCTTTTTTAAAGACAGCAAAACCATCGAAATTGCTCTTTTAATGACCGTAATCGGAGTGCTTTCGAAATACCTTGCAGCCTTTGCCACTCAAAAAACCTTCCGACTCACAAAAGAACAGGGCGGCGTAATTTTTGGCTTAAGTGCTGCGCATGCCGCCGCAACTCTGGCTATAGTAATGGTTGGATACAACATTATCATTGGGGAAACCGAAGAAGGCCAGCCGATACGTCTTCTGGATGAAAGTGTGCTGAACGGAAGTATTCTTCTCATTTTAGTTTCCTGTACTGTTTCTTCTTTTGTCACCCAGAAAAATGCTCAAAAACTTGTAAAATCAGAGGATGAAAACCCAATTACAGATTCGAATCCGGATGCTGAAAATATTTTACTCGCTGTAAACCATCCGGTTACTGTAGAACCGATGACCAATCTTTCACTCCTTCTTAAGTCAAAAAATAACAAAGAAAATATTTATGTTTTAAACATTATAAGTGAAGAAAAAAACGAATCCTCGAAAAAGAATGCTGAAAAACTTTTGCATCAGGCACAAAACATAGGCGCCGCAGCGGATGTAAAAATTACACCGCTTACAAGATATGATGCCGATGTAATTAAAGGCGTAAATAACGAAATAAAAGAATACGAAATTACGGATTTGATGATTGGTGTAGATCCGGACAAAGGTTTTTCCCAAAGTTTCGTACACAATCTGTACGGCGGATATCTGGATAATATCTCTGCAAACATGCTTGTTTATCACGCTTCGCAGCCCGTTTCTACCATTCAACGGTATTTTGTTATACTTCCTGAAAAAGTACATCTTGAATCCGGATTTTTCCATTCTTTGCTGAAAGTTTGGAATATCGCGAGGAATTCCGGTACGAAAATAGAATTTTACGGGAACGAAAAAACCATCAAAGTCATCGAAAAGATTAGGAAAAAGGTAAATATTGATGCTTCTTTCTACATCTTCAACGACTGGAATGAGATGAAAAGAATCTTCGGAAAAATGAAGGAAAACGATGCCCTGATTTTATTTATGGCGAACCGCGAAATGGTTTCTTTCCTGCCGCAAATGCAGGATGTCCCTAAATATCTCAACGATCATTTTAGGTACAGAAATTATTTGCTGATTTTCCCGTCCAGAAAAACAAAATCCGAATACGAAAAACAGGCCCGCGATATCGGCAATGCTGATGATTTTGTTGAAATTGGTAATATTGTGGGAAAAATTTTTAAATAATTACGCTCATTAATAACAACAAAGACTCAGTACAACACTGAGTCTTTCTTATTTTTTAATTGTGTTTTTTTCTTAAATCGGAACAAATATTACGGCAGCAACTGCAGCCAATCCAACTACAATTGATGAAAAGACATCAAGTTTTCTAGCTTCGCGTACATCAGCTTTTGCGATTACAATATCTTCGCCGGTTTTTGTTTTTCCGTAGATCTGTGTATCATCCTGCTTCAGAACTTCCATTTTGGTTAGTTTACCGTCGTTCGTCTGGAAAGTATACTTCTGGTACAGTTCGAGTGAGTTCTTTTGCATTGGTTTCTGCTGGCTCACAACTCTTGTTTGGCAAGAAGTTACGCTAAGGATGACAAGTAAAGTGAATATTGAAAAGTATTTCTTCATTTTTAAAAAGTTAAGCTGCCCAAAATTAATAAAATAAATGATTACAGAATCATTTCGGGCGGATTATTCCTTAGAATTCAAATCCTGGGCCATCAGCCAGGCTTCGCTCCAGCAGGCCTGAAAATTAAATCCGCCTGTAACAGCATCAATATTAAGCACTTCGCCGGCAATATAAAAATTACTGAGGATTTTAGAAGACATATTCTTAAAATCAACCTCTTTAAGTTCCACGCCGCCAGCAGTTACAAATTCGTCTTTATACGTCGACTTTCCGGAAACTGACATTTCGTTTTCACACAGATTTTGGATGATATTCTGAATTTCTCTGGCAGTAAGATTCGAAATATTTTTCTCTAAATTAACTTTGGAAATCCAAAGAATCCGGTGCCAAAATCGGGTGGTTATATTGTAAATTTTTGAATTTCCTATTGTTTTTTTAGGATTTTGGTTTCTGTAATTTTTAAAGGCTTCTTCAGCATCATCTTTATCCATGCCTAAAAAATTTACGCGAATATGAAAACGGTATTTCAGCGCAGCGAGTTCCCTTGCTTTCCAGGCAGAGATTTTCAGAATTGCCGGACCCGAAAGTCCCCAGTGGGTAATAAGCATCGGTCCCGATTCGTCCATTTTCAATTCCGGGATGGATACTTCAGCATGCGGAAAACTAGTGCCCATCAAATCCTTTAAAACTTCGTTTTTGATATTAAATGTAAAAAGAGAAGGAACCGGTTCTACGATTTTATGACCCAGATTCTGGAGTATTTTCAGTGATTTGGGAGAACTTCCTGTGGTATAAATAATATAGTCAGCAAGATATTCGCCGGAGTTTGTCATGACCAAATACTGTTCATTCTGTCGCTGAATATCTAAAACCACTATTTTTGTTTCGATGTTAAACTTCCTGCTCAGAACTTCATTTACCAGCGTGTCCATAATGGTTTGAGACGAATTGGTTTCCGGGAAAATTCTGTTATCGCTTTCAATTTTCAGTGCAACATTTCTTTTCTCGAACCAATCCATGGTATCTCCCGGCTGAAATTTATGAAATACGCTGAGCAGTTCTTTATTTCCCCGCGGATAAAATCCAACGAGTTCTTTAGGATCAAAACATGCATGCGAAACATTGCATCTTCCGCCTCCGGAAATTTTCACTTTCTGCAGCACATCCGAATTTTGCTCCAAAATGGTAACACTTAATTGGTTAGCGTCCAGATTTGCGGCGCAGAAAAAACCTGCTGCACCGCCTCCGATAATAATAATTTTCTTTTTCTGCATCTTTTAATCTAAAACTTGCCTGAATTCAGTCCGTGGTGGAATGAAAATTTCTGGAGATGCAAAAATACAATTTTTCCAGCCCATGATTAATGCGTAATTTTGTGGCTTTATTTCAAGACGGTGTTTGGGAACAGAACCCTGTTCGCAATAGGGATTGAAATGGAAATCCTTTTTTTGGCGGCAACGCCGGAAAAAGATTGTAATGAAAAGCCCGACCCGAGCTGTGGGTAAAGCCTGGTGAGGGGATTGCCCAAAATATTAAACCTAAAAATATGTCAGTATATCATCATAAATTTGAAGTCCGCTGGAGCGACATTGATGCCAATAAACATCTTGCCAATTCTTCATACGTTCAGTATTGCGCGCAAACCCGAATGGCCTTTATGAACACCCATCAAATGGGACTTAAAGAACTTAGCCGATGGGGAATTGGTCCTGTAATTCTTCATGAAAGATATTCCTTTTTCAAGGAAATTTATGCCGACCAAACCGTATATGTAAGTCTGGAAATTGCCGGAATGTCCGATGATGCAAGCATTTACCAATTTGTTCACAAATTTTATCTTCCGGATGGTACGCATTGTGCGACGTCGGAAGCAACAGGAATCTGGATCGACATGATGCTGAGAAAAACCACTACTCCGCCGGAAGAAATTGTGGAAGTAATGAATGAATTCAGTACCGAAAACACTAAAATTTTAACAAGAGAAGACCTTAGAGCTTTGCCTTTCAAGCCTGAAAATGTGGAAGCGTTCCATAAAAGAGGGACCTTCACCTGGAAAAAAGGCAAAGAGGAAGACTAACCGCTATTTTAGCTGAAAAAATTAAAATTATGCTCGAAGATAAAAGTCCGCAACTTACCCCGATTTCTGCATACGGCGAATTTGGTCTCATTAAACACCTGACCGAAAACTTTAGTTTTGATAATGGTTCTACAGAAGTTTCGATTGGTGATGACGCTGCTGTAATTAATCCCGGAAACCAGCGAGTAGTGGTTACTACCGATGTTTTGGCTGAAGGAGTTCATTTTAATTTAGGTTATGTGCCGCTGAAACATTTGGGCTATAAAGCGGTGGTGGTTAATCTGAGCGATATTGCAGCCATGAATGCTGTTCCCACACAGATTCTTGTTTCTCTCGCAATTTCGAACCGGTTTCCGGTAGAAGCGCTCGAAGAAATTTACGCCGGAATCGCGTTGGCCTGTAAACGTTATAAAGTTGATTTGATTGGCGGCGACACTACAAGTTCCAATTCCGGTTTGGTGATGAGTATTACGGCGATCGGCTTAGAAAATTCAGAGAATATCGTAAAAAGAAATAGTGCAAGACCGAACGATCTACTTGTCGTAACAGGAGATCTGGGCGGTGCGTATCTCGGTTTGCAGATTCTGGAACGCGAGCACGCAGTATTTCTTGCTAATCCGAATATGCAGCCTGAAATGGAAGGTTACGATTATATTCTGGAAAAACAGCTGAAACCGGAAGCGCGGACCGACATCAAAAAGACGTTGGAAGAACTTGGCGTGAAACCAACATCTATGATTGATGTTTCTGATGGCTTATCTTCGGAAATCCTTCATTTGTCGGATCAAAGTAAAGTGGGCTTCCGCCTGTACGAAGAAAAAATCCCAATGGATTCTCTCACGATTTCTACCGCTGAGGAACTGAATCTGAATCCTGCCATGTGCGCCATGAACGGTGGTGAAGATTACGAATTGCTGTTTACCGTAGCACCTGAAGACTTCGAAAAAATCAGGAATCATCCGGATTTCAGCATTATCGGTCATGCCGTGGAAGCGGATCAGGGGAATTATCTGGTGGCAAGAGGCAGTAATGAATTGATTGCACTGAATGCGCAGGGATGGGACGCCTTTTTAAACAAATAAATCATATTTTCTGTCCAACAAATGCTGCAAAAACATTAGGATGAATCAGTTCTTCCAGATTAACGGAAGTATCGCTGGCCACAATTTCAGGTTTATCGAATTTGGTCTCATCAAAGAAAATGAGGCTCCATTCGCCGTTGTTGTATTCCAGATACGATAGATTTTCGATCCAGTCGCCGGAATTCAGGTAACGTACTTTTCCGTTTTTTTTGGTAATTAATCGGTCTGCAGGCTGGTGAATATGCCCGCAGATAACATAATCGTATTTGTTTTCGATGGCAATATCAATGGCTTTTTCTTCAAAATCACCAATAAATTTCACTGCGTTTTTTACGGAATTTTTAATTCTTTTCGAAAGCGAGACTTTTTTCTTTCCCATACTTTCGAGGAGAAAGTTGATCGCGCGATTCACAAGAATCAGCCAGTCGTAACCGATTCCGCCGATTTTCGCAATAATTTTTGCACCGCCTTTTGTGGTGTGATCGAAAATATCGCCGTGGAAGAACCAATGTTTTTTTCCGTTGATTTCCAGAAGATATTTATCCGTCAGAAACAGATTTCCCATCGTTAAATCCGAATATTTCCTCAGGAATTCATCATGATTTCCGGTAATATAGATGATCTGGGTTTCGCTTTTCATCATCCGGAAAAACTCACTCAGCACGGCCATGTGCGAATTCGGAAAATATTTTTTCGAGAACGCCCATCCATCAATGATATCACCGTTCAGAATAAGAAGTCTGGGTTTGATACTTTTCAGATATGCAACCAATTCGGTAGCGTGACAGCCGTAAGTTGCCAAATGAATGTCCGAAAGAACAACGATTTCTACCTCTCTTTTTTCCATTTCAGTTTTTTCAAATTTAATATTTGAATAGGAGATCTTAATTAATTCAAAATTAAATTTCTCTGCTCAAAGTTAAATGAACGGTACAACGGGCTTATTTCAATAAAAAAATCCCCAGTCTTGCGGCTGAGGATTTAATTTATAGTCCGATGATGATCGGGACGCAATAAAATTATGCGTTTGGTTCAATAGATACGAAAGATCTGTTGTTTTGTTTCTTTCTGAAAACTACTTTTCCGTCAACTAATGCGTGCAGCGTGTGGTCTTTACCCATTCCCACGTTTTCACCTGGGTGGTGTTGTGTACCTCTCTGTCTCACGATGATGTTTCCGGCAATAGCTTCCTGACCTCCGAAAATCTTCACGCCCAATCTTTTGGAATGCGATTCTCTACCGTTTTTGGAACTACCAACTCCTTTTTTGTGTGCCATTTTATTTTAAGGTTTTTGGGTTAAAATTATTCAGCAGTTTCGCTGTCTGCTTTTTTGGTTGTTTTTTTAGCTGCTGGCTTTTCTTCTTTCGCTACAGCTTCTTTTTTAGCTTTTGGCTCAGCTTTTTTTTCTTTTTTACCGTTATCGAAACCTGTAATTCCAGTAATTACGATTTGGGTTAAAGACTGTCTGTGACCGTTTTTCTTTTCGTAACCTTTTCTTCTTTTCTTCTTGAAGATGATTACCTTATCAGCTTTTACATGGTCTAAGATTTCAGCATCTACAGTGATACCGCTTACAGCCGGGGCGCCGATTGTTGTAGTACCGTTTACAGTAAGAAGAACTTTATCGAAAGAAACTTTCGCTCCTTTGTCTCCTTTTAAACGGTTTACAAACAACTTCTGGTCTTGCTCAACTTTGTATTGAAGCCCTGCTATTTCTACAATTGCAAACATTGTTTATAAATTTTGTTAGTTAATTCGAGGTGCAAAAGTAAGAAATATTTCTCATTTATCCACAATGATGTGATTTTTTTTAGCTTAAAAACCTGAAAATTACATTTATAACTCCGGCGCATAAAAATTTTAGACCTGAACAATTGATTTCGCTTAATTTTAATTTAAATTTGATTTTTCCCGTTTACCATGAAAAGAGATCTCTACATTGATTTTGCCAAAGGTTTTGCCACGCTTTCCATTATTTTTATTCATACCGTATTTTGGTCCGGCCAGTTTTATGTTCCTACAGAAATTCGGGTGTTATCACTGCTCATCGATGTGCCGCTGTTTTATGCTCTAAGTGGTTTAACTTCCGGCGGAAATGTCGAAAAAACACTTTACCGGCTCCTCAAACTGCAGATCACCTTCATGATTTTTGTGACTTTTCTGTTCTTTCTCGATTACTTTTTCAAAGTTTTCGGACTTCATGTTTTCGGATTGGAATGGATGAAAGATTTCTACTCGACTTTCGGATCGAAATACGTTCCGCAGAATATTTCTGATGTTCCGCAATGGCAGAATCTCGGCAACTGGTATCTTCACCAATACACCAATGCAGATACATTTCCTGTAGTGATGGGAAGTTTCTGGTACCTGAAAGTGTATTTTATTTTAACTGTTTTCGGCGTGCTGATCCTCAGGTTTTTCCCGAAACATATCAACTGGTTTATCGGTTTATGTTTTGGACTGACAATCATCTTCAATCTTTTACCTCATTATTATCCTACAGGTCAAGTGGGTTACGTCGCTCTATATTTAGGTATTTTTCTTGCAGCCCACCAACTGAAAGGAAAAAAAATTCCCACCCAGTGGATTCCGTTTTTATACGGAATCTTGATTCTTATTTTAATTATTCTGTTCTGGAATTCAGGTAAAGAAATTTTCATGAAAATGAATAAAGCGAAGTTTCCGCCGAAACTGCTTTACATTTTCTGGTCAGGGTTTTCACTTGTTACCCTTTTCGTGCTCTACAACCGGCTGAAAATCACAAAAGAAAGCATCATTACTTTTATCGGAAAAAATGCCATTTTCTTTTACTTTGCACAGGGCATGAGTTCTTCGTTGGTGTACTTTCTGGTGGTTCCGCTGCAGGATTCGATGCCGTGGTGGGTACTGATGATTTTAATTTACCTCATCAATATTGTTTTAGCGTTTGTAATCGCTGTCGGTCTGAAGAAAATTGATGCTTTCGGATGGAACTTCCTCGAATTTCTGCGTAAAAAAACCGCTTCAAATTAATACTGAAACGGTTTTTTATAATACGAAGTGAACAAGTGATTAGTCCCTTTTACCTCCACCTCTTGCTGCTAAAGCAATAATGATGATGAGAACGAGCGCACCAATTACCCAGTAAAGTGGGTTCGTGAACCACTCTTCTGTAGTACTGGTTGTTTTAGTAGTAGTTACATCAACATTCAGATCCGGAGATTTGGTTGCATCCTGAGCAAATGCCATTACACTGAAGAAAAATGTAAGAATCATGATTCCCAATTTTTCTAACTTACTGGTTAATACCTGTGTGTTCATAATTTAAAATTTTTAATGTTGTAAATGCAACGTTCAAGATTTATGCCATAATTTGCTTTTTTGTTTCTTTTAGTTTAAAAATCCTTCGGTTACATTGAAGATTCCATAGATTTTCACTGAAGAAATTATTGAGTAATTTTACCCAAACTTTTTAGCATGTTTAAACTGAAACTCCTTACCGATCCAAGATGGGCAAATATCGCCGAAAGTAATCTCGAAGAAATCCTTACCGACCATGCGTGGTGCGAGCAGAAAGCGACGACCAATGCAATAACTTTGATCACCATGTTGCCGGAATATCCCGATATCATCACCGAACTGATTCTCATTGCTCAGGAAGAGTTGGAGCATTTTCAGATGGTACATGAAATTATCAAAAAACGCGGTTACGAATTCGGCAGGGAAAGAAAAGACGATTACGTGGGCGAACTCATTAAATTTATCCGACACGGAGGCACACGCGATGAAAGAATTATCGACCGAATGCTTTTTGCAGCAATGATCGAAGCCCGAAGCTGCGAACGCTTCAAAGTTCTTACGGAAAACATTAAAGACGAAGAACTGAAGGTTTTCTACAAAGAACTTATGATTTCCGAAGCCAATCATTACACCACCTTTATTAAATTTGCCCGCCAACTGGGTGATCCCGAAAAGGTGAATACACGCTGGGAAGAGTGGCTGGATTACGAAGCCGAAATCATTAAATCTTACGGCAAAAAAGAAACAATTCACGGATAGTATTTTTTAACCCAGGTTTTCGGATTTTTAGTATTTTTACTGCTAGTAACAACAAGTCTGAAAACATCAATGGACCGCACGCGCTTCGAACAACTTCTAAATACCTTGGTAAAATCTTTTTTCCAAGGTTTATTAATTATCGGGCCGTTTGCAGCAACGATATGGATTATCTGGTACATCGTTTCCAGCATCGATAATATGATTCCTGCGATTTCCGAAAAACTCTATCCCGGTATCACATTTATCACGGTTCTTGGTACCACTACCCTTATCGGATATCTCGGCAACAAATTTATCATCGGGCGAGTGGTGGTCGACAGTTTTGATTATTTACTGGAGCACACTCCGGGAATTAAATTCATTTACAGCTCCTTGAAAGATGTGATGACTTCCTTCGTGGGCGATAAAAAGAAATTCAATCAACCCGTTCTTATCAAAACCACTGAAAACCCTGCGATTTGGCGAATCGGATTCCTTACACAGCGCGACCTGTCCGCTGTGGGATTCCCGGGTTATGTTTCGGTTTATCTTCCCCATTCTTACGCAGTTTCGGGTTGGGTAGTTTTTGTAGAAGCAAGCAATATTCAAATATTAAACAATGTAAGTGCTGCCCAAGCCATGAAATTTGCGGTAAGTGGTGGTGTTGCAGGTTTCCATTCGGATGACAATGTTTTTAAGGCTCCGGAATGAAATAATTAACAATTAAAAATGAACATAGATGCGGCAGTTACCCCAATTTTTGTTCAAAAATCTCAATTTCCAATTATTAATTTTTTTAATTATTCATTATTTATGAAACTTCCTTACGCAGAACCTTATCGAATTAAAATGTTGGAAGAAATTCGCCAATCTACAAAAGAAGAACGTGAACTCTGGCTGAAAAACGCCCACTATAATTTATTCAATTTAAAATCTTCGCAAGTTTATATTGATCTTTTAACCGATTCCGGAACTGGTGCGATGAGCGACCAACAATGGGCTGCGCTGATGACCGGAGATGAAAGTTATGCGGGTTCGAGAAGTTTTGAGCAACTTCATGAAACTGTTCAAAATATTTCAGGCTACAAATACCTTTTGCCGACGCATCAAGGAAGAGCGGCGGAAAATGTTTTGTTTTCCGTTTTGGTAAAAGAAGGCGACGTGATTCCCGGAAACTCCCATTTCGACACCACAAAAGGACATATCGAATTCCGAAAAGCTCATGCGATTGATTGTACAATTGACGAAGCTTTTGATATTGAAAACCTTCACCCGTTCAAAGGAAACATCGATTTACAAAAACTGGAAAATGTTTATAAAACCTATCCTAAAGAAAAAATTCCTTTTTGTTTAATTACAATTACGTGTAATTCCTCCGGCGGACAACCTGTTTCACTGGAAAACATGAAAGCAGTGAAAGAACTTTCAGACCGGTACGGAATCCCGATTTATTTCGATTCTGCACGTTTTGCGGAGAACGCTTATTTCATCAAAAAAAGAGAAGAAGGCCAGGAAAACCGCACCATCAAAGACATCGCGAAAGAAGTCTTTTCCTACGGCGTTGGGATGACGATGAGTTCGAAGAAAGACGGTCTTGTAAACATCGGCGGATTCATCGCTTTGAATGACGAAAACATTTTCCGGGCCGCTTCCAACATGACCATTATTTACGAAGGTTTCATTACCTACGGCGGAATGGCGGGGCGTGATATGGCTGCTTTGGCGGTTGGTTTGAACGAAGCTACAGAATTTGAATATTTAGAAAGTCGAATTTCTCAGGTTGAATATCTCGGAAATAAACTAATAGAGTTCGGAATCCCAATTCAGAAGCCTATTGGTGGACATGCGGTGTTTATCGATTCATTGAAATTTTTACCTAATATTCCGCGTGAAGAATATCCAGCGCAGACTTTAGCCAACGAAATTTACAAAGAAGCCGGCATCCGCACCGTGGAAATCGGCACTTTATTAGCCGACCGTGATCCACAAACGAGAGAAAACCGTTACCCAAAACTCGAACTCGTAAGGCTTGCGATTCCGCGCAGGACGTATACCAACAATCACATGGATTATATCGCTGCCGCCATTAAAAACGTTTACAACCGACGCGACGAAATAGAGAAAGGCTACCATATCACCTGGGAATCCGAAATCCTGAGACACTTCACTGTGAAACTGGAAGAAGCTTAAAACAAAAAAATCCGTTCGGCAATGCTGAGCGGATTTTTTTTTCTAAATCGCTATATGTTAGTTAATTAATGCTTGGCAGATTAATTATATATTCGGATATTTGAGTGATGCATTCTAACGAAAAACCACATGAGAGCATTGTCTGACATAAAAAGCCGAAAATCAAAATTCTTCCTGATCATGGGGGTCGTCGGACTTATTGCCATCTTCGTGGGCTTTGCTAAGCCGTTTATTATTCCGGTAGCACAACAGACATTTGAAGCGCCACTTTCAATTTATATTCATGGCGCACTCTCGCTGGCCTGGGTGCTTTTTTTCACCATCCAGTCGAGTCTGATCCACGTGAAAAATTATAAACTTCACATCAGGATGGGGTTTGCCGGAATATTTTTGGCCCTTGCAACCAGTCTTTCTTTGCATCCTGTCGCAAAATTTGTAGTGGAGCGGGACCTGAAGTTGGGATTAGGGGAAATAGCCTACTCCAACAGTATCAGCTTGCTGACAACGGGTCTTATGTTTTTGTTATTAGTGGGATTTGCCATTTATTATCGGCGCGAAAGCACGATTCATAAGCGGCTTCTTTTATTGGCGACCATCGTTCTGTTGTGGCCGGCATGGTTTAGATTCCGGCACTTTTTCCCGAATGTTCCCAGACCGGAAATATGGTTCGGATTGGTTCTGTCAGATTCTTTAATCATCATTGCCTGGATTTGGGATAAGATTTCGAATAAAAAAGTACACCCTGCATTACTCTATCCCGGGATCGCGATTATCGTAGAACAGACCATTGAAGTTTTTTTATATGATTCCCCCATCTGGCGTACCGTTGGAAAATTACTCTATGAAATACTGTAAAAAGAAGAAAAGCTCACAGCAATCATAAAATAACAATCTCCGTTCAGCATTGCTGAGCGGATTTTACCATTATTTTTCCTAATTTGTAAACCAATTTCTATTTTGGATTTAATTCGATCTCGGCACAGATTTTTAACAACTATCGCTAAAAAATTTCAGTGAAATGAGTTCCAATTTATACATGTTCAATATGCAAAGAGTGCTTTTTATTGCAGCTGCTTTGCATGAAAAAGGTTATGGAAAACTGAAAATAATTCCATCTTTGTCGCCGTCAGGTCTTTCCTGGAGATGCAGCTTTATCTCGGAAACAGATAGAGAAGTAATTGTCTCAAATTGGATCCAACACAAATCTGATATTTCTTTAAATAGAATTGAGCCCAGTATAAGTCAACTCACTGACATGTTTATCGAGGAGCATAAAGATTTTCTCAAACAATGTATCGGAAACAACAAAGAATATATTGAGTGGTTTAAAGGTATTCTTGAAATCTTGGATGAAGAAGAGCTACCCTACGCTTTTTCAGATTACTTTGGCCCAACGGTTTACTGGTTAACCTCGTTAGGGAAAAAACTTTTTTTAAGCCATGGTGAAGCTGAAAGAATGGAAATTGATTCCAAGGAAGTTTTCGATTACCGTACAATGGAACAAATAATCAAATCATTTTATCAGAAAAAGGGTTATGGTACAAATTTTAAAAATGACCTGCTTTATCTGCAAACCTCTTTTGACAAAATAAAAAATATTTGGTTGAAAAATCTTGATGAGATAGAGAAGGTAAATTATATTATGATCGCCGAAGCACCGCTCTGGGGCAGCAAAAGGAATTACATTTATAACCCTGCAACAAATTTTTCACAATTTTTCTTTAAAAGCGACCTGGAAGATGTACTGTGCATCTCTATAGACGATAAACAGGACTTTATCAATAGGTGTAATAAAATAGGATTATTGATTATCGATATATCACCTTTTGCTTTAAATCAGACAGATACCTGCTTAAGCTATAGAACGCTTGGAAAAACTGATTACAAAAAATTGATCGAATCTACAGTTCCATTTTATTTTGAGAAAAAAATTAAAATGATGAAGTCTAAATTATCTCCTGATCCAAAAGTGTTTTTTAGATACAAACGTGTTAAAGACAGTTTTGAAACCATCATTGGAAAAACACTTATAGCAAACAATGTTATAAACTCTCTGGAAGAAATTGGAGATATATCGCAGGTTGGAGGCGGCATCAACAAGATAAAACTTAAAGAATTTATCTCAAATCATTATTACATTTGAATTTTTATGAGGTCGTCTTATCCAAAAAAATAAAAAGTGTAGTACCATCTGATAATTTAAAATCCCCGTTCCCGAAGTCGAAAGAGTTTGCAACTCCCTTTTAAATCATACTTATAAAACAAAAGTTTCATTACTCTGAAACAAAAGTTTCAGCGGTATGTAACTGCTCCTATTTACTGTGCCTTTTAAAAAACTCCACCATTTCGGGGATAGATTCATAAGGGAATTCATGGCCGGCATCGCGTTCTTCGACCACGAGTTCGGTATGATTGGTTCCGGTGTAGATGATCTTATCACCTTTTATCAAGGCGCTTTTGGGATCTGTTTTCAGATTATCTGCAACGATAGAAATAGATTGTTTCTGGATTCGGTACGGAACCAGCGGATCGTTTTTTCCCATGCTCATCCACACCGAAAGCGGTTTGGCTCCTTTGATCATCCTGCCGCCCTGCGCCGCAACGGAACAGATGGCCGCAATTTTATCTGCTCTTTCTACCCACAATACATTCACGAATCTCGCACCGTTGGAATGTCCTACGACATAAATTCTCGAAGCATCGATGGTGTAATTTTTAGTCAGATCTTTTAAAACCTCATCAAAGAATAATACATCGCGGTTGCCGTGATCGTTCGGGAACATTTGCCACCCGTTCAGCAGGCCTTTTTTATCCACCACATAACCTGAGGTTCCAGGAATTCCTTCCATAAAAACAACCAGCGCTTCCTTATCATAATTCTGGAAATCGATTTTCTTTGATGCAAACTGCGCATTTCCGCCATGTCCGTGGAAAACAAAGATTACGGGAGTTTTTGCCGTCTTTACCGATGGTTCAAAAAGAATTGCTTTCCGCGGAATTCCGCCGACGGTAAAAGTTTTCGGCAGCTGGGAAAAGAAAAAGCTGAATGCAAAAACAGACAGCAGCAAAAGGATTTTTTTCATGGTGGAATTTCAACTTTGATACAGGTTGATAAAAGTAGTTAAAAGCCGAAACATTGTATTCATTTTCTACCTGTTCTGCAGCTGCATCATTCCCTCCTGCGACACACAGTCGTAATTCCAGGCGGGGCTGAAGGTGAGTTCAATTTCTATTTCAATGCCGGGGAATTCTGTTTCTAACGCGTTCTGTACCCCGGTTTTTATGGCATCGCCCATGGGGCAGAACTGCGAGGTAAGCGTCATCACGACCTGCACTTTGTTTTCTTCCGGGAAATTAATTTCATAAACCAGGCCCAGATCCATGATGTTCACCATCAGTTCGGGGTCTATCACTTCGTACAGCGCCATTTCGGCACGGCTCTGCATATCGTAGGTTTTATCGTTTTCGTTGAATATCATGCTCAAATTTTTGTTTTGTGAAAAAGTAATTTAAAAACATTCAGGCAGTAGATCACCGCTACAGCAAGCCATAACACAAGCCCGATTCTGATGACAGTTAAGTGCTGAAGCACCAGCCCGAGGGCAAAAACCAGGAACGCCGCAATAAACAGCCTGAACTGCCAGATGGTGAGCTTTTCATGATAAAGGTCTTTGGGCAGCGGAATTTTCAACTTTCCTGAAAGGTGTTTGTACTGGTTGTTCCAGATGATGAAGGGCAAAGTTTTGAAGGTTTTGCCGAGAATAATATTGGTAATCCAGCCCAGAAAAATAAGGGTTCCGTAAACCATTGTGAAGCGGTAACCATCGGAATAATACACGGCAGGAATCAGCAATACCGCGAGAATTAAACTCAGAAAAGAAAGAAACGTGTGCTTCATCAGCAGTTCTATTCTCTTCCTTAACCGGTTTCTGAAAACATCGTAAAGGTAAAGCAGCCAGAAAATAATTCCTGCAAGAACAATGGCTGCGTATATCAGTACCCGCCCCGTTACGGCAAAGAAATAACCGTCGGTCAGGAATAAAATAAGTCCCAGATTCTGAAAGATAAACGCGTTTCTGAGGAGGTATTCTTTAGAAGATTTCCCCAGCAGAAACATCGGGACAAGCTTGGTACTCACGCCCGTAATAAGTTGCAGAAACCAGCCCGCAATGCCCATGTGCGCATGAAGTTTCAGCACTTCCAGATGACTTACCCGAAACATGGGTGTGGTTAAACTCAGATTAATGGCCAGCAAAAGCCCCACGGAAACCGTAAAAAGCAGCCAGAACGCAGAACCTGTGATGAGGAGTTTCTGGGCGGTATATCTTGTACAGATTTGGGTAGTTTTCCAGACATTGATAACGAAAAGCAAAACCGAGAACACGATCAGGGAGCCACCGGTAATCATCATCCACCCCACATCGAGATTCCAGAATTTCCAGGTAAGGAGAATAATCCCTGCGGTAAGGGTGTACCAACTCGCCGAAGCCATTTTTTCGCTGTACAGATCCTGTTCGCAAATCACAGGCAAAAGCTGGTGGGCAGCCCCGAAAATAACCATAGTTCCCCAGCCCAGCGCAGCGATATGCACAATGGTGAGCAAATGTGGCGTGAAATAATGCTGGGTAAACGACTGCGGCGTGCAGAGCATCACGATACACAACACCAAAAAAGCTACGGCTCCCGTGGCATAAAACGGCAGTACTGCTTTGTTTCCGGGTGCTTTCCCGATGTTGATCTCTCCCATTATTTTCTGAAAATAAGCATTTTTACATCGCCTTCAGCCACGTTATGGATATGAACTGCGAAATCCTTGTCTGCCAGTTCTTCTAAAAGATAAACCGGAACTCTTTTGTGATCGATGAACAGGGCGTTTCCTTCTGGAAGTTTTTCGAGTTCGCCCAAAATGGTGTGCATCGGGCCTGGCATTTCGAGTCCGCGCACATCGATCCGGCGGATTTGATCTTCACTGAATTTTGCAAGAATTCCATTGAAGGCTTCAACGCCATTCATCTGTAATTTACTTTCGAAAGAATCAGCCATCTCCGCTTGTTTCTTTTTCTTCAGGAAATAGGTGTGGAATTCTTTGTCGCTGATGGTTTCCACAAAAGTATCTTCGGCTTTTTCCTGTTTCAGAAGATGGATTAAAGGCGTGGGCACAAAACCGTTGATCACGCAGAGAATTTCACCCGGTTTCACTTCTTTGAAACGGTGAAGAATTTCTTTCAGCGGGTCGGCACCGTCGTCGATAATCGGGCGCACATCATAAAAATCGATGATTTCTTTTGGCGCATCTTTCAGCCATGAAGGTCTCGGAGCTGCTGACAACTCTTCCTTAGCGGATTCGTCGCCTTCAAAAATAAATCCCAGCGGCGAAAGCACGCGCTTGAAATCATCTACTTTTGTTCCCGTCATTTTCGAAGCTTCGGCAATAGTAACGCGCGAAGCCATGATTTTGCGGAGAATAGGATTCTTCAGCTTCTCCAAAGGTTTCGCAATGGAGGCGATAGCATCCACACTACCGGAGTTTTCTTTAATAAGCTCCGAAATTTTTGTATTGATTGAAATTGTTTTCATAAATGATTCTTTTTTTCCTTTGCCCAGAATTCATCATCATAATCTTCCACGGCATCATGGTCTTCACTGTGCAGCGTTTCACCGATCTTCCCAAGTTCAAGCTCCGAAAACTTTTCTTCCAGATAAGGGAAAAGCTGACGCTCTTCATATCGGGTGTGATCATCGATCAGCGTGGCAAGCTCAAGCAACAGCGGATATGTTTTGGTGTTCGACCTTACGTTAATTTCATTGATTTTCGCCAGAATCCGTTGGTGATCGGCCAGCCCTTTCTTCACCATTTCGTCTTCGGTATCAATGAAAAGCAGTTTTTCTTCCGTTGCAAAATGGCTTTGTAAGTGATTTAACCAGAACCAGTTGGTGTAACGAATCATTCTTTCGGGTTCGGTTTCCGCTTTTACACCGGTGCGTAGTTTCCAGCAGAAAAGCAGCGTTGCGTGATGTTCGCGGGATACGGGAACCAGATTTTTGTTGCGTTTGATCGGTTTTTTTTCCATTGTTGGATATTTTATGAATGAGTTGCGGCAATCTCTTTATCCAGCTTTAATGCTCTCGGGAACAGATAATCGTTTTCGATGCGCAGATGGAGATAAAGATCGCTCTCGAATTCCTTCAGTTTTTCATAAAGGTAAGTAAAAGAGTTACATGCGTTTTTAGGAGGTGCGAAATTATTGGTAATTCTTCTCAGGAAATTAAGGTCTTCGCCAGCGATTTCGTGCTCTTTTAACAGGATGCGGATTGGGTGATCCAGAGTCCCGGCTTCGTAGCTTAATACTTCGGACGGATTGTCTTTTTTACTCAACAACTGCCGGATGACAGGGAAAAGCACTTCCTCTTCGTTCGTAATGTGATTGAGCAGATCCTGCAGGAAATGATGCGTACTGGTAGCCACACGGTGCAGTTCGGGATTATTTTCCCCGTGATGTTCGGCGACTTTTATGGCGAGACCGTTCAGGCTTTCAGCATTATCTTTAATGTACTGGTGATGCGTCGCCACGATATAATCGGCCAACATGCCGAGTTCCCATTCGTCGTAATCTTTATTGTCGGGGAATTTCGGACCGGAATCGCTGCAACCGAAAGTCACCCCTTTTTCTTTTAAAAGCGCTGCTTTTTTCACGTCCTTTTCAGGAATTGAACCTTTTTGTGGCGTGTTTTCATCGGGATTTTTGGCGATTTTGACTTTAAACCATTCAGGGCCCTGTTCCAGATATTCCCAGGTGAAGATATTTCCGCGTTCGGCCAGAAGTTCATAATATAATGGTTTAGGATCGTGATCGTTTTCAATAACGAAAGCTTCACCGGCTGACAGTGCATCGAAATATTTAAAAACAGTCGGATGCTTCATGCGGGGCTCGAGTTGGGTAACGTCTAACGTTTGTATATCGTGACTTTCCTCTGCGGGATTTTTTGCAATCTGAACCACGAACCATTCCGGACCTTTTTCCAGATATTCCCAGGTAAAAATGTTTCCACGCTCGGCAAGAAGTTCGTAATACAGTGGTTTCGGGTCGTGATCGTTTTCGATGACGAAGTTTTCACCAGCCGCCAACGCGTCGAAATATTTAAAAACTGTGGGATGCTTTAATCTAGGTTCTAAAAGGGTTACGTTCAGTGTTTGGAGTGTTGCCATGTTATTTAAATTAGGTTTAGGGTTGATTTATTGTTTTTTAATTAAGACCAATTTGTCTGATTATTGTTTAAAATTTTTTACCTTCTTTTCAGCTGAAGTATATCGGCTTCATTTCCGTTCCGGAAGCTGCTCAGCGTCACTTCGCCATAAATTGAATACAGTTTGTCGCGGGCTTCTTTGTACTGGTTATGAATCGGACAGGGATTTGTCTCTGAACAGAATTCAAGTCCCAATCCACAGCCACGAAACATTTTACTGCCATCAATTGCTTCCACAATATCTGCCAGTGAAAATTCCGCTTCCTTATCGGAAATGCAGAATCCGCCATATCGGCCTTTTGAACTTTGCAGGTAGCCTTTTTTGCTGAGGCTCTGCAGAATTTTGGCGATAAAAAGCTCCGGTGAATTGATCTTCTCGGAGATTTCTTTAATATTCACCATATGTCCGTCTTTTGATTGCTGCGCGATGTAGATCATTGCTCTTAAGGCATATTCACAGGTTTTAGAAAGCATATTGTATATTTCTCCGGCAAATTTAAATATTATTTTTAATTAAGACAAATTTATCCTAATTAGATTTATACGTATTGTAATTTTTTCTTCATTAAAAAACCCAACCAGAAATATGATTGGGTTCTTTTTGAACTATGGCACTGTTTATACGAGTTCTGCCGTATGCTGTTTCACCAGATCCTGCTGTACGTTTGAAGGAACGAGTTGGTATTCTGAGAATTTCATGCTGAATTTCGCTTTACCTCCTGTAATAGAGCGCAGTGTGGAACCATAATCGTGCATTTCTGCGAGCGGAACATCGGCAAGGATTTTCTGGTAATGTCCCTCGGAATCCATTCCTGAAATCATTGCGCGTCGTGTTTGTAAATCGCCCATTACATCGCCGGTATCTTCGTCCGGACAAAGGATCTCTACGGAGTAAACAGGTTCCAGCAGCTGTGGTTTCGCATTCTGAAAACCTTCTCTGAACGCGCCCGAAGCCGCCAACTGGAAGGAAATATCATTGGAATCCACGCTGTGCATTTTGCCATCGTAAACAATTACACGGATATTCTGGCAGTGTGAGCCGGTCAACGGACCTTCTTTCATCTGCTGCATAATACCTTTTTTAATGGCGCCGATATAACGGTTATCGATGGCACCGCCGACGATACACCAGTAGAAAGCAAGTTTTCCTCCCCAAGGCAAATCTTCAATCTCTTTCTGGCGGATGTTATATCCCGTTGGTTCAGGCATATCCTCATAGAAATTTTCAACCCGCATGTGGATTTCTCCGAACTGCCCTGAGCCGCCCGACTGTTTTTTGTGACGGTAATCGGCATCGGCTTTTCCCGTAATGGTTTCGCGGTAAGGGATTTTAGGATTATCGAAATTCATCTTCACACCGAATTCTTTCTGGAGCCTTTGTTTTACCAAATCCAGATGAAGCTGGCCCTGACCATGCAGAATGGTCTGTTTCAGTTCTGCAGATTGTTCCACCTTCAGGGTAGGATCTTCTTCTCCAATCTTATGCAAAGCGGTAACGAGTTTTTCCATGTCTGCTGTGGAGTCTGTAGAAACCGCTTTTCTGATGCGGCTTTCAGGGAATTCCATCGGTCTTACTTTTCGGTCTAAACCTTTGGCATTTAAAGTATTGTTGGAGTGGCCGTATTTCAGTTTTACTGTAACACCTAAGTCTCCTGCAACCAGTTCATTTACAGGAATTCTTTCCTTTCCTTCCGCTACAAAGAGCTGAGAAATCCTCTCAGTCTCGCCGTTATTGGCATTTATGAGTTCATCACCTGGCTTCAGTCTACCACTTAGGACTTTAAAGTAGGAAACCATTCCGACCTGAGGCTCAGAAAGTGTTTTATAGATAAAAATCGTGGTTTTGTCATTTGGGTCGTAAGAGATTTCACCTCCGTTTTCCAGTTTTCTTGCTGGTCTTTCGGCTGGTGAGGGAGCAATGTCATCGATGAAGCCCATCAAACGGCCGCTGCCCATATCTTTCAGCCCGCTGGTTACGAATACCGGGAAGAACTGCTGTTTTGCCAGTGCGATGGTAATTCCTTTTGCGAGCTCTTCCTCGGAAAGATTGCCTTCTTCAAAGTATTTTTCCATCAAGCCTTCCTCATTTTCCGCAGCGATTTCAACCAAAGCATTGTGCATTTCGTTGGCTCTTGCCATTTCGCTTTCGGGGATAGGTTTCTTTTCAGGTTTGCCACCGTTTGCGGGGAATTCGTACATCACCATTCTTAAAGCATCAATGATCGCATTGAAATTGGCTCCTGAATTATACGGATACTGGATGGGAACCAACTTCGAACCAAAACGTTCTTTGGCCTGTTCCAGGGTTTTCTCGAAATCCGCTTTTGGATGATCGAGCTGGTTGATAACGAAGATTGCAGGAGTCTGGTATTTTTCAACATATTCCCAAACCAATTCCGTACCTACTTCCACACCATTGGCAGCATTAAGGACGATAACTGCGGTATCAGCTACCTTTAATGAAGAAACGACCTCGCCAACGAAATCGTCAAATCCTGGGGTATCGATAATGTTAATTTTGTTGTTTTTCCAGTTTACGAACATTTGGTGTGAGAAAATGGTTTTCCCTTTTTCGTGCTCGAGGTCTGTATGGTCGCTCACCGTGTTCTGTCCTTCGACTGATCCACGGCGCTTAATCGCTCCGCCTTCGTAAAGCATGGTTTCTATCAGCGTGGTTTTGCCACTGTCGGAATGACCGAGTAAAACCACATTTCGTAAATCTTTGGTATTAGCACTCATAATATATAGTTTTAATTATTTTATGGGAATGCTAAAAAGGAAATGACCTGCATTTGATTTTTAGGTAGTTAAAGTTACAAAAGATTTAAATTGGTTGCTGTTATTTTTAAAAAGTAAATTCATGACATTTCGCATTAAGGGTTGGGATTGCTTATTGCAGGCTAAGACATGAAGTACACTAAAGGGAGACTTTAATTTGGTACGGCAGATGTACGGTTCAACTATGGCTCAACCTTCTGTAAACGTTTTCAGTAAAGAGTTTAGAGAGAATTAACAGTTCTAAAAATGCAGTTTCAACAAGATAGGAGGTGATATAACTCGGTGTTTTATAGCGTATTATACAAATACGAAAATAAACTGAAATGATTAGTTTCTGTCAGCAATATGGTTCATAATTATTTCCGCATGAATTCTGGAGTTTTCGATGAACCAGAGATGCGTGTCTTTGCCGCCACAAACAACGCCGGCCAAATAAAGATTGGCAACGTTCGTTTCCATGGTTTCGGCATTATAGGCAGGAACGAGACTGTCGCCCTTTAAGTCGATACCAGAGTCTTTTAGAAATTCAAAATCGGGAAGATAGCCGGTCATTGCAAGCACGAAATCGTTTTTAATTTCATGGATTTTGCCCAATTCGTCTTTAAAAATGACAGAATTTTCTTTAATTTCAATCATTTCTGCATTAAAATAAGCTTTGATGCTTCCTTCCGCAATTCGGTTTTCTATATCAGGCTTTACCCAATATTTCACAGAACTGGAAATCTCTGAACCTTTGATGATCATGGTAACTTCCGCACCTTTTCTGTAAGTTTCCAGAGCAGCATCCACCGCCGAGTTGCTTGCACCGATCACGACAATTTTCTGGTTGGCGTAAGGGTAAGGTTCTGTATAATAATGTTTTACTTTGGGTAAGTTTTCGCCGGGAATATTCAGCAGATTCGGAATATCGTAAAATCCGGTAGCGATGATGACGTTTTTTGCCAGATATTTTGCTTTAGAAGTATCAATTTCGAAGACCTGATTTTTTGAAAGTTTTAAAACTTTCTCGTAGAGCTTAATTTTCAGTGCTTTTTGTCGGGCAATCCCTTGGTAATATTCCAGAGCATCTTGTCTTCCTGGTTTTGGCGATGTTGTGATGAAAGGAATTTCAGCAATTTCCAGCTTATCGGCCGTAGAAAAAAAGCGCATGTATAAGGGATAATTGTAGAGGGAATTGACGATGGTTCCTTTTTCTATAATCACATAGCTTAAACCATTCTTTTCTGCCTCCAAAGCGCAGTTCAAGCCAATTGGGCCGGCGCCGATAATCAGTACATCTAAAATTTCCATCCGGCAAAATTACGAAAACCATTACTGGTAAAGCAAAAGAAAACGGACAGAAAAATCTGCCCGCTTCTATTTCGTATTTTTAAAAATATTTACTTAATCAATCCCAATTCTACCAATCTTTCGTGCAGGAATTCTCCGGCTGTGGTATCGGGATACAATTTCGGGTTGTTTTCGTCGTAGGTTCCTTCCAAAGCGTTCAGCGGCATTTCGCTCACCGGATGCATAAAGAAAGGAATGGAATATCTGGAAGTTCTCCATAATTCTCTTGGCGGATTTACCACTTGGTGAATGGTAGATTTCAGTTTGTTGTTGGTGTGTCTTGAAAGCATATCGCCAACATTGATCATAAGTTCATCCGGTTCAGCAATCGCGTCGATCCATTCCCCATCGTGATTCATGACCTGAAGACCCTTACCCTGTGCGCCCATTAAAAGCGTGATCAGGTTGATATCTCCGTGTGCCGCAGCACGAACCGCATTATCAGGCTCTTCTGTAATCGGCGGATAGTGAATTGGTCTTAAAATAGAATTTCCTTCGCTAACGAATTTATCGAAATAAAATTCGTCTAAACCAAGGTGTAACGCTAAAGCCCGTAAGACATAAACACCGGTTTTCTCCAACATCTTGAAAGCTTCCTTTCCAACTTCGTTGAATCTTGGAACTTCAGTTACCTCAACGTTATCGGGATAAACTGATGCGTATTTGGAGCCTTCTTCGAGATACTGACCGAAATGCCAGAATTCTTTCAGATCTCCTTTTTTGAAGCCTTTTGCCGTTTCTTTACCAAAACCTACGTAACCGCGCTGGCCTCCAATTCCCGGGATTTCGTACTTCTGTTTGGTTTCTACCGGCAGGTCGAAGAAGTTTTTAACTTCTGCGTAGAGTTCATCAACCATTTTGTCATCCAGAAAGTGACCTTTCAGGGCAACAAATCCGATTTCTTCGTATGCTTTTCCGATTTCATTTACAAATTTTTGTTTGCGTTCCGGGTCACCCGAAAGGAAATCACGCAAATCCACACTTGGAACTAATTTCATTTTATTGGATTAAAAATTTGACTGCTAAAGTATGATTTTTCTGATTAAAATTTTAATTATCAGTAAATTTGCAGTTAGTCAATATTTCACATGAAACAATTTTCTTCGAAAAGAAGCATACAGATCTTAGCACACCTCCTTAAAGAATACGGAATTTTCGACATTGTAATTTCACCGGGCTCCCGAAATGCGCCGCTGGCCATTCATTTTTCTGAAACTGATGAATTCAACTGCTACAGCATTGTTGACGAGCGCAGTGCGGGATTTGTAGGTCTGGGAATGGCAAAAAACATGAAGAAACCTGTCGCCTTAACCTGTACAAGCGGGTCGGCAGCAGCCAACTACTATCCTGCGGTTACTGAAGCATTTTATCAGAACATTCCACTTTTAGTCCTTACTGCAGACCGGCCATCGGATTTCGTGGATATTTTCGACGGGCAAACCATCCGCCAGAAAGATCTGTATCAACAGCATTCTTACGGAGACTTCCAGCTTCTGGAAGATGATAAAAAAAATGCAGAAGAAGAAAACTTCAGTTTAATAAAGAAAGCGATCGAGATCTGCTTCGAAAAGCAAGGTCCGGTTCACATCAATATTCCATTAGTAGAGCCGCTTTATCAGCTTGTATCTGAAATTCCTGTTTTCCCGACCGTAGAAAAAACGATACAGAAAAAGAAGTACGAACTTCCTTCGAATCTGGCTGCAGAATGGAATGTTTCGAAAAGAATCATGATTCTGGCCGGAACCAGAGATTACAGCGAAGAACTGGAAATGCAGCTTACACAACTCGTTAAAAATCACAGCGCTGTTGTATTAACCGAAGCCAATTCGAATCTGACCCATCCTAAGTTTTTTAACCATATCGACCGGTATATTTTTAATTTTTCGGAAGAAGATTTTAAAACCTATGCACCAGATTTGCTCATTACTATTGGTCAGAATGTGGTTTCAAAAAAAATCAAGCAGTTTCTGCGAAAAGCAAAACCTAAGAATCACTGGCACATCCACGAAGTGTGGCAACCCGACACCTTCTTTTCGCTTACCGAAAAAATTGAGACCAAGCCGGAAGTCTTCTTCTCAAAACTTTTACCTTTCATCACGCTGGAGCCCCAGCCTTACTTTAATCTGTGGGACGTGCTGAGAGATAAAAGAGACGCAAAACATAAAGAATACTGCCTGAAAGCTCCGTTTTCAGATTTTAAATTCTTCGAAATCCTTGCCGATAAACTTCCTGAACATGTGAACCTACATTTCAGTAATTCTTCGGCGATCAGGTATGCACAACTCTTCGAGTATAAAACCGACAGCATCCACTGCAACCGCGGTACGAGCGGAATCGACGGCTGTACCTCCACGGCAATGGGCTTTGCCATGAAGGCGAAAGACCAAACCGTGCTTGTTACGGGCGATGTGAGTTTCTTTTACGACATCAACGGTTTATGGAACAACTACATCCCGCCTTATACGCGAATCATCGTCTTCAACAATGGTGGCGGCGACATTTTCAAAATTATTCCGGGGCCGGATTCTACGAATGCGCTCGATGAATTTATCCTTACTTCGCATCACAAAAATGCGGAACACCTGGCTAAACATTTCGGGTTTGCTTACACCAAAGTTGACGATGAAGATACGCTTTCGCGGGTTTTAGATCATTTCTTTAAACACGATGTAAAGGCAAAAATTCTTGAAGTTGACACTTCGGCTATTGAAAATGCGGCAGTCCTGAAAGCGTACTTTGAATACCTGAAGTAATTAAAAATTCATTTGGAAGCCGAATTTTACGCCGAATTTAGAAACATCTGGTCTGTCGAGGTAATTCCCGCGCCAGTTGAAATCGACGCGTAAAATCCTTAAGTTCCCGAAGCCGATATTTTCGAGCCCGAAACCGTATTCATAATAGATTTGCTGATCCGGAGCGGAATACTTCGTGCTCTCGAAGTTAATGTTTTTCGACGCCTCACTTAAAGTTCCGTAAGCACCGCGAAGGAAAATCAATTCTCTGAATTTCAGCTTTTTAATCAGTGGAATGTGTGCCAGGATTTTCCCCTGAAAATGATGTTCGTAATTTAAAGTCGTGTACGCATCAGCAACAAATTCGTAGTATTTCAACAGCGCAAACGTGTTGGGAACCAAACTGTAGGACTGGTTTCCGGGAATGATGTTCTGCAATGCTAATGGAACGGTGCTGAAGTTTTTTCCGGCCTCAAAATTAATGACCGAACGCCCTAAATTCCCTACTACTACAGGCTGAGAATAAAGAAACTGAAGTTTGTTATAATCGAAATCTCCATCCAGAACATTTTCGAAACCGTGGGTGAATTTCAGGACAAATGTTGGCGTAAGTGTTGTGAAAGCATATCTGTCGACACCATACTGCGAATATCTCGCACCCGGTTTTGCGATGAGACTGAAGGTGGTGTGGAAATCGTTCAATTCAGATTTCAACTGGTTGTCTTTATAAAAATCGAGGTCGAACTTTTCTGGATTGGCGGATTTTATGTTCTGAACCGCAGCATCCATCCTCACTTCAAAATTTTTGAGAGGCTCCAGAGAAAAGAAGAAGTTGTTCTGCTTCACGGTACTCAAAGAAGCATTGGTTCCCGATGAAAAAACCGAAGACGAGGCGAAAGAGCGGGTCATAATTCCATCATCATTCATGAGTTGTGCGCCGAGCTGGATGACATCATTCCTGCTCCCGAAACCAACGGTAGCTCGGTTTTCGCGGCTGAACATATACCTGCCCTCCAATCCGTATTTAAGTTTTTTATCTTTAAATCCATAAGCGGTATATCCGGCGACGCGCCATTTATCATTTGGCGAAAAATAGGTTCTTGCGCCGACACGAACGCGGTCGCCTTCCACCTCATTATTTCCGTAAACGGAATAAATATCACCGAAATCGATGGCATTCCAGGCGTTGATATAACCCGATTCCAGGATTTCAACCAGTTTTACGATTCTTTTGAATTTCGGAACCTGCTCGAGTTCGCCCACCATCGTGTACACGTTCTGTTCGGTTTCCGAAAGCGGTTCTATTCTGTTCTGTTCCCAGAATGCGTCGGATTTCTTTAGATTTTCGTCACTCAGCGTCTGGCCTCTGTCATCAAGAAGCTGCTCATCAAAATTTTTATTGAAAAGATAACCGCTGAAAATTCCGGTTCTTTTAAAAATTACACTTTTCGCATCTTTTTTCTTTCCAAAAACCGACATTTCCAGCTCTGTATATGTTCTTTTGGGCAGGAACACCGCATCATCCAAATTGTCGTATTCCGTTTCGAGATAAATTCCGTTCACAAAATTCACATTGATTTTGTTGGTTGACCGCAATGTTGCCTTTACAATATTATAGGTGTCTCTGGATATATAAAGATTTCCCTGAAACGCAAGCACTTCCCTGTTTTTCGGAAAATATTTGATGACGTACACATCGGTATCCTCTACAGAAATCGAGTCAGTGATTTCATATTCATAAGTACTAAACCCATCGGTTCCGGCGGGACTTGGGAAACCAATGTTAAAGAAATTCAGTGTATTATCGTAGATATTAACTTCCTTGAACTGATTTTTTGCTGTAGAAGCCACCAGTTCGTTGTCGTTAAATCCAGAAAATCTGTTGGCGACAATGATTCTGTTTTCTTTCTTTTCAGGAGCGTTGCGGCCATAAGTTTTATACATGGTTTCGTTGAAAAAAACCGGCAGCGAAAGTTTTTTATCATAGTTCGCCGAATCCGCATATTCAAAAATAAATTCGAGGTTATTGAAGATTTTTTTCTTCATGAAAGCGCTGTCGATATTGTTCAGTGCGATTTCAATTTTCTCATATTCCTGAAACTGGTAATCGCTGTACCGGGCTAACCCGTTGGTTTTACGGCGTTTCCAGACTTCCTGCATGATGGCGTACGCAGGATTTTCTTTTTTGTTTTTATACTTTTTTTTGCTGACGCCCGAAATCACCACTTCATTAATCTGTTCTACTTTTTCAGACTGAAGTTTCACGACAAGATTTTCAAAGCGAAAGTCGTCGAAATTGAGAATTTCCGGTTTATAATTTCTTTTGATGAAGGTTGCTGTACTGATTCCGGAATCAGATTCAACAAGAAAATCGGCTCCCTTGGTAACGGTTTCTGCCTGTTCCCGGTTATTGATGAAAATCTCGACTCCGGAAATTGGCTGGCCTGTTTTTTCATCGGTAATTCTACCTGAAATACGGGTTTGGCCAGATGATAAGGTTGCCAACAACAAAAGAATGGTGACTGTAAATTTACATCGCAGCAGGGACTGAAAATTTTTGTGGATCAAGTCTGTGGAAGGTTTCATTTTTTCAGAACAAGGCGAAGCGAAAGCAGGTGAGCCGGCAGTTTGGGGTTTAAGGTTTAAAATTCGTTATCACTGGAATTTCCGGGCAGATTTGTAATTCTGGCAATGGGATAAATAAACATATCATCGAAATCATTCATCGCATTAATGATTTGAAAATGAGAATACTCTGCGATATTCTGCAAGGCAATTTCGGCTTCCTTTATTTTTTTATTTTTCAGAAGATATTGCCGCTGAACACCGTTCAGCAGATACGTTGAAGGCGTGAACCATTCTTTTCCCTTCTTAAACAGCAAATTCGAGAAAGAAGTATCTGTAATATGATTATTTTTTACAATGATAATCTCACTGGATTTTGCCTGCCGAAGCATTTTCTCGAGTTCTTTGCGGTCTTCAAATTTAAATGAATAATCATAGATATTGTTTACCACCAGCTGGAAATTGCTGATTTCAGAGATGGCATATGGAATGAGCTGGGTTCTGAAGTTTTTATCCAGGTCGTAACTGATCCTCAGTTTGTATAGGCCATCTTCGTCATGCTCCAGATTTTTGAAGATTTCTGCGAGATTGATTGAACTTTCTTTACCGAAATGGGCAAAAGTGTCATCAACCCGCTTTTGGTGAAGGTCCAAGAGAAAAATTTTCTTGTCTTCTATCTTAATACTTTCAATAAATTGGGACATAAATTTTGTTTTTCATTTCCTGATATTCGGTTTCGGCTTTGCTTAAATGGGTAATTCCGCCACCGCTTTTGAAATATAATTTTCCGCTCTCTTTTTCTATAAACCTGATCATGACGCAGGAATCCAAATTCTTGCCATCAAACCAGCCGCAAACTCCCGTATAGAAACCCCGGGCATAATTTTCGGCTTCGAGCACAATTTCCAGGGTTTTTTCTTTGGGTGCACCCAAAACCGATCCGGCCGGAAGTAATTTTTTCATAATACTTCCTATTTTTCCCTGAAAATCGGGCTTCAGCACTCCGGAAATCTCCGAACTCATGGCGTAGAGATTTTTGTTGTGCGTTTTGATAAAATCAATCCGCTGAAATTCATCCAGTTTCACGTCATCTGCCACCATGCTCAAATCATTTCTCAGTAAATCTACCACAGTGTAATGCTCTGCCTTTTCTTTTACGTCGCCCTTCAAAACCTCCACCGCATTTTCGGTACCGGCATCGATGGTGCCCTTCATGGGATGGGTAAAGATTTTATTATCTGTAATTTCTACAAAAGTTTCCGGGGAAAAAAATACAAACCTGTCTGGGTATAAAACTTTGTATTTAGATTCCGAAAGATAGAAAATTTCATTTAAAGTAAGGTTGGTTTTCACCTCCGTTTTACAGGTATAATTGGTGAGATAGGAATTGCCGGCTTTCAGGTTTTTCTGTACCAAATCAAATCCTTTTCTGTACGATTCTTCACTTTGCGGGAAGGAATGAAACGAAATATCAATAGGTTTACCGAGCGGTTCATACGTCTTCTTAAATTTCTGAAAATCAATTAATAAGCCTGATTTATCCAATTCCTCTTCCGTGAAAACCTCAACATTCTCCATTAAAAAATCCACCAAAAAGAAGTAAGGCGTTCCGTTTTGGGAAAGCTCATCCATCTGATCGAAACTGGGGTGAAATTTTCTTACCATGCGGCAAAAATAGTCAAAAGCGGGTGAGCGAAAAATTAAAACCTGAAATTTAAATCTTAAACCTTATTTTTGCGGCATGCAAAATAACCAACAGCAACAGTCCGTCATTTCGCAAATTCTGAAAGAGGCGTTTTTTTACTGGAACAAAACGATGCTTTATCATCTGTTTTTCAGCATGCTATATTTCTCGCTGTTTTTTCTGGGTTATTTTTATCTGTTTCAGTATTTCGGAATTTGGGATGAAATTGTTAAATATCAGGATTTGATGCGTACGGATCTTCCGGCCTTTAATAAAAAGATGGAAGATATTGCCCGCCTGCCACAAACCCGAAATTTTGCGCTGGCATTTTTTGTTCTTCTTGCGCTCATCAATCCGCTGAATGTTGGCCTTTACAAAATCTACCGGAAAACAGACCTGAAAGAACCGGTGACGCTGAACGACCTCTTTGCTGGATACATTGGCTTCGATTTTTTCAGGTTTTTCGGATTTTACCTTTTCTGGATCATTATTTTCACCTACGCCAATGCGCTGCTTTTCCTTGGAATTTTCTGGATATTCGTAACGCTGTTCTGTGTTCCACTGATGTTTTTTATGGATGTAAAGACGTTTGAAGGAATTTCGCTAACGCTTAAAGTCCTGCGCAATAATTTCAGCACCGTAGTTCCCGCGATGCTGGTAGCTTTTCTCTTCAGCTTAAGCGGCGTATTAATTTGTGGCGTTGGTTTTCTGCTGACTTTTCCGTTTTTAAATGCAATGATTTATACACTTTATCAGCATTATTACAAAGAAGTTGTTTAAAAGTTAATTTTAGATGCTGTTTTTTTCCAATTTTAAATTTAAATTTGGGAAACATTAAAAATTAAAACTATGGACACTTTTCAGGAAATGGATGGCAGCAACGTGCCGAAAAGAAGCTCGGGCGAGATTATTTCCCACGCTTTCGACATGTACAAGGGAATTTTTCTTTACGCACTTCTGGCGATGGTGATTTATTTTATTGTCTCCATGGTTATTCAGCCGCTTTCGGGATTCGATTCAGCGAGTTTTTCTGAGGAAATTCGGTCTGCCGACGGTGATTTTTCATCGATCGATATCTGGGCAGTTCCCGGAATGAAAATTTATTACGGTCTTTCGGGAATTGTAAGCCTGCTTTTAGCTCCACTTTACGTCGGAGTCATTTATCTGGCAAATAAATATAACAATCAGGAACGTTTGCAGGCGTCAGATCTATTTATCGGCTACAGACAGAACTTTGTTCAGATTGTAATCTACAGTCTTATGGCATCGGTAATTATGGCTATTGCGTTAATGATGTGTTTACTGCCTGTTTTTCTTGTGATTCCGCTATTGCTTTTGGGTTATCCTATTTTACTTTTTGAAAACGCCAGCTTTACTGAAGCTTTCAGCAAGAGTTTCAGAATCGCTAAAGATAATTACGGCGTATTTTTAGGAACATCACTTCTAGGATTACCGATCAGTATTGCAGGGATTTTACTTTGCGGAATCGGAATCGTGGCAACACTTCCGTTCTATTTTGTCGTAATGTATTCAGCGTATGTCGCGTTCTGCGGGAAACCCAGACAACTTAATTTCAATAACTGATTCTGATTAGAATTTAAAATTATGCCCAACAGGAAACACCAAATCAGCGAGGTAAAAATAAAGCAGATCTTTCTGCTGGCTCTTATTACTGTGCTTGCAGGATTAATCTGTTTTAATCTGTCTTTATTTATTCCTTCTGTTCTGGGCGCCATTACCCTTTACATTATCTCCAGGAAATACAATCTTTATCTTCAGGAAGAACGAGAGTGGAAGCCCTGGCTCGCATCCACGGTAATTATTTTGGGTACACTGCTCATTTTAATTCTTCCTGTTTATTTTATCGCCGACCTTCTTATCGAAAAACTAGGTAACGCGTCTGTTTATATGCAGAAATTCAATGTTTTTGTAGATAAAATTCATGATTATGTGTATTCCAAAACGAGAGTCGATATTCTGAGCAAGGAGAATTTAACGAAACTGAAAGACAAGGTGGGAAGTTTCTCGACCACCGCAGTGAGCAGTACTTTTAATACCCTTACTGTGATCCTGTCCATGTACTTTATTCTGTATTTTATGCTAGAGAAGCCAAGGCTTTTTGAAAGACTGGTAAGAAGTTCAGCCCCCCTTAAAAAGGCTAACATTAATTTGTTGGGGGAGAAAATACAGAAAATGGTTGTTGCCAACGCGATTGGGATTCCTGTTGTCGCCATCGGACAGGGAATTGTGGCGATTATAGGATACTGGATTTTTGGCGCACCAAGCCCGCTTCTCCTCTTTGCCTTAACAGCAGTCGCTTCGATGATTCCTATCGTTGGTGCGGCGATTATTTATGTTCCTGTGTGCATTTTTATGATTGCAGAAGGCAATATGGGTGCCGGGCTTGGGCTTGCAGCTTACTGTCTTATCGCCGTGGGATTAACGGATAACCTCTTAAGATTCACTCTTTTAAAGAAATTAGAAAACATCCATCCGTTAAATACGGTGTTCGGAATCATTATGGGTATGAATCTTTTCGGGTTTATGGGACTGATTTTCGGGCCGATTCTTATTTCGATTACGGTACTACTGATTCAGGTTTACAGGGACGAATTTTCTGAGGACGACCGGGAACTCATTATGCCAGAGCCAAAAGAAATCGAGAAAAAAATAGATTTAAGTATTTAAAAAATGGAAGGCTTAAAACCAGAAATCCTGCAGGAAATCTGCAGCGCTACGATGCCTTTCGGTAAATATAAAGACACCATAATTGCAGACCTGCCCATCAGTTATCTGGAATGGTTTCATCGGGAAGGTATGCCCAAAGGTAAACTGGGGATGCAGCTTTCTACTATTTACGAAATCAAAATCAATGGTTTAATGGACCTGCTTACCCCAATCCGTGGGAAAGTGAGTTTTGAAAAGACGAAAAAGAAAGTCTATAAGTTTTAGTGTGATTGGATCAGGATTATATATGATATCAGTCGGAGTATTCGGCATTTTTATCGGTCGCTATTTTTACAATAATGCTCATGAAATTTACGAATACGAAAAATAAAAGGCAAAGAATTGGTGGCGGAAAATAACTTTAAACCTTAACACGCCCCGGAAATTAAAGTTTTTGGGGATTCTCTTAATGCTTTTCGGACTTGTTGAAATTATTATTATGTCAATTGTTTTATTAATAAAATTAATTGCATAAACCACCACAGAATATAACTTTCCGGAAGGTTCCGTAGGAACCTAATGTGTGTAGAATTAAGGTTTTAAGAGAAAAGCGTTCCGTAGGAAGGCAATGTTAAAATATTAATCAAAAATGGCAAACACCTATTCACAAATCTATCTTCAATTCATTTTTGCAGTAAAAGGCAGAGAAAATTTGATTAAAGAAGATTTCAGAGAGGAAGTACAAAAATACATTTCGGGAATCATTGAAAATAAAAAGCATCAACTGATTTCTATTTACGCCAATCCGGACCATATTCATATTTTCTTAAGTCTAAAAGATTTATCTTCTCCGATATCTCAGTTGGTTAAAGAAATAAAAGTTTCATCTACTAATTTTATAAATGAAAAAAGATACCTTAATAATCCATTTTATTGGCAAGAAGGTTACGGATGCTTTTCATATTCTAAAAGCCAGCGGGATGCTGGTAGATTATATTCAAAATCAGAAAGAACATCATAAAAAGAAAAATTTTAGAGATGAGTACATGGAATTTCTGATAAAATTCGATGTGAATTTTGATCACAAATATGTGTTTGAATTTTATGATGATAATACAGATTAGGTCATGGCGTTCCTACGGAACGCTCCTTCGTCTGCGCACCTTCTTTGCTACACACATTCGGTTCCTACGGAACCCCCCGAAGATTTCCTAAGTCTGCGGGTGAGGAGAATGCGGTGTTTGAACGGAACATTATAATTACAACAGATATTAAATCTATACCTATAAAGCTCCTTCGTCTGCGCACCTTCTTTGCTACACACGTTCGGTTCCTATGGAACCGCCCGAAGATTTCCTAAGTCTGGAGGTGAGTAGAATGCGGTGTTTGAACGGAACACTATAATTACAACGGATATTAAATCTATACCTATAAAGTTCCTACTGAAGAACATGGCATTCCTGCGGAACGCTCTTTCGAGTGCGAACCTTCTTTGCTACACACGTTCGGTTCCTACGGAACCGCCCGAAGATTTCCTAAGTGTGCAGGTGAGGAGAATGCGGTGGTTGAACGGAACACTATAATTACAACGGATATTAAATCTACAACTATCAAGTTCCTAATGAAGAGCATGGCATTGCTGCGGAACGCTCTTTCGACTGCGAATTATCTTTGCTACACACGTTCGGTTCCGGAAGAATAAGGTAGCATTTCAAACACAGAAAAAGAAGGTTTATAAATTCTAACCTTTTAATGCTGCGATTTCGTCCCGCAATTTGGCAGCTTTAATGAAATCCAGGTTTCTGGCTGCGGCTTCCATGGCTTTCTGTTTTTCTGCAATCAGTTCTGTGGCATCTTTTCCATAGCTTGATTTTTCTTCGGCAACCTGTTTCAGGATTTCTTTTTGGGTATATTTCGGATCCGGGAAATCTTTGGATCTTCCGACAAGGATCTCCGAAATTTTCTTGTTCAGTGCCTGTGGAACCAAACCGTGTTTTTCGTTGTATTCCATCTGCTTTTCGCGTCGATAGTTGGTTTCATCGATGGCTTTCTGCATGGAGCCGGTAATTTTGTCGGCATATAAGATCGCTTTTCCGTTGACGTTTCTTGCAGCTCTACCAATAGTTTGCACCAGTGAACGACGGGAACGCAGCATTCCTTCCTTATCCGCATCCAGAATCGCAACGAGGGAAACTTCGGGCAAATCCAGACCTTCTCTTAATAAATTTACGCCGACCAAAACATCGAAAAGTCCTACCCGCAAATCCTGCATAATCTGAATTCTCTCCAAAGTCTCAACGTCGGAGTGGATATAACGCGTGCGTATTCCGAATTTTGTAAAATATTTTGTGAGTTCTTCTGCCATTTTCTTGGTCAGCGTTGTTACCAGAACTCTTTCATCAATCTCCGTTCGCTTCTGAATTTCTTCAATTAAATCATCAATCTGGTTTAATGAAGGTCTTATATCAATTACAGGATCCAGAAGTCCGGTCGGACGAATAATCTGCTCGATATATTCCCCGCCACTTTTTTCAAGCTCATAATCTGCCGGAGTTGCCGACACGTAAATCACCTGATTCTGCATGGCTTCGAACTCCTCAAACTTCAGCGGACGGTTATCCATTGCCGCCGGAAGACGAAACCCGTGTTCCACCAAAACCTCTTTACGGCTTCTGTCTCCTCCGTACATGGCGTGAACCTGGGGAATCGTTACGTGACTTTCATCAATCACCATTAAAAAATCCTTCGGAAAATAATCTAAAAGACAGAACGGGCGCGAACCGGGCAATCTTCCGTCGAAATAACGCGAGTAGTTTTCAATTCCGCTGCAGTAACCGAGTTCTTTCATCATTTCCAGATCGAGTTCGGTTCTTTCCTGGAGTCGTTTGGCTTCAAAAGGTTTTTCGATTTCGTTGAAGAAATCCACCTGTTTCACCATATCATCCTGAATTTCGCGTATGGCATTGACCTGTGTTTCTTTGGAGGTCACGAAAAGGTTTGCGGGATAAATATTAATCTCTTCAAACTCTGCCATCACATTTCCGGAAAGCGGATCGAAGCTCTGAATTTTTTCAATCTCGTCACCGAAAAACTGTATTCGAACTGCATTATCGGCATAAGCTGGATATACATCAATTACATCACCTTTCACCCTAAAGGTCCCGCGTGTAAATTCATTTAAAGTTCTTGCATACAAAGCATTTACCAGTTTATGTAGAAAAGCGGTCCGGGTGATTCTGGCATTTTTCTGAACTTCAATTAAAGACTTATTGAATTCCGTAGGGTTTCCGATACCGTAAATACATGAAACCGACGCTACGATTAACACATCCCGCCTTCCCGAAAGTAAGCTTGCCGTAGCAGAAAGTCTCAGTTTCTCGACTTCTTCGTTAATCGAAAGATCCTTTTCAATGTAAGTATTCGTTGAAGCAATAAATGCTTCCGGCTGGTAATAGTCGTAATAACTCACAAAATATTCTACCGCGTTTTCAGGAAAGAATTCCTTAAACTCCATAAAAAGCTGGGCCGCCAGCGTTTTGTTATGCGCCAAAACGATGGTTGGCTTCTGTACACTCTGTACCACATTAGCAACTGTAAACGTTTTACCCGAGCCGGTAACACCGAGAAGGGTCAGGTATTTTTCGCCGCCTTCAATGCCTTTGACTAATTTTTCAATGGCCTGGGGCTGGTCGCCTGTCGGTTTATATTCTGACTGAAGTTTGAACTGCATGATGCAAAATTACGTAAATTTTAAAACTGAATTTTTTGCTTTATTAATAACTAAAAAAACTTCTAAAATTTCTTTAGAAGTTTTCTATCTCATTATATTTTTTACTTTGTTGGAAATGCTCCGGAAAACGTCATCGTAATAGGCATTTTTATAACGTGTTTTACAGGTATGCCATTTTCTGTAGCGGGCGTCCAGACCTTATCTTTAAGTGCGCTGACGCTTCTTATGGCCTCCCTGTTAAAAATATCACTGGTCCCGTCAGCTGAAACGGTTCCCATTTTTCCGTTTTCATCTATTTCCACATAAAGTACAGTTTTTACCATCCCTTCATCGCCTTTAAAAACAGAAGTATCAAAATTCGCGTTAATTAATTTTCTAAACTCATTAATACCTCCTGGAAACTGCGGAAGAATGCCAGTAAATTTTTGAGTGTCTTCTTTTACGGAAGTTGCTTCTATGGCTGTTTCAACGTTGGATTTGTTTTTCTTTTTAACAGTATCATTTTTTATGATGTTTTCGTTTATAACTTTTTCAAAAGCTTTTAAAAGTTCTTTTTCAGCCGGAGTAGCATTCTTTTCATTTATAGGAACGGCAATATCCTGTTTTTCCGGAGCAGTGCTTCTATTTACTTTTACTGTTGAGGCTTCGGTTTGGGCCTGAATTTCTTTAGAGAAAAATACAAATAGAATTGCAAGCAAAGGGAGAACAGCAATTTTTTTTATTGCTGAAAATCTGGAATTTTTAGTTGTCATCATAATAAATCGTTTTTTGGTGTTATTAAAATCGAATTGGTGCGTTAATTTTAAACTTTTTGTATTCGTAATTTCATGGAGAATTAAATGCTGGTATTTACTGATGTCGTAGTTGTTTTTCAGAACAAATTCATCAGCCAAAAATTCGTGATTTATGATCATGGCATTTTTATAAAAGTATAAGGCAGGATTGAACCATGAAAATATTTTGAGGAACTCTATTAATAAAATATCGGCAGTGTGATTTTCTGAAGCGTGACATTTTTCGTGGAGAAATATTCTTTCATCAATTTGATTATCTACGAAATGCTTTTCACCAAAGTACATTGTTTTTAAAAAACTGAAGGGTGGATAATATCGATTTAAAACTACGATGCGGTGATTTTTGTAGATTCTTTTCTCTCCTTTTAAAAGTCTGATTTTTAAAAATGAATGGATAAATTTTACAAGGAATAAAGTTGATATCGATAAATAAACACCAAGTATAAGGTTACTCCAGTCGAAGTGCTGGGCGGTGTTAACACCTAATTGCTGAAATTCCTGAACAGGTTCGCCGAAGATTAAATTTGGCTGACCGCTGCTTTCGAAATAAGTTGGCATCGGTATAAACGGCAACGAATACGCAAATAAAAGAGACGAAACCAGAAATATTCTGTTGAATTTAAATATGCGCTCCTTTGCTAAAAAGAAATGATAAAAGCCTAATAATACAGCAGAAGATATTACGATTTTTAGAATTATTGTTTCCATTTTAATCTTTTATTTGGTTATGAATAATGTCCCGTAGTTCTTTCAGCTGTTGCTGACTAAGTTTAGAATTGGCGGTAAAAAATGAAGCAAACTGAGAAACAGAACTGTTGAAAAACTGGTTAATAATTGAAGTCATCTCTCCGTTAAAATAATCTTCTTTCTTAACTTTCGGAAAATACTGTCTGGAATTACCGAAACTTTTGTAGCCGATAAGATCCTTATTCTGCATTCTTTTAAGGTTGGTGGCAACAGTGGTAGCCGCTGGCTTTGGTTCCGGAAGCGCCTGTAAAAGATCTTTCATAAATGCGGTTTTATTTGTCCACAATATTTCCATGAGTTCTTTTTCAGCTTCTGTTAATTTATTTTTCATTTTCTACTTTTTTAGATCCTATTCTACAAATGTAGAACTAAATTTCAATAAAGCAATATATTTTTTAAAATATTATCAATTCTTTAAACATAACAAATAAAAAAGAGCAGTGGTTGCTGCTCTCATTGATCTATTTTTTTCTTTTGGAGAAACTCTCAAAGTCTTCTATCACAAGGCCTTTGGCTTCATTCCTCGGTTGAAAACGTAGATTTCTGTTGCTATAGGTTACTGGATTTTCGGCCGTTTTTAAAATGGTTTGACCGCTGATCAGTTCCAAAGCTTTCTTCAGTTCCGGATCCGATACATTCCCAAACTCCTTTATATTGTTGATTGCCCGATAGGGATTGATATCGTAAGTCGGAAGGATTCCACCGCTGGGATTTGGATCTTTGTCCTTATTATAATAGGAAAATGTAATGGGCTGCAGCTTCCAGTTGTGTGCGGTATTTCTGGTGGAGTACGAAGTGTAATCTGATGCAGGCGAATCATAAAGGGTGATGGAACCAACAAATTTTCCGTAGGTTTCGTTACCGATGGTGGTTACCGGAACATATTTATTAAGACTGATGACGGTAAGTTCACTCGCAGAAGCAGTCTGGAAGGAAACCAATACATAAATCCTGCTCAGGCTCAAGCTGTTTACATTCTGCTGCCCGGTTTGTTCCGGATGACCGTTTACGATGTTATAGGTTTTCACGGTGTTGGTTAAATAATCCATTCCGTCTTCATCGTTATGCTTTGCGTTGAAATCAAGGTAAACGTAGGGCTGTCCGGTGTAATTTCCGTTCACCATCTGAGCCAGGGCAGTTGCCGTTTCCAGAGATCCACCTCCGTTGTATCGTAAATCCAGAACAAGTTCTGTAATCCCGTCGGCTTTCATTGTAGCAAAAGCAGCATTCAGTTCATCATTATAATCTGATTTGAAACCATTATAGACCAAATAGCCAATATTTTTGCCACCGTAATTGTACTTTTTATAAAAGGCCACGGGATTCTCATCAATATTTGTTTTGGTAATGCTTATGTTCTCAGCCCTGTCGGTTGTTACCAAACCCGTGGAAGTAATTACTGCAGTTGCAGCTCTTGTTATGGTAAACTGGTCCTGAGAGAGCTGCGAATAATTGCTGATTGTTAAAGGTGAGCCATTCACTTTAGTAATAATGTCTCCTCTTAAGATTCCAGCATTCGCGGCCGAGCTTCCTGGAATTACGTAATTTACAAGTGCCACTGCAGAGGTATTGGTATTATCTTTTGGATAAACCGCATAATCAAAGCCGGTTAATTTTTCAATTTCAGCCATTCTCGATGCGGGTATAATGGTATTATTATTTTCTATCCAGGAGAACCGGTCGGTATTTCCATAATCATACAGCAGACTGTAAAATAGGCCATCAGGAGTTTTAGAATTGATGTATGAAGCATACTCGGCAGAGTTTTTGAAGTTGTCAGCTAACTTAGGTACATTTGGCTGCCAGTAATACCATGAGTTCATTGCCTTCCACACAAAATCATTTACAGAGTTTGTAGTGGCCGATGGTGAGGGTGCCGGATCGTTATCCCTGGAACATGATAACAATGATAGAATGGCAAGCGCTAAACCTGTTACATATATCTTACCTTTCATGTGTAATAATTTTAATAAATTTGAATTTAACCATTAACGGAAAATAATGAAAATCAATATGATAACCTCCGCAATTTTATTATGTGTCTCTGCATTAATTTCTGTGTCCTGTACTGCAAACGCACTGCCAAAAGTAAAAAATCCGGTTTATGAATCGTATGATATTTCAGGAGAGAAAGGTTACCATGTATCATTTGAACTTAATAACGATTCAGCTCCTGCTACGTCTGTAGTGATTAACAGAATTCAACAGCATATTTCATCGGAAAACAAAACCGGTTTACATTATAAAGTCAACGTGATTACGCAATCGAGAAAAATTTTGGGATTCAAACCTAAAATTACCGATCTCGAAAACGGAATTTTCTTCAAAACAGATACCGCTGAAATTTTCAAACCTGTAAATTTTAAATTACAGAAACAGTAATTTTGCAGAGCATTACTTTTTTCGTTACGGATTTTAAACCAAAAAATATTTAAATATGAAATGTTTATCCATCAGAACTTTATCTTTTCTGGGAATTATTTTTCTCGTATCCTGTACCGGAAACTCGAAAACAACAGTCGCAGCCCAGGAAACCACCGTGAACGGAATATTACCCAATCCTGAAACCGCCGACAAAAATTCCCCTGAATATCAGCCTGCTTTTGCAGGGCAAACCAGAGTTCCGGGCATAAAAACCACCATTCCTTATCAGGTGGAAGTTATCAATTCAGATTTACAGAAACCGTGGGGAATCATCAATTTACCGGACGGCAGATTCCTCATCACTTCAAAAACCGGATACCTTAATATTGTTTCAGCAGACGGAAGAACAATTTCGAAAGTTGAAGGACTTCCGAAAGTTGATGATAAAGGTCAGGGCGGTTTGCTTGATGTCGCGTTAGATCCAGATTTTGCCACTAACAGAATGATTTTCTGGACTTTTTCAGAGCCGGTTTCGGGTGGAAATCATACTGCAGTAGCAAAAGGAAAACTTTCTGCAGATGAAAAAACAATAGAAAACCCAACGGTAATTTTCCGTGCAACTCCAACCTACGACGGTGATAAACATTACGGAAGCCGCCTGGCTTTTGATAAGGAAGGCTACCTTTTTGTAAGCACCGGCGAACGTTCTGACCGGGAAACCAGGCCTTATGCGCAAAAACAGGATTCTTATTTAGGAAAGATTTTAAAAATCACAAAGGACGGAAAACCCGCACCCGGAAATCCTAACCTTGCAGGTTGGAAGCCGGAAATCTATTCGACAGGCCACCGAAATCCACAAGGAATGGTTATTGACCACAAAGGACAGGTTTGGGACGCAGAAATGGGACCGCGCGGTGGAGACGAAATCAATCTGATTCAGCCCGGAAAAAATTACGGGTGGGGTGATGTTACTTACGGTATTGAGTACAGCGGCAAAAAAATCAACAACGGAACAACAAAAAAAGAGGGAACAGAACAGCCCGTTTATTACTGGGATCCTTCCATATCCATGAGCGGAATCACTTTCTATACCGGAAATATAGAGGAGTGGAAAAACAATATGATGATCGGCTGCTTAAGCGGACAGAAAATCATAAGGCTGGTAATCGAAAATAATAAAGTAGTAGGTGAAGAATGGCTTTTAACCGACAAAAACGACAGAATCCGGGATGTGCTGAACGGGCAGGACGGTAATCTGTACGCCGTTTCAGACAGCGGAAAACTTTATAAAATATCTAAAAAATAGAACATTTTCAATACGCATCAAGACCCTTGGCTGATGTTGAGGGTTTTTTACTGCTTTAAATATACTAAATCAGATCCGAAATCATCTTCCAAATTGGTAAGGATTTTTGCGGTCTTCGTTTTCACAAAGAGCTTTTCAACGAAAAAATTAGTTTCGAAGAACTGGCGGTGAATTCCGGGAAGTAATTCCATGAAAAGATCCATTCCAACCTGATTATTATGTAAATCCATTTTCTTTTCCAAAGGTTCGTTAGGGAATAATTCTTCGTGAAGATCGGTCATTTTTTTACAGAAATCTAACGCTTTGTGCGGCGACGATATTTTGCAGCAGTACATCATGATGAGGCATGTCCACAGCGCATGCCGGTAAGCATTCCCGATTCCGCTGTTGGCATTGGTTTCCGGGAAATGCTTCTGGGCGAGCATAAAACTTTTCACCGTCGCATAAAATCCCAATAATGAGAAGAGCGGATGCGGCAGAGCAAGTCTCAAAAGTCTCAGAATTTTTCTGAAACTTAAAGTTCTTAAGGTGTTGAACAATATTCTGGCTATTCTTCTCATAATAGAAATCTCCCCTGTAAAGGAGAGATTTTTATCGTTTTTAAGATTATATTAATGTACGAGAAGTCTCACGGTTTTGGAAACCTTCTCTTTAATTTCTGTACGCTTCACAATAAAGTCTACGAAACCTTTTTCCTGCAGGAATTCTGAAGTCTGGAAACCTTCCGGTAAATCTTTTCCTATGGTTTCACGAATTACCCTTGGTCCGGCAAATCCGATCAACGCGCCCGGTTCTGCCATAATAATATCGGCAGTCATCGCGAAAGATGCGGTAATTCCTCCAAAAGTAGGGTCGCACAGATAAGCGATGTACAGAAGTCCTTCTTCTGAAAGTTGGGCCAATTTCGCCTGAACTTTCGCCAACTGCATCAGGGAGTAAGTCGCCTCCTGCATTCTTGCTCCACCAGACTGGCAGATGATCATGTAAGGAAGGCGGTGTTCTATACAGTAGTCTACTGCACGACGGATTTTTTCGCCCATTACCGAACCTAATGATCCTCCGATGAACGCAAAATCCATACATGAAATCACTATTTTCTCTCCGTTTACCGTTCCTACTGCATTACGGATGGAATCTGTTAACTTGGTTTTGGCTTTTACTTCTTTTAAACGGTCTGTATAAGCTTTGGTATCTTTAAAATTCAGCATATCTACGCTTTCTACGTTCGCGTCGAGTTCTGTATATTTATTTCCGTCGAAAAGAATTGAAAAGAATTCGTTGCTGCCAATTCTCACATGGAAACCGTCTTCCGGAGAGACATAATTATTAGCTTTAAGTTCCTCATGCTCAATAATTTTCCCTGTAGGAGTCTGATGCCAAAGTCCTTTCGGAAGATCTTTTTTGTCTTCTGTGGAAGTGGTGATATTTTTTGCTTTTCTTTTAAACCAGTCGAATGCCATTTTTGATAGATTTTAGATTCCAGATTTTAAATTATAAAAGTGCGACACATTTAAAATTTATCATCTAAAATTTTAATTTTAAAGTGTATTTACATTGTTCAGATCTTCAAAAGCTTTTTCAAGTCTTGCACTGAAAGTTTCTTCGCCTTTTCTGATCCAAACTCTTGGGTCATAGAATTTTTTGTTTGGTTTGTCGTCTCCGTCAGGGTTTCCGATCTGAGTTTTCAAATACTCAATATTGTTAACCATGTAATCGCGGATTCCTTCGGTGTACGCAAACTGAAGGTCGGTATCGATGTTCATTTTTATCGCACCGTAGCTGATTGCTTCTCGGATTTCTTCAACAGTAGAACCAGATCCGCCGTGGAATACAAAGTTCACCGGTTTTTCACCAAGGCCAAACTTTTCCTGAACGTATTTCTGAGAATTATCTAAAATTTTTGGGGTCAGCTTCACATTTCCTGGCTTGTAAACGCCGTGAACATTACCGAATGCTGCTGCAATGGTAAAGTGAGGGGATATTGCCTTTAATCTTTCGTAAGCGTACGCCACCTCATCAGGCTGGGTGTACAGTTTAGAAGAATCTACTCCAGAATTGTCTACACCATCCTCTTCACCACCGGTAACTCCAAGTTCAATTTCCAGAGTCATTCCCATTTTCGCCATTCTTTTGAAATATTTGCAGGAAATGTCAAGGTTTTCTTCAATCGGTTCTTCAGAAAGATCCAGCATGTGTGATGAGTACAAAGATTTTCCGGTTTGTGTGAAAAACTCTTCGTTAGCCTCCATTAAACCGTCAATCCAAGGTAAAAGTTTTTTCGCACAGTGGTCGGTATGCAGAATTACGGTTGCTCCGTAAGCTTCAGCCAACGTGTGGATATGTTTTGCTCCGGCAACAGCACCGGCAATCGCGGCTTTCTGCCCATCATTGCTCAAACCTTTTCCTGCGTTGTAAGCTGCACCACCATTAGAAAACTGAATAATTACGGGAGAATTTAATTTCGCAGCAGTTTCCAACACTGCATTCACGTTACTGGAACCGATAACGTTTACTGCAGGAAGTGCAAAGTTATTTTCTTTAGCATATTCAAAAATGTCGGTAACCATTTGACCTGTGGCAACACCTGCCGGAAAACGTCTGTTCATAATATATTTTTTAAAAGATTTATTCTGAATTTTAGGTCTGTAAAGTTAAGAATTTTATGCGAAAAACATTAGTTTCTTTTGTCTTTTCCCCAAAGGAGTTTCTGGCGGATTGTTTCGTAAAAACTTAAGTTATTGGGATGAATGAGCAGAATCTGAAACTTTGCTTTACGCAGCACAATTTCCACATCGGTTTCCATGTGGATCAGCCTGGAATCGAGAGACAAAGAATATTGCGGAACACGGCTTTCAACTTTCAGGCGAATTTCCACATCATCATTTACAATTAAGGGCCGCACATTCAGATTATGAGGTGCAATAGGCGTGATGACGAAATTGGCGTTGGCTGGTGTAATAATTGGCCCGCCACAACTTAATGAATAGGCTGTAGAGCCGGTTGGGGTTGAAATAATGACACCGTCGCCCCAGAAGACATTGAGAAACTCTCCATTTATATAAGATTCTACCGTAATCATGGCGGTAGTTTCTTTACGCGAGACTGTTAAATCATTTAAAGCATAGGGAAAGAAAACAGAGTTGTTCGGCGAAACAATTTCAATAACCGATCTTCGGCTAATTTTTACTTCTCCTTTAATAATATCATCAAGTTCCAAAAAAACTTCCTCCTTACTGAAACTTGCCAGGAACCCCAGCCTTCCGGTATTTACTCCCACTACAGGAATTTCTAAATCCTGCACATATAGCAATGAGTTTACAATGGTACCATCGCCTCCGAAGGTAAAAAAAAGATCTACTTTTTTCTGCTTTAAATCTTCTTTCCCACAAAAGGTTTCAAAGATTTTCGAAAACTGCATCGCGTTGGCCATTTCTTCGTGTAAAACTGCCTGTACGCCGCGTTTTTCGAGCTCTGAAACAAATTTACTGAGATACAGAAAGGTATCTAAGTCGCTTTTTTGAGAATATATTGCTGCCTTCATCATTTAAAACTCCAGAAATTTTTGAAAGAAACCGAATCTGTCTTTCAGCAGGTCTTCCTTCTCATCATCATAATATTTATGCACTACGCTATAGCCGTATCTTTCGAAGGTTTCGTCGATAGAGCTGGTATTTTCGCTATTGAATTTCAGGGTGATCTGTATATAGTCTTCGGTAATTAAATTAATAAAACAGCCGTAGATTTTACCGTTATTTGATTCTACAATTTTGCAGACTTCGGTCATGGAATAATGTCTGCCGCTGGTCTGCACAATCATGATGGCACCGTTTTCCGAGAAAAGCGGATATTTTGAAAATTCGTTAAAGATATCGTCGCAGCAAAGATAGCCCATGTATTTTTCGGTCTTCGAAATCACGGGAACTACGTTACAATTGAAGGTGTGAAAAAGTTTGATGGAATCGAGCAGATTACCGTCGTCCAAGATTGCAAATTTTTCGAAATGCATATCGAGTGAGCCCAGCGTTCCTTCCGGACTTTCGTCTAAAAACGATTGGCTGATCGCGCCCTGATATACGCCCTTTTTCTTTACAAATACATGAGAATAACCGAACTCTTTCGCCATTTCATTCGCATCATCAATCATGTCGCTGGAGTTGAAAGCCGGGTAGTCTTTCGAAATGTAATCTTTGATAAACATGATGCTAATTTAGGAAAATATTAAAAACCTGAGGCTCTTTTGAAAATTTTTAAAAATAATTTAAAAATAGCTTGCTTCATATGGAAACAAAAACATATCTTTGTCGCCTTTCATTTTTACTTTTTATTAGATTTATTTCAAACTGCACTGTCCATTGGGCTTTGCAGTTTTTTATTTTTTGGCTGCGGGCATCTGCCGGAGAAAAATTAATCCCGCCAGAATAATCACTCCTCCAAAGCCCTGCATCAAAGTAAGTTTTTCCCCATCCAAAAGTCCCCAGATAATCGCCACAACTGGCATCAGCAACGTAACGGTAGAGGCAAAAAGCGGAGTTGAAACACTTAGAAGTCTGTAATTAAGCATCATCGCCAGACCGGTTCCGAAGATTGACAGCAAACTTACAAAGCCAATCCCTTCCCATAAACTGCTGTTTAGCTGAATATTATTAAAAAATCCTGCAAATACCAGCGCAATTACCGATGGAAGAATCAGAACAAATGAAAAGACAAATGCAGAAAGAATTTTTGCAGGAACATCACTGAGTTTTGATTTTACCGTCGTTGTACTTATTGCGTACATTAAGGTCGCCAAAAGCAACAGTAATATCGGAATCAGTTTGAACTCGCCGCCTTCGCCACCGGAAAACGCCAAAATACACGCACCGGTAAAACTGATGATGACGCCAACAACCTGTCTTTTGGTGGTATGAAATTTCCAGAGCAGCGCGCCCACAATAATCACGAAAATCGGCATCATCGAGTTGATGATTCCCGCAATGCTGCTGCTTACCTCGGTTTCCGCAATCGGGAAAAGAAACATCGGAATGAAATTTCCTGTCACTGCAGCGAGTATAAGCCATTTCAAATGTTTTTTCGGAAATTTCCTGATGTTGAGAATTGCCAAAGGAAGCAGAATAATTCCGGCAATCAAAACGCGCAGCGCGCCTACTTCATACGGATTGAAATGCTCCAGTGATTTTTTTATCAGTATAAATGAAGAACCCCAAATAACGGAGAGCAACACCAGTAAAACCCATTTTTCTTTTTCAGGATTCATTGTTTCTTTTTAAAATGTTTAAATATTCAAGTTTGGGAATCATCCTTGCGCCCAGACTTTCGAGATGCTCAGAGTGAATCTGACAGTCGATTAGTTCCAGATCTTTATTCTGCAGGATGAAATTTAGAAATCCGGCTTTTGAGGAGTTGCTTACTTTGGCGAACATACTTTCGCCACAAAACACGTTTCCGATCTGAACTCCGTAAAAGCCACCGACGAGTTCTTCGTTCTGCCAGACTTCAAAGCTTTTTGCAAAACCATGTTCATGAAGTTTTGTAAACGAGTCAATCAGTTCATGGGAAATCCAGGTTCCGTCCTGCCCTTTTCTGTAGGTGTTTTTGCAGTGAAGCATGACTTCGCGGAAACATTTGTTTTCAGTAAAAGTAAAGACTCCATCTCGCAGGATTTTTTTCATTGATTTTGAAATCCGCACTTCATCCGGAAAAAGCACAAATCTTGGATTCGGACACCACCAAAGAATTTCTTCGCCTTCATTATACCACGGAAAAAGCCCGATTTGGTAAGCGAACAAGAGCCTTTCGGGAGAAAGGTCGCCACCCACCGCCAGCAAACCACTTTCTGAATCCATCAATTCAGGATCGGGAAAAGAGATTTCGTTTGGATCGAGTAAAACCATTTTTCAAAAATTAAATCCTGCGCTTGGGCAAGGCAGGATTTTTATTTATTTTCTTTGTTTCGACCAATCTTTAGAAAGGTAAATCATCATCTTCTTCAGCAAAAACATCGGTATTGGAAGCTGCAGGTTTCGATTCTGCCGGACGTGCCTCAACAGGTTCATTGAAATTTCCACCGTCTACTTTTTCAATTCTCCATCCTGTGATCGAATTGAAATACCTTACTTCACCCTGTGGCGAAGTCCATTCTCTTCCTCCGATGTTGATAGAAACCTTTACTTTATCTCCTTCTTTATAAGCATTAAGTAAATCACCTTTTTCTTTCAGAAATTCGATACTAATTGGTTGCGGGTACTGTTCTTCGGTCACAATAACCATTTCTCTTTTCTGAAAGCCGCTTGCAAACGTCTGAACGTCACCTAGTTTCTTTATAATTCCTTGTAATTCCATAATTGATTGTTAAAGGTGTAAAAGTAATAAATAAACGAGACAAAAAGAAGTTGGAAAATTAAAAACTTTAAAAATCTGAAAAAATGTAAAATTTTCTTGCTTTAAAAGAGAAAAAGTATTTATATTTGCACTCACAAAAAAAGAGAAGAAGTTATTTAGCGGATGTGATGTAATTGGTAGCCATGCCAGACTTAGGATCTGGTGCTGTGAGGCGTGTGGGTTCGAGTCCCTCCATCCGCACTTTTATTGCGAAAATAGCTCAGCTGGTAGAGCACGACCTTGCCAAGGTCGGGGTCGCGGGTTCGAATCCCGTTTTTCGCTCAACAATCTACCTGCCTTGGTGGTGGAACTGGTAGACACGCAGGACTTAAAATCCTGTATCCGCAAGGATGTACGGGTTCAAGTCCCGTCCGAGGTACTTTAAACGCTGTTAATCTTCATTGATTTGCAGCGTTTTTTGTTTTTTACCCACACCTTCGGCAAACATTTTGTAACTTTAAGATCATTAAAATTACAAAACATTATGGCAAATCACAATTTAAAAACCCTGTCCCAGGTAATCAATGTCCTTAGGGAACGTGGCATTACCAGAGAGATCTGCATGACAGAAGACAAAAAGTTTATTTTGCAGGAAACAGATATCGCGTATGAGCCAACCGATTTATCCATCATAAAATCGTACCGATTTGAAGGCGACAGCAATCCGGAAGACAATGCGGTGCTGTATGTACTTCAGGATAAAAATGGTTTACACTCGATCATCATTGATTCTTATGGCGCTGAAAGTAATTATACAGGAGAAGAATTCGATAATTTCCTGAGAAGCATTCCGATAAATGAGAGGGAAGATTTTATTTTAGAATAGACATTATATCCGAAAATTAATTTTCGGATTTTTTTCTGAAAAGATTCCGGAAAATGCCTTTTTCCTTCATATTTTCCTTTGTTTGCTGTACTTTTTCTTTTAATTCCTGTTTTGTTTCTTTCAAATCTGTCTTATTCTGCTCCAGTGCAGCTTTTGTATTTTCAACCGTAGTTTTCACTGTTTTTTCGGTGTTTTCAACATTTTTCCCAATCAGGGTTTTCTTCAGACCCAGTTCGATGCCTTTCCAGAAAAGGTTAAAAAATGACTTTGTAGGATCGCGTTCCACATTATCCACAGGAACCGAGTCGGGGTACGTACCGGAATCTGTCTTCACAAAAATATTTGCTACAGCGGAAAGAACTTTATCTTTTTCGCCCGTTGATTTTAATATCGAAACTCTTAAGTCTTTATGTTTCATATTTAAAGTTCCGTTCAGGCCTCTGTTGTTGCCTTTAAAACTGAAAATGAGATCCGAAATTAAACCTGTCGCACGTATCTTCAGGTAAGGTTCAATAAAAGGGTTCACCCGTGACGCGGGCAAATCAGCAATATTTCCCGAAATCGAGAAATTATCGGTCATGCTGGCGGTATCCAAACTCCATTTTACGTTCATTGGGGAAGCATTCATAAACAAACAGGTGATATTTATAGGAATCTGGGTTGGTTTTCCCTTCATTTTGCCGGAGTTCAGGTTTTTAATATTCATATTGAAGTTATTGAATGTGAGTTTGCCCGGCCCGTCGCTTTTTTTGGTATCTTCTTCGTACACCAACAGTGAATTTTTAATATCCGTATTCTGAATATATAAAGGAAACCCAATACTTCTGAGCAATTTGGAATACAGCGGTTTTTCGGTTAAATCATCTTTCGGGATTTTGCTGCGGAAAATATTTGCGTTCAGCCCGTTCACGGTGAGCTGCGATGCGTTGAGAAATTTCTGAGGCGATAAAAAATCCCAGTTTCCATTAAGTGTTACGAGATCTGCTTTCACGTCATACAGGTCTTTTTCAACAGGTATCATGCGGATGAACTGCGCGCGGGAAACTTTAGGCTTTAGGGCAAAATTTGAAATCTGAACCCCATTTTTCCCGAATTTCAGTAAAGAGGCCGACAGGTTATAAAATTTCGTTCCGTAACTGAAATTTCTGGTAGTAACACTGTAAAAACCTGTTTTAAAAGGAACAGGATTTTTTATCGTACTCGAATTCATTTCGACCTGCTGAACCGTCGCATTTAAATCTTTAAAAATTAAAGGATTATTTCCTTTATCAACTGTCAGATTCGAGTTTTTTAGGGAGAGATTGTTAACCGTAAGCGGAAAATAAATTGATCTGAAGTCCGGTTTCTTTTTATTCTTATTTGTCCCGGCAATAATTTTTCCGTTCAGACTGTTGATCAGAACGTCCTGTACATTAAGTTTCAGTCTGTTTTCCACAAATTTCAACTCATTGATCTGCAGCTTTACCTTTTGAGCCGTTAAATCCAAAAGTGTCTTGTCTGATTTGGAAACGGTAGGTTTTATAGAAAAACTGCTGAGTTCTGCAGATTTTGGAGTGAGTGCCATTGCAGCAATCTTTACGTTTTCAGTTTCTGAAGAAAAACCGATGTTTTTTCCTGAAATATTTAAATCTGCGTACTGAAATGGCAGCGGCTGTTTTGAAGTATCGGCATTCATCAAAAATTTATTGATGTTCAGGCTGATGTTTTCAACGTTCAGCAGCGGAGTGCCGGCGGGTTTCAGAATGAAGATTTTCGCATTGTTCATCAATACCTCTTCCATATTTACCACGTAATTAAAATCTTTTTTCGTGGCAGGCGGTTTTACATTGGTGGTATAAATTTTAAGTTCCGGATCTTCAAACTTGGCATTCGCAAGTCTAATTTTATTTCCGTTAAGTTCGATATCTTTAAACTGCATTTCCGAAGTTTTGAAAGCATAAAGATTTCTTTTTGAAGGGTAAAATTTCCTGAAATTAGCGTAAGACAGAAGCGGAGTTAAAGCAAACTCCTTAAGATTCATTTTTCCGTCTTTTGTCGTAATGTATTCCGTGGTGACTGCGTAAAGATTATCCGGTCTGAAGAAGAAATTTCTGCCGTTAATATCATAACGGTCGAAAACCACAGGAAGTTTATTTTCCACGGCTTCTTCGGTCATCTGCAGATTTTCAACTTCGAGGTTAAGGTCCTGGACGGAAAGAAACTTCTGTTTTGTATGTTTAAAAATCTGAATTGTGCCGCTGCTGATTTTCAGATTTTCGAAAACCACAGGATTCCGTTTTTTTCCTGTTTTATCGTCAATCGGTTTTGCGAGAATAATGTTGAGATTGGGATTTTTAAGAAGAAGATTAGAGCTGTTAATCCTTTTCCTGAAGAGCGCATCATAAATCCCCAGGCGCGAAACCGAAAGCGTATCCACCGTCCCCTGTAACCTTATAACATTTTGATCTTCAGCATTTTTATTATTGACTGAAATTCCGGTGGCGTAAATATTTCCGGTGCCCAAATCCACATCCAGCGAGTGGTAAGAAATTTTGTAATCGGAATTGTTTTTAATATACCCGGGAAGTTTGCTTTTCAGCCAGAAATTAATTCCAAAATTAACTGCCAAAAAAAGCAGAAACATAATTCCCAAAATCCTCAGTAAAATTCTAAAGTAGTTTTTCCTCATTTTTTTGAAGATTAAATTCTGTGCCAGTTTTTATTTATTGGGTCTGGGAGGTGGTGGCGGTGCTGGAATTTCGGTATTTTTCAAAACAGTTTTAAAAGTAATATTCGATTTTAATACTTCCCCTTTTTCATTAATCTGAAAATAGGCATTACCGTTTCTTGCATAAATTCTTTTTTCATCCGATTTAAAATCATAAACATCTAAAAGACTCGGGAAGATCTCATCGTAAATAAATGGACATATAACCCTTCCTTTCTCATTAATTATTCCGGCTTTGTTGTTCTTCTTAGCGAAAATTAAACCATTTATATATTTGAACTCATCATATACAGGTGGCACAGTTATCTTAAAAGAGTTTTCATCAATTAAACCTGTCTTACCATGTTTTACAATGAATTTGGAATGCCTTGGTCCGTATTCTGTCCAGTTGGAGATTTCATCATATTCAAAAGGAAGAATATTCTTGTTTTGTAAATCAACGATACCGTATTTTTTGTTACGTTTGACAATAAATTTCAGTGGCTGATTGTAGATCGATTGAATTTCTTCTCCTGAAAGAATTATTTTATTGTTCAAATCGATTACGAAAGCACCGCTCTGATTGCTTGCAATGAACAGATCTGCATCCTCGTCATCAATTTGTACAAGCTCACTAAACTTAAGTGGAACGATTTCGCGATTATTAATGTCAATAATCCCTTTTTTATCATTTCTCTTCACAATGGAAAAAGCATTCCCTTGAAAATATAAACTTTCATCGTAGATAAAGGGAACTTTTATTTTGCCTTTATGATCTACAAGACCGTATTTATTACTGAAATTTTTAAATGATATATATTTGATTTGGTTAGAATATGTGATGTTGAAAAATTCTTCATCTGATTCCGCTATTTTAATTAAACCCGCATTGAACAGTGCATATCTTTTGTCCTTTGTTAAAAGGTAAAAATTTGGATTAGGATCTCCATTGTTGTTATAATTTTCAATAGCAGTATACGCTATTGGGATAACTAATTTTCCGTCATTTTTCAGAATTCCAAACTTTTCGTTCTTCATTACAATGGCGTTTTTATTAGAATCGAAAGAAGTTGCATAATCAAAACTGAGATTAGAAAATGCAGGATGTAAATTTTTATTGAGAAAAATATATTTGCCATTAACCTTTACAGATGCAGGTCCGTTTTCGAAGAATGTGGTATCATCTCCTTTCCACGCTCTCTGAACATCGGTGTATAAAAAATCCGTCAGTTGTTTACCTGTATTATCGAAGAAAGCCCACTTATAGTTTTTGCGGACGATAACAAAATCATCTAATTGTTCGCCTTTTACCATTTCATACGCAACAGGAATAATTTCTCTTCCATTCCTGTCAATAAATCCAGATTTACCATTACGCATCACGGCACTGAGCCCATTCTGGGTAAAATACTCCACGCTGTCATAAAGCATTGGGATAACCAATTTACCGTTTTCATCAATGAAGCCCCATTTTTTGTTTTTAGAGACCGGTGCTAATCCAAAAGTAAATATTCGCGCCTCATCATAATCACCTGTTAATTTTAAATTTCTTTTAGTGATGAAAAACTCTTTGCCATTACTCTTTGCATAAGCCAAACCATTCTCAAAAGGATTTACAAAATCATATTCAAAAGGGATCATGATTTTATTTTGGTCATTCACAAATCCCCATTTATTTGGTTTTATAAGCAAAACTCTTTTCCAACCTGTTTCACCGTCCCTTTCCTGATAGTAAATGTTGCTTCTTGATAAATCAAATGTTTGACTTTCATTGTTGCATGAAAATAATATAACAATTAATAAAAATAAAAAGTTCTTCATCAACTGATGTTAAGTTCAATCACATACCCCTCATGCCCTCTTACATTTATAAAATCACCACCTTCAAAAGATAGATACTGGCCTTTAATTCCGCGTAAAACGCCTTCAAATTCAGGTTTTTTATCTAAAGTGAAGGAATTAATTTTTTCAGGTGCTTCATATGGGTAATCCAACCGGAGCATTTCATGTTCCATCGAATAGAAATTTTTGAAATTATCCGGAAAATAATCTTTTATCTTTTCGCGGAAGTCGGCAAGATCCAGATCATCCTCGAAGTCGTCTTCCAGCATTTTGCGCCAGTTGGTTTTATCCGCCAAATGTTCTTTCAGGGCGACTTCAATCATTCCGGCTTCATAGCGGTTTTCGGTTTTGGCAATGGGAAGTGCAAAAGTCGCCCCCTGATCAATCCACCGGGTTGGGATCTGACTTTCGCGTGTAACACCCACTTTAACATCACCGGTATAAGCCAAATAAACAATATGCGGCTGCAGCTGAATCGCCTCTTCAACGGCTAAATCCCGTTCGCCAATACCCAGGTGAGCGGTGGAGAGTTCCGGGCGGATGATCGTTTCGCTGGCATAAGGACTTTCGAAAAAACATTTCTTACAGAATCCCATCCTGTAAATCTTTTCTTCACTGCCGCAGTTCACGCATTCGTAGCCGATATGTTTCAACTTAAGGTTTTTACCGATCAGCTGATTCATATTGATGAGATCATTCGACAGATTAAGGAAATATTGAATGGGTTTCGCGTTTTGCGTTGTCATTTTCAGGATTTGTCCGGAGAACTGCATATTATAATATTTCAGTAAAAATAATGATTTGAATTTAATTAAATTTGTAATAAAGAAAACCAAAGATGAAATATCTAGTTACCGGAGGAAGCGGTTTTATCGGTTCGCACCTGGTAGAGCATTTATTAAAAAACAGACATTCTGTCATTAATATTGACAATTTTGATGATTTTTATGATTATAGGATTAAAATCCGGAATACTCTGGAATCTGTCGGTAAACCTTTTGAGTTTTCCTTCCACAATAAAGAACACGATATCCAGAAGCTTATTTTCGAAACTTCCACCAAACACTATCAGATTTATAACCAAGACATTAGAGATAAGGCCGGATTCGAAAAAATTTTCAGCAAACATAAAATTGATGCCGTCATTCATTTGGCAGCACTGGCCGGCGTGCGACCTTCCATTGAAAAACCTTTGGAATACGAAGAAGTGAACGTGAAAGGCACAATGAACCTTTGGGAACTATGCAATGAATTTAATATAAAAAAAATTATTTGCGCTTCAAGTTCAAGCATTTACGGCAACAACTCAAAAATTCCTTTTTCAGAAAGCGACAATGTTGACCAGCCAATTTCCCCTTATGCCGCAACAAAAAAATGTACCGAAATTCTGGGGCATGTATACCATCATCTCTACGGTATCAATATGATTCACCTGCGTTTTTTCACGGTTTACGGCCCGCGGCAAAGACCCGATTTAGCCATTCACAAATTCACGAAATTGATGAGTGAAAACAAAGAAATCCCCTTCTACGGCGACGGTTCCACCTCCAGAGACTATACCTATATAGATGACATTATTGATGGGATCCAGAAATCAATTCAGTATCTGGATAAGAATGAAAAAGTGTATGAAATCATTAATCTTGGTGAAAATGAAGTGATTACCCTCGAAGAAATGCTTGCCGTAATTGAAGAACATCTGGAAATAAAACCGCGAAAAATAATACTGCCCATGCAACCTGGCGATGTGCATAAAACCAATGCAGATATTACAAAAGCGAAGACATTAATAGGCTATCATCCAACCACAAGATTCCAAAATGGCATAAAAAAGTTTGTGGAATGGTTTTTGAGAAATGGTTCATGAAAAATTTTGAAATAAAAATCAAAGTTTATTGAAACTCAGCGACAAAATCTCTTTTTTATGTCGCCTAATTTTATACTTTTGCAAAAAATTAATTATATGTATTGGACATTAGAACTGGCTTCTTATCTAAGCGACGCACCTTGGCCGATGACAAAGGCCGAACTTATTGATTACGCCATCAGAACCGGCGCACCAATGGAAGTTGTTGAAAATCTTCAGGCGATCGAGGACGAAGGTGAAGTTTATGAATCCATTGAAGAAGTTTGGAGCGATTATCCTACAGACGACGACTTCCTGTGGAACGAAGACGAATATTAATAACGCAGCCGGCTATCTGCAGCCGGTTTTTTATATTTTAGAAAAATTCTAAAAAATTAAAATCTTAAAATGGCTGAATGCACGCGTAGGCAGCCGAACGCAAATACTATGGGTTTTATAGACAAAGTTCTTAAAGGTTTTCTGGGCGATAAAAACACGACCGACCTGAAAGAAGTAAAAAAAGTGGTGGCCAAAATAAAAGCTGTTGAGCCAAAAATTCAGGAACTTACTGATGACGGTTTACGCGACAAGACGGCAGAATTCAAAGAGAAAATAAAGACTGCTACAGCCGGAATCACTTCCCAGATTGAACAGATTAAGGAACAGATCAAAAATTCTTCGAATGTTGATGAAAAGGAAGAACTTTTTTCGAAAGTGGAACAACTGAAAAAAGAATCCTACCAAATAGAAGAGAAAGTGCTCAACGAAATCCTTCCTGAAGCATTTGCCCTCGTAAAAGAAACTTCCAGAAGACTTGCCCAAAACGGCGAAATCCGTGTAACTGCAACAGACCTCGACAGAGAGCTTGCTGCAACAAAAGATTTCGTTGAAGTTCAAGGCGACATTGCCATCTGGAAAAACCGTTGGGATGCAGCAGGAACTCCGGTTGTTTGGGATATGGTACATTACGATGTACAGTTTATCGGTGGTGTGGTACTACACAGCGGTAAAATTGCCGAAATGGCAACCGGTGAAGGTAAAACCCTCGTGGGAACTTTACCGATTTACCTTAACGCACTTCCGGGAAGAGGTGTTCACGTAGTTACCGTGAACGATTATCTTGCGAAACGTGACTCCGCGTGGATGGGTCCACTCTACCAGTTCCATGGGTTAACCATTGACTGTATCGACTTGCACCAGCCTAATTCCGATGCAAGACGAAAAGCTTACCAATCCAGTATCACTTACGGGACCAACAACGAATTTGGTTTCGATTATTTGAGAGATAACATGGTTACTTCACCTACCGAACTCGTTCAGGGTGAACTGAACTTTGCGATTGTGGATGAGGTAGACTCCGTTTTGGTTGATGATGCAAGAACTCCGTTGATTATTTCAGGTCCGGTTCCACAAGGCGACCGTCAGGAATTTGATGTATTGAAACCATCGGTCGACAGAATTGTAGAAATTCAGAAAAAAACGGTTTCAGCTATCTTTAACGAAGCGAAAAAACTTATCGCCAGCGGAAATACCAAAGACGGCGGCTTTAAATTACTTCAGGCTTACAGAGGATTACCAAAATCACGACCTTTAATTAAATTCCTTTCCGAAAGCGGAAACAAAGCGCTTCTTCAAAAAACTGAAGGGCAATATATGGCCGATAACAACCGCGATATGCCGAAGGTTGACAAGGACCTTTACTTTGTTATCGACGAAAAGAACAATCAGATCGATCTTACCGACAAAGGGGTTGAATACATGTCCGCAGGAAACGAAGACAAAGACTTCTTCGTATTAAATGATATCGGTACTGAAATCGCAGAACTGGAATCTAAAAACCTGAGCAAAGAAGAAGAATTCGAAGCCAAGGAAAAACTTTTCAGCGAATTTGCTGTAAAATCTGAAAGAGTTCATACATTAAGCCAGTTACTGAAAGCCTACACTTTATTCGAAAAAGATGACGAATATGTTGTCATCGACGGCGAAGTGAAAATTGTAGATGAGCAAACCGGCCGTATTATGGAAGGAAGACGATATTCTGACGGACTTCACCAGGCAATCGAAGCGAAAGAAAACGTAAAAATAGAAGCGGCGACCCAAACCTTTGCGACCATTACCCTGCAGAATTACTTCAGGATGTACAACAAACTTGCGGGGATGACCGGTACTGCAGAAACAGAGGCAAGCGAACTTTGGCAGATTTACAAACTGGATGTTGTGGTAATCCCAACAAACCGCCCAATTCTTCGTGATGATAAGCAGGATCTTGTTTTCAAAACCAACCGCGAAAAATATAATGCTGTAATTGAAGAAATTGAAAGATTAACCGCTGCAGGAAGACCGGTTCTTGTAGGTACAACCTCAGTAGAAATTTCTCAATTGCTTTCCAGAGCGCTTCAGTTAAGAAAAATTCAGCACAACGTACTGAACGCAAAACTGCACGCAAAAGAAGCAGAAATTGTAGCAATGGCAGGTGGGCCAGGCGTTGTAACCATCGCCACCAACATGGCAGGTCGTGGTACCGACATTAAACTACAGGGTGAGGTGAAGGCCAATGGTGGTCTTGCCATCATCGGTACAGAAAGACATGACTCCAGACGTGTTGACCGTCAGTTAAGAGGTAGAGCCGGCCGTCAGGGAGATCCTGGTAGCTCGCAGTTCTACGTTTCGCTTGAAGATAACCTGATGCGTCTTTTCGGTTCTGAGAGAATCGCGAAAATGATGGACAGAATGGGTCATAAAGAAGGTGAGGTAATTCAGCACAGCATGATTTCGAAATCCATCGAAAGAGCACAGAAAAAAGTAGAAGAAAATAACTTCGGCATCCGAAAAAGACTTTTGGAGTATGATGACGTAATGAACAAACAGCGCGACGTAATCTACAAAAGAAGAAAGAATGCACTGTTCGGTGATCACTTGAAATACGATATTTCGAACATGATTTTCGACGTGGCTCAATCTATCGTAAGTAAAACAAAACTTGAAAACGACTATAAAGAATTCGAGTACGAAATCATCAAGTATTTCACCATGGAAGCACCGGTTTCTGAAAACGAATTCAAGACAAAACAGGTTCCGGAGCTTACCAATATCGTATTCAAGGCGGCTACAGAAGATTACCGAATGAAGCTTGAACTTCTGAAAGAAAAATCGTTCCCGATTATCGAGAATGTTTACCAGAATCAGGGATCCATGTTCAAAATGATTCAGGTTCCGTTTACCGACGGTATCAAAACCATGACCATTGTTACTGATCTGAAAGAAGCTTACGAGACAAAATGTGATTCACTTATCAATGATTTCGAGAAAAATATTTCACTTGCCATCATCGATGAAAACTGGAAGCTTCACCTTAGAGAAATGGATGATTTAAGACGTTCTTCACAAGGTGCGGTTTACGAACAGAAAGATCCGTTGGTGATTTATAAGCAGGAATCTTTTTATCTTTTCAGCGAAATGGTAGAAAGGGTAAACAAAGAAATCGTTTCCTTTTTATACAAAGGCGAAATTCCAGCATAAGCAGCGCAACTGAATAATATCATTAAACTTCTCCATTCTTGGGGAAGTTTTTTTGTTAACGTAATGTGAATTTGTTGTACTTTTAAAGTCTAAATTTTTTTTTGAATGGCACTAATAGACTTGTCAAAACAGATTGCTTTAGGAATCGATATTGGAGGAACCAATACCAAATATGGCTTTGTGAACCACCGCGGAGAAATTCTTGAAAAAGGCAGCCTCAAGACCGATGAATACGAAAAAGTTGAAGACTTCATCGATGCTTTATACAATAAAATGTCGCCTTTGATGAAGAAACACAGCAACCAAACAAGACTCGACGGTATTGGTGTGGGTGCTCCCAACGCAAATTATTATACAGGAACCATCGAACAGGCTCCGAACCTCCGCTGGAAAGGTATTATTCCATTTGCAGAACTCATGACTAAAAAATTCGGACTTCCCTGCAGAATGACCAACGATGCCAACGCTGCAGCACTAGGCGAAATGATGTTTGGCGCAGCAAGAGGAATGAAAGATTTCATCATGATGACATTGGGAACAGGAGTTGGAAGCGGAATTATTTCCGGTGGAAATTTAATATACGGACACGATGGTTTTGCAGGAGAATTGGGACACACTATCATAAAACCCGGCGGACGAAAACATTGGAGTACCGGTTCCGAAGGTTCTTTGGAAGCTTATGCATCGGCAACAGGAATCGCGATTACCGCCAAAAAAATGCGTGCCGAATTTCCAGATTCTATGCTGAATCAATATCCTGAAGAAGAAATTAATTCTCTTGTTGTCCATGAATGTGCAAAAAAAGGCGATCCAACTGCCATCGAAGTTTTCCGATATACCGGACAAAAATTAGGGGAAGCATTAGCAAATTTCGTGATGTTTTCTTCTCCGGAAGCCATTCTTCTTTTCGGTGGGGTAATAAAAGCAGGAGATTTTATCTTAAAACCTACCAAACTCCACATGGAGCGCAACCTTTTTCCAATTTTCAGAAACAAGGTTAAATTAGTTTTCAGTGAACTAGACGAAGCAGATGCCGCCATCCTTGGTGCAAGCGCGCTGGTTTGGGAAAAATAATCATATCAACATCTTCGAAAGAGGATGTTTTTTTATACTCTAGTAATATTTAGATTTAATTATTTCATGGCTAAAGAGGATAAATGAACTACAGTTTATTTTTTTTGAAATTTATACGATAGAAAACCGTTATTAAAAAATGAATAAGATTTTAGTATTTTTGATGGGTCTAATGTTGACCTCCTGCAACGGCCAAGAGACGAAGAAACCTTTAACAAAAAATCAGAAAATGGATAAACAGAATTTAGAATATATCACCTTCGGTGGCGGCTGTTTTTGGTGTGTAGAAAGTTGTTTCAATATGCTGAAAGGGGTAGATGCTGCCATTTCAGGCTATTCCGGCGGGCATAAACCCAACCCGACTTATGAGGAAGTCTGCACCGGCGAAACCGGACATGCAGAAGTGGTGCAGATTGCCTACGATCCGAAAATTATTTCTTATGAACAGTTGATGGATGTGTTCTTTTTCCTGCACGATCCTACACAGCTGAACCGACAGGGAAACGATATCGGAACCCAATACCGGTCGGTGATTTTCTATAAGGATGAGGCTGAAAAACAGAAAGCTGAAGCTGCGTTAAAAGCCTCAGAAGACTCAGGAAGATGGAACGGAAAATATGTTACAGAACTGGCAAAATTCGAGAAATTCTGGCCGGCAGAGCAGTACCACCAGGGTTACTACAACAATAATCCAACCCAGCCTTACTGCAGTGCTGTAGTTGGACCGAAGATTGCCAAATTCAAAAAACATTACGGCGAGCTTGGAATGCTGGAAGCGGATACTGAATAATAAAAAAGCGGAGAAAATTCTCCGCTTTATTTATGTCTGAAGATGGTGTAACCAGCTTCTGTCGGATGATCCTGAACATAGTCTTCAGGATTTTCTTTTTTAATTAACTGATAAATCATTAAATCTCCTGCGGCTGAAGCTGAAAAAAAGATCCCAAACACAAGAAGCATTAAATTACCGGTAATTAAACTCATGATTCCCGGAATTATACCCAATAAAACCAAAGGAGCCAGTAGAGCGATGATGTAATGCTTAATCTTCAAAGGTTCTTTGCAATGGCAATAAGGAGTTAGCATTTTCCATAGGATTCCAAATCTCACAGCGCTGAAACCCTTTTGAGCATACATCGCGAAGAAAATACCGTGGATCATTTCGTGAATTACTATTCCCAAAATCACTCCTGCTACGGGTGCAAATAAATTCAAGAATCTATGGTTGCTGCTGAATAAATTAACGGAAAAACCGTTGTGCCAGATGATGAAAAACGGGACCGAAAAAATGATCGCAAATAGCACCAAGTATTTCAATGCAACCAAATTAGCTCTCATCAAATCAATGATTTTATCTTCCTTCACAAAGTTTTCGAAGTTCATATGATGTATTAATTGTGTAAATTAAGAAATATATCACAAAAAACCCACCAATATTTCGGTGGGCTGAGTACATATTGAAATTTAATTATTTCACTAAAGTCATTTCACTGATCAGGTGACCTGCTTTACCGTATTTTTCGATGATCCAAAGTACCATTCTTACATCTACGTTGATGGTTTTCTGAAGTTTAGGATCGAAGATGATATCACCGCTAAGCGCTTCACTGTTTCCGTCGAATGCAAGACCGATTAAGTGTCCGTGTCCGTTAAGGATGGGTGAACCCGAGTTTCCTCCTGTAATATCATTATTTGAAAGGAAGTTTACCGGCATAAAACCTTTCTTGTCGGCATACTGACCAAAGTCTTTTCTCTTCACCAAATCAAGGAAATCCTGTGGAAGATCAAATTCCTCATCACCTTTTTTGTATTTCGCAACCATTCCGTTAATTTCTGTGTAATAGTTGTTCTTTGCAGATATTCCGGCATAATTACGGTCGCTTCTTACCGGCAGTGTATCCACAGATCCTGTAGTAAGTCTCATGGTAGAATTTGCATCCGGATAGAATGCAGTCTCTGGCTGAGATTTTCTTAATCCGTCTAAGAAAATTCTGCTGTTTTTAGCAAAAGCTTCATCTACTTTAGCATATTTATCACCTGCTAATTTTTGGTCTGTATAGAATCCGTTTGCCAGTTTCAGAAGCGGATCTGCGTCGATTTTCAACCGGTCCGGATTGTTTACAAAATTCAGGGCAGATTCTTTGGTTGCGAAAATTGAAGAAAACGCAAGTGTTGAAAGGTTTTTCGCATCAGCAGCCATTAGGGTAGCGGACGCATCGTCCTTACTAACTCGCTGTTGGTAAAGGTTGACCATTGAATTCAGCATTTCGCCTTCAAGCTTAGCATTGAATCCGTCGTACATTCTGTCGATTGCATCGGTAACTTTGGTTTTCATCGCAGCTTTTCCGTTGGCATCCTGATCTGCATAGGTTTTCAATAAAGAACCTAACTGGTAGGCCACCGGGATATATTTTGCGTTTCTCTGAAGTTGTGAAGAATAATTTCTTTCAACATTTCTGTTAGAGAACTGCGCATAATTGGCTTTGATATTATCCAAAACTCCTGAATACATTACTTCGTTTGCAGGTAATATCGCCCATTTCATGAATTTGGCTTCCAAATCTTTTTTACCGCTGATTGTTCCGTTTTTAATCACGGCGTCGATGGTACCCTGTCGGTTTTTCCAGTAATTCGCTACAGAAGCATATTGGGAAGCATAGTTAAGCTTCGTTGCCTGATCTGCATCCATATACTTTTTCATAACATCCATGGCAAGTTTTGATGCTTCAACCCAAGCCGGATAATCTTTATTTACCATCTGCTCGATTCCGAAAGAGGTAAGGTATCTGTTTGTTCTTCCAGGGAAACCAACAATCATAGCGAAATCGCCAGGTTTATAACCTTTAAGTGAAATCGGAAGCGCGTGCTTAGGCTTCATAGGAACGTTGTTCGGAGAATATTCTGCCGGATTCCCGTTTGCGTCAGCATATACTCTGAATACAGAGAAATCCGCGGTATGTCTTGGCCACTCCCAGTTATCGGTATCACCACCGAATTTACCTAAAGCGTTTGGAGGTGTACCTACCAATCTCACATCTTTAAAATCCTGATACACAAAATAATAAAACTCGTTTCCGTTGAAGAAATCTCTAACCACAACGCTGTATTTTCCGTTTTCTGAATTTTCAGTCTGGATGGCTTTGTATTCTGCATCGATAATTTCTTTTCTTTGGTCAGCAGACATATTGTTATTTAATTTAGCGTTGATACGCTTGGTAACATCATCCATTCTCACCAAAAATCTTACGGATAGACCTTTTGCAGGAAGTTCTTCGCTTTTTTTCATGGCCCAGAAGCCGTTGGTTAAATGGTCTTTTTCCGGAGTTGAAAGTGCAGCGATTTGTCCGTATCCACAGTGGTGATTTGTAAAAAGTAAACCTTCTTTAGAAACCATCTCGGCAGTACAACCACCACCGAACTGCACAATTGCATCCTTCAGGCTGGAATTGTTGACAGAATAAATTTCTTCAGGAGTAAGCTTCAGACCTTGCTTTTTAAGGTCAACACCGTTAAGTCTCTTGATCATTGTCATCAGCCACATCCCTTCATCGGCTCTTAATTGTACAAAGCTCATCATGAATGTGAGCAGTAAAAACATTCTTTTCATTTATAAAATTATTTAGTAGGCTAATTTATGAAAATCATTTCAAATACAGCTTTTCTCAAAAAAAAATGGATGAGTAACCCTCATCCATTCCTTAATTATTGTAGTATTTAAAAAACTATTTTTTGATAAGTTTAGTGTTTTCTACAGCACCCTCTCCGTAATATACCTGAAGAATGTAAGTTCCTTTAGCTAAAGAAGAGACATTGATCTGGTTACCTGCTTTAAAGGACTGAACTTTTTTACCGGTCATATCAATAACTGTAATGTTCTCAATCTTCTTGTTAGAAGAAATGTTAACGATATCAGTTGCTGGGTTAGGATAAACTTTTAAGTTAGACTTAACTGCGTTATCAGAAACCCCAAGTGCCAAGTTTCCATTGAATTTGAAGATTCCCTGAGTTCCTGAAGGTCCGTCAGAGAAATATCCTGTCCAGCCGGTTGTAGGATTAAGGAAAGATACCTTCCCTCTCTGTCCCCCATCGATTCCAGGAATATTATCAATGATTGTCCAGTTTAAACCTCCGTCAGTAGAATATGCAGAGCCAGTACCTTGTGCTGCAGCAGAGTTGATACCAGTTGTTACATAGGTATTAGGAGTTCCAGGCACATAGGCAATATCTCCGAAGAACCATGTTCCGTTGGGTGTAACCGGATCCCATGTTACCCCTCCGTCATTTGTTGAATAGAGACCCGCAGATAATGTAGCAGGAGAGTCAGCTCCGTCCACTGCAAGTAAAAGTCCGTTATTAGCATCTTTAAAAGCAAAGGCTCCAGAAGATCCGGAAGTAATAACTCCACCAAAGTCAAGCACGGGGCTGTAGTTTCCGGTCCAGGTGTTTCCTCTATCGGGAGAGTGCAGAATTCGGCCTACGCTGGTACCAATCCAGATATTGTCACCAACAACTTCCTTAAGACCAACGTAAGTAAAATCATCACCGTTTACAGGTACTGGCGCGCCAGGCACTGCCGTCCATGTTGAACCTCCATTAGATGTTTTGAACATTTCGAATTTCCCGTTTAATGGGTCACCACTTGTCCATCCATTATTTGCATCCCAGAAGTAAATATGATTCGCAAATGATCCAGAGGTATAGCCTACCGTTTGCTGCGTCCAGCTAGTACCTCCGTTTGTAGTTTTCCAGATTCTGTTGGCATTAGTTCCTGCTGAAGCCGGTGCGGTTACTACCCATGCGGTATTTCCGTCAAGAGCTGACAAATCGGACACAAGAGTATTTGATCCTGGGCCAGTGATATTGTTAGCAGTCCACGTAGTCCCGCCATTTGTAGTACGCGAAACTATTTTAGGATAAGTTCCGGCTCCGGAGCCGTCGTATGCAAATATCCATACCGTATTTGCATCTACAATATCAATCTCATCAACACCAAAATTCGCAGGGAATTTGGTTCCCTGAGGAACCCAAGATTGAGCCTGAGATAGCATAGAAACTAGCGCAAAGCCAGTGAGTAAAATTTTTTTCATAATCTTTAAAGTTTAATGATTTTTTGTAAAATTATACAAATCCGAAATAATACACAAACTATATTGCCATTTTTTTACCTTAAAGATAATTTTGATGCTAAATGGTGAATCTTGCTTTAAAGACTTAAAAGAAAAATTTAGACATATTTATAAGATTTTAACATCTCCGTGTGAGGAATATCATCTTCCAGATATTTTTTGCCGGTATCCTGAAATCCAAATCCCGAATAAAACTTTAAAAGATAATCCTGTGCAGAAATTCTTACATCTCCTGCGCGAAATCTGGCTTCAATAATAAAAAGTGCAAATTGCATAAGCGTTTTCCCCAACCTCAGATTTCTGTAGTTGGAATTCGTTAAAACACGACCTATAGATGCTTCCTGATATTTAATTCCTGAATCGAAAAGTCTGCAGTAAGCTAAAATTTCGCCGTTAGTCTCGGCCCACAGATGTATGGCTTTGTCATCGTAACCATCGGCATCCAGATAATCGCATGTCTGTTCAACAATAAATACTTCCTGTCTGATTTTTAAAATTTCGTATAATTCAGTGACGGAAAGTTCTGTGAAAGATTTAATTTTCCAATGAATTGTTTGCATTAAAGAAAGTTTACTTTATTGTTTTCCAGAAATGCGTTAGTTTCGGCGATGAATTTCAAAATTGCGTCGCCTCCTTCTTTTTTCTCCGCCGATGTTATGTAAATTTCAGGCAGGTCTTCCCATGTTTTCAGAAGTTCCTTTCTGTAATCTTCTACATTAGACAGTACGGCGTTTGGTTTGAGTTTATCCGCTTTTGTAAATACAATGGAGAAAGGAACTCCGTTCTCGCCACACCATTCTATAAATTCAAGGTCGATTTTCTGTGGTGTATGTCTTACATCTACCAACACAAAAAGGTTGACAAGATTTTTTCGGTTCAATATATAATTGTTAATCAGTTTTTCGAAATCTTTTCTCATACTTTTCGAAACACGGGCGTACCCATAACCTGGCAAATCGGTAAGATACCACGCTTCGTTGATTATAAAATGATTTATCAACTGGGTTTTCCCAGGAGTCTGCGATGTTTTTGCAAGGTCCTTATGATTCAGCATTGCATTGATTAGCGAAGATTTTCCCACATTAGACCGTCCGATAAAAGCATATTCCGGCATTACAGCTTCCGGGCAATCCTGCCATCTTCCGCTGCTTTTTATAAATTCTGCTGTCTTGATAATCATTTTATTATTTTTTTCAAATTTAATTAAATAAAAAATGGAAGTTAAAAACCTCCATTTTATTTTTCTATTTTCTTCAGCCAGCTGTAAAGGATTTCGTTAAACTCATCCGGCTTTTCCATCATGGCGGCGTGACCACATTTTTCGATCCAGTATAAATCAGAATTTGGTAAGAATTTATGCATATCTACTGCTACATCAGGTGGTGTCACGTTATCATCTTTGCCCCAAATTAAACAAACAGGTGTTTTAATTTTCGGTAAATCGTGCAGCATGTTGTGCTTTATTGCGCTTCTGGCAAGCATTACTGTTTTTATTCCCTTCATTCTATCATTCACTACAGCAAAAACCTCATCTACCAATTCGTCTGTCGCTACAGCCGGGTCATAGAAGACTTCTTCTGTTTTCTTCCTTATATATTCTTTATCAGATTTGCGTGGAAAACTGTCACCGAAAGTTCTTTCATACAGACCAGAACTGCCTGTTAAGACTAAGTTGGCAACAAGCTCTGGGCGGGCAAGCGTAAGGATCAGTCCAATATGTCCACCCATGGAATTTCCTACGATCGTTACTGGCTCATCGGTTTTTTCTTCGATGAATTTGGCGACATATTTTGCAATTGTAGTAAGATTGGTGTGCAAAACCGGTAAGTCATAAATAGGAAGAACCGGTACAAAGACCTTGTACCCGCGTTCGGAAAAATACTTTACCGTTTTATCAAAATTACTCAAACCTCCCATTAATCCATGCAGAAGAATCAGCGGGTGACCTTCTCCCGCCTCAATGAAAGAGTATTTTTTTTCTTTTTTCGTAATAAATCTCATAGAAATGCTTACTAAGCACTGCAAAAATACAAATTAAAGACCAACTATTATTTACATGAATGAATTTATAATAAAAATAAATTTCAAAGAAAAAGATGAGAGTTTTTCAATTTATTTTTCATAAATCCAATAAGATGTTAACTTCTTTTTAATCAGCTGTTTAGTATTACCAATCAAAACTTATTAACATTAAGTCAAAAAGTGGGAAAAAGTGGGAGCTTTTAGAAATTTTTATATAAATTTGTCCCAAATGAAGAATTTCATCGGCACATATGAATGTAAAATCGACGACAAGGGTCGCCTAAAACTCCCTTCATCACTGGTAAAACAGATGGAGAATTTTGGCGGAGATTCGTTTGTAGTCAAGCGTTCCGTATTCCAATCCTGCCTCGAGGTTTATCCAATGTCGGGGTGGGAGAAACTGATGGAAAAAATTAATAAGCTGAACCGTTTCCAGAAAAGAAATGCAGATTTCATCCGCCAGTTTACCGCGGGCCTGAAAACTGTAGAACCCGATAACGCAGGCAGATTACAGATTTCTAAAGATTTAACCCTTTTTGCAAATCTAAAAAAAGAAATTGTGATTACCAGTGCCGGCTCGCTTTTCGAGATTTGGGACAAAGAAGCTTATGAAGCGGTAATTGCCACTTCGGAAGAAGATTTTGCGAAACTTGCCGAAGAGGTAATGGGAGACATCAGTTTTGATGATGAGGAAGAATAATTATTCCAAAACGGAGTGCGCAGCGGCCACTTCACCTTAATATAATATAGAATGTATCACAATCCGGTTTTGCTGAAGAAAAGTGTTGATGATTTGGTAACGAATCCTGACGGAATTTACGTTGATGTTACTTTCGGTGGTGGTGGGCATTCCCGGGAAATCCTGACAAGACTTTCACCGAAAGGCAGGCTTTTCAGTTTTGACCAGGATCTGGACGCACTAAAAAACACTATTGAGGACGAAAGATTTACCCTCATCAATCAGAATTTTAGGTTTTTAGAAAACTCGCTACTGGTTTATGGTATTAATAAGGTAGACGGAATTCTGGCAGATTTAGGCGTATCGTCCCATCAGTTTGATGAAGCAGAACGCGGTTTTTCTACAAGAAGCAATGCACCGTTGGATATGCGGATGAATGTGATGCAGGTTCTGGACGCCAAAAAAATCATCAACGAATACGAAGAAGAACAGCTCGCCAATATTTTTTACTATTACGGAGACTTACGGGAATCCAGAAAACTGGCGCGCGAAATTGTGCACCACAGAAAAATAAAACCTATTGAAACCACAGAGGATCTGAAAAAACTCTTCAGCTACATCCCGGCATTCAAACAGAATAAGTTTTTCGCACAGGTTTTTCAGGCCATCAGAATTGAAGTAAATCAGGAGTTGGAGGTTCTCAAAGAAATGCTCCTTCAGGCATATAAAATATTGAAACCCGAAGGCAGACTGGTCGTAATCTCATATCATTCTCTGGAAGACAGACTGGTAAAGCGTTTCCTAAAGAATGGCATGTTCGAGGGTGAACCCGAGCGCGATATTTACGGAAATTATGCGAAAGCGTTTAATCTGCTTCAGAGCAAGGCAGTTGTGCCGGATCACGCAGAAATAGAAGAAAATTCCCGTGCAAGAAGTGCAAAAATGCGAGTTGGAATAAAAATATAAATTAAAGATGAGTGATCGCATTCATCAGATCAATGGCAAAAAAACAAACATACCGCCCCCAGAAAAAATTAACCTTTATTGACATCATAAAGGGAAATTTTCTGAACCGTGATGAAGTAAAAATTCATTACCGGTACTTTCTGCTGGTTTTTCTGCTTTTGATGATTATGATTTACAGTAACCATTTGGTGAGTAAAAAAATTGAATTGGTAAATGAATTAAAAGAACAGACCGAAGAATATAAGTCGAGAAACGCATACGCCCAAAGCCGGTTGATTAAAGTAAAACTGGAATCGGAACTGGGCAAGGAAATGGTGGAAGATTCCCTTTTATCTCTGGAAAACCACCCACACAAATTATTGATAAAATTAGACAGTACAGATGGCAGTACTCAATGAATTCGAAAATAAGCGCTCAAAAACTTTGAGATGGGGCTACCTTTTTGCCGGGGCAGCCTTCATCCTTTTTGTGGTGTTTTTAGGCCGGATTCTTATTCTTCAAAACACTAATGTTCAGGAAATTAAAGACGATTACATCAGTAAAAACTACCGTGAAGCGACTTTGAAAGCTGCGCGCGGAAACCTTTATGCTGCCGACGGTTCCATTCTCGCCACTACGGTAATGCGTTACGATGTTTTTCTCGATTTCAAAACAATAAAAGATACAGTTTACTCCAACAACATTGGCGCACTTACCGATTCTCTTTCTAAAATGTTCGGAAAGCCACGAAGTTATTTCAGAGACAGACTCGATCAGCAGAAAAAAGCAAACAACCAATACTATTCTTTGGTAAAAGGTCTCGATTTCGATGAGTACGACCGAATCCGTAAGTTCCCGATTTTCAAAAAAGGAAAAAACCGCGGTGGATTTATCGTTGACCGGAATTTTAAAAGAGAACTCGCCACAACGCAGATCGGCGCCGGGACTATTGGAATGGATAACGGCGTTACAAAATCTGGTTTGGAAGGCGCCTTCTCCAAATACATGACGGGAGTCAACGGAACTCGCTTGGAGCAGCGTGTAAACTCCAGCCAGTGGAAACCCATTGATTACTGGAAAGTTAAGGAACCTGTAGACGGCCAGGATGTTTACACCACGATCGATTTACGCATTCAGGATATTGCGCATTCAGCACTCGAAAAGCAACTCATCAATTTCGATGCAGACCACGGTTCTGTATTGGTAATGGAAGTCGCTACAGGAAAAGTGAAAGCAATGGTCAACCTAAAGCGTACCGAAACCGGAATGTATGTGGATTCTTATAATTACGCACTTAAAGACGCCACAGAACCTGGTTCAACCTTCAAAACGGTGTCTCTGTTAGCCGCAATGGACGACGGTTTTATTGATGAAAGCACCACAGTAAATGTTGGAAATGGCGTGTGGACGTATGCCAAACAGAGAATTTCCGACGGTCATGGCGGTGGAGTTTATGAAATAGCCGATGTTCTGGCAAAATCCAGCAATGTAGGGTCAGCGAAACTCATTACCCAATATTACGCCGATAAACCACAGGTTTTTCTGGATCACTTAAAGAGATGGAAAATGTTCGAAAAAATGGAGATTGAACTTCCCGGAATCACCAAACCTTTTATTGTAACCCCAGAAAACAAAAGATGGAACGCTGCGACACTGGCTTCACTTTCTTATGGATACTCCTCACGATTCAATCTGCTGCAGCTTACCACATTCTATAACGGAATCGCCAACAAAGGTAAAATGCTGAAACCGCTTTTCATTGATAAAATCATGAAAGACGGGCAGATTCTGTATTCCGCTCAACCAGAAGTTATGGTTAAAAAAATGGCTTCTGAAAAAGCTATTACAATGATGACCAACGCGCTGACTAAAGCTGTTGAAAAAGGTACGGCAAGAAGTATTTTCACCCCCAACCTGAAAATGGCCGGAAAAACGGGAACCGCAAGATTCGAGTACTGGAAACCCGATCCCGCAAAATATCAGGCGAGTTTTGCCGGATTCTACCCTTCCGACAATCCCAAATATACTTGCATTGTGATGGTTAATCAGCCAGATAAATCTAAAAGTTATTACGGATCAACTGTAGCCGCGCCGGTTTTTAAAGAAATTGCAGGAAAAACCTTCCTGAAAACGCCGCAAAATATTGAAAGAGAAATGCTGGTTGACAAAAAAGTTGATCTCAGCAAAATGGTGGAACCAACCGAAAAAATCGCTGTCAGAGGTAAACAAATGCCGAAAGTGGTGGGACTCATCGGGAAAAACGTAATTCCCCAACTTGAAAACCAAGGCTATAGAGTTGATTACAAAGGCGTTGGACGCATTAAAGAACAGTTTCCGGTGGAAGGCACTAAGATTAACAAAAATCAAAGAATTTACCTGAGTTTACAGAATTAAAAAAAAACTGGAACAGGCTGCAAGGCTTGTCCCTGAAATATAAAATGAATTTAGAAGCATTATTGAACAGAATCCCAGTACTTGAAATTTCCGGAAGTAAAAACCCGGAGATTTCGGAAATCGTTTTCGACAGCCGTAAAGCTGTGGAAAATTCGCTGTATGTCGCTGTGAGAGGAACGGTTTCCGATGGACATTCTTTTATTGATGCGTCCATCGCAAAAGGTGCCATAGCGATTGTTTGCGAAGTTCTGCCTGAGAATCTTAATCCAGAAATCACTTACATTCAGGTGAAAGATGCTTCGAAAACTTTGGGTCAGCTGGCTTCAAATTTTTACGGAAATCCTTCAGAAAAACTCAGTTTAATTGGAATTACAGGCACGAACGGGAAAACGTCGGTTACTACCCTTTTGTTCGATATTTTCAAGAATTTAGGATTTAAATCTGCTTTAATTTCGACGGTTGAATACCGAATTGCAGACGAAATCATTCCGTCAACGCACACCACGCCCGATGTTGTACGTTTAAATCAATTGCTGGCAAAAGCGGTTGAAGTGGGCTGTGAATATGCCTTTATGGAAGTTTCTTCGCACGGAATTCACCAGAACAGAACCGAAGGTCTGAATTTTAAAATTGCTGGATTTACCAATATTTCTCACGATCATTTAGACTATCATAAAACCTTCAGCGAATACCTCAAAACCAAAAAAAGGTTTTTTGATGAACTGAATCCGGAAGCCATTGCCATCACCAACATTGATGACAAAAACGGAACTGTGATGCTTCAGAATACAAAAGCAACGCAAAAAACTTACGCGCTGAAAACCATGGCAAATTACCACGGCAGAATTCTGGAAGCAGATTTCAATGGGATGCTGCTGAATTTTGGCGGCAGAGAATTCTGGACCACCTTGACCGGGAAATTTAATGTTTACAACCTGCTGCTGGCTTATGCAGTTGCCATCGAAAGCGGTTTTCATGAAGAAGATGTACTGAAAGCCATCTCAACGCTGAAAAAAGTAAAGGGACGTTTCGAAACCCTGAAATCCGACAGCGGAATTTTCTTTGTTATCGACTATGCGCACACGCCCGACGCACTCGAGAATATTTTAGATTCCATCAACGATATCCGCACAAAAAACGAAAGACTGATTACGATTTTCGGCTGTGGCGGTGACCGTGATCATGCAAAACGTCCCGAAATGGGCAAAATTGCAACAAGAAAATCAACGCTGGCCATCATCACAAGCGATAATCCAAGAACTGAAGATCCGGCGGCAATTATCAAAGAAATTGAAGCAGGTGTGGAACCGCAGAATTTCAGCAAATACACCTCGATTCCCGACCGTAAAGAAGCCATAAAAATGGCGATTAAATTTGCGGAACCGAGAGACATCATCCTTCTTGCCGGAAAAGGGCACGAAGATTATCAGGAAATCAATGGCGTAAAACACCATTTTGATGATAAAGAAACCATTATGGAACTCGCAAAATTAATGTCGAAATAATTTGCGAGAATTAAATTATTAACCGAAAACCAAAGAAAATGTTATACTATCTCTACGAATATTTTACCAGCATCGGGGTTCACGTTCCGGGACTCGGTATGTTCAGATTTATTTCTTTCCGTGCAGGAATGGCGGTTTTGCTGTCCCTGATTATCGCTTTGGTTTACGGAAAAAAAATCATCAATTACCTCCGCAAACAGCAGATGGGGGAACTGGTTCGCGATCTGGGTTTAGAAGGCCAGAAGCAAAAAGAAGGCACGCCAACAATGGGAGGACTCATCATCATTCTGGCTACCCTGATTCCGGTTTTGCTCTTCACCAAAATAATGAACATTTACATTCTATTACTCATCGTTTCGGTGGTGTGGATGGGCGTTATAGGTTTCATTGATGATTATCTGAAGAAAATAAAGAAAAATAAAGATGGCTTAAGCGGAAAATTCAAAGTGATCGGGCAGGTTGGTTTGGGATTGATCGTGGGAGTGCTCATGTATTTTCATCCCGATGTTACGGTAAAAAGAAAATATGCTGACGCCAAAGAAATCAACCGTAATAACATCGAAAAAAACTTCATGCCCACGGAAAAAGCTACCGTTTCCACAGTACCTTTCGTTAAAAATAATGAATTCGACTACAGCGGAATACTCTTCTGGATGAGTCCCGAAGATGCCCACGAATGGGCCTGGATCGTATTTATTCCAATGGTAATTTTCATAGTAACTGCGGTTTCCAACGGCGCCAATATTACAGATGGCATCGATGGACTTGCTGCGGGAACAAGTGTCGTCATTCTGCTTACACTGGCCTTTTTTGCCTACATTTCCGGGAATATTATTTTTGCAGACTACCTCAACATTATGTTCCTTCCGAATATGGGTGAAGCTACCATTTTCGCTCTGGCCCTCGTGGGTGCGGTGATTGGTTTTTTCTGGTACAATACCTATCCAGCTCAGGTATTTATGGGCGACACAGGCAGTCTAATGCTGGGCGGCATAATTGCGGTTTTAGCCATTATCCTGAGAAAAGAGCTTATGATCCCAGTGCTATGCGGTATTTTCGTTGTCGAAAATATTTCTGTGATGCTTCAGGTGGCAGTTTTCAAATACAGAAAAAGAAAATATGGGCTCGAATATGCCCAGAATAACAGACTTTTCAAAATGTCGCCCCTCCACCATCATTACCAAAAAGAAGGTTATCACGAGAGCAAAATCGTGAACCGAATGATCATTATCGGGGTTCTATTTGCGATTATCTGTTTAATTACTTTAAAAGTGAGATAGCGACAGTTGACTTGTCAATAAAAAACAAAAAAATGAAAATAGTTGTTTTAGGAGGCGGAGAAAGCGGCTTTGGTGCAGCATACTTAGCGAAGAAAAAAGGCTTGGAGGTTTTTCTTTCAGACAAAGGTCTGATTAAGGATGACTACAAAAAGCTTTTGCTCGATGCCGGCATTGAATATGAAGAAGGAAAGCACGATGAAGATAGAATTCTTGCAGCCGACTGGATCATAAAATCACCGGGAATTCCTAAAAAAGCTGAGATCATTTCGAAAATCAACAAAAAAGAAATCCGGCTTTCCTCTGAAATTGAATTTGCTTCTGAATTCACCGATGCCAAAATCATCGCGATTACCGGAAGCAACGGCAAAACAACGACAACGTCACTGATTTACCATATTCTGAAAAATGACGATTTGAAGGTAGGTTTAGGCGGGAATATCGGTAAAAGTTTTGCAAAACAGGTTGCTGATGAAAATTTTGATTATTACGTTCTGGAAGTAAGTTCTTTTCAGCTCGACGACATCCAGAATTTCAGGCCTTATATTTCCCTGTTGTTGAATTTGAGTCAGGATCACCTGGATCAGTACAATTACAATTACGAAGAATACGCTTTGGCAAAATTCAGAATTGCTGAGAATCAGGAGAATGATAATTTCTTCATCTATAACAAAGATGATGAAATGAGCATGAATCTTCTCGAAAAACTCGAGATAAAAGCCAAAATGATTCCTTTTTCACTGAAAGAAAAACTCAAAGAAGGCGGTTATCTCACCGAAGATAAAATGGTGGTAAAACTTCACGACGAATTTTCAATGAAAATCGATGAATTGGCATTGGTAGGAAACCATAATGTTGCCAACAGCCTGGCAGCTTCAATCGCTGGTAAAATACTTAAAATAAGCAATGAGAGCATCCGGAATTCCTTAACCACATTCCAGGTAGTAGAACACCGGTTGGAGCAGGTAGCCGAAATTAACGGCGTAAGGTTTATCAACGACAGCAAAGCTACCAATGTAAATGCGACCTATTATGCGTTGGAAAGCATGAAACAGCCAACCGTATGGATTGTTGGTGGTACAGATAAAGGAAACGACTACACCGAAATCGAAGATCTGGTAAAACGCAAGGTAAAAGCAATTGTCTGTTTAGGGCTCGACAACCAAAAAATCATCGATTTTTTCAAAGAAAAGAAAGAATTAATCTACAGCACATCCAGCATGGAAGACGCTGTGAAAACAGCAAAATCTCTTTCAAAAAGCGGCGACACTGTATTGCTTTCACCATGTTGTGCAAGTTTTGATTTATTCGAAAATTATGAAGACCGCGGAAATAAATTTAAAAAAGAAGTTTTAAAATAACACCCCAAACGGGACGCAAAAATGCAGGAAACAGAAAACAAATTCGAATTATTGAAAGGCGACAAAGTCCTTTGGAGCGTAATCTTACTGATTTCGTTCTTCTCGGTTTTCCCTGTCTATTCCGCAAGTTCGAATCTGGAATATATTGTAAACAGCGGCACCACGACTTCGCATTTAATTAAGCACACATTTTTTGTAGTGCTGGGTCTGGCGATTATGCGTGGCGTTGGAGTAGTAAAATACGAACACATCGGTAAACTGAGCAGTATTTTATTGGCCATCATGATTCTCCTGCTTGGATTAACAATGTTTGCAGGCCAAACTATTGACGGTGCTTCAGCCTCACGTTGGCTGAAAATCCCTGGTACGCCGATTTCCTTCCAGCCGTCGTCGTTCGCTTATCTGTTGCTTATCATTTACCTGTGCAGATATTTAACCAAAAAAATTAAAAGAGAGCGCCACACCTGGGAAAATATTCTATTTATTTTCGGGCCGGTTCTTCTCGTTTTTGGCCTCGTAGCAAAGGATAACGGATCTACAGCTTTAATGATCCTCATCGTTTCACTGGCGGTAATGCTTATAGGGCAGCTCAGTAAAAAATACATTTTTGGATTTGTCGGAATCGCCTCACTGGCTATTGGAATTTTCATGTTTGTCGCACTGAAAACTGATTTGATTGAGAACAACAGGGTACATACCTGGATGAGCCGTGTAGAAGTTTTCATGAATTCCAAAAAGGAAAATCAGCTGGAAAACGAAATCGACAAAGCCAAAAATTATCAGGTAATGCAGGCGAAAGCTGCCATCGTTCACGGTGGAATTGCAGGAATGGGACCTGGAAAAAGTGCACTTAAGCAAATGCTGCCACAATCTGCCTCCGACTTTATTTTTGCGATTATTGTTGAGGAATATGGATTTATCGGCGCTTTGGTACTTATTTCACTCTATCTCATCATGATCATCAGAATCGTGATGATTGCCAGTAAAATGCCGGCGTTTTTCGGCAGTTTACTTGTGCTGAGCCTTGGCATCATGATTTTTGTGCAGTTATCGGTAAACATTGCAGTCGCAGTAAACCTGATTCCGGTGACCGGGCAGCCTTTGCCGTTGATCAGTTATGGTGGAACATCGATGCTGGTGACCTACCTTCAGTTAGGGATTATTTTAAATGTAAGCTCCAGAATACAGGTATATGATGAAGAAGGAATGGGCAAAAAACAGGATATCGAAGAGATCAATGACATCGCATAAAATTACGGTTTTAAAAAGATGAACAGAAAGTTAAAAGTTTTAATGAGCGGCGGCGGAACAGGTGGACACATCTTCCCGGCTATCGCTATTGCCGATGAAATCAGAAAAAGATTTCCGGATGCTGAATTTCTGTTTATCGGAGCCAACGGCAAAATGGAAATGGAAAAAGTTCCGCAAGCCGGCTATAAAATCACAGGATTAAATATCGCAGGATTCGACAGAGGCAATCTCATTAAAAATATAGGCTTGCCGCTCAAAGTTGTTTCCAGTCTGGCAAAAGCAAGGAAAACAGTTAAAGAATTCAAACCAGATTTTGCAGTAGGAACCGGCGGTTTTGCAAGCGGACCTGCATTATTTATGGCTTCGGCACTGGGCGTTCCCATTTTTGTGCAGGAACAGAATTCACTTCCAGGAAAGACCAATACGTTTCTGGCAAAGCGCGCGAAGGCAGTATTTACCGCATATCCCGATATGGAAAAATTTTTCCTCGGAACAAAAACATATTTTCTGGGAAATCCGATCCGTAAAAACATCATTAACAACTTAATTGAAAGTGATGCCGCCAAAGAAAAATCAGGTTTAGGCAAAAATAAACTTACCATCCTTTCAGTAGGCGGTTCCTTAGGCTCCCGAACGCTGAATAACGCTTGGAAAGAACATTTAGATCAAATCATAGAAAAAGATTATCAGTTGATCTGGCAAACCGGAAAAACCGATTACCAAAATATCTTAGCCGAAACAGAATCCAAACAGAACAGTAACATTCAGATTGTTGAGTTTATTAAAAACATGGAGCTTGCCTATTCTGCAGCAGATATTATCGTGTCAAGAGCCGGCGCCATTGCAATCTCTGAACTGGCAGTTGCAAAAAAACCGGTGCTTCTGGTGCCTTTTCCTTTCGCAGCGGAAGATCATCAGACCAAAAACGCGCTGACTTTAGTAGAAAAAAATGCGGCGAGAATGGTAAAGGATACTGAAATGAAAGAGAAATTCTGGCCTACGCTGATGGAAATCTGCGAAAGCGAAAAACTGAGGAAAGAAATGTCAGCAAACCTGGATTTCTTCGCGAAACCCATTGCAGCGCAGGAAATTGTAACTGAAATCTTATCCACTTTAAACATCAAATTCTAAGCGAGATGAAAGCTTTATCAACATATCAGAACTTCTACTTTGTAGGCATCGGCGGCATCGGAATGAGTGCTTTGGCGCGTTATTTCAATGCATCCGGAAAAAAAGTGATGGGTTACGATAAAACCGCGACAAAAATTACGTCTGCTTTAATCTCAGAAGGGATTGATATTATTTTTGAAGATGTTGTTTCTGAGGAAACTAAGCTTTTAAATCCTGAAAATACGCTGGTAATTTTCACACCTGCCATTAAAAAGCTCGAAATTTTAAACCATTTCAACGGTCATGGATTCACGGTGCTGAAGAGAGCAAAAGTTCTGGGATTAATTACTGAAAATACCGCGTGTATCGCTATTGCAGGAACCCACGGCAAAACCACGACTTCTTCCTTAGTAGCGCATCTCTGTAAAGAAGCCAATCTTTCGTTTTCAGCTTTTTTAGGTGGAATTGCAGAGAATTTCAAATCGAATTTTCTTTACAACGGAAGTGACATATCGGTTGTTGAAGCCGACGAATACGACAGAAGTTTCCTCAACCTTTCTCCGGACTGGGCGGTAATTACTTCAACAGACGCTGATCATCTGGATATTTACGGTGATAAAGCCACGATTGAACAGGGATTTAAAGATTTTGCAAATCTGGTTCCGGCAGATAATCAGCTTTTTGTAAGAAAAGGGATCAATATCGGCAGAAATGCCAAAAGCTATGCGGTGAATGAGGAAGCTGATTATTATTCAGACAATATCCGCGAAATCGGCGATAAAATATTTTTCGATTTTCACACGCCAACCGAGGATATTGATGATTTCGAATGGGAAATTCCGGGAATTCACAATGTAGAGAACGCGACGGTTGCTATTGCGATCCTTCATAATTTAGGCGTTGATTTCGAAACTTTAAAACTGGGAATTGCCAATTTTAAAGGAATTAAAAGACGGTATACCAAACACCGTTTCGAAAACGGAAAAATTTATATCGACGATTACGCTCATCATCCCACAGAACTCAACGCGGTAATTGGTTCCATCAAAACCTTTTACCCGGAGAAAAAACTTTTGGTGGTTTTCCAGCCGCATCTCTTCAGTAGAACCCGAGATTTTGCGGATGGTTTTGCAGAAAGTTTAGAAAAAGCTGATGAACTTATTCTTCTCAATATTTATCCGGCGAGGGAATTACAGGAAAATTTCGAAGGAGTAACCTCATCCTGGCTGTCGGAAAAAATAAATTTGGAAACTCGCGAAGTTTCGACTTTAGAAGATGCTTTCAGCAGGATTAAAGAAAAAGATTTCGACGTTTTATTAACGGTAGGAGCCGGAAATATCGACATTTTATACGACGGAATTGTAGAATGGCTTTCGGGCAAATAAAAAATAGTTTAGAATTAAACAATGAAAAACAAATTCAGAATATTAAAAATATTAATAACAGTAATCATTTTCGGATTTCTGCTGAGTTTTTCGTTGAAAAGATTCAATAATAAATCCATGGAAAAAGTTTCGGTTAATCTGATCCAAACCAAACATCCGGTTTATTTTATTGATGAAAAAGACATCAGGGAAATCGTAAAGAAATCGAATCCTGAAAAACGAGTAGGCCACATCAACATCCCGGAATTAGAGAAAAAACTCAACCAGTTACCGGCGGTTGACAGTGCCAATGTATATTTGAATTTGAACGGCAACCTGCATCTGGATATTAAGCAGAGAGTCCCGGCGTTCCGGCTGAACAAAAACGGAAACGACTTTTATGTGGACGGAAAGGGAACAGAATTTCCAATCTCCAAAAATTATTCGTTCCCCTGCATGTTGGTTACCGGCGACGTTGATAAATCTGAATATATAAAACTGGCTGAACTGGTCGACAAAATCGACCGCGACGAATTCAGTAAAAAATATTTCATCGGTATTTCCAAAGAAAAAGAAAATTATAATTTACTTACCAGCCAGGGAAATTATAAGGTAGAAATAGGTGATCTGGAAAATATAAATCTGAAGGTTAAAGGTTTTAAAACCTTCGTGGAGAAACACCTTGTTTATCAGGAACCGGAGAAATACACAAAGATTTCGGTAAAGTACGATAACCAGATCGTTACCACGCTGAATCCGTATTTCAAAGAAAACGACAGTATGATGAAGGTGGGCAGCAAAGAATTGGCGAAAGCGCCTTCAGCAGCAAATTCAATTAAAAAAGAATCTCTGCAGCCTGCCGCCAAAAAACCGGAAACAAAACCAAAGGAGAAGCCTAAAGTCAGCGTTTCAAAACCCAAAACAGAAGTAAAAACAACGGCAAAGAAAGAGACTTCCAAGCCTAAAACTGCCACTTCGAAACCGGCTGCAAAGCCCAAAACAAAAGTTAAAATAGAGTAAAAAATCAAATCGACATATCAATGAAAAATCACGAGTATTCAGTAGGCCTCGACATCGGAACCACAAAAATTGTGGCGATTGTCGGTAGAAGAAATGCCCACGGTAAAATTGAGATTCTCGGCGTTGGAAAGGCGAAAAGCCTGGGCGTTCATAAAGGAATTGTGAACAATATTTCCCAGACCATACAGTCCATAAAAGCTGCCGTAGCCAAGGCTCAAGCCAGTTCAGGCGTAGCCATTCACAAAGTTACAGTTGGTATTGCCGGCAAACACATCCGGTCATTACAGCATTCAGATTATATCATGAGGGATCATCCCGATCAGTATATCACGGAAGACGATATCGAAAAACTGAAAGAACAGGTTAAAAAACTGGTAATGCTTCCGGGTGAGGAAATTATTCACGTTCTTCCCCAGGAATATAAGGTTGATTCTGAGGGAGAAATCCAGGAACCCATCGGCATGCACGGCAAACGTCTGGAAGCCAACTTCCACGTTGTTGTAGGCCAAATGGGAAGCATCAGAAATATCGCAAGATGCGTTCGTGAAGCTGGCCTGGAAATGGAATCCTTAACCCTCGAACCTCTCGCTTCTTCCGAATCTGTATTGACTAAAGAAGAAAAAGAAGCGGGTGTGGCTATTGTAGACATTGGCGGTGGAACTACTGATATCGCAATCTTCAAAGACAATATCATTCGTCATACCTGTGTAATTCCATACGGTGGCGGAATTATTACCGATGATATTAAAGAAGGCTGTTCAATCATCGAAAAACACGCAGAACAACTGAAAGTAAAATTCGGCTCTGCAATGCCGGAGATGGAAAAAGACAGCACATTCGTTACCATTCCAGGGCTTCACGGCAGACCTGATAAGGAGATTTCGCTGAAAACTTTGGCGCATGTCGTAAATGCGAGGGTTGAGGAAATCTTAGAAATGGTAAATACCGAACTGAAGGCTTATGGCGCTTTTGAGCAGAAGAAAAAACTCATCGCAGGCATCGTTTTAACAGGTGGCGGTTCCAACCTTAAAAACCTTAGACAACTCGCAAACTATACCACAGGTTTCGACAGCCGTATCGGGTTTTCTAATGAATATGTGGCCAACGACAAAAACCAGTTTCTTAAAGGTCCGGAATACGCAACTTCCATAGGTCTTTTAATGGAAAGTTTAAAAATCCGCGATAAGAAACACAGCCCTGAACAGCCGAAACCGGAAGAAGTTGTTAATGAAGTTCCTGCAAAAGAGGAAACTTCAGCACAAATTACCGAAACTCCTGAATTCAGAACAGAAGAACAGGTGATTGCGGAGTCTGGAGAAAAAAGACGCAACAAACTCACCATCGGTCAAAAAATTATGGAAAGCGTAAAAAAATTCTTTGAAGAAGTTGAATAATTAAAAATACAAATACTATGGAAAATATGAACACACCAGGATTCTCATTTGATTTGCCAAAGGGAAATTCATCAATTATAAAGGTTATCGGAGTTGGCGGCGGCGGAAACAACGCTTTGAAACACATGTACGAAAGAGGGATTCACGGGGTAGATTTTGTGATCTGCAACACTGATTCCCAGACTTTGGATAACAACCCGGTTGCCAACAAAGTTCAGCTTGGGGTAACCATTACTGAAGGTTTGGGCGCTGGTGCAGACCCTGAAGTAGGTGAAAAAGCTGCTATCGAAAGTATTGAAGACATTAAAGCTTCAATGGGACAAAATACGAAAATGGTTTTCATCACCGCAGGAATGGGCGGCGGAACCGGTACCGGTGCAGCTCCTGTGATTGCAAAAGTGGCGAAAGATATGGGAATTCTTACGGTCGGAATCGTTACCGTACCTTTTAGTTTTGAAGGAAAAAGAAGACTGGAGCAAGCCGATTTAGGTTTAGAAAAACTAAGAAGTAATGTAGATTCCCTTATCGTTATCAACAACGATAAACTGCGCCAGCAGTACGGAAATCTCGGTTTCAAATCAGGATTCTCTAAAGCTGACGAAGTGTTGACAAACGCTGCAAAAGGAATGGCAGAAGTAATTACAGGATATTTTGATGTAAACATCGACTTCCGAGATGCAAAATCTGTTTTGCAGAATTCAGGAACGGCTTTAATGTCGAACGGTATTGCTTCCGGCGAAAACAAGGCCGAAGAAGCTGTGAAAAAAGCACTCGACTCTCCGTTATTGAATGATAACAAAATCACGGGCGCAAGAAACGTTCTTCTTTTGATCAGAAGTGGTTCCGAAGAAGTTACCATGGACGAAATCGGCGTGATTATGGACCACATCCAGAAAGAGGCAGGAAATACTGCTGATATCATTTTCGGAGTGGGAACCGATGAAGAACTGGGCGACGCAGTAAGCGTACTTGTTATTGCAACAGGATTTGCGAAAGATAACCACAAGCATTCAGGAACTTCAGAAAAAATTAAATTTTCTCTTACCGATACAATGGCGGCGCCTTCAAAACCAGAATCTCCTTTCAAACAAAAAGCTGAAAAAGAAGAGATTACAAGAGAAGATTTTAACAGAAAGAGCCTTTTCGTTTTAGATGATGAAGACGATTTCCAGACGCCACAATTCTCCGCAAAATCTGCCGAGAAAAAAACCGCTGTCGAAAATGATACGGCGACCGAAATGCGTTTCTTCGACCTGAATGAAGAATCCAAACCAGATCAGACTTTCAACATCAACGAGCCACAGGAACTGGATTTATTTTCTTTCGAAGATCAGTATGAAGTGACCGAATCCGTTTCTTTCAAATTTGAAACTGAAGATACACCGAACGAAAAAGCACCTGAAACCAACAACACTTCATTTACTGAAGAAAAACCAATGGAATTCAGTTTTTTCGTAAACGAACCGATTGAGGAGCCGAAAGTTGAGACACCACAACCTAAAGCAGAAATCAAGGAACAGCCGGTTCAGAAAACCGAAATTAAGGTGCAGCAGACCATAGAAGAGCCACAGCAGACAACAAAATTGGAAACTTCTGATGATTTTACCTTCATCAGTAAAGTCGCTCCGAATGATAAAATAATTGAAAGAAGAAACAAACTCCGGGAATTCAACTCCAGATACCAGACGACAGAATCTGAAAACGATTTTGAAACAGTTCCGGCCTTCCGCAGAAAAAATATTACCATTGAAAACGGTAATGCTTCTGAACAGAAAATAAATAATTTTCTTGCAGAAAACAACGGTAGAATGCAGGTTCGCGAAAACAGATTTCTAAACAAAGACGTAGATTAATTATGAGCTTGGAACTTACCATCAGCGAGGCGATAAAAACCGCCATGAAAGATAAAGACAAAGTAGCACTCGATTCTCTGCGTGCCGTAAAATCTCAGATCATGTTATTGAAAACCGAGGCCAAAGGTGCCGAAGTTTCTCCCGAACAGGAAATTGCTATTTTACAGCGCATGATAAAACAGCGGAAAGATTCTTACGAGCAGTTTACTGCACAGAACAGGACTGATCTTGCAGAAGTGGAAGAAGCACAGATGAAAGTGATCGAAAAATTTCTTCCCAAGCAGCTTTCTGCGGAAGAACTAGAAACGGAAATGAAAAAAATCATTGCCGAAACCGGTGCACAAAGCGCCAAAGACCTGGGAAAAGTAATGGGAGCTGCCGGTAAGGCACTTGCAGGAAAAAGCGACGGAAAAAGCATTTCCGAAATGGCTAAGAAATTACTTTCCTAAAAACAACGGATATTCAACCTTTGCATATCGATTTGATTGAAGCCCGGCGCATGTAATGCTCCGGGTTTTTTATGACAAAAAGACAAAAATTGATTTTCGGAATGATTTTGATGCTCATTATGAATGAAATTTAGTGCACGAAATTCATTAAATTTGCAGTGAGAAAAGTCTCAATTTTAACCATAAATAATTTTTTATATGTATCCAGAAGAATTAGTAATGCCGATGAAGGCTGAGCTTACCGATAAAGGATTCCAGGATTTAACCACTCCTGAAGAAGTAGCTAACGCAATTAAAAAAGAAGGTACTACCCTTTTGATGATTAACTCTGTTTGCGGGTGCGCAGCAGGAGCAGCAAGACCGGGGGTGATTTTTTCTTTAACAGGAGATAAAAAACCAGATCAGTTAACCACTGTTTTTGCAGGTTTCGATAAAGATGCGGTAGCAGAAGCAAGAAAATTCCTGGCGCCGTTCCCACCAAGTTCGCCATGTGTTGCACTTTTCAAAGATGGAGAGTTGGTTCACATGCTTGAAAGACATCATATCGAAGGAAATCCTGCCGGGGCCATTGCTGCCAACCTGCAGGCTGCCTATGACGAATATTGCTAAAAGAAATATTTAGTTACAACTGGAATTCCGCTTTATTGGCGGAATTTTTTTTATGAAAAACCGGCATAGCAACTTTGTAGGAAATATATTATATTTGTATCAATGGCAACAAAAGCGCTTTTTAATACCGTTGTAAACTGGTTTATCCGCCAGAGGATCGATCAGATCCAGAATTTCATCAATCACCCTATCGAAACGCAAAACGGCGTCTTATTCTCTCAGCTTTATCACGCAGAGAATACCGATTATGGAAAAATTCACGGCTTCAGCTCTATTTCCAGCTACGAAGATTTCTGCAGAAATGTTCCCATCGTTACTTACGAAGATTTCGAACCTTATATTGAAAGAGCCCGACAGGGACAACCCGATGTTTTCTGGCCCGGATATATCCGTAAGTTTGCAAAATCTTCGGGAACCACCAATGCGAAGAGCAAATTTATTCCGATCTCTGAAGAAAGTTTAGAAGACTGCCATTTCAAGGCCGGGAAAGATTTACTTTCCATCTACGCGAATAATCATCCTGAAAATTCACTCTTTTCAAACAAGAATTTAAGACTGGGCGGAAGTTCAGAACTGTATGAAGATTTCAATACAAAATTTGGCGACCTCTCGGCAATTATGATTGAAAACCTCCCGTTCTGGGTGGAAATTACCACGACGCCAAGCAAAAAAGTCTCTTTAATGTCGGAATGGGAAAGTAAATTGAAAGCCATTATTTCTGAAGTGAAAAATGAAGATGTAGGGAGCATGACCGGCGTACCAAGCTGGATGATGGTTTTGCTGCAACGTACCTTAGCAGATACAGGAAAACAAACGATTTCTGAAATATGGCCCAATCTTGAAGTGTTTTTTCATGGCGGCATCAGTTTTACACCTTATCGAGAACAGTATAGAAAAATTATCGGTAAAGACATAAATTATTACGAAATATATAACGCTTCCGAAGGTTTTTTTGCCATTCAGGATCAGCCAGGCAGTGACGAAATGCTTTTGATGCTTGATTACGGAATTTTCTATGAATTTATTCCGATGGATAAATTTAATCCCGATAATTTAGAGGCCATCCCATTGCAGGAAGTTGAAATCGGTAAAAATTATGCGGTTGTAATTACCACCAACAGCGGGTTGTGGCGCTATCTGATTGGCGACACCGTAAAATTTACCTCGCTGCAGCCATTCCGCATTAAAATTTCAGGAAGAACAAAACATTACATCAACGCATTTGGTGAAGAACTGATGATCGACAATGTAGAAACTGCATTAGCCAAAGCCTGCGAAATAACCAATTGCTCAGTTACCGATTTTACTGGCGCTCCGGTATTCATGAAAGACGGCGAGAGCGGCGCCCACGAATGGATTTTCGAATTCACCCAGGAACCTGAGGATCTGGAGCGCTTCACGGAAGTTTTCGATAATTACCTGAAATCTGTAAACTCCGACTACGAAGCCAAACGTTATAATAATATGACCTTAAAAAAGCCGATCGTGCATATCGCAAAACCTCAGCTTTTTTATAACTGGATGTCGTCCCGCGGAAAACTTGGCGGACAGAACAAAGTTCCGCGGTTAAGCAACAACAGAGAATATATAGAACCTTTGCTGCAAATGAACCAATAAAAAAATCCGCTGTATTCAGCGGATTTTGTCTATTTTTTCAGGTCTTCTTTTACTTTTTCGGCGCCATCTTCTACTTTTTCAGCGCCTTTCGCAGCTGCGTCTTTTACATCTTCACCGGCTTTTTTGAGTTGTGTTCCTGCATGTTCGGCAGCCTCGTCAATTTTTTCGCCTGCGGCATTAAGCTTTTCTTTCGCTTTATCTACGGTTGCATTGATCGTTGCAGAATCCAAAGCAGTTGTTTCTTCTTTTTCTATAGTTGTGGTGGTAACGCTGCCGTCTGGATTTTCGGTGGTTTCGACCTTTGTTTCCGATTGTTTGCAGCTCATCAACATTAATGAGAATACTGCTGCGGTTAAAAAATATTTTTTCATAATTGGGTGATTTGTAAGGTTTAAATTTAAAGAAAATTATGGTTGATTTGGTGTTTCAGATGGTTGATTTTCTGTTGGAGCATTCTGTTTTTCTCTTTTTGCCTTCTCAGCATCCAGTTTTTTCTTTTCTTCAGCCAGTTTCTTTTCTGCTTTTTCCTTTTCTTCTTTGGCTTTATTCAGCAATTTTTCTTCTTCCAATTTAAGCGCAGTTTTTTTCAGAGAATCCTGATATTTTAGCGACGAAATTTTTATCCGCCTGGCCACATCCACGGAAGTTGCACCCACCGAAAAAGAATCTACGGCTGTGGTATCATACGGAACAGTGACAATCTTCTTTTCCACGGGAACCGTTTGAACCGCTTCTTTTCCACAGGAAAACAGCGATAGAAAAATCACAGAGAATATAAAGTTCTTCATCTTAATCAATTTTGAATTCTGTAATTACAGGAAAGTGATCTGAAACTTTCGCGGATCGGTCTACTTTGTAACTGATGGGCTTTAATTCCGGCGAACAGAACACATAATCGATCCGGATCGGGAATTTATAGTCGTGAAAACTTGTTGAGCTGCCACTACCCGTTTCTACGAAAACATCTTTCAGGTTTTTACCGATTTGATAATATTCATAGGAATTTGGAACAGCATTGAAATCTCCCGCCAAAATTACCGGATAAGGCGATTCTGAAACCGCACGCTGAACATCAGCAACTTCATCCTGATGATTTTTGAATGTAGGGACCAGCTTTCTTATAACGTATCTCAACTTGAGTTTGTTTTTATCCAGGTCTTCAGAAGGTTTCACTTTGCCTTTATCAAAAGAAAAAGGACTCAGATAAACATTAATCAGCCGGATTTTTTTCCCGTTGACTTCCACATCGGCAAAAAAAGAATTTCCGTTTCCTACCGTGGCAATTTTACCCTGTTCAAGGATTTTAATTTTTGAATTTAATGCTACGATTTCGTAAGCATCCGTTCTGTGCTCATAACCTGGAACTTTGAATTCGCTTGCATATTCCTGGGCTAAAATAATATCGGCATCTGTATTTCTAAGGTAATCGTAAACCTTTTGATAGCCGAAAAGTGTACCTCCTTTTATATTAACTGAAACGATTTTTAAATTGGCTTTTTCGTGAGCTGTGTCACTGTAATTCAGCCATCTTCTGGTTGGGTTAACTAAAAATGAACTAAGCAGTAAAAATAAAAACACCCGTTTTTTCCAGAGCACGAGCCAAAATATGCAGAATAAAACATTCAGAATCATTAAAACCGGAAAACTGAGTGAAAGCATATTCACCCACGGAAAAACCCGAGGCGGAATATAATCATTCAATAATGTTCCCAACAAAAGAACAATAATGAACAGGTGAAAAAGTGTGAGTAAAAAACGGAATATTTTCACAAAAACTCAGCTTAATTAAAACGGTAAAGGTGTTTTTTCCAGATTTTGGCCAGTATAAAACCAACTAAAGCACCGCCAACGTGGGCAAGATGTGCAATTCCGCCTGCGTTTCCGGTGACTCCTAAATAAATGGAAACGATGATCACCACCGGCATCAGATATTTTACCTTCACCGGAACCGGGATAAACATCAACATGATTTTGGCATCTGGATATAACGTTGCAAAAGCGGCAATGACACCAAATATTGCGCCGGAGGCACCCACCATCGGCACCGAAATTATCGACTGTAATTTGCTTACAAGTCCCTGCTGCTCCAGAACAGCCTCAGAATTTCCTTTAAAGGAAACATTTTCACCATTCATGTACCCGGCTAAATCGAATCCCAAATTTTGCAGGCTGGACTTTATCTGCTCAACTTCCACAAAATTCCAAAGATTAAAAAGGAAAAAAGCGCCCAAACCACTTACAAAATAAAGAATTACATATTTTTTGTCACCCAGCACCTGCTCCAGAACAGGCCCAAAACTGTAAAGCGTCATGAGATTAAAGAGAATATGCAGAAAACTCCCATGCATAAACATGTGCGTAATGATTTGCCACGAATGGAAAAACGGGGAGAAAGGATAAAATGCCGCTAAATATCTGTACATTAAGTCAGTCTGCAAAACGTAAGTCAGGATAAATACGACGATATTTATGATGATAATGTTGCGGGTAATGGGGGGTATATTATTGAACATCTGCTTTAAAATTTATTTTTTAATTCATCCAACGGGATTTCTATATAACATCTTTTCCCGCCGGGTAAATACTCCGGGAAACCCAGTGCGGTAAAATCGCGTATTACCTGCTCGGCGTCAATTTTATAAAGAAAATCAAAACGGGATTTGCTTTGTATTTTGTTCCACTGGTTTTGGTAGAAATTAAGGAATTCGTCTTCGGTTTTGTACTCCAGAATGTCGAAAAGATTCTCCATGAATTTCATGACTTGGGTTTCTTTCAAACCTTCCGGAACAGCGTCGATTCTCAACACATTATCGTTCGCAATTACCATTTCGAAACCAAGTTCAGGTAAAAATTTCTTTATTGAACGGAATTTATTTTTTTCAGTTTCATTCATGTGATATTCCAGAGAAAAAAGCAAGGTGTGTTTTTCATTGCTGAGTTTTTTCTTTGCATTTCTTTCGCTTATCACCAGACGCTGCATGCGTCCAAGATCGAGCATCAGCGTTTTGCCGCCTTTATTGAAAAGCCAGTAGCCGTTCGGAAGCCTCATTAAATCCTCATCGAAATCTTCATCCTCAAAAAGATTTATTTTAGAAGGTTCTGCGGGAATATTCTGTTGATATATTTCCGTAAGGGCGGTTCGGTCTCCGGCAGAAGCTCTTTCTTCCAAAAACGGATTATAGTCGCGGTCTACGGTAATTTCAGGTGCGCGGAAACTGCTGCTTTTACTGGTTTGGTGAACAAATGCATCGATGCTTGCATCCCTGTCGAAATCAAGGCTTGGAGCCACATTATAAATTCCCAAAGATTTTTTAATCGTGGAACGGACCAAGGCGAAAATTAAATTCTCGTCTTCAAATTTCACCTCGGTTTTTTGAGGATGAATATTAACGTCAACTTTCTCCGGATCAAGCTCCAGAAAAAGGAAAAATGTAGGAATATATCCGGGCAAAAGCAGACCTTCAAACGCTTCCTGTACGGCTTTGTTGAAATAAGCACTGCGGAAAAACCTTCCGTTGACAAAGAAAAACTGTTCGCCACGAACTTTCTTCGCGCCTTCGGGCTTGGCAACAAATCCGTGAAGTTTTATCCACCCTAAATCTTCCTTAATCGGAATTAAAATAGAATGAAGCTTACGACCGAAAATCTCTACAATTCTCTGCAGCAGACTCGATTTACGAAGGCGGAAAACAATATCATCGTTATGAAAAAGCTCGAAATCCAGATTTTCATGCGCTAATGCAACCCGCTGAAATTCATCGATAATATGACGGAATTCTACATTGTTATTCTTAAGGAATTTACGTCTCGCCGGAACGTTGTAGAAGAGATTTTTTACTGAAAAGTTAGATCCTTCGGCAGTCTGTATCGGTTCCTGAAACTGAAATCCGCCTCCTTCGATGTAAATATTGGTTCCGGTTTTGGCGTCTTTGGTTTTGGTTTTCAGTTCCACCTGAGCCACCGCAGCGATAGAAGCCAGCGCCTCACCACGGAATCCTTTGGTTGAAATCCTGAAAATATCTTCGGTGGTACTTATTTTTGAAGTCGCGTGTCTTTCAAATGCAAGTCGTGCATCGGTTTCGCTCATTCCGCTGCCATTATCTACAACCTGAATTAAATTTTTCCCCGCATCACGAACAATGAGTTCAACTTTTGTAGCGCCTGCATCAATGGCGTTTTCCATAAGTTCTTTTACGATAGACGCAGGCCTTTGCACCACTTCTCCCGCTGCGATTTGGTTGGCGACATGATCCGGCAAAAGTTTTATAATATCTGACATTTTTTAATTCTCCCCCAAAAATAACAATTAGATTCGGGGTTTTGGAAATTTAATAATGATTAGTTTTTCTGCAGTTATCTGTATTTAGCTGCATCTATTTTGGTGGTAATTTTATGGAATACTTTTTCGGAAAAGTTTCTTTGGTCAGCAAGATGTTTCAGTTCGAAATTCCTCTTCTTTCTGATGACCATAAAATGATAGTCGTCCTGTTCCCAAATCCCGTATTTTTCGAAATATACAAGTTCCAAACCGTTTTTCTCCAGATGCTGCATCAGGGTAAAAAGTTCTACTTCCTGGTCAATTACCTGCAGGCTTTCGGGATGGTTAATTCTCGCATAACCAATATATTGCGGATTCGGAATATTGATAAGAATATTTGTTTTTTCCGTGGCAATTTCTGCTAAATTTCGGAAAAGTTCTGCGTGATGCTCCAAAGGAATATGTTCGATAACGTCCATCAACGTAATCATATCGAAATCTGAATTTTTGGGTTTATATTCCACCACATCAGCGACATCAAAATGAATATTCTTCCTATATTTCAGTTCGTTTTTTGCAACGGCGATACTTTTTGCACTTAAATCCACGGCTTCGATGATTCCGTTCTTTACTTTTTTTGAGAGAAGTTTCGTGAAAATTCCAACACCACAACCCAGTTCCAGGACTTTAGAATCGGTATTCAACCCGCCGTTCAGCAATCTTTTATAAAGAGAAATAAGTCTTTCATTGGCACCGGTTTTTATTTGCCGCTGAACGTATTCATCATAAAATTCAGAGATTTCATTCTGTTTCATTGCGTAAAAATAATGATTTATTTTTTGCTTCGATAGCTAAAAAAAACTTCCTGAAAATTTCAGAAAGTTTAGCGTGATCATTTTTTTAAGTTTTATTTTTTTAATGCTTTAATCCCCATTTCATACAATGCAAAACTAAGTAAATCAGCATTTTCACCGATGACCTGATCTGTACTTCTGCCTGCTCCGTGGCCTGCATTCACTTCAATTCTTACCAAGACCGGATTATTACAAGACTGTTTTTCCTGAAGCTCAGCACCAAATTTAAAAGAGTGCGCCGGAACAACCCGGTCGTCGTGATCGCTGGTAATAATCATGGTTGAAGGATAACAAACGTCTTTTTTTACTTGGTGAACTGGTGAGTAAGATTTCAGATATTCAAACATTTCTTTGCTGTCTTCCGCGGTTCCATAGTCGTAACTCCAGCCTGCTCCTGCAGTGAATTTATTGTAGCGCAGCATATCTAAAACGCCCACGCCAGGGAAAGCCACTTTAGCAAGATCCGGACGCATCGTCATCGTAGCTCCCACTAAAAGTCCACCATTTGAACGGCCTGAAAGCGCCATGTATTCTTTGGAAGTATATCCTTTCTGCTGAAGATATTCTCCTGCTGCAATAAAATCTTCAAACACGTTTTTCTTCTGCATCTTGGTTCCTGCATCGTGCCATTTTTTACCGTATTCGCCGCCACCACGAATGTTTGGAACGGCGTAAATTCCACCATTCTCCATCCAAATTGCGTTTACTACAGAAAATGCCGGCTGCAGACTGATGTTGAATCCACCATAAGAATACAAAATTGTTGGGTTTTTACCGTCGAGTTTTGTTCCTTTTTTATAGTTGATCATCATCGGAATTTTGGTGCCATCTTTCGAAGTGTAAAATACCTGCTCCGATACATAATTTTCAGGATTGAATTTTACATTTGGCTTTTGATACACTTCAGATTTCCCGCTGTCGGCATTATATTTATAAATTGTTCCAGGCGTGATATAGTTGGTGAATGAAAAATACAGGTCTTTTTCTTTTTCCTTTCCGCCAAATCCTGATGCAGTTCCGATTCCGGGAAGGTCGATGGTTCTGATGAGTTTTCCGTCGTAATCGAACTGTTTCATGCTGGTTACCGCGTCTTTCATATATCTAGCAAAAATATATCCGCCCCCTGTTGACACGCTCAACACGTTTTCAGTTTCAGGAATCACATCAGTCCAGACGTTTGGATTGTTGATGTTAAATTTCACCAAACGCATGTTCGGTGCGTTTTTATCGGTTAATGCATAAATATAATCACCTTTGGAATCAATAAAGTCCGTATTGAAATCATATCCTTTCTGTACCGGAATGAAATCTGTTTTATTTTTGAGGTCTTTAATATAAAGTTCGTTTCCGTTTGTCGCTTCCGAAGCGCTCAGAATCTCAAATCTTTCATCATCAGAAACACCAATTCCCATGTATCTGCGTTTAAAATTTTCGCCTCCAATGATTAACCTGTCGGCAGACTGCTTTGTTCCAAGTTTATGGAAATATACTTTGTGGGTATCTGTTTTCGCAGAAAGTTCGCTACCTTTTGGTTTGTCGTAGCTGGAATAATAAAATCCTTCATCACCCAACCAGGAAGTTCCGGAAAACTTAACATCCACAATCGTTTCATCAATGATTTCTTTAGTTAACGCATTCATAATGATGATTTTATTCCAGTCGCTTCCTCCTTCGGAAATTCTGTAGGCTACAAGATTTCCATTTTTATTGAAGGAAACACCGGCAAGCGAAGTAGTTCCTTTCTCGGAAAATTTATTGGGATCCAGGAAAACTTCGGTTTTTCCGTTTTTATCGGTTCTGTAAAGTACAGATTGAGCCTGCAGACCATCATTTTTATAGAAATATGTAAAATCGCCTTCTTTAAAAGGAGCACCAATTTTTTCATAATTCCAGATGTCTTTCAGTTGCGATCTCAGTTCTTCCCGGAACGGAATATTTGCAAGGTAATTATTTGTAAATGCTACTTCACGCTGAACCCAGTCTTTGGTATCTTCAGCCATGTCATCCTCTAACCAGCGGTAAGGATCTTCTACTTTAGTTCCGAAATACTCATCAGTGTGTTCCACTTTTTTAGTCTCCGGATAATTGAGGGAATTATTCATTTTTTGAGTAGTACAGGAGGCAAAAAACAACGCTCCTGTAAGCATAATAATTGAATTGGTCTTCATTTAAAACAGTTTTTTCAAATTTATAAAATTAAAACTGTATTCATGTACAGCATCTAAATATTAACAAACTTTAAAATAAAACCTTACAAAAAAGGAATAGGATTTGCTTAACTTCACCAATAAAAGTTTTAATATGAGAAAAGAAACAGGAATATTATTGGCGGGAAGTCTTGGAGTGGTAGTTGGTTTAGGAATTTTTGGTATTAAAAAATTTTTAGCCAAAAAACACAAAGACTATCAAGATTATTATTCAGATTTCCACTGCCATTTCAGTAAAAACAAATATAAAGATGACGGCCATCATGGGGTTGAATTTTTAGCAATGCTATAGAAAATAATCTTTCACCATAGATCCCGGATTCATTGAATTCGGGATTTTTTTTGTGGAAAAGTGTCGGCATAAAACTCATTATTATAACAACTGAAGCTTTTACTTTTGCTCGAAACAATTAATCTAACATCATAAAATGTCTTCTGAAAATTTTAAAAAAGGCCAGGGTGCGCAGCGAAACGAAATTAACCGTTTCGACAGATACACTTTTGAACCTGAAGAAGAAGATTTTCAGAAAACAAAAACGGTTATCACAGAAGTTTTCCCCAAAACAATCGTCAATGAAGTAAAAAGTCCGGATTTGAGGATGGAATATTCCCTTAATCCCTATCAGGGCTGCGAACACGGCTGCTCTTACTGTTTTGCCAGACCTACGCATGAATTTTGGGGATATTCTGCCGGAACCGATTTCGAACGCAAAATCATGGTGAAAAAAAATGCTCCGGAATTGCTCGAAAAATTTTTTCAGAAAAGAAATTATGTTCCGAAAGTCCTTACCCTTTCCGGCAATACCGACTGTTATCAACCTGCTGAGCGGGAATTTGAAATCACAAGAAAACTGCTGAAACTTTGCCTCGATTACCGGCATCCGGTTTCAATTTTAACAAAAAATGCTTTGGTTTTAAGAGATTTGGATATTCTAAAACCTTTGTCTGAGCAGAATCTGGTTTCGGTTTCTTTCAGCATTCCAACGGTCAACGAAGAGATTCGCAGAAAAATGGAGCCACGGACTTCCTCGGTAAAAAATAAACTGAAAGCCATTGAGATTTTAACCGAACATAAAATCCCTGTCGGAGTTATGGTTGCCCCCGTAATTCCGGGTTTAACAAGCGATGAAAGTCTGAAAATCTTAAAAACCGTTTCCGAAGCCGGCGCACAGAAATTCGGATATGCTCTGATAAGGCTTAATGACACCGTAGAACCCGTGTTCGTCAACTGGATCAACGCCCATTTCCCTGACAGAGCGGAAAAAGTGCTGAATCTCATCCGCTCAATGCGTGGCGGAAAACTTAGTGAAAAAAGATTTCATGAACGCTATAAAGGCGAAGGAAATATTGCAGAAATGATTCACAATACTTTCGCTTTAGGCAAGAGAAAATTCTTCGCAAATAAAGAAATTACGCCACTTTCTACTGAAAGTTTTACGGGCAGCAAAGACCAGCAACTCAAACTTTTTTAAAATAAATATTACTTTCAGCTGAACTTATTTTGTCCCGAAAACCTATGGAATAAACTTTTTAGTTATTTTTAACAAAATTTTCAGCAATGGTTTTAAGCAGGATTTGGAGCGCATTTATTATTGTCGCCATTATAGTTGCAAGTATAAAATATTTGTTTTCAGATAATTACAAGGCAATTTACAACGACATGGTGGTCGGCAAAAGTGGAGACACGGTTCAGATTGCTTCAAAAAAAATGGCTGAACTGAATCCTGAAATCCAGAATGCGCTGCTCGCGAACCCGGATTTTGATCAAAACAGGGTTCATTATAAAACAGATTCTGCAAAATCTGAAGTCCAGATTTACCGCGTTCAGGAAACCGACGGCGTTATCGGAACTTCGGAAACCGCAGTGAAAATCTGTCTCGGTTTGATTGGAATTATGACCCTTTTTATGGGATTCATGAGCATCGCTGAAAAAGCCGGCGGAATTAATTTATTATCAAGATTAATACAGCCTTTTTTCTCCAAATTATTTCCCGAAATTCCAAAAAACCATCCTTCATTCGGACATATGTTACTGAATTTCAGTGCTAATTTATTAGGTTTGGATAATGCCGCAACCCCGTTCGGACTGAAAGCGATGGAAAGCCTCCAGACTTTAAATCCTGATAAAGAACGGGCCAGCAATTCGCAGATTATGTTCCTGTGCCTTCATGCCGGAGGCCTAACATTAATTCCCGTTTCCATTATAGCCATCCGTGCATCGATGGGTTCGGCTACACCAACAGATATTTTTCTGCCCTGTATGATTGCCACTTTTGCAGCAACCATGGCAGCAATGATTATTGTTTCCATTTATCAGAAAATCAACCTTTTTCAGCCTGCAGTAATCGCCTATGTTGGCGGAATTTCAGTTATTGTAGGACTTTTGGTTGTTTATTTGGTAAACCTTACAAAAGAAGGTTTGGATAATTTCAGCATGCTGTTGAGCAACGGAATCATTCTGCTCATCTTTTTCGCGATTGTTCTCGGAGCAGTTTATAAAAAAATAAATGTTTTTGATGCATTTATTGACGGAGCGAAAGAAGGATTCTGGACTTGTGTGAAAATTATTCCTTATCTGGTAGGAATGCTCATCGCAATTTCTCTGCTGAGAACTTCAGGAGTTTTTGATGTTTTAATCGATGGTATGAAATGGGTAGCGGCGGTAGTTGGTTTCGACACGAGATTTGTTGACGGCTTACCGACCGCGCTAATAAAACCGCTTTCAGGTTCCGGCGCAAGAGGAATGATGGTGGACACGATGCAGACTTTCGGGGCTGATAGTTTCCAGGGAAGGTTGGCTGCTGTTCTTCAGGGAAGTTCGGATACCACATTTTACGTCATCGCAGTGTATTTTGGCGCGGTTGGGATTAAAAATACAAGATATACCGTAACAGCAATGCTTTTAGCGGATCTCGTGGGAATCATTACCTCCGTGATTTTAGCTTATATTTTCTTCGCTTAAAAAATTAATATGATACACGATAAAGATTATATCATCAGAATTGTGAAACAGTTTTCCGAATTCCTCTCGAAGATGATTTTAGGAGGAAAAAACGAAGGCGATCTCACGGAACTCGACCGAGTTTTCGAGACCAACATGAGAGATACTTTTAAAATGAGTTTCGAAGAACTTGCTCACAAATCAACCGAAGAAATTCTTGCAATGGTAAGTGAAAAAGACACGGCGCACCACATTCCTTATTTTGAACTTCTCGGGCACTTGTTCTATTTCAAAAACAAAGAAAATCCCAACCCTGAGTTCGCCGCGAAAGCAAAGACTTTCTATGAAACTTATCTGCAAAAAAGCGGAATCTTTTCAATGCCGATTGTTTCAAGAATAAACGAATTGAAGACTTAACTGTAACAAATTCATAAAATATCCGTCTTATTCTTTAAAATTTCCTATGAAAAAAACGGCGGTCTTTTTGCTGAGTTTTGTGTCTTTTGTAGCTTTTTCCCAGAAGAAATGGTCGCTTCAGGAGTGTGTAAACTACGCGGTGGAAAATAATCTGCAGGTCATTCAGAATACATTAAATACCAAAACGCAGGATAATTCGCTGCAAATTGCGAAGCGACAATATCTGCCTTCTGTTTCAGGAAACATCAATAATAACGCATCATTCGGGCAGGGCCGCGATGTTTTCGGAAATACCAACCGAAACGATAACTTCAGCAACAGCGCAAGTATAGGTGCCGATATTCTGGTTTACAACAACGGAAGACTCGAAAAAAATATCAGAAAAACTGAATTCGAAGTTGAAGCCAGCAAATTTGATCTGGAAAGAATTAAAAATGACATATCGCTGCAGATTGCACAGCAGTATTTATCGGTTTTACTCAACCGGGAAATAACCAAAATTTCTGAAAGTGCATTAGAAAACGCTGACCGACTTTACAAAAGAGCCAAAATTACCACCGAAGTGGGAACTACACCACAAACGGTTCTTGCCGAAGCCGAAGCAGCACTGGCAAGAGAAAAGCAGAATGTAAAAACCGCGGAAATCAATACCAACAGAAGTCTTTTTGCTTTGGCGATGCTCCTTCAATTGCCCGATTATAAAAACTTTGATATTCAGGAAGTTCCGGTAAACACAATGCTTGATGCGCCACTTTTTACCGCTGAAAACATTATCGCTAAAGCCTATGAAAACCAACCGCAGGTGAAAGCTGCCGAAAGCAGAATAAAATCGGCCGAAGCGCAAACTGAAGTGACCAAAACCGCGTTCTGGCCCACCGTTACCGCAAACGCAGGACTCGGAAGTTCATATTTTTACCTCATCAGCCCGGCAAAAGATCTTAACGGAAATTCAATTCAGCAGTCACAGTTTTTTACACAGTACAAAGATAATTTCGGGCAACAACTTGGTTTGTCTGCTAATATTCCGATCTTCAATAAAGGAATTACGAAACTTCAGGTAGAGCAGTCGAAAATTAATGAAGATATTGCCAAGACCACTTTATTGCAGCAAAAGCAGCAGGTTTTGCAGAATGTACAGCAGGCACAGTTTGATGCAGAAAGTAATTACGAAGCATATCTTGCAGCAACAGAAGCAGAGAAAAGCGCGAAGCTGGCTCTGGATTTTGCCGAAAAAAGCTTTGCTGCAGGCCGGTCAACGGTTTACGACCTCAATGGTGCCAGAAATAATTTCGCCAATGCCCAGGGATCTGTTGCCCAGGCGAAATACAATTACCTTTTCAGCATGAAACTGCTTAATTTCTATGCCGGTATTCCGCTGAGTTTATAATTTTGCAAGTACTGATTTCAGCATGTCGATCACGAATCTCGAAAAATATCTGCCTGAAAACACTTTGCCTTTCCTGAAAACCTGGTTTGGCGAACATTATATTCACATTAAAATTACAAAAGCACGAAATTCCAAACTGGGTGATTACAGGAAAATGCCGGATAAATCGCACCAGATTACGATAAATTCTACATTGCAGCCGCAACTTTTCTTTTTTGTTTTAACCCATGAACTGGCGCATCTTCTGGCTTTTGAAAATTTTGGAAACCGTATTTCGCCGCATGGTTCGGAATGGAAAAACACTTTCAGAACAATGCTTTTAGAAAGTATTTCTATTTATTCTGAAGATTTAAAACCGATCATCCTTAAATTCTCGAAAGCACCGAAAGCCAATTTCATGTCGAGTCCCGATTTGGTAAAATACTTCCATATCGAAAATTACGAAGACGAAACTTCATACATCGAAGATTTAGAAACCGAAGACCGTTTTATTTACCGTAAACAGACATATATCATAGAAGGTAAACGCAAAAAGAACTATATTTGCCTGAATCTCGATAACGGAAAAAGGTATATATTCAAACCTTTAGCAAGAGTAGAAAAATTAAGTTAAGCATGTCTAAATCAAACAATTACTGCGTTATTATGGCAGGAGGAGTCGGCAGCCGGTTCTGGCCAATGAGTACACAGAAATTCCCTAAACAGTTTCAGGATATTTTAGGAACTGGCCGAACAATGATTCAGCAAACCTATGATAGAATCAGCCAGATTGTTCCGAAAGAAAATATCTACGTTATTACCAATAAAGAATATGTTTCGCTTACAGAACAGCAGCTTCCGGAACTGAAACCGCAGAATATCGTAGGGGAACCGATGATGAAAAACACCGCAGCCTGCAACATCTACATGGCGAAGAAAATTGCGGCTAAAAATCCCGACGCCAATATGATTGTGCTGCCTGCAGACCATTTGATTCTGAAAGAAACTGCGTTCCTGCAGAAAGTGGAACTGGCTTTCAATTTGGCTTCAAAAAACGATTACCTCATCACGTTAGGAATTACTCCTACCCGACCTGATACGGGTTACGGCTATATTCAGTTCATCGATAAAAAAAATGCAGACCATTTTAAAGTGAAAACTTTCACCGAAAAACCGATTCTGGAAATTGCCAAAAGTTTCCTGGAAAGCGGTGATTTTCTTTGGAATGCCGGAATTTTTATCTGGAACGTAAAATCAATCCTCGCCGCCTTCGATGCGCATCTTGAGGAAATGTCGCAACAGTTTGTGAGTTGCGAATACAATACCGAAGATGAAGTACGTTGTATTGAAATGATTTATCCTAAGGTAACCAAAATCTCCATCGACAACGGTATTCTTGAAAAAGCAAAGAATGTTTACGTAATTCCTGCAGATTTAGGCTGGAGCGATTTGGGAAGCTGGACTTCGGTTTACGAAAATTACGATAAAGACGAAAACGAAAATACTGTGCATCCAAAACATGTACTTTTATATAATGCAAAAGGCAATATCGTTCAGTTCAAAAACAAAAACAAAGCAGCGGTTATCGATGGTTTACAGAATTATATTGTGGTAGATACCGATAAAGCACTTCTCATTTGTCCTCGGGAAAACGACCAGCTCATTAAGGACTACATCCAAGACCTGAAGAACGTTAGAAAAGGTGACAAATTTTTATAAGGTCTTACAAACAAAAAATTCTTTCATTAATCTGAAAGAATTTTTTGTTTTAGCGCTATTCAATTTTATCGATAACCTGCTGAATATTAATTTCATGAAGGCAAGCCCAATCGCCACGGTAACATTTTTTGTCACCAAAGACCGAACACGGCCTGCAGGTAAGATCTTTTATATGAACCACATCATTTTCGCTCTGTCCATAGCCAAGAAAACCCGCGTAAGGATGTGTAGATCCCCAAACTGAAATGCATCGCGTTCCTACTAAACTTGCTAAATGCATATTGGCAGAATCCATGGAAATCATGATCTCAAGACGTGCGATTTTCGACAGTTCTTCCTTTAAACTGAGTTTACCGGCAACATTTTCAGCGTTTGGTATTTGTGAAACCCATTTGTCGAGGGTTTCTACCTCATGTTTTCCTCCGCCAAAAAAGTATATTCTGTATTTTTCTGAAAGATGTTTTGCCAGTTCGAATGACTTTTCAATGGGAAGCATTTTTCCTTCATGCTGTGCGAAAGGAGCGAAACCGATTCCATTTTTTTTTAATGAAACTGTCCTATACTGATGGGATAATTCAACTGAAAACCCTAAATCCCGAAAGACATCAGCATATCTTTCGGTAGTTTTTTTCAGCGGTTTTTTTTCCAAATTCCAGATATCGGTGAGATGCTCTTTTTCATCTTTTCCTTTACTGATGACGGCTACACGATAGTTTTTCCGACTAAAAATTCGGTTGAGTATTTTTGTCCGAATAACATCGTGTAAATCAGCAATATAATGAGGGTTAAATTCTGTGATGAGTTCTTTGGCAAGTTTCCGCAAACCCAAAAATCCTTTGTAATCATCAATATTTACTCCTTTAAAAATAAGATTAGGAACACCTTCAAACAAATCGCTGAAGTTTTTCCGCGTTACAAAAACAATCTGCACCTCGGGATTCTGCTCCAGAAATTCAGTCACAACAGGAACTGTCATGGCAACATCGCCAAAAGCTGAAAAACGGTATGCTAAAATGGTAATCACTTCTTAAGTTGGTAGGCAACGGCGTAAAACTTAATTTGCTTGGTCATGGCCATCAAGCCGTTGGCACGCGAAGGCGAAAGAAATTCCTGCAGCCCGATTTCCGCAATAAAGTCAAAATCGGAATCCAGTATTTCCTGGGTTGAATGCCCGCTGTAAATAGAAACCAGCAACGAAACAATTCCTTTAGGCAGAATACCGTCGGAATCGGCTTCGAAAAACAATTTACCGTCCCGGAACTCGGCATCAATCCAAACTTTAGACTGGCAGCCCTTAATTAAGTTGGCATCCGTTTTTTTGTCCTCAGAAAGTCCTTTTAGTTCTTTTCCGAGGTCAATAATATATTCGTATTTCTGTTCCCAATCTTCAAGAAATGCAAATTCTTCGATTAATTCCTGCTGTTTTTCTTTGATGGTCATCTTAAAATTTCTGTTTGTGCAAAGATAAGAATTTAGCTTTTAGGAGTTCTGGATTTAATTTTACCGAAAAGCCCAAGTAATCTGTTTTCTTCGTTTTCCCAGCAAAGTTGTGAGGCCGCCTGATTTAAAGCGTCTTTATAAGAATGTTTCCCATTATTAAGAACCAACTGAATTTGTTGTGCAAGTTCGTTGTAATCCCGGATTTTTTCACCTGCTTTAAAATGGTCTGCAACTTTCCTCATTTCCGGAAAATCTGACACCACCACGGGTATCCTTGCCTGAATATAATCTGATATTTTATTGGGCATTGAGAAATAATAACTCAATCCGTTATTTTCTTCGATACTTACTCCTAAATCTGCTTTTTGGGTGATTTCGCGGAGTTTTTCCGGCAAAATTTTACCAATAAATTTCACTTTATTATCCAAACCTAAATTTTTAGTCAATTCCTGAAATTCCTTCTTTTTAGGTCCGTCACCGGCAATCCAGAGTTCTGCATTTTCAATTTTATGCATTTCCCGAATCAACTTATCCAGGCCTCGGGATGGATTGATTACCCCTTGATAAATAATTACTTTTGGTGAATTAACTATAGAGTAATCTTGTGGATTTCCGGATTTCAGCGGGAAATTCTGCACTACAACAGGTCTTTCAATTCCGTAGGTCTTATGAAACCAGTCTGCGTAACTTTCACTGGCCGTCATCATAAATTTCAGTTTGGGTGCAATAAAAGACTCCAATGACCGCCAGATATTTTGGGTAAAGCGGCCGTTGACCGAGGGCATTTCGGTAAAAATCTCGTGGCTGTCGTACACCAAAGGTAAATTCAGCTTTTTTGAAACCATATAATTGGGCAGTAAGGTATCCAGATCATTCGAAAGGAGAATAGTGTGCTGATCAGCTTTCTTCAGCAGTTCTTTATAAAGTTTCCATTGAAATTCCACATAAGCATACCGCAGAATTTTGGATTTTAATATAATTCTGGAAACCGGATAATCGCGTCTCAGATCAGGCAAGCCACCCCAGTTATTCCCGATAAGTTCGATAGCAAATCCGTTTTCGGATAATGTTCTGCATACCTTTTCAACACGTTGGTCTGTAGATAAATTATTAAAAACGCTTACCAGAACTTTCATGAGAGAAATTTAGTCTTTTTTTACCAGATGATACCCCTGAATAATGCACAGAATGGCATTCGGAATAATAATAGGCCACAGATAATTACTGTAAATTCCATAAATCACAAAGAAAATACATCCGATGAGATTTACGATTCTGATCTTCTTGATGTCTTTCAGCACAAAACTCAATACAACGAAGAAAGAGGCGGCGTAGCCGATATAGTTGGTAATTTCCGGACTCATAATTAAAAAATTTAGGGAGACAAACCTAGTCATTTTCAGCGGAATGATAAAATATATCCTGCCATAAAGTCATTATTTAATTTTGGTAAAGTATTTGTAACTTTGATATGGCATGAAAGATTCGTTGCAGTCTTCATGCTTAAATAATGAATCAAAAATATGGATCATAAATTTTCAAACGGTTTGGATCAGGTGTTCCAACAAAGTAAAAAAGAGGCAAGACGTTTGCAAAGTGAGTTTCTTAATACAGAACATTTCCTTTTGGGAATGATTAAGACAGAGAACTCTGCAAAGGATATCCTGCAAAATCTGGGTGCAGATTTAACGCAAATTAGAAGAAAAATCGAAACCATGTCGGTGTCGGGACTTAATCCGTTTTCGGCAGAAAGCGATAAGATTTCTTTTACAAAAATGGCCGATCAGGCAGTAAAACGGTCAGAACTCGAATGCAGACAGTATCAGGGTTCAGAAATTAATACCGTTCATCTGCTTTTAGGTATACTTTATAAGTCGGATGACCCTTCAACCAATATCTTAGGCTCTTATGACATTGATTATGAAAGAGTAACCAAAGAGTATCAGACCATGCTTAAAAACTCCGGACAGGATCCGAAAATGAGCGCTTACGACGATGACGAAGAGCGTGAAGAATTCGGGCAGATGCGTAAACCTACCGGAAACATCGGCACAGGAAAAAGCAAAACACCGACGCTTGACAATTTTGGCAGGGATTTAACCTCGCTCGCGAGAGACGGCAAACTCGATCCTGTGATTGGCCGTGAAAAAGAAATTGAAAGAGTTTCGCAAATCCTTTCAAGAAGAAAGAAAAATAATCCGCTCCTGATTGGTGAACCCGGAGTTGGTAAATCGGCCATTGCCGAAGGTTTGGCTTTAAGAATTCAACAGAAAAAAGTATCACGTGTACTTTATGGCAAGAGAGTGATTACACTTGATCTGGCAAGTTTGGTTGCCGGAACAAAATACCGTGGACAGTTCGAAGAAAGAATGAAAGCCATCATGACTGAGCTTGAAAAAAACCGCGACGTCATTCTTTTCATCGACGAGCTGCATACCATCGTGGGCGCAGGTAGTTCCACCGGAAGTTTAGATGCCTCCAATATGTTTAAACCTGCTTTGGCAAGGGGAGAAATTCAATGCATCGGAGCAACGACTTTAGATGAATACCGACAGTATATTGAAAAAGACGGGGCTTTAGAACGCCGTTTCCAGAAAGTAATGGTAGAACCTACTACGGTAGAAGAAACCATTCAGATATTGAATCAGGTGAAAGACAAATACGAAGATCACCATAACGTTACATATACAGACGAAGCAATTCTGGCGTGTGTAAACCTTACTTCACGATATATTACCGATCGTTTCCTTCCAGATAAAGCAATTGATGCGATGGACGAAGCCGGATCAAGAGTGTACATCAAAAACATGAAGGTTCCTACGGAAATCATTGAGTACGAGAAGAAAATCGAAGAGATTAAAGATCTGAAACAGAAAGCTGTAAAAGCTCAGGATTATCTGGAAGCCCGAAAACTTAAAGACGAAGAAGAACGCCTGCAGATTGAACTGAATATTGCTCAGGAAGCCTGGGACAAAGATGTGAAGGAGAAAAAAGAAGTCGTTACCGAAGAAAGCGTTGCCGAAGTAGTATCCATGATGAGTGGAATTCCTGTAACCAAAGTCGGTAAAAATGAACTCGATAAACTTTCTCATATGGATGAAATGATGAATGGCAAAGTGATTGGCCAGGAAGATGCAGTGAAAAAAGTGGTGAAAGCTATCCAAAGAAACCGCGCCGGACTGAAAGATCCTAACCGCCCGATCGGCACATTTATTTTCCTGGGAACAACAGGTGTGGGTAAAACCGAGCTTGCCAAAGTAATGGCCCGCGAACTTTTCGATTCCGATGAAGCATTGATCCGTATCGATATGAGTGAGTATATGGAGAAATTCGCAGTTTCGAGACTGGTTGGTGCGCCTCCGGGATATGTAGGTTATGAAGAAGGCGGACAACTTACCGAAGCTGTTCGCAGAAAACCTTACGCAGTGGTACTTTTAGACGAAATTGAAAAAGCACATCCCGATGTATTCAACATTTTGCTGCAGATTCTGGATGAAGGTTTTGTGACCGATTCTTTAGGAAGAAAAATAGATTTCAGAAATACAATCATCATTCTGACTTCAAATATTGGAACCAGAGATCTTAAAGATTTCGGTGACGGCGTAGGATTCGGAACTTCTGCTAAAAAATCGACCAGCGATGCAAGAGCAAGAAGCACGATTGAAAATGCCCTGAAAAAAGCGTTTGCTCCGGAATTCCTGAACAGAATCGATGATATCGTAATCTTTAACTCTCTTGAAAAAGAACATATCAATAAGATTATCGATCTGGAACTGTCTAAACTTTACAGACGTCTGGAAAAACTGAACTATCATGTAGAGCTTTCTCAGGATGCCAAGGATTTCATCGCCGAAAAAGGTTGGGACAAAGATTTCGGTGCGAGACCACTGAAACGTGCCATCCAGAAATATATCGAAGACTTGTTGGCCGAAATGCTTGTCAACAAACAGCTTTCAGAAGGCGAAACCATCATGCTGAAGGTGAATGAAGAGAAAGACGGTTTGGTTGCAGAAACGCCAAAAAAGAAACAGAGCGCAAAGTAAAAGTGTTTAAATAAATAAACCTCTGTCAAATGATTGACAGGGGTTTTTAATTGATTTATCTAAAGTTCAAATTCAATATAGCTGATGCTTTAAATTATTTCTTTTTCGTTTTTACTTTTTCAACTTCTTCTTTGATGAAAGGATATTTCAGTTTCATATCTTCGAGAAGATTGGGATCCAGATCTAAAGCTACATCTAGGGCTTTTCTGCCTTCTTTCTGGTTATTCATGTGGAAATAGCAGTTGCTCAACTGATAATAAATTTCAGCACGGTTATGAAGCTTCGTAGCCTGATTTAAAACCGTAATTGCTTCTTCAAATTCACCGATGAGCATTAAAACTTCTGAATAAGCGTACCAGTTATAAAACCGGTTAGGCTCGAAATCTACCAACTTTTTCAGGCAAACCAAACTTTCCTCAAACCGTCCGGAGTCGATATATAAAAACGCCAGCCTTTTCTGATAATCCAGATTGTTATCATTCATCGAAACGGCTTCTTCGGCAAAGTGCAGCGCTTCTTTCATACTGCCCATTTCTTCGTAGATATACGATTGCTCCATCATCGAAAGGTAGAACTGCGGATCGTCTCTTAAAGATTTCTGGAAAGCATTCAAGGCTAAAACCGGCTGTTTGTTTTCTTTATAACACAACCCGATTTTATAGAATGTGAAGGATTTGGTGTATTCCAGTTCCAGCATTTCTTCATAAACTTCCACCGCTTTCAGCCACTCGCCCATCGCTTCATAACAAGCAGCTTTATTGGCATATACGCCGACAGCCTGTGGATTTATCGCGAGAAGATAATCGAACCCACGGATGGCTTCTTCATAATTTTTGCGGTTGAAATAAAACTGTCCGTATTCGTACCAGGCGGTTTCAGAAAAAGCAAACTCGTTCAGATATCCGTTAAGAAATTCAATCGCTTCATCACTTCTGCTCAGCTGATTATAGCAAAACATTACATTTTCGAGCGAATATTCGTCCTGTTGGTCATACTTTAATGCCAATTTGTAATGTTTCAGCGCGTTGAATGGATCTTCCAGATTTACATATTCATCTGCGATGAAGTTATGAAGGAAATTTTCTTCTTCCTCCAATTCCAGCGCCCTTTCACAAAAAGTGATTGCGCGTCTGGGGTTTCCCAGATTCGAATAGTATTTAGCGCAGCACACCAGAAAATCAGTACTTTCCATTGAAGCTTCCTGAAGTTCCTGCATAAGTTCCTTGGCCTGTGTATAATTTTCAAGTTCAAGCAAAACCTCAAACTTTTTAATTTTCAGTTCTAAAGAGTTCGGATGAAGTTTCAGCGCATAATTGGTCGCCATCTCCGCAAAGGAAATATCGCCCATTTCAAGATAGTAAATGATGATGTCTTCGTACTCTTCGGTTTCGAAGTACAACTCATCATTGTTTTCTACCATTTCTTCGAACTTTCTAATGAGTTCGTTTTCAAAAAATTCTTCCAATTTATATTCTCAGTGTTATTTCCAAAAATTTGAAGCATGCTTACAAACTTCGGAAAAACGTTTTATTAATAATCTAATTTAATAAAAAGATGATCTTAAATCAAGCTTTTTATTTTGGTAATCATTTGGTCTCCCAAACTGTCGGCTTCTTCCTGAGAAAAAGCTTCGGTATAAATCCTGATAATCGGCTCTGTATTGGACTTTCTTAAATGCACCCAATTTTTCTCAAAATCAATCTTCACGCCATCTACCGTGGAAACCTCTTCATTTTGATATTCCTTTTCCATTTTAGTTAAAAGTGAATCCACATCAATATCCGCTGTAAGTTCAATTTTCTTTTTCCCCATGAAATAGCTCGGGTATGTCGCTCGAAGTTCAGAAACTGTTTTGTTTTCGTTAGCCAGATGCGTTAAAAATAATGCCACCCCTACCAAAGAATCTCTTCCGTAATGAAGATCCGGATAAATGATTCCGCCATTTCCTTCGCCGCCGATTACAGCGTTTTTTTCTTTCATTAAAGTTACCACATTAACCTCTCCCACTGCACTTGCGAAATACTCGGAATCATGCTTTAAAGCAACATCTCTCAATGCGCGGCTTGAAGAAAGGTTCGATATAGCTACTCCTTTTTTATTTTTTAAAAGGTAATCAGCCACCGCAACTAAGGTATATTCTTCGCCAAAAAGTTCGCCATTTTCGTTTACCAAAGCCAATCGGTCTACATCCGGATCTACAACGATTCCTAAATCTGCCTTTTCCTGTTTTACAAGTTCGCAAATATCGCCCAAATGCTCCTTCAATGGTTCCGGATTGTGAGGGAAATGACCGTTAGGTTCGCAGTAAAGTTTGATAACTTCGCAGCCTAAATGCTCCAAAAGCTGTGGAATCGCGATTCCGCCGGTTGAATTTACCGCATCTACAACGATTTTATATTTTTTGGATTTTATGGCTTCGGAGTCCACCATCGGTAAATCCAGAATCTTCTGAATATGAATCGCAAAACCATCGTCTCTGGTTTCATATTTTCCCAAATGATCTACCTCAGCATAATTGAATTCCTCACTTTCAGCTAAGGCCAAAACTTCAGTACCGTTTTCTCCGCTGATGAATTCACCTTTTTCATTTAAAAGTTTCAGCGCGTTCCACTGTTTTGGGTTGTGTGAAGCGGTAAGGATAATTCCACCGTCGGCATTCAGTTCAGGAACCATCACCTCCACTGTTGGCGTTGTAGAAAGTCCCAGATCGATAACGTGGATCCCAAGTCCCTGCAAAGTTGCGGTAACCAAAGAATTTACCATTGCTCCGGAAATACGGGCATCACGGCCAACGACAAGGGTTAAATCTTTCTTATTTTTATTATTTTGAAGCCAGGTTCCGAATGCGGAAGTAAATTTCACCACATCCAGCGGCGTAAGATTTTCATTTACTCTGCCGCCGATGGTTCCACGGATTCCTGATATACTTTTGATTAATGCCATTGCATGATTGATTTTAAAACGGTTGATTTAAACTGAGGCAAAATTACGAATAAAAAATCTACGTAAAGTGAATAGATTATGAACAGCAATCTGAATCGCAGCCCGGTTTCCCCTTTTTGAATTTGTTGGGTGAAAAGGTTTTTTTCAAAATCTTAAAGATGGAGTAAGCGGCAAAAATAACAATCACCGCTACGAGCAAATATTGCAGAATTAAAGCGTTTTCCATTATTTAAGTAACTGATAGGTTATAAATGAAGCGAGATACGCGAATCCCGACATTCCGAAAAGCTGGATCAGAGTCCATTTCCATGATTTTGTTTCCCGGTATACTACTGCCAAAGTTGCAGCACACTGCATTGCGAATGCATAAAATACCAGAATTGAAATCCCCGTCGCAAAGCTGAAAACTTTTTCACCGTTAGGCTTTATGTCGTTGCGCATTTTGTCGATAATTCGTTCTTCAGGCGCTTCATCGTCCAAACTGTAAAGCGTAGAAAGAGTACCTACAAACACTTCGCGGGCAACGAAACTTGTCAGTACTCCGACACCCATTTTCCAGTCGTATCCCAGCGGTGCAATGGCGGGTTCTATGAACTTTCCGGCTTTGGCAAGGTAAGAATGCTCCAGTTTTACATCGGTAGCGACAAACTCGTTTTGGTTTTGTTTAGGTCCTAAATAACTGAATACCCAGATAATGATGCTGAAGAAAAAGATAATTTTACCTGCTCCGGTGATAAAATCCCAGACTTTACCCAACATCAGTTTAAAATCGTACCCGAAAAGCGGCATTTTATACGAAGGCAAATCCATCACAAGGAACGATTTTGTTTTGTTTCTAATTACCGTTTTAAGTAAAAGTGCAGCAGAAAGCGCGGCAAAAAAACCAAGGAAATACATTCCCATCAGTACCAACGCTTTATAACTTATTCCGAGAAAATACTGATCCGGAATGACCAAAGAAATAATGATACTGTAAACCGGAAGTCTTGCCGAACACGTCATAAAAGGCGTAACAAGAATGGTGATGAGTCTTTCCTTAACATTCTCGATATTCCGGGTCGACATTACCGCCGGGATGGCACATGCAGTACCTGAAACCAAAGGCACAATACTTTTGCCGTTGAGTCCGAAAGGTTTCAGAAACCGGTCCATTAAGAAGATTACCCTTGCCATATAGCCTGAGTCTTCGAGTAGATACAGGAAGTATAAAAGGATTCCGATCTGGGGTGCAAACATTGCAATTCCACCGATTCCCGGGATAATTCCATTTGAAATCAGTGAATTGATTGGACCTTCCGGAAGATGTTCTGCAGTGAAAGATGACAGCCAGAAGAACGCATCGGAAATCCAGTTCATCGGATATTCTGCCAGGAAAAACACACTCTGGAATATCAGCAGCAGAATCATTGCAAAAACCACATAACCCCAGAATTGATGTACCAGAATTTTATCTAATTTCTCGGTTAGCAGTTCTTTGAAGTTGGGTTTTTTCGACAAAACCTTAGTAATAATCCGGTCGATATTCTGGTAACGTCTTATGGTTTCCTGAGTCTGTAAGCGTTTGGGAACAAGGCATTTAATTTCATCCTGATTGATCTGCTCATTTACAGATTCCAATTTGCCAAGGTAGGTATCGGATGCAAGCAGCGTCCATACTTTATACTGGTTGCTTTCTTTTGTTTCGGCTAATATTTTAAAGACAAGCCCTTTCTGCTCCAGCGGAATTTCGAAAGAAACAGTTTCAGATTTGGTAAAATAATTTTTGAAAATTGCTTCGCGCAGTTCGTCGATTCCCAGATTCTGTTTGGCATTGGTGCGCAAAACCCGCACATTCAGTTCTTTCGAAAGTTCTTCGAGATTGATGTTAATTCCTCTCCGTTCTGCCTGGTCGATTTGGTTTACAACGAGTAGAACGGGAATTCCCAAATCCTGAATTTGCTGAAAAAGCAATAAACCTCTTTTAATACTTAAGGCTTCCAGAAGATAAACAACGCCCGAATAATTTTGCTGTTCCTCAACTAAAAATTTGGAAAAAATAGCCTCATCTTCAGAAGTTGGGTACACACTGTATGAACCCGGCAAGTCGATTACCTCTACTTCTTCGCCTTTGTACTCGTACTTTCCGGAATGGCTGGCTACAGTAACTCCGGCATAATTTCCTGTTTTCTGGTTTTTGTTGCAGAGCAGGTTAAATACGGTTGATTTACCTACGTTGGGATTTCCTACGAGGAGGATCTGTTTATTGTTTAAGATTTTCTGCATTTCTACTTCGCCTTAATTTCCGGAGAAAATGATTTGAAATTTAAGTTAACGGCTGCACGACAATGAACCGCGCTTCTTCTTCACGGAGGGCAATTCTGCTTTTTTCATCACCAAATTCCACGTAAAGCGGCCCGCTGAACGGTGCCTGATAAAGGATTTTAAAAGCGGTATCCGGCAGAAGACCCATTTCGATAATTTTATTTGGCATCTGAAGGTCATCATTTTCATAACCTACAATTTTTCCAAATTTGTTTTTCGGAAAACAGCATAATTTGTCTGAACGATCTCTTTTCAACACTAAAAATTTATACCGCAAAGATAGGTTATTTAAATTAAATCTAAATAAGGTTTTGTGAGGAAATCGCAAAAAAAACCCTGAAACACAATTATGTTCCAGGGTTGACAAAAATATAATTTAGCGTATGAATGAACTATTTTTTCCCTTTCGCAGGTGGAGCAGGAATTTCTATCGGATTATTGTTGGCACCGTAGAAATCTTTCAGCATCTTTTCCTGCTGTTTTACCATATCTCCGATGGTAGTGTCGCTTCCAGGCATTTTCTGCGATAACATTTCAGGTTTCAGCAGCGGTCTTGTAGAAGCAAACGGATCTTTCTTAAAGTCATTAAAGGTTTTATCGAATTTTTCGCGGGATACTTCCTGAACTTTTCCGCCGTTTCCGCCCGGAGAAATTGATTCCAGATAGGTAACTTCGTTAAAGTTTTCAACTTTTTTGTTTCCCTTAAGTTCCCAGGAATAATTTTGTCCTTCGTCTTCAATTTTTACGATAAGTCCCGGCAGACCATTAAATTTATAAGGCCCGTCCTGAAGTGGAATATCTGAGCTGAACCACGCGTTCCATTTTCTTCCGCCAAATTCAGTAGTTGCCTTCTGTGCATTGTAACTCCCGATTTTGGCTTTCTCGCTCAGGATTTTCCAGTTAAATTTGGTGTCGTCATTATATCCGATATTCATCGGGGTAAAACCGCTGGAAATTCTTTCCACGTACTGCACTTTCATGTCGGGATAAAATTTATATACTTTCTCTGAAAATTTCGGCATCGTCACCATCTTCGAAAGATCTTTGAAAACACCTGATTTTTGCATCGCATCTACCTGGATTTTAAGAACAGAATCCTGCGCAATCATGGTATAATCCCGGTAAATTGACTTTTCTTTTGTAATATCCAGAACCATCATTACTTTTTCCGTTCTTGCAGAATCTTTCTTTGGCTTGTAATTCAGTTCATAGAAGAATCTGTTCGCAGTTTCCTGCGCATTCATGGCAAAAAAGAAGGTCAATAAAAAAAGGCTGACAAATTTTTTCATAATTTTGATTTTAATAATTAGTGCATGGAAGGTTTCATTTGTTACAAAATTTTAAGAATAAATTATATTTTTTTGTGACTGGCATTCAACGATTTCGGCTTAATTTTATTTTCACAAAACAAATTATTATGGAAGCTTTGCCGAATCTTAAAACTGAATTTCTGCAGGAATATGAAACCACCAAAAAGTTCATTGAAAACTTTCCCGTAGGTAAAAACGATTATGCGCCCCACGAAAAAAGCATGAAAATGATGGTGCTCGCCACGCATATTGTGGAAATTGTAGGCTGGCCGGAAATTATTCTAAATACCGAAAAACTTGATTTTACTGCTGGGGATTACCAACCGTTAAAATTTACAACCAGGGAAGAACTGAATCAAAAACTCGAAGAATTTTACAACAAAAGCCACGCTGCATTGAACCAACTTTCTGAAGACGGCCTTAACGGAAAATGGGCAATGTACATGGGCGACCAGCTGTTGGCAGATTATACAAAATACAGCGCCATTCGCCATGCACTTAACCAGCTTACGCATCACCGGGCGCAGTTGGGCGTGTATTACCGCCTGAATGAGATACCTGTTCCAGGAAGTTACGGACCAAGCGCCGATGAACAGTATATGTAGTTTTAATGTTTAAATAAATGAGGAATACCGTTCGGCACATCCCGGGCGGTATTTTTTTATGGAGTCCTTTCGATTTTATTGTTGTTTCGGGACATTTCTTCTTTGGCGTTCTGCTCCATCGCCCGCAAAATCTCTGCAGAATCCGAAATTTCTTTACCTCCCATATTTATTTTCACTTTGGAGTTAGGGCGCGAAAGGATTTCGCGCATAGACTGTACGGGATCGTTCTCGAACTGTTTCAGCTGTTTTACATACTGCTGCCGGTTTACATCGATGGGTTTCTTTTTGGTGAACGGAATATCTTTTCCCTGGGTGTTGAGTTCTTCAGTTTTGGTTTCTGTAATTTTTTTCAGGCCTTTGAGCTCCATTTTATGGGTTCCAGTGTGGTCGTAAATTTCAACAATTAAGCCCGGCAATCCTGAGAATTTATACGGTCCGTCCTGAATAGGAACGTCAGTTGTGAACCACGCTGTCCATTTTCTGCCGGCAAATTCTGTTGTTGCTTTCTGAACTTTAAACTCACCCAACTGTTTCTTTTCAGGTGCAATTTTCCAGTTAATTTTCCGGTCTTCCAGAACTTTATACACATCGTTTCCTACGCTGGCAATTAAATAGGTTTTGTAGTCGGGATAGGTTTTTTCTACTTCATAATTAATTTCGCCACCCTGCCGCTGTCTTGAGACCGATACATTCCTGGTGCCTGAAGCCAGCTGTTTCTTTATACTTTCCTGAACGATAGAATCGCTTTCAAAAGAGCTTTTGCTGTAAAATTTCGATCCTTTTTTATTGATGTCGAGATACATCCATTCTGTTTTCAGACTGTCGGTTTTTGTCGAATCCGGTGCGAATTTATATTCATAAATCACCCGGTTGTTCTGCGCAGAAAGCATCAAACCAACAAATAAAAATAATGCTGATAATTTTTTCATGATCTGCTATTTAAAGTTGAATTTCACCGTAAACATTACCTGGCTTGGGCGGATTCTGATGGAGTTTACCGTGGTTAACAGAAACTGCGGATCATAAGTAATTCTTTCAAAAACGTTCGTATTGGCAATATTAAGCCATTTGATTTCGAAATCTATTTTCTTTTTTGCCCACGTGTATTGGTAAGAAAGGTCGTAAAAAGCATTGTTAAAACTCTGGTTTCTGGATTTGGTATTGATTTCGTCCCAGAAGAATCCAATTGTATGGTTTTCCAGCGGATAAATGTAGGCCGCCAGATTGTGATTCCAGCCCGAAGTTTTGTTCTCGGTATTCTGGCTTGCATTCTTTTGCGTTGCCCAGTTCAGCGTTGCACTATAATCTACGCTCAGCCATGAAAAATAGGTGTTGTTAAATTTAACCCCCATATTCTGGCGGTTGATTTTAGACTCCTGAAGTTGGTTGAAAAATGAAAACGATTTAGAATCAGCATTTGAAAAACTTACCGAAGCATTGGTTTTAAACTTCGGAAAATACTTTCCTATTTCTGCGCTTTCAGTTTGGGTCTCCGATGTATTTTCAAGCGCCAGCAAGGTCAAAGAAGAGTTGAATCCGTCACCTGAAAACTTCTCAATTAAATTCCTTTTGTTCACCGAATAACCGTAACGCACATTGAAAAACAGGTTATTCAGTGGGTTACGGTATTCCAGTCTTGACCCGAGGTTGCTGTTTCTGTATTCCGGCATAATCATCGGGCTTTCGTAACTGTATCTTTGGGTAATTCCTAAAGGCGAGGTAAGCATTTTACCTTCGTAGAGAAAACCGAAATTCCCGAAATCGTTGTTCTGGCTGGCAAAAGCCCATATCTTGAAGAACGACGCAAAATCAAGACTGGCGAATAAACTCGGCTCCAGCACAGATTTGGTGGTATGAAGGCTGTTGTTGCGCAGATTGTCTCGGTACGTGATGTCGTAAAAATTAAAAGGAAGATTCAGGCTTAAATTAAAACTATTCGATTTGAAATTAACACCCAATTGCGTGTATGGCTGAATTTCGTTCCATTCGGTATCATTCTGAAAACTTTGCCCCAATCCGATATAATTCATCCCGTTAGAACCGGTTAAAAGTGATTCTAAGTTATTGAAATTCAAATTAAGACCCATTTCCGGCGTGAAAGTCCATTTTTTATAACTGAAACCTACCGACGCAGAATGATTAGCGGTAAAGGTCTCCGAAGAGGCATTTTGTCTCAACGTTTCAAACTGATTTGCTTCCGGAAAATTCCCGTTGGCATTCACATAACTGGCCGGTAAAATATCCATTGCCTGGCGGTCTTTTTGATAACTCACATAACTCATCACATTGAAAAGCTTTTCTTTCCATGGCAAAATGGTGCTGAGGGAATTCTGAAAAATCCCTGAAGGTGAATCCAGAAACTGATTTCCGAATTTATTGATTGGGGTACTGTTTCCGCCTACAGGTGGAAGAAAGTTATTGATGGTGGCATTAGTATCATTCCACGAACCGTTCCAGGTAGTGGTATTTTTAAAGAATCCTTTTTTGGCATTCTTCGTGAAAATCAACTCACCTTTACTGGCATTGGTATAAAAATTATTGGCAGATTCTGAAACATAGGTGCCGCCTGAAGGAACAATTGACGAACCGGGCTCATAAATTTCGGTTTTACGGTCGCTTCTTTCAATGGCATTATTAGTATAACTCGCGCTTGCTTTCAGTTCCCAGTCTTTGCTTTTAAAAGGAGTTGTTAAAACATTCGCAGAAAAGAAATGAACATTGTTCATTAAATATCTTTTTTCGGGAACATCGGGAACATCGGCGGTTTCAACACGTAACCACGATTTTGGCGCGGCCTGACCTCTCCGGCCTTCCCAACGATTCCCGAAGCTTAAAAGATTGCCTTCTTTTTCCACACTTTCACCGTTATTATTGGCTTTATAATTTACCACCCACTGGTTTTTCTGCCCGAAAAACATCGGCGTCAGTTTTACATTCCAAAGCAGCGGATCCATTCCTACGCCCACTTCTCCCCGGCCGGTCATCGTGACAGATTTTTTTAAGACCACGTTTAAACCTGCGTTTTCAGACGGAACTTTATCCTGAAGAATTTTCACAGGTTGGTGATTTTCCATCACTTCTACTTTCTGAACGGCATCTTTAGGTAAGGAATTATTTACAGTGCCGTAACCGCCTTCCATTAAATCTTTTCCGTTGACATAAAATTTATTGATGGGCTCGCCCTGATAAAGTACGGAACCGTCACCATTCACTTCAATACCCGGAATTTTCTTTAAAACATCGGCTAATGTGCGGTCGGCTTTACTTTCAAACGCTTTCAGATCATAAGAAATCGTATCTCCTTTTTTGGTAATGAGTTTTGTCTTCAGTTTTACTTCCTTAATTTCTGTAGCATCAGATTCGAGGCTGAAATTCAGGTTTTGGGTTGTATTTTTAATGGATTTAAGCACAGGCTTTTGGTTGAAAGCCTTGATTTTTAGATCCACATTCGGTTCGGGTGAAGTAAAAGTAACTTTATATTCCCCTTTCGAATTTGAAATGGAGAAAGCCATAATCGCATCTTTCCCCTGCTCTTCAATGGTTACACTTGCGCTTGGAACGGGTTGACCATCGGAGTCTGTAATTCTTCCGGAAACAGTGGTTTGAGCAAAACCTATAACAGAAAATAAAAAAGTAAGGAAAAGCGAAGCGTAAAATTTCATGGATTTTTTTTTGATTAGTGTACTTTACAATCAGATTGTTACATCCGAAGCAACGCTAAAAGTATGTTTCGGGTTTTGAGTGTGTTTCAGGATTAGATAAAAACAATCAAAATTTGCAGATTTGCGCATTCTTTTTTCCTAATTTTGCTCATTAATATTTACTTAATATGGGATTACATTTAACGCCTATTGATGTTGTAGAGGATATTACACAGGAAGAATTCCGCAAAAAATATTTAATTCCCCGCAAGCCCGTTGTTATCCGGAATATGGCCAAAAACTGGCCGGCCTACCAGAAATGGACGATGGAATATATGAAGGAAACTGTTGGCGATGTGGAAGTTCCGCTCTATGATTCCTCAAAAGCTGATCCTGCAGCTCCAATCAACGCTTCTGCAGCGAAAATGAAATTTGGCGATTATATTGATCTGATCCGGCGCGAACCGACTGATTTAAGGATTTTCCTTTTCGATCCCATTAAATCTGCGCCCAAACTTCTGGAAGATTATCTTTCGCCGAAAGAGCTGATGGGCGGTTTTCTGGATAAATATCCCAATATGTTCTTCGGCGGAAAAGGTTCGGTAACTTTCCTGCATTATGATATCGATATGGCGCATATTTTCCACACGCATTTCAACGGCAGAAAACATATTCTGCTTTTTGATTACAAATGGAAAGACCGGCTTTATAAAATTCCGTATGCGACATATGCCCTTGAAGATTACGATATTTCAAACCCTGATTTTGAAAAATTCCCGGCTTTGGATGGTGTGGAAGGCATTGAGTGTTTCCTGGAGCACGGCGACACCCTTTTTATGCCGACCGGCTGGTGGCACTGGATGAAATATCTGGACGGAAGTTTTTCGATCTCACTCAGAGCCTGGGATAAATCATGGGCAGTGAAAGCGCATTCGCTTTGGAATTTAACCGTTCAGCGGAATTTTGATAATTTCATGAAGGCGAAATTCAGAAAAAGATACATGGACTGGAAAGAGAAAAAAGCCGTTGAAAGAGCCAATTATGCCCTGAAAAAAGGATTACCAAGATAATTATTAGCTATTTTAAGAAAAAACCCTTTCAGTCTCCGTAACTGAAAGGTTTTTTGATTTTTAAAAGGTTTATAAAATTCTGAAAATGGGATAGAGACCAACACTGCCTTCGTAATACTCCGAATGCCTGTAAATCCATTCCAGTTGGGCTTGTCCGTCTTTTGCAAAATCGGGTTTCGAAATTTTTTCGAACTCAAAAGCTGTTTTTAAAACCTGATCATTCCTGAGCAGTTCGGCCGCTGTATCTTCAAAAACATAATCTGAAAAGTACTCTTTCTGCCCCAAAATGGCATCAAAGAAATTCCAGTTAAAGAAAGAATCGGTCGCTTCCGGCTCCAGGGTTTCGAGCAGGTATTTTACACCTGGCTGTTTCGTTGAAACCAACAGATCGCCTTTTCTGAAGTTCACGTTTCTCAATTCAGATTTGGTTTTGGTGTCGTAATGCAGATAATGTCCTTCGTACGGGTTTTTTACGGTTTTGTAATCTGTGATCCTGTAAACTTCAACACTTATTGTAGAATCCTGAGCGATTTCCTTCATTTCGATATTGTTTCTTTTCAGGTATTCTATCACTTTATTTTCAGATTTTGGAATCACATAATAATTCGGAATCCTGATTTCTTTAGTTGGAACATAGTCACTAAAAAATTTGACTTTTCTTTTGAAAGGTTTACTTCTGTCGTAAAAAAGTCTTGGCTTTCCGGACACCTCACTGTTTTTTTTACCGGCTTCATAACCTTTAAAATCAATAAGTTGAAACTTATTTTCGTTGAGTTTCCACTGGATCGGATATGATGTTCCAGGCTTCAGACTGTTTAAGTTTTCCGCCATCAGTTTCTGAATTTCCCTTGTATTTTTTCGTGTGTAATTAATGGCACTCACCATATATTCATAAGTGGCGAGAACCCTTTCCGGATAGGGCTTCAGCATATGGGTTTCGGCAACGGTTCCCAAAGTGTTAAAAAGCGTGGTATAACCAGTTGCATAACGCGGAGAATCCATAAAAGCCGGAAAGCCTTCATCTGGAGAATCGCCATGAATATTGACGTACGGAATGGTAAGAATTCCCTTTTTTTCGATATTTTCCAGAATTTCAGGCTGCATTTTCTCATTGAAATAGCTGCCCAGTTTATCACCTAAACGTTCTTTATTGGTAGAAATGTAGGTGAAAAGATATTGGTAATCTGCACCGTTACTTACATGATTATCGATGAAAAATATCGGTTTAAAATGCTGAAAAATCTGCTGGAAGGTCTTGGCATTTTCCGTATCATTTTTTATGAAATCGCGGTTCAGGTCATAGTTTCTGGCATTTCCGCGGAAGCCGTATTCTTCCGGTCCGTTTTGGTTGGCACGGCTGTATTTTCCTCTTCGCAACATTCCGGAAATATTATAGGATTGGATTGCGGCGATTTTAAGGTTTTTAGCAGAAACTTTTCCGGTGGCCAAATCGCGCATCAGCATCATGGTAGCATCAATTCCGTCGGGTTCTCCGGGATGAATTCCGTTGTTGATAAGGATTACCGGCGTATTTTTATTTTTCGAATCATCAAAAATTATCACTTTTATCGGTTCGCCGTTATCATCTTTTCCGAAATTCTGTACGGTTATACTTTCGAAATTTCGATCGAGATGCTCATAATATTTCACCATTTCTTCATAAGTGGCGGTTTGGTTTCCGTTGCCTTTTTCGTAAGGGGTTTTGAAATCTTGAGCGAAAAGCAGATTAGAAGAGAATAGAATGACGAGTAATTTGAACTTCATTATTAAAATTTTTAACGAAAGTAAATAAAAAATTCCTGAAAAAATCGGGAATACACAATCTACATTATGGGAATTAGAAAAGAAAATTAACCCAATTCACCTGGTCTTTCATTGTTCTTTGATTTATCTTCTTCAAATAAATAGTCTTATACTAAAAAAATTCCCGTCGAAACAGGAATTTTGTTGTTATAAAATATTCGATAATATGAGAAAACCCGCGCCCCGACTTGAACGGAGCTCTTTTTTCTTAAAAAGAAAAAAAGCGGGAGTGGAAGGCGGATTAAGGCGCCCAACTCATTTTAATCATTCAGTTTCAGCACCGCCATAAATGCGGATTGCGGAACCTCTACCCTGCCGATCTGCTTCATCTTTTTCTTTCCTTCTTTTTGCTTTTCAAGGAGTTTACGCTTTCTGGAAATATCACCACCGTAACATTTCGCTGTAACGTCTTTTCTTAAAGCTTTGATGGTTTCCCTAGCGATTACTTTCGCTCCTAAAGCCGCCTGTACCGCGATATCAAACTGCTGTCTCGGAATCAGTTCCCGGAGTTTTTCACACATTCTTTTTCCGATATAATACGCATTGGAATCGTGAATCAGGGAAGAAAGTGCATCGACCATATCACCGTTGATGAGAATATCCATCTTAACCAGTTTTGACGGACGGAAACCAATTGGATGATAATCGAAAGATGCATATCCTTTTGAAATAGATTTCAAACGGTCGTAAAAATCGAAAACCACTTCCGCCAAAGGCATGTTGAAAACAAGTTCTACACGGTCGGAGGTAAGATAGCTTTGGTTTACGATCTCGCCGCGTTTTTCAATACATAAAGTCATTACCGGACCCACGAAATCTGATTTGGTAATGATTGAAGCTTTGATGTAAGGTTCTTCCACACGGTCCAGCAAAACCGGATCTGTCATTTCCGACGGGTTGTTGATGAGTATCATTTTGTCCGGATCCTTTTTGGAATAACCGTGGTAAGAAACGTTGGGAACCGTGGTGATCACGTCCATATTAAATTCCCTGTCGAGTCTTTCCTGTACGATTTCCATATGAAGCATGCCGAGGAATCCGCAACGGAAACCAAAACCAAGCGCGGCAGAACTTTCCGGTTCGAAAACCAAAGAAGCGTCATTAAGTCTCAGTTTTTCCAGTGAAAATCTCAGTTCTTCGAAATCTTCAGCTTCAATTGGGTAAATACCGGCAAAAACCATAGGTTTTACTTCTTCGAAACCCTCAATCGGTGCCTCAGCTCCGTTTTCGAAAGTGGTGATGGTATCTCCCACTTTTACTTCGCGGGCATCTTTAATTCCGGAAATAATATAGCCTACATCGCCGGTAAGAATTTCTTTTTTAGGTTGCTGTTTCAGCTTTAAAGTTCCAACCTCATCGGCTTCGTACATTTTCCCAGTGGCCATGAATTTGATTCGCTGGCCTTTTTTGATGCTTCCGTTTACGACTTTGAAATAGGCTTCAATACCGCGGAACGGATTGTAAACAGAGTCGAAAACTAATGCCTGCAGGGGTGCATCGGGATCGCCCACCGGAGCCGGAATTCTCTTCACAATTTGCTCCAGAAGATCGTGAACGCCTTCACCGGTTTTTCCGGAAACGCGCAAAACGTCTTCGTATTCGCAGCCGATCAGGTTCATAATCTCGTCGGTAACTTCTTCAGGATTTGCTGAAGGCAAGTCGATTTTATTAAGAATCGGAATGATGGTTAAATCGTTTTCCAAAGCCAGGTAAAGGTTGCTTATCGTTTGTGCCTGAATACTTTGCGCGGCATCTACGATAAGAAGCGCACCTTCACAGGCGGCGATGGACCGGGAAACTTCGTAAGAGAAGTCTACGTGCCCCGGCGTGTCGATAAGATTCAGTACATATTTTTCACCGTTGAGTTCGTAATCCATCTGGATGGCGTGGGATTTAATGGTGATCCCGCGTTCTTTTTCCAGGTCCATATCATCCAGGGTTTGCGACTGCAGTTCTCTTTGGGTTACCGTATTGGTATACTCCAAAAGCCTGTCTGCCAGCGTTGACTTACCATGGTCGATATGTGCAATAATGCAAAAGTTTCGTATGTTTTTCATTGAATATTCTAGATAGTTGGCAAATTTAGTGTTTTTTACCGGAATTTTTCTTACTATTTCGAGTTGGGTTTCGCGATAGGAATCGCAGCGCAAACCCCGCAACAGCATTGGGATTGCAGTGGCGTGAGGAGTTGTAGCGCAGAGCCCGACCCGGTAATGGGTTCAGCGGCTGCGAGGGGATCGCCCAAAAAAAGAACGACCTCTGCAAAATAATTTGTAGAGGTCGCTCAAACATTAAAAAAATAAACTATTATGGTCGCCTGCTCTGCGGGCTGTTGGAGCGCCCGTCTTGTTTTTTGTCTAATATCTTGCTGCGCATTTTACCTTCTGTCTGGTACATTTGCAAAACCTGCTGTGGTTTAAGAACCTTCATGAATTTTTGCGCGTATATTTTTCTGTTGTCTAAAAGCTGCTGCCCAATATCGAAACTTTCATTGAGCTGTCTTTTTGCTTCGTCATCACTCATATTTTCGTAGTCTTCGCTGGCCTTAAACTTACTTTTAATACTGTTCTGTTTTTCCTGATATTCCGCATACAGCGTTTTAAATTCCTGCTGATCGGTTTGTGGCACATCCAATTCTGAAACCATCATGTTTTCGCGGAACTGCTTCAAAAGCGACATTTTTTCCTGCGGACTCATTTTCTGGATGACCTCCTTTCGCTGTTCAGGCTTCATATTCTTCCAGTCGTATTTCTGTTCCTGTGCAAAACTAAGTTGTGAGCCAGAGAATACTGCGATGAGTAATAATAAAATCTTTTTCATAGTGGTTTCCTTTTTAATAATACAAATCCAGATAAATGTCCTGCTCGGTATTTTTTCCTAAATCTGCCAGTTCTGCCGAAGTAAACCCAGCCAGAATTTGATCTACCTGCACTTCAGGATTTAGTGTTTTTGTCTTATTCTGAACTTCTGCGCTTGTTTCTGCTTTGGTAGAAACTGCAAATTGCTCTTTGTTTCCTTTTTGATTAACTGATGCAGCAGAAGTTAAATCGTTTTCTAAAATTTTATAGGCAACTGTCGCTTCATTTTGTACCTGAGTTTGTGTTGATGTATTGACAGCCGGCGCGTTCACTGCTAATGCCTGATTTTCAGTTACTGCGGTGTTTTCTTCACCACCCTGATTCACAAAGAATGTAATCCCGAAAATCATCGCCACTGCCGCAGCTGCAGCGTAAGCCCAATTCATCTTAAAAACCCTGGCCGGCTTCTGATGAACAGTTTCCTGCAACACTTTGGCCTGAATATCCTCAAAAAAATGATCGGGTGCAGTATAAATATTTTTACGTTCTAATTTCTCAATATCCAAATTTTTCATTCTCGAAAAAATTTATTCTGTATAATTTGACTTTATATAATCTTCTACTTTCTGTTTCGCGTAATGGTAATTTGTTTTTAAAGTACCTACCGACATATCCAGAATTTTTGAGATTTCCTCGTAAGGTAAATCTTCATAATATCTCATGTTGAATACGAGCTTCTGCTTTTCCGGCAGCGAATGGATTGCTTTCTGCAGTAAAACCTGAATCTCGTCGGCTTCTGCAGATACGTTATCTGCTACCAGATTCTGGAGATGATATTCTGCATCTTCATCTGATTTCTGCATCTTTTTCAGTTTGTTAAGCTGCTGCAGCGATTCGTTGGTAGCAATCCGGTAGAGCCAGGTGTAAAGTTGGCTGTCCTGCTTAAACTGGTGAAAATTTTGGTAAGCTTTTATAAAAGTTTCCTGCAGCACATCCTGTGACAAATCATGATCTACAATAATTCTTCTGATATGCCAATACAACCTGCTCTGATAAGCATCCATCATCAGGCGGACTCCTTTTTCACGGGATTTCTCGCCAGACATCAGCCGGATAATTTCTTCTTCCTTAATCTTCATTGAGATGCTTTCGGTGTTTTGATGGTAAATTTAACTAAAAGTTAAATAAGTATTTCAATTTTCAGTCCAAAGCAAAATATTTATATTTGTTCATATTTAATTTCATGAGGATTGTAATTCTGGGCTCGGGAAATGTTGCTTTTCATTTAGCGCAAGCTTTTAGTGAAAATAAAATCCGTGTTTCGCAGATCTTTGGCCGAAACGGAAAGGCCCTGAAAGAAATTTCAGAACACTGCAATATTCCATATTCTACAGATGAAATGATGGATGCCGACCTCTACATAATCGCAGTGAAAGATGATGTAACAGCAGAACTTTCGAGAAAGATCATCAAAGAAGACTGCCTTGTCGCCCATACTTCAGGTTCGCTGCCGAAGGAAATTCTGGAAGGCAATTACCGGAAGGCCAGTTTTTATCCGTTACAGACGTTCTCTAAATCCAAGAAACTTAATTATGCTGAGATTCCGTTTTTTGTGGAGGCAGAAAATCAGGAAGATCTGGAAGTGCTGAAAAATCTGGCTTCGCAGGTTTCAGAAAATGTAATGGATTCTGATTATGAAAAGAGAAAATATATTCACCTTACCGCCGTATTCGCCTGCAATTTTGTGAATCATCTTTTTGCCAGAGCAAAGGAGATTTCCGATGGTCAGCAGATTCCTTTCAGTTATTTTTTACCGCTTATTGACGAAACCGTCCAGAAAATTTATGAAATTGATCCTAAATCTGCCCAAACCGGACCGGCCGTGAGAAATGATGAACGCGTGCTGCAGCTTCATGAAGATTTAATCACCAGTCAAGAACACCTGAAAATCTATAAAACCATGAACGATTCTATAAAAAAAATGTATGAGTTATAAAGCGAAACTTAAAAATATTAAAGCCTTCGTATTCGATGTTGACGGAGTTTTTACCGACGGAAGCGTTTACCTGATGCCCGATAAAAGCATGTGCCGTGTCATGAATGTTCTCGACGGTTATGCCGTGGTAAAAGCCATAAAAAACAATTATAAAATCTGCGTAATCACCGGCGGCGATGATCCTGCTGTAAGAAACCGTATTCATTACCTCGGTATTGAAGAGTATTATGCAAAAGTATCCCACAAATTAGAAAAATATGAAGATTTCCGCAAAAAATATGGTCTGCAGAACGAAGAAATCCTTACCATGGGTGATGATCTTCCCGACATGGGAATCATGAAAGCTTCGGGTATCGCTACCTGTCCGAAAAATGCAGTTCCTGAAGTGAAAGCGGTTTCCGCATATATCTCAAACATCGAAGGTGGCAAGGGTGCAGTGCGCGATGTCATCGAGCAGGTGATGAAAGTTCAGGGCACCTGGATTCAGGATGATACAAAAAGCGTTTAATTCAGATTAAAAAATGAAAATATTATTAGCCTCCAATTCCCCGAGAAGAAAAGAACTTTTAAAAGCTTTAGGTTTCGATTTTGAGGTCGTTTCTGTAGATTGTGATGAAGTGTACCCTGAAAATTTGCCGGTCGAAAAAATCGCCGAATATCTTTCTGATTTAAAGGCAGATGCTTATAAAAATCTAGAAAGTGGGGAAGTATTGATTACCGCAGACACCATCGTAGCGCTGGAAAATGAAGTGTTAGGAAAACCGAAAAATGCTATAGAAGCGAAGGAAATGCTGCGAAAACTTTCAGGAAAAACCCATGAGGTTTATACCGGAATTACCATTAGAAATTCACAGAAAAGCATTTCCCAAACCGATGTTACCCACGTAGAAACAGATGATTTGACGGATGAAGAAATTGATTTCTATATTGAAAATTATAAACCTTTCGACAAAGCTGGCGCATACGGTGTTCAGGAATGGTTCGGAATGGCGAAAATCAAACGCATTACCGGCAGCTACTATACCGTGATGGGATTGCCAACCCATTTGGTATACGGCATTTTAAAAGATTTTGAGTTAGCCTTTTCCAAAAATAAAATTTAGCTAATTTTACAGAAATTATTAAGCATTTTTCATAATAAAATGCTAATTTGGAAGTTATTATGAAATAATGAAAAAAACTATACTTTTCTTTTCTGCAATCGTTGTTTTCAATTCGTGTTCATCACGAAAGAAAACCGATGATTCTACCTTCATGAAAGGATTTTTCTCCTACTACAACACACTCTTCAACAGTAAAGATGCGTTACAGACCGAGTTGAAAAACCGCGACGAAGCACACGTTGATAATTTTTATGCACCCTATATTCAGCTTCTTACGTACGAGGAACAACCCCTGGGCAGCGATCTGCAGTCCGGCGGAATGTTTGGAGATGATCCCACACCGCCGGGCAGCATGAATTCTGGTGGGCCCGGAGTTCCTGGTGGAAGAGGAGATTCCCAGAATTCATCAACTGCAGGTTTTAAAAGTGGGGCTTCAATTTTAGAAATATCTGAAGCCAAAGCATTGAAAGCCATTTCAAAATATTCGGTGATGAAAGGTGGCGAAGAAAAAAACCTGAAAATTTTCGATGCGAATCTTCTGCTGGCTCAGGCACGGATTTACCGTAATAAACCGCTGGAAGCGCTGGACGGATTGAACTATGTTTTCGCAAATATGCGCAATGATAAAAGAATTCCGCTGGCAAGAATTTATCAGGGCCTAGCTTATTCTAAAATGGGTGATTATTACAGAGCTGAAGAAGTTTTTACCGATGTAAAAAAAGACGATAAACTTAAAAAAGATTATAAAAAATTACTGAGCATTTACTATTCTGAAATGCTGCTGAAGGCGGGCAAAAAAGAAGCGGCTGTTGACGAGCTCGAAGAGTCCTACGCGCTGAATAAAAACCGGAAAATGCGCAGCAGGATTGCATTTCTTCGTGGACAGATCCTGGCAAATCTCGACAGAAACGAAGAAGCCAGAGAAAGTTTCGTGACGGCCTATAAAAATGCCAATGACTTCGAATTTGAAGTAAAATCGCAGATAGAAATTGCCAAAACCTTCAAAGGAAAAGACGATGATTACGAAGGTGCGAAGGAATATCTTGAAAAAATCAGTAAAAAAGGAACTTATGGCTCCAGGAAAAACGAGTTTTATTACGCCCTGGGGCTTATGTCAAATAAAGCCGGAAAAAAGGAGGAAGCCAAAGAATATTTTTCAAAGTCACTGAAAGAAAAAATGTCGGATCCCCAGATTCGCGGCCTAAATTATTACGAAATCGGAAAAGGTTTTTTTGAGGAAAGTGATTATCTTTCTGCCGGTGCGTACTACGATTCTGCACTCGCGGTAATGACTTATGAACCTTCAAAAGTTCTGTTGACGGAAAAATCGGGCAACATCAAGCAGGTTTCCGCAAATTATTATCTCATCAGGAAAAACGACAGTATTCTGGCCCTAACAAAAATGCCGGAATCGGAAAGGATCGCCTATTTCAACAAATACATTGAAGGCATTAAAGCCAAAGAAGCCAGGGAAGAACTGGAAAGAAAAAAGGCAGAAAGGAATAAAGGTTTCGATACCGGCGATTATTCTGCAAACTCTATTTTTGCAGGAAATACCGGTGGATTTCTGGATTTTGGGAGTAACAAGGGCGGTTTCTATTTTGCCAACCAAAGTACAGTTGCCAAAGGAGAATCTACGTTCAAACAACTGTGGGGAAACCGGGCGCTCAGCGATAACTGGCGTACTTCTGCAAGGGGTAATTCTATTGAGGATTTAAAAAATGAGGCGATGGGAATTGCATCGGCACCCGACCCAAGACGACTCGAACCTGCATTCTATATTGAAAAAATACCTACGGCGTCCGAAGACATTTTAGCGCTGAAAAAGGCCAGAGATACAGCAAGTTTAGGTTTGGGAAGAATGTACGAGGCATACTTTTCGGACACCCCGCTTGCCACCAAAACACTTTATGATTTGGTTGATGCCCAACCGGAAGAGGAAACCAAACTTCTTGCACTTTACCATATTTTCGCCTTTAATTACGAGAAAAATCCTGCGGCTGCAGAGCGAGCGAAACAGATGATTCTGACCGATTTTCCTTACACTTCTTACGCGGAATTTGTTAAAAACCCAAGAAACAATTCATTTTCGAAATCATCAGAAGAAGTGGAAAAAGCTTATGCGGAGGCGTTCGAACTTTATTCAACAGAAAAATATGAAGAAAGTAAGGCGCTGATCGAATCCTCTTTACAGAAATATCCGAAAGATGCGCTGGTGCCTAAATTTGCTTTGCTGAACGCCTTTAACACAGGAAAAACCGCCGGAAAAGAGATTATGATTCTGCAGCTGGAACAGATTGCCCTGAACTATTCGCGGACTTTAGAAGGTGCAAAAGCAGAAGAGATGCTGCGATACCTGAAAAGCGATCTCGAAATTGAAGCGACCGATGAATCGGGGAACAAAATAAACAACCAGCCGCCTGCAACTCCTGTACCGCCTGCAGATGCAGATTCGCCGCCGGTACCGGGGAAAAGGGACGACCAGCCTGCTCCGCTGAGACCGCGACGTACGACCGACGAGCCGCAAAAAGTCGCCAGTCCTGCCCAAATGGAAATAAAAATATAAAGCGACGATTACTCTTCGTTTTTTTTGTAATAGAACCTGTGTAATTTATTCTGATTTCTTTTTCTTGACGCCCTGAAATTCTTTCAGGTAAAAAGGTTCGAAATAGGCAACATTTTCAAAGTCTTTATTATTGAATTTTCCGACTGCTTTTCTGATTAAATATTTGGCGGAAGGGTATACGTCTGCGTTAAATTCTGCTTCGGCAAGCTGAAAAATTTCTTTTGCTTTCGAAGCGCCGTCACCTACAAAAATCACCTTTTTATCCTTGAATTCCTGAAAAGAAGTCTCATCTAATATTTTTGCTTCGGTTTCGGTGATCATGTTGCCGGAAATTCCGTCGAAAACAGCCGTATAAACCTCCATTCGTCTTGCATCGAGCAAAGGGATAATATAGTCGAAGTTCTTACTTAAAAACGGCTCAATCATCGTCTCCAGAGAATTTACAGCGATGAGCGGAATTTTTAACCCATAACAGAAGCCTTTTGCCGCGGAAGAACCAATCCTAAGTCCTGTATAAGAACCAGGACCCATGCCCAAACAAACGGCATCCAGATCTTTCAATGAGATTTCAGCACCTTCTAAAGCCCATTCAACAAAGGTGTGCAGACTTTCAGACTGTTTATAGTTTTCAGAGACTTCTTCACATACACATAGAAGTTCTTCACCATCAGAAATGGCGACAGAGCAGTTTTTGGATGAAGTTTCGATATGGAGAATTTTCATTCGGCAAATTTGTTAATTTTTGGCTGTACAATCCAAATTCCCAATGGAAAAAACCACATTAAAAAAAATTCTCCTGCAAAATCCCCAAAGGTTACTTTTCTTTGGAATTCCGCTATTTTAACTGTCTTCGCAGCTTTATACATCATGAAGAAAATACTGAACATGGATAACAAATGTGCCGGAATAATAATCATCTGAGCTACTGTTCCTACAGAACTTCCTTCTGTAGAAATGGTAAATCCGTACGGCAAAACGATAAAAACAATGAGCAGATAAAGGGCAGGAAAAATAACAAAAAAGAGATACGAAGCTCTGAAAACTTTTAAACCTGTTTCTTCAATCTTCTTACTTAAACCCTTAATTATGAAATAAAACCAGCCTAAAAATGCCAACAATCCAACAGCTCCAATCAAACCAAATAAAATGCCTACGGGTAAATTTCCTCTATTAAGTAGAGCAGGTACGGCAATTATCTGCGAAATAACTGAGTATAAAATAAAGTAGAGGAATAGCTTCCAATGCTTTGTCTGCAAATAAAATTTTTCTAAATCCATTATTTTTTATAAACTGTTCTCGGTTCGCTCTGTACGCTCGGATAAATAGTTAAATCTGAAATTGCCACATGCTTCGGCGCGTTAATACAGTAAGAAATGGCGTCGGCAATATCTTCCGGCTGTAAAGCTTTATAACCTTGATAGACTGCATTGGCACGTTCTTCGTCGCCTTTGAAACGGACTTTCGAAAAGTCGGTTTCTACCAAACCCGGCTGAATATTGGTGACTTTTATGCCAAATTCTGTAAGTTCGAGGCGCATTCCGTCGGAAATCACATCAACAGCTTTTTTGGAAGCACAGTAAACCACACCGTTGGCGTAAGTTTGTCTCGCCGCAACACTGGAAATATTTACAATATGACCGGAATTTCTCTCTTTCATCCCCGGAATCACACATTTTGAAACATACAGCAGCCCTTTCACATTTCCGTCGATCATGGCATCCCAATCCTTCGTATTACCATCGGAAAGAGGTTCTAAACCGTGTGCATTACCGGCATTGTTCACCAGGACATCAATATTTTTCCAGGAATCGGGTAGGGAAGCGAAGGCGTTTTCAACCTCATGTAGGTGTCTTTGGTCGAAGTTTAAGGTATAAACCTCGTTAACGGATGAAAGTTGTGTCTTGATTTGTTCTAAAACTTCAGTTCTTCTTCCGCAAAGGATCATTCTGAAACCTTTTTTTGCAAGTAATTCGGCGGTGGCTTTTCCAATTCCCGAAGTTGCTCCGGTGATGAGTGCTGTTTTCATTTCAGTATGAGTATTTATCAGAATTATTTAATTTGCATCGAAACTCTGGAACGCGTCCTGGATATGAGTGAGTTGCAGAACGCCCTTTTCATCAGGAAGAACCGTGATGATATCGAACCGAACTTCCTTATCAATCGTCCGGTCCTGCATGAAAAAATCGGTACACATCACGATCGATTTTATTTTTTTCTTCGTGACAGCTTCCTGAGGCTCGCTTAAAGTGTTGTAACTTCTGGCTTTCACTTCGGTAACAACAATGAGGTCGTCAAACTCAGCAACAATATCGATTTCAGCTTTCTGATATCGGAAATTTCTGGCAATGATTCTGTAATTTTTCTTTTCCAGGTATTCCACAGCAAGATCTTCTGCAAGATTCCCGAAATCGTTGTGTTCTGCCATAATTTTAAAATTTTACTTCAACTTTATTACCGACTTTCATCGAAATTTCTGCTCCGATGATGATGGGGAGGTTATCATAAATATGTCCGTTCGGAAAGCCGAATATCACAGGAAAATCATATTTGGAAATCCGCTCGGCAATGATGCGGTAAGAAAATTCATCGTAGCTTTCTTCGTAGTTGATGTTTTCTTTTTCGTCTTCCATAAGCGTCATTCCGCCAACGATAAGTCCTTTAATTTTACTGAAAACACCAGCAAGTTGCAGCGACATGAGCATCCTGTCCAACGCGTAAAATTTTTCGCCAATATCTTCAATAAAAAGGATTTTGTCTTTGAAATCAAACGAATATTTTGTTCCCAGCAATGCGTAAATAAGTGCTAGGTTTCCGCCCACCAGTTCGCCTTCAGCAAAACCAGAGGTGTTGAGTTTATTTTTTTTGATGGAATATTCAGGAAGTTTTCCCTTCAGAATATCGAAAGTGAGATCATAACCTTCCGGCGTCACTCCAAACCCTGATGTTTTAACGGTTTGTGCGTGAATAGAGGCATAGCCTTTTTTTAAGAGGTAACTCTGAATCACAGTATTGTCGGAATATCCGATATACCATTTGGGATTTCTTCTGAATTCTGAAAGTTTTAAATGTTGCAGTAAATGCTGGCAGCCGTAACCGCCTCTGGAAGCCCAGACTGCTGAAATTTCAGGATCGTTAAGTGCCCAGTTCATATCGGAAATTCTTTCTTTCTCAGTCCCCGCGTAATTATAGCCGTTTGAAAACTTTGTATAAAGATGTTTCCCTAAAACCGGCTCGTACCCTTTGTCCCGAATGAGATTTAGCCCGTTTTCAAGCTGGGATTCTTCCACAGAACCCGCGGGAGAGATTATGGCAATTCTGTCACCTTTTTTTAAAGACTCCGGGAAAATAATTGAGTTCATTTGTTCATCTGTTTTTGCTCGGTTTTCTCTGCCTCTTCAAGTTGCCTGTCGAACTGGTTAAATTTCTTGAAACTCTGCAGAAAAATAAAGATACTGAATCCTATAAGAATAAAACCCACGCCTTTTCGGATTTGATTGGCAAGTCTTTCTGTAAGTTTGTAGTGGAACTGCTTGGCAAGATAAATTTTGAAAAAGTCGATTGCTAAATAAGTACCTACGACCAGTGCCATATAAAGTAAGAATTCGTCAAGTTTCGGATAAGCATTCCTTACAGAGATTACGGTAACAAGCCAGAAAAGCACGACCCCGATATTCAGGATATTGAAGAAAAATCCGTTTAAAAAAGTTTTAAAATAATTTTGTCCTATCATTTTTTCCTCACCGGCAAGATGCATTCGGGTTCGGGAAACAATCATGTAAATGGCGTAAATTAAAATGATAAAGGAGGTAATTCTGTAAAATCCGGGATGTTTATCAATAAGCTGTACCAGGTCGGCACTGGCGAAAAAAGCTGCCGCAATACACAGTATATCTGCTACAATTACACCTAAATCCAATGCCAGCGCATGTTTCGGACCGCGGGAAAAACTGGTTTCTATCAAAAGAAAGAAAATAGGTCCGATGAAGACCAGACTGAGCATAATTCCTAAACCAATGGCAGAAAGTATAAGTTCAAACATCAGTATTGAAATAAATGATTCGTGCTGTCTTCAGAAAATTCATAATCCTTTACCACCCTAAAACCGAAGAAACCCTCTTCTATATCGTATGTAATCACTCTTTTATCCTTCATTTTTTCATAATTAAAAAACATTCTCGACAGGTTATATTCTTTATAAACTCCGCCTTCCAAATAAATTGTTGTTGACCTGCCTTTTTGCGAAGAATATCTTCCTTTACTTCCCTGAATATCAGTTATTCCGTAAGTATAACGGTAGGTCTCCTGCGTAGGCCGTTTAGAAAAAACGTAATTAAACAGGAAGAAACAATTAAAAAGTAAAGGTAATAAAATTAAAAAAAAGACATATCTGTTGATCTGAATCCGGAAAATCCGGAACAGAATAAAGCCAATGCTCATCAACAATATAAAGCTGATAAAAAGATTTTTTACCGAAATAAACGTATAAGTAATGATGCTAAAAAAGAGAAAAGCGTTCAGAATAAATCCAAACACTTTTACTAAATCGGTGAGAAAAGCCTTGTAATGCTCCGTCATTATTCAACAATCTTGAAATCCAGCTGCTTCTGGATGAGATTGGCTTTCATTACTTTTATTTTTACTTCCTGGCCTAACTGGTATTGGTTTCCGGTTCTTGTACCTATTACCGCATGAATTTTGGCATCGTACTGATAAGAATCGTCCATAAGATCACGTAGTTTGATTAAACCTTCAGCTCCGTTTTCCGGAATCTGTACCCAGAATCCGAAATCGGCAACCCCGGAAATTACACCGGTGAAGACTTCGCCCAAATGCTTCTCCATGAATTTTACCTGCATGAATTTAATAGAATCTCTTTCCGCATCGGCGGCCAAACGTTCCATCGCGCTGCAGTGTTTGCTTTTTTCCTCAAAATCCTGCTTGTTCGGCGATTTTCCGCCATCCAGATAATGCTGAAGCAAACGGTGCGCAATTAAATCCGGATAACGGCGGATCGGGGAGGTAAAGTGGGAATAATACTCGAATCCCAGACCATAATGGCCAATAGGATCGGTAGAATAAAGCGCTTTACTCATGGACCGCATCGCTAAAGTTTCAATCATATTTTCTTCGCCCTTGTCTTTTACATCTGTTAACAAACGGTTGAGCGATTCCGCAACTTTTTTCGTGTTTGCCAAATCCATTTTATAGCCGAAAGTGGAAACAAATTCTCTTAGTGCTTCGAGTTTTGTGGGATTGGGATCGTCGTGAATTCTGTATATAAAGGTGTTTCCTGTAGGATCTCCTTTTCGGTTAAGCGAAACAAATTCCGAAACTTTTCGGTTGGCCAGAAGCATAAATTCTTCAATCAGATGATTAGAATCTTTACTTATTTTGAAATAAACACCGATCGGTTCGCTGTTTTCATCCAGGTTAAAGCGTACTTCGCTTCGGTCGAAGGTAATCGCGCCGTTTTTAATTCTGTTTTTTCTTAGAATTTTCGCGAGCCGGTCGAGTACCAGAATCTCTTCTGCCAAATCGCCTTCTTTGGTCTCGATCCGTTCTTGGGCTTCTTCGTAACTGAATCTTCTGTCGGAATGAATAACAGTTCTTCCAAACCATTCCTTTACAACATCAGCATTATCGTCCATTTCAAAAACTGCGGAAAAGGTATATTTATCTTCATTGGGTCTTAGCGAACACACATCATTACTCAATACTTCTGGAAGCATGGGCACAACTCTGTCAACCAGATAAACCGAAGTCGCGCGGTCGTAAGCTTCGTCATCAAGTCTGGTTCCGGGAACCACGTAATGCGAAACATCGGCAATATGAACGCCGATTTCCCAGTTTCCGTTCTCTAATTTCTGTATCGATAAGGCGTCATCAAAATCTTTCGCATCCTTCGGATCGATGGTAAAAGTACATATTCCGCGCATATCGCGGCGTTTTGCCACTTCACTGTCGAGAATACGCCGGTCGATTTCTCCCGCTTCCTTTTCTACTTCTTCAGGGAACGTATAAGGCAAACCGTATTCCGCTAAAATAGAATGAATTTCGGTTTCATGTTCGCCTGGTGCGCCTAACACTTTAATGATTTCACCTTCAGGATTTTTCTCGCCGGATTTCCATTCGGTCATTTTTACAACGACTTTATCTCCGTCCTGTGCACCGGCAATTTTTCCTTTCGGAACAAAAATATCAGTGTTGATGGTCTTTTTATCACATACAACAAACCCAAAATCCTTATGTTTAATAAGTTGGAACGTGCCTACAAACTCATCACGGTTTCTTTCGATAACCTCCAGCACAGAACCTTCAAGCTTTTTACCTTTAAAATGATAGGTGACGATGAGTACCTTGTCACCCTGAAGCGCATCTTTTACGTTTTTCGAATGAATGAAAACATCATCGTTAAGTTCTTCGACTTTAACATAAGCATTTCCGGCCTGGTTGAAATCGATAATCCCAGTTAAGGTTCCTTCGATCCGGAGATTGATGATGTATTTTCCTTTTTCAGTTTCTTTAATCCGTTCCTCAGAAAGTAATTTGTGAAGTGCCTGGATGACCAGCTCGCGCTGTCGAGGATTTTTATAGTCAATACCGTCTGCAATCTGTTTATAGTTATAGATTTTAGAGGCTTTCTGGTTCATAAATTTCAATATCAAACGTCCGATTTCCTGGAGTTTGTGATTGTTTTTATGGGATATAAATTTGCTTTTTTTAGCCATGTAAATTGGTTATTAATGGGTGCGGTAATGGTTAGCAGCACGAGATTTTTGCTACTCTGTTTTCATGTCTGCCTCCTTCAAAATCAGTGCCGAGGAATTTATCAACAATATCAACTGCTAATTCACTGGCGATAAATCTGGCCGGAAGCGCGATCATATTGGCATTGTTGTGCTTACGTGCAAGTTCGGCCAATTCTGGCATCCAGCATAATGCGCAACGGATCTGCTGATGCTTGTTCGCTGTAATGGCAACGCCTTGGCCGCTTCCGCAAATCAGGATTCCGAAATCACATTCGCCGCTCTCAACTGCATTGGCGCTGGGATGAACGAAATCAGGGTAATCCACAGAATCTTTGGAAAACGTACCGAAATCTTTTACTTCATAGTGAGTTTCCAGATGTTTTTTTATAATTTCTTTGTAATCGAAACCGGCATGATCACAGGCGATGGCTATCTTTTTCATTTTTAAAGGATATTAGAAGGTAGATTTCCTACAAATTTAAGATTATATATAGAAAGAAGTGATTATATAAGCTTTAAATATCATGTTTTTAACGCTTTTTAGCTTGATTTTAATCTAAAATCTGATGCGCAAGCGGGTTTAGAAGACTATTCCACAAAACATGTGAGGATAACACGGAATTGGTGTGGATAACTCTTCAAAACATTAGGTTTTATTATCCGTTTTTATTTCCTATTGGAAAATGTTTTTGGAATTTGAAGAAGAATGTTCAGTAAAGTTTCAGTGATCAATTCTTCCAGTTGTCCATAAAAACGTTCTCAGGAAAGGCGGAGTAACAAAATTATTAACAAATGTTGATAAACGTTAATAAACGTTAAAAATCAAATACTTGCATTGTTAATCATTTATGAATTGAACTTCAACTAAATGTGTTGAACTAAAAGGCGTGTTTTTCTCCACAAATCCGTCTTCTACAACAACACTATTCATTTCTTTCTTTTATAAAAAGAATATAATGTAGATAAAATGAGTCATCGGGGATTGTGGAATTTTAGCGGGAAATAAATTTTTATTCAGGTGAATAAATCTTAAATTTGTGAAACTAAAAAACAAAGGATTTTTATGAAAACAGTGAACGATTTCAATTTTAAAGATAAAAGAGCATTGGTGCGTGTAGATTTCAATGTACCTCAAAGTGCCGATCTGAAAGTTACGGATAATACCAGGATTCAGGCAGTAAAACCTACCATTGATAAAATCCTGAATGATGGAGGTTCCGTGATTTTAATGACTCACCTCGGACGCCCAAAAGGCAAAGTAACTGAAGAATTTTCTTTAAAGAATATCGTAGGTGAAATAGAAACGGTTTTAGGGAGAACAGTTAAATTCTGTGCAGACTGTATCGGGAATGAAGCGACTGAAATGACTTCAGAGCTTCAGCCTGGAGAAATTCTGTTGCTGGAGAATTTGAGGTTCTATAACGAGGAAGAAAAAGGAGATAAGGAATTTGCTGAAAAACTTTCTAAATATGCGGATGCTTATGTAAATGATGCATTCGGTACAGCGCACCGTGCGCATGCATCTACCGCCATAATTGCAGAATATTTCCCTGAAACTAAATTTTTCGGTTTACTGATGGCCAAAGAGCTTGAAGCGGTAGAAAAAGTTTTGGGAAATGGAGAAAAACCAGTTACTGCTATTCTTGGAGGATCCAAAGTTTCGACCAAAATTACCATTATAGAAAATATTTTACCGGCTATCGATAACTTAATTATCGGAGGCGGAATGTCCTTCACCTTTATTCGTGCGTTGGGTGGACATATCGGAAATTCTCTTTTAGAAGAAGATAAATTAACGCTGGCATTAGAAATTCTGGAAAAAGCCAAAGCCCAGAATGTAAAGGTATTTTTACCGACAGATGCTGTAATTGCAGATGAATTCAGTAATGACGCAGATAGAAGGGAAGTTGATATCTATGATATTCCGGAAGGTTGGATGGGAATGGATGCGGGTTCCAAATCAAGAGTTCTTTTCCATGATGTAATTATGAATTCCAGAACAATTTTATGGAACGGCCCGATCGGAGTTTTCGAAATGCCTAATTTTGCTGCTGGAACTATAGCTTTAGGTGACAGTATTGCAGAATCTACCGAACTCGGAGCTTTTTCACTTGTTGGTGGGGGCGACAGTGTTGCTTTTGTAAAACAGTTTGGTTATGATGAGAAAGTAAGTTACGTATCCACCGGAGGAGGTGCGATGCTTGAAAGTTTGGAAGGAAAGGAATTGCCTGGAGTAAAAGCAATCAACAGTTAATTGATGTTATTATTAATAAAAAAAGTTTCCGGTAATTCCGGAAACTTTTTTTTGCTAAACTTCGAAAACTTTTTAAAATTGAATAAAAACGGTAAAAAAAGGACCTTCAGAAATACCTTAAAAATCGAAAAACTATTTTTTTTCGATAATATATATCAAACTCGAAAATTCGTCGTTTTTTAATGCTTTAAAATTAGAAATCGCTCCGAAAACAAAACCTTTAAGCCAAAAAAGCGGTGAATTTTTATATTTTTCGCTCAACATCGAAATATAGAACGCATCGAGCAGGAGGGGCTTAATATATTTAATTTTCCACTTTTCGTTATTCATTAATTTCTGCATTCCGGTCTTCGAGAAGTGATAAATATGTCGGGGAACATCATAAGCTGCCCAAAATTCCCTGTATTTTTTCGCATCATAAGAGGTGTGATTGGGAACCGCTATAATCAGTAAACCATTGCTTTTCAGTTTTGAGTGAAATATATTTAATATATCTTCTTGATTTTCAATATGTTCGAAGACATGCCACAGGGTGATCGCATCAAGTGAATGGTTTTCAATACTGCTCAGGTCCTTTATAATTTTAGTTTTTGACAATTTCTTTAGAGCAAACTCAGCCGCTGACTGATTAGGTTCGTATCCAAAGGTTGTAAAATCATCTTCAATATATTTCAAAAACTCTCCGGCACCGAAACCATAATCCAATACATTAGCATTTTTATGAAGTTCCTTTGCAAGAATATTTCTTTTGAAATTCAAATTAAATCCCTGTAAAAATTTATAAAGCTTATGTTTTAAACCTTTTTCATCCTGATAATGCGAAATATAATCGGTGCTTTCATAATACCGGCCTATATTCTCCGGAACGGGATGGGTTTTATAAATTCCCGTAATAGAAGTTTCTTTAATTTCAAAATCTTCTTTTGTCAAAAAGTGATCTTTAATTATCATAAAATGATTAGACTGTAATTAGAGGATCTTGATGTTTCACGTGAAACATCAAGATAATTATAAGATGATTTATCTGCCCAAATAAATAAGAAGTACGTTGATATCTGAAGGTGATACGCCGCTAATTCTTGCTGCCTGCGCAATGGTTTTAGGCTGAATTTTATTCAGTTTTTGTTTAGCTTCAGAAGAAAGTGAACCTATTTTAGTGTAGTCAAAATCATCCGGAATTCTGATGGTTTCCAAACGGTTTATCTTGGCTACATTTTCTTTTTCTTTCTCAATGTAACCTTTGTATTTGATATTGATTTCAGCCTGCTCTTTAACTTCTTCTGTAAATTCCTTAGTTTTCTCACCAATAAAATCAATTTCACTCAGTTTTTCAAGCGTCATATTCGGTCTTGTAAGGATTTGCGACGCGCGGTATGCCTGATCCACAGGAGAGGATTCAATGGATGCGAGGATAGGATTGATAATCCCGGGTTTCAGAGACGTAGATTTCAGATATTCTTCCAGTTCATTACTGGCGGCGATTTTATTTTCTACGTTTCTAAGACGTTTTTCATCTGCAAGACCTATTTTATGTGACTTTTCAGTTAATCTGATGTCGGCATTATCCTGTCTTAAAAGCAGCCTGTATTCGGCCCTGGAAGTGAACATACGGTACGGTTCTTCGGTTCCTTTCGTAATTAAATCATCAATTAGAACGCCGATGTAAGCTTCATCACGGTTGAGAATGAATTCTTCTTTCTCGTGAACTTTGTTGTGTGCATTGATTCCTGCAATTAATCCCTGTCCGGCAGCTTCTTCATAACCGGTTGTACCGTTGATTTGACCGGCAAAATAAAGGTTTTCTATAAGTTTTGTTTCAAGGGTGTGATGAAGTTGAGTAGGAGGGAAATAGTCATATTCAATAGCGTATCCGGGGCGGAAAACTTTTACATTTTGGAATCCTGGGATTTGCCGCATCGCTTTAATCTGAATATCTTCAGGTAAAGAAGAGCTGAAACCGTTAACGTAAATCTCTACCGTGCGCCAGCCTTCAGGTTCCACAAAAAGCTGATGTCGTTCCCGCTCTGCAAAACGGTTGATTTTGTCTTCAATACTTGGACAGTATCTTGGCCCAATACTCTGTATTGTTCCGTTAAACATAGGGCTTCTATCGAATCCTTCTCGCAATATTTCGTGAACTGTTTCGTTGGTATAAACAATGTGACAGCTTAGCTGTTTTGTAAGTTTTGGCGTATCGGAATAGGAGAATTTCTGCGGATTTTCATCTCCTTTCTGTTCTTCCATTTTAGAGTAATCAAGGCTCCTGCCATCAACACGCGGCGGGGTACCTGTTTTCATTCTTCCTGCTTCAAAACCTAATGATACGAGCTGTTCTGTAATCCCGAAAGCTCTGGGTTCGCCCATTCTTCCTCCTCCCAGTTGTTTGTCTCCAACATGAATTAAACCATTTAGGAATGTTCCGTTTGTTAATACTACAGATTTAGCTTTAATTTTTATTCCTAGTGAAGTTACAACGCCCGTAACTTTATGGTTCTCGATGATGAGACTTTTCACCATATCCTGAAAGAAATCAAGATTTGGTGTGTTTTCGAGGGCAATACGCCATTCTTCCGCAAACAACATTCGGTCATTTTGGGTTCGTGGAGACCACATGGCAGGTCCTTTGGAGAGATTCAGCATCTTGAACTGAATTGCTGATTTGTCCGCAACAATACCGGAATATCCGCCCATAGCGTCAATTTCGCGTACAATTTGTCCTTTGGCGATGCCGCCCATGGCAGGATTACAGGACATTTGACCTATGGTCTGCATATTCATTGTAACCAAAAGGGTTTTAGATCCTATATTGGCTGCAGCAGCCGCTGCTTCACAACCTGCGTGGCCGGCGCCGACAACGATTACGTCGTATATCTCGTTGATCATGTATATTAAAATGATAATTAATAATTCAATGTTTCACGTGAAACATTTAATAAATTTTAATACCCGTTAATCGGATACTGCAATTCATGTTAAATTGGATTGAGTAAACGGGGTGGGGTACCGAATGATTTATCTCTTGTTTAGATAATAATCTTCTTTACTGCGCATTTCAGCGATTTCTTCGTCTGTCTTGTCCTTATATCCACAAAGATGAAGAAGTCCGTGTGCTAAAACCCTGAAAAATTCAGATTCAAAATCTTTGGACAACGTTTCAGCGTTATCAAAAATGCGCGGCAAAGATACAAAAATATCTCCTGAAATGGTTTTGCCCTTTACATAGTCGAACGTGATGACATCGGTGTAATAATCATGTTTTAGATATTCTCTGTTAACCTGGAGTAAATACTCATCATCACAGAAAATATAATTGATTTCACCTGGCTTCTTGCCTTCAGAAAGGATAATATTTTCCAACCTGTTGCTTAGGTTGGGTTGTATTTCGATTTTATCGATATCTTCAAAGAAAAATTGTATCATATTAAAACCAGTGTCCAAGAATTACACTAAAAATATTATTATTACGGTTCAAAGATTTGCTGTAATTGAACTTTATCTGCCCAAAAGGTGATTTATAACCTGCAGTAATACCTGCCGATGACTCGGTAATATGTAAAATATCATCAACTTTAATATCATTAAAGAGATTTCCTATGCTTAAGTTGGCATCGAAAAAGTAATTTTTATAAAAATTAAATTGGAAAGTATTTGCTGCGATAAGCATGTTTTTGGAATATAGCTGCCCGAATTCATAGCCTTGAAATTTAAATAGGTTTCCCATATTCTGCTCGAATATTCCACCGATCCTATAATGGTAGTAAGGAGAAAGCTCTTCCCCAACCGTAACTCCGCCGAATAATCCAAGCCGGTAAGTAAACCACGAATTCAAAGGAAAATTGATCTGGGAAACGATTTTTAGCTGAACCGTTCTTCCTTCCTGCTCATCATTAAGAAGATCCAGTATCTTTCCTTCGGCATAAAGGAATAAACCTTTTGTCGGAAAACTGGTATTATCCTGGGTATCGGTTTTAATAAAGACATAAGGATTGATGAAGTTATGGGCATTCGAGTAGTTAGACTCCGATATAAGCTTAGCCTCGTAATAATCGTGGCTTATACCGCCACCAATGGCGTATTTATCCCGCCATACGGACTGGATAAAAGCTTCGTTTCGGAACCAGTTCCATTTTTCGTAAACATTAGCATCGATATCGATTAAATCCAGCGTCATTCCGGAAGCATAAACACCAAAACCCGGAATATATCCGTTATCGATAAAATAGTTGAGATAGTATCGCGGTTTATCGCCCACCACCACATCCAGAGATACCGTAGAGTTTCGGAAAAGGAGTCTTTTTGCCGTGGCATTAAGAAGAAGCCCGGTTTTGAATACTTCATCGTAATGAAGCCCGAATTTTAGGAAAAAACGCGTGTCCTCTTCAGTAACATTTAGTTTTAAATAATTCCGGTCTTCCTGTTGTGTGATATCGTAATTAATCAGCCTGTAATTATTGGTTGCATACAGCCTGTCAATCATTTTATTGATGCTGCCATAGGTCTGTAGTGAAGGTACACGGAGATTCATTTTCCCTTGCACATAGTTTTTACCGAAAATATGATTGTTTTCGAGAATCAAGCTGTCGATTTTATAGACATTGGAATATATCGAATTCAAAGGTACCCTCAGAAGATCAGTTTTTCTTTTTGGCAACAGCGAAAGCGTTTCTGCATATTTTTTGGCCTCTACATAACCTGAATCTAATATGGCACCCTTAGCATCGTAACTTGTAGCGCTCATTCCCGTTAAATCCGGATGAATATTGATATCAGTATAGTGATACTGGTTTTTGGTTTCTTTCTGAATTCCAAAATCAATGACCTGATTCAGAATATCAATGGCACTCTGCAGATTTCCTCTGTTTGCTAAGCCCTGGCTTAGATCCACTCCAATAACGACATCGATCCCTTTATCTTTAAGTGGTTTTGAAGGATAGTTGATGGTCATTGCTCCATCGATATATAAAGAATCGTTGATCATTACAGGATCCATCAAAGAAGGAAACGCAGAACTGGCCATAATGGAACTCACCAGATCACCTTTCTCGAAAATCTCAATTTTTCCGCTTTCTAAATTGGTTGCAATACACATAAAGGGAATAGGAAGTTTCGAGAAATCATCAATTGTAGAAACGTTTTTAAACAGTTCTTTTAAAAGATAGATGTTTTTTTGACCTGTAGAGATTGCTTTTGGTAAAACGTTGAATTTACCGTCTTTAACAGGGATATTAAGAATATACTTATCAACGGATTTATCGAAAAAGGTGGTTTCTTTACGCGTTTTTTCGTTTGCGATGATGGTGTAAAAATCGGTTTCCATTACAATCTTTTCGATCTCTTTCCCCGTATAGCCGGAGGCGTAAAGACCGCCCACAATCGCTCCCATGCTTGTTCCAGAAATATAATCTACTTTTACGCCCAGCGAATCCAGAACTTTTAAAACCCCGATATGCGCAAAGCCTTTGGCTCCGCCGCCCGAAAGAGATAAACCGATCTTTGGATTTTGTGGTACAGTAAAACCTTCCTTTACCTGTGCATTAAGGTAGAAGTTTATAAATAAGGCTGAAAAAAGCACCAGTATTTTCTTCATTAATTTTTGATATAAATTCTCTTTACACGTCTTGAGATCGAAGTTAAAACTTCATAAGGTATTGTTTTACAGTAATTTGAAAATTCTTCGAGAGAAGGATTGGAATTGAATATAATCACTTCATCTCCCTCCTTTGCGGCAGCATCTCCGATATTGATCATCATCATGTCCATACACACATTTCCTACAATAGGAAAAAGCTTCTTCGCGATGCCTACCTTTCCAACTTCATTTCCGATAAGCCTTGGGATTCCGTCGGCATAACCCACCGGTATGGTTGCGATCTGCGTATTGTTTTTTGTTCTGTAATTCCTGTTGTAACCAATTGATTCTCCTGCATTAACAATTGAGATCTGTGAAATTACGGTTTTAAAACTTACCGCACCCTGCAATTGTTTTTTTATTTTTTCACTGGAAGAAATTCCTACCATCCCGATACCAATTCGAACCATATCAAACTGATAATCAGAATAATGTACAATCCCGGAAGTGTTTAAAATATGTCGTATGGGGTGGTAATGTAACCCCGAAATAAGATTATCGGAATTTTTTTTGAAAATTTCAATCTGCTCTAAAGTGTAATCTTTTCCTTCAGGAACATCAGCAATGGAGAGATGACTGAAAATGGAGGCAACTTTTACATTCAGATACTTCAACTTTTCGGTAAGTTCATTGAGTTCATCTTCCTTAAAACCAAGCCGGTGCATACCGGTTTCCAGTTTGATGTGGATCGGATATTTCTCCTGAATTCCTTTTTGAGCGAGCTGTTGGGTGAACAGTTCAAGTACCCGGAAACTGTAAATTTCCGGTTCCAGATTATAATCAATGATAATGTTATAGCTGTGCTGCTCAGGATTCATCACCATAATGGGAGCGGTAATCCCGTTTTTCCTTAAATCTACCCCTTCATCTGCATAGGCAACGCCAAGATAATCAATGTGATGATGCTGGAGAAACTCGGCGATCTCGTAACCGCCAAGCCCGTAAGAGTAAGCCTTTACCATTGCCATCATTTTCGTTTCAGGCTTTAATAAGGCTTTATGCACATTGATGTTGTGCAGAATGGCATTAAGGTTTACTTCTAGAACAGTATCGTGCTTCTGAAGTTCCAGGTGATTTTTAACTTTTTCAATTTCGAATTTCCTTGCACCTTTTAAAAGAATCAGTTCGCTGTCGATCTGATTAAGAATATGACTATCAATAAGTTCATTAACGTTATTGAAAGTGTATGTTTCGCCTTTAAAATCTTTCTCGTAATTAACTATTTCCTCACCAATGAGTATAATTTTACTGAAATCCTGCCGGTTCGTAATATCAATGACGTCGAGATAAAGCTGCTCAGAGTTTTTACCTTCAACAATATCGGTAAGAATAAGCGTCTTTTTTGGTTTGTTATATTCCTTGATAAACTGGTAAGCAATTTTTAAAGAATCCAAATCCAGATTAAAGGAATCGTTGATGATAAGATTATTCCGAAGTCCGTTAACACTTTCCAGACGCATTTCTACAGATTTCAGGGTATTGATCTTATCAACAATCTGTTTGAAATCAAACCCAAATTCCTTCAGAACCGCCACAACACAAAGAGCATTTCTCAGTGTCGCTTCGTCTCTTTGTTGCGCCGGAAGCTGAAATTCATCCTTGAAATAAAGTATTTGTAATGGTTCAGACTTATCATTCGGATCATTCGTAATGGTAATATTATTCCGGTGTTTCAAACCATACGATATTAAATTTTTACATGAATAGATCTCGTTTATTTTATTATATACCAAATCATTGTCACCATTAAAAATTATTGTTTCAGAATGTTTGAAAAGTTTTATTTTTTCTTCTGTCAGTTCTTCTTCGTCCACAAAATTTGAGGAATGTGCTGAACCGATATGCGTAAGGACACCAATTTGAGGTGGGAAGATATCTTCCAGAATTTCCATCTCGCCGGGCTTGGATATGCCCACTTCAAAAATGCCCACTTCATGGTTTCCGTCAATTTTCAGGAGTGAAAGTGGAAGTCCAAGCTGCGAATTGAAACTTTTCGGGCTTTTCACCGTATTAAAATCCGTAAACAGACTTTGATACAGCCATTCTTTTACGATGGTCTTTCCGTTGCTTCCCGTAATCCCTACCGTCTTCAGATTAAAAAGTGAAAGATGATGCTTTGCCAGTTGCTTGATGAATCTTAATGCATTTTCTACAATAATCCAGGTAATATCTTGCAGACCAGCGACTTGATGTTCAGAAATAATGATTTTAATTCCTTTTTCAGCGGCAGCCTGAATATATTTTTCGCCGGAATTTTTTTGGGTATTGATGGCGATAAATGCAGTATCTGCCGAGGAATAGAGGGTTCGGCTGTCGAACGAAATCGTGGTCACCTGCAGACCTCCTTCCCCAATTAATTGGGATTTTGTGAGGTCTGCAAGTTGTTTGGTCGTGTAATTCATTTGTTTTTCCGCTTCAGAATTTCTTCGTTAAAAACCTTCCGGCTTACCGCTTCGTAACTGTCGGTCTCACCCAGTTGTACCAAATCTTCACTGGCTGAAGTCCGCATCGAGTAATGGGCAAGATTTCCGGTTTTTTTACAGATGGCATGAACTTTTGTAACATATTCCGCTGTGGCCATCAGATTGGGGATCGGCCCGAACGGCCTGCCCATAAAATCCATGTCGAGGCCCGCGATTACCACCCGCACTCCGTTATTGGCCAAAGTATTGGCAACATCCACCACACTTTCATCGAAAAACTGCGCTTCATCAATCCCTACAACATCGCAGGTAGAACCCAGCAATAGTATTTCGCTCGGGCTTTCCACAGGCGTACTTCTGATCTTATTTTGGTTGTGCGAAACAACTTCTTCTTCGGCGTATCGGGTATCGAGTTTCGGCTTGAAAATTTCAACATTCTGGCCGGCCATTTCAGCACGCCGCAGCCGCCTGATGAGTTCTTCAGTTTTTCCCGAAAACATCGAGCCGCAGATAACTTCCATCCACCCGCTTTGTTTTGCGTGATTAATTGTATTTTCTAAAAACATTTGTTAATTTAGCCGTGATATTCAAAGCTCAAAAATACGGAAATTTAATAGACTTTATTATGCAAAATCTCCAGGATATACAGGAAAAAATTTTTTTTGAATCCAAGACAATTCTCGAAACACTTTCACGGATCAATTCAAAAGAAGAACTTCTCGCCAAGCAGGATTTATTTGCAGAAGTGACCGACAGAATTGCATTTCTCAGGATTTTGGAGAAAAATAAAGACAGTTTCATGAGCGATGATACCGTGGAAAAACCGGCCCAGGAAGAATCCAGAACTTTTTCCGGAAACGAAATCATGAGCCCCGAATTCAGCCATTTTGATGACGCACCACTGGAAGAAGATATTATTGAAGAAGAGGTGATGTTTACCAATGAGCTTAATGAAATTGAAAACGAAGAACCTGATGTTTCTACAGAAATATCTGTTGAAAAACATTTGGAAATTGAAGAGGAAGCGGTAGAAGAGGAACTGCTGGCAGCTATTGAAACTGAATACAGCTATGAAGAACGCATTGCACGGAAAGAAAAAGAATTTCAGGAACTTGAAGAACGCCGGAGAAAAATCGTAGAATTCAACAAAGAAGATGTAATTCACCCTCAGAAACCGGAAATTTTTCAGGAGGAAAAAAAACCTGAACATCATTCCGTCGAGAAAAAAATTAAACTGGCCCATATAAAAGGCTTAAAGGTTGTGCAGAATCTTTTCGATGAAGATCCGCTGGAACGGCTTGAAGAAGAAAAAACCCACATGGCTGAAGCTAAAACAGAATCCGGAAGTATTTTAAAAACAAATATTCCTACGGATTTTATGGAGGCGGAGAAAAAGAAAAACGAATTCAAACTCGATTTGAATGATAAGGTAGCTTTTACAAAACTTCTTTTTAAGGGCGACGCAGACGAACTTAAAACGACTGTAGATAAACTGAATTCCTTTGATAATCTTGAAGATGCGAAACAGTATTTAAGCGAAGTGTATTATCAGAAAGGTTGGGGAAAAGTGGATGAATATGCACAGAGACTTTGGAACCTCGTAGAAAATAAATTCTTGTAACGGATACAGATGAAAGGAATGATAACTAATATGGAGGATTTTCAGAATGTATTCTTCATAGGCGTCGCCGGTGTGGGCATGAGCGCTATTGCACAATATCTTAAAGGAATAGGTAAAGAAGTCTCGGGAAGCGACCGCTATTTTCATCCCGGCGAATATAACCGCACGAAAGAGCAGCTGGAAGCAGCGGGGATCCACTGTTTATTACAGGACGGAAGTGGGATTTCAGAGAAGACAGATTTGGTTGTAGTATCCACAGCGATTGAAGACACGGTTTTTGAAGTTCAGAAAGCTAAGGAATTCGGAATTCCCATCATCAAAAGAAGCGAACTTTTATCCATCATCGCCAAAAGTAAGAAAACCATTGCTGTTGCCGGAACATCCGGTAAATCAACCACATCAGCGATGTTATATCAAATTTTACTTGATGCCAAATATGAGCCCAGCATTATTTCCGGAGCAGGTTTAACTTCCATCATTAAAGAAGGTAAAATTGGCAACGCTGCCGTTGGAAAAGGTGGCTGGCTCATCATCGAAGCTGATGAAAGCGACGGATCTGTCGTTCAGTATGAGCCGGAAATTGGCTTGCTGCTCAACATCGATAAAGACCATCAGGAAATTGATGAACTCATAGAATTGTTTACTGTTTTTAAAAATAATACCAAAGGTTTATTCATTGTTAATCAGTCGAATACATTAGCGAAAAGTCTCTCTGCGGGTTCAGAGAATGATTTTGGTTTCGAAAATGATAATGCTGGCTACTCAGCTGAGAATTTTCATCAGGAGGGACTCTCATTAACATTTGATCTTCATAATCAGAAATTTCAGATGACTTCACTGGGCAGACACAGTGTTGAAAATGCAGCCGCAGCCATCGCAGTGGCCCATCAAATCGGAGTGCCTTTGGAAACCTGCGCGGCAAGCCTGTCACAATATGAAGGGATTTACCGCCGTCACCAGATTTTAGGTCAGAAAAACGGCGTGTGGGTCATCGATGATTATGCGCACAATCCCGCAAAATGTTCGGCCAGCATCAGGGCCTGTCAGCCTTTGGCAGAAAAAGTAATTGCCTGGTTTCAGCCTCATGGCTATGGCCCTACAAGATTTCTGCGCCACGATTTTGTAGACGAAATCTCAAACGCGCTAAGACCTCAGGACGAAATATGGATGAGCGAAATATTCTATGCCGGCGGAACTGCTGTGAAAGATATTTCCGCAGATGACCTCATTCAGGACATCAAAGCCAAAGGTAAAAACGCTCATTTTGTTGAAGACCGCAATAACCTCCTTGAAGCCTTGAGACCCGAACTCAAAGAAGGAACGGTGCTCCTCTTAATGGGAGCCAGAGATCCTGGATTGGAAGATTTCTGTAAAAACCTATATAACGGAATTTAGTTTCCTGTAGTCACATCAATAGGGACGGGCTTTAGCCCATCTTGAACGGACAGATGATTTCCTGGCTTTAGCCCAAGCTTAAAAACCGGCAGAAAAGATATCGTCCATAAAAAATTTAAGAAAACTTGAGGCTTTATAAACCCTCAAAGACTGAAACATAAAGAATATGTCAGGAACGCTGTATTTTGTTCCAACACCCGTTGGAAATTTGGATGATATGACTTTCAGGTCAGTAAAAGTCTTGAAGGACGTCGATTATATCCTGTGTGAAGACACACGCACTTCAGGCGTTTTGCTTAAGCATTTCGAAATAGCTAAACCGTTGAAATCCTATCATTTGCACAACGAGCATCAGATGACGCAAAAGGTAATGGAAGACCTGAAAAGCGGCCAGAATATCGCCATCATTACCGATGCGGGAACGCCAGGAATTTCAGATCCCGGTTATCTGTTGGCAAAAGCAGGTTCTGATGAGGATATTGAAATGATTTGTCTTCCGGGAGCAACGGCTTTTGTACCGGCGTTGGTGGTGTCGGGATTACCAAATAATGAGTTTATATTTGCAGGATTTTTACCGCAGAAAAAAGGCAGGCAGACAAAACTGAAACAGCTTGCGGAAGAGAAAAAAACCATCGTTTTATACGAAAGTCCACACAAAATAAATACGACTCTAGAACAGATCAAAGAGTTCTTTGGTGAAGAGACTAAAGTGAGTTTAAGCCGCGAGATTTCAAAGAAATTTGAAGAAACCAAACGCGGGAATATCAATGACTTAATTCAGTTTTCCAAAAGTAAAACTTTAAAGGGAGAAATCGTCCTCATTATCAATAATGCAGTAAGCGAACAACAGGATCAGGAGAAAACTTTATCAAAAAATAAATACAAAAATTTAAACAATAACTAATATGGGATTATTAGAAGGAAAAGTGGCTTTAATTACAGGCGCGACACGCGGTATCGGAAAAGGAATCGCCGAGGTTTTCGCTAAGGAAGGCGCTAAAGTGGCCTTTACTTACGCAGGTTCTGTTGATAAAGCAAAAGTGCTGGAAGAAGAACTTTCAAAAATTACAACAGCAAAAGGTTACCAGTCTGACGCATCGGATTACGATGCTGCGCAGAAGCTTGTAGAAGATGTAATGGCAGAATTCGGCAAGATCGATATTTTAATCAACAATGCCGGTATTACGCGCGATAACCTGATGCTCAGAATGTCCAAAGACGATTGGGACACCATCATCAAAGTAAACCTGGATTCCGTATTCAACCTTACGAAAGCGGTAATTAAACCGATGATGAAAGCAAAATCTGGCTCTATCATCAACATGACTTCCGTGGTTGGGGTTAAAGGAAATGCCGGGCAGGCAAATTACGCGGCATCCAAAGCTGGTGTAATTGGCTTCTCGAAATCAATTGCGCTGGAGTTGGGTTCCAGAAACATCCGTTGTAACGCCATCGCTCCTGGTTTCATTGAAACGGAAATGACGGCCGCTTTGGACGAAAAAACAGTGCAGGGCTGGAGAGAAGGTATTCCGTTGAAACGCGGCGGACAGCCCGAAGATGTAGCAAACGCCTGTGTGTTCTTGGGTTCTGATATGTCGGCATACATCACCGGCCAGGTGCTGAATGTGGACGGTGGAATGCTGACTTAGGAGCAACAAAGGTCGGTTGTGCTCACAAAGAAACACCCGCTTTCCACTGCAATCTTTTTTTTCAAAAAAGGATTTCCGTTGCAATCGGGGCTAGAATAAAATTTAGTTATTCTTTTGATGATAAACAAAATCCCTTCAGTTCTTCTGAAGGGATTTTTATGTTAAGGTGACCCGGTTCCTTTTTTATAAAGACCTGGGAGATTTTTGCGTCAAAAAAAACTTCGAAGAAGTTCGCCGATTCCATTAAAAAAATAAACAAGGATGAGGCACAAAGATCCAGTCTTGAACTTTCGGTTATTTTGTCTCAAAACAAAAGAACTAAAATCAGGTAGTTAGCGATGATTGCTTTTGCTTTTTACTCCAACTCCTTACCAAAGCACACTGAAGTTTCCACCCCTTTATACTGTCCGTAATTTTCAATTTGCAGATAAGTCTTTCTGTAAAGCTTTATTGCCTCTTTTTGGCCGGTTCCGGTCTCCAGGATAATCTTTTTAAACTGAAGCTCCTTTGCCCACTTCTCAAGTTCAGTGAGAATTGCTGTAGCATAACCTTTACCACGAAATTCCGGTATAACGAACATCCGCTTGATTTCCGCAGTTTCTCCGTCGTAACCTTTAAGCGCGCCACAACCTACCGCGTTTTCTTCTTCGTACAGCACAATGCAGTGATTCAACAAGTCAATTTTATTGAATTGATCATAGAAAGCGTGATCGTCGCCATCCATATAAGCAAGATACTCATCCAGCATTTTAACAAGCTGTATAAAATCCTGGTTTTCGGAGTGGGTTCTTAAGAGTTTCACGGTTGTTTTTTTAACTTTAATAGGGAAAATATTACAATTTATTTCCATGGAAAGGGCAGAAATTCCAGTTTCCACTCATCTTTTGTTGATCTACAGGACAGGTTTTTTCATCCATTAAAGAAACCAAAGGAAGTTTCCACTTAAAGATTTCTCCGTTAAGATCAACTTTAAAATTTCCAGTTTGATTAGGATCGATAATCCTTTTTCCATGTTCCAAATTGTTATAAATGAAAAAATTAACGCCGGATCCCATTTTTCCGAGCATCTGAGCAAAGAGTGGTTTTAAGGTTTGGTTCACAATAATGAGCACTTTATCATCGATTTCCGATGCCTTCAAAGGCGTTACTTTTTGACCTTGAAGTCCGTAAAAAACCACCTTTTTACTCGAATCAATCACAGTAAAGTTAAGTCCTCCGCTGTCGGAATCTAATTTATAATCTCCCGCTGCAATGATGGTGTAGTCATTCAAAAGTTCCTTCAAATAATTGAGTTGTTCTGTCGTAACGCTGCCGTCTTCTTGCAAAGCGACTTCCCAGTATTCCGTTGGAATCCACCAGACGAGTTTCATTTCGGTTTGGTTTTGCTTGATTTGTTGAATTTCTTCAATCATTCGGTCGGTCTGGGTTTTCTCTTGTGAAAAACTCATTATGCCGTAGAACAGGAGAAGAATTAATCCGTATTTTTTCATTTGAAATATTTATGAATTTCCAAAAACTTCGTTGTGCTGCTCCGCAACACGGATAAAAGTGGTTCTTTTCGACAGTTCGCGCAACTCGGAAGCTCCTACATAAGTGCAGGTGGAACGAACGCCGCCTAAAATGTCTTTCACGGTTTCGGCAACAGGACCTTTGTAGGGCACTTTCACCGTTTTTCCTTCGGAAGCCCGGTATTCTGCCACACCGCCCGCGTGTTTATCCATCGCGGTTTGCGAACTCATGCCATAAAAAAGCCTGAATTTTTTGCCGTCTTCTTCTACAATATCGCCGCCACTTTCATCATGCCCCGCGAACATCCCGCCCAGCATCACAAAGTCTGCGCCACCGCCAAATGCTTTAGCCACATCTCCCGGAATTTTGCACCCACCATCGGAAATAATATGTCCGCGAAGCCCGTGCGCTGCATCAGCACATTCAATAATCGCTGACAGTTGCGGATAACCCACGCCGGTTTTTATCCTTGTGGTACACACAGAACCCGGCCCGATTCCCACTTTGATAACATCGGCTCCCGCCAGAATAAGCTCTTCAACCATTTCTCCGGTCACCACGTTTCCTGCGATAATCGTTTTCGTGGGAAATTGTGCCCGTGCTCTTTTTACAAAGCCAACAAAATGCTCGGAATAACCGTTGGCAACATCAATGCACAGAAATTCTATCTGAGGATGCTCCTCCATAATCTGTTTGATCTTTTCCTCATCAGCTTTCCCGGTTCCGGTGCTTAACGCGATGTATTCGTAAATCGAGTCAGGCTGATTGTTCAGAAAAGCACTCCATTCCTCCGGAGTATAATGTTTGTGCACGGCGGTAATGATCTTCTCTTTCGCCAGCGCTTCCGCCATTTCGAAAGTTCCTACCGTATCCATATTGGCGGCGATAATCGGCACGCCGCTCCATTTTTTCTGTGAGTTGACGAACGTGAAATTCCGTTCTAAACTTACCTGCGATCTCGATTTTAAAGTAGATCTTTTCGGGCGGATCATCACATCCTTAAACCCCAGTTTTATTTCGTATTCAATGCGCATCCTGCTGTTTTTACTTTTAAAATAATAAAACTAAAGGTAAGCGAAATAATTTTGTGAGGCAAAAAGCGGCGTATTAAATCTTTTAATACATTTAATGTTCAATGTTTGAAAGATTCCTGACTTTGTGCTATTATAAAATCTATTCCAAACCTATCAAAAACCTTTTACCTTTGATTGTTATTCAAACCATTAAGGTAATGGCTTGATGACATCAATAATGGTGTACTTAAACATTATCTAAAAGACCGCAGTAAATGGTTTGTTTTTATGTCTAATTTCCTTACTTTTACAACGCGCTGTTAATCAGGCTGCTGTATTTTATATTATCGGTCAAAACCGTATTATTTTCGCTATTAAATTCTCCTTATCCACTTACTGTAAACAGATCCCCGAGGTTGAGCCGTAGTTGCGCCATAATTGCGCCGTACTTCCTTTTACACTCCTTCAGGTCTCCTTCGTTGCTCCTTCGTGCAAGAAGCATGTATACGGAAGGTGATTCGAACGAGCTCCTAATCATTCCCGATGAATGCACTCCCATCCAGGCTGAATGCCGAAGCAAAAAAAAGAAAGGTAAGCGGCGGTAAGGTTATTCCAGAATTCCTTTAAGATTTTCCATATATTCATAAGCCGTCAAATCAAATTTTACGGGAACTACCGAAATATAACCTTCCGACAGGGCCACTTCATCAGCATCCGGGCTTGTATCCATATTGTTGAAATATCCCGAGAGCCAGAAATAGGTTTTCCCGTGCGGATTCACCCGCTGGTCGAAGCTTTCTTCCCATTTCGCATCGGCCTGTTTACAGACCCTGATACCTTTTATTTCGTCCTTCGCAAGTTTCGGAATGTTTACATTCAGTACAACTCCTTTAGGCATCGGATTTTCCAGAACTTTCTTCACAATTTCCTGAATATGGCTTTTTGCCTGTGTGAAATCGGCATCCCAGGAAAAATCAAGCAGCGAAAAACCAATCGCCTGAAGGCCTTCTACACCGGCCTCCACTGCCGCCGACATCGTCCCTGAATAAATAACGTTGATGGAAGAATTTGCGCCGTGGTTAATTCCCGAAACCACAAGATCCGGTTTGCGGGTAAGGATCTTGTCGAGGGCAAACTTCACGCAGTCTACCGGCGTTCCGCTTAAGGAGTAATCTTTCTGCGGACCTTCCAGGTTTATTTCTTCAAACGTAAGGGTAGAGTTGATGGTGATGGCGTGACCTTTTCCGCTTTGGGGTGAGTTGGGAGCTACCACCACCACTTCACCGATTTCATTCATAAAATTTACTAAATTCCGTACGCCGGGTGCGGTAATTCCGTCGTCATTGGTCACTAATATCAAAGGTCTCTGCATATAAAAAAGGGTTTTCAACAAAATTACTTAAAAATATAGTGTTCAAATATAAATAAGGTATTAATTTTGATACTTTGTAAAATCCGGTAACAAAACGGTAAAAGCCTTAACAAATTAGCTATTAGTAAATAATTATATGTTCAAGAAATTAAAAATCAATACTTTACTGCTGTTCATTCCGCTTACAAGCTTGGTGTTCTGCTTTAATTCCCCTAAAAATGATGACGATAAAATGTCGACCATAATGGTGAGTGTAAAAAATACGCTCAGCTATCTTCATTATTCTCCTAAACCTATTAATGATGCCTATTCGCAGGAGGTGTACAAACATTACTTCGAGATGGTGGATGCCTCGAAAAGATATTTCCTGCAGTCGGATATGGACGAGTTTGCAAAGCACAGAACAAAACTCGATGATTACCTGAACCAGGGCGATCTTACCTTCTATAAACTCACCATCGACCGACTGTACCAAAGGGTGGACGAAATCGACAAGCTTACCCAGGATATCTTGAGTAAACCAATTAATTTGGACGAAGATGAAACCCTGATTCTGGAGCCAAAGCTCAAGAAAAACGCAACCAACGCGAAGGAACTTTCCGCCGAGTGGAAAAAGTATATCAAGTACAATATCCTCCAGGAAATGGAGTCTCTTACAGCAAAGGAAGAAATTCAGAAAGAGAAAAAAGATTCGGTTCAGAAGTTTAATCTGAAGGATACCATCAAGCTCGAAATCCTTACGCCGGAACAGAAAAGACTTAAAGCAACGGAAGAAGTGAAAGACCTTATTACCGACACTTTCAGAAGGTTCAAGAAAAGAAATAAAATGGATTGGTTTACCGTGTACATGAATGCGTACACCGAAGTATTCGATCCGCACACCAACTATTATTCACCTAAGAACAAAGAGGATTTTGATACCCAGTTCACCGGAAAAGTAATCGGAATTGGCGCCATCATTCAGGAAAAAAGAGGTTATCTGTATCTTGGGGCACTCACCATTGGAGCGCCAGCCTGGAAATCGAAACAGCTTTCAGAAGGTGATAAAATCTTAAAAGTTCGTTCTAAACCCAACGAAGATCCTGTAAATGTAGTAGGGATGCTTTCTGACGAAGCGGTGCGCCTGATCCGAGGAGAAAAGGGAACTAAAGTAACTTTAACGGTTGAGAAAAAAGATAAAACCATCAAAGAAGTAACCATGATCCGCGAGGAAGTGGCCATTGAAGATACTTTTGCCCGAAGCATCATCGTAAGTTCAAAAGACGGTAAAAAATATGGCTTCATCAATTTGCCGAGTTTTAATGCAGATTTTGAAGACGAAAAGGGAAGAAATGCTTCCGATGATATTAAAAATGAGTTGGTTAAACTTAAAGCACAAAACGTTCAGGGAATCATTCTTGACCTTAGAAATAACGGCGGCGGTAGTTTAACAGAAGTGGGTGACATCCTGGGACTGTTCATGAATACCGGACCTTACGTTCAGGTAAAAGACGGAAACGGTAAAATCCAGACGCTTAAAAATAAAACCAGTGCACCGCTTTGGACTGGGCCTTTGGTCATCATGCAGAACGAGCTTTCTGCTTCAGCATCTGAGATTCTTGCCGGCGCGGTTCAGGATTACGGTAGAGGCGTCGTAATAGGCTCTCCACAGTCTTTCGGTAAAGGTACTGTACAGACTTTTGTTGACTTAAACAGATTCCTGAATACCAATGATGATTTCGGTTCACTTAAACTGACCATTCAGAAATTCTACAGAGTTACAGGAGAATCCACCCAGAGAAAGGGTATTGAATCCGACTTCAAAATGAAAGATTTCTTTACCTATGCCGAAATTGGCGAAAGATATGACGATTACGCACTCGCGTGGGACAAAATTCCGGCGGTTCCTTACCAGCCAATGAACTATTTCACCGCGCAGGCACTTCAGAAAGATATGGAAGAACGCCTGATGAATAACAAAACCTACCAGTTGGTTCAGGAATCAGCAAAATGGAAAGAAAATCTGGATAAGGAAGAAAGCATTTCACTTAATCTTACAAAATTCAATGAAGTGATGAAAACCAGAAAAGCCCAGATCGAGAAATTCAAAGTCCTGGATAAATTCAATAACGGACTGGTATTTACCCTAAATCCTGATGAAATCCTTCGCGAAAAGAAAGATGAGGTATTTGCTAAAAAATCCCAAAACTGGAAGAAAAATCTCCAGCGCGACCTCTACCTTCAGGAAGCGGTGAACATCGCTTCACAGTTGAAATAAACTGAATTGTTAAGATAATTTAATGACATAAGAACCACCCTTTGCGGTGGTTTTTTCTGTTCAGTACCGAAAACCTGCCCTTCAGCGAATAATTTTTTTTTCTACCTTTAATAAAAGATACCTTTGAAACAGAATTTAACTCCATGAACCGCAAAAGTTTCATCATTGTCCTTTGGATTTCGTTTTTTATTGGGACCGTTACTTTTATCTTTTTTACAGGCGATAAAACGGTTTCCGTGTATTTTATAAACCTCTTTATTGCGGTTTTATATGCGCTCACGATTTCGGCAGGCAACGGCATGATCAATGATTATCTTTCGCGTCACTATTCCTGGGTCGAAGAAACAAGAACGCGTGCTATATTGGGAATCGTTGCAACTGTTTTGGTTAACGTAGTACTGATACTTTTCTGTAATTACACCAATTTGGTGCTGTTCCAAAATATGGAATTTACCGGCTTTTTCTCAGGAACAATGGGCTTTGCAAATTGGTTTGGAATTAATATTGCGCTTCTTATTTCAGCTGTTTTACATGCCAAAGGTTTTATTGAAGAATGGAAGAAATCTACCCGAAAAGAAATCGTAGAACAGAAACTCATCGCCAAATCAGCCAACGCACAGTTCGAAAGTTTAAAAAACCAGCTCGATCCTCATTTCCTTTTTAATTCACTGAATGTTTTAAGTGCTTTGATTGACGAAAACCCCAGTCAGGCACAGCATTTCACGGCAGCAATGTCGAAGATTTACCGATATGTTCTCGAGCAGAAAGACAAAGAACTCGTTACCATTGAAGAAGAACTGGATTTTGCAAAAACCTATTGCGAACTCCTGAAAACAAGATTCGAAGACAGCGTAAATTTTGAATTCAGCATAAATGAAGACCACAGGAAGTTATTTGTTGTGCCGCTTTCCCTGCAATTGCTTTTGGAAAACTGCATCAAACATAATTTCGCGACCGCACAAAAACCTTTAAACATAAAGATTTATGCCAACAATGGATTTCTGTTTATTGAAAACAATCTTCAGCAAAGAGAGCAGATGAAAGAAAGTGCCGGAATCGGCCTTGCGAATATCGTTCAGCGTTATTCATTACTGACAAAACAGAACGTTTTCATCGAAAAATCAACTGATTTTTTCCGGGTGAAAATCCCAATATTAACTCAAAAAACTACCGCGATGACACCACAACCCTCCGAAGAATCACTGGCTTACGACAGAGCCTTTAAACGTGTAAAAGAACTGAAAGGTTTTTACGGAAACCTGATCTCTTACTGCCTGGTAATTCCGTTTTTAATTTTCATCAACCTAAAGACCGTACCAGAATATCAATGGTTTTGGTGGCCCATGCTTGGTTGGGGCATAGGCGTTGCTTCCCATGCACTGCAGGTCTTCGGAATCGGAAGAGACTGGGAAGAAAAACAGATCCGCAAAATAATGGAAAAAGAAAAACAGGCAAATAACTAAAATCATGGAAACAAATCATCCCGATAACCGCATCTACAGGGAAGCCAAAAGAAAAGTAAAAGAACTTAAAGGGTTCTACATCCACTTTTTCGTCTACATTATTGTGAACCTGTTTCTTATCGCCAGAAATGTTCAGCGCGGCGACAGTTTGTACGACATGGATAATTATTGGACGGCAATTTTATGGGGAATCGGCGTTTTAGCGCATGCCCTGAGTGTTTTTGTTCCCAATTTTATTTTTGGAAGCGACTGGGAAAAGAAGAAAATCCGTGAGTTAATGGATAAATACAAATAAAATTTTAAGTTTGGATATGATCAAAACCGTAATTATAGAAGACGAAAAACCCGCTGCCAGAAAACTGGAAAGATTATTGGCTTTATTTCCTGATTTAGAATTAGTTGAAACTATAAATTCTGTAGAAGAAGGTGCACAGTGGTTTTCAGAAAACCAGCATCCGGATCTTATATTTTCTGATATCGTTTTGGGTGATGGGTTGTCATTCGATATTTTCGAAAAAATACCGACCAAAAGTTTCATCATCTACACCACGGCTTTTGATCAGTATACTTTGAAGGCTTTTAAACTCAATTCAATCGACTATCTTTTGAAACCGATTATGGAAGAAGATTTGCGACAGGCGATCGAAAAATACAGAAGTTTCCTTCCAACGGAAACCAGTCATAACTTAAAGCATATCAAATCTTTAATTAAAGAAGAGAAGCAGAAGCTTTCCAGAATTTTGGTTAAAATTGGTTACAATCTGAAAATTGTTCAGACCGAAGAAGTTTCCTGTTTTTTCAGCGAAAATAAGATTGTTTACCTCCAGACAAAAGAACGTACTTATCCCACCGATTTCACCTTAGACGAGCTTCAGGAAGTCCTTGATCAGAAATGTTTCTTCCGGGTAAACCGGCAGTTTATCATCAACTCAAATTACATCAAAAACATCCACACATCGCCTTATTACAAAGTGGAAATGGATTTCCAGCCCAATGAAGAAATTACGGTAAGCCGCGACCGGGTGAAGGATTTTAAGGACTGGCTGTCGAAATGAAGCAAAAATAATAAAAGGCGGAATTTTTAGTTCCGCCTTTTTTATTTAATTTAAATGCTGTGTTTAGCTGATCACGCCGCTCCCAATAAGTTCATCCTCCAGATACCACGCAGCAAACTGGCCTTCTGCGATTGCCGACTGCGGATTTTCGAACTCGATATATAGTCCGTCTTCAAACTGATATAAAGTGGCATCTTCCAAAGCCTGGCGATAACGGATTCTGGCCTTTACTTTCATCGATTCGCCGTTATTCAAACGCAGATCTTCTCGAACCCAATGGATTTCTGGCGTAGCGATTTTCAAAGCAGAATGGAAAAGTCCCGGGAAATTTCTTCCTTCACCTACGAAAATCGTATTCGTTTCCATATCACGGGAAATGATGAAGCACGATTCTTTATGCCCACCAATTCCCAAACCTTTGCTTTGTCCAATCGTGAAATAATGCGCGCCCTGATGTTTGCCGATGACTTTTCCGTCAGATTTCCGGTATTTTATTTTTCTTGAAAGAAACTGTAATTCCTCTAATTTTGATGAAAAACGAGGTTTTTCTGTATGATATTCAGCAAAATCGTTGAATATTTCAACAATTTCACCTTCTTTTGGTTGGAGTTGCTGCTGCAGAAAAGTTGGCAGACTCACCTTACCGATGAAACACAATCCCTGCGAATCTTTTTTATCAGCAGTGACCAATCCCATTTCCCTGGCGATTTCCCGAACCTCTGGTTTCGTAAGTTCACCAATCGGGAACAGCGATTTCGAAAGCTGATCCTGGTTCAGCTGGCATAAGAAATAAGACTGGTCTTTATTCTGGTCTTTCCCCGCCAGAAGGTGGAAAATTTCTTTTCCGTTTTCATCAAAATCCGAACTCACGCGTGCGTAATGTCCGGTTGCAACTTTCTCAGCACCAAGGGATAAGGCTGTTTTCATGAAGACGTCAAACTTCACTTCGCGGTTGCATAAAACGTCAGGATTTGGCGTTCTGCCGTTTTCGTATTCGGCGAACATATAATCAACGATTTTTTCCTTGTAAAGTTCGCTCATGTCGATCACCTGGAAGGGGATTCCAAGCTTCTGGGCCACCATCAGCGCATCGTTGCTGTCTTCAATCCACGGACATTCGTCCTCAAGAGTTACCGATGCATCATTCCAGTTCCGCATAAATAGCGCCACCACATCGTGACCCTGTTTTTGCAGCAAATAGGCGGCAACACTGGAATCTACACCGCCCGATAAACCTACTACTATTTTCATATTTTAGTTACACTTTCGTCAAGGGAAAGTTTCACGGTGCAAATTTACGGTTTTAAATGCATATTTTTCAGGAGCAACAAACTCCGGATGTCTTTTGGGAAACCCGACCCGCTGTACGCTGTATCTTTATCTTTTCTGCAAAAAGATAAAGGATGCCGCTTCCATCGGGGCTAAAACCCCTTTTTGTTTCTCTCCCGAACATTCAGAAATACTCAAAAACAAAATATTTTGCGGTTATTGAAAATATCGATTTCAAAAAAAGGTTTAATTTTATCTATTATTTCAACATCTATGAAAAAAATTATTCTTCTCCTGACGTTCATTGCAGCAGTGGGTGTAAGTGCCCAGATCGGAACTGCAACCACGGTCAGTAATCCTGATTCGAAATGGACATTCGGCGGATATGCCGGACTTGGCGCTGCTTTTGGAGATGGTGGCGGAGTGTCCGTTTACCTTTCACCAAGAGTCGGTTATAAGGTTACCGAAAATCTGGAAACCGGTCTTGCAAGCAACGTTAACTGGTCAAACTCAAAATACTATTCATCAACCATGGTGGGTGTAGGACCTTTTGTGAATTATTACTTTTCGCGAAGTTTCTTCCTGAGCGGAATGTTTCAGGAATATTTTATCAACCAGAAAAATAAAGTGGATAACTTGAAGTATTCTGGTGATGAAGCTGCCCTGTATCTTGGCGGCGGTTATATGCAGCGGCTGGGAGATCGGACTTATATGCAGATTGGCGGGATGTATAATGTGCTTTATAGTAAGCAAAAATCGTTTCTCGGCGGTGGTTTTATCCCAAGTATTGGTATTGTTTACGGACTTTAATTACAACAAAATCTCCTGAACATTCAGGAGATTTTTTTAATATGTTACGGTTTATTGGCGATAAAATATTCTGCCTCGCCTTTTCCCCAGTTCGGGTCCAAAGCAGATTTTGTCTTATATACTTTGAACTGATCCAGTGATTTCTGAAAAAGTTCCAGTCCTCTGGCTCTGCTTCCGCCGAACTGTTCGGGCGTGAAATAGGTGTCTTCAGCCTTCATAAGGCTTATTCGCGGGTTTTCAGCATCAATTTTTTCAGCTTTAGATAAGGCGTCGGCGGCCAGCATCCCTTCACTCATAAAACGTTCCTGTGGATTTACCATCATTTTCAGCCCGTGAATCATTTTTTGAAGAATGAGGTTTTCTGCATTGTCTTTGCTCAAATCCATGGCGAAATCCAAGAATTTCTGTGCTTCAGTGGCAATGGGATCCAGGTCGCTAAGTTTTCCTTCACGCATCGCCATTCTTCCTTTCTGAATCGTGGAAAAAGCAGCATAATAATACGGAAGCCACTGTGTTTTTTCTTTGTCACCAATCCTTTTAAAATCATTTGCCAAAGCAGTGAATTCGTCTGCGGTTTTATGGTTTTCAACAAGCGCAATTTTTTCTGACATTGCTTTTTCGTAAGCGGTTTGAGAAAATGCATTTATTCCGATAAAGAGGCAGATTCCGAAGACTAATTTTTTCATATTTACATATTTTAGTGGTTATTTTTTGATGGGATAAAGTTATCTGTTAAAGGTACTTTTCAAAGAAAGTTTTTACCTGAAAGGCCGGTTTTCTTTCCTGAACCGTTAAAGATTCTTGTCGATCGCTTCCTGCGTCCTGTCGATCCCGAAACTGATGAATGCGCCGATAAATACAAAGGTATTTGCAGAAGGTAAAATTGGTTTACGCCGCATCCCATCATTCGAGAAGTTGTATCCGTAAATATTCTTCTGGCCTAAGATATTGTTTACGGAAAGCACCAGAATAGTGAATGCTTTCGCTTCTTTTTTACCTAAATTCGGTAGATAATTAAGGCTGAAATTCAATGAGTTAAAGTCTTTCAGTTTCCCTTGGGTATTTAGATGATAATCCCCGCTGTCATTGGTAAGGAAATGATAATAGGGTCTTCCTGAAGCATAAGTGTAAGAGAAGTTGAAACCGGTTTTCCAGTCGGTCACGAATTTTTTTGCGACCACCGAAAGCGTATGTTTTGCAGCAAAATTTGGGAATAAACTTCGGTCATAATTCTGAAAATTTCTTTCGGAATCCAGAAACGAATACGTAATCCAGTAATCTATATTTTTAAGCGATTTTTTGTCGCGCCAGAACAACTCAATGCCCTTCGAAAAACCGTCTCCATTGTTGTTGATTGCTGCCGGAAGGTAATTTTCGACTTTGGTTTTTATCAGATTCGTGTAGTTTTTGTAAAATGCCTCCACCCGCAGGCTTCTGCCTTCTTCAGCTTTCTGAACCTGCAGAACATAATGTTCCGCTTTCTGAAAATTCAGATCATGGGTTCCAAAATATCTGTTTTCCGGATTCTGATAAAATATTCCATAAGCGAGAGAACTGGTCCAGTTTTTTGAAATCCTGTAAGCAAAAGCAAGTCGGGGCGCGAGATTCCACTGATCAACAGCGGATGAATATTCGGATCTTAACCCAACTTTTGTAGAAAAATGATTGCTGAAACCCAGATCAGTCTCCACAAAAACCGAGGTAATTTGATCCTGAAAAGGGTAGGAAATAGGGGAAATAGCAACAGACGTATTTTCCCGCGTTTGGTTAAATTCTACTCCGCCTCTCATCGCTGAAATCTTGTTGATTTTCTTTTCTAATGTTCCTTTTGCGTTAAAATAATTTCCGGTACTGTTGATCGAATTTAGGTTGAATTCAGAGTTTTGAAAGGTGTTGCTTAAATCGATAATATTTTGGTTATACGAATAAGAACTGCCTAGATTCACCAGATATTTCCCGAATTTCTGCCGGTAAGAAAAATTGTGAAAAGTATTTTTACCTTTCAATGCAGTATTGTCGAAATCGGTTTCTGGCTCCAGACTTTCTTCCTGAAGTGCGAAGGTATTGGTGTCGAAACTTCCGTAATATTTAAAGATTCCACCGTTTTTATTTTTAAGCCGGAAATTGAAATTGGTGCCAAAGCTTTCAGGAGCTTTCGTGAAATTATTGTTGAATTTCAGTATTTTAGTCATTAAACCCAAATGGCTGTACGCTGCAGAAACACCGAAAGATTTCGTTTTTGCCTGATCTACATTCTGGAAACCGCCGCTCAAAAATATCGGCGAAATACCGATATCCACAGCGTTTGTTTCAGGGAAATCGATGCTTTCCAGAATAAGAACCGAAGACAGCGCTTGTCCGTACATCGCAGAATATCCGCCGCTGGAAAAAACATTTCCTTTAAAAAGGGAAGTATTTAGCCGGTCCATCGCCTTGATTCCCGGAACAGAATTTCCGAAGAAATTATTCACAAGGTTTCCGTCCATGAAAAATTTGGTTTCAGCACCGGTACCACCACGCACAAAAAGACCTTCGGTTTCCCCGATTTTCTGTACTCCGGGAAGTGTTTCCAGCGCTGAGGTAACCTGGCCATTGGCTTCTGCAGTAGTATAAATATCAATGGGCGTCAGAAGCACGGTCGCTCTTTTACGGTCGCTGGCTTCAATTGATCCTGCGGAAATAACCACAGCATCGATATCTGAAATCTGCTCTTTCAAATCCGCATTAATGATGACCGGCAGGTTTTCGATGATGACCGATTTTTCAACTTCAACAAATTTTGGGTGAGAAAATACAAGGATGTGATGCCCTTTCTCCGAGGTGTGGAATGAAAATGTTCCGTTTTCATCCGTGGTGGAACCATCATAAGTGTTTTTAAGCGTTACGGAGACATCTTTAATTCCTTTGTTTTTAAAGTTTACTTTTCCCCAAATCGTTATTTGGGCATTCATGAAAAATCCCATAATTAGTAATACAATTGCGAGAATTTTGGAGAGGATAAAGGTTGACATGATTTGCAGTTTTATGAAGCAAATCTATTGCGGAACGAATTTTGCTGAAAATTTTTATACCCGAAACGTCAAATTATGCAGCTGAAAGGCACCTTATCTTCTACCTGAAATTATGCTTACCTTTATGAAATCTTAACACTAAAATAAAAAGTTATGAAAATCGCTAAATTTTCGATCCTCGCCTGCAGCGCAGTTTTGGCTGTATCGTGCTCAACCACAAAAAATTACGTAATAAATTCCAAAAGCGGAACAGAAACACAGGGAACGGCAAAATTTACCCAGACCGGTAAAAATGTTGCACTGGATTTGAATGTTTACAAGCTGACACCGGGAATTCACGCAGTTCACCTTCATGAAAAAGGAGACTGTTCTGCAACCGATGCCAGTTCTGCCGGCGGACACTGGAATCCCACGACTGAATCCCACGGAAAATGGGGGCATGATGAGTATCACAAAGGCGACATCGGAAACCTGAATGCCGATAAAGAAGGAACAGCAAGATTACAGTTCAGCACCGATAAGTGGTGTATTGGCTGTAGTGATGAAACCAAAAACATATTGGGTAAAACACTGATCATTCACGCAGGACCAGATGATTTTAAAACCCAGCCAACCGGAAATGCGGGCGGTAGAGTAGGTTGCGTAGAAATTAAATAGCAGTTATTTCCTGATACAGACACGGAACGCATCCTTTTTGGATGCGTTCTTTTTATTGGTAATATGCATTAAGGAAATCGAAGAATTCCTGCATTCTAAACGTATTGTTCAGTATTAAATAGGAAAATAAAAACCAGACCGAAGCGTAAATAAAGGACAGTGTTTTTGGCGAATTCCGGTAGGAATAAAAAAGCCAGCCGATGAGCAACGGAACTACAAAAACGAAATGGCCGCCATAAATGTAAGAAGTGTGGAGGCCGAATTTCAGGATACAGTGAATGATAATATCCACCAAAAACGAAATCATCAGCATCTGAACAAACTTATTTCTGAAGTTTTTCACATAACTCCATAAAATCAAAAGCAGTACTGCAGCAACAAAAATATAAGGAATCCATGAAGCATAAACATCCATGAAAAGCGCTTTGTATTCAAATCCTTTTTTGTTGTGATAATCGCGCAGCACGAATCCCGGAAAAAGCATGTTCCCACCAAAAAACCACGATGATATCATATCCCAGATGGGTGTAACTTTGGGTTTTGAAAATTTTTCTAACTGCTCACCGGATTTATTGAAGAAATTCATATAATTAAAATTCAACCGGTTGAGAAATAAAAGGGCAAATACAGCAACGGAAATAAAAACGCTCAGGAATGCATGTCCGAACTTTTTCCAGCTACGGAATATTTTGTTTTCAAAAAGTAGCGGGATATAAATTTTTACGGCATTGGTAACCGTTAAACCGCCTACCGAAACGACCGCCAAAGTAAGCGCCGCCGCAGGTATTTGCTGCTCTTTTTTTAGTTTTAATGTGGCATAGTAATTAAAAAGTACCAGGAAAAACAAAGTGTAAGTGTAGGTTTCCGGGGTGAACGAAAGTAAAATATTGGTCGTAAAGAAGGCAAAGAAAAAGACAATCAGCACACTGATTTTCTTTGGTAACGCAATGATATTTTTTAAATATTTGTAAATCTGGATTAAACTTAAACTTATCGCAAAGTTGCTGCACCAGGCCAAAACCAGACGGAAAGTTTCATCTTTTTTTCCTCCTGAAAAAAGATAGGCAAACTCGCGAAGCCAGTCAAAATAATAATTGGCAAGCGGATGCCTCTCAAAGCCGCCGCCGGTCATTACAATAGCGCGGTTATCAAAGCTGAAATAGGCATCCCACGGAATTCTGTCATCAAAAATTATTCGGTAATTATGGGCGATAAATGACCCCAAAATCCCATAAACGGTAAGAAAAATCAGAAATAATAAAATTTCGCATTTTGTTGCAGGGAAAACAGTTTTAAGAAAATCTCTAAATTTTTGTTTAAATACCAAGGTGAAAAATTTCGGCAAAAGTAATAAAATTTAAGAACTGCACGAAAGCGTGGAACTTCCTGTCTGTCCGTCATACAGCGAAGGCCGTTTTTGCGAAAATTCAGGATAAATTTCTTTATAAGGATTTTCCAGCGCCGTAAGAAGTTTATTCAGCAAATCTCTTTTACCGATATTAATTTCATTGATACATTCAAAGAGAAGATAGTTTCTGAGAACAAATTTCGGGTTGTTCTGCTGCATCAGTTGCTTTGATTCGGTTTCTGAAATAGTATTTAATTTTAACCTTTCAAAATAAGATTCGGTGAATTTCTCAAATGCTGAAAACTGCTCATCGGTTAGGTTGTGGTAGAAAATATTACAGAAATGAGATTTCAAGTCTGTGTCTTTTTTTAAGGTTTCTAATTTATTGAAAAACAGCGTGTAATCTATTTTTAGATCTTCCATGATTTTCTGCGCATCGGTAAAGAACTGATCATCATTTTTCAGTACTTCATCGAAGCCAAATTTTGCGGCCATCATTTTATCATGTTTTCGCCAGAAATCTGTACTGAAATCATTCAGAATTTTCTCAAGAATTTTTTCATCTTTAATCAACGGAAAAAGCGCATTTGCCAGTTGCCAGAGATTCCATTGGGCAATTTTAGCCTGATTTCCGAAAGCATATCTGCGACCCGGCAAATCGGTGGTGTTTGAAGTAAAATTTAAGCTGTATTCATCCAGAAAAGAAAAGGGTCCGTAATCGATTGTTAAACCTAATACCGACATATTATCGGTATTCATCACACCGTGAACAAATCCCACGCGATACCATTCCACGATAAGGTCCGAGGTTTTGTCTGAAACTTCTGCAAAGAACTCCGCGTATTTTGCGGGATTTTTAGAATCAATTTCAGGAAAGTAATTTTCTATAGTAAAATCGGTCAGTTTTTTTAATGTATCGGTTTCCTTCTGAGCAGAAAGCAGTTCGAAATGCCCAAAACGCAGAAAACTTTCGGCTGTTCTCATCATCACGGCGCCTTTTTCGTATTCCGGATTTCCGTCGTACATCATGTCACGAAGGACATTTTCACCGGAAAAAGACAGCGACAAAGCTCTTGTCGTAGGAATGCCGAGATGGTGCATGGCCTCACTCATCAGATATTCGCGGACTGAGGAGCGAAGCACCGCGCGGCCGTCGGCATGTCGGGAGTAGGGAGTAGCGCCTGCGCCTTTCCATTGGAGCTCTGTTTTTTCGCCGTTTTTATTTGCGATTTCACCTGCAAAAATTGCTCTGCCATCACCGAGTTGCCCAGCCCAATTACCGAACTGATGACCGGCATAAGCGGTGGCGTAAGTTTGAAGGTGTTGAGGCACATCTGCTGCATTCAGAAACATGGCATCCTGTTCATCTTCAAGTTTTCCCAACCCGATTTCTTCTGCGAGCTTTTCATTAAAGAGAATGAGTTCCGGAGTCTGAAATTTTTCGATTTCTACTGCTGCAAGAAGTACTCCCGGTGTTTGTCGCTGCATGGTGTTGCCCGATAAATCTGCGGGGAAAAGGGAGTAATATTGTTGGGTAATTTTATTTAAATTCATCTTTCAAAGTTCGCTAAAAAAAACATCCTTCCAAATTTTGAAAGGATGCTTTATTATTTTTCCTGCATGTTATTTATTAAAGTCGATCTCGTCGCCGGTGTTGATGGTTTCGTTGACGTTTTCTTCTTTTCTGCCGTTAGATTTTTTTGGAGCAGCTGCAGGATCTTCAATTTTAGGATTCTTAAGCTCATCCATGGTCTGAAGTCCGCCTTCATCACCGTATCCGCCTAATCCCTGAAGATCAGAGCAACTGCCGGTCCAGTTTGAAGGTTTAATGAATTTATCTTCTACCGTAACGCCAAGATCTTTATCAGCCCAGACTTTTTTCATGAAAATTGCCCAGATAGGAAGTGCCATTTTAGCACCCTGACCTTCGCCGGTTCCGCGGAAGTGGGTCGCACGGTCTTCCCAGCCAACCCAAACTCCGGTGGCGAGATTTGGTGTAATTCCCATAAACCAACCGTCGGAATTGTTTTGGGTGGTTCCGGTTTTTGCAGCAATTTCAATTCCTTTCTGCACGCCTCTTCTTCCAAGTTCGCCGGATGCGGTACCATATTCAGCAACCCCTTTCATCAGATCGATCATGGTATAGGCATAGAGTTCGTTCATCACTTCCTTCAGAAGGGGTTTTACTTCCTTAATTACCCTGCCGTTTGCGTCTTCTATACGCCAGATCATTTCAGGTTTTATGTAATTTCCGTAGTTGGCAAAAGTACTGTAGGCACCAAGCATTTCATAAATGGTAATGTCGGAAGATCCCAGCGCTACTGCGTATTCGTTCGGGATTTCTTCGGTAACTCCTAAATCTCTTGCGGTTTGAATTACGCTTTTAGGGCTCGTCATTTCAATAAGTCTTACTGCCACTGGGTTTTTCGAGTGGGCAAGTGCGTCTTTCAGAGTGAGCATTCCGCCGGATCCTTCCACTTTCCAGGTTCCTTTTGTATAGGTTGCGTTAGAAACGGTAGAACAGGGCGTCATACCCAATTTCATAATCGCAGTTGCGTAAACAAAGGGTTTGAAGGTTGAGCCAACCTGACGTTTCCCCTGCTTAATATGATCGTATTGGAAGTGCTGCCAGTTGATCCCTCCAACCCAGGCTTTAATTTCGCCGGTTCCGGGAACCATAGACATTAATCCTGCCTGAGCAATCTGTTTGTGATAACGGATGGAATCCCAAGGCGACATTTCAACTTCTTCTTCACCATTCCAGGTAAATCTTGAAGTCTTGATTGGTTTTTTGAAATCCATCATGATAGAATCTTCCGGAACACCAGCGTTTTTCAGCTGTTTATATCTGCCGGTTCTCTTCATGGCCTGCACCATGATGCCTTCAATCTGCTTATCATCAAGGAAATAGAATGGTCTCTGTTTACGTCCGCGCTGTTCTGCATCAAATCTTTGCTGAAGATCGGTAAGGTGTTCTTTAATCGCCTCTTCTGCATAAATCTGCATTTTAGAATCCAGAGTGACATAAATTTTCAATCCGTCTTTGAAAAGGTTTAATGTTTTTCCGGTTTGCTTTTCGTAGTCTTTTAAGTAACCTTCAATTTCTTTTCTAAGATAGAATTTGTAATAGGCGGAATATCCTTCGTCGATAGATTTTACCGGATGGTAATCTAAAACGATCGGAGTATCTACCGCTTTCTGGTAAGTTTGCTGATCGATGTAGCCGGTTTTCACCATCTGATCCAGAACGACATCTCTTCTGGTTTTTGCCCGCTGCTCATTTCGCATCGGATTATTTTTCACCGGATTCTCGAGCATGGCGACGAACATTGCTGCTTCGGGAAGCGTAAGCTTGGAAGTAGGTTTGTTGAAATAAATTCTTGAAGCCATCTCGATTCCGTTGGCATTATAAAGGAAGTCGAACTTGTTGAAATACAGCGTAATGATTTCCTCTTTGGTGTATCTTTTCTCCAGACTTACCGCAACAACCCACTCTTTAAGCTTTTGAAATGCTCTCTGAATTTTATTTTGCGAAACCCTGTCGGTAAAAAGCAGTTTTGCCAGCTGCTGGGTGATTGTAGACCCGCCACCACGCTGTCCGCCGTACACTACAGCTCGTGCAACAGACTGTAAATCAATACCTGAGTGTTCTTTGAATCTTTCGTCTTCTTTAGCCTGAAGTGCATAAATAAGATGAGGCGGAAGTTCTTTATAAGTTACGGGCTGGGTTTTTTCTTTTTCGAATTTGCCCAGTAATTTACCATCGGAGGAATAAATTTCGGAAGCTACATAGATGTCAGGATTTTCGAGTTCCTTCACATCCGGCATGCTGCCCAGAAATCCCTGTGAGGTTGCAAAAAATACCGCTGCAATTCCTAAAATTACAGCAATTAATGCCATCCAAACGAATTTCACCCACTTCTTCCAGCCAGTGTCCCTTTGTTTTTTTGGAGGAAGCGGAAAAGTCTGCTTTGGTTTGCTTCCCTGGTTTTTTTTGTTTTCCATAAATGATGTTACGGTTTTGCCGTTTCTATTTTTACACCAATATCTTCAATACCCTTCAAACTGTCGGTTCTCATTGCCTGGATTATACCGATGGAGTAACCGCCGTTTTTCGGAAATTTATAATTTACTTTATACTGAAACAGTGTTTCTTTGGTATCACCAAATCCTTTTCCCAGCCACTCGCCATTGGGTTTCGCCAAAACATAATTCAGTGTGTCTGTAGTTTTGTTTTTGGCACCAGCCTCCATGAAATTTACGATAAAGCGAATGTTGCTGTAGGGATAATCATTATTGTTCCTTACAACAAATATAATATTTTTTGGATCTTCTGCATCCGCAATTACAAAATCGAATTTCTGTTCGGCTTTTTTGGGCCAGATTCCGTTGAGGTTTTTCATATCCACCGTTTCGGAATTATCTGAACATCCTGCAAACATTAGCAAAACGGAAAAAACACCCAATATCTTATGCATTGTCATCACGTTTAGGCTGAGGTTTCTTTTTAAATTTTTTCGGCTGCTGGTTTTGTGGTTTCGCATTTTGCGGTTGAGCCTGGGACTTTGCATTCTGAGGTTTCTTCTCAGGTGTATTTTTGCGTTGAGGATTGCCAGCGGCCTTCTGCTCAGGTTTTTGATTAGGATTATTTTTCGGACCGTTCGGTTTTTTCCTGTTTTGGTTTTTACCGGAGTTTCGGTTTTTCTTCTCGAAACGGTCCATATTATTTTCCTGAATCAGATCGACTGATTTTACCGGAATATCGTGCTGGTTGCGAAGTTCTTCCAGTGGCGGCGCTTTCTCGCCTTTTTTATTTTGCGAAATAAGTTTCTTTACGTCCTGTACATCCAGATCATACCACGCCATTGACCGGTCTACATACGCAAACCACATTCTTTTTTTGAAGACGTCGATTTTAATACAGAAAGCTTTTCCGTTCACCGTATCAATCGTTGTTGAAGACGAAGGGAAGTCGCTGAGCGCATCCAGATAACTGTCGAGCTCATAATTGAGGCAACATTTCAGTTTACCACATTGACCCGCTAATTTTTGAGGATTGATGCTTAACTGCTGATAACGTGCAGCATTGGTGTTCACCGAACGGAAATCTGTAAGCCAGGTCGAGCAGCATAATTCGCGCCCACAAGAGCCGATACCACCAACTTTTGCAGCTTCCTGACGGAACCCAATTTGTTTCATGTCGATCTTCGTACGGAAAGCAGAGGCGTATTCCTTGATCAGCTGCCGGAAATCGACACGGCTGTCTGAAGTATAGTAAAAAGTTACTTTCGCACCATCGCCCTGAAATTCTACATCGGTAATCTTCATATCCAGGTTTAAAGCGTAAGAAATCTTTCTGGCCTGAATTTTCACAGCTTCTTCTTTACCTCTGGATTCGTGCCAAACCTCAATATCTTTTTGATTGGACAAACGGTAGATTTTCAGTGGGTTATCTTCAGAAACATGTTTCTTTTTCATCTGAATTTTTACCAATTCACCGGTAAGGCTCACTACACCTATATCGTGACCCGGACTTGATTCTACTGTGACAACGCTTCCTATATGAAGCGGTAAATGATGTACGTTTTTATAAAAAAATTTACGGTCGTTCTTGAATCTTACTTCCACAAAATCGGTTTGTGATTTTGATGGATTGTTAACATTCGAGAGCCAATCGAAAACACTAAGTTTATAACTATTTCCGCAGGTATCTACACTTCCACAGCCATTCGCAGATTTTGTTCCGCATGAATGGGACGAATCGCCGGATGTTTTACATCCACAACTCATATTGTTTTTTTTGATTAAATTCATGCAAATTTAGTATAAATTTATTTGTGCAAACCATGCCTTTGAGAATTTCATGGGAGGATTAGTATTTTTCATATAAATTCAACATGTGTTATGAATAATTCAGTAATTTTAATATTATTATGCAAATCATATAATTCAAAAAAGATGTAATTGTTAGGGTTTCCATGGTAATATTTAATTTAAATAAATGCTGTAAACCGAGATCAATTCTCAGCAGAAAAGTCTGTTTTTACAGGCATTTTTAGTAAAATATTGTAAAAGTAAAATTAAACAGATGGCATAAGCCCGAAGTTGTTTAAAATAATTTATGATAAATTAACATTTGTTTAAAAAATAATTTTATATTTGGAACATTAATAATGAATTTATGAAAAAAATCGTTGTAACAACAGCACTTTTAGCCGGGATTCTTGCGCAGGCGGGCGGTTTTAGAGTGGCATTACAGGGCGTGAAACAACTCGCTATGGCACATACAAGTGCCCACGCAGAAGATGCGAGTGTAGGGTTTTTCAACCCCGCAGGTATTTCCTTTATTCCCAACAAGTTGAGTGTTGCTGCGGGAGGATTTGGAATTAACGCAGACATTTCTTATCAAAATCCCTCGACTCTTGAATCTTACACTACCGAAAATCCTATGGGGACACCAATTTATGCGGCAGTGGCTTATAAGATTGTAGATGAGGTTTCGGTTGGTTTCAGCTTTGCAACACCTTTCGGAAGTACGGTTGAATGGCCGACCGATTGGGCAGGACGCGAAATTGTGCAGAAAATTGAACTGAAAGCATTTTATTTTCAGCCAATGGTATCTTTCAAACTCGCACCATGGGTTTCTTTAGGGGGTAGTTTTATCTATGCAAAAGGATCCGTGGATTGGACTAAAACAGTTTCGCAGTTGGGAGGAACTTTAAACATTAAAGATGATCAGGCCACAGGAAAAGGATTTGGCTTAGGTTTCTATTTTAAACCAAGCGAAAAACTGGATGTGAGTATTGCCTACCGATCACCTGTTGATATGAAAGCAGATGAAGGTGTTGCGAGTTTTAACGTGTCGTCGAGCCTTTACCCTCTGTTGGGATTAGATGCCAACGGACAGGATAAATTTAAAGCTATTTTACCCCTGGTTGATGAGTACACGCTTGGGGTTACCTATAAAATTACTCCGAAATGGCAGATTTCAGGGGATTTCAACTACAGTGGTTGGGATAGATACCAACAGCTGACTTTAGACTTCGAGAATGCACCGGTGGGGAATCAGCCTGATGATCCAACAAAATTGGTATCACCTAAAAATTTCCACAGCACACAAAGCTGGAGAGTGGGAACACAATATATGGTCACCGATAATTTTGCTGCAAGATTAGGTTATTATTATGATGAGTCTCCTTACAGCGATGAAAACTTCATCCCGGAAACACCATCTTTCAATGCCAATGTAATTACGGGTGGTATTGGTTACAAGTGGAAAGGTTTGGGTATTGATTTGTCCGGAGCGTACAATTTTCAGACTCCAAGAACTGTTAACAACGCTTACCTGGATTTCTACGGACAGGCTAAAGCTAAAGCATATTACTTTGGTTTAGGTTTATCTTATAACGCATTTTAAGTACTATTTTAATTATGAAAAGAATATTAATTTCAACAATAGCAGTCTCAGCATTATTATTTAATATCAGCTGTGACACAGATTTTGATCAGGACGTAAGCAGTATTGTGGTTTCTAAAGGAGATGCAGACTTTACCAAATATGTAGCTTTAGGGAACTCCCTTACATCCGGTTACCGTGACAATGCGTTATACATTGACGGGCAGAACGAATCTTACCCTTCCATGATCGCACAACAGATGCAGCTTGCGGGTGGAGGAGCGTTCAAGCAGCCTATGATGCCAAATAACACTGGTGGTTTTACTAATCTACCAGGTTTTGCAGGCAAACTGAATCTTCAGGTAGTGAATGGAGCGTTGTCGCCAGTGCCATCAGCGCCAGCGGCAGCTTTGGATAATGTTACTCCTGGAGGACCGTATCAAAACCTTGGGGTTCCTGGTGCGAAATCCTTTCACTTAGGAGCCGCAGGTTATGGTAACATGGCAGGATTGGCTACGGGACAGGCAAACCCTTATTATGTAAGATTTGCTACAAGCGGAACTTCTTCAGTAATTGGTGATGCAGTAGCTCAGGCACCTACATTTTTCTCTCTCTGGATCGGAAATAACGATGTGCTTTCTTATGCAACCAGTGGAGGCACGGGTGTAGACCAGACAGGGAATACAAACCCAGCGACTTACGGTTCCAATGATATTACAGATCCAAATGTTTTTGCTTCAGTAATCAGCGGATATGTAAATGCGCTTACCGCCAACGGGGCGAAAGGAGTGATGGCAAATATTCCTAATGTAACATCCATTCCATTTTTTACAAGAGTTCCTTACAATCCGCTGACTCCGGCTTTACTAGGATCAAATATTACTGCACTTAACAGCGGATTATATGGTCCGTTAAAACAGGCACTTACTGCGTTTGGAGCTGGGGACCGTATCAATTTGCTTTCAGCTACCTCTGCAAACCCACTTTTAATTGTAGATAATTCTTTAACCAATCTTTCTGCGCAGCTCACTTTAGCGCTTACACCTTCACTGGGAGTACAAACTGCAACAGCTTTTGGCCAGATTTATGGGCAGGCAAGACAGGCTACTTCTGAAGATTTGGTTCTTTTGTCTACAAGTTCAGTAATCGGAACTCCGGTTACCGGTGCGCCAGCAAGTATTAATTTAAATGGAATTTCTTATCCATTGGCCAATCAGTATATCCTTACAAAGACAGAAAAAAATAAAGTTTTAACTGCAACAGCTGCGTATAATGCTTCTCTGAAAGCGATCGCTACTTCTAAAGGTTTAGCTTTCGTAGATGCCAATGCTAAAATGATAGAGTTATCCAAGGCATCAGGAATCCAGTTTGATGGAGTGAAATATACAGCAACTTTCGTTACGGGAGGAACGTTCTCTCTGGATGGGGTTCACCTTACCGGTAGAGGTTATGCTTTAATTGCCAATGAATTTATCAAGGCGATAAACACGACTTATAAGTCTACATTGCCGATGGTGAATGTAAACAGCTATTCAGGAGTTAAATTCCCATGATCGCTAATATAAAATAATCGAACTTTAAAACCACTTGAACTGTTTCAGGTGGTTTTATTTTTTTAAATTTGCACCATCTAAAAAAGTAAAAATGGCTGATCAGGCAAGTTATCTGTTTTCCACAAGAACCAGTAAGGTTTTGGCGGAAAAAATTGCTCAACATTATGGGCAGGATTTAGGAAAAATTAAGTTTCAGGACTTTAGCGACGGAGAGTTTGAGCCGGTTTTGGATCAATCCGTAAGAGGTGGAAGGGTATTTTTAATAGGCTCCACATTTCCGCCGGCAGACAATCTTTTAGAGCTCTTATTAATGATAGATGCGGCAAAAAGAGCTTCTGCGAAAAGCATTACTGTGGTTCTTCCGTATTACGGTCTGGCGAGACAGGACCGAAAAGACCAGCCCAGAGCACCCATCGGGGCGAAATTAGTGGCAAACCTTCTTACGGCAGCAGGTGCCACCAGAATCATGACCATGGATCTTCACGCAGATCAGATTCAGGGGTTTTTCGAAATTCCTGTGGATCATCTTTATGCATCCACTATTTTCATCGATTATATACAGAAACTGAATTTAGACAATCTTACCATCGCTTCTCCGGATATGGGTGGCGCAAAAAGAGCGAAAAATTACGCAAGTCACTTAGGTGCCGAGGTAGTAATTGCTTACAAGGAAAGAAAAAAAGCAAACGTAATCGAAGAAATGTTCCTTATCGGTGATGTAGTAGGAAAGAATGTAATTCTTATTGATGATATGATCGACACCGCCGGAACACTTTGCAAAGCTGCAGATATCTTAATTGAAAAAGGAGCAAAAAGTGTGCGTGCAATGGCAACCCACGCTGTTCTTTCAGGAAAAGCTTACGAAAACATTGAAAAATCCAAAATTTCTGAAGTGATCGTAACCGATACAATCCCTGTAAAAGCTGAACTTTCTTCAAAAATTAAAGTGCTTTCTTGTGCCGAATTGTTTGCAGATGTCATGAAAATGGTTCACGAGCATAAATCGATTAGCGATAAATTTATTATTTAAAAAATAATTACATATCTTTGCACCCTTAAAATTTTTTAATACATTATAATGAAATCAATTACAATTCAAGGTACAAAAAGAGAAAGCGTGGGCAAAAAGTCTACTAAAGCTTTACGTGATGCTGAATTAGTTCCTTGTGTTGTTTACGGAGGAGCCGAAACTTTAAATTTTTCTGCAGAAGAAAGAGCTTTTAAAGGTTTGGTATATACTCCTGAAGCACACACGGTATCTATTGAGGTTGACGGACAAACAATTCCTGCCGTACTTCAGGACATCCAGTTTCACCCAATCACCGACAAAATCCTTCACGCAGATTTCTATCAGTTAGCTGATGACAAGCCTGTAGTGATGGAAGTTCCTGTAAGAATTACAGGTCGTGCAAAAGGTGTTGTTTCCGGTGGTGCAATGAGACAAACTTACAGAAAGCTTAAATTAAAAGCATTACCAGCAAACTTACCAGACGAAATCGTAGTAGATGTTACTCCGCTTAAAATTGGTAACAAACTTTATGTAGGTGATATCAAGACCAACAATTTCACATTCATGCATCCTGACAACGCAGTAGTAGTAGCTGTGAAGATGTCTAGAACGGCAATGAAAGGTGGAGCAGCAGTTGAAGACGATGAAGAAGAAACTGCAGCAGAAGGAGAAGCTCCGGCAGCAGAAGCTACAAGTGCAGAATAGTATTTTCTCGAAATATAACAGAAATCCCGTCATTAATGGCGGGATTTTTTTGTATGAAAAAAGCCCTGCCAATGGGCAGGACTTCCTTCTTTCACTTTTACCTTTACATTTTTTTACATGGGTTCCGGTTTTTTCGCCGCTGGTTTTTCAGTGGTTTCTTCCTGTTTTAGTTCTGCGGCAGTTTCGGTTTTTACTGCGGCCTGTTCTGTAGCTTTTATTTCTGTGGGTTCTGCAGGAAGCACGGCTGCGGCGGCCTCCGCATTTACTACTGTTTGCACCTCAGTTTTTACTGCTTTCTCTGCTTTCAGTTTTTTTGCTTTTTCTGTACTCTGCGCGTTGGCAAAACTCACACCTGCAGCCAGTAAAACTACTGCGAATAACGACTTTCTCATAATAATTCAATTTTTAGTTATTGATGTGGTAATAACGTAGGTTCGGAAAGGGAATTATTCAAGATTCTTAAATTTAACACAATTTATTAAAGTTTGTGATTTGTTTAGAAGCTGAATTATTTTTCCAGATTTTTCTTCAAAAGTTCTACAAATTCGAATGCAGCCGGGCATATCGCTGTATTTTTAATGGTAAGATGATTAATCTGATAAATTTTTTTTCGGTCGGTGTGGGGAAATTCACGGCAGGCTTTAGGACGAACTTCATAAATCGAGCAGGTATTGTCTGCATTCAGAAACCAACACGGGAGATTTTGAAGGACTTTATCATTGTCTTCGTCGGTTCTCAGGAATTTGGCTTCGAAATCGGCCTGTTTCATGCGTAGATGTTTAGAGATTCTTTCAATATCCTTCTCGGTGAAAAGCGGTCCTGTGGTTTTGCAGCAGTTCGCACACTGCAGACAGTCGATTTTACTGAAAACTTCGTCGTGGGTTTCCTGAACTTTGTAATCCAGGTTTTTAGGCGGTTTTTTCTTAAGCTGATCCAGAAATTTTTTGTGATCTTTCTGTTTTAGAGCGGCCTGATTTTTATAGAATTCCAGATTCATGGTGCAAAAATAACTGATATTTTGAAAAGCTGGGCTTTCTGCGGCAACTTATCTGCGGCCGCGATAGCAGCGGTTACCCCACAGCGAAGCGGCGGAACGCAGTGGAGCCGCTGAGCGAGGAGTATGAGCGGATAGCGCGAATTGTCCGCCCTACAAATAACGATTAACGACCCTGGTCATAAAACCAATCGTTTTAAAATCTTAATTTTGCAACATGAAATTATTAGAATCCAGAGAAGACATAGAGTTTTTGGTAAATACTTTTTATAAAAAGGTGGCAAAAGACGAAACCATCGGGTTTTTCTTTACCGATGTTGCGAAGGTGAACTGGGATCTCCATTTACCAAAGATGTACTCTTTCTGGGAGTCTTTGCTGTTCGGGCAGGCTTCTTATAAAGGGAATCCTATGGCGATGCATTTTCCGGTAAATGAAAAAGTGGCGATTGAAAAACCCCATTTTGCACACTGGATAAAGTTATGGACTGAGACCGTAGAGGAAAATTTTGAAGGCGAAAAAGCCGAAGCTGCGGTTTACAAAGCCTCAAACATTGCTAATCTTATGGCATATAAAATGGAAGTTGCCAGAAAACTGAAGTAAAGAAGAATAAAAAAAGAGAATTTTCAGACTTAGAAAATTCTCTTTTAATTTTTAAGGTACGATTACAGTGAAGATATAGGCCGCCAAATTCACGATGAGTACGGCGCCGTACATAATGTTTGTTTTTCCGCGGCTTAAAGAAAGCATCACTATAAATACCGAAAGTGCAAGCAGAATAATCGATTTCATATCCAAACCAAGGACAAACGGAATATCAAACCAGATACAAACCATAGAAACTGCCGGAATGGTAAGCCCTACACTCGCCAACGCAGAACCAAGTCCGAGGTTGATAGAAGTCTGGATTTGATTATTTCTGGCGGCCCGTATTGCCGCAAAACCTTCCGGAAGAAGAACAACCGTCGCAATAATTACGCCGACCAGTGCTCTTGGGGAACCAATACTTTCTACAAAATCTTCGATCACCGGCGAAAGTCCCTTTGCCATGAAGATTACAACGGCCAGACTTACAATCAAAAGCGCGAGACTTAGAAAAGTTTTGGGTAAGCTCGGCGGATCAGCTTCATGGGTGGTATGGTCTTCTTCTTCAATTACAAAGAAATTCCGGTGACGTACCGTTTGCACCCTGAGAAACGTGCCATAAATTACTAAACACGCAAGGGAAACAAAAATTAACTGTGCCTCAGTATAAAATGGACCCCGCACACTCGAGGTATAGTTAGGTAATATTAGCGTAAGCACCAGAATCGCAACAAGACTTACAAGATATGTAGTGCCGGAACTGCGCATGAAAAACTGTTCTTTGTATTTTGCGGCACCAATCCAGATACATGCGCCCAAAATACCATTAAGAATAAGCATTACCGCGGCAAAAACAGTATCACGGGCATAGGTTATTGCGCCTTCCCCGCCCGAAAGCATAAAAGAGATAATAAGCCCAACCTCCAGAATTGTGATACAGATTGCCAGAATAATGGTTCCGTAAGGTTCTCCCACTTTATGTGCGATAACTTCTGCATGATGTACTGCTGCCAGTACGCTGCCGAAAAGCAGCAAACCTCCGAGAATATTAGAAATAATACTGTCTACTAAAAATCCGCCCAAATAAAAAAGACCGGAGATGATAGGGACCAGAACAGTCCAGTGAAGAAAGTTTTTTAATTTCATAAAAAATTTTCGACAAAATACAAAAAAACTATCGAAAACAGAATAATTATTTAAAAAACCAATCAGAAATTAAAATTTAATCGCCAGAAATAATAATCCTGAAAGTCTGTGAACATATGAAACAGTAAGCCTACAGCGGCTATTTTGTAATTTCCTTTGAGAAAAACAGAACCTAAAAAATAAACAACGATTGCAGGATAAGTGTGAAGCGGATGAAAACCTATACTTGCACGGTTTGGATCAAAAATCGGATCAGCAAAGACATGATCAATATCCACCGCCATGGTCGCCAACATGATAAAATAAGCTTTTCTCCAATTGCATTTAAAAAAAACTCTCGCAATTACAACAGGGAAAATAAAGTGCAGAAAATAATGAAAGATTTCGCGCAGATAAAATAATTCTGTCATTCTTAGTAGTTTTTAAATTCTGCCTTTTAAAAAATCCTGTCTTAAGTCTTCATCAAACTTTTCGATGGCGTAACGCAGTGTTGTGCGCGGCATATTTTTGTAATTTTTAACAAGAAAATGCTGAAGTTCGGCTACATTTTTATTACCCATTTCCCGCAGAAGCCAACCGTTAGCTTTGTGCATTAAATCATGCGGATGTTGCAGATTATACAGTGCCAGTTCCTTAAGCAACGAAAATTCTCCGCGTTTTACATGAAACATTGTCGCTACAATGGCCATCCTTTTGCTCCACATATTTTCTTCCTGGGAAAGTGTTCTTAACAGGTCATCATCTTTTGTTTCGTATGCATGTCTGCCAAGTATTTTATAAGCAGAATTATCGACCAAATCCCAGTTGTTGATAAATTTTTTATGTTTCAGATAAAAGTTGACAATCTCTTTTTTATCCTTTTCAGTCTTTGCTTTTTCGAATTTATTTACCAGTATGAGCAAAGCGCAGTGACGGTGTTCATGGATTGTTGAAGATAAAAGTTGAGCAATTTCCTCTAATGAAATCCGGTTCCAGTATTCTTTAACAACTTTTCGCTGATCGGGAACGGTAACGCCAAGAAATTCGTCGCCTTCAGCATATTCCCCTTTTCCGGCTTTGAAAAACCGTGGAAAAAAAGCGGCCTTTTCGGGCAAAGCCAGATCCTGTAGGGCAGATTTTACTTCATGAACTGTACTCATTATTTAAACATATCTTTATGATGTACAGTTTTTATGAAATATAAGTCAAGACCGTTTTTAAAAATGTCTAACCAGGATCCGTCTTCGAGTTGTTTAGTTTTAAAACTTATTGCTATGGCAAAAACTTTCGAAAACTGCTCCAATGCAAGAAATTTGTCATGGAAATTTGTAACCACAATTGGCGTTTCTTCTAAAAGTCCTGTCCCGCTTTTGCCGATAGTTTCTACCAACAATTGATATTGTAGCAAATGAAAATCCCTTTTTTCGTGGTCGCCAGTGTAACCGAACAGGAGCGCCAAATCATTAAGCAATGTTTTGTTGAGTGGATTAAGTTGATAAAGAGATAAAGCCTTATTTAAAACTTCTGCTGAAAGTTTTTTTGAAATCTTTCTTCCTGCAAATTTTGAGACTTCATCCAGCTTCTTATTAAAATCTCTCCGGTCGAAACCGTAATCCACATAATTATTCCCATAATAAATATAGTTCAACTCTTCATCTGAAAGGGTTGACGGATTTGTTCTAAACGTTTCGAGATTTTGGTAATAAAATTTCTGAGGGTTTTCGGTAACGTTTTTTTTAATTTCGTCGATATTCACCTGGCCGAAAACAACAGAAACACAGAAAATCATTAAAACACCATACAATTCTTTCATTCTAAAGCGTTGATTTAAGTTGTTTCTTCCTCAAAATATTCGAAAAGGAAATCATTGTACGGGAATCTGGAAATATGAATTTTAAGCACTTCATCGTAGATCAGCTTCTTCATCTGCTCAAAATTCTGTTTGGTTAAGGCCGATATAAATACAGTGGGATATTTTGATTTGGACATCCAGGTTTTTTCCCATTCTTCCAGCGAAATATTTTTTCGGGATTCCGGTGTGAGGTCATCTTCTTCCTTTTTCTCGTAGCTGAAATCATCAATTTTATTGAAAACCATGATCATCGGTTTCTGATGGGCGTTTATTTCCATAAGAATCTGGTTCACGGAAGCAATATGGTCTTCAAAACTTTCATGAGAGATATCCACCACATGAATCAGCAGATCGGCTTCCCGAACCTCGTCCAACGTCGATTTAAAACTTTCAACAAGTTGGGTAGGAAGCTTTCTGATAAAACCTACCGTATCGGTGAGCAGAAACGGTAAATTTCCGATAACAACTTTTCTTACTGTGGTATCCAGCGTGGCAAAAAGTTTATTTTCAGCAAACACATCAGATTTTGCGAGTGCGTTCATTAAAGTAGATTTGCCCACGTTGGTATAACCTACCAAGGCTGCACGCACTACTTTTCCGCGGTTGGTGCGCTGGGTAGCCATTTGGCGGTCGATGGTTTTCAGTTTTTCTTTGAGCAATGAGATTCTGTCGCGGATAATCCTTCTGTCGGTCTCGATTTCTGTTTCCCCAGGACCTCTCATCCCGATTCCCCCTTTTTGTCTTTCAAGGTGAGTCCACATTCTTGTAAGTCTTGGTAGAAGATACTGATACTGAGCTAATTCTACCTGAGTTCTTGCATAAGAAGTTTGTGCACGTTGGGCAAAAATATCTAAAATAAGGTTGGTTCTGTCCAGGATTTTAACTTCGATTTCACGTTCGAGGTTCTTGAGTTGCGAAGGCGAAAGTTCGTCATCAAAAATTACGGTTCCGATTTCGTTTTCTTTTACAAAATCACGTACTTCCTGGGCTTTTCCGCTTCCGATAAAGGTTTTAGGATCGGGTTGGGTAAGTTTTTGGGTAAAGCGTTTTACTACGGTGGCGCCCGCGGTTAAAGCAAGAAACTCCAACTCATCCATATATTCTGTAAGTTTATCTTCGTCCTGATTCTGAGTGATTAAGCCTACCAAAACGGCTTTTTCGTATAAATGTTCTTTATTGTCGAGCATAGATTAGTTTTTTGTGATGAGTACAAAATTAGTTTTTTTCTTCGGTATAAATGATTTTTAGCACAATCAACACGCTTGTAGCGACAATAGAAATGCTGTTTGTGATGATCATGGAAATGTGTTCTCTCATCACGCCGTACCACAGCCATAGCCCGGAACTTATAATTCCGATAATACACGTGAGTAAAGCAATTTCTTCTGCAGATTTTTCTTTTAAAATCTTTACAATTTGTGGGATAAAAAGCGCGGATGACAGTCCGCCGGCGACAAAACCTATAATTTCGGGATTAATATTCATTTATAATTTTTTGGTGGAAGAGTGATTTGGGGTTTTAACTCAGTAATATTCCATTTTTATGCCGCGATTTTTATATTTTTGAATGATATAAAACCTAAAATCTTAATCTGATGACCGAAAACATAGTAACCGAACGTCTTATTCTGAAGCCTGTTTCGGTTGTAGATGCTGAATTTATATATCAGCTGTATAACAGCCCGAGGTTCATCGAGTTTATTGGAGATAAAAACATACGCTCGGTGGCTGATGCGGAAGAATATATCAAGAACCGATTTTTGCCGCAGATTGAGAAATTAGGATACGGTAATTATGTAATCACCCAAAAAGACGATGGAAAGAAACTCGGAAGTGTTGGTATTTTCGAACGAGAAGGACTAGATGTTCCCGATATTGGATTCTCGTTGCTGCCGGATTATGAAGGTAAAGGTTATGGATTTGAAGCCGCTTCGGCGTTGCTTGATAAGGCTTTCAAAGAATTTGGTTTGAAAAAAATATCGGCCATTACCAGTGATCCCAACCTATCTTCCCGAAAACTGATTGAAAAACTGGGTTTAACTTATCAAAAGAAAGTTCAGTTACCGAATGATCATGAGGAATTGAGGTACTATGAAATAGAATTAAAAAAGGAAACACCGTAAGCGTTTCCTTTTTTTTATAATTAAACTTTTTGACGCTCGCTTCGCTCGCGCCTTCATTTTTAAATTGGCTTCCAGTCAACAACTGCGCGGATAAACGCTTCAGCGTTTTCTAAAGGAATATTTGGTAAAATCCCGTGGCCTAGATTTACGATATAACGGTCTTTGCCGAAACGGTTAATCATTTCGTGAACCATTTTACGGATAGTTTCAGGAGAAGAATGGAGTCTTGTAGGATCGAAATTTCCCTGCAACGTCATCGTATGATTCGTTAAAACTCTGGCGAATTCAGGTTTTATTGTCCAGTCAACACCCAATGCCGAAACTTTAGACATCGTCATTTCTTCCAGTGCAAACCAACAGCCTTTACCGAAAACCACAACGTGAGTCAGCGGGCTCAAAGCTTCAACAATCTGGTTGATATATTTCCAGGAGAATTCCTGATAATCTTCGGGAGACAACATACCGCCCCAGGAATCGAAAACCTGAACGGCAGAAACACCTTTTTCTACTTTTCTTTTCAGATAAGCAATCGTGGTATCGGTAATCTTCTGTAATAATAAATGGGCAGCTTCCGGATTTTGGAAGCAGAACGTTTTAGCGATTTCAAAAGCTTTAGAGCCTTTACCTTCAACGCAATAACATAAAATCGTCCACGGTGAACCGGCAAAACCAATCAGCGGAATATTGTTATCCAACTTCTGCAGCGTCAGTTCGATGGCATCAAAAACGTAGCCTAAAGTGTCGTTTACATCAGGAACCACCACATCCTGCACTTCTTCTAACGTACGGATCGGATGGTCGAGCCAGGGACCAATGCCTTCCTTCATTTTAAAATCGATTCCCATCGCCTGCGGAACTACTAAAATATCAGAAAAAAGAATCGCTGCATCCAAAGGATATCTGCGGATCGGCATCATGGTGATTTCTGCGGCCAGCTCGGGTGTACGGCATCTGGTGAAAAAATCGTACTCATCGCGAAGAGCACGGAATTCCGGCAGGAATCTTCCGGCCTGTCTCATCATCCAAACCGGTGGTCTTTCAACGGTTTCGCCTCTTAATGCTTTTAAATAAAGGTCATTTTTAATCATAATATTTTTTTTGATCCTGATGGTTTGGCCTCACTGCTGTGTTCGGCAATTAAATTCAGCAAATCATCAAGATTACTTTCTTTACTGGTAATTATTGGGCTTTTAGTGAATTTTCTGATCTCTTTTTCCGTCGTTTCGCCGATGGAGAAAATCTTCACATTCTCCAGAGCATTAAACTTTGCAAAACTACGCACTCCGCTCGGACTAAAAAAACACACCGCATCATAAGCTCCGGAAAACTTGGGGTAAAGCAGTTGCGTTTCGTAAACGGGGATTTTTTTATAAGATATATTCTGCAGCGGAAGCGTTTTGTTCAGTACATCGAGCGCAAGATTCCCGCAGAAATGAAGAAATTTTTCTTTGCTGCTGTTTTCAATAATAAATTCTGAAAGCTCTTTGGCATGTTTGGTCACTTTGAATGTTCCGTAACCGTATTTCCGTAATTCTCTTTTGGTCGTGATTCCTACGGTATAAATTTTATTGTATTTCTTACTGGTAAAGTCTTCGTCAGCCTTAAAACCATTTTGGAAAAAGCTTTGTACGGCATTTACGCTGGTGAAAATCAACGATTTGTTTTTCAGGTCAAAAGATTCCACGGTCATGGGATTTATCTTGATGACATCAACAAAATCATAAGAAAAATGACTCCCTAACTTTTTGGAAATCATTATTTTACTGATTTTTTTGGTGAAAATAATCTTCATGTTTATAACGTCAGAAACTTAAATCTCACTTTTAATTTGATGCATCAACTCGCGTCCGCCGTTTTCAAGAACTTTCTGGGCTAAAGTTTTCCCAAAATTTTCATGTTCGTTCCACTCGAAGATTTCATCGGTTTCGATACAGTTTTTTCCGTCGAGTGAGCAGAGTCTGCCTATAAAACGTACTTCGTTGCGCTCGTTAATTTCTGCAAAAGCACCAATTGGCGCGGTACAGCCACCTTCAAGGGTATTGAGGAAGTTTCTTTCGATTTCAACACAAATTTGTGTGGGTTTGTGATTGATATCGCTGAAAATTTCTTTCATTTCGGCATTATCGCTTCGTCCACAAATCGCAACAACACCTTGTGCCGGCGCCGAAATCATGATCGGAAGATGCTCATAATGAACATCTAAACCCATTCGCTCAATGGCAGCGAGGGAAAACATGGTAGCATCGAAATCGTTTTCTTCAAGTTTGTTCAAACGGGTCTGTACATTCCCGCGAATATCTGAAAATTGGGTGTCGGGAAACTCTTTGGACCAAAAAGCACGTCGGCGAAGGCTGCTGGTTGCAATTTTCAGATCGTGAAGCTCCAGATTTTGTGCGTCTTTTTTTCTTACCAAGACATCCTGTGGATAATCGCGCTCTAAAACAGCGATGATTTCAATGTTTTCCGGAAGTTCAGTAGGAATGTCTTTTAAAGAATGTACCGCGATATCAATTTCGTTATTAAGGAGCGCTAAATCTAAATCTTTTGTAAAAATGCCGGTTATCCCTAATTTGTACAGCGGCTGGGTAAGATTTTTGTCACCCGTTGCAAGTACTGGAACGATATCGGTGGTATAGTTAAGATTCTGTAAGTTACGCGCCACTTCACGGGCCTGCCACATGGCCAGAGGTGAATTTCTGGTTCCTATTTTAATGCTTCTCATTGAATTCGTTGTTAGGCTGTTCGACTAAAATTTCGTGCATTAACTTGCTGATTTCCTCGGCTTTCCAGGGATTATCAATGATATATTTTGCAAATCTGTTGGTGATTTTCTGAATCATTTTATCCGAAAGCTGCATATCTGTTACCTCAACATATTTATGTTTTTTGTGGATATTGTGCATTTCGTTGCGTTCCATATTTTTCAGAACTGCTTTAAAATGATGGATGTTAGGGGCCAGTTTTCTTTTCTTTTCCCATTCCAGAAAATCCTTGGTCATTTCTTTAATGATGCCTTCGGCTTTCGGGATTTCCTTTTGACGCTGAACCATTGTTTCGCTGATGTGCAGGGAAAGTTGGTCAACATCTACTAAACTTATATTTGTATTTTCGGTAATATTTTTTTCCACATTATTGGGAATTGAAAGGTCGATGACCAGCGTTTCTTTTCCGTTCGGGAAGTGGGTTTTGTTTATAATGGGGTGCTGCGCACCGGTAGCCACAATAAGAATATCGGTTTGAGCCAGTTCTTCCTGAAAATTCTCGAATTCGATATGTGGAATTTTATATTTTTCAGCAATTTTTTCAGCTTTGTCTGATGTTCTGTTGGCGATTTTTACTTTGGGTTTGTAAACGTGTTTCACGAGGTTTTCAACCGTGTTCTGACCAATTTCTCCCACTCCTAAAAGCAGAATGTTCTTTTCAGAAATCTGTGGCTGGTTTTTCAGTATATAGTGAACTGCTGCATAAGACACAGAAGCGGCACCATTAGAAATTCCGGTTTCGTTTTTAATTCTTTTGGAAATCTGGATCGCAGAGTTAATCGCACGTTCCAAAAACGGGTTGGAGTTTTTCTTTTCTTTTTTGAAACGGTGATACGCGTTTTTTATCTGCCCGATGATTTCGAAATCGCCGATAATCTGGCTCTCCAGACCGGCAGCAACACGAAAAAGGTGATTCAGCGCTTCCTCATGCTTCAGAATGTTAACATACTGCATAAATTCGGTAAGGCTTACGCCAATTGTTTTGCAGTATAATTCGGCAATCAGAAGATAATTTTGCGATGTAGTATAAATCTCTGTACGGTTACAGGTGGAAACCACGAATGCGTCACCAAGATTTTCATTATGAATTTCGCTGACAAAATTTTTAATATTCTCATCAAAAAACGCAAATTTCCCCCGCGTCTCGGCATCAGCTTTTTCAAAACTGACACTTAGAACGGCAAAATTAGCGGTTTTGTGAATGTTGGTATCCTGATTCATAAAGCAACCGCAAATTTAAGACTTTAAATTGAATTGGCGAAGATTCTACAAGATGAACATTATCAGTAAAATATATGGTATGGAGATCAATTATTTCCGAATTTTCATTTAAAAATGAAATAATTAAGAAATAAAAAAGTTATTGTAGAATAGCTTTTAACTTTAATAAAATTTTAACCTAATTTAGTCTGAATCTAATTTTTAGAACGGTTCTAAATTTATATCTTTGTACACTTAAAAAAATCACGAAAAAAAATGGGTTTATTTGATATGTTCACGCAGGATATTGCGATTGACTTGGGAACTGCAAACACACTAATTATACATAACAATAAAATAGTTATAGATCAGCCTTCGATTGTAGCCATCGAACGTTCCAGCGGAAAACCAATCGCTGTTGGTGAAAAGGCAAAACATATGCAGGGGAAAACCCACGAAGACATAAAAACCATCAGACCATTGAAAGACGGCGTAATTGCTGATTTTCATGCATCTGAGCACATGATTAAGGAATTTATCAAACAAATTCCGGGTATCAAAGGAAAGCTTTTTCAGCCCACCTTAAAAATTGTAATCTGTATCCCTTCCGGAATTACCGAAGTTGAAAAAAGAGCCGTAAGAGATTCTGCACAAAAAGTAAATGCGAAAGAAGTACGTTTAATTTACGAACCAATGGCGGCAGCGATTGGGGTAGGAATTGATGTGCAAAAACCCGAAGGTAACATGATTATCGATATAGGAGGTGGAACCACCGAAATTGCTGTAGTTGCTTTAGGAGGAATCGTTTGCGATAAATCGGTAAAAATTGCCGGCGATGTTTTCACCAATGATATTGCGTATTATTTAAGAACGCACCATAATTTATATATCGGAGAAAGAACTGCAGAAAGAGTAAAAATCGAAGTTGGTTCAGCCGTGGAAGAACTTGATGTTGATATTGAGGATATTCCGGTTCAGGGACGTGATTTAATTACCGGTAAGCCAAAAGAAATTATGGTGAACTACAAAGAAATCGCAAGAGCTCTAGACAAATCGATCATCAGAATTGAAGATGCGGTAATGGAAACACTTTCGCTTACTCCGCCGGAACTTGCTGCTGACATCTATAAAACGGGAATTTATCTTGCAGGTGGTGGCGCTTTGCTGAGAGGACTTGCAGACAGACTTCACAAGAAAACAGGTTTGCCGGTTTTTGTGGCTGAAGATCCTTTGAGAGCTGTAGTTCGCGGAACAGGTATCGCCCTTAAAAATATGGATAAGTTCAACTTTCTGATTAAATAATTTATAACTTTTTACGACATTAACAGATGGGATTTTTGCTGCGTTTATTTTCGAAGAACGGTTTATTCGTCTTCTTTATATTTCTGCAGCTTATCGCTTTGGTATTGATTTTCAGCAGAAACTCCATGCAGCAGTCGTGGCTTGCGGGCCAAACTGCGGCGTTCAATTCCTGGGTTTCGGGATATATCGATGAAGGCACCTCTTATTTAAAGCTTAAGCAGATTAATGACCAGCTGGTAGCGCAAAATAAGTTGCTCATGGAGCAGGTTTACGGGAAAAATTCAGGTGTTCCGGTTTTCAGAAAAGTTCATGATACCATTGGTGGCGGGCAAATCTATACTTTTGTCGACGGTGAGATCGTATTTAACAGTATTAACCGAAAGGACAATTATTTCACCATCAACCGCGGAAAAAGAGATGGTGTGCTTCCACAAATGGGTGTAATGGCTCCTAAAGGTATTGCCGGAATCGTGATTAATTCCACCGATTCTTACGCTTTGGTTCAGTCCGTACTGAGTTTGAATAAAATTAAGATTAATGCGTCGCTTAAAAAGTCCGGATATTTCGGGACTTTAACCTGGAAGGGCGAAGATTCGAGGATCATGCACCTCTCTGATGTTCCGAAATACGTACCGCTGCAAATTGGGGACACGGTGGTAACCGACGGGAAATCAGCAATCTTCCCACAAGGAATTACCATTGGCAAAGTTTCTGGCTACGAAGTCGACAGCAAAACAGGGTTTTGGGATATTTCTGTAGAACTGACTGAGAAAATGGGAAATCTCAGCAAAATATATGTGGTGAAAAACCTGAAGAAAGCTGAGGTTCAGAGAATTCAGGATACTTTGCAGGCTACCATAAAGAGAGAAAAATGATAAGCAGAACACTTTTTACAGATATCCTGATGATTGTTTTCCTGGTGGCATTACAGATTTTTGTGCTGAACCGGATTACACTTTTCGGGAAATATACACCGGTACTTTATCCTGTGTTCATCATGTTTTATCCGTTTTTCAGAAATAAATTTCAGTTTCTGGCCCTGAGTTTCATTTTGGGACTCAGCATTGATGCATTTCTATATACGTGGGGAATTAATGCTTTTGCTACCACGCTTATTGCCTATTTCCGCACCTTAATTTTCCGGACTTCTACGGATACTTCCACCGACTTCTTTTCTTTCCAGTCTTTGCAGTGGTCGCAATATTTTTTCTTTATCCTATCGAGTATTTTCCTGCACCAGCTGTTGGTTCAGTATATTGAATTTTTTAAATTCAGTAGATTTTTCGAAATCTTCATGAATGTTTTGGCAACGAGCGCCATATCCTTTATATTTATACTGATGTACGCGCTGGCCTTTAGAATCAAACAGAAAGTTTAACGTTATTATTGCATACAGAAACCTTGCCTAAAGGTTATTCACAGACACATGAAATCACAGTATCTGAAAATCACCGTATTATTAATCCTTCTGGCCATTATATTTATTGCCAGGCTTGCATACCTGCAGCTTTTTACGGACCGTTATGCATTAAACGCGGCCAACACTTCCATTAAAACAGAATATATTATTCCGCAGAGAGGTGTTATTTTCGACAGAAACGGAAAAATAATGGTGGGTAATCAGCCTTCCTACGAAATTTCGTTTACCGAAGCTTTAATAAAACCCGATTTCGATACACTTGATTTCTGTAATCTTATGAGAATAAGCAAGCAGGATTTCATTAAAAGAGTTAACGCGATTAAGGCCGAAAAATATTATTCGAAGCTTACTCCCATGACTTTTATGAAAAACCTAAGCAGGGAAGAAATCGCCAGAATTCAGGAAATCATTTTTAAATATCCTGCCTTCAGCATCGTTTCGAGACCTCAGCGACAGTACGAGGTTTCTACTTCGGGCAACCTTTTGGGTTATACCAATGAGGTAAACGAGCGTGATATTAAGAAAGATTCGCTTTATTATCTTCCGGGAGACTTTATCGGAAAAACTGGGGTCGAAAAATCCTATGAAAAGGAATTGCGCGGTGAAAAAGGCGTGCAGTATATCCAGAAAGACATCCGTTTGCGAAGTATTGGTTCCTATAAAAACGGTGCTTTAGATAAAGAAGTAATTACCGGAAAAGACATCACCCTCACCATCGACTACGATTTGCAGAAAATGGCCGAAGAAATGCTTGTGAACAAGCAGGGCGCTATTGTTGCACTGGATCCTACAAATGGTGAAATCTTGGTTATGGCTACCGGCCCCGATATTGATCCCAATTTATTTACCGGTCCCGATAAAACGAAAAACCTTTACCGTCTTCAGATGGATACCATCTATAATAACCGGCCAACGTTTGACAGATCGGTTCAGGCCGCGTATCCGCCGGGTTCAACTTTCAAACTTCTTACAGCCGCAGCGGCAATGCAAATGGGCGTTATGGATGAAAATACCATCTTCCCCTGTGGCGGAGGTTTTAATTACAGGGGCTTAAGAGTGAAGGGGCATGGTGGTGCTGATCCTTTAGTGCCAGCGATTCAGGTTTCCAGTAACTGTTACTTTTCTTATGCCTTTATTGCGATCATGAATAAATATCCCGGCAACCCAAGTAAAGGAGTTGATGAATGGAAAAAAATAATGAGCAGTTTCGGGTTAGGTGAATACCTGAATAATGATATTGCCGTTGGCTCCAAAGGGAGAATCCCAAGCGGGGCATTTTACGAAAAAAGAAGTGGTGGTAAAAAAGACTGGAGTTCTGCTTACACGATGAACGGCTCCATCTTCAACGGAATGGGACAGGGCGATGTACTTCTTACCCCATTACAAATGGCGAATGCTACGGCTGCTATTGTGAATAAAGGCTGGTACTATACCCCACATATTGTAAAATCAATCGACGGAAAACCAAATCCTGATCCAAGATTTAAGGTAAAACACAAAACCCTGGTAGATCCGAAACATTTTGGACCGATCATGAAGGGAATGGAAGCTGTAGTAACCGGCGGAACCGCAAGAAGTTTAAAGTCAAATGAATTCACCATGCTCGCTAAAACCGGTACAGCACAGGTTCCGCAGGGAAAAGATAACTCAATATTTGTTCTTGCAGCACCTGCCGAAAACCCGAAAATTGTTATTGCAGCGGTGATGGAACACGCAGGCTTTGGCGCAACATGGGCCGGGCCGGCAGCTACAGCAATTGCAGAGAAGTATTTAACCGGAGAGCTTAAGCGGGAACACCTTTATAATAAACTTGTAAACGCGAGTTTCATGCCTGAGTATAAAAGACAATGGGTTGTTGACCTGAAAAGAAAAGGTCTTTATAAAGAGCCCAATAAAGATTCTCTGAAAATAGAATCTATTGAAGACAGCCTGAAATTCATCAAAAATGACCAAATCAGAGCAAGACTGATTTACAAAAGAGATTCTCTTCGCACAAGATTAAAAACACAAAGCTCTAAAAAATGAAGTGGACAGAAGGATTAGATAAACTCAGCCTGTTTCTGTATCTCGCAATCTCGCTTTTTGCAGTTGCGAACATTTACAGTGTTGATGAAGGTTTAGGAAAGAAACAGTTTATTTTCTTGTGCTTATCACTCGTGGTGGGACTCATTATTTTTGTTATGAGGACTAAATTTTTCGAGAATTTTGCCAGTATCATCTACGTATTTGGAGTTTTGCTTTTGATAGGTCTTTTTCCTTTCGGAACTGAAATTTTGGGACAGAAAAACTGGTATAAATTCGGTGGTTTTACCATGCAGCCCGTTGAATTTGCCAAAATTGGCGTTGCTTTAATGCTCGCAAATTATGTTTCAGGACCAGATTTTAACATTTCAACACGCAAGTCGCTTCTCACAGCACTTGTTATTATTGGGATCCCGGCGCTGGTGGTTTTAATGATTCCGGATGTTGGCTCGTTGCTTGTTTTTACTGCTTTTTTTATTGCCCTTTTCCGGGAAGGATTAAACGGATGGCTATTCGGAGTTGGCGGCATTCTCGCAGGTGTTTTCCTGCTGGCTCTGGCTGTTGATCCGCTTTATCTGATTATTGGGATTGCGGTAATTTATGGATTGATAATTTTCGCCAACTATTATAAAATTCACTGGAATATATTTTCCGTGGCTGGAATCCTTGGCTCGTTACTGCTCTTATGCGGAATTGCTTACGGATCACCTAAGATACTTGAAAAAATGCCCAAACACCAGCGCGAAAGAATTGAAGTTCTTTATAAAGGCGAAAAAGCGTTCCGCGACACGTCGGGTTATAATTTACTTTATTCAAAAACTGCCATCGGTTCCGGAGGGTTTTTAGGTAAAGGTTATAAAGAAGGTTCTGTTACCCAAGGTAAATTTGTTCCGGAACAGGAAACCGATTATATTTTCTGTACAGTGGGAGAAGAGTGGGGGTTCTTCGGAGCTTCGCTTTTGGTTATTTTCTACGCGGTTTTTATCGGCAGAATCTATTATCTGTCAGAAAAACAGAAGTCGGCTTTTAACCGCGTTTTCGGTTATTCCTTTGCATCTATTTTATTAATGCACTTTGCCATAAATCTCGGGATGGTGATGGGGCTTTTCCCTACCGTTGGGATTCCGCTGCCGTATTTCAGTTACGGCGGAAGTTCATTGTTGGCATTTTCTATCATGACATTCATCTTCTTTAAACTGAATTACGCAGACCGAAACAGTTTGGTATAATCTCTTGTTGACCACAGTCCTAATCAATGCATTTCTTTCTAAATAACGCGCAAGGAAGGTGTTATTTCAGTTTTAAATATCAATAATTAAGGTCTGAGTTTGCGTTTCAGACATAAAAAAAACTGCCTAAAATTAGCAGTTTTTTATGATCAATTATTTATTTTAATTATTTGCAAGGTTGTTATTGAAGGTTTCCGGAGAAATTATTCTTTTTGCAAACCTGTATTTTGGTCCCCAATACGAATCATTAAGTGAAGAAATCATTACCCCTCTTGAAGTTGCGGCATGAATAAATTTCACATCTCCCTCTTCAGTTACGTTTTCTACGATTCCCACATGAGAGATTCTTCCTCTACCCTGCGAAAAGAAAACAAGGTCACCTTTCTGAAGGTTGCTTTTTTCTACTTTTTCGCCTTCCTGAGCCTGTGATGCAGCAACTCTTGGTAAAGTCATGCCTGTAGCAGCGCCGAAAACTGAAAGTACAAATGCTGAACAGTCGATTCCCCTTCTGGTCATACCGCCGTATTTGTAAGGAGTTCCTAAATAAGATTCCGCTTCAGTTAAGATGTCATCAATTTTTTTGGTGAACCTAACTGTTTTTGCAATCTCATCATTCTTTATTGTAGCCTCCATTGATCTTGCTGCCGCAAGTTTTTCATCGCTGAAGCTGCTAAGTAATTGAGCTTTTGCCGTTTCTAATTTTTTGTTATCGATTGATGCAAGTTTGGCATCTGATTTGTATTCATTTGCGTAGGTTGTTGGAGTTGATACAACGTAATTCGTAACGCACGATTGTAGTGAAAATGTAGCCGATACAGCAACTAAATAATACAGAACTCTTTTCTTCATATATATTTGATTATCTGTGTTAAATTGAGATACTTCGTTTTAAATGCAAAGCAAAATTAGGTATTCGAGTTAGATAGGGGGTGAAAACACCCTTTTTGAAAACCCAGTTTAACACTTTTTAACACTTTTCTTTGCTATGTTAAAGAAAAATAAACCGCAATCCCTTTATTTTAGAGATTGCGGCTTTATTTTTTTTAAGATTTGTTAACATTTATACAAAGCATCTATTAAGGATATTATATTGCTCTATAATGTTAGTAAAGACCTGAATTAATCAGGTCCTTAGGTTATAAATTTTATCTTGTAAAAAGAAGTTCCCTGTACTTGGTCATCGGCCAAAGTTCATCATCTACAACCATCTCCAGGGCATCCGAAGAATCTCTTATTTTTTCGAATCTTGGCTTCACATCATTACAGAATTGGGTTGCGCTTGCTTGCGGGTCCTCTACTGATTTTGCATTTTTAATAGCTGCAAGAAGCGCATCAGCCTCAACTTTAATAATCGACACATGCTGAGAAATTTCTGCAATCATATTCATCTGTTCTTTTGCGAGATCCTTGAATTCCTTATCACCGAAAATTTCTTTAATGCCCTTTACGTTTTCGATAAGTCTGTTCTGGTACTTAAGTGCGCACGGAATAATATGGTTGCGTGCAATATCAGCTAAAACTGTTCCTTCAATTGCAATTACCGTTGAATATTTTTCGAGTTTAATTTCGTTACGTGCTTCAATCTCTCGATGGGTATAAATGCCCAGTTCTTCGTACAAATCAATAAACTTTTGGTCGAGTTCTTTTGTTAGTGCTTCAGGAGTGGTTTTCAGATTGTTTAAGCCTCTTTTTGCGGCTTCTTCGGCCCATTCTTCGGAATAGCCGTCTCCTTCAAACATAATATTCTTCGATACCTTAATATACTCTCTTAAAATATTGAAGATTGCTTCATCTTTTTTCAGCCCATCTTCGGTAATGAGTTTGTCAACTTCAATTTTAAACGATTGCAGCTGTTTTGCGACGATGGAGTTCATCACCGTCATTACTTCCGCACAGTTTGCGGAGGAACCCACTGCCCGGATTTCAAATTTGTTTCCGGTGAATGCGAAGGGTGAAGTTCTGTTTCTGTCAGTATTATCAAGTAAAATTTCAGGAATTTTACCTACAACATTTAGTTTAAGTTCGGTTTTTTCTTCCGGCGAAAGTTTTCCGTCGGTTACTTTTTCAAGTTCTTCCAAAACACCGAAAAGTTGGGTTCCGATGAATGCTGAGATAATTGCAGGCGGTGCTTCATTTGCGCCTAAACGGTGATCGTTGCTGGCCGAAGCAATACTTGCCCTTAAAAGATCTGCATAATCGTGTACAGCCTTCAAAGTATTCACAAAGAAGGTGAGGAACTGCAGATTCTTTTTTGGGTTTTTTCCTGGCATCAAAAGGTTCTCTCCTGTGTCTGTTGCCAAACTCCAGTTGTTGTGCTTCCCGCTTCCGTTAACTCCGGCGAATGGTTTTTCATGAAAAAGAATATGGAAGTGATGCTTGTGTGCTACTCTTGCCATAATATCCATTAATAACGAGTTGTGATCTACTGCAACGTTTACTTCCTCAAACATTGGCGCAAGCTCAAACTGGTTTGGCGCAACTTCATTATGCCTTGTGGTTACCGGAATTCCTAACTTCATACATTCAATTTCCAGCTCCTTCATGAAATTCATCACACGGGTAGGTATGGAGCCGAAATAATGATCATCAAGCTGCTGCCCTTTTGCCGGCGAATGTCCCAATAAAGTTTTTCCTGTGATCACTAAATCCGGACGTGACTGATAAAGAGCGGAATCTACCAGGAAATACTCCTGCTCCCAACCCAGAGTTGGAATCACCTTTGTAACATTTTTATCGAAATAAGACTTACAAATATCCGTAGCAGCCTCGTCAACCGCATGAAGTGCTCTTAACAAAGGAGCCTTGTAATCCAAAGTTTCGCCGGTATACGAAATAAAAATTGATGGTATACAAAGTGTTGTCCCCATAATAAATGCCGGTGAAGTAGGATCCCAAGCGGTGTAACCTCTTGCTTCAAAAGTATTTCTGATTCCCCCGTTCGGGAAAGAAGAAGCATCGGGTTCCTGTTGAATGAGCATTCCGCCGGAAAATCTTTCAATAGCCCTGTCGCTTTCGAAAGGAGTGAAAAACGAATCGTGTTTTTCGGCGGTGGAACCGGTTAGTGGCTGAAACCAGTGGGTGTAGTGCGTTACTCCTTTGCTCAGTGCCCAGTCTTTCATCGCAACGGCAATCTGGTCGGCAACGTCACGCTGGATTTTCGTTCCTCTCTTTATTGCATTCTGAATTGAAGTAAATGCTTCCTTGGTCAAATATTCCCTCATGGTTTCCTCTGAAAACACATTCTGGCAGAAAAGTTCTGATAATTTTGCAGGAACTGTAACTGCATTATCTTTTCTGAAATCTGTAAAAGATAACATTTCTAAAGCCTTAAATCTTAATGATGACATAATTGGGTTGTTTTTGGTGGGGTAAAATTACAAAAAAATAGAAAACTAAGAGAAAAAATGTAAAAATTATAGGGGTCATTTATAAAAAAGAATAATTTAATGACCTTTGATTGATTAATTAAAAAACAGTTAATCTTATCATAATCCCATAAATGCAGCAAATTTGAGAGATATGTGCTATATTTGCCAAAAGATACACTATGGTAAATTCACGTGCACGGGAAACTACAGAAGCTATTGAAAGGCTTTATGTTTCAATGCGACACTTATTCTATCGCGGTTTTTTCAAACCATCCGGGATCTCCGGCGAAAGTCTCCGGTCTTTGTTAATGACCATCAACCCTGAAATTTATGGAACCATGGGTGTTCCCAATAAAATAGAGTTGGATGGATTGCTGTATGTTCTGGACCGTTTACCCGAAGGAATCGAAGAATGCTCATTTATTCACTTAACTTCAGATGAAGGCTTTGAAAAAGGCAGCTTTGAGGTAATTGTTCCGAAGAAAAGACGGAGAAACTGTTACAGGATCGATCAGCACCAAATGAACATTGAAGTGCTTCTGGGTCGTTCGGAAATTTACGATATCCTTACCCACCTTACCTTCTTATATATAGAAGCTGATAAAATTATGAACCTCGCGTTTGTTTCTGATGAAAACGACAGGCCGACACGCGCCTGGAGAATCATCGAAGAAGTGGCAAAAGGTGAGAAAAAATTCAGCCGTAAAGAAAAAGAGGTAGCGCTGATTCATCTTTCTTCTCTCTTGGGAAGAACTTTCGACGAAACACTTAACGCTTATAATAATTTTGGCGACGATGCCAACCCGGACAGACTTTTCAAAATTATTTATCATCTTGGAAACGAAAGTTTCAATGACAATAAAAAGATTAGAGAGCGAGAAGTGCATTTCTCTGCAATCCTCCGCGAAAGGGTTGGGCATCATTTCTTTGGTGAAAAATGGGCCAATAAAGTAAAAGAAGTTCTGGCAGAAAATAATCTGCAGATGAGACCTTTGCACATTATCTCCGCCAATATGCACTCGGTAAAGAATATGCTTTACGCCAATGATGCATTAGGAAAAAAGTCGACGAAAGATGTCGATTTTAAACTTTACGAAGAAATTTCCAACAAAAAATCGCTTCAGGAAAAAGTACTTACCCATTCCCAAAAAGCCGGATTGATCTACATCGACGACCAAAGCGGAAGTAATATTGATGTACAGATCATTGATTTGGCAAAAACCGATTTAAAAAACACGCCGTTCGGAGGGATTAAATTTTCCGGTGATGATGTGGTGATGGTTTTCGATTATGCTTTTGGTGAACAGGCTTACGAAGTGATGGATGAACTTCTTCGTCCGTACGACTACAACGGCGAAATTTATACCATGAAAGTGAAATCCATCTCCATCATGGGTAAAGCCGGGATTCTGATGGGGGAAAAAGGCGACATTATGATCCCTACTTCGCATGTATTTGAAGGCACTGCCGACAATTATCCATTTGAAAACGCGCTTAAACTTGAGGACTTTCAGGATGATGAACTTCAGGCATTCGAAGGCGGAATGGTTACTGTTTTAGGAACATCGCTCCAGAATAAAGATATTTTAAAGTATTTTATGGATACGTCCTGGAAAGCCATCGGTCTCGAAATGGAAGGAGCGCATTATCAGAAAGCCATTCAGGTGGCCTCGAAAATCCGTCATCACATCTCCGAAGATCTTTTTGTAATGTACGCTTATTATGCTTCCGATAATCCTCTGGAAACCGGTTCTACGCTTTCTTCCGGCGGACTTGGACTTACAGGTGTGAAACCCACGTATTTAATTACACTGAGGATTTTAGAGAAAATCCTGAACAGCGGAAAAGTTGCCGATAAAAAATAAAAATTCTAAACCGAATGATACCCTTTCAAATCCCTGAAAGGGTTTTTTTATTTCGGTTGTGTAATGAATTCGTTTCCATGTTTTATAAAATTCATATCTTTCCCCTCCAAAAAATTTATTTAAAGATGAACAAAGGATTTCTCGTTATTCTCACTTTCGTTTTCGGAATACTTTCAGCACAGCAAAACGCCTACTACCAGCAATTTGCCAAATACAAAATGGATATTGATGTAGATGCGCCAAATTTCACCTACAAAGGTGCGCAAACTTTAACCTACACCAATAATTCACCCGACGAACTGAACGTAGTTTATTTTCACCTTTATTGGAATGCCTTTAAACCCGGCTCAATGATGGATCAGCGTGTACAGAATCAGGGAAAAAACGGAGACTCGAGATTGCAGATTAACGGAATTTCGCGACTTGCTTCAATACCGAAAGGCGAAGAAGGCGCCCAGAATATTCACTGGATTAAGCAGAACGGAAAAAATCTGAAGTTCGAGGTTCAGGAAACGATTATGAAAGTGGAACTTAACACGCCGCTGAAGCCTAATTCAACCACAACATTTACGATGGAATGGGATGCGGTAATTCCTCATCAGATTCGCCGTGCCGGCAGAAATAACCGTGAAGGAATAGATATGACGATGACGCAGTGGTATCCAAAAATTGCTGAGTACGATTACGATGGATGGGCGACATTTGATTATATTGGCCGCGAATTTCATGCACCATTTTCTGATTTTGATGTTTCGATTAAAATTGACAAAGATTATGTAATTGGTGCCGGCGGAACTTTGGAAAATCCACTTGAAGTGAAAGGTTACGATCCAAAAGCGAATATAAAAGCCGACAATAAAAACAAAGCAACCTGGCGCTGGACAGCCAAAAACCTCCTCGATTTTGCGTGGGCTGCCGACAGAGATTATACCGTGGAGGAATTCACAATTTTAGATGGACCGAAAGTGTATTACGTGTACCAGAAATCGGAAAAAACCAAACTCTGGGAAGAATCAAAACCTTATGTGACTAAATTTTTCCAGCTGATGAATGCAGCTTTCGGGCAGTATGTTTATCCGTCTTACTCTTTTATCCAGGGCGGTGACGGCGGAATGGAATACGGCATGTGTACCATGATTTTAGGAGAAGGAAGATCGCTTGAAGGATTAGTGGGATTAATGGTTCATGAAGGCGGCCATTCTTACAACCAGCAGATTTTAGCATATAACGAAAGCGTGAGACCATGGATGGATGAAGGTTTTACCAGTTATTACGACGATTATGTAATGCACCAGTTATTTCCGCCGAAAGAACCGGTTGCGAATCCTTTCGTGGGATCCATAAAATCTTATGTAAACTTTACCAAAACCGGTAAAGAAGAACCTGCGGTTTGGCTGGCAGACCATCACGACGACGGGCGGGCTTATTCTATCGCGTCTTATGTAAAAGGCGATTTGTTTTTGGTACAGTTGGGCTATATCATGGGCGAACAGAATCTGTCTTTAGTAATGAAAGAATTCTACAGCCAATGGAAACTTAAGCATCCTACAGACCGTGATTTCATGCATATCGCACAGAAAATTTCGGGGATGGATCTGAAGTGGTTTCACCATTACTGGATTAATACGACCAATACCATCGACTATGCCGTGAAAAATATTGAGTATGGTACAGCTTCCACTACCATTACCTTAGAAAATAAAGGAAAAATCCCAATGCCGGTAGATTTCTCGGTCATGACTAAAGACAAAAAGGTGATTAACTATCATATTCCGCTGAATATGACCCATACCTGGAAGAGTAAAGATATCTACGGTAATTTTACCACACTTAATTACTGGCCTTGGACGCAGAAAGAATACACGATCACGGTTCCTTACACCAAAGACCAGCTTTCTGTAGTGGGAATCGATTTCTCACAACGTATGGCTGATGTGAATCCTGAAGATAATTTCGTTGAGGTGAAGTAATATTTAAAACTGTTTTCCAATGACTTCAATTGTAATTAATATTGGGAATACCAATATCAGGTTTGGGCTTTTCGATGATGAAAACTGCGATGTTTCCTGGATTCTTAATACAAAACCATACCGCACGAGCGACGAACTGCAGATGCAGTTTATGATGATGTATCAGACGCATAAGATCAATGCCGGGAATATCGACAAAATCATTATTGGATCTGTAGTTCCGCAGCTTACGTATGATATTACCCGCGCGATTCAGAAAATTCATGGGAAAAAACCTGTGATTGTAGACCGCAACACCCATTCTGGTGTTCAGCCGAAGTCCAGACAAATGGGTACGGATATCTATGCAAATCTTGTTTCCGCACACCATCTTTATCCGGAAGGAAAAAAAATTATTTTTGATTTTGGTACCGCTTTAACAGCAAGCTGCATTGATGAAACAGGCGAAACTTTAGGCGTAATCATCGCGCCGGGAATTATCACATCACTCAATTCACTGATTCATGATACTGCGCAACTCCCTGAAATAGAACTCATAAAACCCAAAAAGGTGTTAGGGTTAGATACTGTTTCCTGTATGCAGAGTGGGATGGTTTACGGATTTCTGGGAATGGTAGAAGGTTTTATCGACCGTATAAACGAAGAAGTTGAAGAAGACTGTTTCGTGGTCGCTACCGGCGGTGTTTCGCATGTTTACAAGCCGCTTACCGAAAAGATTCATGTGGCAGACCGCCTGCACACGCTGAAAGGTTTATTTTATTTAGGAAGGGATCTGTAAAGTTTCGGAGAGATTATCTTTTATTCTGAAAGAAATCTTTTACAATCTGCGAGCATTTGGCTTCCAGCACATCCAGCACAATTTCTGTTTTGGGATGGAGGGAAAGATTCTTATTGATAAAGCCGCGCTGTTCGTCGCGCGCACCGATGACCACCTTGGAAATCTGCGACCAGTTCAGTGCGCCGCAACACATTACACATGGCTCCAGTGTGACGTACATGGTGCAGTTTCTCAGATATTTACCGCCCATAAAATTAGCAGCCGAAGTAATGGCCTGCATTTCTGCGTGCGCCGTAACATCATTCAGTGTTTCGGTAAGGTTGTGCGCTTTTGCAATAACCCGATTATTCGAAACAATAACGCAGCCGACAGGAACCTCGTCTTTTTCCAAAGCAACTTGAGCTTCCTGCAGGGCCATTTTCATGTAATATTCGTCAGTAAACATCTGGCAATTTTTTAAACGAAAAAAGGTTCAGTACAAAACTAAACCTTTTTCACTATATAATTTTATTTGTCTAAAAACGGTAACCAATTCCGAGCATTCCTTTTCCGGTTATCGCGGTATCATATTTTTCATCCATTCCAAATCTTCTGGCGATTCCCATACTTGCCTCAAATAAAATATTTTTACGGGCTACCCATTTTCCACCGAAACCCACTCCAATGCCTACCGTGGTATTATTGTCTTCCTTTTGGGTGGAAGAGTTGTAGCCAGGGCCTACATAATAATCGTAGTAGGTGTCTTTCGTCATAGTAACCGGCACAAAACCTTCAACAAAAAATCCCGACGCGTATTTCTTCCCGAAATACATTCTGTAGTAAGGCGAGATTTGAGTTAATGTATAATCATCATCGTTTTTGTTGCCCAAATAAAACATTCCGTTGATACCGATTCCCGAGTTTTCGTTAAGCAGCCGCTCATAAGATACATTCAGCATGGGAGCAGCGATAAGTTCTATCGGGCTGATCATAATGTCATTCATCCGGACACTTTCCGTTGCTGTTTCCTGTGACTGTAAAGTAATGACGCTGCAAGAAAACGCAACCGTGAGTAATAATTTCTTCATGTTATATTTTTTCTAAAGATAGGATAATTATCAATTCAAGAGGCAGAATCTGGAAGTTCCTTTAGTCAAAACTCATGGATAAGGGAAGTCGGAATCGGTAGCGGACAGGAGTTCCGTTGATAATGGCCGGGGAAAACTTTTCGGGCAGAAGATACATGGCGATTTCCGCCTGGCGGTTAAAGGTGAAATTTTCGCCCTGAGCCTGCACATTTGCAATGCTCCCGTCCTTTTCTACAACGAAAACAACATTGGTTTTCAACAGTTTTTGATCAGGAAGAACCGAATCGGTATAGAACAAATCAGCAACCTGTTTTCTTAAAGTTTCGAAACCTCCGGGATACTGGGCTTCCTTATTCAGGTCCTCTTTTTTCGGATTTAAACGAAGTTCCGGCAGATTTTTAACGTTAATTTTTTCTAAATCTTCGCGGTTTTTTACTTTGATTAAAGTTCCTATGAAAGCGGTGTTCTGAATACTGTCGAGCTTTACCATAAACTCCGAAAAGTCTTTTTTGATCGCTATTTTTTGCGTGATATCTTTTTCGTTATCAAATTTTTTCTTGAATTCACTATTCAGCATAAATCTTTGATAATCGAAATAGTCTTTCGCACTTCTAAATTCATCATTTTGTTGTGCGAAAGAAAGATTCATGCAGAAAAATAAAATCAGATAAAATAATTTTCGAGTCACTTTTTTGCTTAATATGAGTGTAAAAATAGTTAAAATATCCGATACGTTTGAAGAGGAATTTTCGCGGAAGATTCCCCAATATGAAGTCCGTTCCTGTTATGATTTGAAATTAGAGACTTTATCATCCAATTCTTTAATATCTTTTTTAATTTCCAAGAACATGCTTTTTATTCCTGTATCATAAGACTGGTTGGGTTTGTAATCCTGTGGCAAAATTCCGCGTACATAACGCCAGATTTCCACAAGATCCTCGAGAGCGATTTCGTATGGCGGATAAAATGGGTTGTCAGCAGATACGGTGACAGAAGAGGAATTTACCGCCACTAAAGTTTTATAAGTGATTCCCTGTGGGGTTACAAAAATGTATTCCTTCTCGGGTTTCAGGTCTGCAATATTTTCTACATACTCGCCAATCACATAAGATCCGTCAGCAAATGGCGGCATGGAATCTCCATCAGCCAGAAATCCGCGGAACTTTCCATGTTTCAGAAACGGAAGATTCATGCGCTGCAGACTTTCCATATATTCCGGATCGCTGTACCCATTTAGATAGCCCATGGAGGCTTTTTGCGGTACAATTTCAATAAAATTATTGCCGTGCTGATCGACTACTACCGGCAAAACAATCCGGTTATCGGGCAGCTTCATCATTCCTTCCAAAGGATATTTCCGGATATCCACCGTTAGGAGCAAATCAATACTGATGTGGAAAAACTTGGATATCTTAATGAGGATTTCATACGGTGGCTCCGAGCGGCCACTTTCATATTTCGAATAGCGATCGCGACTGATTCCGAGCTGATCTGCGAACCCTTGTTGAGCTAAATCCTTCTTACCTCTTAAAAACCTGATGTTATCTGAAAAAACTGACATTGGGACAAATTGTATCCACAAATATAATGATTTTGGGACAAATAGTGTATAATTTTGCATCATGAATCATGCGATTGCACATATGGATTTGGATGCTTTTTTTGTATCCTGCGCCAGGCTACAGAACAGCGATCTGAACGGAATTCCCCTGATCATCGGTGGTGGAGAGCGTGGTGTGGTGGCATCGTGTTCGTATGAAGCCCGCTATTTCGGTGTGCGATCGGCGATGCCGATCCAGATGGCGCTGAAACTTTGTCCCGATGCAAAAGTGGTGAAAGGTGATTATGAAATGTTTTCGAAACTCTCACATGACGTCACCGAAATTATTCAGCAGCGTGTTCCCGTGATGGAGAAAGCAAGTATTGATGAGTTTTATCTGGATCTTACCGGCATGGATAAATTTTTCGGCTGTTACCAGTGGACTCAGGAAATTGCATCACAGGTAACTAAGGAAACCGGATTGCCGATCAGTTTTGCACTTTCTGTGAATAAAACCGTTTCGAAAATCGGAACCGGAGAATCCAAACCTTCCGGTAAGCTTGAAATTAATGAATCCCAGATTAAGCCATTCCTTAATCCACTTTCCATCCGGAAAATCCCAATGGTTGGCGAAGCGACCTTTCGCTTGCTCTCAAGAATCGGCATCCGGACCATTAAAACCCTTTCCGAAATGCCGGTATTAGCCCTTCAGCAGATGATCGGAAAAAATGGAACCGAGCTCTGGAAAAAAGCCAACGGAATCGATGAAACCCCTGTAATTCCTTATTCCGAAAGAAAATCAATTTCAAAAGAACATACTTTTTCCAATGATACTATGGATGTGTTTGCCATAAGAAGTCTGATTTCAGAAATGGCGGAAGAACTCGCCTATCAGCTGAGAAAAGAAAAATGGCTCACTTCCACCGTGGTCATCAAAATCCGTTACGCCAATTTCGATACGGAGACCAAACAATGCAAAGTGGCTTATACAGCAGCAGATCATACTCTTTCGCGGATTGCTCAGGATTTGTTTAATAAAATCTATACCCGCAGAATGCGCCTGCGTTTGGTTGGTTTACGGTTTACCGGCTTGGTACACGGCAGTCACCAGATGAATCTTTTTGAAGATACCGAAGAACTGATGAACCTTTACCAAACCATGGACCGTATTAAGAACCGCTTTGGCGCTGATGCAGTGAGACGGGCTTCAGGGTTTGATTTCTCGGACGGAACTGCAGATGCCCCAAAAATATATAAATAATGTTCCTGAACTGTCATTCATATCACAGTTTGCGCTACGGCACACTCTCCATTGAGGCACTGGTACAGCAGGCGTACAAATCAGGAACTAAAGAATTAGTTTTAACGGATATTAATACCGTTACCGGAATTTATGAATTCAAAAAAGAGTGCGAAAACTATGGCATCAAACCCATCGCAGGTGTTGAAGTAAGAAAAGAAAACAAACTGTTATACATTGCTGTGGCAAAAGAGTTCAGCGGGATTGGAGAAATCAACCGCGTACTGACCGCACACAATTGTGATGGCGAGGAACTCACGGAAAAAGCGCCCCCGTTTGAACAGGTTTTTGTGATCTATCCAATCACTAACATTCCGGAAACGCTTCAGGAGCATGAATTTATCGGTTTGCGCGAGGAAGAATTAAACTTAATGATCCGTCCGGAGTTGATGAGCAGAACCTACAAAATGGTGGTTTTACATCCGGTAACGTTCAGTACCAAAAAAGAATATCATTTACATCGGGTTTTAAGGGCGATTGAAAATAACACTTTGCTTTCTAAACTTTCTAAGGAAGACATCTGCAGCAAATCAGAACATCTGAAATCTGAAGCAAGTATAATTCAATCATTCGAGCGGTATCCTGAAATCATCAGAAATACAAAGAAAATTCTCTCCGAATGCAGTTTTGAATTCACCTACAAGGAACCTCGAAGCACAGAAAACAAAAACAAAAAATACTTTACCAGTTCTCAGGAAGAAGATATGCAGCTTTTGACAAGACTGGCTTATGAAGGTTTGCAGAAAAGATATGGAGACAACGAAGCCGCAAAAAAAAGAGTTGAAAAGGAACTTAAAGTAATTGGTGACCTCAAATTTTCCGCCTACTTTCTCATCACCTGGGATATCGTTCAATACAGCAACAGCATGGGTTTTATGCATGTCGGACGGGGAAGTGGAGCCAATTCTATCGTAAGTTACTGTTTGGGAATCACCGATATCTGCCCGATAGAGCTTGATCTTTATTTTGAACGTTTTCTGAATCTTAACCGAACCTCGCCGCCGGATTTTGATATCGACTGGAGCTGGCAAAACAGAGACGCAATCCTGGAATATATTTTTAATAAATACGGAAAAGATCACGTTGCGTTTTGCGGAACCAATGTCGAATTCAAATACCGTTCGATATTCCGGGAAGTGGGGAAAGCCTTTGGTCTGCCCAAAGACGAACTCGATGATCTGGCGACAAAACCCATGGAAACTCATGACGGCAACAAAGTCGTAAAACTCGTTCACGAATATGGCAAACTGATGGAGAAATTCCCCAACCAGAGAAGTATGCACGCTTGCGGAATTCTGATTTCGGAGGAACCTATTACGAATTATTCAGCCCTGGAAATGCCTCCAAAAGGATTTCCGATTGTTCAGTTTGATATGCATGTGGCTGAAGTCATCGGACTTGAAAAGTTTGATATTCTTTCCCAACGTGGTTTGGGAACCATCAGCGACACAGTGGGACTCATTAAAAAAAACCGGGGAATTGAAGTTGATATCCGCGATACTTCTATTTCTAAAGATGAAGCGGTGTGTAATGAGTATTTGGCAACAGGAAAAACAATAGGATGTTTTTATATAGAAAGCCCGGCAATGCGCGGACTTTTAAGGCGTTTAAAATGCAGTGATTACAGAACTTTGGTGGCTGCCTCTTCCATCATCCGGCCGGGTGTGGCGCAAAGCGGAATGATGAAGGAATATATTTTCCGTCACAACAATCCCGATCAGTTTGAATATTTTCATCCCGTATTTGAAGAAAATCTGAAAGAAACCTACGGAATCATGGTTTATCAGGAAGATGTGATTAAAATTGCACAGTATTTTGGCGGACTCAGCCATGCTGATGGTGATATTCTGAGGCGGGCCATGAGCGGAAAAGAAAGATCGATTCAAAAACTTAATGAAGTGAAAGCTAATTTTTTTGAAAAATGCCGGGAGCAAGGACATTCGGAACAGATGACTACGGAAGCTTTCCGACAGATTCAGTCTTTTGCGGGATATTCGTTCTGCAAGGCGCACTCGGCGTCTTATGCGGTAGAAAGTTACCAGAGTTTATATCTAAAGGTTTATTATCCGCTGGAATTTATGGTTTCGGTCATTAACAATCAGGGTGGATTTTACCGCACCGAAGTTTATGTTCACGAAGCGAAAATGTCGGGCGGAATTATTCAAAATCCGTGTGTGAATACGAGTGAATTTCAGACTTCATTGCAAGGAAAGAATATCTTTCTGGGATTCATGCACCTTCAGTCGCTCGATACCAAAATTGCGCAGCTTATCTCTGAAGAACGGGAGAGAAACGGAAATTATCAATCATTGGAAGACTTTATCCGACGCATTCCGATTGGGATTGAAGGAGTACAGATTCTAATTTTTATCGGTGCTTTCCGGTTTACCGGGAAACAGAAAAACGAACTTCTTATTGAAGCAAGATTGCTGCTCATTAATTTCAAGCCTGAAAACAGAGGTAGAATGCTGTTTGAAGAACCTGTTCAGGACTATCATCTACCGGAGTTGAAAAGGGATTTTTTTGAGGATGCTTTTGATGAGATCGAAATCCTGGGATTTCCGGTTTCCTACACACCGTTTGACCTTCTGGAAACCAAATACAGAGGTTCTGTTTTTGTGAAAGATCTTTTGAAAAATCATAAAAAACAGGTAAAAATGCTGGCGTATCTGATTTCCCGAAAACACGTGCCAACCAAAAAGGGAACCATGTATTTCGGCACCTGGATCGACGTGAACGGCGATTATTTCGACACGGCGCATTTTCCGGATTCTCTGAAGCAGTACGATTTTATGGGTGGCGGCTGTTATCTGCTGTTGGGAACGGTTGAGGTAGACTATCATTTCCCGACCATCACCGTCATTAAAATGGCTAAAATGCCGATGATTCCGGATCCTCGCTATGCTTATCATAAAGAGAAGCAGTATGAAATTCACCGGCAGATCAAAGAAGATGTGAGCATGACATTCCGTAAGCCCTATCCTCAGGAGCACGAGATCGGTTTACCGCGGCATAAAATCAGTTAAATTAGAAAATCAGCGTTTCTCATATTTCCAGTTGCGGCCTTTTCCTTCGGAAATCCATTCCAGCGCCTGTTCCATTCTTCTGTTTCGGGTGGCTTCGGTTTTTGCATCGGTGATCCACATGATGTATTCTTTCCTGAAGGAAGGTGATGCGTTTTCGAAGACTTTTTTAGCACCAGCATTTTGATTAAGCGCCTCAGAAAAATAGGCCGGAACTTCGGTTTCTTTCTTTTCGGGAGCTGCTTTCTTCAGCGTAACGCCCATGTCGGTAAGGTCCATGGCTTCTTTAATCGCTGCTTGTAGCAGAACTTTCGATGGAAGGTCGTCGATGCTTGTAATTTTTCCTAACGTAAACATTCCGGTTCTTTCGGCATCTTTGGTGAGTTCGCTGATGGTTTTCATTTCCTTTTCAAGCCAGAAACCAAAGCCGCAATGCTGCTTGAATGCAGTGAAAGCACACAGAATTTTCCCTTTATACATGAAATGCGGGAAACTCCATTTCCATCCTTCCTCAACATCGGGGCAGGTTTCGTGAATGATTTCGCGGAGGTAAATGAGAATTGGTTTTGCGAAGGGCTGGGCATTCTCAATATAGGCATCAATCCTTGGTTCTGAAGTTGGCATGTTCATAAAGATTTAAGTAAAATTAGTAATTTTCGGAATACAGAAGCTGCGGGTTCTTTAGAAGTTCGGGGTGAAAATAATTTCTTCAGTTTTTACCAAAATAAAAAGCACTGAAAAATCAATGCTCTTTATCCTTTCATTTTACTTTTTTTCCCATTACCCCGGGACAGGCTTTATGAAAAAAGCCGGAGAGAATCCGGCTTTATTTTTTTATACGACACCTTGTGCAAGCATTGCTTCTGCAACTTTTACGAAACCTGCGATATTTGCACCTTTCACATAGTTTACATAGCCATCTTCTTCTTTGCCGTAATCTCTACAAGCTTTGTGAATGCCGATCATAATTTCCTTAAGTCTTGCATCAACTTCCTCGGAAGACCAGTTCAAACGGATGGAGTTCTGGGTCATTTCCAGACCGGAAGTGGCTACACCACCAGCGTTGGAAGCTTTCCCCGGAGAGAAAAGAACTTTGTTTCCTAAGAAATGATTAATTGCATCTAAAGTTGAAGGCATATTTGCAGCTTCGGTAACGCAAATTACTCCGTTTGCTACAAGATTCTTCGCATCCTCCAGGTGAAGTTCGTTTTGTGTTGCTGCAGGAATGGCAACATCACATTTAACTTCCCATGGACGTTTCCCTGCATGGAATTCTGCACTTGGGAATTTCTTCGCATAATCTTCGGCTCTGTTGTTTCCTGATGCTCTTAATTCTAAAAGATAATCGATTTTTTCGCCACTGATACCGTCTTTATCATAAATGTAACCGTCTGGACCGGAAATAGTTACTACTTTTCCGCCAAGTTCGGTAGCTTTTTTCACAACACCCCATGCAACATTTCCGAAACCTGAAACACAAACCGTTTTTCCCTTAAAATCCTGTCCAATGGTTTTCAGCATCTGCTCTGCGAAATATACAACCCCGTAACCTGTAGCTTCAGGACGAATAAGTGAACCTCCGTAGGCTAAACCTTTTCCGGTAAGTACCCCTGTAAATTCGTTTCTGATTTTTTTATACTGACCGAATAAATATCCGATTTCTCTTGCACCAACACCAATATCTCCTGCAGGAACATCGGTTTCAGGACCAATATGTTTGCACATTTCCGTCATGAAAGCCTGGCAGAAACGCATGATTTCATTATCAGATTTTCCTTGTGGATCGAAATCTGCACCTCCCTTTCCACCACCCATCGGTAATGTGGTTAAAGAGTTTTTGAAAGTCTGCTCGAAAGCCAAAAATTTCAGGACTGATAAATTTACGGTAGGATGAAAACGGATGCCGCCTTTGTATGGGCCAATTGCAGAGTTCATCTGAATTCTGAAACCTCTGTTTACCTGAATTTCACCTTTGTCATCAACCCACGGAACACGGAAGATAATTGTTCTTTCCGGCTCAGCCATTCTTTCCAAAAGTTTTTTTCCGGTGTACTGTTTTCTAGTTGAAATAAAAGGAATTACAGTAACTGCAACTTCTTTCACGGCCTGAAGAAATTCCGGTTCATTCGGATTTTTAGCTTCAATTCTGGCCATAAATTCCTGAATTTTCTGGTCTACGTTATAGTGCTCCATAAGGGGTTAATTATTATTGTCAACAAATTTAATTTTTTTTTCAAAACTTGCAACAAAAATTTTAATAATTGATTAAATATTAATAATAATGGAGTTTATTTTTGTTAAATTCACAATTTTAACATTTATAATATCAATTATTGAATGTTAACTTAAGATTAATAAATTTTTAAAAACCTGCATATCTTAATTCGCCAGATATTGTCTTCCCGAAAGTGCTTTGATGTAACCCGAAATTTCAAGTTGAAGCAAATCGGGCAATATTTTATAGGATGGAATCTGCATTTTTATCGAAATCTCATCCAGTGAAAGCGGGGTGTTTTTATCTAAGGCCTTTAAAAGGGTTTGCTGAATTTCAGGCAGTTGAATCCTGATTTCTGAACTTGGGAAGAGTTCGCCCGTTTTCTCACTTTCTTTATGAAATCCCAATTGTTCTGCCAGAGAAGAAAGGGTGGAAATGGCCGCCGCTTTATTCTGAAAGATGAGCTGGTTGCAGCCCTGGCTGTATTTATCTGTGATTTTTCCGGGCAAAGCATACACTTCGCGGTTGTAATTATTGGCAAAAGAGGCTGTGCTGATGGAGCCGCCTCCGAAGGCGGTCTCTACCACAATAGTGGCATTTGAGAGTCCTGCAATTACACGGTTTCTTTGGATAAAATTTTCACGGTCGGGTTTCTGCCTGGAATTGAATTCCGTAAAAAGAACTCCGTTTTCTTCTAAAATTCTTTCGGAAAGTTTTTTGTTTTTGCTCGGATATAGCGTGTGGAACCCATGTGCTAAAACCGCTGCAGTCGGAATGTTTTTTAGAACCGAAATTTCGTGAACTTCAGTATCAACACCTAAAGCCAAACCACTTACTGTAATGACTTTTTTGGTTTTAATCTCTTCCAGAAAATCCTGTACAAACATTTTTCCGTATGGTGTAATATTGCGGGTGCCAACAATGCTCAGCGGTTGCCGGGCGGGATCGTAATTGCCTTTTTGGTAAAGGATAGCGGGAGCATCTTCACATTCGTTAAGATGATAGGGTAGGTCGCCGAGATGACGGAGGTTGATTTTTATATTATTTTTCTCGCAGAAATCGAGTTCTTCTTCCGCAAATTTTAGATGGTTCGGATTGCCAATTTCGAGGGATATTTTCCGACCGATCCCATAGATGTTTTTCAATCCAGATTTTGAAATTTCCCAAACTTCTTTTGCTGAGCCAATTTCACTCACCAATTTTCTGAAGACCATGTCGCCGATGAGCGGGCAGTGGCGAAGTGCAACAGAATATAGGGTTTCTTCGGAAAACATCGGTTATTTTTCTCAAAATTATTAAAAATTATTCGTTTTTCCGGATTTTGTCTAAATGATCCCAGGGATCTTCTTTTTTAAGATAAGGAAGCTCCATAAAATCATCGGGATGATTTTCTTTGTATTCCTGCCAAAGTTTATCGTCTTTCTCGCTGTAATAATTCGGGAACTGCCAGATAAAACGTTTGTTCTTTTCACCTGTTTTTCTGAAAACAAATGCCATGATCATCCCTACTACCGCCCCTGAAAGATGCGATTGCCACGAAATTCTGCTGGGCTCTTCAAGATTCGAAAACAGTTCTTCGGGCATCACACCCCAAACCAAACTTCCGTAATATAACGCCACAATGAGTGAAACGGTGAGCAGCTTCATATTCCACCGGAAAACGCCACTGAAAAAAAGGAAAAATGCCAATACATATACGATTCCGCTGGCACCGATAATACACACAAAATTGAAATTACCGGTAAAAATATCAATCGGTGGCAGGAGCCAGACCAAAAATGCTGATACAAACCAGCCAAGAAAGAACACTTTTTTTGCGATAAAAGGGTAAAACTGAAACAGCAAAAAAATCAAGACAAAAATAGGGACTGAATTTCCGAAAATATGCTCGATATTGCCGTGCAGGAAAGGGGATAAAAAAATTCCCTTCAGGCCTTCCGGATTCAGCGGAATAATGGCGCCACTACAACCGTCGAACAGCCCGAGATATTGCAGGAAGAACCCCAGCCACATTGCTGAAACCATTATGGTTGCGTAGATTACCGCTCTGTAATTCAGGGATTCTTTTAGCATAGCTATTTCTTTGTCAAAACTTTTACCAAAATAAATTTTAAGTAAATATGGCTAATCTTTTACAATCCTAAAAACTTATATAAGACAAAAAGTAATAAAAACATCTGCAGGGAATTGTAAGGTTTTATTTGTTTACATTAAATTTGCAGTCTATGAGACAGTTTATTATCGTTTTTCTTACATTGCTGGCGTTGCCCGCTTATTCCCAAAATGGCAGAAATATTTTAAAAGAGATTGATTCTATTTCTCAGCAAAGATGGGATTCCGTAGCTTTAGATCTGGACAGTCTGGCGAATCCTAAGCTCATTAACTTTAATGTCCGTTTTAAAGACACCCTTGTAATCCGCGATAAAGTAGTAATTTCAAACATAACGGAAGATATTCCGATTACGCCTTATAACCTTCTGAAACTTAAAGAACCGGTAAGATGGTTTTATTTTGGGCAGAATAATCTTGTATTTAACCAATCGTCTTTTTCTAACTGGAATTCGGGTGGGAACAACAACATTGGCATCATTGGGAAAATTAATTATAATTTAAGTTACAAAAACAGAAAGCATTTCCTTGATAACAACCTGCAGCTGGGTTACGGATTTGTCACGTCTCAGGGTGAATCTTCAAGAAAAACTGAAGATTACATTAACCTTATGACCAATTATGGATATGATGTCGGTAAAAACTTCTATCTCTCTACCGGTTTTCAGTTTTTATCGCAGTTTTCTCCCGGTTACAACTACAGCGTAACGCCAGATCCGGAATTCGCCGACCGCGTTTCAAGATTTATGGCTCCCGGTTATTTAAACGCCGGTTTAGGTATTTCATACAACCCGAATGAGAATTTCCAGGTGATCTTCCGGCCTGTGAACGGTAAATTCACTTTTGTTACGGATCCTTTTCTGCAGAAAGCAGGCAAATATGGTTTGGAACGTGATGGGCAAAGTGTGCGTTCGGAGTTAGGTGCGCTAGTAAATATTCTTTACCGAATGAAAATTTATAAAGACATTAATCTGGTCAATCAAATCAACTTCTTCAGTAATTACGTCTTTCATCCGGAACGTGTAGATATCGCTTATAACGGAACTTTAAACATCAGGTTCAACAAATTTATTTCCACCGTGGTAAGTCTGGATCTGCTTTACGATCATGATCAGCTGCAGAAACTTCAGATGAAACAGACCCTGGGAGTTGGTTTCTCCTATAATTTAGGTTTTGAAAACAAAGAAAAAAACAAGAAGCTTATAAAACCTTTTGTTAATTAAAGTTTGTGTGTGTTATACATTCCAAAATTCCCGGTCGAGGCTTCTGTACTGAATGGCTTCTGCGATGTGGCTTGAATTGAGCGTCTCTTCGAGTTCTAAATCTGCTATGGTTCTGGCTACTTTCAGGATTCTGTCATAGGCTCTTGCCGAAAGATTTAGTTTTTCCATGGCAGTTTTGATGAGATTTTGTGAGGTTTCATCGAGTTCACAGTATTTTTCAATTTCCCTGGGACCCATTTGGGCGTTGTAATGAATTTCGGAGTTATGGTATCTTTTGGACTGAATCTCGCGTGCTTTTAAAACACGGCTCCGGATATCATCACTCTTTTCGCCTTTTCTCTTGTCAGAAAGCTGGTCGAATTCCACTTTCTGGACTTCAATATGAATATCAATCCTGTCGAGCAACGGTCCGGAAAGTTTGTTCATGTACCGCTGCATTTCAAACTGTGAGGAAGTGTTGTTGGGGTCATCTGGGAAATAACCGCTCGGGCTGGGGTTCATACTTGCTACCAGCATAAAGCTTGCGGGATAATTTACAGTAAATTTGGCGCGTGAAATTGTGACTTCGCGGTCTTCCAAGGGCTGGCGCATGACTTCGAGGACGGTTCTTTTAAATTCGGGCATTTCATCTAGAAATAAAACGCCGTTGTGCGCCAGGGAAATTTCTCCCGGTTGCGGATAGCTTCCGCCACCAACTAAAGCCACATCCGAGATGGTATGGTGCGGACTTCTGAAGGGTCGAACGGTCATCAAAGAGGTCTCTGTTCCTATTTTTCCTGCTACCGAATGTATTTTGGTGGTCTCTAAGGCTTCTTTCAGGGTTAAAGGCGGAAGAATACTCGGAACTCTTTTTGCGAGCATCGTTTTCCCGCTTCCTGGCGGACCGATTAAGATAATGTTGTGCCCGCCTGCCGCCGCAACTTCCATGGCGCGTTTGGCGGTTTCCTGGCCTTTCACTTCCGAAAAATCGGTGGGGAAAAAATTGATTTTATCCTGAAACTCTTTGCGGGTATCGATGGTTGTTCTTTCCAGTGGAATTCCTTCATTAAAAAAACCGATGACTTCCCTGATGTTTTCAATCCCATAAACCTCCAGCTGATCTACAATAGCTGCCTCGCGGATATTCTGTTTAGGTAAAATAATTCCTTTGAAACCTTCTTCACGGGCTTTGATGGCGATGGGTAAAACGCCTTTAATTGGCAATAGTCCACCGTCCAGCGAAAGTTCTCCCATGATGATGTAATCGCCGATGTCTTCAGCTCTGATTTGTTCTGAAGCGGCCAGAATGCCTAAAGCGATACTGAGATCGTATGCCGAGCCTTCTTTCCGCAGGTCTGCGGGCGCCATGTTGATGGTAATCTTCTTGCCCGGTATTTTATAACCGACGTTCTTTAAAGCCGCAGAAATGCGGTAGCTGCTTTCTTTAATTGCATTATCGGGCAGGCCCACCAAATGATATCCCACTCCCGAAGTATCTACATTCACTTCGATCGTAATCGTTTGTGCAGAGACTCCAAAAATGGCACTTCCGTAAATTTTTACCAACATATCTGTGTTTTGAGATAAAATTAATAATTTTTTTTGTGATTAGTCAGCAACCGGTTTTCTGTTTTTTTTTGGACCGTTAAAAAGCATGAGAACTTATCCTTTTGATATACTGTTGACCTGAAGTATTAATGGGGAGGATATGAAGGGACGTTAAGAAGACTAAGTGATGTTACGGCGCGACTGCGGCTCAAGCTCTGTAGAGTGTTTATTTAAAGGTGTTCCGGAGGTTTTAATTAATAAGAAATGACGGTTTCTTGTCGCAGCGAACTCTTAAACTTGTGTATTTTAGAATGTTGTAAATTTAATAAATTTTCAATAATGCGATTTGTGATCATTTTATAACCTTTGATGATAATCTGAATATATAATGCGACGCATAAATGGACACCTATAAAAGTATATTTTCAGAAAATAATATAGAAAGGAGTAAGAAATCCATTAAACCTAATGTCAGATTCCAAGCACAAAAAAACTCCTCAATTTCTTGAGGAGTTTGTGGGCCCTGAGGGATTCGAACCCCCGACCCTCTGGGTGTAAACCAGATGCTCTGAACCAACTGAGCTAAGAGCCCTTTAACCGTGTGCGAGGTATCTCGTTTTTGGTGTTGCAAATATACAAGCTTTTTTTATTTCTGCAAATTTTTTTCAAGAAATTCTCCCACTACAAAGTTACTTCCGCCGATAAAAATCATTTCTCCGTTTTTAATATTCTGTTTTGCAGAAAGATATGCATCGTTGACGTGATCAAAAATTTTATAAAAAATTTTGGCTTTTTTCAGTTCATCTTCATAAAAACTGGGATGAAGGCCCCGGTTGAGGTAAGGTTTGGCAAAATAGAAGGTGGCATTCTCCGGAAGAATCTTTAAAACTTCATCAATTTTTTTGTCTTTTACAAACCCAAGAACAATATGTTTGAACTTCGGGATGGAATTGAGCTGAGCAAAAACCTCTTCCAAACCTGCCTGGTTATGGGCGGTGTCGCAAATTATCTGTGGATCGTTGGAGAACTCGAACCAGCGGCCGATAAAACCGGTGTTTTTCTGAACATTCAACAACCCTTTTTCTACTTTTTCCTGTGGAATTTTCAGCCCTAAATTCCTCAGTGCTTCAACAAGTGCAATCACCACCTTAGTATTCTTCTGCTGATAATTTCCCTTTAAATCTGAAGGTAAAGATGCTTCAATTAAAGTGGCATCAATCCATTCCGAACTGTTTTCTTCTGCTCTTTTTCTGATGATTGATTTTACAATTTCCTCGTCGTCACCACTGATGATGGGAGTGTTTTGTTTGATGATTCCTGCTTTTTCTGTCGCGATTTCTTCCACCGTGTTTCCCAAGATATTCTGATGGTCCAGCGCAACATTGGTGATGGCTGAAACCAAAGGACGTATGATATTGGTAGAATCTAATCTGCCGCCGAGACCTACTTCAATAATGGCGAAATCTACATTTTGCTGTGCAAAATATTCGAAAGCCATGATGGTGGTGAATTCGAAAAAGGAAGGGCGGATGTCTGCGGGCAGGTTTTTTAGCTTTTGTATGAAATTATAAACAAATTCCCTTTCGCAGTTTTGGCCGTTTACCTTAATTCTTTCTGTAAAATCGATGAGGTGGGGCGAATTGTAAATTCCCACTTTATAACCCGACTCCTGAAGGACTGAGGCGAGCATGTTGCTGCAAGAGCCCTTGCCGTTGGTTCCGCCAATGTGGATGGTTTTTATTTTGTCCTGTGGGTTTCCGAAGAATGCGCAGAGTTTAGTGATGTTTCCGAGGCCTGGTTTATAGGCTTTTTTCCCATCGATCTGGTAATTCGGGGCCTGTACAAAAAGCCATTCAACGGCTTCCTGATATGCTTGGTTTGTCATGGTGCAAATTTGATTAAAGTTTTTGGAATTCAGGAAATTTTGAGGTTAAATTTCGGTGTTCATCATGCCGGGTTTCATTGCTATTATCTGCCCGCGCTCCCGATTGAACGGCATGTCTGAGCTCTCCGCGACAGCGGAAGCGAGTAGTGAAAGCGGGAAATATGCGCCCAATAAAAATTAAAAGGTTATGCGGTAAGTTCCTGTAGATGAGGTGGAGGCTTTTTCTGCCTTTACATATTTTTTCACCCACGACACAGACGTAGAGGAAATACATGGATCGGAAATACCGCCGGATCTGCGGGCAGAAATTACATTTCCCGCTTTATCGACGGTGTAGGCAATACTGATGGTGCCGCTTGCGGAGCAGTTGTGCGAAGGTTGCGCACCGCCACGACCCATGGTTCCGGGAATAAAACCGATAAGGTTTCTGTCGACGCCTATTTTACTGTCGCCCTCTCCGTCGCCGCCCAATGGATCGCCTTGGTTTCCTGCAGTTCCGTTGGTGCCTTGTGTGCCGGTCTTTGTTCCACGGCCTTTAATCAGATTTCCGATGGCAGCTGTACCTTTTCCGTCGCCGGTTCCTGTGGTGGAATTGGGTGTCGAAGCCTTGGTGGCAGAGGTTTTTGCCGGTGCCGGTTTTGTCGCTTTTTCAGTTTTCGGGACAGAGACTTTGGTGTTGCTTCCGGTAAGAATTTTTTCTTTTATTACAGGTTTTGTAACGGCTGGTTTGGGCTCGGGTTTGGTTTCAGCAATTACTTCCTTTACAGGTTCGGGGTTTGCGATTTCTGTATTTGCGGCTAAGCTTCCGTCCTGATTTGCGGGTTCTTCGGCCTCAGCACCGTTTTGGTTATCGCCGAAATTAATGAGCATTGTGGTGATTTCCTCTGGTTTTTCGGTGATTTTGGTAAATTTATAAAAGAATATTCCAAGAAAAACCAACAATGAGATGATGAAGGTAATGACTGCACTGTTCCTTCTGTCTCTTTCTTCGGCTTTCTTATGTTGTAAGGTATAACTCATTAATTTTCCTGAGTGGTGGCAATCGCTAAATTAAACTTGTGCGTTTCTGCAATTCCCATTACAAAAACCACATCTTTGTGTTTGGTGTTTTCGTCGGCCCGAATGGTGAATGATGGATTGGGAACGTCTTTCAGGGCAGTTACCAAAACATTTTCCAGCTGTTCTTTCGGGATTTCCCTATCGTTTACAAAATATTTGCCATCTTCCTTAATAGTTACGGTTGAAGGATCCTGAACGCTGGGATTTGTAGCATCCGCTTTCGGAAGTTTCACATCGATGGCGCTTTGGCTGATGGCGGAACTTGTAATCATGAAAAATATCAACAACAGAAAAATTATATCTGTCATCGACGCCATGCTGAATTCGGCATTTACTCTGTTTCTGCGTTTCAGTTCCATTAAAGCGGTTTATTTAGGGCATCAAGAAACTCGTTCACATGGGTTTGGATTTTCAAAACCAGTCTGTCAACGTTGGTTACCAGAATATTATAGAAGAAATAAGCAGGAATTCCGACAAATAACCCAACTGCGGTAGTTGCCATCGCGGTATAAATTCCCGATGCTAAAAGTTTTGGACTCACCGCACCTGTAACATTCGATATTTCAAAAAATGCCATGATCATCCCGACAACGGTTCCTAAAAACCCAAGCATTGGTGCTGCTCCGGAAGCGGAAGCCAGGATATTCAGGTTTTTCTCGAGTTTTGAAACCTCCAGTTGACCCTGGTTCTGCATCGCATTCGAAATGTCTGAAATGGGTCTTCCGATTCTTGCCAGACCCTTTTCAATCATCCTTGCTTCAGGTGAGTCGATGGTTCTGCAGTAATCTACAGCAGTCTGTATTTTACCGTCCTGTACGAAATCTTTAATGTTTTCCAGGAAATTCGGGGTTTCCTTTGAAGCTCTTTTAATAAAAAAATATCTTTCGAGAAATATATAAAGCGCGAGAATCCCCAGCAGGAATATTAAAACCATAATGATGTTGCCCAGCAGTCCGCCGCTGAAAAGGATTTCCCAAAGCGAGAACACATGTTTTTCGGTCGTGGTATTAATAACTTGGGTAGGAGTTTGTAAAAACATTTTTTAATTCTTGATTATAGAGTTGAACGGCAATTTTAAAACAATATTGTAAAAAAGCCGATGAATAGAAGATTAAATTGAAAAAAGATGCGGTAAAGTTTACTCTTCCTCTACGATAATTTCATCTTCCTTGAAATGACATTTGAGTTTGAAAGGGATCGGTTCATCGGATCCGGTATAGAAATCATCGATGTTTCCCTTCCAGTACAGCTGCAGTTCGCCGTTTGCGTCGGTGTCGAACTTCAATTCGTTATCGTAAAGATAGGCGTCCTCATCGTCGAAAAGATCTACTTCGGTATAAGTTTCGTCTTCAGCATCATTTATCTCAAAGGTTTTTCCGATGAGTTCGGCTTCATCGATAAGAAAATCGAAAATTTTCAGCGACATCTGTGGAAACGGATATTGCAGGGAATCATCATCCACATGATCCAAAGAATCATCTGTAATGATCTCAACTTCCAAAAAATGTTGTTTGTTGCTGTAAACCGCTTTGCAGTAAGTGCTTTTGAGGTGGTATTTAAGGGTTTCTTCAGGATGGTAGATTTTTAAAATCCCTTTCATTTCTTTAAGAAAATAGTGTTAATTAATTGTTTGTGATCCAACCCAACAAAGATAAAAAATTGATTGATTGCGCAAAATTATTTGTTTCTTTTTTGAATTTACCTTTGAAATGGTTTTTTGAATAGAAATTTTTAAACAAAATACTATAATTTAGCAATTCTTAAAAGATTAGAAATGAACAAAATTTTTCGCCGCATACTTCTCATCATCGGTCTGTCGGCAGGTTTAGCTTCCTGCAAGAAATCGGATTCTCCGCTAACCAAAGAAACTCCGCTGGAAATAGATTCTATTGCCGCCAATTATTATGAGCAATATCTAAAGCTTTATCCGCTAGAAGCCACTGCGCAGGGAGACTTAAGGTACAATGACCAATTGCCGGTGAATATCGATAAAGATTTTATTTCCGGTGAAATATCGTTTTACAATACCGTACAGAACCAGATGAAAAAGGTGGATTATGAAGCCTTAAGCGACGAAGATAAAACGACTTACGATGTGCTGGATTATACGCTGAAAGATAAAATCGAGCGCTATGCTTATCACCCGGAATATATCCCTTTTAGCCAGTTTTCCGGACTTCCGCTGGATTTTCCTTTACTGGGCAGCGGGCAGGGAAGTCAGCCTTTTAAAACTGAAAAAGATTACGAAGACTGGCTGAAGAGGGCCGAAAAATTTCCGGTTTGGATGGATACCGCAATCGAAAACTTCCGCGAAGGAACGGCTAACAATTATGTGCTGCCAAAGAAACTGGTCGTAAAAATGATTCCGCAGATGCGTGCTGAAGAAATTGTAACGCCCGATTTCGAAAAAAATATCTTTTACGGTCCGGTTAAAAATTTCCCGAAAAACTTTACCGATGCTCAGAAAGAAAAATTTACCGCGTTATTTAATGAGTTGATTTCAAAGAAAATCATTCCGGCCTACACGAAAATGGGGGATTATCTGGAAAAAGAGTATTTGCCTAAAGCCAGAAATTCAGACGGAATCAACGCGTTGCCAAAAGGAAAAGAAATTTATTCTTACTATGTAAAAAGCTGGACGACTACCGGGAAAACACCCGAAGAAATCAATAAAATCGGATTAGAGCAGGTGGCAGGCATCCGCGCCGAGATGGAAAAAGTAAAACAGCAGGTACAGTTCAGCGGCAGTTTGGATGAATTTATCGCTCATGTAAAAACTGACCCGAAGGCTTTTCCTTATAAAACAAGTCAGGAAGTTTTAGACGGATTCAACGGTATTTTGAAGAAAATTACACCGAAACTGAAAACCATGTTTACCGTGACGCCCAAAACTGCTTTCGAAATCCGGCAAACCGAAAAATTTCGGGAAGCGAGTGCAAGTGCAGAATATGTAGTAGGAACTCCAGACGGAAAAAGGCCTGGGATTTTTTATATTCCCATTCCTGATCCGGCGAAATTTAATGTGACTTCAGGAATGGAATCCCTTTTCCTGCACGAAGCAATTCCGGGTCACCATTACCAGATTTCATTGCAGCAGGAAAATACCGCGCTGCCGAAATTCATGCGTTTTGGCTGGTTTGGCGCTTATGGTGAAGGCTGGGCGCTGTATTGTGAGTCCCTTGGGGCAGAATTCGGGCTTTATACAGATCCTTACCAGAAAATGGGTTCGCTGAGCGATGAAATGCTGCGTGCAGTGCGCCTTGTAGTTGATACGGGACTTCATTCCGGAACCATGAACCGGGAAGAAGCCATTAAATATTTCCTTAGTAATATTTCCTATGATGAAGCTGCGGCAACTGCCGAAATTGAGCGCTATATGGCAATGCCGGGACAGGCGCTCAGTTATAAAATCGGCGCACTCAAGATCCGCGAACTTCGCGATCAGTATCAGCAGGAACTTGGCAGTAAATTCAGTTTAGCGAAATTTCATGATGAAGTGCTCAATCAGGGTTGTCTGCCACTGGATGTTCTGGACCGAAAAATGAAACTCTGGGCAAAAAAACAATAATTAATATTAAAATATTTTCAAATAAACGATTCTATTCAAGTAAAATGATTTAGGTTATCGTTTATGATTAATTATTTGCCCATTACTATAGGAATGTGTCGAGTCGATACGATGCGGAAAAAGAAATCATTGGCGTAGATAATTTTTTTACCAAAACTTTTGAATTGATGAGCTGGTGAGCAAGGTTGAAGCGCTTCTAAAATAAACTCAATATTTATTTACTTTTCAAAAAGCATTCTCGTTAAGAAATCTTTTTCTTTATTGCCTCTTGCGGGAGAGTATTCTCGGCCGTAGAAAATAATTTGCAGATGAAGTTTGTTCCAACTTTCTTTCGGGAAGAGTTTTTTCGCGTCTTTTTCTGTTTCTGCAACGTTTTTTCCGGAAGTTAGTTGCCATTGAACCATCAATCGATGAATATGCGTATCCACCGGAAAAGCCGGAACACCGAAAGCTTGGCTCATCACCACCGACGCAGTTTTGTGGCCAACTCCAGGAAGCGCTTCCAATTCCTCAAAAGTTTTCGGTACTTCGCCGTTATGTCTTTCTACCAGGAGTTCTGCCATTTTTTTAAGGTTTTTCGCCTTGTTATTTGCCAGTCCTATTTCTTTAATTAAATATTTAATCTCGTCAACTTCTAAATCCTTCATTCTAAAGGGGTCTCCGGCAACTTCAAATAATTTTGGGGTAATTTGGTTCACCTTTTTATCAGTCGTTTGGGCCGAAAGAGCTACCGCGACCAAAAGCGTATAAGGATCGCTATGATCCAGAGGAATCGGAACTTCCGGATATAATTTTTCGAGTTCCGTCAACACGGTTTCTGCTCTTTGCTTTTTTGTCATTTTAGCTCTAAATTTGAGCAAAATTAAACATTATGTTGAAAGTTGGTGATCAATTGCCCGAATTTGTAAGTGTAAATCAAGATGGTGAAACAGTAAATTCCCAAGATTTCTCAGGAAAAAAACTCGTGGTTTTCTTTTATCCCAAAGCCAATACTCCAGGCTGCACCGCGGAAGCCTGCGATCTAAATAATCATTTCTCAAAACTGAAAAAAGAGGGTTTTCAATTATTAGGCGTTTCGGCAGATCCTGTGAAAAATCAGAAAAAATTTCATGAAAAATTTGGCTTCCAATATCCGCTACTTGCAGATGAAAACCGGGATGTCATCGAAAAATTTGGAGTTTGGCAACTCAAAAAATTCATGGGTAGAGAATTCATGGGAATTGTTCGTACCACTTTTATTTTCGATGAAAACGGAATATGCGTTCGCGTCATTGAGAAAGTAAAAACAAAAGAAGCGGCAAAACAAATCTTGGAAAACTAAGATTTAACCCAACATTTTTTGCGCTTTTTTCACCCCTTCAAAAAGAATATCAATCTCTTCAAATGTGTTGTAAACCGCAAAACTAGCTCGAACTGTTCCTGCGATATTGAAGAAATTCATAATCGGTTGCGTACAATGATGGCCGGTTCTCACAGCAATTCCCAACTTGTCGAGAATCATTCCAACATCCGAAGAAATGCCAATTCCTTCCAGATTGAAAGAAACCACGCCGGTTCTGTGGGCCTTTTCGCCATAAATTTTTAAACCTTCAATTTCCAGAAGCTTCGTCTGAGCGTACTCGAGCAAGGCGTTTTCATGGTTCTGAAGTTGTTCATGGCCAATATTTTCAATGAAATCTACGGCCGCTCCCAACGCAATATTTCCGCCTACGTTTGGTGTGCCGGCTTCAAATTTGAAAGGCAAGTCTGCGTAAGTGGTTTTCTCGAAAGAGCAAGTCGCGATCATCTCGCCACCACCGTGGAAAGGTTGAATTTTCCTCAAAATTTCTTCTTTTCCGTACATAATTCCGGTCCCCATCGGTGCGTACATTTTGTGCCCTGAAAAAACGAAAAAATCGCAATCCATTTTCTGTACATCAATTTTAAAATGCGGAGCAGACTGTGCGCCGTCGATCACTACCATTGCATCAGATTTTGCTCTGGTTTTTGCGATAATTTCGTCAATCGGGTTTACAATTCCCAATGCGTTGGAAACTTGATTTACAGAGACAATTTTTGTCCTTTCGCTGAGGTTTTCATCTAAGAAATCCAGTTGCAGGATTCCGTTCTCGTCCATCGGAATCACTTTCAGTTTAGCGCCGGTACGTTCACAAAGCATTTGCCAGGGAACGATATTCGAGTGGTGCTCCAAATAAGAAATGATGATTTCGTCGTTTTCTTTAATTAAATTCGTCAAAGAATAGGCGATGAGGTTGATTCCTTCCGTCGTTCCTTTCGTAAATATGACTTCAAAATCGTTTTTTGCATTGATGAATTTCTGTATTTTTCTCCTTGAAAGCTCCATTTCTTCAGTCGCTAACTGGCTCAAGGTGTGGATGCCGCGATGCACATTCGCATTGATTTCGGTGTAATATTTCTGCCACGAATCCAGTACGCTCACAGGCTTTTGGGAAGTTGCGGCATTATCGAGATAAACCAAGGGTTTTCCGTTAACTTGCTGGTTAAGAATCGGAAATTGGTTTCGGATATGTTGTAAATCGAACATTTTACTTATTTAGAATGCTTCAAATTTACGGAATTTATATTTGAAAACTATGTATTCTGATTGATTGTGTTAATAATGAGTGGCCACTTGATTTACTAAGAATGCTGCCTGTTCGGGTCGTCCTTTGGCGTCTTTTGGTTGGTCTTCGTACATTCCAGTTCTTACGATCACCATGTTTTTTTCCGGAACGATGATGATGTACTGTCCGTAAAGTCCCCAGAAATAGTAATGATTTATGGTGGTGTCGTTATTAATCCAAAGTCCCATTCCATAAGCATTTTTCGAGAGTTTTGTCGGTGTTTTCATCTCATTTAAAAATTGCGAACTGATGATCTGGTGATTGCCTGTTTTTCCATCATTCAGGAAGAGCTGTCCGAGTTTTGCAAAATCCCGCGAAGTGGAGTGAATGCAGCAAAAAGTTTTTTCCATCCCGAATTCATCGGTGCTCCAATCTGCGTTTTCTTCCATTCCCAAAGGTTTCCAAAGTTTTTCAGAGGCGTATTGGGCGAGAGGTTGGTTCAGGGATTTTCTCAGCGCAAAACCGAGAAGCTGCGTTGCGCCGCTTTGGTATTCGAATTCTGTTCCCGGCTGTTCTTTAAAGCTCCGCAGCAGCACAGCTTCTTCCAGAGATTTTCCGTAATAGGCTTTTGCGTTCTGAAGGAAAGGATTGCCGTAATCTTCAGTCCAGTTCAGTCCGGCCTCCATTTTTGCAAGATCACCGACCGTTAAATCTTTCCCGAATTCTACATTTTTATAGTTTTCATAAAAATCTGAATAACGCTGGTGTAAACTGCTGATTTTTTTTTCTTCCAAGGCTTTGCCAAGCAGCAACACCGTTACGGCTTTCGCCATGGAAAAAGAATTGGTTTTGGAATTTGCGGAGTAGCCATCCCAATATTCTTCGTGAAGAAGTTTTCCGTCTTTAATGATTAAAAAAGATGTGGTTTCAGTGTTTTTAAGATCTTCCACTAAAGCTTTAGATAAAGACTTTTTATTGTAAAGCACATCTTTTTCCCAGAGCGATGTATTTCCCTTTGCGATGGTATGTGACGGAAAATATTTCCCGTCGTGAATTGTAGCACCCGATTCTCCGCGAAGATAAGTCTGGCGGATTCCGTTGAAAAGATAGTCGTAGCCAAATGAGTAGGAAAGTGCGATCAGCAAAGCGAAAAACACCAGGATTCCTTTTATAATTTTCAAAAACATTATTTAAACTTTAATTACAAATTTAAGATTAAATAACAAAAAAGTTCCGGAGCACATCCGGAACTTCAATTTAATATGTTTTTTAAACTTAAATCTTAGAAAGTAAATTTCTGAAATTCGTTTTCTCGTCGATAATTCTGCGCAAATCCGCTACCGGAACTCTTTCCTGCTTCATCGTATCGCGGTCTCTTAAAGTGACCGTATTATCCACCAAAGAATCATGATCTACGGTAATACAGAACGGCGTACCGATCGCATCCTGACGTCTGTAACGTTTTCCGATACTGTCTTTGTCTTCATAAATAACGTTGAAATCGTATTTCAGATCGTTGAAGATTTTCTCACCATATTCGCCGAGCCCGTCTTTTTTCATTAAAGGCAAAATCGCTGCTTTTACCGGAGCCAAAGCTGGCGGAAGCGAAAGCACTGTTCTTTCCGAACCGTCTTCCAGACCTTCCTCTTTCAGTGAATTGGAGAAAATCGCTAAAAATAATCGGTCTAAACCAACCGAGGTTTCTACCACATAAGGAATGTAATTCTCGTTTCTTTCCGAATCGAAATACTGCAGTTTTCTGCCCGAGAATTTTTCGTGGGCTTTCAGATCAAAATCGGTTCTGGAGTGAATCCCTTCCAGCTCTTTAAATCCAAACGGGAATTTGAATTCGATATCTGCAGCGGCATTGGCGTAATGTGCCAGTTTTTCGTGATCGTGGAATTTATAATTTTCGGCACCTAAACCTAAAGCCAAATGCCAGTTCAGTCGTTTCTGTTTCCATTCTTCGTAGAAACCAAGTTCGGTACCCGGTGGAACGAAAAACTGCATTTCCATTTGCTCGAACTCACGCATTCTGAAAATGAACTGTCTTGCAACGATTTCATTTCTGAAGGCTTTACCGATCTGGGCAATTCCAAAAGGTAATTTATGACGCGAAGTTTTCTGAACGTTTAAGAAGTTCACAAAAATCCCCTGTGCAGTTTCAGGTCTCAGGTATAAATCGGTTGCTGAATCTGCGGAAGCACCCAGTTTGGTTCCGAACATCAGATTGAACTGACGAACATCGGTCCAATTTTTTGAACCGGTGTCAGGATCGGCAATTTCGAGTTCCTCGATCAAAGCTTTTACATCGGCAAGATCATTACTATCAAGAGATTTTGCCATTCTGGAAAGAATGGTTTTCTGTTTTTCGCGATATTCTAAAACTCTTGGATTGGTCGTTTCAAATTCATCTTTATCGAAAGCGTCACCGAATCTTTTGGCTGCTTTGTCGATTTCTTTCTGTGCTTTTTCTTCCAGTTTCGCACAGTAGTCTTCCAGCAAAACATCGGCTCTGAAACGTTTTTTCGAGTCTTTATTGTCGATCAAAGGATCATTGAAGGCGTCAACGTGACCGGAAGCTTTCCAGATTGTAGGATGCATGAAAATTGCAGAATCAATTCCCACAATATTTTCATTCATCTGCACCATTGCTTTCCACCAATATTGTTTGATGTTGTTTTTCAGTTCCGCACCGTTCTGTCCGTAATCGTAAATCGCTGAAAGTCCGTCGTAGATCTCACTCGAAGGAAAAATAAAACCATATTCTTTCGCATGTGAAATCAGTTTTTTGAAAACATCTTCCTGTTTAGCCATCGTTTTTAAGTATTTGTGCAAAAATAGGGAATTTTATTCTAATTTTCAGGAGCCGGGAACCTGCTTTGGCTCCGCCGAACCACTTCGTTAGGTTCCGCTCTATCTTTTGCTCTACTTCGTGTCGCAAAAGGATGCCGCTGAGATCAGAACTAGGTTCGTGCAGTTTTCTTTAAAAAGTTTAGTTATAAATCCTTAAATTTGCTAAACTTTTCTCCCATGTACAAAAGCATTATCCGCCCTATTCTTTTTAAATTCGATCCTGAAGAAGTACATTATTTCACTTTTAATCTTCTTAAAAATTTCGGATTTCTCACCAAATTGTTTTTTCCGAAACCTATTGAAGACAAAAGATTGGAACGTGAAGTTTTCGGCCTCAAATTTAAAAATCCGGTTGGGTTGGCTGCAGGTTTTGATAAAGATGCGAAAATGTTCAGCGAACTGTCAGATCTTGGATTTGGTTTTATTGAAATCGGAACTTTAACCCCAAAACCGCAGGATGGAAATCCTAAAAAAAGATTGTTCCGCCTAAAAGAAGATTCTGCCATCATCAACCGCATGGGTTTCAATAATGGCGGATTAGACGCGGCGGTAGAAAGATTAAAGAAAAATAAAAACGTACTGATTGGCGGAAATATCGGTAAAAATAAGGTGACGCCGAACGAAGAAGCGGTGAACGATTATATCATCTGTTTCGAAAAACTTTTCCCTTACGTTGATTATTTCGTGGTAAATGTGAGTTCGCCTAATACACCAAATCTCCGTGCTTTACAGGAAAAAGAACCTTTAACGAAACTTTTAAGTCAACTTCAGGAACTCAATTCCAAAAAAGAAAAACAAAAACCGATTCTACTGAAAATCGCTCCTGATCTTACAGACGAACAACTTTTGGATATCATCGACATTGTAAAAGACACGAAAATCGCTGGCGTTATTGCCACAAACACTACGCTTTCAAGAGAACATCTGATTTCAGAAAACAAAGATGAAACGGGTGGACTTTCCGGAAAACCTTTAGCAAAACGTTCTACAGAAGTCATCAGATTTCTTTCCGAAAAAAGCGGAAAGGCTTTTCCCATAATCGGTGTTGGCGGAATTCATTCTGCGGAAGATGCACTCGAAAAGCTGGCAGCGGGCGCAAGTTTAATCCAGCTCTACACCGGATTTATCTATGAGGGGCCTGAACTGATTCGGGAGATCAACAAGAAACTCCTGCAAAAAGGAGTTTGAAAGCGGTTAAAACGCTCAATGATTATAGGAAAAAATTCGCGACGGTATAAATAATCAAACCCACCAAACCACCGACCAAAGTGCCGTTCACGCGGATAAACTGCAGATCTTTCCCTACTTCAAGTTCCAGTTTTCTGCTGAGATCACGGCCTTGCCAGTTTCCAACCGTTGAACTGATGAGATTGGCCGCCTGGTGCGTGTTTTTCAGGATGTATTTATATGCGGTGACGCGAACCCATTGATCGATTTTATATTGTAGTTTTTCATCGGATTTTAGATTTTCCGAAAGTTCTGACAGGTTTTTTTGCAAATTTTTCTTTAATGCTGAATTTTCATCTTCCAATTCCTTCGATAAAGATTTTTTGATGGATTCCCAAATGTCTTTTGAATATTGGTTAATTTCTTTCTCTTTCAGAAAATCATCTTTAATCCCGCGAAATTCTTCGGACCATTTTTCTTCGGTTTGTATTTCATGCGAAAAAGCGTACAGCTTCTGGGTAATTTCACTTCGTAAAGAGTGGTTTTGATCGTTTTCTACTTCCTCAAAGAAAGACGAAAGACCGTTAGTGATTTTTTCGGCAATGGTATCGTCTACAAATTTAGGAATCAAGAAGAAACTTTCCTTTTTTACACGGTTTTTCACAATTTCCTGATTTTGCAGCACGTAATCTTTTATCTGTTTTGAAAGACCGGTAATCATCCTTTGATGATCGTTTTTATCAAGAACATACTCAATTCCGCTGCCTAAAATGTGATTAATTTTTATGTCGTTGGACATTTCCTTGGCCTTGTTTCCAATAAATTTTACCACCGCAGAATCATCCAGTTTGTTCAAAATATCCAAAACAATATTCGATATTTCTTTCACCAAATTCTCCTGGTTACGTTCTTTAGAAAGCCATTCACCCACAAATTGAGAAATTTTGAGCTTCTGAATATACGGCCGGATATTTTGGGGAGAAAGAAAGTTAGAAACCACGAAATTCCCAAGATTATCCCCAATACGTTCCTTGCTGTTTTCAATTAAATTCGTGTGCGGAATCTTAAGGCCTAAAGGATAATTAAAAAGTGCGGTAACGGCGAACCAGTCGGCCAAAGCCCCGACCATTGCAGCTTCGGAAAAAGCGCGGATGTATCCGATCCAGTGAGCCGGATTTTTTTTTTCGAGAATCGTCATCACCACAAAAATTACCGCCATCAAAACAAAAAGTCCGGTGGCAAAGGTCTTGTATTTTCGGAGCTGTATTTTTTTTTCTTCGTCGTTCATTGTTTCAAATTTACTAATTTTGAAGTCTAAATTCGTTTTGAATACTAAATAATTTAAAAATGAGTTTTTAAAAGATGAAAATTATAATTTCGATGCTGATGCTCATTTCGCTGCAAATGTGTTCTCAGGTAAAACAATCCCAAAATAAAGAAGTAATGGAAAATTCTGCTACAAAAAACAATCCATATTATTCCCGTACCGACCGTACGAAACTGAATGTTCCCAATTCTGAATGGAGAAAAATCCTTTCGCCGGATTTGTACGCTATCGCCCGCGAAGCCGATACTGAAAGACCCTTCACCGGAAAATATAATGACTTTGATGAGTTGGGCGACTATTACTGCGCGGTTTGTGGTAACCATCTCTTCCGTTCAGATGCTAAATTTTCTTCTACCTGTGGGTGGCCAAGCTTTTTTGAAGCCGATAAAGAAGGTACCGCTTACAAACGAGACTCCTCTCACGGGATGGAAAGGATAGAAGTGGTTTGCAAACGCTGCGATTCGCATTTGGGCCATGTTTTTAATGACGGGCCGCCGCCAACCGGAACGAGATACTGTATGAATTCTGTAAGTTTAGAATTTGTAGGAGATTCAGAGAAAAAATAAAAAAATTGCGGAATCATAAATTCCGCAATTTCTATTTTAATAATTAAATTTTTAAGTCAAAGGCGCGCCTACCTGCAGGTCGCAACGGTGGTGCGGCTCGCCATGTGGTGGATTCAGCGCTGGTTTCGGGCCTAATGATGAAGTTGAAGACACCGAGGGTGCCGGTGCCGCTGAAGGTGCAATAGGATTGGTATTGAAATTATTACTTACCGGCGCCTGTTGAGGAATAACCTGTGGTGCGGCAGCCTGAACCGGAGCGGGGCTGTCGAGTGGTGCACCTACCTGAATATCGCATCGGTGATAAGGTTCGCCATGAGCAGGATTCAACGCTGGTCTGTTGGGATCTGCTGAAGTAGTTGCTGTTGCTGTATTCTGGGGATTTTCGCCAGTAGCTGCAGCACTGGTTGCTGTTTCTGAACCATCTTTTGCTTGAGATTCCGTTGTTTTGGTATTTTTGCACGAAACCGTAAAAGCTGCGGCTGCAAAAAGTACGATTGATATTTTTTTCATAAGGATTAATTTAAGTTTTTAACTAAAACGAAACATCCAGACCAAGATACACATTTGCGGGCATAATTGGCGCATACACCATTCCGCCGTCGAAATAATTGCCGAAAGGATTCTTAGCATCAATAATCGGCTGATCCTGGGTGTAACCGGTTAGGTTTTCTCCACCCAAATATACACGAATATTTTTATTGAAGTTTCTCGAAATCTGTGCATTCAAAGTTGCAAATGAATCGGAATATTCCGCAAGTCTAAATTCTGCTGGATTTGAGTTAAGATTGGGAAGTTTTTGTTTTCCTACGAGTTGTAACGTGGTGTCGAAATTCCAGAATCCTCCTTTTGAATTTTTTTCTGTAGAATAGGAAGCATTAAAGAATCCTCTGTTTTTCGCCATAAACGGTATCTCTCTTTTTCCGCCTAAATAATCTGCCTGAACATCATAATATTTGTAAGCCAAACGCAGTTCAAGATTTTTTGCCGGTACGAAATCAAGTTGTGTCTGGAAACTGTTGGCGTAAGAATTTCCGTCAAGATTATAGAATACGATTTTGTTTGGAGAAATGTCCAAATCTGCCAAAACCTGATCCTGGAAATCGGTTCGGAAAAAATCAGCAACCAACGTGGCTTTTCTCTTGAAAAGCTTGAATTCCTGCTGAAGACTCGCTCCGTAATTCCATGCGATTTCTGGTTTTAAATCATAAATTTCTCCACCATTTCCCAGGATTTCAATCTGTCTGTTGGAAGCGAAATACTGTTGGTTTTCTGCAAAAATATTTGCTGTACGGAATCCTTTTCCTGCGGAAAGTCTCAGGATTGTTTTAGGGGAAATATCGTATTTAAAGTTTAGCCTTGGCGTAAACTGGGTTCCGGCCAGGTTGTGGAAATCGGTTCTTGCGCCTGCAACCAAGGTGTATTTAAGACCGGTCAGCGTATATTCGAAGAAGAGTCCGGGAACTGTCTCAGTTCTTTTAAAATTCTGCGTCAGATAATTTTCATCGAAATCATCATACAGAAAACTTGCTCCTGTTTTGTATTTATGATTGGTATTCCCGAAAATACTTTCGAAAATTAAGTTTGAATAAAAGGTTTTCTGGTTACCGAGATAATTTCTTTGGCCGAAAAAACTGTCCTGCTGATGATACGTAAACTGGTTCATCCAGCCGATACTTTGGTAAGGTTTACCCTTAAAGACATAGCCGGTTTTATTCCAGATATCGAATTTGGAAATATCGATTCCAACTCCATACAGACTTTGTTGACCTTGCGGAATGTTTTTATCGAAATCTTTTTGCCCACCAAACCTTTCATCTTTCACAAAACTAATTCCGAAATGTGTACCAATACCTGAGTGGTCTAAATCATTGTAATTCAACAAGTAAGAAGCGTTTATTTGGTTTCCTGTCGGTTGATCTAAAAATCCGTCGTCATTAGTATCCATTTTTGCTAAAGTCGCATTACCGTGGAGCAAAAAAGTTTGATTCCAATGATCGGAAACAGCGCTGGTTGAAGTGATGTTGGTTTCAAACCTTCCGTTAATGTCACCAAAAAAATTGATGGCAGTTTCTGGTTTTTCATTAAATTTTAAAAGTTCGGTATTAATTTGGCCTGTAATACTTTCATAGCCGTTAGTAACGGTGCTTCCTCCTTTTGTTAGTTGAATTCCGCCAATCCATCGGCCGGGAATTAAATTCATTCCGTAAGGAGACGCCAAACCACGGATGGAAGGCAGAAGTTCTTTTGTTAAAGAGGTGTATTTCTGGTCTAAACCTAACATCTTCAGCTGCTTGGTTCCGGTAACCGCATTGCTGAATGCCACATCAACGGTTGCGTTGGTTTCGAAACTTTCAGACAAATTACAACAGGCCGCTTTCAGTAATTCTTTAGAACTGATGTTGAAGGTAAGGCCTGTTTCTTTTTTGTTGAGTGCAGTAGCTTCGCCCATTTTTATGAGTTTCACCTCTTCAATGCTTTTGTCAACATGATCTGCATGTTGGGTGAAATCTTTTTTTGGAGCTGGGCTTTCTTCCATGTGAACCAAATCACTCTTTACGCCCAAAGGCAATGTGCGGTCGTAAAGACAACAGTCGTGAAGGTTTTTATAAACGGAATCGCTCGCGGTATATTTTTCATTATCATGACCCACATCAGCAATCATTTTTAAAATTGCATCAGCTGAAGTTTTTGCGGGATTAAAATCCAGCGTTACGGTTTGGGTTTCAGGATTCCAATCTGCCGCATCGGCGCCGGCAGTTTTTGCAGCTTTTTCGATTCTTGTTTTACACGAAACGCAATTTCCTCTCACGAAAAACTGATTGTCCGATTTTACTGGTTTTGTACTTTCTGCAGTCGTTACAGTTAAAAAAGAAGGCTCTCTTTCGTAATGACAGCAACCCGGAAGATTTTCGTAAACGCTGTCCGGCGCTTTGAATTTTTCGTTATCGTGACCGGCTTCGGCGATTTGTTTAAGTAATTCTTCGGGATTTACTTTCGCTGCATCATATTCTACAGTAAGTTGTTGGGATTCTGCGCTCCAGTAGGCAGATGTTGCACCTGTTTTTTTTGCGGTGGTTTCTATTCGGTCCTTACACATGCCGCATTCGCCCTTTACCTTAAAGGTGGCTTTGGTAATTGTTTGTGCAAAAAGGAAATTGGTGAATAAGAGTGAAAAAATCAGAAGACTTTTCAGTAAAATTTTCATTTTATTTGAATTTGTTAATTTAAAATAAGTGTTGCCCAAAGAACATTCTTCTGGCTGACAGTCAATAAATTAACAAAGTTTTGGCGGTTGCCAAATGTTTTGAATACTTGAGGAAAAAAAAGAAATTTCGTAATTGTAACTGATCTTTTTAATGAACAGTTTCTTCTGCGAGGAGTATGATTCGGGAGAAATATAGTTCAGCGCAATATTTACCGAGCACGAGTGGCAATTGGCACAGTCATTTTTGCAACCATCTTTCTCAGAACCTTTTTTCGGATTGCTTTCGTGGCAGGGTTTGGTTTTTTCTGTGTTGCAACATTCGTCTTTTTTAGATTTCTGCTCACAACAATTTTCAACCTTCTGGGCAAACACGGTTTGTTTGGGTAGAATAAAGATTCCCAACCCTAGAATAATTAAAAATATTTTTAATGATTTCGCCATGCGTCTGCAAAATTAATAAAATAAATCCGAATGCAGCCAAATCAGTTAAAGTTTCATAAAAAACAGTTAAAAAAATTTGATTCAACCACTTGATATTTAATTATTTGTAGTTTTGCCGTCCTAAAATTAATTTAACATAATGTTTTATGAAGAAAGTTCTTTTAACACTGGTTTTGGTATTTATTGTCGCAACATCTTTCTATAAAAGGGAAGCAGCGACAGTTTCAGACACCAAAACTTCACTTAAAGCTTACACCAAAATTTTATCAGCCGGAAAAAAGACCAATTTAATAAAAATAACGGGCGAGGAAATTTTTTCCTCCCTCAGTTTTGAAGGAATAAATGCCTTAAATCCTGATGTTTTTTCAAAAGCTTATTTAGGATTCAATAATCTGAAAAAAGCCGGCAAACTTCCAGAAGATTCCCATTTGCTTACGGTCTGTGATTTTTCGCTTTCCTCTACCCAGAAAAGACTTTGGGTTATTGATCTTGAAGAGAAAAAAGTACTTTTTAATTCGCTGGTTGCGCACGGAAAAAATACGGGAGAAGAATTTGCAGCGAAGTTTTCCAATACCGAAAGTTCCTACCAGAGCAGCCTTGGATTTTATATTACCGAAAATACATATAACGGCAGCAACGGCTATTCACTGAAACTTCTCGGGCTGGATCCGGGCTATAATGACGCCGCTTTGCAACGAGCTATCGTGATGCACGGTGCCGATTATGTGAGTGAAAATTTCATTAAAAGCCAGAACAGAATTGGCAGAAGCTGGGGTTGTCCGGCGGTGCCAAGAGCCCTGGCAGAACCGATCATCAATACGATAAAAGGCCAGAACTGCCTCTTTATTTATTATCCCGATGAAAGGTATCTTTCAAAAACGGAATGGCTGAAAAATCCCGAAAACATTTAGTTTTTTCAATAGTTGATATGAAAATCCCGGTTCGATGTGAACCGGGATTTTCTTTTATTTTAATTCGATCGGGTTGTTGTTTTTCTTCAGCTCTTCAGCCATTCTTGTTTCCATCTGCCTGCGCTGGTTTGGGTCGGGAGTTCTCATTGAACCTCTGCTCTGGGGAGCAGTGATTCCGGATCCTCCTCTTGCCGAACCCATTGATGCCTGCATGAAAGATGCCGGATCTTTGCGGAAAAGCGTTTCCTGTTTTACAAAGTCTTTTCTTTTTACTTTAACAGGATTTCCCGACTGGCTAAAAGCCTGAATTGCTGCGATTTTTTTAGTCTCTTTCAGGTCGAAAGAATAGTCGCCTTTGGAATCCTCAACTTTTACGATAAGCCCTGGAAGTCCGGAAAATTTATACGGCCCATCCTGAAAAGGAATATCGGTGGTAAACCATGCGAACCATGATCTTCCGGCAAACTGAGTTTCAGCTTTCTGGGTTTTGTAATCTCCAATTTTTGCAGTTACCGGTAGAATTTTCCATTCCATTGGCCGGTCTTCTTCATAAGCATACTGGTCTCTGGCAATTCGGGACGTAAAAGTTTTGGTGTTTGTTTTAAAATCTTTATCCACTGTAAAGTCGATGTTCGAACGGAGATTCTGCATTTGGCTCCGGTCGATATTGAAACTTCCTGTTTGTCTCACTTTTGTAAATAGAGAATCGCGCTGAAGCCTTTTTTCTCCGTAGAATATCGATTTTTCGGGCGTAGCGTCAAGATAGGCGAGTTCAGTTTTGATATCGTTTCTGTTGGTAGAGTCGGGTTTCATTGTTACCTGATAGATGAAACGGTTCGCCTGCGCAAAACCCAATTGGGAACATAGTCCCAGAATAATAAGACCGATTTTTTTCATTGAATAGCTGTTTGGTTTTTTGATCCGGATCGTTCCGGAAAGTTAAATTCTTTCTTCTATAAGTCGGATAGACAAATATACCGCCACAAATTTGATATTCATTATATTATTAGTAATTTTGCAATCTAAAATCAGTCTAAATAAAAACAATGATAAAAGTTAGCGATCATGCGAAAGAAAAAGCCATTCAGTTGATGACTGAAGACGGTTTTAAGCCTTTTGAAGATTATATAAGAGTCGGCGTTAAGAGCGGTGGCTGTTCGGGTCTTGAATATGTTTTGAAGTTCGATAACGAAAAAACTGATACAGATCAGGTTTTCGAGGATAACGGGATTAAAATTATCATCGATAAGAAATCGATCCTGTATCTTGCAGGCACAACGCTGGAATATTCGGGAGGTTTGAATGGGAAAGGTTTTATTTTTAATAATCCCAATGCAAACAGAACTTGCGGATGCGGTGAATCTTTTAGTTTATAAAAATTATGTCAAAATATACAGAAGACGACTTAAGGGTCGATCTTGAAAACCAAAAATACGAATTCGGCTTCGAGACAGATATTGAGTATGAAGATTTTCCTACCGGTCTGAACGAAGAAGTGGTAAGAATGATTTCGGCAAAGAAAAATGAGCCGGAATGGATGACGGAATGGAGGCTGGAATCTTACAGAATCTGGCTGAAAATGGAGGAGCCAAACTGGGCCAATGTACAATATGAAAAACCAGATTTTCAGGCAATAAAATATTACGCTGCGCCCAAGAAAAAACCGGAATTGGCAAGTTTAGATGAAGTAGATCCGGAACTTTTAAAAACATTCGAAAAATTAGGAATCAACATTGAAGAGCAGAAAAGACTTTCCGGTGTGGCGGTAGATATCGTGATGGATTCGGTTTCTGTGAAAACAACTTTCCAGGAGACGCTTTTGGAAAAAGGAATTATTTTCTGCCCGATTTCGGAAGCCATCCAGAATTATCCTGATCTTGTAAACAAATACATCGGTAAAGTTGTTCCGCGAGGCGATAACTTCTATGCTGCGTTAAATTCTGCCGTATTTTCCGACGGAAGTTTCTGTTATATCCCTAAAGGTGTGAAGTGTCCCATGGAACTTTCTACCTATTTCAGAATCAACCAGTCCGGAAGCGGGCAATTCGAAAGAACTTTAGTGATTGCTGATGAAGGAAGTTATGTTTCTTATCTCGAAGGCTGCACCGCACCGGCAAGAGACGAAAACCAACTCCATGCGGCAGTTGTAGAACTTATTGCGATGGATGATGCGGAAATTAAATATTCTACCGTCCAAAACTGGTTCCCAGGTGATGCAGAAGGAAAAGGCGGTGTTTTCAATTTCGTAACGAAAAGAGGAATTTGCGAAAGAAATGCAAAAATATCGTGGACGCAGGTAGAAACCGGTTCTGCCGTTACGTGGAAATATCCGAGCTGTATTCTGAAAGGCGACAATTCTATTGGCGAATTTTATTCCATTGCCGTGACGAATAATCATCAGTATGCCGATACCGGAACTAAGATGATTCACATCGGTAAAAACACGCGCTCCACCATTATTTCGAAAGGTATTTCCGCAGGAAAATCCAATAACTCTTACCGGGGATTAGTAAAAGTGATGCCTTCAGCGAAAGGAGCAAGAAACTTTTCACAGTGCGATTCGCTTTTGATGGGTAATGAATGTGGCGCACATACTTTCCCATATATCGAAATCAAAGATCCCACGGCACAGTTAGAACACGAAGCTACCACTTCAAAGATCGGCGAAGACCAGATTTTCTACTGTAACCAGAGAGGAATCAATACCGAAAAAGCTATTGCATTGATTGTGAACGGTTTCGGTAAAGAAGTTTTAAACAAACTTCCAATGGAATTTGCAATCGAAGCCCAGAAATTGCTTGAAATTTCCCTTGAAGGATCAGTTGGATAAAAACAGTTTAAAGTAAGATTCAGAACCGATTGTTACTTTTGAACAAAACACAAAACAGAACTACATTATGCTAAATATCAATAACTTACACGCTAAAATAGAAGACGGCGTAGAAATTTTAAAAGGAATCAATTTACAGATCAACCCGGGCGAAGTTCACGCCATCATGGGACCAAACGGTGCCGGAAAATCTACCCTTTCATCGGTTATTTCCGGGAAAGAAGATTACGAAGTTACCGCCGGAGAAATTATTTTTGAAGGTGAAAATATTATTGAAGATGCTCCTGAAGACCGCGCACACAAGGGAATCTTCATGTCATTTCAGTATCCTGTAGAAATTCCCGGGGTTTCGGTGACGAACTTTATTAAAGCTGCTCTGAATGAAACCAGAAAAGCGAAAGGTTTGGAAGATATGCCCGCAAAGGAAATGTTGGCACTGATTCGCGAGAACTCAGAAAAACTTGGAATCAAGAGAGATTTTCTTTCAAGATCTTTAAATGAAGGTTTTTCAGGAGGTGAAAAGAAAAGGAACGAAATTTTCCAGATGATGATGCTGAATCCGAAATTGGCCATTCTGGACGAAACCGATTCCGGTTTGGATATTGATGCGCTAAGAATTGTTGCCGACGGCGTAAATTCATTCAGAAATGAAGGCAATGCAGTTTTGGTGATCACGCACTACCAAAGACTTTTAGATTATATTCAGCCCGATTTTGTACACGTTTTAGCTGATGGAAAAATCATTAAAACAGGTGATAAAAATCTGGCGCTGGAGCTTGAAGAAAAAGGCTACGACTGGCTATTGAATTAGTTTGAAATGGTTTGAAAAATTTAATGGGTTCTGAACCCGGGAAACATTAAAAAAAACAAGCACAAATCAAACATCATCAAACAAATTAATATGGCACTTTTAGAAAATATACAGAATAACCACGCCGCTTTTTTAGAAACCCTGAAACACCGTTTTCTGGATGACCAGAGGAAATCGGCTTTACATAAATTCTTTGAACTGGGCATCCCCACTAAAAAAGACGAGGAATATAAATACACCAACCTGAAGGAGATTTCGGAGAAAAATTATAACTTTTTCCCGAAAGAAACCCACAATATTACCAAAGAACAGATTGATGCACTTCATTTAGGTGAAGAAAACTTCGACTGGATTGTCTTTATCAACGGGCAACTGCACAAAGAACTTTCAAAAATTTCCATCGAAAATGTGGAATTTCTTTCCTTTAATTTTGCTTTGAATGACGCAAAACACAAAGAAGTTTTCGAGAAATATTTCAACACAATTGCTTCCAAAGAGCTGGCTTTTACCAACCTGAATCTGGCTTATTGCAAACAGGGATTTTTCCTGAAAGTTCCGAAAAACGTGGTGATTGAAAAACCGATTCATGTTTTCTATCTTTCTCAGAATCAGGATGAAAATACCGTTTACAATACCAGGAATCTATTAATCGCTGAAGAAGGTTCCAAAGTAGAAATTATTGAAAGTCATCATAATTTTGACGATACTTTTGTTTTCACCAATTCGGTGACCGAAATTTTCACGTACCAGAACGCAAAAGCAGACTGGCATAAAGTGCAGAACGACAGCGATACGTCATATTTGATGGATCACACTTTTGCAAAGCAGGAACGCGACAGTTTAACCACGGTAAACACTTTCACTTTTGGTGGAAAACTCGTAAGAAACAACCTCGATTTCATTCATAACGGCGAGAATATCAACTCTTTCATGAACGGAATTACGATTATCGGAGGAGAACAGACCGTGGATCATCACACCGCTGTTCACCATAAGACCCCGAACTGCGAGAGTTACCAGAACTACAAAGGAATTTATAAAGACAAATCTCACGGCGTTTTCAATGGGAAGGTTTTTGTAGATAAAATTGCCCAGAAAACCAATGCCTATCAGCAGAACAACAATATTTTGCTCAACGAAGGTGCCATGATTGATACCAAACCGCAGCTTGAAATTTTTGCCGATGACGTGAAATGTTCACACGGCTGTACCGTTGGTCAGCTCAATGAAGATGCGCTTTTCTACCTGCGTGCCCGCGGAATTTCTAAAAAAGAAGCCCAGGCTTTGTTGTTATATGCTTTTGCAAATGATGCGATGCAGAATATTGATATTGAGCCCCTTAAGGCGAAAATTTCGAAACTGCTCGCCGAGAAGCTGGAAGTGGATATCGAATTCTAAAAAATTAAAACGTGTTTCTGACACGTTTTTTTTATTATTTTTAGGGCGGACAATTCGCGCTCTCCGCTCATACTCCTCAGTCGGCGGCTCCACTTCGTTCCGCCGCCTCCTTGTGGGGTAACCGCTGCGATCACGGCCGCAGAGTCGGTTTCCAAACAAAACCAGTAAGCAAATGAATTTAGAAAATATTACGGATCATCTTAAAGCTTACAAAAAGCACGACCAGATTATTGATGCGGCCCATTTCGTCATCAGCAGTTTCGGTCTGGAACATGAAAACTTTGCAGGTTTCGGTTTCCGTACTGAACTGGAACCCAACAAAATGCTTCTAACAGCAGAAGGCGCTCTTGGTGAAATGCAGACGGTAATGATTCCGAAAAACCTTTTCGATTTCGATCTGAATTTAGTTGTCAACATGCTGGCTCACGAAATGCTGCATGTCCGTCAGAAAGCACCGGGAAATATTGTCCATGACAAAAACGAAAGAGAATTTCAGGCTTATTACGAAATGCTTTTTCATAAAGTTTTCCCGAATGTTCCGGAGGTGTCAGATTTTCACAAAAAATTCTTTGGTGAAAAAGCACTGGAATATTACAAGAGAATGGGGGAGCATTCGGAATTGCAGGAAAAATATGTACAAGAAAAACTGGAGATTGAAGCGTTAATTTCCTCAGTCACTCCATAAAAAAGGAGATTTATTTCGTCTCCTTCACTATTTTAGATTTCTTCGGCATTTTTGATTTTATGAATTTCTTTCGCTCTTTCACTGATTCCAAACTTTGTGAATTGAAGCAATATTTTTCCGTTTCTTTCAAAAAATGTAATGCATTTGTGAAACTTCCTCTCATCTCGGAAAGTAAGGCTCTGTAATACAAGATGGCGTACTTGTCAATTCCTTTTATTTTTAAAGAATAATTAATTAGTTTTTCTGCTTCCAGAAAATCTTCATTATCCAAAAGACATTTAATATAATATTTTGGAGTATTGAGATTGGTCACATCGCATTGCATCGCTTCTTCGAAATAGAGTTTTGCTTTTTCATAATCCAGAAGCATTTCGCTGTAGATTCTTCCCATCAGACAAAGCGAATCCGCGTCTTCCGGGTCGTAGGAAAGCGCATAATTCAACGCTTCCAGGCAATCCGGCAAGCTGTACGGGTAATTATCCAACGCTTCGAAGTAATATTTATTTTTAGTTAAGTTCATTTCTGTAATTTTTTAATTCGTTTTTCAGGCGATTTCTATCTTTTTTGAAAGATCTGTCCTGATGATTCTTTTTAAAATCGGTGCCAGAAAATGTCCGGATTGGATTTCCTCTCTGAATATTCAAATGATTGCTCCACGTTTCCTGCATTCTCCTTTCCAACTGTTGAATATGAAGTGCCATTACTTTTTCTTTCAATCGGATAACAGAAAGCTTCTTATTCTCCAACTGCGAACGTGAATCCTGCACGAAAACGCTTTGTCCGGTTTTCAGATCCGTTGCCCGAACTGCAGTTTCCACTTTGTTCACGTTTTGTCCGCCACTTCCCTGACTTCTCGCGGTTTGAAACTGAATTTGTTTTTCATTACATTCAGTTTTCTCCAAACCTTCGAGTTCAAAAATTCCGATAAACCAATTGCTTCGTTTATGTAGTTTTCTGAAAGTACTTTTGCCAATCCAAAGAATGCTTCCGAGCCAGGTTTCCAAAAACCCGTTCACTTCTTTTCCTTTTAAAAGTAAGGTCGCGGATTTCAACGTCAGGTTTTCATCGCCATTTTCACGGTGAATGATCTCGTAAGCGATTTTATTATTTTTTGCTTCCTCAAGGAAAATCTTCAGCACTTTGGCAACTACCCATTGACATTCTAAAGGTCCTCTTCCTGAGGATATTTGTATTATTTTGTCCATTGTTTTTAATTTATTAACTGTCATTCCGACGAAGGAGGAATCTCTATTGAATTTTTGAGATTCTTCACTTCGTTCAGAATGACAAACTGTAAAGTTTACTTATCCATTCTCACAATTCGGGGTTGAAAAGTTCCCAGAATATCGACCAATTCGCTTTGCGCATTCATCACTTCATTGATGTCTTTGTAAGCCATCGGTGCTTCTTCCGTATTTCCGCCACTTAAGGTGACATTTTTAAGTTTTAATTCTTTTTTAATGTCATTTTGGGTGAAACGGTTTCTGCATTCTCCTCTAGAAAAAGCCCGTCCTGCGCCGTGCGAAGCTGAGTTCAGAGAATCCGGATTTCCTTTTCCACGAACGATAAATCCTTTTGCTGTCATGGAACCCGGAATCATTCCCAACTCGTTTTCGTTGGCTGGAGTTGCGCCTTTTCTGTGAACAATCACTTCTTTTCCGTTATGGATTTCTTTCCACGCAAAATTGTGATGGTTTTCGATTCTGGCTTTCACTCTTCCGCCGACTGCTTTTACCAATCTTCTGTGAATATCGTCGTGGCAGGCTGATGCGTAATCTCCTGCGAGATTCATCGCCGTCCAATATTCTAATCCGAGATGCGTATTCAAATCCAGCCAAGCGAAGTTTTGAGCTTCTTTTGGTAACGGACATTGCTCAGTCGCCACTCTCGAATAATATTGAGCGATCTCTGCTCCCAATCCGCGCGAACCGCTGTGTGAAAGAATTCCGAGGTATTTTCCTTTTCTAAGATTGATTTGTTCGTCTTCTTGCGTAATTTCCACTTCCCCGAATTCTACAAAGTGATTTCCACCGCCGGAACTTCCCATTTGCTTGATGGCTTTTCCTTTTAATCTTCTCAAAACCGGAATTAAATTAAACGTATCTCTTTCGAAGATTTCGTGATCGACATGAGATTTGTGCGTTTCGTACATTCCGAATTTGGTGTGTTCGGCAAGAGCTTTTTCGTATTTATCTCTTGCTCCGTCGAGATATGAAATCGGGGTATCCAAAATACTGAGCGACATTCTGCAACCGATATCCATCCCGACTCCGTAAGGAATCACTGCATTTTCAACCGCCAAAACTCCGCCGATTGGAAGTCCGTAACCGCTGTGAGCATCGGGCATTAAAGCACCTTGCGTTGCAATTGGAAGCTTCAAAGCGGTGTACAGCTGATTTTTTGCTTCATCCGAAATGTTATTTCCGAAAATTTGGAAAGTTGCTCTATTTGTATTGAGCATTCTTTTTTCTGTTTTCTTAGATGAAAGCAAAGCTTCTGCGATTTGTCCGAATGTTAAATCTTTCTCGAAGTTCTCCGGATTTTGCTGGATTTCTTTTAATAAAGATTTCACGTGATGAATATTTTTGGTTGCGAAGTTTCTTTTCATAACTTCTAAAGCGATGTTAACGCTCTGATTATTTGGATAACCTAATTTTAATATATCTTTTCCTTTAAGTTTTAAATTTCCCATTGCTTTTTTATAAAATATTACCATTTAGACACAAGATTTGTGACATTCCTGTATCGATTGTTTTTTCAACTATAATTTTAGTTGATTTCATGAATGGTCAGAATTTTCAATTTTCTGATAAATGTTGATTTGAGCTGAACTCCCTAGCCCCGATGTTCTATGTTAATCTGCAAATTTTTCAGGTTGAAATTTTTAATTTATTTTGAAAATCCTGTTGAAAAGGTGTTTTGTTTTTTACTACGCTGAAGCATATTCGTAGAAGTTTGTTGCATACTGCA